>WBZS01000049.1_pt1 | contig 232410 bp, 203 predicted proteins | sample 5204201 | NCBI WGS metagenome assembly WBZS01 (sample SAMN12344357, study PRJNA552823) | activated sludge metagenome | biome: Activated sludge suspended growth; feature: Nitrification reactor; material: Wastewater; isolation source: activated sludge from nitrification reactor of wastewater... | reverse complement strand
AGCTATGGGAGGCCATCGCCGCAGCCCTCCCTCTCATCACGGCAAGCGACCGCCGCAGCTACCTCGCCGCCGCCGGCTACGGTTCCGTATGATCGGAATCTGCTCTAGCAGCCCGACAAACCTGCCCGACAAACCTGGCTGTGGGGTGGTTGCCCGGCCGAGCACGAGCCGGCCGGATCGCTTGCTCTGCGGCCATGCGGCCGCGACCGGCTATTCGAGCAGGTCGAGACGGTCGTATCGTGTGCCGCGCCCCTGCTGCTGCGGCAGTGGCGCATCGGCCCACCGCTCATAGCGAACACCGGGAAAGATCACGACCTCTCCGGCCGCCTGCTGACGCAAGGCAACCGCCGACTTGCTGTGTTTTGCTACGCCACGGAACTCGAGTATCGTCGCCATCGCGTCCCTCCACGGTTCGGCGAAGAAGCGGTTCCCCTTGGTTTTCGGGAGCGGTCTCTTTTTCTGTCGCCCGCCAGCTTGCGCATGGCCGGTGCGACGCGCTCCTCGTCAGCCCACATATGTGATTTGACGCCCGAGGTCGTTAACGACCGGTAAAATGCCTTTCAGCGTGGCAGAAAATCACCTGCGCGCCGGCGCGAGCCAGTCGTCGAGCAGATGTCGCCCCTGCCGATCCTCGGTCTCGATGATCCAGACATCGCGGTCGAAATCCATCTCCCGCGCCAGCCGCGCGTCGGCCTCGGCGTCGGCCCATCCCGTTGCCGGCGACAGAGACATGAACACGCGATCCTCGCGCACCTCGTCGAGCCCGGCCGGCGCCGGCCCGAACACCAGCGACGTGCCGTCGAGCCTGTTGACGCGCACGAAGATGGCGCCGGCGTCATCATCGCCGTGATGCACGACGACAGCCGGCACGCCGGCCGTCGCGCAGCTGCGGATGTAGGCCTTGGCCCAGATTTCGGATTTCAAGCGCATGGCAGGCAAATCAGCACACTCGCGGCGCCGTGAGAAGAGCCGGCGCTGGCGCACATACCGTCGAGCCAACCAGCTCCGGCATATGGCACGAGTCGGAACTTCGGCTCGACGGTATCACTTGGTTCCGGCGAGACGGCCCTGCCCCGCGAGGCGCGCCAGTCGCGCCACCAGCTGCCCCGAGACGCGGCCGGTCTCAGGCATGCTCTGGTCGATCTCGAATTCGCGGATGGCGCGCACGGTCTCCTCGCCGAGCCGGCCATCGATCTTGCCCACCGCATAGTTGGCGTTGACCAGCGATTGCTGCACGGTGCGGATGACCTGCTCGGCCTGCGGGCTGCGCTCGCCCTGCCCCGCCGCCGGCTTGGCACCGAGCTGGGTCTGCTTCGACTTGATCTGGCGCAGCAGGCGCTCGCCGGGCTCGGCGGTGAGAGGCAGGCCGTGGTCGTACTCGTAGGCGAGCACGGCGGCCCGCGTCACCAGCCCGGGCGTACCGTCCTGGCTGCCGGCCTCGTAGCCGCGGGCCTGCAACTCGCGCTGCACGGCCCGCACCGTCTCCAGCGTCTCGGCAGCGGCCGGCGCGGCGGACCTGGCGGCGGCGTCCTTGGCGCTTCCGTCCTTGGCGGCGGGCTCGGCCGCAGGCTTGGCCGGCGCCGCTACGGGACGCGCCTTGGCCTCCCCCGCGACGGCGTCGCTGGCAGCGGCCGGCGCCGTCGCATCGGCGACCGACACCGACAGCACACGCGCATTCTTGCCCGCTGGCGAGCCGCCAGCGCGCTCCGCCCCCGGCAACTGGCCGCGGCTCTGCAGCAGCAGCATGTTGCCGGCGAGGGCCAGGGTCAGGGCGACGAACAGAAACACGCCGAGCTTGAGACGCGGAGGCAGCATCGAAACCCCGAATGCCGGATGCGGCGCCGCCGGAACGGCGCCCGAAAAAGATGCAACCGACACTATGGAGCGGCAAACGTAAACGAGGCCTTAACCACGGCGATTCGCCGGTGCCGCGATCCCGCCCGCGCCGAGCAGAAGCGCCGGCGGCACCGATCCCCCTAGACGGCGTTCTGGCCGTAGGTCTTGAAGCGCGCGGCCGCCTCGGCGAGTTGATCCGCGTCGAGCAGCCTCGGCTCCCCCAGCAGCAGCACCTTCACGTACTGCTCGGCCAGCACCTCGACCTCGTGCGCCAGCTCCAGCGCGGCTGCGAGGCTCGCGCCGGTGGCGATCTGCCCGTGGTTGGCCATCAGGCACGCCTTGCGTCCGCGCAAGCCCTCGCCGACGTGAGCAGCCAGCTCGGCGCTGCCGAACAGCGCATAGGGCACCACGGGAATGTCGGAGCCACCGGCCACCAGCACCATGTAGTGGAACGGCAGGATCGGCTTGTGCGCACACGCCAGCACAGTTGCGTGCATCGAATGCGTATGAACCACGGCATTGGCCTCGGGGCGTGCACGATAGGCAGCAAGGTGGAACGCCCATTCGCTCGACGGTTTTCGCTCCCCCGGCGCCACGCTGCCATCCTCGGCCACATGCACGATGTCGGCCGGCGTCAGGTCGGCGTAGGCGAGACCCGTCGGCGTGATCAGCATGCCGCCACTGGGCACGCGCGCCGAGACATTGCCGGAGCGCCCCGGCGACAATCCGCTGCGGCTCATCTCGAGCGCGGTGTCGAGCACGGCGCGGCGCAGCGCGGCGAGGTGTGGATCCGGCATCGCGCGCGACGTGACGCCTGGGGGCTTGCGTATCGCCATCAGCAGCACCTTTCGCAGGGTTGGCGGTCGCGACGTACAGGCTCGGGGCACCTGCGCCCGAACCCGGCCCAAGGCCATCGGGCCTTGGGAAACCTACCCAATCGTGGCGGCGCGCTCGGGATAGAGCGACAGCAGGCCCTCGCGCGTTGCCGGCGCCACGCCGCGCTCGGTGATGAATGCGGTCACGAGGCGGGCCGGCGTGACGTCGAAGGCAGGATTGGCCGCGGGCGACCCCGGCGCCGCGATGTCGACCGTCACCACCGCGCCGTCCGGCAGGCGGCCGCTCATGCGCAGAACCTCGTCGGCCGCGCGCTCCTCGATCTCGATGGCGCGCCCGTCAGCAAGCGTCCAGTCGATGGTGGAGTGCGGCAGCGCCACGTAGAACGGCACGCCGTTGTCGTGCGCGGCGAGCGCCTTCAGGTAGGTGCCGATCTTGTTGGCCACGTCGCCATTGGCCGTCACGCGATCGGTGCCGACAATGACCAGATCGACCTTGCCATGTTGCATATAGTGGCCACCGGAGTTGTCGGCGATGATGGTGTGCGGCACGCCGTGGCTGCCGAGCTCGAAGGCCGTCAGGCTGGCACCCTGGTTGCGCGGCCGCGTCTCGTCGACCCAGACGTGGAGTGGAACACCGGCATCGTGCGCGTGGTAGATCGGCGAGGTCGCCGTGCCCCAGTCGACGCAGGCGAGCCAGCCGGCATTGCAATGGGTGAGGATATTGACCCGCTCGCCCGGCTTTTTCCTGGCGGCGATGGCCTGGATCAGCCGCAGGCCATGCGTGCCGATGCGGCGGCAGGTCTCCACATCCTCGTCCGCGATGCGCGCGGCGTGCGCGTAGGCGGCGGCGCTGCGCGCGGACGGCGCCAGCGGACGCAATACGCGCTCCATCTCGTCGATGGCCCAGCGCAGGTTGACCGCCGTCGGCCGCTGGCGCGCCAGCAGCGCACCCGCCGCCGACAGGTTGGCATCGGAGGCATCCGCGCGCATGGCGAGCGCCATGCCGTAGGCCGCCGTGGCGCCGATCAGCGGCGCGCCGCGCACCTGCATGGTGAGGATGGCGTGCGCCGCCTCGGCGACGGTGCCGAGCGGCACCGTCGCCAGCCGGTGCGGCAGCAGCGTCTGGTCGATGATGCCCACGCGCCAGCCGTCGGGCTCGAGCCAGATGGTGCGATGCGGCTTGCCGTCGATCTTCATGCGGGGATCACGGGTTGCGCGCTGCGGAGGGAACTTGGATGCGGTCGTCGAGGCCGCAGTGCGGGCACGTCACGAGGTACCACTCCGAATAGGGGCGCGTCGAATGGTCGGCGATCTGCAGGCCGGGTGCCTCGCACAGCGGGCAATCGGCGGGCTTGCTCGGGTCGTCCTGCCAGCGCCGCACGCGACGCAGCGCGGCCCGCACGATGTCCTGCGTCAGCAGCTTCTTGGCATTGTCGCCGGCCATGTCTCAATGCCCCTCGAAAGCCATCAGGGCATGGCTCGCGACACCCAGCGCGTCGAGCTTCCTGACGCCGCCCAGCTCCGGCAGATCGACGATGAAGGTCGCACCCAGGATTTCGCCGCCGCAGCGCCGGATCAGCTTGATTGCGGCTTCCGCCGTGCCTCCGGTGGCGATCAGATCGTCGACGACCAGGATGCGCTCGCCCTTGCGCACCGCATCCTCGTGGATCTCGATGCGGTCGGTGCCGTACTCCAGCGCATATTCCTCGCCGATGGTCTTCCAGGGCAGCTTGCCCTTCTTGCGGATGGGGATGAAGCCGCAGCCGAGGCGATCGGCGATGGCGCCGCCGAGGATGAAGCCGCGCGCCTCGATGCCGGCCACAGCGTCCACCGGCTGCGTCCGGTACGGCTCCGCCATGCGCGCGATCGTCGCCTTGAAGCCGGCGGCATCGGCGAGCAGCGTGGTCACGTCGCGGAACATGATCCCGGGCTTCGGGTAGTCCGGAATGGTCCTGATCAGGCCCTTGAGGTCGTTCACGCTGCTCTCCCCGTCAAATTCGCGGCGCAAAATAGCAATATGCCCGGCGGAAGGGTAGAACGATTGCGAGTTGCGACGCACGCGAATCGGCAGCCCCTCTCGGGGGCGCGGCGCGCCAGCGTGACTTGACGCCCCGCGGGGCCGATCAACTCTCCCCGCGCAGGAGACCAGAGCCATGACCGACCCCAATTTCCCGCTCGCGGCCGACGGTGGCCCGGATGACCTGCCGCGCACGCTGCGCCGCGAGCGCGATGCGCGTGAGCGCGAGGCCCGCGAGCAGCGCGACCGCCTCGCCCGCGAGCGCCCCGACCTGCCGCGCGCGACCGCCACTCTCGATCCGCCGCTGATGTCGGGCGCACAGGCCGCCAGCTTCGGTGCCGCCGAGCCGGCCGGCTTCCAGACCCCGATCGAGGTCGAAGCGCCCTCGGCACGCGTGACGCGCTTCGACGTGCCGTTCGCGCATCTCGTGATGTTCTTCCTGAAGGCGGCGCTGGCGGCAATCCCGGCGCTGCTGCTGCTCGGCGCGCTGCTGTGGGTCGCCGGTCATCTGGCGCAGACGTTCTTCCCACAGCTGGTCAAGATGCAGATCGTCATCATGTTCCCGAAAAACTGAGACGCGGGCAGCCCCCCCCCGCCGCACGCTTGGTGAATTTCCATGCCGACGTTGCCAATCCCGGCATCTCCTTATACCAGCTAGGCTTGAACCTCGCATTCGGGAGACCCGCGATGAGCATCTTCGGTAAAATCATGTCGTCGATTTTCGGCACGCCGGCCAAGGCCGACGAAGTCACGCCGGCCGACGTCAAGAAGGCCAGCGAGGCGGCGACCGCATCGGCCGGCACCGCGGCGCCGGCAGCGCCGTCGGCCGCGCCCACCGCTTCGCCCTCGGTCAAGACGGCGGACGCCGGCACCTCGGGCGGCCCGGCTCCCGCGGCACCGGCCGCAGCGGCACCCGCCGCAGCGGCACCCGCCGCCAAGGTCGACGTGGCGGCCATCCTCGACAAACTCACCGACGACTCCGACGAAACAGACATCGACTGGCGCAAGTCGATCGTCGACCTGATGAAGCTGCTCAAGATCGACAGCGGCTTGAAGGCCCGCAAGGAGCTGGCCAAGGAGCTCGGCTACACCGGCAACACCAGCGACTCTGCGACGATGAACGTCTGGCTGCACAAGCAGGTGATGAAGAAGCTGGCCGAGAACGGCGGCAAGGTGCCGGCCGATTTGCTGAAGCACTGAGCGCAGGGGCTCAGGACACACGCGCCAACGGAAACGATTCGAGACGACGACGGCGGCATCCTATCGGCTCCGCCGTCTGCGTTGGCGTTGGCGCGCCGTCCCGACCGCCCCAAGCGGTTGCCGACCCGGCCTCTTGGCTGCGGCTGACCTCGTCCCTATCTAGAATTCGATCACAGCGCCGGGCCTCGCCAGAGGCTCGGCGCCACGTGCATTTGGGGAGATAGCCCAGACAGGAGACAACCCATGCGGCGCATCATCGGCGTCACCAGCGCACCCGAAGGCCATTGGGTCGGCGACGGATTTCCCGTGCGCACGATCCTCTCCCACCAGCAGCAGGGTGCCGACGTCAGTCCGTTCCTCATGCTCGACTATGCCGGTCCCGCACGCTTCGAGCCGACCACGGCGCGGCGCGGCGTCGGCGAGCACCCGCACCGCGGCTTCGAGACCGTCACCATCGTCTATGCCGGCGAGGTCGAGCATCGCGACTCGACGGGGGCCGGCGGTACCATCGGCCCAGGCGATGTGCAGTGGATGACGGCGGCGTCCGGCATCCTGCATCAGGAGCACCACTCGGCGGCGTTCGCGGCACGCGGCGGCGACTTCGAGATGGTGCAGCTGTGGGTCAATCTGCCGGCCCGGGACAAGATGGCGCGCCCCGGCTACCAGACGCTGCTGGCCGCCGATATCCCGACCGTCACCTTGCCCGGCGGCGCCGGAACGCTGCGCGTGATCGCGGGCTCGTACGGCGCCGCCAAGGGACCGGCCCGCACCTTCACGCCGATGCAGGTGTGGGACATCCGACTGGCCGCCGGCAAGACGGCCGCGCTCGACGTGCCCGAGGGGCACACGTTGTCGCTGCTGGTGCTCGACGGCACCGTGCTGGTCAATGGCGACGCCGTGGCGCGCGCGGCGCAGATGGTCGTGCTGGGACGCGACGGTGGCAGCGTCGGCATCGAGGCCAACGGCGATGCCAAGCTGCTGCTGCTCGCCGGCGAGCCGATCGATGAGCCGGTGGCGGCCTACGGTCCGTTCGTGATGAACACCGAGGACGAGATCCGGCAGGCCATCAAGGACTTCCGGAGCGGCCGCTTCGGCAGCATCGCGGCCACCTCCGCCGGGTGACGCAAGAAAATGATGCGAGGGGCGGTTTCGCCCCTCGCACGTCATGGTCAGGCACCGGCCGCCAGCGCCGCCTCGATGGCCTTGACGAGGTCCGCCGCATCCGGCTCGACGCTGGTGCCGAAGCTGGCGACGAGGCGTCCGTCCCGCCCGACCAGATACTTGTGGAAGTTCCAGCGCGGTGCCGCCTTGGCGCCCAGCTGCGCCACAGCCCAGGCATAGAAGCCGTGCGCCTTTGGCCCGACCACCACCGTCTTGGCGGCGAGCGGAAAGGTGACGCCGAACGTCGTCTCGCAGAACGACTTGATGTCGCTCTCGGCCTTCGGCTCCTGGCCGCCAAAGTCATTGGACGGCACACCGATGACCGCAAACCCCTTGTCGGCGTAGCGCTCGTGCAGCTTCTGCAGGCCCTCGTACTGGCGGGTAAAGCCGCACAACGAGGCCGTGTTCACGACCAGCAGAACCTTGCCGGCGAAATCGGCCAGCGCCAGCGGCTTGCCGTCGATGCCCTCGAACGTGAAAGCCCCGGCTGTCGGCCCGCCGGTGGCGCTTCCGCCCGCCGCGCCGGCCGTGACCAGGGTCGGCCCGGTCAGCATCAGGAACAACGAGAACAGGCGAGTGAGGAAGCGTGTGAACAGGGCATGCATGACGAAGAACCTCGCGCAGCAGGTCGTGGACAGAAACGCGCCGAACAGGAACGCCCAGCGCCGGCCGCCGGATCACATCGGCATGACGGCCTCGGCTATCGCCCCCTCGCCCATCGGCTCATGAGCGCACACCCGCGCGCCGTCCGCCCCGCGCGCCGTCCCCCCGCGCGCGGCTCAACCCTGCTCGGGCGTGCCGCCGTTCTCCTCGCCTGGAGTCGCCGCGGCGTCGCTACCGTTGCCGTCACCCTCAGCGGCGGCGTCCTCCGGGATGCGCTCCACCGACACGACCTTCTCGCCGTCGCCGGTCTTGAAGATGCGCACGCCCTGCGTGTTGCGCCCGGCGACGCGCACATCGCCGACCGGGCAGCGGATCAGCTGACCGCCGTCGGTCACCAGCATGATCTGGTCGCCCTGCGCGATGGGGAACGAGGCGATCAGCGGCCCGTTGCGGTCGTTGACGACCATGGCGACGATACCTTTGCCGCCGCGCCCGCTGGTGCGGTACTCGTAGGACGACGAGCGCTTGCCGTAGCCCTTCTCCGAGACGGTGAGCACGAACTGCTCGCGCTCGGCCATCTCGGCGAAGCGCTCGGGCGACAGATCCGCTTCGCCGACCTCCTCGGCGTCGGCCTCGTCGGCCATCTCGGCACCGGCCTCGGCGTCCGCGGCGTTGGCGGCGCGGCGCTGCTTCAGGAACGCGGCGCGCTCTTCCGCCGCGGCATCGACGTGGCCGAGGATGGCCATGGAGATGACCTCGTCACCCTCTTCCAGCTTGATGCCGCGCACGCCCGACGAGTCGCGCCCCTTGAAGACGCGCACCTCTTCCCTGATCTCGAAGCGGATGCACTGGCCGGCCTTGCTGGTCAGCAGCACGTCGTCCTCGGGCCGGCAAATGGCGACGGAAACGATCTGCTCGCCCTCCTCCAGCTTCATCGCGATCTTGCCGTTGCGATTGATGTTCTCGAAATCGGCGAGCGCGTTGCGGCGTACGTACCCGGAGCGGGTGGCAAACATCAGCTCCAGGTTCTCCCACTGCGCCTGATCCTCCGGCAGCAGCAGGATGGAGGTGATGTTCTCGCCCTGCTGCAGCGGCAGCAGGTTGACCAGCGCCTTGCCCTGGCTTTGCGGCGTGCCGGCCGGCAGGCGCCACACCTTCATGCGGTAGCACATGCCGCGCGAGGAGAAGAACAGCACCGGCGTATGCGTGGAGGCCATGAAGATCTGCGTGACGAAATCCTCGTCGCGCGTCGACATGCCGGAGCGGCCCTTGCCGCCGCGCCGCTGCGCGCGATAGGTCGAGAGCGGCACGCGCTTGATGTAGCCCTTGTGGCTCACCGTGACGACGCAGTCCTCGCGCTGGATCAGATCCTCGTCGTCGACCTCGCCCTCGATGTCGACGATCTCGGTGCGGCGCGGCACCGCGAACTCGTCCTTGATGGCTGTGAGCTCGCCCTTGACGATGTCGATGATGCGCGCACGCGAGGCGAGGATGGCGAGGTAGTCCTTGATCTCCTCGGCGATCTTCTTCAGTTCGTCGCTGATCTCGTCGCGGCCGAGGGCCGTGAGGCGGGCGAGACGCAGCTCGAGGATGGCGCGGGCCTGCTCTTCCGACAGCTTGTAGGTGCCGTCGGCATTGAGCTTGTGGCGCGGATCGGCGATCAGTTCGATCAGCGGCGCCATGTCCTTGGCCGGCCAGTTGCGCGCCATCAGCTCCTCGCGCGCCTCGTTGGGCGAGGGCGCGTTGCGGATGACCTTGATCACCTCGTCGATATTGGCGACGGCAATTGCCAGGCCGACCAGCACGTGGGCGCGGGTGCGCGCCTTGTTGAGCAGGAACTTGGTCCTGCGCGTCACCACCTCCTCGCGGAAGGTGGTGAAGGCCGCGATCATGTCCTTGAGGTTCAGCTGCTCGGGCCGGCCGCCGTTGATGGCCAGCATGTTGGCGCCGAACGTCGTCTGCAGGTCGGAGAGGCGGAACAGCTGGTTCTTGACCACCTCGGCGGAAGCGTCGCGCTTCAATTCGATGACGATGCGCATGCCGTCGCGGTTGGTCTCGTCCCACAGATCGGCGATGCCCTCGACGCGCTTGTCGCGCACCAGCTCGGCGATCTTCTCGATCAGCACGCGCTTGTTGATCTGGTAGGGGATGGCGGTGACGATCAGCGCCTCGCGGTCCTTGCGGATTTCCTCCACCTCGACGCGGGCGCGCATGATGATCGAGCCGCGGCCCTTGTGATAGGCGCTGAGGATGCCGCCGCGGCCGAGGATCATGGCTCCGGTCGGGAAGTCGGGGCCAGGGACCAGCTGACACAGTTCCTCGATGCCGATCTCGGGGTTGTCCAGGTAGGCGGTGCAGGCGTCGATGACCTCGCCCAGGTTGTGCGGCGGGATGTTGGTGGCCATACCGACGGCGATACCGCCGGCGCCGTTGACGAGCAGGTTGGGGAACTTGGCCGGCAGGACGGTGGGCTCCTGCAGCGAGCCGTCGTAGTTCTCGCGGAAGTCGACCGTATCCTTGTCGAGGTCGTCGAGCAGCGACTGCGCCACCTTGGCGAGCCGGCACTCGGTGTAACGGTCGGCGGCCGGCGGATCGCCGTCGACGGAGCCGAAGTTGCCCTGGCCATCGACCAGCGGCACGCTCATCGAGAAATCCTGCGCCAGGCGCACCAGCGCGTCGTAGATGGCGAGGTTGCCGTGCGGGTGGTACTTGCCCATCGCCTCGCCGACGACGCGGGCGCACTTCATGTATTTCTTGTTCCAGTCGAGCCCCAGTTCCTGCATGGCGAACAGGATGCGCCGATGCACCGGCTTCAGGCCGTCGCGGACATCGGGCAGCGCACGCGACACGATCACGCTCATCGCGTACTCGAGGTACGACTTCTTCATCTCGTCGGTGATCGAGATGGGGCGAATGTCGCTCGGTCCGGAGGCGCCTGCGCCGCCGTCTTTGTTGTTTTTGTCTGCCACGATCGGTCTTTGTGTCTCGGTTGTCGTTGGCGCGTCGCGCGTCCCGCTCTAACGCCGCTGATGTCGCGGCGCGACCGGAAGACGGGCCATGCCGACGGGCGGGAAGGCACTCGGGATGCCACGGACCGCGCCCGGGATTGGTGAGGAACGCGGCACAGTAGCGAGCCCGACTGGCCGGGGCAACACGAGCCGTCTCCCGGGCCGGGATTGTCCCCAGCTCGCGCTAGGCAAGGACGGCCGTTTCGGCTGCCGCAACAAATGGCTAGGCAGGTCGCACGGCCACTGCCCCGGGCCAACATGAACATCGGTTCATCTCACGTCCGTTCATCTCGCGTCGGAAGGCGACTTGCCGTCGTCACAGTCTGGCGCTAAGGCCTGCGCTCAACGCCGGGGGCCGAATGCGGACAGCACGCTGCCCCGGGGCGCCTTCCGGCCGTGCGGCGGATGCCGCCGCGCCGCCCGGAAGCAACCGGAGCCTCTGACACCTCGTCCAGAGCCCCCACGAACAGGGACACAATCACCGTCATGACCAAGATCATCGCGCGCCTGGCCGCCACGGCCGCCGCCGCCGCTCTCCTCGCCGCCGCGCCGGCCTTCGCCCAGGACAAGGCCGCCCAGACCATCGAGAGCAAGGTCGTCCCCTCCGGCGTCTTCCGCAAGGAGCAGGGCAAGACCGAATACCTCGTCAAGGATCGCCTGATCGGCCGCAACGTGCAGGACAAGACCGGCAAGGTGATCGGCGACATCGAGGATCTGATCGTCACCAAGGACAACCAGATCGTCGGCGTCATCATGGGCGTCGGCGGCTTCCTCGGCGCCGGCGAGAAGAAGGTCGGCGTGCGCCTGGAATCGCTGAACTTCGAGACCGACAAGGACGGCAAGGTCACCACCATCCGCCTGATGCAGGCCTCCAAGGAGGTGCTGACGGCGCTGCAGCCGTTCATGCGCCTGGAGGCCAAGAAGAGCATGCTGGAGCGCGCCAGGGAGAAGGTGCGCGAGCTGAAGGACAAGTCGGCCGATACCGGCCGTGACGCCCTCGACAAGGCCAAGGAGAAGAGCGGCCCCGCGCTCGAGAAGGCCAAGGAGAAGGCCAAGGAACTGGGCGAGAAGGCGAAGGACCTCGGCCACAAGGGCGTCGAGAAGGCGAAGGAGCTGGGCCAACAGGGCGCCGAGAAGGCCAAGGAACTGGGCGAGAAGGCGAAGGACGCCGTCAAGCCCGACGCCGCTCCGGCTCCGGCTCCGGCCCCGGCTCCGGCCCCTGCTCCGGCAGCGCCGAAGCAGTAAGCCGCGCGCCACGTCACGCCGCCGCCGCATCGGCGGCCTTCGGCACAAGACGACACCCCGTCGCGCTCATCCTGCGCGGCGGGGTTCTTGCGTGCCAGCCTTATGCCGCCCGCCAGGTGGCGCGACACGACACGCGCGTTGCGCGCTCCCTTGCCCATCCGCAGCCCAAATCACAGCGTGCGCGGCCGATCAGAAGCCGGCAACTCACGCCCCGTGCCCGGCCAGCGCCATCGACGTGACTGTCGTCGACAGCTCCCGAGCCCGGAGATCAGGCAGCGCGGGCCAGCCCTGACGCTGCGGGCAAGGCTCTACGTGCGCGGTGCGCCGCGGTGCTTCTTCTTGCCGCCCTTGAACGGCGCTTTGCCACCCCTGAACGGGGCGCTGAACGGACGTTTGCCCCCGCCTTCGGGGCGGTCCTGGCGCGGGGACGACGCGGCGCGCGTGCCGTCACCGGCCTCGCCTGATGCGCCGCGCGGCGCATCAGGCCGGCGGCGCGGCTCCCAGCCGCCCTGCCCCGCCGCATCGCGCTTCTGCCAGTGCCCCTTGTCACGTGGCTTGTTGTCACGTGGCTTGTGCGTCCCCTCCGCGCGACCCTGCCGCTCGCCGTCCGGCTGCGCGGCGCGGGAGCCGCTGCGGTCGTCGCGGCGCTCGCCGCGCCAGGCGCCGTCGCGGCGCTCGCCGCGCCAAGGGCCGTCGCGCGGGCCGCTGCGGTCGCCACCCCGGTCATCGCCACGCGGGCCAGCGGACCTGCCGGCGTACTTTCCGCCGGACTTGCTGCCCGGCCACTTGCCGTCGCCATCCTTGCCGAAACGCGGCTTGTCCGCCGCCCCGCCCTCGCCTGCGCCCGTGTCGCGGCTGTAGCCGCCCTCCCGACGCTTGTCGCGGCGGACACCATCCGAGGGCCGCGAGTTCGGGTCGCGCACGTCGAAGCCGCGCCCCGCGTGCCGCGGCTTGCCCGAAGCGGCGCCGACATGAGTGCCGGCATTCGACTTGTGCGGCTTGCCGAAGCCCTTGCTGCCACGCTCGCGATGGGCGCCGCGATCACCGTCGTCCCGCCGATCCGGCTTGACGGCGCGATCGCGCGGCCGGTGCTCGCTGTCAGAGTGATGCACGTCGCTCACCCGCGCGCGCGGCTCGGACGCCGTCTGCGCATCGCTGTCGCGGCACTCGCCCGCGCCACCTGCCTGTTCCGAAGCGTCGAAGCTGGCCGCCGTCGGCGCCGGGGCTGGTTCGGCCTGCGCAACGGGCGCGACCGCAGCCGGCTCGCTCGTCGTCACCGCCGGCGGCGCGGTTGCCATGACCGCCTGCGGCGGCGCCGACACCATTGCGGCCGGCTCGCGCGCCGCTTCCGCGCTTGCATCACGGGCCTCGCGGGCATCGCGCGCGTCATGCCGGTCGCGATGCGGGCGCGGCGCCCGCGGCCAGTCGCCGTCGCCCGTATCGCGGACGATATGTCCTTCCTTGCGCTTCATCATGCGCGCGGCGTGCTCGAACGTCTCGGCCACCTCCGCCGCGATCTGGAACCGCGAGCCGCGCTCCTCGATCTTGATCGAGCCGATCTCGCCCTTGGTGACGCCACCGGCATTGCAGATCAACGGCAGCAGCCAGCGCGGATCGGCGTTGCGCTCACGCCCGATGTTGATGCGGAACCACACCATCGGCCGCCCATCGTCGCGGCGGGGGCGCGGAGCACGCACCTCGCGCGGCGGCTCGCCTGCCTCGCCCCCCGCGTTGTCCGTGGCCGCGGCAGCACCCTGCCGCTCGGCCCAAGCGCCCCGCGTCTCGTCCCGGCGCCACGGCGGCCGCCGGTCGCCCCGCTCCTCGGCACGCGAAAAACGCCCGCCCTCCCCGCCGCCGTGCTCGCGACGCTCGAAGCGGCGCCCCTCGGACCGGAAGTTCGACCGTTCCTCGCGCGCACGCCACTCGCGCGGCGGCCCCCGGTCGGCCGAAATTTCCTCGGGTGCCGGCATGCGGGCGCCATGCAGCCGCAGCAGCGCCACCGCGATCTCGTCGGCGCATTTCACGGCCTGCAGCGCACGCGCCGCCTGCATTTCGTCCTCGCCCACCGGCGCGGCGAACGCGGCATCGGCCAGGAAGCGCTCCTGGTCCAGGGCGCGGATTGCCTCGGGCGTCGGCGTCGGCTCCCACTTGACGGTGATGCGTGCGGCGTGGATCAGCGCCTCGCCCTTGCGCCGCCGGTTGTACGGCACCACCAGCACGCACAGCCCCTTGCGGCCGGCGCGCCCCGTGCGGCCCGAGCGGTGGAGCAGCGTCTCGGCGTCGTTGGGCAGCTCGGCGTGCACGACCAGCGCCAAATCCGGCAGGTCGAGCCCGCGCGCGGCAACGTCGGTCGCCACCAGCACGCGCGCGCGCCCGTCGCGCAACGCCTGCAGCGCCCGCGTGCGCTCCTGCTGGGTGAGTTCGCCCGACAGCGCAACGGCGGAGAAGCCGCGCTCGATCAGCTGCGCGCTGAGGCGGTTGACCGCCTCGCGCGTGGCGCAGAATACGATGGCCGCACGCGCCTCGTGCAGGCGCAGCACGTTGACCACCGCATGCTCGACCTCGTTGGGCACCACCCGATGTGCGCGATACTCGATGTCGGCGTGCGGCTCGTTGCGGCGCACCGTTTCGATGCGCACGGCATCGCGCTGATAGCTGCCGGCCAGCGTCTCGATCTCGCGCGGCATGGTGGCGGAGAACAGCAGCGTGCGCCGCGCGGCCGGCGTGCGATCGAGCAGAAACTCGAGATCCTCGCGGAAGCCGAGGTCGAGCATCTCGTCGGCCTCGTCGAGCACCGCGACGCGCAAGGCCGAGAGATCGAGGCGGCGCCGCTCGACGTGATCGCGCAGGCGGCCGGGCGTGCCGACGACGATGTGGGCGCCGGCCGCCAGCTCGCGGGCTTCCACGCGCGGGTCCATGCCGCCGACACAGGTGATGACGCGCGCGCCGGTCGACTCGTAGAGCCAGGCCAGCTCGCGGCACACCTGCAAGGCCAGCTCACGCGTCGGCGCGATGACCAGCGCCAGCGGCGCCTCGGCGCGCGGCAGGCGCTCGGCCCCGCCGCCCGTGACGGCGACAGGCGGAGCTTCCGGCGCGGGAACATCGGCGGGCGGATCGTCGGAGACCGGCGCCTCGTATACGGGTGCGTAGCCCGAAACGGCATCGGCCGTTCCGGCGTCCTCGGATGAGGCAGCGGACGACGCCGGCCCGCCCTCGGGGGTCCCGCCCTCATGGGTCGCGTCCGGTGCATGCGGCACGGCCGGCGAGGGTGTGGTCCCCTGCGGCACCGGGTGCGGCCGCGGCGCGGCGCCGAGCAGCGTGACGCCCATGGCGAGGCCGAAGGCGACCGTCTTGCCCGAACCGGTCTGGGCCGAGACCAGCAGGTCGCGATCCGGGCCCGGCGCCTCGAGCACGGCGCTCTGCACGGAGGTGGGCGTTGTGTAGCCGCGCGCAGCAAGTGCGCGCGCGAGGGCGGCCGGAGCCGTCGCAAAGGTCATGGGCGTTCTTTTCTCGGGGTGCGGAGGACGCACGTCTCGGGGTGCGGACGACGCATGCCGCCGGCTCGCGCGTCGAGCACGGCGCCACTGGGTGCGCGCCAAATCATCGCCCGCTGCTTAGCCCCTCCCGAGCGCCAGCGCCAGCCCGCATCTCGTCGCGGCCCCCGCCGCCCCGCGCCCACCCTCCAACATGGTCAATGCCGATCTGATCTGGTAGCCCTTGTCCATCAGCCTAGAGACATTTTCGGGGTGATTGCGCGCGACCAGCCCAACCGCTGCAAGCCCAGCCAAGGCCAGCGTCAAGCCTTGGCTCGATGAGAAGAACGACTGCGAGACGGACCTTGCCGAATGGGAGCGGGCGGCCCGTCAGCCCCCGTCCAGCGTGGGCGTGCGGGAGGGGCGCTGATCCGGCGCCGGATCACACCGTCAGGGTGCCTGCGGTGACGAGGACGGCGTGGCCGCCGATGCGCACACCGGCGAGCTTGCCGTGCTCGACCGTCAGGGTGAGCTGGAGCTGGCTCGGGCGGTCGATCTGGTAGCCCTGCTCGATGATGCGCTTGTGCACGCCGTCCGGCGGCTGGTCGAACTGCTGCACGACGCCGGCGAAGCAGACGGCGGCCGAGCCGGTGGCCGGGTCCTCGGGGATGCCGGCACCGGGCGCGAACATGCGGGCGTGGAAGGCGGACGCCGTGTGCAGGCACTGGCGCGTGTAGAGGTAGGCGCCGAGCACGCCCTGCTCCTCGAAGGCCGGCGCCCAGTGGCTGCCGTTGATGCGCGCTTTCGCCAGCGCCTCCAGCGAGGCGACGGGCACGAAGGCGAAGGCGTTGCCGGCAGCAAAGCAGCTCGGACGATGGTTCTCGAAGCCGATCTCGGAGGGGATGAGACCAAGCCCGGCCGCGAGCTTCTCGACCGGCGGCAGCGCGCCCGCCTCCTTCGGCACGCGCGGGGCATCAAACTCGGCGAACGGCGCCTGGCCGCTGCGCAGCCGTACGCCGACGCGCACCGTTCCCACCGTCTGCTCGAGGGCCACCAGCGCGTCGTGCTCGCCCTTGACGTCGGGCACCCTGAGGTGCGCCAGCAGCACCGCCGTGCCGACTGTCGGATGGCCGGCGAACGGCACCTCCTTGGCCGGCGTGAAGATGCGCACGCGCGCCGAGTGGCCGGGGCTCTCCGGCTTCAGCACGAACACCGTCTCCGACAGGTTGAACTCGCGCGCAATGGCCTGCATCTGCTCGGGTCCGAGGCCGTCGGCGTCGCGCACCACGGCCAGCGGATTGCCGCCGAACCTGCGGTCCGTGAACACGTCGAGGGTGTGGAAGGCGAGTTGCATGACGTCTCCGGGGGGGCTTGGGCCGCGGCCGGCGGAGCTGCCGCCGACGCGCGATCAGGCGTGCGATGCGGCGACTGTGCAGGAAATCGGCCAGCCCCGAAAGCACGCAGCCGCGCTGGCGTGTGGATTAAGCGCTGCAACGCGACGGCGCGTTGACATCCATCAGACGCTTTGGACGGCCTTCTGCGGCGTCAGCCGACAACGGAGGCGACGAGCAACCGGCCATAGAGCGGAGCCGACGGCTCGATCTCGGCGGCGCGGCGCACGGCCACCAGCTCGGTCAGCTCCGACGCGGGATCGCCGGCCAGCCGCGCTGCGATCTCGGCCCGCAACGCCTCCGCCGCCAACGGCGAAACGAACTCCCGCGCCATCGAAATGTGCGGGCCGGCAAAGGTGACATGGAAACCGGGGCCTGGCGCGAAATGTGTCGGCGGCAGCCCCGTCTCCTCACCGACTTCGCGCGCGATCGAGGCGGCGATGTCGATGCGGCCGTCGGCGGCCACGTCGCGGGCGTCGACGAAGCCGCCCGGCGGATAGACGAGCCCGGCATTGACGTTGCCGGCCCTCTGGCGGCCGAGCAGCACGGCGCCGTCGGCGGAGCGGATCAACGCCGACCCGAAGCCGTCGCGCACGCCGGTCTCGGGGTGTCCCTGCTCGCGCCAGTAGAGGTAGGCCTTGAACTCGGTAGCGAAGAAATCGGCCGAGAGCACGCCATGGGCCAGTTCCGCCGCGCAGACGAGAAAGATGCGGCCGTTGAACATGGCCGGCTGCTCGCGCTGGCGGCGCAGCCAATGGGCGTCGATGTCTCCGGCGTGCTGCTCGGCATAGGCCCAGCGCCAGGGAGCGACCCGCAGCCGGCAGGCACCGACCCGTACCACCTGGTCCGCCGGCAAAGCGTCGAATCCGTTCAAAGCCATCCCCCTTGTCTCGGCGCCGTGGCCGTACGTCAGCGCGCAACACCCAAACCGGCCGCCCTTTTCGAGCTGCCACCCGCGCTGGCGCACCGTCAGGCGCGAATACCCGAGGGCCATGGAACGTTATTTTCGTGCTGCCGCTGCTTTGCCGCTTTATCTCCACGATCGCGAGGTTCAGTGCAAGCCACGACAGCGACGAGAGAATTCGCCCGCGTCGACGGACTGCCCGGAGCCCAGGCGCCCACAGGTCGCACGGGCTCCGGAAAACGAGATGGACGACCGGCCGGGCGCGCCACGCCCGACCTGCCGTCCGGCATGGATCGGCGGCTCCCCCGCTTCGCCGCCGGCCATGCACGAGCGCTGCCGTCTCGCCACGGACGGCGGCCTCTGCCGAAGGCTCGCTTCCACGCAGCACAACGCGCCACCCTCCCCGATGCGGAGGAGGCGGGCCTTCCGGTAGTCCCTCGCCCCAGGCTCCCAGGGGCCATCCTCGATCGCAGCAGCAGCCGCCGCGCCGATCCGGTCGGACGGCGTCGGCGCGTCCGCATCCGGCCCGCTCGCAGAAACCATGACAGCCAGTCAACCCGAACAGGCTTATGAACGGCATGTGAACCGCATTTCCCCCGGACGAGGAATGAGCTTGTCCGCGACCGCTGCGAAATCGCGCTCAGCGCTGCCGCAATCCTGAGGATACTGCCCTCAACTCGCCGACGGCACCTGAGCCGACGCGGTCGAGCCGAAACGCTCTCAATGAGGTCATTCACGCTATGAAGAAGATCATCGCCCTCGCCGCCGTGTCGTTCGCCCTGGCTGCTCCGGCCTTCGCCCAGGATGCCAAGCCGGCGACGCCCGCCGCGCCGGCTGCGAAGGCCCCGGCCGCCGGCACCGCTCCCGCCGCCACGCCGGCTGCTCCCGCCGCGCCCAAGGCCGCCGACGTGAAGCCGGCTGCTCCGGCTGCTGCTCCGGCCGCCGCGGCCCCGGCCGCTCCGGCCGCTCCGGCCGCTGCCAAGCCGGCGGTGCCTGCCGCCGCCCCGGCCGCCACCGCTCCGGTCGCCAAGCCGGCCGACACCAAGCCGGCCGCTGCCGCCCCGGCCGCCAAGCCGGCCGACGCCAAGCCGGCCGCTCCGGCTGCCACGGCTCCGGCCACGAAGTAGCCGACCGCCAGGTCGAGACGAGCGCGGGCGCCGGTCATCCGACCGGCGCCCGTCGCCGTTTTCTGGCGCCCATCCGGTCGCACGGCGAGGCCCCGGCACCACACTGCTGGCCATCACCGCATGCCAGCGCGACCCGAGCCCGTGCCCCACCGGCGGACGACGCGACGTGTCAGACGCAACACGCGACGGGCGCGGCTGCGTTCCGGCGCCGGCAATACGATGCAGCAGCAGCAGCGCAGGCGGCGGTGCGCCAGCGCATCCAGGAACACCTGGAAGCGGATGCGCCGGCCCTCGGCCGGCGTCCATTGCGCGCTCATTCCGCCTCCTCGTCAGCCACCAACCGCCGATTGACCGACCGTGCGCAGTTTCCTATCTGAAGCGCCATGTCCAAGCTGCCGATTGTCACCCTGCCCGATCCGATCCTGCGCCAGACCTCGACCGCCGTCGAGCGCGTCGACGACGCCGTGCGCCGCCTCGCCAACGACATGCTCGAGACGATGTACGACGCTCCCGGCATCGGGCTCGCAGCCGTCCAGGTCGCCGTGCCGCGCCGCCTCATCGTGCTCGACGTCGCCGGCGAGGAGGAACCGCCGCAGCCGCTGGTCATGATCAATCCCGAGATCATCAAGCTCGGCGACGCCACCCGCGTCTACGAGGAGGGGTGCCTGTCGCTCCCCGAGGTCCGCATCGACATCGAGCGGCCGACGACGCTGACCGTGCGCTATGTCGACCGCGACGGCACGCAGCGCACGCTTGACGCCGACGGGCTGCTGGCCACCGCCATCCAGCACGAGGTCGACCATCTGGACGGCAAGCTGATCATCGATTTCCTGACGCGGCTGAAGCGCGACATGGTGATCCGCCGCTTCAAGAAGGCGCAACGCACCAGCGCACTCTGAGAGCCGCGGCGCCTGTCACCGCATCTTCCGTTCCCCAGCTTCCCTGCGCGACGAGGCCCAGCTTGACCCTTCGCATTGTCTTCATGGGCACGCCGAAGTTCTCTGTGCCGACGCTGGCCGAACTGGTCGCCGCGGGGCACGATGTGGTGGCCGCCTACGCGCAGCCGCCGCGCCCGGCGGGACGGGGCATGGAGCCGCAGAAGTCGCCCGTACACATATTCGCGGAAAGCTGCGGCATCCCCGTGCTGACGCCGAGGAGCTTGAAGGGGGGCGGCGAGCAGGCCGCCTTTGCCGCCCATGGCGCCGATGTCGCCGTCGTCGTCGCCTACGGCCTGTTGCTGCCGAAACCGGTTCTGGACCTGCCGCGCCTGGGTTGCCTCAACCTGCACGGCTCGGCGCTGCCACGCTGGCGCGGCGCGGCCCCCATTCAGCGCGCCGTCATGGCCGGCGATACCTCTACCGCCGTGATGGTCATGCGCATGGAGGAAGGGCTCGATACCGGCCCGGTCTGCCTCGCCGAGACGATCCCCATCGGCGCCGACGAGACGGCGGGGCAGTTGCACGATCGCATGAGCCTCGCAGGCGCCGGCCTGATGGTGCGGGCGCTGGCGGCGCTGGAGCGCGGCACCCTCGCCGAGACACCGCAGCCGGCCGAGGGCGTCACCTACGCCGCCAAGATCGACAAGGCGGAGGCGCGCATCGATTTCATCCGGCCGGCCGCGCACGTACACAACCTCATCCGTGGCCTGTCGCCGTTCCCCGGCGCCTGGCTGGAGGTAACGCGCGACGGCAAGGCGGAACGCATCAAGGTCCTGCGCAGTTCCCTCGTGGCGGCCGATGGCGGCTCCGGCGCGGCCGGCAGCGTGCTCGACGACACGTTGACCATTGCCTGCGGCGCGGGTGCGGTTCGCCTTGTCGAGTTGCAGCGCGCCGGCAAGAAGCCGATGTCGGCGGGCGAGCTGCTGCGCGGCTTCGCGCTGCCCAAAGGATCGGTCGTCGGGGCGAGCTGACCCCTTCGCCTCCGGCATCGCATGCGGACATTAAGCAACCGCGACGAATCCCGGCAGCCCGCGCGCGCTTCGCTCCTAGAGTGACGGTAACTTTTCGTTCACCGTCTCAATCGTCGCGGAGCGTTGCCTCATGTCGCTGTCGTCGAACTTCGTCCTGCCCGTCATCGCCGCGCTCGGCCTCGGGGCCACCGTTGCCAACGCGCAGTCGCTGACGCGAATCGAGAACCACGGCTTTTACGGCGCCACCGTCACCATCGAGGAAGGCGTGCGCGTATTCCGCCCGCTGCCCTCCACCGGCCACATGATCATCAATCCCGGCGGGCGGACGCCGGTCAACCTCACCATCAGCGAATCCGTGCACCACTACGTCGGCGCCAATGGCGGCGGCGGGGGCAACACCTCCGTCAGCTCCACCGGCGGCGCGGCCGGCGGCCTGCCGCTGGGCCTCGCCTACGGCAGCCGCGGCTGGGCCAAGTCGAAGGGCTACCTGCATAGCGCCCACAGCGGCGGCGGCGGTCGCCCCGTCGGCACGGCGCTGAAAGTGCGCGCGCCGGTCGCCCGCCACGGCACCCACGGCGGGCACCACTGACGCACCACCGATCGACATGTGACAGCTGCGACGTGACCGGGGCTGGCCAGACGGGCCGGCCCCTTGTCGTTTCACGCGCTGCGTAGGCACAGAATTTCGGACATTGGTACGAAACCGGCAGAAAGCCGTTGCGCGACGCGGCTCCGTACGACAAAAGTCTAACGCCCACTCCAGCCGGTCCGCTTCGCGCCGACCGGCTTCCGGCCGCGCCCCGACGACCGTGCCGGTCCGCGCCGTTTCCGCCGATGTCTTATTTCCCCCCGGTCGTAAGCTTCGGTGGAGGCCCTCTTCCCCGCAAGGGGAAGAGGGTTGCGCGCTGTCATAGGGTCCGCCCCTCGGCCGCCCCATCGCGCTTTGAGGGGACCTGACGGACAGGCCGCTCCTTCCGCAGCCTTGCCGATCTCACAAAGAATGGGCGCTGCACATGCAATTGCTCTGACGGCTGGGGAAAATCGTTTCAATTTCGGACGCGATTAGGTCAGCCTTAACTCGGGCGGCGCATTCTCGGCTGCGACGGCGACGAGCGCATGTGTGCGCATCGCGCATCGAGAGACACACAGACGGATACTGTTTCCAGTCCAGGACATTCGCCAATGCCGACACGCCAGCCTTCGCGCTTCAGCCGCATGATCGCCGATATCGCCGGCTGGTTCGGCCGCAGTCGTCGGTATGCGGCGAGGTCGGGCACGGCGGAGATCGGTGCAGCGCTGGTGCTGGCTCACACCGGCATTCCACCGCAGCCGGCATCCGGAGCCACGGGCAGCCCGTCGTCCGGCATGCTCGACCTGATCCCGCTGCCCTATGCCTCGATCGAACCCCTTCTTGCCGACGTCGCCGCCGCGGCGGACGCCACCGGCTCCCCGCCGGCCATCACCGAACTGCTGGCCGCCGATCTCGGCATGGCCCTCGCGGAGGCCGATGGCACCTTGGCGGACGCCGACGTGTCCGACAGTTCTGCCCCGGCCCTCGCCCCCGTGCCACGTTCGTCGGTGCCGAAGCTGCTGCTGGCGCGCCAGTTGCGCGGCGTCGCCCGGCTCAACACGCCCTGCGCCCGCCGTCGGCTTGGCGCTCTGCGGGCCGAGCAAACCGCGGACCGTCGCCGCGCGCCGCGCGCCGAACCCTGGATCCTGTCGCGCTCGGGCGCCGGCTCCCGCCGCCGTGCGACCTCCAGCAGGGCCGCCGCAGCGACGCCGCGCCCCGGCGTACGCAAGACGCTGGCGCGCTGACGAGCGCGCCCGCGACCGCTGCCGCTGGTTTTGCGGGATTCCAGCCGGCTTGCGGGATTCCAATAAATGATGCTTTGAGCGGCCGGCGGCGCGCCTGTCGCTACTGCGCGCGCTTTGCGGTCTTGCCCTTGCTCGGAGCGACGGGCTTGGCAGCCGGCATCTCGCTGACCGTGCCGATGGAGCCGGTCGCGTCCGGCGTGGCGGCGCCTGCGGCTGCCGTCTCCTCGGGCGCGGGCTCATCCGAGCCCTTGTTCCAGGCCTGGAACGCGCTCAGCGCGGATGGCCGGCAAAGACCCAGCGGACCCGCTGCCGTATCGGCGCCGGTATCGCCGCGCGCCTTGGCCTGCTCGTAGTTCACCTTGCAGTATTCATCCTGCTGGCGCTGCAGCTCGGCCTTGCTGATGACCTTCTTGCGCTCCGGGTCGATGACCTGTTTGGACACGTCGGCAGCCTCGGGCAGCGCCGCGCCCGGCTGCGGCAAGCGTTCAGTCGAGGGCGGCACCACGAGCGGCGCGCGCTCGGCCAGTTGCACCTTGCCGGACGGCTTGCCGAGCAGGCCGGTGGCACCGACGGCGTCGAACAGCTTGCCGTTGAGTTCGACGTCGCCCGCCGAGCAGCCGGCGAGCGTGACGGCGGCCAGAGCGCCGAGCACGGGCGCGGCTGTGAACATCCGGCGATGCTTCGACCGATGCGTTGGCATGTGCGTCTCGCTCCCCAACCTGGCGCCGCCCAGCCGTCCGAAAGCAGGCAAACCCTGCCGAGGGCTCGAGCGCGTCACCGCAGGCATTGTCTCGCGCTAAGGCACGTTTGCGGCGTCTTTGCGACTCGCGACGTAGGACTCGTATAGCAGCCCGATCACGCCGCCGACAATCGCCACATCCGCTATGTTAAAGATATACCAGTAGAATCCGAATGCGTGCAGAGAGAAGAAGTCGGCCACGCCGCCGAGCGTGACGCGGTCGAGGGCATTGGCCAGCGCGCCGCCGATGATGAACCCGAGGCTCCAGCCCATCAGACGCGACGTGCCGCCGCGTGCCAGCCAGCCCCACAGCACAAGGCTGGCCAGAACCGCAAAGCCGGCCAGAACATATTGGCCTGCCGCAGTTTTTTGATCGAACAGGCTGTAGCTGATGCCGGTGTTGCGGACGTAGATGATATCGAGGAACGGCGTGGCGTAGGTGCGCACGCCCTCCTGCACGCCCTTGACCTTCAGCATCCACCACTTGTGCGCCTGATCGGCCGCGAAGGTCGCCGCCGCGGTCAGTGCGCCATAACGGGAAAACGGGCCGTACAGCCAGCGGCCGCCGTCGGTCTCGGCCGCGCCTCCCTGCTGCGCCGCCATCAGATCAGCCCCTTGGCGCGCGCGGCGTCGAACTCGGCCACCGCCGCCGCGTCACGCGCCGAAAGGTCAGGGTAGCGCTTATCGGAGCCCACATCGGTGGTGATGCGCCACGAGCGCGCGCATTTGCTGCCTTCGGCCTTGCGCGGCACCACGGCGACGCCCGCCACATCCGGCGACGTGAAGGCCCCCTCCGGGGCGGGCTTGGCGCTGACGGTGGCCGCCGAGGTGATGCACACCTCGGCCATGTCGATGCCGGCGAGCGCCGCCATCAGCTCATTGTCGGTGACATGGATGACGGGCGCGGCCTCCAGCGAGGAGCCCATGCGCTTGGCCGCCCGCTCGACCTCCAGCGCGCCGGTGACGACCGAGCGCACGCGGCGGACGATCTCCCACTTGGCCGCCAGCGTGTCGTCGCGCCACGTCGCGGGGAAGCCCTCGAAGGCGGCCAGATGCACGCTGTCGGCGCTCTCCCCATAGCGCGCCAGCCAGGCTTCCTCGGCGGTGAACGACAGGATCGGCGCCAGCCACAGCGTGATGTGGCGGAACAGGTGATCGATGACGGTGAGCGCCGCTTGGCGCTTCACGCTCGACAACGGCTCGCAATAGAGCGTGTCCTTGCGGATGTCGAAATAGAACGCCGAAAGATCGGTGTTGAGGAAGTGCGTCAGCACCGAGATGACCTTGCGGTAGTCATACTCGGCATAGGCGCGGCGCACCTCGGGCTCGAGCACGGCGAGGCTGTGCAGCATCAGCCGCTCCAGCTCCGGCATGTTCTTGTGAGCGACCGGCGTCCCCGTGCCGAGGTGGCCCAACGCGCCGAGCATCCAGCGCAGCGTATTGCGCAGCTTGCGGTAGTTCTCTGCCGCGGCATTGACGATGGCCGGCCCGAAGCGGATGTCGTTCGTCGTGTCGGCGGAGGCGACCCACAGGCGCAGGATATCGGCGCCGTTGGTCTTCATCACGTCCTGGGGCGACAGCGCGTTGCCCTTGGACTTCGACATCTTCTCATCGCCCTTCTCGTCCAGGATGAAGCCGTGCGTCAGCACGACGTCATAGGGCGCGCGGCCGCGTGTGCCGCAGGCTTCGAGCAGCGAGGAGTGGAACCAGCCGCGATGCTGGTCCGAGCCTTCCAGGTACATGACGCGGTCATAGTGTCGCTTGCCCGCCTCCGGCAGGACTTGCTTGCCCGCCTCCGGCAGGACTTGCTTGCCCGCCTCCGGCAGGACTTGCTTGCCCGCCTCCGGCCGGGCTCCACCCTCCACCGGTTGGCGCTGGATGCCGGCGAGCGAAGGAAACTGCTCGGCGTCGTCGAGCACGAAGGCATGCGTCGAGCCTGAATCGAACCAGACGTCGAGCACGTCTTTCACCTGCTCCCACTTCGCCATGTCCGCGTCCGCGACGAGCCCTTTGAGGAAGCGCGCCTTGGCGCCCTCCTCGAACCACACGTCGGCGCCGTGGGCGTGGAACGCGTCACCGATGCGGGCCATCAGCTCGGCCGACTTGGCGAACGACGGGCCGGGTGCCAGCTCTTCCGTCTCGGTGTTGCGGAACACAGTGATCGGCACGCCCCAGGCGCGCTGGCGCGACAGCACCCAGTCCGGCTTCGACTGGATCATGCCGGTGATGCGGTTCTGGCCCGTCGCCGGCACCCACTCCGTCTCGGCGATGGCCTTCAGGGCCAGCGCGCGCAGGGAATGCCCGGTCGAAGCGGCCGCAAGTCCCTCATCCGCCCCTTTCGGGGCACCTTCTCCCGTCCCGGGAGAAGGAAGAATTGCGGCCCTCTTTCCTTCTCCCGCCCCAGGAGAAGAAAGAGTTGCGGCCCTCTTTCCTTCTCCCGGAACGGGAGAAGGTGGCGCCTTGGCGCCGGATGAGGGACTTGCCACAGACGCAAAGCTGACCGGCTTGTCCATGGCCGCGAACCACTGCGGGGTATTGCGGAAGATGACCGGCTTCTTGGAGCGCCAGGAGTGCGGATACTGATGCTTCAGGCGCGAGCGCGCGATGATGTTGCCGGCCTCGGAGAGCGCCTTGATGACGGCCTCGTTGGCGGACACGTCGGGCTTTGGCTTGTCGCCGCTCTCGGTCAGCACGCGCTTGCCCGTGAAGCCGGGTGCGGCGGCCGTCAGCACGCCGTCGGCGTCGACGGTGAACGGGATCGTGGTGTCGATGCCGCGCTCGCGCAGCGCCTTCTGGTAGGTGTTCCAGACGATATAGTCGTCGGCACCGTGACCGGGCGCCGTGTGCACGAAGCCCGTACCCGTGTCGTCGGTGACATGATCGCCGTCGAGCAGGGGAACGTCAAAATCGTAGCCGAGCGCGTGCAGGGGATGCTTGCAGACGAGCGCCGAAAGATCCTCTGGCGCTTCGGCGGTCAGCTGCTGGAACTTTTCGACTTTCGCTGCTTTCATCACATCAGCAGCAAGCATCTCAGCAAGCACGAACCTTTCACCCGGCTTGGCCCAGTTGCCAGGAGCGGCGGCCGTTACTTCATACAGGCCATACTCAATTCTTGACGAGAAAGAGATTGCGCGGTTGCCGGGAAGAGTCCACGGCGTTGTCGTCCAGATGACGACCGAAGCACCTGCCAAATCCGGAAAGCGCGACTCTGCCACAGGGAACTTCACCCAGATGGCGTCGGACTGGTAGTCCTGGTACTCGACTTCCGCTTCCGCCAGCGCGGTTTTCTCGACCACGGACCACATGACGGGCTTGGAGCCGCGATAGAGCGTGCCGTTCATGGCGAACTTCATGAGTTCGCGCGCGATGGTCGCCTCCGCCGGGAAGCTCATCGTCGTGTAGGGGTGCGCCCAGTCGCCGATGACACCGAGGCGCTTGAATTCCTCGCGCTGCACGTCGATCCACTGCGCGGCGAACTTGCGGCACTCGTCGCGAAACGCATTGATGGCTTTGGGATCGGCGAAGTTCGGCTTCTCGCGGCCCTTTGCGCGATACTGCTCCTCGATCTTCCACTCGATGGGCAGGCCGTGGCAGTCCCAGCCGGGCACGTAGTTCGAGTCGTGGCCCAGCATCTGCTGCGATTTGACGACCAGATCCTTCAGGATCTTGTTCAGCGCATGCCCGATGTGGATGTGGCCGTTGGCGTAGGGCGGGCCATCATGGAGCACGAATTTCGGCCGCCCCTTGGAGGCCTTGCGCAGCCGGCCGTAGAGGTCCTGCTCCTGCCAGCGGGCGAGTAGCTTCGGCTCCAGCTGCGGCAGCCCGGCGCGCATGGGGAACTCGGTCTTCGGCAGCAGAATGGTCTCGGACCAGTCGCGGGAGGTGTCTTTGCTTGGCGCTTCGGGCGCCCGCTCCGCGCCCGCGCCGGTACTTGGCGCTTCAGACGCCCGCGTTCCGGCGGAGCCGGGCTCACCCCGGACAGCCGACGCCGATTCGGCCGCAGCCTTGGCCGGCGCGGCGCCCGCCACCTTCGCGGGCGGCGCCTTCGGGGCTGCCGTCTTGCCGCCCGTGTTGCCGCCCTTGCCGCTCTGTGCGTCCTTGGCCATCGCCGTTCCGTCTCCGCCAAATCAAGGCCGGGTTTGTAGCAACCACGGGCGCGCGAATAAAGGCCCAGCACAAGAGGTGGCCGAGGCCGCCGAGAGCACGTGCGAGGGCTCTGCCCTCGCGCTCCCGCAAAAGGGCCAGCCCTTTTGAAACCTACGCGCGGCTGCGGGTGGGCAGCGGAAGCGCCAGCAAGGAGCGCGGCTGCGGGTGGGCAGCGGAAGCGCCAGCAAGGAGCGCGGCTGCGGGCGGGCAGCGGACGCACACACCCCGGACGCAAAAGGCCCGGCACGAGGCCGGGCCTTTCCACATGGAGAGAGATTGGGCGCTCTTACTTCAGCGGAGCCGGCTCCGAACGACGGCTGAACAGGTCGCCCAGGTTGAAGCGGTAGCCGACGTTGGCGGTGATGAAGAGCGGGTCGATGCTGTGCTTTGCTTCGACATTGCCAAGGCCGGGAACGTTCTCGAACGTGACCTTCACGTCGTTGCCCCAGACCTTCTTGACGTCGACGCCGACCGACCAGCCGCCGCCGAGGTCATAGTCGACGCCACCCTGCAAGGCGAAGCCGACGAAATCGCCAACCTTGACGTTGGTGGCGCCGAGACCGTTGGAGCCCTTGCCGCCCCAGGTATGGATCCACTCAACGCCGACGCCGGCGTACGGACGGAAGCCGCCGATGGGATCGAGGTGGTACTGCAGCGTCAGGACCGGCGGGAAGGTGTAGGTGTGGCCGATCTCGCCGAAGCCCGCGAGACCATCCTTGCCGACGATGGAGAACCCACCGGCGCAGCAGAACAGCTCAACCGCGATGTTCTTGTTGAAGTAGTACGTCAGCGTCGTGGTCGGCAGCCAAGTGTTCTCCACGGCGGCCGAGTTACCCGCCAGAATGTCGCCCGCGACGCTCGAGGTCAGCGACTTCGTCTTGTTGTCGAAATCGACGAACGTGCCACCGACCTTGATCTGGAGGTTGCCGTTGCTGTCGCCGGCGGTTGCGGGGGCCACGACCGCGAGGGCCAGCCCGGTTGCCACGGTCATCGACGCGATGATGCTCTTCATAGTCTTCATTCCCCTGTCCGCCAGCCCCCACGCGCCCCGCACCAACGCTTTGGGCTCTCCCGAGGGACTGGCACTGCCACGAGCGGACACTTCTCCTCCGAGCGGGCTTTCACCAGCGCTTGCTTGCGAAACATGCTGACCTCCGTCAGCGCCGATCGCGATGAATACGGTCTGTTGCCACGAAGCAACGCAAAACATTGACATCGATCAACTGGTTGCGGCGAAAGTCGGAGGCGGGAAAACCTGTGCGAACAGCTAGGAAAACACCAGTGTCGCAGGGGTCCCAAGTCTTGATCGGCATCAAGGCCAGAAAGCGCGGGCGCACTCACGCTTTCCCCTGACGGAAAACCGCTCCGCTGCCGACCGCAGCGTCGAGGGTGACGCCGACGAGGCTCGAAAATGACCACATCCGAGGTACGGGGGCGGCGCTCCGCCCCGGCACGTGCCCAGCCTGCTCCCCCCGAGGTTGCAGGATCGGCCAGTCCTGCGCTGCGCATCCTTCTGGAGTCCGGCGTCACGGTACGCGCACGCCGCCGCCAGCGGCTGTCGCTCGCCATCGACCAGAACGAGATCCTCTATGTCGTGCGCTCCGGCGTGCTGCTGCTGTCCGCGACGCTGCCGGGCAAGCGGCGCGAGCTGATCGCCATCCTCTACCCCGGCGACATCTACCGCTCGTCGTTCGCGCCGGCGGTGCCCGAGGTCTCGCTCACCGCCGCCACCGCCGTCGAAGTGACGCGCATGCGCTGGTCGGCCGCCGAGCAGCTGGCAGCCAGCGACCCGTCCGTGCTGCGCTACCTCGCCACCGCCTCGGCGGGGCTGCACGCGCGCCTCGCCCTGCACATCGCCACCATCGGCTCGCTCTCGGGCGAGGAGCGGGCGGCCTCGTTCCTGGTCGACGTGGCCTTGCGCCTCGGCGTGCGCAGCGGCGACGGCAGCACGTTCGAGCTGCCCCTGACGCGCGCCGATATCGCCGACCACCTGTCGCTCAACGCCGATACGTTGAGCCGCATCATGTCGCGCCTGAAGGGGGCCGGTCTGTTCCACCTCGCCGGGCGGCGGCGCGTCGTCATCAGCGACTGGACCGGCCTGTGCGCGCTGACGCCGATCGCCGACATCCTGCAGGAGCAGAACGCGGCGACCACGCTTGCCGGCGCCGCCTGACGGCTTCCGTCCCGTCCTCCATTGCGGTCGAACAGCCGGGTCAGCGCCCCGCGACACCCCATGCGGCATGCCCGAGTTCCGGGTGCACTGGCCTTGGCCGTCCGTCACGGACGTGCGCGCCGCGCCGCGCGGGCACGACACGCCCCCGCCTGCGTTTCGCGCCAGCGATCACACTAACGCCCCAATGGTGCGGCCTTCTCCCTCGCATGCGGGGAGCCGATCCGGCGCAACGGATCATTAACCTTAAGAGCCTAGAAAGACCTGTCGCCATGCCGATGCGCGCGGAGCCATCGGTCGTGTCCGACAGGCTGAGTATCGCCAAGAGGTTTGCCGACATGACGTTGCTGTCCCGTGCCGCGTTCGCATGTACCGTTGCCGCTATTGCCGGCACCACTCTTCCCGCCGCCGCCACAGAGCTGCCGGCCATCCGCACCGACACCCGCAATGCCGTCCCCGCCTGCGCCACGCCGGGCCGCCTGATGGCATTCCTCGACGCCCGCAACGGCAAGCTCGACGCCAGGTTCGAGCGCATCGCCGACGCCTACATGCGCCACGGCGAGGACCTGGGCCTGCGCTGGGACATCGCCTTCTTCCAGATGCTGCTGGAGACCGGCAACCTCACCTTCCACGGTGACGTCGACATCAAGCAGAACAATTTCGCCGGCCTCGGCGCCACCGGCGGCGGCAATTCCGGCGAAAGCTTCAAGGACGTTTCGACCGGCGCCCGCGCCCACCTCGAGCACATCCTCATGTACTCCGGCGCCAAGGTCGACAACCCGGTCGCCGAGCGCACCCGCAAAGTGCAGGAATGGGGCGTACTGACCGGCTGGCAGAAGACCATCAAAGGGCCGATGACCTACCAGCATCTGGCCCGCCAGTGGGCGCCGCGCAACAAGAAGTACGCCCACGACATCGAGACCGTCGCCGACAGCTTCTACGAGGGGCCGTGCAAGCAGGCCGACCCGCATCCCGAGTGGGTCGCGGAAGCCCGCGCCGGCATGCCGGGCGCCACGAGCGGTGTCGTCGCCGTAGCCGCCGGACCGGCGTCGAAGCCGGCCGCAGGCGAGGAGACACCCGGCCAGGCCGCCGCCCGCCGCTCCATCGAGGACGCGCGCGGTGACGGGCGCTCGGCCCTGGGCGCCACCAACCTTGCCAAGGCGACCCAGGCGCCCGCCCTGTCGCCGCAGTCGGAGGCCGCCAAGGCCAAGCCGCAGCCGGCCTTGACCATCCTCAACGCCCCCAAGCCCGACAGCGCCGACGCAGCTTCGGATTCGGCCGTGGCCAAGGATGTTGCGGCCAGGGAGCCGGCCGGCAAGGACACGGCATCAGGCAAGGACGGCGCCGGCAAGACCGCCGACAAGGGCAAGCCCGGCAAGGGCGGCGCCAGCGTGCAGACGGCATCGGCCGCCACCAGTGCCAGGCAATTGGCGGCCCCGGCCGTCGCCGGCAAGTCCGCCGATGCCAAGGGCAACACCGCCGCCGACAAGCCTGCCGGCAAACCATCCGGCAAGTGCAACGTCTGGACCGCCAGCTATGGCGGCCAGAAGGCGATCATCATCAAGGCCGTCACCGCCGAGTCGACCAACTTCACCGTGCTCGATGTCAACGAGGGCACCGAGAAGCGCGAGGCGGAAGCCTATATCGCGGCCTACGCCAAGGACGGCGAGATGGTCGGCGAGTTCGACTCCTCCGACAAGGCCCTCGACAAGGCCTTCGAGCTTTGCCCCGAGGGCTGACGCCAACGCAACGCACGCCGACACTCCAAGCGCAATTTCCCCCGGATTTCAGACCGCATGTTCCAGCGTCCTCGTTGCAAGGCCCTTGCGTGTGCGTTGACCGTTGCGACGCTGGCGGTGCTCACGGCGCCCGCGCACGCCGCCGGCGGGCAAAGCCCCGAACTGCGTCTGTCGCCCACCAACCGGGTACCGTCCTGCGCCGCCCCGGATCGCCTGATGGCGTTCCTGCGCGCACGCAACGACAAGCTGGACCCGCGCTATGCCGACCTCGCCCGCTTCTATCGCGAGCACGGCGAGGCGTGGCGCGTGCGCTGGGACTACGCCTTCTTCCAGATGCTGGTCGAGACCGGCAATCTCACCTACAAGGGCGACGTCAAGCCGAAGCAGAACAACTTCGCCGGCATCGGCACCACGGGCGGCGGCGTCAAGGGTGACGCCTACCCCGACATCCGCACCGGCGTGCTGGCCCACATCCAGCACCTCGTCGCCTACTCGGGCGAGCTGATGCAGCAGCCGGTGGCGCCGCGCACGCAGCTGAAGCAGGCCGACATCGTCGAGATTTCCCTGAAATTGAAGCGCCCCGTGCGCTTCGCCGATCTGGCCCGCCGCTGGGCGGTCGACAAGCGCTACTGGGCCTCCATCGAAGCCACCGCCGACGCCTTCCAGGCCCAGCATTGCATCACCACCGCCGACCGCGCTCCGCTGCCCGAGACCAAGGCGCTGTCTCTGGTGGCCGCACACGGCTCCGCCGCCAAGACCAGCGCAGGCAAGACCAGCGCAGGCAAGACCGGCGACAAAGCTGCCGCCGACACGGGTGCGCCTGTCCCGCCGGCTCCGATCGTCATGGCGCACGCCCCAGTTCAGGCTCAAGCTCCGGCCCCGACGCCGGCCCGTCGCCCGCAGGCGCCCCCCGCGTCCCCCATCCGCACCGTCTGGTCCACAGCCTCGCAGGGCGCCGGGACGCCGGTTCCGACCGCGCCGGCCGGTGCTCCGCAAGCCGCCGCGGTGCAGGGCTCGGGCCCCATCGCCCAGCTCGCGGGGGCGCCGGCTTCGCTCGCGCCTCCATCCACCAACTCTGCCCAGGCCAGCGCTGCACCGCCGGCGCCCGTGCCGGCGCCTGCGGCGCTGGCCGAGGCGGGCGTGCAACCGGGCTCGGCGCCGGCCCGCTCGCACCCGTTCGCCTTTGCCGGGGCCGCCCGCCTCGGCGGTCCGCTGCCCTCCTCTGCAGCAGCCGCGCCGTCCGCCTCGGCCGCCGCCGCCTCCCCGTCGGCAGCAGTTGCCGCGCCCGCCTTCGCGCCCGGCTCCGGGTGCGCCGTCACGACGGCCAGCTACGGCGGCCGCAAGGCCCTGTTGATCCGCGCCGAACAGGGCGGCATCCAGCGCTACACGGCGCTGACTGTGCACGAGGGGTTCGAGGCCTCGATGGCGCAGAGCTACATCCGCGCTCATGCGCACGGCGGCAGCACCGTCGGCGAATTCGGCTCCAGCGCCGAGGCCGTGGCCCACGCGCGAACGCTCTGCCCGGCCAACTGAATCGCTTGCGGCCGCAACCGCGCGCGCTCGTGCGTCCCGCGCCGGCACTCCATGCATTCAGCGTGGCCGCGACCGATCGTGGCATCCGCGCCGCACCGGACGCGGAAGTCGCCTGCCCCCATTGTGCCCCAAGCCGAACCAGCGCATGGTCGCGTGCCTCGTTCATCGCCGCTTCAGCTTGCGCGCCGGATACCATGCTCTCCATCACTCCCAACACGGCAGCCCTGCTGCTGGCCGGCGCCGTGACCATCGCCGCTGCCTCCAGCGCCGAGGCCCAGGGCCTCGTGCACGAGCTGAAGGGCGGGCTGCTCGCGCACGACGTGCCGGCGCTGTGGAGCACCTTCCAGGTCGAGCGCAACGCCGCCGACATCAATCTCGAGGTGATTTTCCGCCCCACGATGCCGCTGTTCGGCGGCGTGGTGCGGCCCGCCATCGGCGGCACCGTCAACACGCGCGGCGACACCAGCAATGCCTACGTCGACGCGCGCTGGGAGTACGATACGGCCTCGCGCATCTTCTTCGGCCTCGGCCTGGGTGCCACCCTCCACAATGGACATACGGGTGCGGATTCGTCCGTGCGCAAGGCGCTCGGCTCGCAGCTGCTGTTCCACATCCCGATCGAGATCGGCTACCGCCTCGACGCCCACAGCAGCGTTTCGATCTACTTCGACCACATGTCGAACGCCTATACGCAGAAGTTCAACGAGGGGCTCGATCACCTCGGCCTGCGCTACGGCTACCGATTCTAGTCCGTGATCTGTCATCGGCCCGCCCTATCGGACCGGCGCTGAACAGCCAGTCCTGGGCCCGGGCTCAGCTGGGCCCTGCCGCCAGGAGCGCCTTCGATACGGCCACCAGCAGATCGCCCGGCGCGATGTCGCCGGTGGCCGGCTTCTCGATGCTTGCATACCCCTTGGCCAGAGCGGCGACCGCCTGGCCGATCTTGTCGGCCGCCTCGGTCGAGCCCGGAGCGAGGTCGGCGAGGACACCCGGCGCCCGCTGCTCGGCGGCGACCCGATAGCCATAGCCGTCGAGATAGGCGTCCCGGCTCACCCCACGCGCGGCGATCATGTAGTTGTGCGCAGCGCGGTTCATGACCTCGGCCAGAACCTGCCGGCGGATATCCGCGGCCGAAAGATCGCTTGCGGGCGGCCTGCCCGCCGCCGCCTGCAGGGCTTCGAGCACCCGCACCGCCGCCGCATCGACCTCGGCTGGCGGCGCCTTGGCGCTGGCGAGTTCCACGGCCTTGTCCATCAGCGGCTGAAAATCAGCCAGACCCTGGGCCAGCAGCGCCGGCTTCAAATCGACGTAGACCTCCGAGATGCCGTGCGCGAACATCTCGGCGCCTTCCTCCTGGCGCCCTGCGGCATAGGCTGCGCGCCCGGCGTGGTAGTGCGCCGCCGCAACCTCGACGGCCGTCAGGTAGACGACCGGATCGTCCTTGGCGCGCGCGGCATCGAAGGCCGGCCCCTCCTCGCCTTCGCCGGCTTCACCCGCCCCCGACGTCAGCCACACGCGGGGCGCTGCCTCGGCGGGGATGTCGCGCGCGGCCCATGCCGGCCCCGGTGGCACGGTCGCCTGCACCGGTGCTGGCACAGCACAGCGCACGGCCGACAGCGACGAAAGCGGAGCCGCATGCACGGGCAGGCACACCGCCACCCCGAACAGCGCCACGAGACCACGGCGGCAGCTGCCGAGCGGCAACCTGGCGCCGACGGCAACATCCCCACTCGCAACGCCGGCCTTCGCGGCAACCCAGGCTGCCCAGCCACCCCGCTTGGCAATCATGTCAGCATCCCCTTCCTCGGGCGTTCCGCCTCTCGGCAGCCATGTCGGCCATCATTCTCGATTTATCCGGTCGGACTATTGTCCTCCGCCAAGCCGAACCGGGCAAGTCGGCAACCTGCCACATGTGACGCGCGGCCCCGCCCAACGGCAGCTCGCCTTCGGCAGTCTCCGGGATCGGCTCGGCGCGCCGCCCCCCGTACGGCAAAGCGCACAGATTCGAGGCTCACGCCGGTCGACGCGACGATGCACTGCAACATCGGCAAGCCACGCCGCGAGGGTGCCCGAAGACGGTGCAAAGCGCCCTGCAAGCCTTCCGTTTTTCGGCCCGCCATGGAAATAAACGCAAATAATAACACAGCATGCATGCGACGCACCTTAGTACAGTTGAAGACCCTTGGAGGAGAAGGCGAACTGACGCAAAACTCTCCAAAAAACACACATCCCAAGGGAGGGACCATGCTGAAGGCCCTGGTGATCGACGGCGGCAAATGCACCGGCTGCAAACAATGCGAGATGGCCTGTAGCTACGAGAACGAGGGCGAGTTCAACGTCGCCAAGTCCCGCATCCGGGTGTTCGATTTCCACACCGAGGCGCGCTTCGCTCCCTACACCTGCACGCAGTGCGCGGAAGCCTGGTGCCAGGCCGCTTGCCCGGTCAACGCCATCACCACCGACGCCATGGGCGTCAAGAATGTCTCCGAGACCATCTGCGTCGGCTGCAAGGTGTGCACGATCGCCTGCCCGTTCGGCACCATCAACTACAACGCCGCGACGCACAAGGTGACCAAGTGCGACCTCTGCCAGGGCAATCCGGCTTGCGCCGACGCCTGCCCGACCGGCGCCATCACGTACCAGGACGTGGAGCAGGCCGGCTACGACAAGATGAAGATCTGGGCCGCCAAGGCGGCTGGCTCGGCCGAGAAGTCCGGCCCCAACACGCCCACCGCCAAGCACTGACGCTGCGGCCCGCCGCCGGAACACCTCCGGCGCCTCGCGAGCCGTCCGTTGAACCGGCGCGCGCGCGCCGCCCGTGTCCGTCCCGACCGCGACATCAGGCAGAGCCGCGCCAGATCCGTTCCTCCAGGGAGCACCCCATGGGCTATACCCGCAAAATCCTCCGCATCAATCTTTCCACGGGCTCGATCAAGGTCGAGCCGCTCAACATGGACTGGGCCGCGAAATACATCGGCCAGCGCGGCCTCGCCTCGAAGTACCTGATCGAGGAGATCGATCCCAAGACCGACCCGCTGTCTCCGGCCAACAAGCTGATCTTCGCCACCGGCCCGCTGACCGGCACCGCCGCCTCCACCGGCGGCCGCTACTCGGTCATCACCAAGGGTCCGCTGACCGGCGCCATCGCCTGCTCGAACTCGGGCGGCTATTGGGGCGCCGAACTGAAATTCGCCGGCTGGGACATGGTGATCCTGGAGGGCAAGGCGCCGAAGCCCGTCTATCTGACGATCTTCGACGACAAGGTGGAAATCAACGACGCCGCCGCCATCTGGGGCACCAGTGTCTGGAACACCGACGAGTGGATCAAGAAGCGCCACCAGGATCCGATGATCCACGTCACCGGCATCGGCGTCGCCGGCGAGCAGCAGGTGCTCTACTCGTGCATCGTCAACGACCTGCACCGCGCAGCCGGCCGCTCGGGCGTCGGCGCCGTGATGGGTTCCAAGAACGTCAAGGCGATCGCGGTGCGCGGCACCCAGGGCGTCAAGGTGCGTGACGGCCGGGCCTTCATGGCCGCCGCCACCGCCGCCAAGAAGGTGCTGCAGCAGAATGCCGTCACCGGCCAGGGCCTGCCGACCTACGGCACGCAGGTGCTGATGAACGTCATCAACGAGGCCGGCGCCATGCCGACGCGCAACTCGCGCGAGGTGCAGTTCGAAGGCGCGCACGACATCTCGGCCGAGGCCATGGCGACGCCGCGCAAGACCGACGGGCAGAAGAACCTGCAGACCAACCAGGCCTGCTTCGGCTGCACCATCGCCTGCGGTCGCATCTCCAAGATCGACGAGACCCACTTCACCATCAAGAACAAGCCGGAATACTGGCACTCCTCCGGCGGCCTCGAGTACGAGGCGGCCTGGGCGCTCGGCTCCAACACCGGCGTCAAGGACCTGGAGGCGCTCACCTACGTCAACTTCATCTGCAACGAGCAGGGCCTCGACCCGATCTCGTTCGGCGCCACGGTGTCGGCGGCCATGGAGCTCTACGAGCTCGGCATCCTGACCGCGGCCCAGACCGGCGGCCTGGAATTGAAATTCGGCTCGGCGGAAGCGCTGGTGAAGTGCGTCGAGCTGGTCGGCAAGGCCGAGGGCTTCGGCCGCGAACTGGGCCTGGGCTCGGCACGCCTCACCGCCAAGCACGGCCGCCCTGATCTCTCCATGACGGTCAAGAGCCAGGAATTCCCGGCCTACGACGCGCGCGGCATCCAGGGCATGGGCCTCACCTACGCCACCTCCAACCGCGGCGCCTGCCACCTGCGCTCCTACACCGTCGCCTCGGAAATCCTCGGCATCCCGGAGAAGACCGACCCGCTGACGACCGACGGCAAGCCCGCTCTGGTCAAGGCATTCCAGGACGCCACCGCCGCCTTCGACTCGGCCGGCGTGTGCGTGTTCACCACCTTCGCCTGGACGCTGGTCGACCTCGCGCCGCAGCTCGACGCGGCCATCGACGGCGGCTGGACGCCGGACAAGCTGCTGGAGACGGGCGAGCGCATCTGGAACATGGAGCGCATCTTCAACAACAGGGCCGGCTTCACCGCCAAGGACGACAGCCTGCCGCCGCGCCTCCTCAAGGAAGCGGCGCAGTCCGGCCCGGCCAAGGGCCTCGTCAACGGGCTGGCCAAGATGCTGCCCGAATACTACGCGCTGCGCGGCTGGACGCCCGAAGGCGTACCCACCAACGAGACCATGGCCAAGCTCGCGCTCTGATGGGTTGGCGGGTGGAGGATGGTGAGGGCCGAGTGGTGGTTCGTCCGCCGCTCGCCCTCCCGGCCACTCGCTGCTCGCCACTCACCACGTACTCGCTGCTGAGCAGCGGAGGAACCCCGCATGAACTATGTCATCCTGGGAGCCGGTCCGGCCGGTGTCACGGCGGCGGAGACGCTGCGCCAGCACGATCGCAACGCGCGCATCACGCTGATCGGCGGCGAGCCGGAGAAGGCGCCGTACAGCCGCATGGCGATTCCCTACCTGCTCGACGGCCGCATCGGCGAGAAGGGCACGCATCTGCGCCAGGTCGACAGCCACTACAAGGACCACGGCATCGACTACATGGTCGGCCGCGCCGGCGGCATCGACGCCCAGGGCAAGAAGCTGTTCCTCGATGGCAACCGCGTGCAGCCGTATGACAAGCTGCTGCTGGCGACCGGCGCCTCGCCGATCATCCCGCGCATGGAAGGCGCCAATTCGGAAGGCGTCCACACCTGCTGGACACTCGCCGACGCGCGCGAAATCCTGAAGCACGCCGATCGCGGCGCGGAAGTGGTGCTGGTCGGCGCCGGCTTCATCGGCTGCATCGTGCTCGAAGCCCTGCACATGCGCGGCTGCAAGCTGACCGTCGTCGAGCTGGCGCCACGCATGGTGGCGCGCATGATGGACGAAACGGCCGGCGGCATGCTGACGCGCTGGTGCCGCGAGCACGGCGTCAAGGTGTTCACCGGCACCAAGGTGGAGATGATCCTGCCCGGTTCCGGCACCGGCTCCTCGCGCCACATGGTGCACCTCTCCAACGGACAGGCCGTGCCGGCCAAGCTGGTCGTGCTGGCGGCGGGCGTGCGCTCCAACATCGGCTACCTCACGGGCTCCGGCGTCGACGTCAAGACCGGCATCCTGGTCAACGAATACCTGCAGACCTCGGCCCCCGACATCTACGCCGCCGGCGACTGCTGCGAGGGCGTCGACCTCTCCACCGGCAAGCCGGACATGCTGGCCATCCAGCCGGTCGCGGTGGAGCATGGCCGCATCGCGGCGCAGAACATGGCGGGCAAGCGCACGCCGCATCGCGGCTCGCTCAACATGAACGTGCTCGACACCATGGGCCTCATCTCGTCGTCGTTCGGCAACTGGCAGGGCGCCGAGGGCGGCGAGACCTCGAAGGCCATCGACGAGGGCAAGTTCAAGTACATCAAGCTGAACTTCGCCGGCGACCGCATGATCGGGGCCCAGTGCGTCGGCTTGACCGATCACGTCGGCATGCTGCGCGGCCTGATCCAGACCGGCTTCCGCCTCGGCTCCTGGCGCGCCAAGCTCATGAAGGAGCCCGAGCGTCTGCGCGAGGCTTACGTCGCCGTCGCCCAGAACGCGCCGCGCACCGGCCCCACGGCGCCGCACGTCAAGGTGCCCATCCCCGCCTGACGACACGCACCTCAGGTCAGGGGTCGAGGGGCCAAGGCCCCTCGCCTTCACTTCACTTGCGCCGCCCACAGTGGCCCGCCGTCCCAGCGGCGCCAGAGGACGAGGGCCGCCGCGAGCCCCACGGCCGCCAGCGCCGCCATGGCAAGGTAGCCATAGGCCCCGTGCGCCGCATAGAGCCGCCCCGAAACGATGGTCGCAGCGCCGTGGCCGATGCCGGCGGCGATCGTGGCATATAGCCCCTGCGCCGTGCCGGCCGCCGCCTGCGGCACCGCGCGGGCAATGAACTTGATGGCCGTGACATGCGTGGCGCCGTAGGTCAGCCCATGCAGCACCTGCAGCGGGATCAGCACGGCGAGCGGAGGATCGAAGGCCAGCACCGCCCAGCGCACGACGCACGCGAGCGCCCCGAGTGCCATCAGCCGCATGATGCCGAAGCGCGCAGCCAGCGGCTTGGCGTAGGCAAACAGCCCGATCTCGACCAGCACGCCGATGGCCCACAGGATGCCGACCCAGTCGGTGGAGATGCCGTGCGCGCGCCAGTTGAGCGCCCCGAAGGTGTAGAGCATGGCGTGCGAGGCCTGCGTGGCCCCCGCCGCGACGAGAAACACCAGGAACAGCGGCGCGCGGACGAGCCGCCTGGCTGCCGCAAGCGCGGACGTTTCGGCCTCGCCCACGCTGCCGTTTGCCGCCATGGCGGGCTGATGGGGTTCGCCCTGGACCGTTTCCCTGTGGACCGTCGCACGGATGCCGGCAGCGCACTGTTCCCTCTCCCCACCGGGGAGAGGGTCCGCGTGAGGGGGCTTGCCGGCGGGTAAGCCGTCCCCGCGCGCGGGACTGGCCGAGGCCGCCACGACGCGGGCTCCAAGCTCCTCGGCGGCCAGTTCGCGGGCCGCGTTGGGGCGCGGCATGGCGCTGCTCGGCGCGGGCGATGACGCAGCCGAGGCGCCGGGCGGGGCGCCATCGCTTCCCGGCAGCCCGAGCGCGGCCAGCACGGTGGCCACCGCGCCGACCACCAGCAGCCAGACCACCACCGATCCGCCCAGGCGCTCGACCAAAAGGCCGCCGGCATAGCTCGCCACGATAAACGTCGCCGAGCCCCACAACCGCATGCGGCCATAGTCCGCCCCGCGCCGCCGCACGGCCTCCACCGCCACCGTCTCCGCGAGCGGCATCACGGTGGAGCCGCACACCATCATCAGCGTCGCCGCGAGCAGGATCGGCACGAAGCCCGAGGCGCGCGTCAGGGCGAGCGCGGCGGCGAGCGCGAGGCCGGCGATGCCGATCACCATGGCGCGATGATTGGCGCGCGCGTCCGCCAACAGCGACACGATGGGGGTGACGATCACGCGCACGAAAAAGGGAGCGGCGGCAACGAACGCCACCTGGCTCGCGTCGAGTCCCTGGGCGTCGAGCCACACCGGCAGGTAGGGCACCTGGACGCCGTAGATGAGGAACAGCGCAGCATAGAACAGCGCTATGCGCACGGCCTCGGAGCGTCCGGTGGCATCGGCCGCCCCCGCGCCGTGCCCCGTGACGGGGACCGGCGGTGTGGCCGCAACGCCGCTCGGCTCCGATTTCGACATCAACGCCTCTCCCGGCCCTGGCAATCGCCCCGACGCAATCGCCTTCCAGCGAACGAATCGCTTATCTCTTCGGGCCAACCCAATGTGGATAACCTTCGGACCCAGCCGATGCAAAACCCGACGCCGCAACCTGCGTTCGACACGGAAGCGGAGTACCGCACCATCGAGCGGGCGTTGCTCGACAGCGCGCGCGGCCGCTGGTTCCTGGCCGAGCATGGCCGCCGCGCCCGCCGCCTCGACAGCGCGCTGCTGGAGGACGCCATCGGCCGTCTGCAGGGGTCGCTGCGCTCGCCGCCAGCCCTTCTCGGCCAGCTGAAGGCGGAAGTCGAGCGCATCGGTGCCGATCTCGCCACCGTGCGCAACCAATTGCTGGCCCGCCAGCCGGCCGATCCCGCCGCGCACGCCGCCCATGGTGCCGACGCCCCGCACCCGCCGGCCGCGTCCGTGCAGGAAATCCTGCGCGCAGCCGAGACGCTGCACGAGAAGGCTTGGCTGCTGCACGGCGACGAACTCGACGCCGCGCGGTGCGAGGCCATCGCCCGCGACGCCCAGCGCATCGCCGCCCTCGGGCAGGCGCAGGCGGTCGAATCCAGCCGCGCCCGATCCTTCGCCGCCGCCCTGGAGCGCACGGAGCATCGCCTCGCCGCCGTGCTCGCCTCCATCATCCACGAGATGGAGGTGGACCACGCCGGCGTCGCGCAGCCGGTGCAGGTCGCCGCCGCCCTGGTGCCCGCCGCGCACCTCCCCGGCGCCCCCGCCGCGCCTGTGGCCGCACCGGCCGCCTCCGCCCCGACGGCTGCGGCAGAGAACGAGCGTGCCGTTGCGGCCGCCGAGGCAACTGCGGACACGGCGCCCGCCGCCGGCGTCGCGGAAGCGGGCTGAACGGCGCGTCAGGCGCGATTTTTTTCGTCGGCCCAATTGGTTGTCGTCTGCAAGCAGTCCCCACAGGGGGCGTTTGCCGGAAGTGTTCGCATCTGCGGTTCGGCGGCGCCGGTCCTCGCTGCATGCCCCCGCACTTTCGGATCGGGACATTTCTGTTAACAATCCTCCCGGACGGGGTGTCCTGGGGGAGTACGAGCCATGGCCGACCACACGCAGCCGAGTCTCATCGGCCGGACGATCGACTACATTCTCGGTCGCAATACGCTGATCGGCATCGCCTCGTTCATGCTGCTGATCATCTCCGGCTATGCGACCTGGCACGGCATGCGGGATTTCATCGTCGGCGTCTCCTCGGCCGCGCCGATCCCAGCCGCCAACGGCGGCATGTCGATCTCCAACGACGTGCTGGTCATCGCGGTGGTGGTGGCGCTGACGTTCCTCATGTGGCTGATGCTGCGCGAAACCTTCGGCGCCAAGCGCCGCCTGCGCGAGCGGCTGGTCACCTTCCCGCTCTATCTGTTTCTGGCCATCTGGTCGATCGGCTTCGGCTACGGCTTCTGGTGGAGCCTGATCTCGGGCGAGGAGGCGACGCGCACCGGCCTTTCCGGCCTGCAGGAGGACGCGCGCGACGCCAGCACCACCATCGCGGCGCGCATCGACGCCGTGCGCAGCCAGCTCGGCAACGTCGTCGCATGGTCTGACGGCCAGATGCAGCGCGAGGAAACGAGCGGCGGCAGCTGCGGCGTGGCCTCCGGCGCCGGACGCGGGCCGCTCTACAATGCGCGGCGCACCGTGCGCGACAGCGTGACGGCGCTGCGCGACGGCATGAACAAGTCCTGGTTCGAGCCGGTGCAATCGGATGTCGAGCGCCTGAAGCAGGCGGCCGCCGTGCTCGGTGGCGCCACGATCGAGGAGCGCCAGCGCAACTTCGAGAACCGCGCCTCCGAGATCCGTGGCCTTGCCCGCAACATCGCCGCGCGCTCCAACCAGCTCGGACAATCGACCGCCGTCGAGATGCGCGCGCTGGCCTCGGCGGTCTCCGAGCAGCCGGGCAAGGGCGGCGCCGGGTGCTATGACCCGACGCTGGCCGAGCGGCTGAAGGAAGCCGCGCATCAGGCCGAGCAGCCGGCCGAGCTGAAACTGCGCGAAGCCGTGTTCAACGAGGGCCCGGCCGGCGTCGCCAACGCGGTCAAGAACCTCTGGAAGAACATCGGCGCCTACACGGCCAGCGCCTTCCGCTATGTCTCGTCGGGCGGCAAGCTGTCGACCACCGGCCACACCGATGGCGGCGAGCCGATCACCGGCCGCGACGTCATCGCGCTGCTGGCGACCGTCGGCATCGACATGGGCCTGCTGGCGCTGGCGATCCTGAACCCGCCGCAGGAGCCGCCGCCGGTGAAGCCCTCCGGCGCGCTGGCCCGCCAGATCCGCGAGGCCATCAACACCGCCATCCACCGCGCGCCCGGCGCCGACATGGAATGGGTGCGCCGTCACTTCATCCACCACAACAAGGAATCGTATTTCGTCATCCCGAACCTCTACTCGAGTTCGGAGGACAAGGCCGAGCAGGCGCGCGCCATGGCCATCAACCAGCTTGCCGGCGTGCTGTCCGACCTCGGGCTCGTGCGCTGGCCGAAAGCCGGCAGGTGGTGGCTCGGGCAGACCAACGAGCTCAAGAAGCTGAAAAGCGAGGAGGCGGTGGCCAGCGACACCGACCTGACGCAGATCCGCAAGAAGTGGATCGAGGATCAGAAGCTCGTCGGCGAGGATGCCGAGACCGTCAAGGCCAGCCGCGTGCTGCGCAACCACGGCCTGTTCTCGAAGGCCGAGAAGGCGTTGCAGTTCGCCGGCTGGAGCGAACGGGCGCGGCGCGACATCGAGATTTTCACCATCATCGAGGAGGACGGCCTGACGCCGCTGCTGATGGTGCTGGCCGACACAAGCGACGACCCGCCTGCCAAGCCGATGCCGGTCGCCGCCGCGCCCAAGCCCGCCGCGCCGGCACCTGCGGCTCCTGGCGCCGTCGCAGCGAAACCTGCCGCGCCGGCCGCAGCTGCGGCTGCCCCCGCCACCGCGGCCGCGCCGAAGCCCGCGACGCCCGCCGCCCCGGCCGCCGCAGCGCCCGCTGGCACCCCGGCCGCCGCCAAGCCGGCAACGCCGTCCGCGACACCGCCACCCGCCGCCAAGACGTAGCGCGGCGGAGCGCATTTTCGGCTGGTCCCGCCAGTCGGTCTCGGCCGCTGCCGCCCCCGCCGCGGCCGGGGCCGTGTGACCGCCGCGCCTCAGCCCACCCCGGCCCCGGAGGCCGCGCCAGCCGACCACGACCCGGGCATGGCACACGCGATGCCCTTGGAGTGTTGCCGTTTGGCATCGCGAATCAGCCATCATTCGCATGACCGCGCCTTTTTTTTATGCCAGCTTTACAGTAAGACCCTCGGGTAGAAGCCGGGGGCTTCGCGCATCCAACAGGGGAGTTTTTTGCATGTTTCGGAAGCTGGTATTGGCGAGTGTCGCCATGACGGCGGCCGGCGCCGTCTCCGGTGCCCAGGCGCAGGACGGTGATCTCGTTAAGATCACCCAGCAGGTCATCGACCTCGGCAAGACGACCAAGACCTCCATCGACATCTCGAACACCAAGGGCGCCTACCAGGGCATCCGCGTCCGCGCCAAGAGCGGCGATATCGATGTCACCTGCGTGCAGGTCGTCTACAGCAATGGCACGGTCCACAACGAGGATCGCCTGATCCACATGCTGCAGGGCGAGCGCAGCCGGCCGATCGATGCGCGCAACGACAATCGCCACATCGACCAGGTCAACATCATCACCAAGGCCGGCTCGGGTAAGGGCACGCTCGAGGTGCTCGGCATCCAGAGCGACAAGGGCGCCGGCATGGCGCGCGGCCCCAGCAAGGCTCCCTCGGGCAGCGGCGGCTGCTACGGCGAAGCGCAGATCTCCCAGGCAGCCAAGACGGCCGTCGTTGCCAAGGACAAGCCGCAGGAGGTGACCGCCACCCCGACGGTGCCGTCCAAGTCGGAAGCCGTGCCCGGCCGTCCGCTCGAGAGCGGCGACGTGCTGTTCGGCGCCCAGAGCGTCGGCTTCGGCGTCGACCGTGACGTCATCCGCGTCGGCAACGACATCGGCAAGTTCGACCGCATCCGCCTGCGCGTGCTCGACAACGACATTCACATCAACGACATCAAGGTCATCTACTCGAACGGCGAGCCGGATACGCTGGCCGTCAACACCGACCTCAAGCAAAACACCAAGACCAACTGGCTGGAGCTGAAGGGCGACCGGTTCATCAAGGAAGTGCAGCTCAACTACCGCTCGAAGCCGAGCGTCAAGGGCCAGGCTCGCGTCGAGGTCTTCGGCCAGTTCGCCGATGGCTGGCTCGGACCGAACGGCGAGGGCAAGAAGTACAACCAGGGCTGGGTGCTGCTCGGCGCGCAGACGGCCGGCTTCGTCGGCTTCGATCAGGACACCATCCCGATCGGTCGCAACGAGGGTGGCTTCAAGAAGATCCGCGTCACCGTGCGTGACCGCGCCATCACGCTCAACGAGCTGAAGGTCGTCTACGGCAACGGCGCCGACGACATCATCCCGGTCAAGACCAAGGTCGAGGCCGGCACCACCTACGGCCCGATCGATCTCAAGGGCGGCAGCCGCGTCATCAAGGAAGTGCAGGCCAAGTATCGCTCGCGCTTCTTCGACAAGGGCGCCAAGGGCAAGGGCGCCGCGATCGTCGAGGTCTGGGGCCAGCACTAATCCGGACCTGGGGCTCCTGCCCCTGCTCCGATCCATCGACCAGCGAGAGCCGGGCCCAGCGCCCGGCTCTTTGCGTTCAGGCCGCAAACAGCCCAAGGTCCCAAAAAGACGGGGTTCGCGGGGTGTCCCCGCGGCGGGTCGCAGGGCGGCAGCCCTGCTCGCGAAGCGACTTGCCCCCGCGGACGACGCCGTTGCACCGATGCCGCAGCGACCATATGACGTCAGCTGCCGACGCCAACGTCCTGGCCAACTGCCTTTTTTTGGCCACACGCGGCAGCAAGGTAAACGTGCCTCGCCGCCCGGTCGACCCCGCCCGGCGAGCGCTTTCTGCCCCGGACCGCCCAAGCGCCCGGATCCGCGCCGCCCGCCCCGCGAGCACCTGTCAGCGCCGCGCCGCGACAGGTTGCAACGGCAGACACCCCCACACCATTACGTGCATCAGCCGCCGCGTGCCCGCACCTCCTTGCGCGCATCGCGGCCTTCAACCAGAGGCTTACTCCATGTCGAACCCGATGATCAGCCGATTGCCGCATGCCCAGGTCCCGGCCAAGGCCGTTGCGGCCGCCCTGCTGCTGATTGCAACCGCGGCCACGCCCGCCGCCGCCGACCGTGACGCCGTCGCCAAGGGCAAGAGCTGGAGCCTGCAGCTGCAGGGCGACGGCAGCTCGCTGAAGAAGCGCAACGCCGACGTCGCCGTCGTCGATCCGGACGAGGTCAAGAATCCGTCCAAACTGAAGACCAAGGCCAACGGGGGAAAACGCGCCGTGCTGGCCTACATCTCGGTCGGCGAGGCCGAGACCTATCGCGGCTACATGAAGAAGGGCTCCAAGAGCTGGCTCACGGCCAAGGAGCAGGGCTGGTCCGGCAACAAGATGGTCAAATACTGGGACCCGGAGTGGAAGGGCATCGTCAAGTCGCGCGTCAAGGCCGCCATGGATGCCGGCTATGACGGCGTCTACCTCGACCGTATCGACACCTACGAGCGCATGAAGGCTCCGAGCGGCAAGTCGGGCGAGGAAATGAAGAAGCTCGTGGGCGAGATCGCCGCCGAAGCCCGTTCGCGCAAGAAGAACGCCGCCGTCGCCGTGCAGAACGCCGAGGAACTGCTCTCCGACAAGAAGTACGTCGACACCATCGACGCCATCGGCAAGGAAGACCTCTACCACGGCATCCATCACGACGGCCGCCGCAACTCCAAGGAGGCCGTGCGCTGGTCGCAGCAGCACCTGGACAAGGCCAAGAAGGCCGGCAAGGGCGTCTACGTCGTCGAGTACGTCAACGGCAAGGAAGCCGCCACTGTGAAGGGTGAGGGCCGCCGCGCCGGCTACGCCGTCTCCACCGGCCGCCGCGACCTCTCGGTCGCCAGCGACGAGTGACCAGGCCTGCCCAGGCGCAGCGCCTGGCGTCGTCCACAGCCACGAGCCCCGGGTCCGCCCGGGGCTCTTTTCGTTCGGCCAGCAAATCAGATACGGGGGAAGCTTGATCCAGACTGGCCGACGCAATTCGAGACGAGGCCGAACACGAGCGGGGGCCCACACATGCGAAAAGAGATGTTGGCGCTGATGGCAGCCGTGACCCTCGCGGGGTGCGCGGTCGACGGCGACAAGATCATCACCGGCAGCCTGAAGCCGCAGGACGAGCGCGGCGCCAAGCCGAAGCGCCCGCGCGCGGAGGCCGCCCAGCCGGTTTCAGAGGCGGCCGAGCCGCGCACGGATGGGCGCAAGGCCTATTGCGCCGATATCCGCAAGACCTGGAAGCCCGGCGACATGCCGACCTCCGACGAGGCGCTGCAGAAGCGCAAGGCCGACAACATCTATTGCTCCGGCTGAGCCGCGAGGGCGCGAACTCATCCACCGTTCGGCGCAAACAAAAGCCGCCGTTCCGCAGGCTGGAACGGCGGCTATTGCTGTGCTGCATCGGGGAGCTTGGCAGCCCGCGCTGCCCCGCTTTCCGACCGGGAGCCCCCTCGACCGGGAGACCCCTCCCTGCCCCATCGCGTTTTGCGATGGGTTGGTCATGCCATCAGTTCGGATTGAGCTTGTTCTTGATCTTGCGGATGACGCGCTGCGTCGTCGACAGCGGCGCCCGCTCCTTGGAGGCCGAGAACGGCGCCTGGCCGCCCGTCGGGCCTGGAATGGCGCCGCTCTCCGGCACCACGTTGCTCAGCTCGTAGAGATCGCGCTGGCCGACGTAGAGCACGAAATCGAGCTCCTTCATGCGCTTCCTGGCCGTCTCGATGTTCTCCTTCTTCGCCAGATACTCGATGACGAAGATGACCTTGCCGGCGGCGCGCGCCTTCTTCAGCAACTCCTCGGAGTGCTTGATGTCGCCTTCGGAGTTGCGCTTCTCGGTGTGGCTGATGCCGAAAATCAGGTCTTCCTTGGCAATGCCGTCGATGGCCTCCAGGTAGTCCTTGCGGTCGACCAGTTCCTCGGCGTTCTGCGCGAAAATGGCCACGTCCGGCTTCTTGGCGCGCATGTAGCTCGACATGCCCTTGACGAACTCGACCATCTGGTCGCGGCGCTCCTTGGTGTCGCCGAAGTAGTAGTAGGCGTCGACGCGATCGATGGAGAGGCCGTCGAAGCCGGCGTCGAGGATGCGGTCGATCAGGCTATCTGGCGTGCCGTAGACGATCTTCTGCCACTCCGGCTTCCAGTACTTGACGATGAAGTCGCCCTTCCACTGCTTGTCGGCCTTGTCGACCCAGTCGGGCTTCTTCTTGTTCCACTCGGGCTTCCAGTAGTAGCGGAAGTCCTCGCACTCGCCGGCCGAGAAGTAGGCGATGACGAGGCGGCGCGAACCATCAGGCTTCTTCTTCAGGCTCTCGACCTGCTCGCGCGTCAGACGCACTTCCTTGCCGTTCGGAAACATCGAGCTGTCGATGATGACCATGTCGAACGGGCTGTCGGCGATCTTCTTCAGCTTTTCCGGCGTCACGTCCTTCAGCTGGTAGGCCCAGGTCTTGACGCTCTCCAGCGCGTTGACGCGCTTGGCCGGCTGCGCGGGAGCCGTCTGGGCAGGAGCGGCCTGGGGCGCCGCGGCAGGCGCCGGAGCAGCGGACGGCTTGGCATCCTGGGCAAACGCCGGCGCCAACATGCCCGGAGTCACAACGGCCAGCGCGCCGAGCGCGGCGAGGCCGAGGCTTGCGATCTTCACACGCGATACACTCATTTGAGATCCGTCTCCTGATTGCGGTCGTCAGCCGCGCCCGCCACGCCGCGGTTGCGTCCGTGCGGACCGTCGCGCCATCGTCCGCGCACGCGCCCGGACCGACAGCTCGACCAGCCAATTAACCAGGACGCCGACGCCAAAGGTCAACGCGTCCGCGCCCGATCGGGCCGGACGATGCAACACTTCCGCCAGCGGAATCAAACACATTTTGTGCTGCGGCAAGGCGTTAGGTCGAGAGCAGGCCGCCGCGACACGGTTTTTGGCCACGGCTGGGGCAGGAGATGGAGCCGCGAGCTACCAGGCCGTGCCCGGCTTGCAGGCGGCGAGCGTGCGCTCCGGCGTGCCGACCTCCTTGGCGAGATCGCGCGGCAGCGTCGGCTCCTCGCCGTCGAGGCTGCGCGTCGGAAACGTCGGCACCAGACCGGCCATGATGAGCTCGTGGCGGGTGGCGTCGATCTGTTCCATGTCGACCAGATACTCGACATTGAAGACCGGCTTGCGCTCGGCGAGCAGCAGGTTCAACCGACTCCTTGACCAGGCGATGTCCTCGGGCTTGTTGCGCACGCCCGTGCCCGCCGTGGTGCCGGCACCGCCGTGCAGCAGGCTCTCCTTGGCGAGGCCGTCGATGGCGCGACGGAACGCCCGCTCGGTCAGCAGGTCCTCGGCGTTCTGAGCAATGACCAGGAAGCCCGGCTTCAGCTGCTTGGCCACTGCCGACAGCTCGGAGACGAACTGCACCATCTCGGCGCGTGCCGTGGGGCGCTCCTTATCGAACGTCTCGTAGATGTCGATGCGGTCGAGGTAGACGCCGTCGAAACCGGCATCCGCGATGCGCTTCAGGAACGCGCTCGGCCCTCGGAAGCTCAGCGCCTTCCAGTCGTCGTTCCAGAAGCGGACGCGATGCGCCTGCGGCCAGGCGCAGTTCTCCTCGCCGAGCCAAACCGGCGGCGCCACCTTCCAGTCCTTGTTCCAGTAGAAGCGGAACTCCTCGGCTTCCCCGATCGACATGTAGGCGATGACCAGACGACGTCGGCCGTCGCGGCGGACCTTCAGCGCCTCCACCTCCTCGCGCGTCAGCCCCACCGTTCCGCCGCGCTTGGCGTGGTCGATGACCAGCATGTCGGCGGTGTTCTTGGTCAGCAGGGGCAGCGCGGGCTCGATTTTGTCGAGTTGGTAGTGCCAGGTGACGACGCCGAGCAGCGGCCGGTAGCCCTGGCGCGCCTCCCACCAGTTGATGAACAGATCACGATAGGGCGAGACCAGCAGCGCCAGGAAGCCGACCACGGCGGCGATGGCAGACCATTTGCCCCACCGGGCGAGGCGCGCCAGCCGGCTGTGCAGCGTCGCAGCCTTGGCGGGCGGGGCCGCTGCCGGCGCCGCGCGTGAGGGCGCCGCAGCTGCCGGGGGTGCAGGTGCCGCAGCTACGGGGCCGGCTCGTCCCCGGCCGAACCCCAGCCAGGATTTCATGAGCCCGGTCTTGCCGCCGGGCGCGGCGCCTGCCGCGGCAGCGGCCTTGGGCGACGCCGCCGCCGAGGCTTGGGTTGTAGCGGGCGCGGACGCAGCGGCACCCCCCTGCGGCTGCGCCGCCATGGGCTCCGTGGGAGCGGCGGCGGGGCGGGCGGCGGACGGAACCGGCGGAGCGGCAGGGGCGTTCGGCGGGGGCGCACCGTCGGAGTTGTGGCTCGACATCGGTCCTTCACGGTTCTTCTGCGCCGGACGCTGCGCCCCGGCCATCCTGGAGCCAGCATGCGACGCAGCCGCCGGCCGCGCAAGGCCGATTGATCCTCGATTGATCCTGGCGCCGCGCCGCGCGTAACCTTGGGGCGGGAAACGCGACCGGTTCACGACCACCCCATCCCCGGAGCCCGTTTCGGAGACCTGCCGCATGTCGAAGTCCTCCCCCTCCTCGCCGAATTCCCCCTCGCTGTCCGCCGACCTCGAGGCCGACCGCCGAAGCCTCGCGCCCCGTCTCGACCTGTCGCGGCGCGCCCTGCTGGCGGCGACCCTGGCCGGCAGCTTCGCCGTGGCCGTGCAGCCGATCGCGGCCGAGACGGTCGTGACCACGGATGCGACCGGCCTCGTCACCGGCGAGGTCAAGGTGCCTTCGGGCGATACCGACATCACCGGCTACCGCGCCCATCCCGAGGGCGCCGGCCCGTTCCCTCTCGTGCTCGTCGTGCAGGAGATTTTCGGCGTCCACGAGCACATCCGCGACGTCTGCCGCCGCCTCGCCAAGGCCGGCTGCTATGCCATCGCGCTCGAGATGTTCCAGCGCCAGGGCGACGTCTCGAAGCTCGCCACCATCCAGGACATCATGCCCGTCGTGGCCAAGGTGCCGGATGCGCAGGTGCTGCGCGACCTCGATGCGGCGGTCGCCTTCGCGGCGGCCTCGGGCAAGACGGACCCCAAGCGGCTCGCCATCACCGGCTTCTGCTGGGGCGGGCGCATCACCTGGCTCTATGCGGCGCACAACCCGGCGGTGAAGGCGGGCGTGGCGTGGTACGGCCGCCTCGTCGGCCAGCAGAGCGAGATGACGCCGAAGCATCCGGTCGACATCGCCCCCGACCTGAAGGCGCCGGTCCTCGGCCTCTACGGCGGCAGCGACCAGGGCATCCCGCTCGACACCGTGGAGAAGATGCGCGCGGCCTGCGCGGCGGCCGGCAAGAGCTGCGACATCGTCGTCTATCCCGAGACGCCGCACGCCTTCCACGCCGATTACCGGCCGAGCTATCGCGCCGAGCCGGCCCGCGACGGCTGGAGCCGCCTGCTCGCCTTCCTCAAGGCCAACGGCGTCACCTGAGGGCGCCCGCGCCCAAGGCACGCGACAGCGCGCGCTTCACACCCGCACAAGCCGGGAGCGCGCGGCCTGTCGGTCGCGGCGGGGCGACGGCCTTGGGCGCCGTTCGAGCCGTATCCCCTCGACCTCGTTGTCCGACTTGAAGATGCGGTGCTGCCCGTTTGCTTCTTGCATCTGCGACCGAAGTCGACTAAAAATAGAACAGAACGTGAATATTTGGCGCAAGGAGGGTTCAACGAGCTATCGAGGTGGTCTCATGCGCGCCTCCGATCACATAAAGCCGTGGACAACGGCAGCTTTGGATGTGCGGCCCCCTCGCAAGACCGGATCAAGACCGGATAGGGTGCCGGAACGATGCCGTGCGTAGGCAACTCGGAAACGCTGCAACGCCCCGCCCGAGGGCTGCGTAGTGCGGCGTAGTGTTGCTCAGGTCGCAGTGTGACGGGTCGCAGTGTGACGGGTTCGCTGAGGGCATCCAGCAAGCTGGAGCCGCCGCGACCGGGGGCGGCAGGTCGACGACCGAAGCGAGGCCGGTGGATCGAGGCTGTGGGCAACTGCTGTGAGATCCGCCCTCGGTCGAGGGAGCACGGCAGGGCGCGGCGCCCAACTCGCCAGGGCACGTAGCCGCGCGGGGGCGGTAGCCGCGCTGGGGCGGTAGTCGCGCGGGGGCGGTAGCCGCGCGGGTCGGTAGCCGCGTGGGAGCGTCAAGGATCGATCCGCGGTCCTGGCTGATGAAGAATTTGGACGAAGGAGCGAGACATGGCCGGTTCCGTCAACAAGGTCATCCTGATCGGCAATCTCGGCAAGGATCCCGAGATCCGTCGCACGCAGGATGGACGCCCGATCGCCAATCTGCGGGTCGCCACGACCGACTCCTGGCGGGACAAGACCTCGGGTGAGAAGCGCGAAAAGACGGAGTGGCACTCGGTCGTCATCTTCAACGAGAACCTTTGCAAGGTTGCCGAGCAGTACCTCCGCAAGGGCGCCAAGGTGTACATCGAAGGCGCTCTGCAGACCCGCAAATGGCAGGATCAGCAGGGTCAGGACCGTTATTCGACCGAGATCGTGCTGCAGGGCTTCAACGGCACGCTGACCATGCTCGATGGTCGCGGCGCTGGCGGCGGCATGGCCGAGGGCGGACAGAGCGAATACGGCCACGAAGGCGGCGGCTTGGGTGAGTCCGGCGGGGGCGGTGGTCGCTCCTCGGGCGGCTACGGCGGCGGCGACGGCGGTCCGCGCCGGGCAGCCAAGCCGGCCGGCGGTGGTGGTGGTGCATCCAAACCCGCGAGCTTCGACAAGCAGATCGACGACGAGATTCCGTTCTGATCCGAGTCCCCCGTAAACGCGAGGCAGAACGAAACAGCCCGGTGGAGGCGCTGGACGCGCGCCGCCTGACACCCCGAGCGGCGACCGTCCGGCCAACCGACCGGGCACCGCTCGCATGGCAGAGCCGCTGACCGCGGCACTCGAGGAGGCCATTGCATGGCGCTGTTTCTGACGACCGCAGCTGGGCTTCTGCTGGGTTTTGCCGTGCTTGGCTATCTGGCCGACCGGCGGCCGGGACGAGACAGCAAGGGCGAAGCCCTGACCTTGCTGCCGGGAGACATCAAGTACGAGAGCCCGGGCGGCAACGTCCGCGTCTACTTCCCCATCACGACGTCGATCGTGCTGAGCCTCGTCTTGTCGCTCCTGATGCGTTTCCTGGGCTGACTGCGCGATTTTTTTGGTGCGGGCCGGAGCATGCGCTGCATCGCAACCCAATCATCGAGCGCCGGAAACCGCCTTGCGGCGCCAGCGCCCGGGTAGGCGGTAGAGCACGGCTGCTCCCTGACGACCGCGATAATCGAGCGCCGGCGCGGCGCCACGTCCCGGCAGTGGCATCGGCGTCGCGGTGGTCGCCGAAACATGCGTCCGACAGGCAGCCCCCCCGGTACCCGCGCCCCCCCCGCACAGGTCCGCTGGAGGCGACGCCGGAGTTGCCCGTCTCGCCGGCGAAAAACCTGAGCCCGCGGCCGGGGCTCCTCAGCAGGCCGAATTGTGCTATCAGATCACGCCTCGCCGTGCGTGCGCCCTTGATGAGGATGCGCGTCGCGGTCGCCATCCACGCGACGGCGACGAGAGTGATGGCGACCTGAACTTTTCCGTTGTGTAGGGAGTACGGACCATGGGGATCAATCGTTCGCTCGGCCTCGCCGCCGTTATTCTGTCGCTCGCGCTCGCCGCGCCGGCCATGAGCCAGAGCGCCACGGGCGGCCAGAGCGTCTCCGGCGCCGCCGCCGAGGCCGCCAAGGCCCAGAAGGCCGCCGCCGCTGCCCAGGCCAAGGCCGACCAGGCCGCCGCCAAGGCGGCCGCCGTGAAGGCCAAGGCTGAAGCCGCGGCCAAGGCCAAGCAGGAGGTCGCCGAGAAGAAGGCCGCCGCCATCAAGGCCAAGAAGGACGCCATCGCCAAGGCCAAGGCCGACCGCGCAGAAGCCGCCGCCAAGGCCAAGCAGGATGCCGCCGACAAGAAGGCCGCCGCTGCCGCAGCCAAGGCTGAGGCGACAGCCAAGGCGAAGGAAGCCGCCGCCGCCGAGAAGAAGGCTGCCGCCTACAAGCCCAAGAAGCCGGCGCCCGCCGCCGATGCCGCCCCGGCCGCCGCCGCTGCGGCCACCACCGCCGCCAAGCCGAAGGCGCAGTAGGGGTTACAGCCTGAGGCCGCTCCAAGGAGCATCGCGCGTCGTTTTCTGCCCAGCGCTGGCCCTGCCCGCCACGACAAGGCCCCGGCGCGGAGATCCCGCTCCGGGGCTTTCCGCGTTTGGGGAGGTCGCCGGCCCGCGCCCCGTCCGCATCCACCCTGGTCGCCCGCCTGATCGAAGTGCCGGGGAAGCTGAGGGGTGCGCAATCCTAGCCCAATATTGGCCTTTGAAGCGCGTTGACCATCACCAATTTTACGCCTTGATCGGCGGCAGGGAAACGGGAGTAATTTTATGGTCTATCAATTCGGAGGCTCCGCAAACAATACGAATCCGATTGATATCGAATTCATCGGCGGCAGCATGGGCCTCCTTCAGCTGCAGGATCCGACCACTGACGATGGATGGCTCGACAGAAACCTGCGCACTGGCCGTCCGGTTGACCCGACACATGTCCCGACCAGAGTGGAGTGGGACGATCCGCGGCGCCCGATGCCCGACTACGATTCGCATTGGGGCGCAAATATTAGTGTTTCCGATCGCATCCGCGAGATCATCGAACGGTTCGAGCCTGGGGTGCACCAGTTCCTGCCGCTCGAGTGCCACAACATACGGCAGGGCACGATCGAGCACCGCTGGTTCCTGGTTCCCTGCGCCCGTATCGACAGTGTGAACGCCGACCACACAACGTTTGCGCGTTACGACCTGTTCGTCGAGCCTCTCGGCATTTGGATCTGGTATTGGCAAGCGCCTTTTGATTTCCGGCGGAAGGGCAAGGCACACCTACTCCCGGAGCATCTCAAGAATGAGGACAACCCCAAACTGGTCTTCGACTTGGCCAAGATCGGCAACCGCCACATGTGGATCGACAAGCACCTGAACTCAGGTCCGTACATCTCGGATGCGCTCGCCGCGGCGCTGCGCGAGGGGATTTTTACTGGCTTGGGATTGCACCCGATGGAGTCCGTCTGATGGCCGATCCGGCATCGGAAGTGCCGGGGAAGCTGAGGGGCGCGCAATCCTAGCCCAATATTGGCCTTTGAAGCTCGTTGACCATCAGGAAGGACAAAATCATGGTTTGGGGTATGGCTTCGCCGAGCCGTCTCGGAGACTTCTTTCCGGATGGGACATTTGTCGGGTGGAGTGAGGAGTTGACCGATTACTTCGAAACGAAAATGCCGACCAAGCGAAAAGCCGCTTTTGGCAATGACGTACATTCATACATCTATTATGTAGCGCAGAAGTTTATTTGCGAGCCCGGCACGATAAATGATCCCGATATGCCACCCTTTAGCGCCATCGAGCCACATGAAGCGCCCAGGCGACTGCTGACAGTGAAAAAATATTCGTCACTCGGGTCGATGATTACACTGTGCGGCGAGTTATGGGCGGCCGATCAGCAGATGAAATCGATTATCGAGACACTGGAGCCCGGAAAGCACTTTTTTCCCCTCTCGAGATCGTCATGCCGAAGGGCGCAGCCTATCCGAAGCCATATTTTATCTTGTCCATTCGTCAGTATATCGACAGCTTTTTGCCCGAGCAGAGCTCGTCAGGCTCCTGGAGGCCGACGGGTGTTCCAGAATACGTATTCTTCGAGGAATCAAAAAAGCAAATGGCCCAACTTGCCTTGTCTCGAAAAGCGTTCGGCGGGGCACATTTGTGGCGCGAGCGCCGCATGGCCAACGATCTTATTTGCTTTTCTGACAGCTTGAAATCAGAAGCGGATCGTTTGGAACTGCGGCTGCCAAAGCATCATCCGTTGAAAGGCGTCTGAGTCATGAGCTTCAATCCGATCGAGGTGACCCTGCCCCTCAACGGGGACCCGGTCTGATGTAGAGTTCGTTCCATTGAGAGACGAACGTCATGCGTAAGAGCCGGTTTTCGGACGAACAGATCATCGCGATCTTGAAGGAGCAGGAGGCAGGGCGGCCGACGGCGGAGGTGTGCCGGCGGCACGGCATATCGCAGCCGACCTTCTATGCCTGGAACCCTCGCTTGCCGTCTTCGCGTGCTCCTCCGGCGCAGGGTGGGGGAATGAGCCGCCTGCGGCCTGCGGTCCGGATGGCGTGTCACCGCCGATGCCCACCATCCGGGCTCTGGGCCGGACGCTATTCCGCCGCAGCCGCGCGGCGATCGAGCAGCGCCGGCCCGCGCTCCAGCAGGCGCCGCGTCAGCAGCTCGAGATTGCGTTGCAGCGCGTGATAGCCCGCGGTTGCCGTCAGCGTGCGCTCATCGACATACAGCCCGCGGTTGATCTCGAGCTGCACCGCGTGCACGTCGCGCAGCGGGCGGCCGTAATGCTCGGTGATATAGCCGCCGGCATAGGGCCGGTTCAGATGCACGTCGTAGCCGAGGCCGCCGATGCTGTCGCGCAGGTAGCGCACCAGGGCGCCGTCGCAGGAGGTGCCGAACCGGTCGCCGAGCACGAACTGCGGCCGCGCCGCCACGTAGCTGTTGGTCATCGACGGCATCGAGTGGCAATCGACCAGGATGCAGCAGCCGAAGCGCGCGCGCGTGGTCTCGACGAGGCCCGACAGCGCGGCATGGAACGGCTTGTACAGCAGCTCGATGCGCGCCAGGGCGTCGTCGAGCGAAGGCTTGCCCTCGGCGCCGTAGATCTCCTCGCCGTCCGACACGATGCGCGCGATGGTGCCGAGCCCGCCCACCACGCGCGGCGACTGCGCGTTGGCCCAATCCGGCAGAGGGCGGCCGAACAGGTCGGGGTCGAGTTCGTAGGGCTCGCGGTTGACGTCGAGATAGGCCCGGGGAAAGCGGGCGGCGATGAGCGGCGCGCCCAACTCGCAGACGTGCGCGAACAGCTGGTCGACGAAACAGTCCTCGGACTTGCGCAGGGCCTGCGCATCGAGCCGCGAGCGGGACACGAAATGCTGCGGATAGACGCGGCCGGAATGCGGCGAGCAGAACACGAACGGCGTCGTCTGCACCGCCGGGTGCAGCACGGTGAACGGCGGATCGAACTCCGTCAGGATCGTCTGGCGTTCTTGCTCGGACATGCCTCGCCGGGACGGCGTCTCCCGTTGGCGTTGGAGCCATGGCGCTGGAAACGTGGCGCTGGAAACACTGTAGAGCGCGCCGCGACGTTGGATCGCCGCGCCACGCTCCTGCGACACGAGTCGCCTGGAGGGGCACTGTGCCAACGGGGACGAAAGATGTCCATCGCCAAGGGGCCCCCGTAGCGCGCTGGGGGCAAAAAATGCGCCGCCTCTCGGCGCCTATCGCCCCCCGCAGGCACCAAGGCGTCGGCGCCCGCAGGCCGGGGCCTGCCGCGTCTCCGCCATGGTTGCCGCTCTTTAGTCTCCGTTTACCAAAATCGCAGCAGATTCGGGCTGCCAAGTCGGGGATTGGCAGCTACATTGCTGGTCGTCACCGCCGGATCGCTCACGATCGCCGCGATCCCGGGCATGACCAGCGATACCAGGACGGCAGCGCCCCGACGCAGCTCTCGATACGAGACAAGCCAGACATGACCGCAAAACCCTCGCGCCTGCCCATCCGCCGCATTCTCCTCGCCGAGGACGACGACGCCATGCGCGGCTTCCTGGAGCGGGCATTGGAAAAGGCCGGCTACGAGGTGGTCGCGTTCGCCAACGGCGCCGACGCCCTGGAGCGTCTGCACGAGGAACCGTTCACGCTGCTGCTGACCGACATCGTCATGCCGCGCATGGACGGCATCGAGCTCGCCCGCCGTGCCGCCGAACTCGACCCCGATCTCAAGATCATGTTCATCACCGGCTTCGCCGCCGTGATCCTCAACAACGACACCGCGGCTCCCAAGGACGCTCGCGTGCTCTCGAAGCCGTTCCACCTGAAGGACCTCGTGCGCGAGGTCGGCCGCCTGCTCGAGGAATAGCCGGCGGCACGAGCGGTGCCGCCGTACCGACAAGAGACCATGCGCCGCGCCCGACCAACGGGGCGGCGCTTTTGCGTTTTCCAGGCCGATCGATAGAGCGGCGTCGTGGGCGCACGGGCCCCACGCGCCCCCGTCGAGAGAGCCGCTCGACTTCCCCTTCGTGTTGCCAAAGCAAAAGCGGCCGGCTGCAGGGCAGCCGGCCGCTCGCGAAAAATGGGTATTCGGACCCGAGCGTCAGTTGAGCTTGGTCTTGAGGTCCTTGATGGCCTGATCAATCAGGCTGGCGCCCGTGGCGCCCGACGCCTTTCCGGACAGGATGCGCTCGGCGGCGGCAACGGCGGCATCGACGGCGGTCGAGCGCACCTCGCTCAGGGCCTGGGCCTCGGCGCGGGCGATCTTGTCCTCGGCGATCTTGGTGCGCCGCTCCAGCGACTCGGTCAGCGACTTCTTGGCGTCGGCGGCGACGTTCTCCGCCTCGCGCTTGGCCGCCTCGATGATCGACTTGGCCTCTTCCTCGGCTTCGCGGGCCTTGCGCTGGTAGTCGGCCAGCAGTTGCTCGGCCTCCTTGCGCAGGCGGGCGGCCTCGTCGAGATCCTTGCGGATCGCCTCGGCGCGGTCGTCGAGCGCCTTGCCGACCATGGCCGGAACCTTGGCCTTCAACAGCATGCCGACGAAGATGAGGAAGGCGACGAGAACCCAGAACTCGGGATTGTCGATGAGCTTGGCCATGACGGCGGCGTGTCCTTGACGTTGCTGGTGCTGGCGCTCGGGCCGGCTCGGCTCCGCGCGGCGGGCGAATGACGTGTCGGCGCTAGCCTCTACTTGCCGGCAGGAGCGAGCGCCTTGCGGACCTCGTCGGCCGTCGGCGCGGCGCCGACCAGCTTGCCGACCAGGGTGCCGGCTACGTCGGCCGCGATGTCGGTGACGCTGGCCATGGCCTTCGACTTGTTGGCGGCGATGCGCTGCTCGGCGGCCGTGATGCGGGTGTTCATCTCGGCGTCGACGCGGGCGCGCTCCTTGTCGGTCTCGGCAGCAAGACGCTCGTGCGTCTCCTTGGCGATCGAGCCGGCCTTGGCGCGGGCATCGGCGTGGGCCTGCTCGTAGGCGGCCAGCGCCTTCTCGGTGTCGGCCTTCAGCTTCTCGGCGGCCTCGAGGTCGCGCTTGATGCGCTCGCGGCGGCCTTCGACCACCTCGGCGATGCGCGGCAGGGCGACGCGCGACATCAGCAGGTAGAGCGCCGTGAAGGTCAGCGCCAGCCAGATGAGCTGCGACGAGAAGGTTTCCTTGTTGAACGGGGGGAACGACGAGCCGCCGCCATGTCCGCCGCCGTGCTGGGTCGACGCATGCAGATCCTTGGGATTGGTCCCATGCCCTGCCTTGTCGGTGCTTGAAGCCATGGTCTCGGCCTTACGTTTGGACTGGTCGGGGATCGGGTGGTTCGTGCGCCCGGAAACGGGTGCACCGGATGGCGACGCGAGACGCCCCGATCGGTTCGATCGAGCCGGCGCCTCGCGCATGCCAAGCAACGGGTCGGCCCGGGCAGCGCGTCACTCGTGCCGCCCGGGTCGCGTGCCGTGAGCGTCCGCTTAGACGGCGAACAGCAGCAGCAGGGCGATGAGCAGCGAGAAGATGCCGAGGGCTTCGGTCAGGGCGAAGCCGAGCAGCAGGGTGCCGCGCTGGCCGTCAGCGGCCGACGGATTGCGCAGGGCGCCGGACAGGAACTGGCCGAACAGGTTGCCGAGGCCGATGCCCGCACCCGCCATGCCGAGGCAGGCGAGGCCAGCACCGATGTACTTTGCTGCTACTGGATCCATCTTGGTCTCCCGTTGGTTGGATGGCTTGATCTGAAGGAACGCGCGCCGCCCTGCCGGGCTCGAAAGCTGAAGGCGCGGGCCGCGCGAGGTATCGGAGGTCTAGTGGCCGCCGTGGACGGCGTCGGAGAGGTAGATGCAGGTCAGCACGGCGAACACGTAGGCCTGCAGCACGGCGACCAGCACCTCGAGCGCGGTCAGCGCCACGGTGAGCGCCAGAGGCAGCGGCGAGAGAAGGCCCCAGACGCCGCCGGCCAGCAGCAGGCCGACGAAGCCGGCGAAGATTTTCAGCGCGATGTGGCCGGCCAGCATGTTGGCGAACAGTCGCACCGAGAGGCTGATCGGGCGCGAGATGAAGGAGATGATCTCGATCGGCACCAGCAGCGGCAGCAGGGCGGCCGGAACGCCAGAGGGCACGAACAGCGAGAAGAAGTGCAGCCCGTGCTTGTAGAGGCCGTACAGGATGACGACGCCGATGACGAGCAGCGCCAGCGCGGCGGTAACGATGATATGGCTGGTGACGGTGAAGGTCACGCCGGGGATCGGGATCATGCCGAGCACGTTGACCACGAGAACGAACATGAACAGCGAGAACACCAGCGGGAAGAACTTCATGCCGTGCTCGCCCACGTTCTCTCGAACGGTGTTGGCGACGAATTCGTAGATCAGCTCCGCGACCGACTGGATGCGCGTCGGCACCAGCTTCTTGCCGCCCATGGCCCACACCAGGAAGCCCGTGATCAACGCCAGCGCGATGACCATGTACATGGACGAATTTGTGAAGGACGCATCGAGCCCGAACAGCTCGAGCGGCAGAAACTTCTTGATGTTGAACTGCTCGATGGGGCTGTGCCCGCCGCCGTGATCACCTGCCACCGTTCTGGCCCCCTCAAGCGTCGTCTGCGTCGTCCGGGACGGAAGGCCCGGCCTTGGGATTGTTAGGCCCGGTCTTCACCTGCATGGCGGACCGGTAGACGTTCAACATGCCGGCGGCTGCGCCAAGCAGGAAGAACACAACAAAGAACAACGGCCAGGTCTTCTTTCCCAGCCACTGGTCCATGACCAGCGTATCGAGTGCCCAGCCGATGACCGAGCCGACGAAAATACCGCCGATCAGCTCGGTGGAGGTGCGCAACGCGCGAGCGAGTGCCGCCCCGTTCGCTGCCCCATCCTCGCCACGCGGCTTGCGCCCCAGTGTCGTCTCGCCATGCTCCCTGGCAGATTCGAGGCGACGCCCCAAGTCCTCGGCGCGCTTGCGAAACGCCTCGCGATCCTCGGGCGCGATTTCGCCACGTCCCTGAGCCGGATCCTTGGGAGCTTTGTCCTGGGGAGCGGGGGACATGACAACACCTGCCCGAACGGCTGCTCCGGGGTTTCAATCCCGGCACAGCCACAAGATTTGGAGGGCACCTGAAAACGGCGGGGCTGATCGACGGCGCGCACCATAGGTGGGGGCCAGAGGGGTGTCAAGAAACCAGCGCCGCTACGATCGTCTCAAGCCGAAGCGCCGCACTTTGCCCCGCCCGGCGCACGGTCGGGACCCCGCCGCGGCGCCTGCGTGAACGGCCGGAGCTGCGGCCGCACGCACCGCCGCCTCGCGCACGCGACGCGGCACAGCCCCATCCAACAAGACATTCATACGATTGATGAAACTCCGGATCCGGCAAGACCGGCGCATTGGCACCGGCAGGCCCGGAACCGGCGTCGCGTGCACCCGGCGGATCGGCCGCGATTCGCGCGCCCGGCGCACCGATCGAGCGATGGCGGAATGGCGCGCCACCTCCCGCGTTATCCCATGACCGACGAAGCCGTTCCGCTTACCCGGACTCTGGGCAAAGACGCTGGGCCGCTGAGACAGGGCCGAGACACCGGCCCCGGACACCCGGCCAGGATAGCTGGGGTGGAACAGCCGTCGCCGTCGACAGGCAGCGGTGTCAGAGGGTGGCACTGCCTCGCCTGCCGGTGGACTCAGGTGGACTCAATAGTCGTAGGCGGGGAGACTAGCATGCACGCAGCCGGTGCAGATTCGGTGGGATCAGCCGCATCCGCCGCGCCGACGTGTCCACCATCCATCGGGCCACGCTCGCCTGCCGGGCCTGGGCGGCTGCCGACAGTCCGCCGTGCTGGCGCGCGCAATGGGCGCCGCCAGTGAACAGCGTGTCGCACCCTCACCTTGCCCCCTGCCCGCCGTGCCACTCGCAACGTGGCCCGGAGAGACGTGCCGCGCCCCAGCCGCCGCGCCCGGTGGCCCTCGTACCGCGGATCATGGCGCTGGCGCTCGCTCTGGCGCTCGCCTCGGGGCTTGCGCTCGGGTTGATTGCGGCCGGCGTTGTCCCGGCGGCGGCATCCCCACCCGATCGCCCCCCGCATCGGTCCGCACAGACGGCCGGCGGGGCGCATGTCGTGCTGCCGCTGCGCTGCTCCGTCGTCGGAGGCCGCGTGCGGCTGATGCCCGCCCAGCCATCGCACGAGGCCGGATCGGGCTCCGGCGGCGCCAGGACCGCCGCCGTGCGCCATGCCATCGCCAGCCAGCGCGAGGTCGCGCCGATGCGCATTTGCGGCGCGCGCGAGGGCGCGGAGTGCCGCATTACGATGCTCCATCGCTTCCAGGTTCTGTGCGGCGGGGCCCGGGTGCCGTGGATCGAGATCGCGGCGCAGCTCATGTCCGGGGGACCGGCGCGCGTCACCATCCAGCGCGGCAGCCTGACCATAGCCGTGCCGCCACCCGCCGCCGCGCAGACGGCGGTGGCATGGGACCCGGACGGCACGCGGGCCGCCTGCGTCGGCGCCGGACATCGCCCCGTGGCGCCTTTCCACCTCGGCCATCGCGTCGCCTCGCGCTCCGACTGCGCCGCCGTTTCCGACCCGCTGCCGGCCACGGCTGAGCCCCAGATCATCACCCTGCCGGCCGGCTTCGCGCCGGTCGCCGAGCTGGGCGCGCGCCTGGAGGCGCCTGGCGAGACGGCGCCGTCCGCGGCACTGGGCAGCGGCCAGATGGCGCGTGTCCGCACCGCCCCCGCGCGCGACGGCGGCCGCGACGTCGAGACGGCGCCGCTGCCCGATGTCGCGCCGCGGCTGCGAGAGACGGCCGAAGGCGCCGCCGCCGCCAGTCTCGATCCGGTTGCGCGCGACGAGACCGACGCGGCAGGCTCCGTCTCTGCGACCTTGGCGCCCGTGCAGGCCCCCACTGCCGATATTCGTGTTGCAGCCGCTCCTGTCGCGGCGCCCGAGCAGGCCGCTACGCCTCAGCGGGCGGCGGAGACGCCCGGTGCAACCGCCGGCCATCTGCTGCCAGCGGCGCTGCCCACGCCCGCGGGCCTCCCCCCGCGCTCCGACACGGCACCGCCACCCATGCTGCGCCTGGCCGAGAGCGCCCCGCCGCCCCGCTTTGCCGGGCCGCCCATGAGAGACCCTGCGCCGCATGCCGTGCCGCCGGACTGGCGCCCGCCTTCGACATCGGCGCCCGCTGCCACGATGCCGGCACGCGAAACGCCGGAGGCGATCGTGGCGCGCCTCGCCCGCCATCTGGTCCCCGACCTCCCTCCCCTGCCCGATCAGCAGATTGCCCTGCTCACCCTGCTCGGCGCCGCAGCCGGCCTTTTCGTAACGGGCTCCTCTCTCGCCTGGCTGGCTCGCAGTCGCCGTCGCCGCCCCGTTCGCGCGATGCGCGTGGCGCCACAGCCGCCGCAACTGCTCGACGGCGCGCACACTGCCGACGGCACGGCGCAGATCGAGGCGCTGTGCGCACAGGCGGACCTCGCCGTCGATGCACTCGCCGCCGCACCACCGCTGCAGGAGGTGCTCGACGGCGAGGTTCGCCTCGCCCGCCAGCGGCTGGCCACCGTCAGCGAGGCGCTGCAGGCCGGCGGCGAGGCGGCACGCCGCGCGCCCGCCGTATGTCGCAACATCGTGCGCGACCTCGATCGCGTCATGCGCATCGCCGCCAGCGCCGCCGCCAGCTTCCATGTCGGCAGCCAGGGCGGTCCCCGCGCGCTTGCCCCGCCCGCCACCTGCGCCGAAGCCTACGCCCTGCTCGGCGTCAACGCCGAGGCCGGCGATACCATCGTCAAGAAGCTCGCCGACGCGCTGCGCATGTGCTGGCACCCCGACCACGCCCGCGACGACACCGACCGGGCCATGCGCGAAGCCCGCACCAAGCAGATCAACATCGCCGTCGACATGATCCGCCACGCCCGCGCCGAGACTGCCCGCCTGCGGGGCGCATCGGCGGCGCCGGACACCTACGCCAACGACGCTGAGACGCCGCCGGCGCAGCGCCGCCGCGCCTGATACCGGCCGGCGAAAATCTTGACCTTCCCTTGCGCCGGCCCAGGGGCCAAGGGCCCCCGCCGCGAGCGGCGGAACCGCGCGAATTCCTGATGCGCTGAGCGTCAGGAATTCGTGCGCAGGGTATGAGCCGGGCTCCCGAGCCCCATGCGTCCGGCACGCCGCCGCGCGGCGCTATTCTGCCGCGGCCTTGGGGGCCGTCGACGGCTTCCACATCAGCTTCGGTTCACGCGCCGCGCGCGTCTCGTCGAGGCGGCGGCGCGGTGCGAGGCGCGGGGCCTGCTGGAAGCGCGCCACGTCGCCGGCCCGCGCCGCCTCCGCCAGCTGGCGCATGACGGCGACGAAGCGATCCAGCTCATGGCGCGACTCCGATTCCGTCGGCTCGATCAGCATGGCGCCGTGCGCGACGAGCGGGAAATACATCGTCATCGGGTGGTATCCCTCGTCGATCATCGCCTTGGCTAGATCGAGCGTGGTGACGCCGGTTCCCTTCAGCACCGTGTCGTCGAACAGCACCTCGTGCATGCACGGCTGATCGCCGAACGGCTGCGTGTAGAGATCGCGCAGCGAGGCGCGGATGTAGTTGGCGTTGAGCACCGCGTCCTCGGACGCGGCGCGCATGCCGTCGGCGCCGTGGCTCAGCATGTAGCTCGCGGCGCGCACGAACATGCCCATCTGGCCGTGAAACGCGGTGAGACGACCGAACGGCCGCCCGCCGTCACGCCCGGCCTCCGCCTCCGTCTCGACAAGGCGCAGCGCGTCGCCCTCGCGCTTCACGAACGGCAACGGCGCGAAGGCGGCCAGCGCCGCCGACAGCACGACGGGACCGGCACCGGGACCGCCGCCGCCGTGCGGCGTCGAGAACGTCTTGTGCAGGTTGATGTGCATGGCATCGACGCCGAGATCGCCGGGCCGCACTTTGCCGACGATGGCGTTGAAGTTGGCGCCGTCGCAATAGAAATACGCACCGGCCGCATGCACGGCCGCCGCGATGTCGACGACCTCCGGCTCGAACAGACCGCAGGTGTTGGGATTGGTCAGCATCAGGGCGGCCACGTCGGGCGCCAGCGCGGCACGCACCGCATCCGCCGCCACCGTACCATCGGCGCGGGCCGGAATGGCGCGCACCGTGTAGCCGGCGAAGGCCGCCGTGGCCGGGTTGGTGCCGTGCGCCGATTCCGGCACCAGCACCACCGTGCGCCTCGTGCCGCCGTGCTTGGCATGATGCGCGTCGTGCGCCGCCTTGATGGCCAGGATGCCGGCCAGCTCGCCGTGCGCGCCTGCCTTGGGGCTCATGGCCACCGCCGGCATGCCGGTCAGGTCCATCAGCATGCGCGCCACGAGTTCGATGAGCGCCAGCGCCCCCTGCGCGGTCGAGACCGGCTGCAGCGGATGCACATCGGCGAAACCGGGCAGGCGGGCCATCTTCTCGTTGAGGCGGCCGTTGTGTTTCATCGTGCATGAGCCGAGCGGGTACATGCCGCCGTCGATCGAGTAGTTCTTCTGCGACAGGCGCACGTAGTGCCGCACGGCCTCGGGCTCCGACAGCCCCGGCAGGCCGATCGGAGCCTTCCGCTCGAGCCCGCCCAGCCGGCTCTTGTGCGGCCTCGGCGCGGCGAGATCGACGCCGGACACCTCGAGGCGCCCATGCTCGAAGATCAGCGGCTCCTCGTGCTCGAGGCCGCGATCGCCGGAAAACGTCGGGGCTGCGCCAGCGGTGGCGGCGTTGTTTGCGGGCTGCGTCGGCCGCCCCTGCGTGTTCATGGTCATGCGAGAACCTCCTTCAGCGCACCGGCCAGGGCGGCGCGGTCGGCGTCGGTGTTGATCTCGGTGGACGCGACGAGCAGCAGGCTCGCCAGCTCCGGCCGGCCCGGCTCCAGGCGCGAGACGGGCACGCCCGCCAGTACGCCTTTGGCGGCGAGCTTTTCGACCAGCGCGGCGGCACTGCCGGGCACCTTCAGCGTGAACTCGTTGAAGAAGGTCGGCGAGACGACCTCGACGCCGGGCACGCCCGCCAACCGGTCGGCCAGATCGCAGGCATTGGCGTGATTGATGGCGGCGAGCCGGCGCAATCCCGCTTCACCCAGCAGCGTCAGGTGGATGGTGAACGCCAGTGCGCACAGCCCCGAGTTGGTGCAGATGTTGCTCGTCGCCTTCTCGCGGCGGATGTGCTGCTCGCGCGTCGACAGCGTCAGCACGAAGCCGCGCTTGCCCTCCGCGTCGACCGTCTCGCCGGTGAGGCGCCCGGGCATCTGGCGCACATACTTGTCGCGCGTGGCGAACAGGCCGACGTAGGGCCCGCCGAAGTTCAAGCCGTTGCCGAGCGACTGGCCTTCCGCCACCACGATGTCGGCGCCCATGTCGCCGGGCGAGCGCAGCGCGCCGAGCGCCACGATCTCCGTCACCGCCACGACGAGCAGCGCGCCCTTGGCATGGGCGGCGTCGGCGATCGCCGCGAGGTCGCGCACCGAGCCGTAGAAGCCCGGATACTGCACCACGACGCAGCTCGTCTCCTTGTCGATCGCTTCCACCAGCGTCTCGGCGCCGGTGACATCCGGCGGCAGCACCGCGCACACCGTTCCGCCGTGATGCGACAGCGTCTCGATGACGGCGCGATACTGCGGATGCAGCGAGCCCGACAGCACGGCCTTCTTCCGCCGCGTGATGCGATGCGCCATCAGCACCGCCTCCGCCGCCGCCGTCGAGCCGTCGTACATGGAGGCATTCGCCACCTCCATGCCGGTTAGCATGGCGACCTGGGTCTGGAACTCGTAGAGGACCTGCAGCGTGCCCTGCGTGATCTCGGGCTGATACGGCGTGTAGGAGGTCAGGAACTCGGAGCGCTGGATCAGATGATCGACGCTCGCTGGAACGTGGTGCTTGTAGGCGCCGGCCCCGCAGAAGAACGGGACCGCCCCGGCCGGCACCGAGCGGGCGGCGAGGCCGGCGAGCTGGCGCTCGACCTCCATCTCGCCCTGGCCCGCCGGCACCTCGAGAAGACCGGGGACGAGATTGCCCGGCGGCACGGCCGCGAACAGCTTGTCGACGTGATCGACGCCGATGCGCGCCAGCATGGCGCGGCGGTCGACATCGGTGTGGGGAAGGTAGCGCATGGATTGAATGCTCCGGTGAAGGTCGCGCCGCTGGCGCGAGCGGGGCCAGCCCCGCACCCCGCTGGAGGGACGCCCTCCAGACCGCCCGTTTTTTCGGGCAAAGGGCAATGAATGGGGGCTCAGGCGAATTTCGGCGGCACGTCGGCGATCACCACCTCGCCCTTCAGCGAGTTGGCGATGTAGCAGAGGTCGTGCGCCTTCTCGTGCAGGGCGGCGATGTCGTCGGCGCCCGGCCGCTTGTCGCCCGACCACGTGATGGCGGGCTTCAGCGTGATGCGGGTGAGCCACGTCCGGCCATCAGCCGCCTTCTCGAGCAGCCCTTCCGCCGCATCCTCGTAGGCATCGATGCGGAAGCCCGCGCGTGCCGCCAGGTCGAGGAAGAACAGCATGTGGCAGGAGGCGAGAGCCGCCACCACGGCTTCCTCCGGATCGACGGCATCGACGCGCGACAGCGGCGGCTTGACGACGGCCGGCGCCGACGAGCCCGGCACCACCGTGCCGCCATCGAAGCGCAGTTCGTGGGCGCGCGAATATTTGCGGTCGGTGAACGGCTGCTCACCGCGCCGCCAGACCACCTCGGCCGTATAGAGACCCGACATCGGCGCTGCCCTCACGCCATGTCTTTGAGGTAGGCTTCGTACGCGGCGCGGTCCATCAGGCCGTCCAGCTCCGCTGTGTTGGAGAGCCGCACCTTGAAGAACCATGCCTTGCCTTCGGCGTCCTCGTTGACGAGCGCCGGCGTGCCGGCGATGTCGGCGTTGCCTTCCACGATCTCGCCCGACACGGGCGCGAACACGTCGCTCGCCGCCTTCACGCTCTCGACGACCGCGGTCGGATCGCCGGCCTTCACGGCGCGGCCCGCCTCCGGGACCTCGACGAACACGACGTCGCCGAGCTTCTCCTGCGCGTGATGGGTGATGCCGACGGTGGCGATGTCGCCCTCGACGCGGATGTACTCGTGATCCTTGGTGAAGCGCTCCAGTGCCATGGGTGTCCTTCTCTGATGGCTAGGCTCCGGGCCATCAGCGGCCCGGCTCCGGGAGTGTGTCGCAGCCTGCGTCCTGCCGCACGGCGGAACGCCGTGACGTCCGCTCACCGCACGTAGCGATGCGGCACGAACGGCATTTTTGTGACGCGCGCCGGCAGCGGCTTGCCGCGCACGACGAGGTGCAGCGCCGTGCCGGAAGCGGCATGGGCCGGCGGAATGTAGCCCATGGCGATCGGCGCATTGAGCGAGGGCGCGAAGCCGCCCGAGGTGACGACGCCGATCCTGTCGCCGGCGGCCGACAAAATTTCCGTGCCCTCGCGGGCCGGTGCCTTGCCCTCGGGCAGGATGCCGACGCGGACGCGCTTCGCCCCCTGCGCCAGCTCGGCCGTGATGCGGGCCGCGCCGGGGAAGCCGCCCTGCTCGCGCCGACGCTTGCCGATCGACCAGGCGAAGCCGGCCTCGATGGGCGAGGTCGTGCTGTCGATGTCGTGGCCATAGAGCGGCAGGCCCGCTTCCAGGCGCAGGCTGTCGCGTGCACCGAGGCCGATCGGCTGCACGTCCGGGTTCTCCAGCAACTGCGCCCACACCGACGGCGCATCGCTGGCCGAAAGGCTGATCTCGTAGCCGTCCTCGCCGGCATAGCTCGAGCGCATCACCTGGCAATAGCGCCCATTCGGCAGCGTGAAGCGGCCGTAGGTCATGAACTTCAGCGCCTCGACGCCGGGCACGAGGCGGGCGAGCGCGGCGGCGGCACGCGGCCCCTGCAGCGCCAGCAGCGAACTCTCGGACAGCTCCACGAGACCGCAGCCCTTGGGCAGACGCGATCCGATGTGCGCGTAGTCCGCCTCCTTGCAGCCGGCGTTGACCACCATCCACAGCTCGGCATCCATGTCCGCCAGCGCCGGGCGGCGGATCATCAGATCGTCGATCATGCCGCCGCTGTCGTTGAGCAGCTGGCTGTAGCGGATCTGCCCCGGCGCCAACCCGGCGAGATCAGCAGGCACCAGCGCTTCCAGCGCCCGCGCGGTGGTTTCGCGGTCGGGGCCGTGCACGTACGCCTGCCCCATGTGCGAGACATCGAACAGGCCCGCCTTCTCACGCGTCCAAAGGTGCTCCTTCAGCACGCCGAGCGGATAGTGCACCGGCATGTCGTAGCCGGCGAACGGCACCATGCGCGCGCCCGCCGCCACGTGCTGCGCATGGAGCGGCGTCCGCTTGAGCGGCGCGGAACTGGCAGGCGCTGAGTGGGGATCGGCCGGTTGAGCGGCAGTCATTGTGACAGAGACCTCCGGCTTCGATGGCTCTGCCCGCCCCCGCTCCGATTTGAGAAAATCGGGCCGGCGACGGGCTCGGATATCAAAGCCCCCTCTGTCCTTGGAACCTGAGAGATTGGGCCGTTCCCCCACCCGTCGGCCGGATGGATGCGCGCCTTATCCCCGTCGGTGGGCCGCTCCACGCGCCTGATGCGGCGGGGCGACCACTTTCCAGAGTGCCATCAGCTCGCGGTCCCTTGGACCTGAGAGTTTCCGGGGCGGTTGCTCCTTCGGCGGTGACCGCGCCTCCCGATTATCCAGGCGTCCATCGCTGGACGGCCGTCGACCGGATGGCCCCATTGCTGGGGAAATTTTGTCCTGCTGGCCGGTGAGGGCTTCTCGGACATGCGGCCACGCTCTTCCGCGAACGTCTGCTGGCTGACACGAACATGGGGAACGCGAGCGCCGAGGTCAACCTTTCCCCTCATCCCGTCCCCACTCCTTTAGTCCGAGCACTATCCCGCCGGCCGCGCGCGGAGCCCTTGGCAGCGCCGACCGGAGGGGGGCAGCGCCGAACGGAGGGGGGCAGCGCCGAACGGAGGGATCATCATTCAATTGGTTGGCGATCCGTGGCTCGAACACGTCCGGCATGACCGCACAACCAACGATGGCATCGGGCAACGATGGCATCAGGGTCGTCGAGGGCGTCGTGGCGGTCCTGCCTGAGCTTTGATCGTCCCACGAGTTGCTCGCCAGCCCCCCCTCCCTACTCGGCGGCGCTGGCCAGGAAGCCGCCGGACTGGCGGGCCCACAGGTCGGCGTAGAGGCCGCCGCGGCGCAGCAGCTCGGCGTGGCTGCCCTGCTCGACGATCGCCCCCTTGTCCATGATGACGAGGCGGTCGAGCGCGGCGATGGTCGACAGCCGGTGCGCGATGGCGATCACCGTCTTGCCCTGCATCAGGTTGATGAGCTGCTCCTGGATCGCCGCCTCCACCTCGCTGTCGAGCGCGCTGGTGGCTTCGTCCAGGATCAGGATCGGCGCGTTCTTCAACAGCACGCGCGCGATGGCGATGCGCTGGCGCTGGCCGCCCGACAGCTTGACGCCGCGCTCACCGACGTGGGCCGCGTAGCCGCGGTTGCCCTTCAGGTCTTCGAGCCCGGTGATGAACTCGTGCGCGTGCGCCCGCGCCGCCGCCTGCTCGACCTCGGCCCGCGAGGCGTCGGGGCGGCCGTACAGGATGTTGTCGGCCACCGAGCGGTGCAGGAGCGAGGTATCCTGCGTCACCATGCCGATCTGGCCGCGCAGGCTGTCCTGCGTCACCCGCGCGATGTCCTGCCCGTCGATGCTGATGCGCCCACTCTCCAGGTCGTAGAAGCGCAACAGCAGGTTGACCAGCGTCGACTTGCCGGCGCCCGAGCGGCCGACGAGGCCGACCTTCTCGCCGGGCGCGATGTCGAGCGACAGACGCTCGATGACGCCGCGCCGCGCGGGATCGGGGACGGCCTCGCCCGCGTGCGCCTCTGGCCGTTCTCGTCCGTAGTGGAAGCTCACCTCCTCGAAGCGCACCGCACCCTTGGTGACGGCCAGCGGCTCGGCATCGGGCGGATCGACGACGCCATAGTCGCGCGCGATGGTCTGCATGCCCTCGTGCACGATCCCGACGTTCTCGAAGATGCCGGCGACGACCCACATCACCCAGCCGGACATGGTGACGATGCGCATGACGAGGCCGACCACCACCGCGATGGCGCCGATGCTGACAAGGCCCTTCGTCCACAGCCAGATGGCGAGCCCGCTGGCCACCACGATCAGCACGCCGTTCATGGCGTAGAGCACGGCTTCCATGCCGGTGATGAGGCGCAGCGAGGCCTGCCACTTGCCCATCTGCTCGGTCAATGCGTCGCGCGCGTAAGCGTCCTCGCGCTCGGTGTGGGCGAACAGCTTGACGGTCAGAATGTTCGTATAGCTGTCGACGATGCGCCCGGTCAGCATGGAGCGGGCTTCGGAAGCCTCCGTCGAGCGCTCCTTGATGCGCGGCACGAACCAGACCAGCGCCGCCACGTAGGCCGCCAGCCACACTGCCAGCGGCACCGCGAGGCGCCAGTCGGCGGCGACGAACAGCACGGCGGCGCCGAGGAACTGCACCAGCGCGTACCACAGCGCGTCGATCAGCTGCACGATGCTGTCGCGCAGCGCCGGGCCGGTCTGCATGATCTTGTTGGCGATGCGGCCGGCGAAATCGTTCTGGAAGAAGCCGAGGCTCTGGCGCAGCACGTAGCGATGCGTCTGCCAGCGGATGCGGTTCGACAGCGAGGGCGCGATGATCTGGTTCTTGATGAGATCGTGCACCGTCGACACGATCGGCCGCGCCACAAGCGCCACGAAGGCCATGCCCGAAAGCGCCCAGCCATGGCGGGCCAGAAACGCATCTGGCGTCTCGGACGACTTCATCATGTCGACGAGGCTGCCGATGAAGCCGACCAGCGCCACCTCGATGGCCGAGCCGAGGAAGCCCGCCACCAGCAGGCCTGCGAACACCGGCCACACGGGCCACAGGAAGTGGGCGTAGAACGCGCCGAGCGTCGTCGGCGGGCGCCCGCTCGAGGTCTCGGCGAAGGGATCGATGCGGGTCTCGAACCAGCGGAACAGCAAACCGGGGCATCCTTTGCGGAAATTCTGCGAGGCCACGTGGCGGGCAGGCGCTCAAAGCCCGCCAGCGCCCCCAATCCCCCAATATAGGCCGTCCCGGGGCACAGCGCGCCACTACCGCCCGCCGATCGCGGCCCGCGCCGTCCGCCCGAAACCGAAACGGATCGCTCACCTCAGAGCCTGCAAAGCGGAGATCGTGGCCGAACTGCGCCAAGCTCAGCGCACGATTCTCGATCGGCGAGGCGGTCGCGTCCGCGGCGGCGGAACGCGCCGGGCTCTCGGTGCGGCGTTTGAAGGCCAGCCTGACCGGCGGAGCGCCGCAATAGTCGAGCCCCGGGTCCGGGCGTGCTCGGCATGGTCCGCTGAGGCGAATGCTGAGGCGTGCATCGCTCCAAACTTGCAAAGCGCGTCGCGCTAAACCTGCAAAGCGCATCGCGCCATTAAACGCATCGCTTTCAATGCACTACGCGAAAGCTCGCTGGCGGAGGGAGTGGGATTCGAACCCACGAGACGGTTGCCCGCCTACACGCGTTCCAGGCGTGCGCCTTCAACCACTCGGCCATCCCTCCGGTCGAAGCGGTGCGCACTATATCCAGAAGCGTCGGTCGCGCAACCCGGGTCTGGCCTTTTGTTGCGCCGACCCTCCAATGCCGCCGCGCGGCTCGATCGCCGCCCGCGTGCGGGCCTTCATCGGCGCCGGTGCGCAATGAGCGGGGCGCCCACCTGCACCGCCGGGACCGGCGCCACTGCCGCAGCCGGCGACGTCTGCGTCCGCCGCGCGGCGGTGCTGCCGTTGGCGGATTGGCGCCTGCTCCACGACGGCGTCGCATCATGGCGCATGGCGCACCTTCTCGCCGCTCGCCGGTGACGGGGGCAACCAACGCCAGCACGGCGCACGCCAGGAATAACCGCATCCCAATCCGACTGTTGGAATCGGGCATATCGCCGACGTCTGGCCCGTGCCGCTGCCACGGCTGGCCCACTGGGACTCGACGGCCAAATTGTCGCGCCGCGGCATCAAAATGAGCGCCGCGAAGCCGGATGTCGTAGTAAATATTTGCGCAGTCGCGGTCTTGAAAGCGCCGCAAACTATGCTCTGCGGCGGCTCGACTCCCATCGCTCAATGGCGGCAAGATGCAGTTCGCCGCGACCTGCGCCAAGCGTCCGTCCTTTGGTCGCAAGTTGATCCACGTCAAGGTTGCGGCGAGCTGAAAGGCGCGAACTCGAAGATGGCTCCCGAAAGGGTTCTTTCGTGAGCTGGGGCACCACAAAACTGAACCCAGAGGCAACAACATGACAGACACGACGGAAAAGGGGTACGCGTTGTCAAACGCTGCCGCACTCGTCGGATCGGGGCTGCTCGCCGCCGTAGGCGCGTTCATAGCCCTCAACACGTCGGATCCGGCGTTCGGATTCCACATGATTCTCTTCGTCCTGGGTGGCGTGCTCGCTGCTCTGGCCGTGCTCAAGAACCGCGATTCCACGTTGACCGACGCCAACGGCTATTGCGACGGCCCGATCCGCGTCGCGGTCATCTTCGCCATTTTCTGGGGCTTCGCCGGCGTGCTCGTCGGTGACATCCTGGCTTGGCAGCTCGCCTTCCCGGCGGTCAATCTCGACCTGCCCTGGATCACCTTCGGCCGCCTGCGTCCGTTGCACACCTCGGCCGTAATCTTCGCCTTCGGCGGCAACGTGCTCTTCGCGACATCGTTTTATGTCGTGCAGCGCACCTGCCACGCGCGCCTCGCCGGCCGCTGGTCGCCCTGGTTCATCATCTGGGGCTGGCAACTGCTCATCGCCGTCGCCGGCACGGGCTACCTGCTCGGCATCACGCAGAGCAAGGAGTACGCCGAGCCGGAGTGGTACTCCGACCTGTGGATCACGATCATCTGGGTCGTGTATCTGCTGGTGTTCGTTGCCACGATCATGAAGCGCAAAGAGCCCCACATCTACGTGGCCAACTGGTTCTACCTAGCCTTCATCATCACCATCGCCATGCTGCACCTCGTCAATAACGCGGCAGTGCCAGTGACGATCTTCGGCGCGCAGAGCTACATCGCGGCGGCGGGCGTCCAGGATGCCATGACGCAGTGGTGGTATGGACATAACGCGGTCGGCTTCTTCCTGACCGCCGGCTTCCTCGGCATCATGTATTACTTCGTGCCGAAGCGCGTCGAGCGGCCGGTCTACTCCTACCGCCTGTCGATCGTGCACTTCTGGACCCTGATCTTCCTCTACATCTGGGCCGGTCCGCACCATCTGCACTACACGGCACTGCCGGACTGGGCGCAGACCCTCGGCATGGCCTTCTCGATCATGCTGTGGATGCCGTCTTGGGGTGGCATGATCAACGGCCTCATGACGCTCTCGGGCGCCTGGGACAAGCTGCGCACCGACGCCGTCGTCCGCCTGCTCGTCGTCTCCGTCGCCTTCTACGGCATGTCGACGTTCGAGGGCCCGCTGATGTCCATCAAGGCCGTCAACTCGCTGTCGCACTACACCGACTGGACCATCGGCCACGTGCACTCCGGTGCTCTCGGCTGGGTCGCCATGGTGTCGTTCGGCGCCATCTACTGCCTCGTGCCCTGGCTGTGGCAGCGCAAGGCGCTGTACTCCATCAAGCTGGTCGAGTGGCACTTCTGGACCTCGACGCTGGGCATCCTGCTCTACATCACCGCGATGTGGGTGTCGGGCATCCTGCAGGGCCTGATGTGGCGCGCCTACGACAAGCTCGGCTTCCTGACCTACTCGTTCGTCGAGACGGTCGAGGCCATGCATCCCTTCTATGTCATCCGTGCCATCGGCGGCCTTCTGTTCGTCGTGGGCTGGGTGATCATGGTCTACAACATCTGGCGCACCATCCGCGGCGACGAGCCGGTGGATGCGAAGGATCAGCCGCGCGTTGCGGCCGCTCCCGAGCTGCGCCCTCAGGCCGCTGAATAAGGGGGCGCATCATGAAACACGAACTCTTCGAGAAGAACGTCGTCGCCATGATCATCGGCATCCTGCTGCTGATCCCGATCGGCGGCCTGGTGCAGATCGCGCCGCTCTACTTCGTGGAAAGCACCATCGAGAAGGTGAAGGGCATGCGTCCCTACACCCCGCTCGAGCAGGCTGGCCGCGAGATCTACATCCGCGAGGGCTGCTACACCTGCCACTCGCAGATGATCCGCACCTTGCGTGACGAGGTCGAGCGCTACGGCCACTACAGCCTGGCCGCGGAGTCGATGTACGACCACCCCTTCCAGTGGGGCTCTAAGCGTACCGGTCCGGATCTCGCCCGCGTCGGCGGCAAGTACTCCGACCAATGGCACGTCGAGCACATGATCAATCCGCGCAAGGTCGTGCCGGAGAGCATCATGCCGAACTACCCCTGGCTCGCCCAGCGGACGCTCGATACGGCCGACATCGGCCAGCGCCTCAAGACCCTGAAGATCGTCGGCGTGCCCTACACGCCGGAGATGATCGCCAACGCCAAGGCTGACCTGGAGGCCCAGGCCAATCCCGACGGCAAGGGCGTGAAGGATCTCGTGGCGCGCTATTCCGCGGCCAGCGGCGGCAGGAACACCGTCAAGGTGGCGAAGTTCGACGGCAAGCCCGGTCGCGTGACCGAGCTCGACGCCCTCATCGCCTACCTGCAGGTGCTCGGCACCATGGTCGACTTCGCCAGCTTCGACGCCTCGGGTCCCAACCTGCGGTAAGGAGAGCGATCCATGACCTACGAAACAGTCGCGGCTGTCAGCCAGGTTGCTGCGATGCTCGTCTTCATCGCCGTCTTCATCGCCGTCGTTGCCTTCGCCTATTGGCCGGGGCACGAGTCGAAGTTCACGGCCGAGCAGCGCAAGTCCCTGGATCTCGACGCCGAATCTAAGTCAATCGGGGGCCGCTAATGGCACATCACAAGGAAGTCGATCCTGTAACAGGCGTCGAGACCACCGGCCACGTGTGGGACGGTGATCTCCGGGAGTGGAACAAGCCGCTGCCGAAGTGGTGGCTTTACACCTTCTACGCCAGCATCGTGTGGGCCTTGGGGTACTTCGTCGTCTACCCGTCCTGGCCCGTGCCCGGCGGGTACACCAAGGGCATCTGGAACTGGAGCTCGCGCGCGACGGCCATGTCCGACGTCGCCGCCGGCAAGCAGGCCCAGGCCGCCACCCGCGACAAGCTGGCCAAGACGGCGCTGGCCGACGTCCGCAAGGACCCGGATCTGCTCCGCTTCGCCACCACCGGCGGCCAGTCGGCCTTCGGCACCAACTGCGCTCCCTGCCACGGTCGTGGCGCGCAGGGCGGCGTCGGCTACCCGAACCTGGGTGACGACGACTGGATCTGGGGCGGCAAGATCGAGGACATCGAGAAGACCATCCAGCATGGTATTCGCGACGGTGGCGACAAGCAGACGCGCGATAGCGCCATGCCCAAGTTCGGCACCGACAAGCTTCTCGACGACAAGCAGATCGCGGCCGTCGCCGATCACGTCCTGAGCCTCTCCGGCTCCGGTGCGGCGAACGCGGATGGCGCCAAGATCTTCGCCGAGCAGTGCGTCGCCTGCCATGGCGCCGACGGCAAGGGCAACCAGGAACTCGGCGCGCCGAACCTGACCGACAAGATCTGGCTCTACGGCTCCTCGAAGGCGAACGTCGTCGAGAGCATTGCGACCGGCCGCGGCGGCATGATGCCGGCGTGGAGCACACGCCTCGACCCGACCACGATCAAGTCGATCGCCGTCTACGTCCACTCGCTGGGCGGCGGCAAGCAGTGACACCAACGCCGGGCGCCCTTGGCCACAGGGGCGCCCGGCTGACCTTGCGCGGCGCCGCGCGCCGGGCTTAGCGACGGTAGCCAACAGTAGCCGTGACGTGCGGCAGACGTGCGGCATAAGGTCTGAGCGTGACGCAGGTCACAGAAGCTGCGAACCGCACGCTGGAAATTCCCAGCATGGCCACACGATGCCCCATGCCGAGGTTCCCTTAGCCATAGGTGCCGGCCGAGGCACGTGCCGGCTCAGGCGTGCGGACCGGCAATCTCTGACGGAAAACGGCAGGCGCACGACCGACCGGGGCGCGGCAACGGTCGCACATATTGTGAACCCGAAGCCCCCAACGCTGATCCAAGACAGAAATTCGCAAGACCACAGGCAGTCGCAGCCCATGAGCTCCGTCGATACCACCCCAGCCCCCGGTCCAGCCCCCGGACACGACCACGTCGTCGAGCAGATCGACGTCAAGGCCGTCAACGCCAAGGCGGAGCGGGGCCAGTTCGCCGCGCGCCAGAAAATCTACGCCAAGAGGGCGACCGGGTTCTTCCGCAACCTGAAATGGGCCGTGATGGTGTTCTGCCTCGCGGTCTACTACCTCTTCCCGTGGATCCGCTGGGATCGCGGCCCCGGGCTGCCGAACCAGGCCTTCCTGATCGACATGGCCAACGGCCGCCTGTTCTTCTTCGGGCTCGAGATCTGGCCGCAGGAACTCTATCTCGTCACCGGCTTCCTGGTGCTCTCGGCGCTGGCGCTGTTCCTGGTCTCCTCGGTCGCCGGTCGCGTCTGGTGCGGCTACCTGTGCTGGCAGACGGTCTGGACGGACATGATGATCGCCGTCGAGCGCTTCTGGCAGGGCGATCGCAATGCGCGCATCCGCCTCGACAAGGAGCCGTGGAGCGGGGGCAAGATTTTCAAGAAGCTGATGACGCATCTGACGTGGCTGCTGATCGCGGCGGCCACGGGCGGCGCCTTCGTGCTGTATTTCCGCGACGCACCGACGCTGTTCTGGGAATTCTTCCGCGGCGAGGCGGCGGCCAGCACATACCTCTTCTTCGGCCTGCTGACCGGCTTCACCTATCTCTTCGGCGGCATCGCCCGCGAGCAGGTCTGCATCTACATGTGTCCCTGGCCGCGCATCCAGGGCGCCATGTTCGACAGCGACAGCCTGCTCGTCACCTATCGTGACTTCCGCGGCGAACCGCGCGGTCCGTTGCGCAAGGGCCAGGGCTGGGAGGGTCGCGGCGACTGCATCGACTGCAAGGCCTGCGTTGCCGTCTGCCCGATGGGCATCGACATCCGCGACGGTGCCCAGCTCGAATGCATCACCTGCGCGCTGTGCATCGACGCCTGCGACGAGATCATGACAAAGGTCGGCAAGCCGCACGGGCTGATCGCCTACGACACCTTCCGCAACATCGAATCCGAGAAGAAGGGCGGCAAGTTCCGTCTCAATCTGATCCGCCCGCGCACCATGCTCTACACGGGCCTGATCGCCCTCGTCGGTGGCGTCATGATCGCCGCCATGCTGTCGCGCTCGGTGCTGGACCTGAACGCCGTCGCCGACCGCAACCCGCTGTTCACGCAGCTGTCGGACGGCAGCGTGCGCAACACCTTCACGCTGAAGATCCTGAACAAGCTCTATGGCACGCGCACCTTCACCATCACGGCCGAGGGCCTCGAGGGCGCCAGGCTCACCATGCTCGGCCAGGAACGCGAAGCCGAGCCTAAGGTGGACGTGGTGCCGGACGACCTGCGGGAGATTCGGGTCTACATCTCCGTGCCGCCTGCGACGCTGGCCAAGCTGCCGAGCGGTGATACGGTCCCCTTCACCTTCGTGGTGCGCGATGTCGCCGACGGCAAGGCCACGCGGCGCGCCGCCACCTTCAGGAGACCTTCGCAATGAGCCCAAACGCGATGACGGGAGCTGCCATGAGCGGAACACGCGAGCTGACGGGCCGGCACGTGGCCTGGGCGCTGCTGGCCTTCTTCGGCGTGATCTTCGCCGTCAACGGCTATTTCCTGTATGCGGCGCTGTCGACGCATACGGGCACGGTGGCCAACGAGCCCTACCGCAAAGGACTGCACTACAACGAGCGCATCGCCGCCGACGAGGTGCAGCAGGGGCGCGGCTGGGCGATCGGCCTCGCGCTGGCTCCTGCGCGCGATGCGGTGACGCTCGAGCTGAAGCAGCCGGACGGCGCGCCGGTCACCGGCCTCGATGTCACCGCCGTGGTCAGCCGCCCGACGACATCCGGCTTCGACCAGAAGCTGGCACTGAAGGAGATCGCGCCGGGCCGCTACAGCGCGCCGCTCGCGCGCCTTGCCGACGGCACGTGGCTGGTCGCGGTGGAAGGCAAGCTACCGGCGCCGGGCGACGTGCCGTTCCGCATGAAGAAGCGCCTGCTGCTGACGCAGTGACCGTCCGCGCACCGACCTCGAAAGGTTGCACCGCGATGGCCGAGCCCGTGATCCTGGCAGCACGCAAGCGCCGCGACGGCTCGGCCCCCGCAGCGCACGCCGCGCCGGACGCGGCGCCGGCCGAGCCGGCCGGCAACGACAACGCGCCGCTCATCACCACCTCGACGCTGATCGCCGACACCATGCATTGCGGCCTCTGCCTCGTCACGGTGGAGGATGCGCTGGCCAAGGTGCCGGGGGTGCTGGAAGCCCGCGTCAACCTCACGACGAGGCGCGTGCGCGTGCGCCACGACCGCGCGCGCGTCGGCGTCGAACAGCTGATCGAGACCGTGCAGGGCGTCGGCTATCCGGCTGCCGAGCTGATCGACGGTCGCGAGGCGGAAACCGAGGCACGCGATCTCGACTTCCTGAAGCGGCTCGGCGTCGCCGGCTTCGCCGCCGCCAACATCATGCTGCTGTCGGTTTCCGTCTGGTCGGCCGGCCACAACGGCGACATGGGCGCCGGCCTGCAGGGGCTGTTCCACTGGCTGTCGGCGCTGATCGCACTGCCCGCCGTCGTCTACGCCGGGCAGCCGTTCTTCCGCTCGGCCGGCGCCGCGCTGAAGGCCGGCCATCTCAACATGGACGTGCCGATCTCGCTCGGCGTCACGCTGGCGACGGCGATGAGCGTATTCCAGACCTTCCGCGGCAGCGAGCAGGTCTATTTCGACGCCGCCGTCACGCTGCTGTTCTTCCTGCTCATCGGCCGCTACCTCGACCAGCGCATGCGCACGCGCGCGGCCGGCGCCGCCGCCAACCTCATCGGCCTCAAGGCCATCACGGCCACGCTGCTGAAGCCGGACGGCGAGACCGAGCGCGTCTCCTCGCGCAGCCTCAAGGCCGGCCAGCGCCTGCTCGTCGCGGCGGGCGAGCGCATCGCCGCCGACGGATGCATCGTCGAGGGCACCAGCGAGGTCGAGGAAAGCCTGATCACGGGCGAATCCGTGCCGCGCGCCGTCGCCGCCGGCGATACGGTCTATGCGGGCACCGTCAACGCGTCCGGCCCACTCATCGTCGAGGCCACCGCCACCGACCAGAACACGCTGCTGTCCGAGATCGGCCGGCTGATGGAAACGGCCGAGCAGGGACGTGGCCGTTACGTCCGTCTCGCCGACCGCGCCGCCCGCATCTACGCGCCGTCCGTGCATGTGCTCGGCGCCTCCACGTTCGTCGGCTGGATGCTGATGGGCGCGGGCTGGGAGGCGGCCCTGACGGCGGCCATCGCCGTGCTCATCATCACCTGCCCGTGCGCGCTGGCGCTGGCGGTGCCAGCGGTGCAGGTCGCCGCCTCCAGCCGCCTGTTCGCGCGCGGCGTCATCGTCAAGGCGGCGGACGGACTGGAGCGTCTGTCCGAGGTCGATACCGTCGTGCTCGACAAGACCGGCACGCTGACGCTGGGAGAGCCGCACCTCATCGGCGTCGAGACGGTGGACCGGCACCTGCTGGCCCGCGCCGCCGGTCTCGCCGCAGCCAGCCGTCACCCCTATTCCCGCGCCGTCGTGCGGGCCGCGCGCGCGGCCGGCCTGACGGTCGAAGCCGCCACCGGTGTCAGCGAGACGGCGGGCGCCGGGCTCGCCGCGCCGGCCCAGACGATGGCCACCGAAGCCACGACAACCGCGCGCGGCGCGGCAACCGGCGAGGATCGGCTCGGCTCGGGCGCCTGGGTCGGGTTGCCGGATGTGGCGCGCAACGAGGCGACGCTGTGGTTCCGCCCGGCCGGCGGTGACGCCATCGCCTTGCGCTTCGAGGACGAGCTTCGCCCCGACGCGGCCGAGACGGTGGCGCGCCTGCAGGCCATGGGCCTCGGCGTCGAACTGCTGTCGGGCGATCGTCCCGCCGCCGTTGCCGCCGCAGCCGGCGCGACCGGCATCGCGACCTACACGGCCGAGGCCAAGCCGGCCGGCAAGATCGCCCGCCTCGACGAGCTCAAAGCCGCCGGGCGCAGGCCGCTGATGGTCGGCGATGGGCTCAACGACGCTCCGGCCCTGGCCGCGGGGCAGGCCTCTCTGTCGCCGGCCTCCGCCGCCGACATCAGCCAAACGGCGTCGGACGCCGTGTTCCAGGGCGCGCGGCTCGCCCCCGTCGTGGAGGCCATCGCGGTGTCGCGCCAGGCACAACGCATGGCGGTGCAGAACTTCGCCATCGCGCTGGCCTACAACGTGGTGTTCGTGCCGCTCGCCGTAGCGGGCGTGGTAACGCCTCTGCTGGCCGCCGTCGCCATGTCCGGCTCGTCGATCGCTGTCGTCGGCAATGCGCTCCGCCTGCGCACGATGAAGGTGTAGCGGCGGAGCCCCGCCTCCCAACACCGGCGGCGGGCAAGCTTGGCCTAAGGTGCCAGCTGGCCCGCACTGGCCTCCGCCGCCCGATCCGGCTAGAGTGCTGAATTATTTCTCAGGTTCCGTCGATCAATGCGTCGCTCCTCCGGCGGCGGCGCGTCGGACCCATCCAGGAGCTTCAGCGCCATGACATCGCTCGCTTGGCTCATTCCCTGCGCGCTGGCGCTCGGCGGCCTCGGTCTGGCGGCCTTCATGTGGTCGCTGCGCAGCGGCCAGTTCGACGACCTGGAAGGCGCCAGCTGGCGGGCTCTGCAGGACAAGCCGATCGAGCCCAAGAAAAGCGCTGACACGCCGAGCTGACCGAACGGCGCACATTGCCGCCGTGCACGCCCTGATTGCACGTCATCCTGGTCGCTCTTCGTTCTGGTCGTTCGTCACCGAGCACACGTGGTGCCGATCGCGCGCCCCGCCTGTCCGCATGGCCCGCGCCCAGCACTCGTGCGGACCCGTGATTTTCACGCCGCACGGGCGCGCAAAGCGATGTATCACGCGCCACGGGCAGGCAGCGCGGGCGAACGAAGCCAATGACGATCGTCGTCGGATACGATGTAGGCGGGGCCCACCTCAAGGTCGCGCGGCTCGAGGGCGGGCGCCCTGTCGCCGTCAGCCAGGTCGCCTGCCCGCTGTGGCAGGGGCTCGACAAGCTGGAGGCGGCTCTGACCCAGGCGAGCGGGCTGGCGCGGGGCGCCGAGGTCGTGGCCGTCACCATGACCGGCGAACTGTCCGATCTGTTCCCCGACCGCGCCGCTGGCGTCGCCGCGCTCGTCGACCGGCTGGTGGCCGCGCATGGGGCGCGCACCCGCTTCTGGATGGGTCGGCTCGGCTTCGGCCCAGCCGCGGATGCCAAGGTGCGCTTTCTCGACGTGGCGGCGACCAACTTCCTCGCCACCGCCGAAGCGGCAGCGCGCCGGCTCCCGGATGCGCTGCTCATCGATTTCGGTTCCACCACCACCGACATCATTGCCATCCGCGCCGGACGCCCCGCCCCACACGGCCTCACCGACTACGATCGCCTGGCCAGCGGCGAACTGGTCTATACCGGCTTCACGCGCACGGCTCTGATGGCCATCGCGGACGCGGCGCCCTTCAAGGGCCGCAACCAGCGCCTGGCGCGTGAATACCTCGCCACCGCCGCCGACGCGCGCCGGGTGCTCGGTGAACTGCCGGACGGCGTCGACCAGCACGCCACCGCCGACGGGCGCGGCACCTCGGTCGCCGAAAGCGTCGCACGCCTCGCGCGCATGTTCTGCCGCGATGCCGCCGATGGCTGTCTCGCGGACTGGCGCGCCTCGGCAGCCGCCATTCGCGCATGCCAGCATGGCAGCATCCTGGATGGGATTGCACAGGTCCTGGCGGCGCAGACGGACTTGCCGCAAGACGCCCCCGTCGTCGCGGCCGGCATCGGCGCCCCGGAGGTGCACGGGCTTGCCCGGTCTCTCGGTCGACCGTGCCTGGACTTCGGCCAACTGACGGGCGCCACCGAGGCGGCGGCCCTGTGGGCGACGCGCTGCGCGCCCGCCGTCGCCGTGGCCCTGCTGGCTGCAGCCTCGGACGCCGCGCACTAGATGAGCCTCAGACGGCACTGCGTCTGGCGTTATCAGGCCGTTTTGAGCGCGCGGCGGCGGGCGAACGGGGGGAACTGTGAATTTATTGCAATGCGGCAGTTGTCCACAAACACGGGATAACCCGCGATTTCCTGACGCCTGCGGCGCGGCGTTGGAGTAAGTTGCCCAGGCTCGGCTGCTGCACCGCAGCAAGCACCGCTGATCCTCGACCGCCGTATTTCGACGCCGGCCCAGAGGTTTGCAAGGTGGTGTGCCGGGCGGCCTTGGAACCGCTGGGAGCGAGACAAGGGTTCACGTCGACGGGACTTTCACCACGACAGGATTTCGTCACATCCGGCCAGCCGACAGCAGGACACGGATGCTTTAGTCTCTCGTCTGGTTTGTCCGCGGCTGTCCCGATCGCTACATAAGCGAATCTACGGCGTTAGGGCTTCAAAGCTGCCGTCGATTAGGAATTACTGGTACCAGCCTCTCCAAGTACCGGAATGCCGCCCCCATCGTGCGGCGCCTCGCTTGGTCACGACTTGGTCACGAAACGTTTGCTGGAAGCGCATCCGCTCCATCCCTCCATCCCACAAGGTTTGGTGAGCCCTCATGCAGAAGAACACCCCGCCTGCCGATCCGACCGCCTACAAGATCTCGAACCCGGAAGAGTTCACGCGCAATTTCCTCAAGCTCGTCGAGGAAGGCGGGCGCGCCATGTCGGGCTTCATCGAGCGCTCGGACGCCCAGTCCGGCCCGTTCTCGAACTCGAGCGAGTTCACCGAGGCGACGAAGACCATGTCGGAGATTACCCGCGCCTGGATGATGGAGCCGACCAAGCTCGCCGAGGCGCAGGGCAACCTTATGCGCTCCTACATGGAGCTGTGGAACCACTCGATCCGCCGCATGCTCGGCGAGCAGGTGGAGCCCGTCGCCGAGCCCGAGGTCGGCGACAACCGCTTCAAGGACCCGGAGTGGACCTCGAACCCGTACTTCGATTTCTGGAAGCAGGCCTACCTCCTCACCACGCATTGGTGCGAGAACGTGCTGGCACAGACCGACGGGCTCGATGATCGCACCCGCGCCAAGGCCGACTTCTACATGCGCCAGATGTCGAGCGCCTTCTCACCCTCGAACTTCCCCATGCTGAACCCGGAAGTGGTGCGCGAGACGCTCGCCACCAATGCGCAGAACCTCGTCACCGGCATGCAGCAGCTGTCGCACGACGTCGAGCGCTCGGGCGACCTCTTGAAGATCAGCCAGACCGACATCTCGGCCTTCGAGGTCGGCAAGAACCTCGCCATCACGCCCGGCAAGGTCGTATTCCAGAACGAGATCCTGCAGCTCATCCAGTACACGCCGACCTCCGACAAGGTGCGTGAGGTGCCGCTGCTGATCGTGCCGCCGTGGATCAACAAGTTCTACATCCTCGACCTGACGCCGGCGAAAAGCTTCGTCAAGTACGCCGTCGACCAGGGCTTCACGGTGTTCCTCATCTCGTGGGTCAACCCCGACGAGCGCCTGTCGCACAAGACCTTCGAGGACTACATGAAGGAAGGCGTCATGGCCGCGGCCGACGCCGTCAAGCGCGAGACGGGCGTGCCGCAGTGCAATGCCATCGGCTACTGCGTCGGCGGCACGCTGCTGTCGACCACGCTCGCCTACCTCGGTGCGCGCGGCGAGCAGCCGATCGCCTCGGCCACCTTCTTCACCACCCAGGTCGATTTCACCAAGGCCGGCGACCTGCTGCTGTTCATCGACGACACCCAGCTGAAGAGCCTCGAAGAGATGATGGCCGAGCGCGGCTATCTCGACGGCAGCCGCATGGCCAACGTCTTCAACATGATGCGTCCGCGCGACCTGATCTGGCCGTACGTCGTCAACAACTACATGCTGGGCAAGAAGCCGTTCCCGTTCGACCTGCTCTACTGGAACCAGGACTCCACGCGCATGCCGGCGGCCAACCACGGCTTCTACCTGCGCGAGTTCTACCAGGAGAACAAGCTCGCCAAGGGCGAACTCGTCATCGGCGGCATCAAGCTCAACCTGAAGAACATCAAGATCCCGGTCTATCACCTCGCCGCCAAGGAGGACCACATCGCGCCGGCGAAGTCGGTGTTCATCGGCGCCAAGCTGCTTGGCGGCCCGGTCGACTACGTGCTGGCCGGCTCGGGTCACATCGCCGGCGTCATCAACCCGCCGGACAAGATCAAGTACCAGTACTGGACCGCGCCCAAGGCCGCCGCCGAAACGCTCGACGACTGGACGCCGATGGCAAAGGAGACGCCCGGTTCGTGGTGGCCGCACTGGGCCGACTGGCTGCACAAGCGCGCCGGAGGCTGGACCGTGCCGCGCGACCCCGGCGCCAAGCTCGGCGCCATCGAGGACGCGCCGGGCTCCTACGTCAAAGGCAAGAGCTGAGAACCGCTCCCCGTCGCCCCCCGCCGCCCCGGACCACGTCAGGCCACTGCGGGTGGGCCACTGCGGGTGAACAGAGCCAAGGTCGTCAACAAGCGGGAGCCCTCCGGGTCTCCCGCTTTTTTGGTGCCTTGGCCGCGCCGGCTATGCCGTTGGCTTGTCCATGGTGGCGTAAACCGGCGCGATGGCCAGCACGACCGTGTGACGTCCCACCTGGCCATCCCACACCGGGAACACGCCGCGATAGACGCGCACGTTCAGCGTGCTCATGCGGGCCGAGACGGCAATGGAATGCCGCGACTGCTTCAGGGCGAGGCAGCTCGCCAATTCCATCACGCGCTCCTCGACCAGATCGACGCGGATGTTCTCGCTGTAGCGCTCGCCGGGCTTGAAGATGGTCTGGTCGACGCCGGGAATGCGCTGCCCCTTGTGCAGCACCAGGAAGTCGATGAAGGGATCCGCCTCGACGGGGCTCAGCACCAGGCAATAGCTGAGCAGCTCGCGCCCGATCGCCTGCATGAACTCGCCGAAATCCGGCAGGTGCTGCGGTTCGCATCCCCGCAGCAGACCGACGTAGAACCAGTTGATCATGGCCACCGGATGCGTCGCCGGCAACGCCGAGGCCGGGATGCGCTCCAGGGTGCGGGACATGCAATGTCGCGGTGGATCGGAACGCGGAGTATCGGAACGCGGCACATTGACCCGCGTCGGAATGGGCTTGCTCATGCGCGCTTCTCCTGATCGAACAACCGGCGCCTGGCGCGCAGGTGGACGATCAGCGTTCACCGACTCGCCTGACGCCTGGCTTGCGTCGTCGCACGTCGGCCGTCAGGACCTCCTGCCCCCGGTGTTTCCCGCCACCATCGACGCCAGCTGGTCGCTCCGCGCTGATCTCACCGCCGCACGGACCCATGGCCATCGGCGCGATGGCCAGTCTCCCGGGCGCAGGCCTCGGGGCACGCCTCTCACCCGTCTTCGACGCGGCGAAGACACCAGCGTCGCTCGCCCGCCGCTACGGGGCTTTGTCGTCGCTGCCGGCCGCGTCCGAGGGACCGAGCGCGGCCACGATGCGCGAGAGCGTGTGCAGGAACGCCGTACGCTCCTGCTCGGCGAGACCGGCCAGCAACCGTTCGTCGGTAATGCGCACAGCCGGCTCCGCCTGCTGCAGGGCGGCTTCACCCTTCTCGGTCAGACGCACGGCATACATGCGTGCATCGCGCCGCGTGCGGCGGCGCTGCAGCAGGTCGCGCTCGACCAGCCGGCGCACGATATCGGCCAGCGTCGAGCGATCGATGCCGGTCATGTGCACGAGCGTCGTCTGGCTTGGCTCGTCGCTGGCTGCAACCGCCGCGAGCACGGCGAACTGGCGCGGCGTGATGGGGCTATCGCCGACCTGGGCCGCGAACAGCTCATCGGCGCACTGACCGGCACGGTGCAGCAGGTGCAGAGCTGACATCGGCAACAGGGTCTCTTCCTTTTTCTCGAGCATGATCATTCTCCGATGGGGGGCCAACATCGGCCGATTTTGGCGCCTCTCCGCCGGGACGGCCGGGTCGGACAGCCCCGGAAACGGCAACCATCCGCCTCGCGGCGCCAAGCGGGCGCAACCGCACTGCAACGGAAGGTGGTGATACCGACAACGGATTAGAAGTGCCGATCGTTCCGCGGAGGCGGATAATTTAGTCTGCTCTCGAATCTGTGATTGGTACACTGTGGTATTGTCACACGTGCTGTGGCGCAGCAGGCACGCTTTGCGGACCGCAAACCGCTGCAAACGATTAACGAACCAGCACGTCGCGGGCGCGCGAGAAGAAGTCGCGGCGCAGCAGGATGGCGACGACCCACGTCGTCGCGGCGGCGAACGCGGCCGGGTGGAAGAACCAGCACATGGCCGCCATGGCATAATAGAACGACCGCAGCCCGCTGTTGGCGTGTTCGGCGGCGATGCCGATCAGCCCGGCCGTGCGCGCGGCGTGCGCCTCGCGGGTTGCCGCGTCGGCCTCCTCCGGCTGGGGTGTCGCGCCGATCATGATGGCGGTGTAGTGCGACAGGCGAAACGCCCAGGCGAACTTGAAGAACGCGTACATGAAGATCGCGATCATGAGCACGATCTTCAGGTCCCACAGCAGGGGTGAACTGGCGGCCGCGAACGGGATCTTCTCCAGGAACGCGATCGCCTTGTCGCCGGAGCCGGTGAACGTGGCGAGACCGCCGATGGCGATGGCGCTGGTCGAGGCGAAGAACGCGTTGCCCTGGCTGAGCGACGCCAGCACCTGCGCATCGACGATGCGGTTGTCGCGCCGCGCCATGGTGTGCAGCCAGGCCAGCCGCTGCTGCTGCATGGCGCCGACGATGCTGCGCTGCTCGATGGCTGGAATGCGGGTGGCGAGGCTGTAGCCGGCCCAGCACACCATGAACCAGGTGAAGGCGGCGATATCGATGCCGGGAATATCGTGCACGGCGCTGGTCTCGCGGTTGCAACGGCGGAGGTGCCACCGCTTGACCAGCCCGGACGCGCGGCCGATGTCAACCCCGCACGCGGGACGCGCCCCCCTCGGTCATGCGCCCGCGACACGCGCTCAGAACAGCGACCGGCATCGCGGGAACGGGGCCGCGTAGCGGCGCGGCGCTCAGGTGAAAAGCCACGACGAGACGCCGCCGCGCCGGGCCAGATCGGCCATGTCGACATCGCACTGCGCCAGCATGGCCTGCGTCGCCGCCGAACCGATCCAGGGCGCCCCCGCCTTGGCGGCGCGATAGGGCTGCATCAGCTGGCCCCAGACCTCCGCATCGAACGGCCGATCCGGAAACATGAGGCTCGGCAGCCGCCTCAAGCCCTGCTGCTCCCCGAGCCAGACATGTGCCGCCTGCCAGACATCGATGGGCGCCGGCATGTTGTGCCGCCCCTTCAGCTGCACGATCGACAGCACACCGGTCTCGCGCGGATGCGGCCCGATCTCCATGGTGGCGATGTGCACCTTGTCGCGCGCAATGGAGAACAGCCGGCATTTGTCGCGCGCCAGCCTGTCGGCGTACTGGTCGGCGCAATTCTGCATGGCATGCGATTCGTCGAGCAGGCTGCGCTGCTCGACGAGCGGCGTGATGGTGAAGCCCCGCACCGTGCCGCTTTCGAGCCAGGGATCGGTGATCACGCCCGGCTGCAACTGCATGACGAGGCGCATGCGGTTGAGCCAGCTCTTGGCGGCGCACACGGCCGTGTCGAAGGCGATCTCCGGCCGCCACGGTACAACGATGAGCGAGTGGCCCCGCGTCAGCACGGCGCCGGAGAACCAGGCATAGGCGGCCAGGATCGCGAACACGCGCTGCGGCACGCCCGGCTCGGCGAAGACCGGCTGCTCGGCGAGCCAGACGGCGAAATCCTCATGCGCGGCCTCGTGCGCGAAGGCGACCGACGCCAGCCAGAACGGGCTTTCGGCCACGCTCTGCGGCATGCGCGCCGAGATGCGACGGGCAAACGACTCCGACAGCGGCAGGCTGCCGAGCTGCCCGGCGAACGCTTCGGGCGGCAGCTTCTTCAGCCACAGCGGCAGCTCGAGCGCGCGTGCCACCTCCTTCAGCGCCGCCCCCTGCTCGACCAGTGTCAGCGCCTTCAAACGTTGGGCGGCCGGGCCGCGTCGCACGGCGAGGGCGTAGACGGCACCGGGAAATACGACGGCCAGTTCACCGATGCGCGGCGAGCCGCGCACCAGCCGGCGCACCTCGCGACGCGCGGCGACGGGAAACCGGGATACGATCTCTTCGATCTCCGGCGCGAGCGGCAGCGCCTTGAGTCTGGCCTTGACCTCGGCGCGCCGCTGCGGAACCTTCAAGAGGCTTGGCATGCGCAGGGCTCTTCCAAACAAATTGCGCTCCGGCGCCCGTTCGGGCCTCGAATACGCGGGTACTCGTCTGGAAGACATTCTAGCGTCCATTGCGGCGCCGATGCGACTACTCTCCGCGCATGCGATGCCACCGACGGCGGAAGCACCGTCTACTCCGCCGCGCGTCAGCCGCGCACGCGCATGCGATCGAGAGCACCCTGCAAGATGATGGTGGCCGCGACCTTGTCGATGACCTCGGCGCGGCGGCGCCGGCTGGCATCGGCGTCGATCAGCATGCGCTCGGCGGCGACCGTCGACAGCCGCTCGTCCCACAGCAGGATCGGCAGCGCGGTCAGGGGCGCCAGATTGCGCACGAACGAGCGCGTCGACTGCACGCGCGGACCGCTCGACCCATCAAGGTTGAGGGGCAGGCCGAGCACCAGCCCGCAGACGCGGTGCTTCTCGACGAGGGCCAGCAGCGCCGCCGCATCGAGCTTGAACTTTTCCCGCTCGATGGTGACAAGGCCGGAGGCGATCATGCGCGACACGTCCGACAGCGCCACGCCGATCGTCTTGCTGCCGAAGTCGAGCCCCAGCAAAGGCCGGTTGGGCTGCAGGCGCTGCTGGAACTCCTCGACGGTGAGATCGGGGGGGGCTGTCATCGTTGATCCTCGAGGGAGAGCGCAGGGCCGGCAAGTTCGCGCCGCGCCAGACTTGCGCGCCGCGCGCCCCGCGCGCGAACCGCGGGAGCTGCTTGCCTGCCGAAAGGACGTCCTTATAGTGCCGCGCACTTCGCACGGGCCGGCCCGAACCGTCAAACGGGAGAACCCTCGAACGGGAGAGCCGGCTGCCAGCCGACTGAGAGGAGAGCGCGCACAATGAAGATCACCTGGTTCGGACACTCCGCCTTCCGCGTCGAGACCGGCGGTGCCGTCATCCTCATCGACCCGTTCCTGAAGGGCAACCCGACGTTCGAGAAGTCCGGCATCGCCTGGGATCAGGCCACCGCCGGCGTCACCCATGTCGCGCTGACCCACGGCCACGACGACCACATCGGCGACGCGGCCGAAATCTGCAGGACGCGCGGCGCAACGCTGTTCGCCGTCTTCGAGCTCGCCATGCACATCGGCGCCAAGGGCGCGGAAAAGCTCGAGCCGATGAACACCGGCGGCACCGTGAAGGCCACCGACTTCGCTCTGACCTTCGTCGACGCGCTCCATTCCTCGTCGTCGAACGGCGTCTATCTCGGCAATCCATGCGGCATCGTGCTGAAGGCCAACACCGGCCGGACGCTGCTGCACATGGGCGACACCGAGGTCTTCCCCGGCATGGGCCTCATCAACGAATTGCACAAGCCCGATGTCGGCATCGTGCCGATCGGCGACCGCTTCACCATGGGCGCCCAGAGCGCCGCCTACGCCTGCAAGACGTTCTACGCTTTCAAGACCGTGATCCCCTGCCACTACGGCACGTTCCCGATCATCGACCAGACGGCCGACGCGTTCGTCGCCGCCATGGGCAGCGGGCAGAACGTGGTGGTGCCCAAGGTCGGCCAGCAGGTGGCGGTGTAGGGGCGCGCCGGAGAACGACGCCTACCGGCCGGTATCACGCCACGGCGATGAGTGCGGCGCCGACCGGGCGGCCCTCTGCGAGCAGGATATTGTAGGTGCGCGCGGCGGCGCCGGTATCCATGACCTCGAGGCCGAGATCGGCCTTGTCGAAGGCGGCGCGCAGCTCTGCCGACGGGAACACCTGCGTCCGCCCGGTGCCGAGCAGGATGAAGCCGAGCTTGCCAGCCTCGGCGAGGACACGCGCCAGCGTCTCAGGCGTGAGGGCGCCGGCGCTCTCCACGCTCCAAGCGTGCATGCCATCGGAGAGAGAGAGCAGCGAGCCGCGATGGCTCATGTCCGCGAAGCGGAAGCCGCCGTTGCCATAGGCGTCGATCGGCGCCCGATAAGGATAGGAGCCCTCGAAACGGGCCGGCGGCTTCTGCGACATCACTCTTTCCGGGACCGGCCCCGAAAAGCCCTGATCCCTGATCCCTGATCCCTGGTCCCTGATCCCTGATCCCTGATCCCTAGCGAATGGTCGGCACACCACGCGCGGACTTGGCGATCTTGTCATCGCCCTTGGTCTCGCTCCAGTCGCGCTTGACGCCGAGCCAGAGCAGCAGCGGGGCGGCGACCAGGATCGACGAATAGGTGCCGATCAGGATGCCGAACAGCATGGCGAACGAGAAGCCGTGGATGGCCGCCGTACCGAACAGGTAGAGCGCCAGCACGGACACCGCCGTCACCGACGACGTCAGCACGGTGCGCGACAGCGTCTCGTTGATCGACAGGTTGAGCAGCTCGTCGAGCGGCATTTTCTTGTAGCGGCGCAGGTTCTCGCGGATACGGTCGAACACCACGACGGTGTCGTTGATGGAGTAGCCGGCCAGCGTCAGCAGGGCGGCGACCGTGGCGAGATCGAACTCGTACCACAGCGCCGAGAACATGCCGGTGGTGATGAACACGTCGTGCACGAGCGCAAGAACGCCGGCGACGGCGAACTGCCACTCGAAGCGGAACCAGACATAGGCCAGCACGCCCAGGATGGCGACGATGACGGCGATGAGGCCGGTGCGCTTCAATTCAGCCGACACCGTGGGGCCGACGACCTCGGTGCGGCGCACGTTGATGCTGTCGCCCAGCGCCGCCTTGACCTTTTCACCGGCAGCAGCCTGCGCCTTCTCGTCGCCGTGCTCGCCGATGCGGATCAGCGCCTCGCCGCCCGAGGTCCCGGCACCCTGCACCTGGACATCGCCGAGGCCGAGCCCGTTCAGCTTCTCGCGCAGCTTGGCGACGTCGAGCGGACCGGACTTGGCCTGCACCTCGATCAGCGTGCCGCCCTTGAAGTCGACGCCGTAGTTGAGACCGCGCTGATAGAGCAGCACCGCCGACAACAGCGCCAGCGCCCACGACAGGCCGACGAAGATGCGGCGCTTGCCGATGACGTCGAAGCGCGCGCCGTGCGGGAAGAAGTCGACACCCTTGAACCACATCGAGGTCGTCTCCTTTACAGCGGCGCCGGGATCTTCTTCGTCTTCTGAGCGGCTAGCCACCAGGCGACGAGAAGGCGGGTGATGGTGAAGGCGGTGAACACCGTGGTGAGAATGCCGAGCGTCAGCGTCACGGCGAAGCCCTTGATGGGGCCCGAGCCGAGGCCGAACATCAGCAGGCCGGCGATAAACGTGGTGAGCTGGCTGTCGATGATCGTCGCGTAAGCACGGTGGAAGCCGGCATCGATGGCGGCGATCGGCGTCTTCTTGTTGCGCAACTCCTCGCGGATGCGCTCGTAGATCAGCACGTTGGCATCGACCGCCATGCCGATGGTGAGCACCACGCCGGCGATGCCGGGCAGCGTCATGGTCGAGCCGAGCAGCGCCATGATGGCGAGCACCAGCACTACGTGCATGGCCGCGCCGATGACGGCGAACACACCGAACAGTCCGTAGGCGAAGATCATGAAGGCAGCGACGCCGATCAGACCGATGGCACCGGCGCGTTTTCCCGCGTCGATGGAGTCCTGACCGAGGCTGGCGCCCACCACGCGCTCCTCGACCAGCGTCAGCGAGGCGGGCAGCGCGCCCGAACGCAGCAGGATGGCGAGGTTGTTGGCGTCCTGCGGCGTGAACGAGCCGGAAATCTGGCCCGTGCCGCCCAGAATCGGCTCGCGGATGACCGGCGCCGAGATGACCTTCTTGTCGAGCACCATGGCGAACGGCCGGCCGACGTTGTCGGTCGTCACCTTGCCGAAGATGCGCGCGCCCTTCTGATTGAAGCGGAACGAGACGATCGGCTCGTTGTTGCGGCTGTCGAAGCCGGGCTGCGCGTCGGCGAGGTCCTCGCCCGTCAGCATCTCGGTCTTGTTGATGAGGTACTTGGTGTCACGATAGCGCTCGCCCTGGCGCTCGTCCGAGGGCAGCAGCTCGTAGCCGGCCGGCGCGCGCGTGTTGCCCGCCTCGTCCGGGTTCATGGTCGGATGCAGCAGGTGGTAGGTGAGACGCGCGGTCTTGTTGATGAGATCCTTGATCTCCTGGATCTCCTTCGGGTCCTCGACGCCCGGCGCCTGCACCAGGATGCGGTCGTTGCCCTGGCGCTGGATGGTGTACTCCTTGACGCCACCCGGATCGACGCGGTTACGGATGATCTCCACCGCGGTGCCGATGGCCTGCGAGGCGCGCTCGGTGAGGCCGGCTTCGGTCGGCGTGATGGCGATGGTGCCCGGCGCTTCCGACTTGATGTCGAGGTCGAAGGCACCCGAGCCGCCCAGGCCGCCGATCATCTGCGACAGCGGGCGCAGCGCCTTCATGGCGGCGTCGTTGTCGCTGCCGTCGGTCTTGCCCAGCGCAACCTTGACCGCGCCGCCGCCGGGGCCGACGCCGACCTGGGCGATCTTGGCTTCCTTGAGCTTGGCCTTGGCCTGGTCGGCGATGCTCTTCAGCCAGCTCGTGCGCAGCTCATCCATGTCCATCTTGAACAGGAGATGCGCGCCGCCGCGCAGATCCAGGCCGAGGCCGATCTTGTGCTGCGCCCATTTCGGCAGCTGGTCGTAGCTCGCCTTCGACATGAAGCTCGGGATGGGGAGCAACAGGCCGAGGAGACAGATGGCCAGGATCAGCGCCGTATAGGCTCGAGAGAAGTGCAACATGGCGGGTGACGGGTCCTAGGTTCGGGTCGCCGCCGTTGCGGCGGAACCCGGACGTTTTCCGGTACGGTACGGCGAAGCGACCATGTAGTGCGCGGGCCGCGCGCCGCATTTGCAGCGGGGCTCGCAGACGTCGGCAGGCAGGTGCGGGACCGGCCCATGCGCAGCGGCAGCGATCAACCCTTGGCCGGCCCGTCCTTGACCGGCTCGTTCTTGGAGCGAACGTCCATCAGCGCACTCTTGATGACGCGCACCTTCAAGGTATCGGACAGCTCGACCTCGACCTCGTCGGAATTATCGGGCACGCGGTTGACCTTGCCGATCATGCCGTTGTTGAGCACCACCGTATCGCCGCGACGGACCTTGCCCATCATCTCGCGGCGCTCCTTGTCGCGCTGCTGCTGCGGGCGGATCAGCATGAAATAGAAGATGGCGAGAACGCCGATCATCGGAATCAGCAGGCCGCCAGCGCCGAACGGGTCGGCCGCGGCCGCGGGGCCGGAAGCGGTCTGCGCGATGGCCGAGGTCAAGAACATGCGGGCTGATCCCTTGCAGGTTGAGACGAATTGAGCGGGCTATTGCAGCACGCGCGACGGCACCCAGGAATAGAGGCACGCATCCCGCGAAAAGCCGCGAACGGACCACGCCGGAGGACACCGGCGAGCCCGCGAGGCGGCCCGATTTGGCGCGGACTATAGTCGCAATGCCGGTGTTTGCAACCGCTCCGCTCGCAGGCTCCGGACACCCCGCGCGCGTCCGTCCCCACGCCCACTCGGCATCCCCCCGGCGCCACGCCGTGCGGCCGCGCGCCTCGGCTCGCTCTGGCCGCCTCGGCGCGAAGCTGATAATGCAGGGCACGATCAACCGCCGCTGGACCCGCATCCCGGGGGCTGCGGCAGGCGGCCGAACGACGAGGACCCGACCGGTGAAGCGGCAAGCGACCATCTCACGCAAGACCAAGGAAACCGAGATTTCGGCAACCGTCGACCTCGATGGCACCGGCGCCGCCGACATCAAGACCGGCATCGGCTTCCTCGACCACATGCTGGAGCAGCTGGCCCGCCATTCGCTGATCGACATCAAGCTCGCCGCCAAGGGCGATCTGCACATCGATTATCATCACACGGCCGAAGACAGCGGCATCGTGCTCGGACAGGCTTTCGCCAAAGCGCTCGGCGACAAGCTCGGCATCGGCCGCTATGCCGATGTGCACCTGCCCATGGATGAGACGCTGACGCGCGTCGCCGTCGACGTTTCGGGCCGGCCCTACCTGATCTGGGGCGTGACCTTCACACGCGATAAGCTCGGCGAGATGGACACCGAGCTGTTCCGCGAATGGTTCCAGGCCTTTGCGCAGAATGCCGGGATTACGTTGCACGTGCACAACCTGTATGGCGAGAACAACCATCACATCGCCGAGACCTGCTACAAGGGGCTGGCACGCGCATTGCGTAAGGCGGTCGAGATCGACCCGCGACAGGCGGGACGCATTCCCTCGACCAAGGGCTCGCTCTGATCCGCCGCACGCGCCGCATTCGTGTCGGACATGCGGGAGCAGGAGACGCTGGCGTTCGCGGTCGGGTTGCAGACACCCCGCAGCCGAGGCGCCCTCCCGCATGATCGTCCCCGTCGTCATCCCCCTGAACCGGACCGCTGCCATGGCCGCCTACACCGTTCACGAGCCCCCCTCCCCCGCCATCGATCGGCTGGACCGCGCCGAAAGCCTCGTCTTCGTCCGCGACGGCTTCGGCTGGGGTCCAGCCCTGCTCGGCCCGCTCTGGCTGGCTCTCAACCGTCTGTGGACGCCGCTCGCCGTCTGGGCCGCGGCGGCCGCCGGCATCGGCGGGCTGCTGCATCTCGTCGGCGCCGGCCCGGCCTGGATCACGCTCGCCCTGCTGTCGCTCAACGTGCTCATCGGCTTCGAGGGCAACGAGCTGGAACGCCACGAACTGGAGGCCAGGGGCTGGACGGAACTGGGCACCGTGGCCGGCAAGGGCCTCGCCGAGGCCGAGCGCAGCTTCTTCGAGCGCTGGATGCCGGCACAGCCCCTGCTCTCCTACCCCTCGCCGGCCGCGCCGGTGGCCTCGCCCCCCGCGCCCACCGGCGCCACGACACCGGCCCGCGCGGGCTTCACCAGCTGGCTCAGCCGCCAGCGGGCACGATCCTGAGCCGCCGCGCGCCGCGTGCGCACCCGTCCAGGGCCTGTTCAATCAGCCGCCCCCTTCAACGGAGATCCGTTTCCACGATGCAGAGCGTCGTCATCATCGATTACGGCTCCGGCAACCTCCACTCGGCAGCCAAGGCCTTCGAGCGCGCCAACCAGGAGAGTGGCGCCGCCTGCGCGATCACAGTCAGTGCGCGAGCCGAGGACGTGGCCAAGGCCGACCGCGTGGTGCTTCCGGGCGTCGGGGCCTTCGCCGACTGCAAGCGCGGCCTGGAAGCCGTGCCCGGCATGCGCGAGGCCCTCGAAACGACTGTGCGCGGCCGCGGCCGGCCGTTCCTCGGCATCTGCGTCGGCATGCAGCTGATGGCGACGCGCGGCCTCGAGTTCACGGTGACGGAGGGGCTCGGCTGGATTCCGGGCGAGGTCGGCGCCATCGCGCCATCCGATCGCAGCCTGAAGATTCCGCACATGGGCTGGAACACGCTGGAGGCCCCGGGCGGACACGCCCTGCTCGCCGGCATCCCGACGGGCCCCAAGGGGCTGCACGCCTATTTCGTCCACTCCTACCACCTGCGCGCCGCCGAGCCCGCCCATGTGCTGGCCACCACCGACTATGGCGGAGCGGTGACGGCGCTGGTCGCGCGCGACAACATGGCCGGCACGCAATTCCACCCCGAGAAGAGCCAGACGCTGGGCCTGAAGCTGATCGCCAACTTCCTCACCTGGAAGCCCTGAGCCGCTCTGGAGCCGGGCGAGGCGCGTTTCGGGGCTCGCGCACAATTCAAACGTCGCGGAGCGCGGCCAGCACCTTCGGCAGCTGCTCCGGCAGATCCTCGGCGATGAGGCCGGGGCCGAACAGGTTGGCGCATTCGCCGTGCAGCCAGACGGCGGCGCAGGCTGCCTCGAAGGCCGGCATCTTCTGCGCCAACAGCCCCGCCACGAAGCCGGCCAGCACATCACCGGAACCGGCGGTGGCGAGCGTCGGCGGCGCGTTGTCGTTGATATGCGCGAAGCCATCCGGCGCCGCGATCACCGTGTCAGGCCCCTTCAGGATGACCACGGCACCGCTGCGCTCGGCCGCCTTGCGCGCGCGTTCGAGCTTGGAGCCGGTGACATCGGGGAACAGCCGCTTGAACTCGCCCTCGTGCGGGGTGAGCACCACCGCGCGCTTGGCGTTGGCCTTGATGGCGGCGAACAGCGCCTCCGGTCCCGTCGCGGTGGCCCCTGCCGCCTTTGTGAAGCCGAAGCCGACGCGCGGCACATCGTCCGCGTCGCGCTTGCCGGTGGCGTAGGAGGTCAGCGCATCGGCGTCGAGCACGCACGCCGCGCCGGAGCCAAGCGCCGCTTCGACGAGCGTAAGCGTCTCCTCGCCGACGCCGGCGCCGGGGCCGATCAGCACCGCGTTCTTGCGCTTGTCGGCGAGCAGGTCCGCCAGCGCCTTGGCGCTGTTGCAGGGCTTCAGCATGATTGCGGTCAGATGCGCGGCGTTCTCGATCAGCGCCGTGGTCGGGCTCGCCACCGTGACGAGTCCGGCGCCGATCCGCAGCGCGCCGCGCGCGCCGAGCCGCGCCGCACCGGTCGCGAACGCCGGCCCCGACACGACGACGGCGTGCCCGCGTGTGTACTTGTGCACCTCGGCGCGACCGTGCGATTGCGCCAGTGCATACGATCGGGGACATGTATTGACGACGGCGCGTGTCGAGAGTTCGGTTACGACAGCATCGGGGATTCCAATATCCGCGACGACAATCTCTCCGCACAGCGCGCGGGCGGGGAACAGGACGTGGCCGAGCTTACGCCGGAAAAACGTGACCGTTCGGACCGCATGTTGCGACCATTCCGCGACCGCTCCGGTGGTGGCGTCAACCCCGCTCGGCACGTCGACCGCCAAGAGCCGTTTGGCGGCAGCGACCACCAAAACCGCCCAGACCAGTTTTTCGATCTCCGACGGCAGGCTCCCGGAATATCCGGTACCGAACAGGGCATCGATGGCAAGGCTGCACGCACCCTCCGGGTCCAGGAACGAGGCCAGTGGCCGGACCTCGCCCGTCCATCGCCGCGCCATGACAGCCGCATCGCCCTTGAGGGCTTCGATCGGGCGGAGGGCGAACACCGACACCGCAAAGCCCCGCTCGGCCAGCAGCCGCGCCGCGACAAAGCCGTCGCCGCCGTTGTTGCCGGGGCCGCAGAGCACGGCGATGCGCGCGCCCGCCGGCACCATCCCCGCCGCCTCGGCGGCCACCGCACGGCCCGCGTTCTCCATGAGCGTCAGCGACGGCACGCCATGGGCCACGGCCAGCCGGTCGGCCTCGGCCATCTCGGCGGTCGTCAGCAGTTCCAAGCCATCCATCGCGCCCCCGCTTCTCCGATCACGCACGCAGCCTCACGCTCCTGGGGCGCCGATGCAATGCCCGACATGCGGCGGCCGATGCACAACGCTTTTGCATGGCGCACTTTTTTTGTGCAAGTTGCCCTCGGCCATCCGCCCGCCAAATTGGCAGAAGTTGACTAACCCACTGGCAACGCAGACGTTTATTTAGTGCTAACGAACTGGCACGCGCTGTGCTAACGAAGGCGCCGTCCGGCTGCAATGACGATCTGACCTATCCAAGAAACGCGCTGGAGTTTGGGGACGCATGAAAAAGATCGAGGCCATCATCAAGCCCTTCAAGCTCGACGAGGTGAAGGAGGCGCTGCAGGAGATCGGCCTGCAGGGCATCACCGTCCTCGAGGCCAAGGGCTTCGGCCGCCAGAAGGGCCACACGGAACTCTATCGCGGCGCCGAATATGTCGTCGACTTCCTGCCCAAGGTGAAGATCGAGGTCGTGCTGGGCGACGACATGGTCGAGAAGGCCGTCGAAGCCATCCAGAAGGCGGCCAAGACGGGCCGCATCGGCGACGGCAAGATTTTCATCTCGACGGTCGAGGAAGCGATCCGCATCCGCACCGGCGAACACGGCAACGACGCCATCTGACACGAGCAACTGACACGAGCAACACAATCGCATCGCCTGCGGGCCGGCAGTCACGCCGGGGCACGCGATGCGAGGCAACCACCCAAGACTTCGCTGCAACAGGGGAGTGCACATGAAGACCGTGAACGACGTCCTGAAGGCCATCAAGGACAAGGACGTGAAGTACGTCGACCTTCGTTTCACCGACACGAAGGGCAAGATGCAGCACGTGACCGCCGACGTGTCGTGCGTCGACGATGCGATGTTCACCGAAGGCTACGCCTTCGACGGCTCGTCGATCGCCGGCTGGAAGGGCATCGAGGCTTCCGACATGCTGCTGATGCCGGACCCGGCGTCGTCGCACATCGACCCGTTCTTCGCCCAGACGACGCTCGCCATCTTCTGCGACGTCATCGAGCCGTCGACCGGCCAGCTCTACGAGCGCGACCCGCGCGGCATCGCCAAGAAGGCCGAGGCCTACGTGCTGTCGACGGGCGTGGGTGACCAGATCTTCGTCGGCCCCGAGGCCGAGTTCTTCATCTTCGACGACGTCCGCTTCTCGACCGACGTCTACAACGTCGGCTTCAAGGTCGACAGCTCCGAGCTGCCGTCCAACTCGAACACCGAGTACGAGATGGGCAACCTCGCCCACCGTCCGCGCATCAAGGGCGGCTACTTCCCGGTGCCGCCGATCGACAGCTGCCAGGACCTGCGCTCGGAGATGCTCTCGGTGCTGTCCGAGATGGGCGTCGTCGTCGAAAAGCATCACCACGAGGTCGCCTCCGCCCAGCACGAGCTCGGCGTGAAGTTCGGCCCGATGCTGCAGATGGCCGACCATATGCAGATCTACAAGTACGTCGTGCACAACGTCGCCCAGGCCTACGGCAAGACGGCCACGTTCATGCCGAAGCCCATCTTCGGCGACAACGGCTCGGGCATGCACGTCCACCAGTCGATCTGGAAGGGCGGCAAGCCGATGTTCGCGGGCAACAAGTACGCCGACCTCTCGGACACCTGCCTGCACTACATCGCCGGCATCCTGAAGCACGCCAAGGCCATCAACGCCTTCACCAACCCGACGACGAACTCCTACAAGCGTCTCGTCCCGGGCTATGAGGCACCCGTGCTGCTCGCCTACTCGGCGCGCAACCGCTCGGCCTCGTGCCGTATCCCGCACGTCACCAGCCCGAAGGCCAAGCGCATCGAGGTCCGCTTCCCCGATCCGGCGGCGAACCCCTACCTCGGCTTCGCGGCGATGCTGATGGCCGGCATGGACGGCATCCAGAACAAGCTCGACCCCGGCCCGGCCATGGACAAGAACCTCTATGACCTGCCGCCCGCCGAGCTGGCCAAGATCCCGACCGTGTGCGGCTCGCTCGACGAGGCGCTCGAGGCGCTCGACAAGGACCGCGGCTTCCTCAAGGCCGGCGGCGTCTTCACCGACGACATGATCGACGCCTACATCGAGCTGCGTAAGCAGGAAGCCGACCGCGTGCGCATGACGCCGCACCCGGTCGAGTACGACCTCTACTACTCGGTCTAAGATCGACCGCAGCTCCGGAAACAAGGAGGCCCGGGATCGAAAAGGAACCCGGGCCTCTTCTTTTGGTGTTCGCCCCCCGCGCAAGCCCCCACTTCAAGCAAGGGGTCCAGGGGGACTCTGTCCCATGCGCGCTAACTTAAGGATACGGGCTGGAGTTTTCGCCTTCGAGGCGGCTCGCGCAAGTGTCTTGCGAGGCGGGGGGCGGCTGCCCGCAGCGAGCGGAACCCGAGCGGCGGCAGGATGGCCTGGATCAGCGCGGCAATTGCGAGGCCGAAGGCGCGCCAGAGGTGGGGGCGTGCGCGGCGTCCGAGCGGGGAGAGTCACCGAGCGCGTCGACGAGCGGCTCGGTGAGCAATATCGCCAGGAGATGGCACAACACGTGCGCCTTCGCCACGTCCGCGTCCTCTCCGGGCGGACCGTTCATGCCGACGAGGCTCTTCAGGCGCTTGAACGCGATCTCGATGCGCCAGCGCAGGCGATAGAGTTCCAGCACCTTGTCCGCCGGGTAATCGGCACGGTCGAGCGATGTGACGAGGATCAGCCACTCGGCGGCGACCAGCGTGCCCGGCATGATCTCCTGCTGCTTGCGCTCGGCGATGCGCAGGACGCGGGCTTTGTCGGCCTCGGCGGTGGCTCTCGGCTTGCGCACGGCGACGAGGCGCACGGCAAGCGGCGCAGCCCGGCCTTGCGCGATGGCCACGGCGCGGTCGATGCGCCCGCTGCGGCTGGCCTTCAACAACGCGAGGAGATCGAGGCGCTCACCGTGCGTGTCGAGCCAGCGCACCTGCCGCCAGGGCGCGCGCACGACGATGTCCGCGCCGGCGGCGAGCACCGTGCGCAGCCCCGCGACGTTGACGTAGCCGCGATCGCCGATGCGGATCTCGCCGGCAACGACCGAAGCGCGGTCGAACCGCTCGACCTGCGTTTCGTCCGTCAGCTCGAAACTCGAGAAGCGCTCCTCAGGCAGGTCAAAGACGGCGTGCACGCGCCAGACGCCGCCGCCTTCGCGGCCGAGCCTGCCGGCCTTCGGCACCGTCGTCGCATCGACGATGCGGATTGGACGCGAATTGATCGACGGCCGTCGCCCGTGAGAGTTGGCAAGAAGCCGCGCCACCAGCTCTTCCAGCCACGGCGCCATGTTGCGCAGGCGGCCGAGCAACGCCACGTTCGACAGACGGGCCAAGCCGGAGCCTTCGGCCCACGCGGTCGTCGCCCGCAACCCATTCTGGCCGAGGCAATAAGCCAGCACCAGTCGCAGCAGAACCAGAGGGCTCTTCACCGCACGGGCGCGCGCGAAAGCGCCTGTCTCACGCGTCCCGATCGAGCCGCGCTGCGCCACCAAGCTTGCGGACCACCTGGCTCCATTCCGAGCCGACGAGCGAATCGTGTGTCATCCCACCGATGAATCACACCCGATTCCGCCGCACAAGCCGCCTTATCTTAGCGCGCATGGGGACCAGTCCCCTGGACCCGGAGCGCCGGTCAGCGCTGACGGCGAACGGAGGTGGTTGGCCGAGTGCGCATCGCGGACATGCCGACCAGCCGCGCGAGCTGGCGCTCCTCGCCGGGGCCAAGCACACCCCAAGCCAGGTCGCTGCGCCAGATGATGACGGGGAACTGCGCGTCGACAACGCAGTCGGCCGCCAGCTGGCGCACGGTCGATCCGCGCGCGACGCACCGCGCCTTGACGAGACAAACCGCCGCCGCGCCGAGCCGCTCCGCCAGCCGCGCCGCCAGCCCGTCCGAGGTGATGCTCCAATCGGCGGGAATCGCAGCGTCGCGGTCGCACATGCGCAGCGGCAACCATACCGGCACGCGCCCCTGCGCCCATGCCGCGCGCATCTCGGCAACCGTCTCGGCCGCCACCAGGCGCGCGCTCATCGCCATCAGCATCAGGGCCGTCTGGTGCATGGCCAGAATCGCCATGCGGTGCGCGGCCGCATCGGCGAACCTGTGCCGCAGCTGCTCCGTGCGCACTGCGTCGGCGAACGTGCCGCCGCCCGGCACCACCACGACCGGCCGCGTCGCTCGCGCAACGATGCGCAGCCAGCGCTTCAGATCGTCGCCCTCCGCAAGGCTGCCGCCCAGTTTGACGACGATGATCTCGCCCTTTCCGGGCGCAGCCCGCGGTGCCGACACCCGCCGTGGTGCGCCGCGCTTGGCGCCGCCTGCCCTGCTTCCACCGCCACCGCGCGCCATTGCCGCGTCACCGCTGCGGACGCGGGCGCAGGATGGCGACGCCCCGCAACGGCCCGCGCTCCAGCTTCTCGATGCGCACCATCACCGACGCGATGCGCGTGTCGGCGAGGCAGTGCGCGGCGATGCGCTCGGCGAACGTCTCGACCAGGTTGATGTGCCCCTTGGCGGCGATGGCATCGATGCCGTCGATGATATCGGCATAGGACGGCACGTGCTCCATGTCGTCGGTGGCGGCATGCACCGTGGGCGCCAGCGCCGCGTCGACCGAGATGCGCACCTTTTGCGTCACGCCCTTTTCCTCGGCGTAGACGCCAATGTAGCAATCGATGACGTAGTCGTGGACGAAGATGCCATCCTGCGGTGCGCCGTCGCCACGGCTGACGAAACCGCGCGCCGCGCCGGTCCTGTTCTGGCTCATGACATGCGCTCCCAGCCGCGCCGCCCGCGCGCCGCCGGCATCGGCCCCGATGGCAAGCGTCCCGGCTGCGGCAGCGGCACCGGCAGCGCCTCGGCGCCGGCCTCGGGCAACGGAAACGCCGGCGGACTCTGGTGTTGCGCCCCTCTGACCCCGCGCCGGCCGGCGACCGGCGCGGTTGCCCCGTCGCGTGCCGGCGTGGCGCTCGGCCGAGGAGGGCCGCCGAGGGCCCGCCGGATGTCGGCCGCCGCCGCCGCGTCCATGGCCGCCACGCGCCGCTCGCCCGAGCACAGCGCGCCGCGGAAGCCGAGGATGTCCGGATCGAGTGCCTTCAACGCCGCAATGTGGGACAGCCGAAGCTTGCCGGCCAGCCCGGCGAACAGGCCCCGCGCATGCGCCTCGTCAACGAATCGGCCCAGCGCCTCGGCCGTCATAACGCCGGGCAGAGGCGGCCCATCCTTGTCGTCAGTGTCGAGCATGACGCCGGCGACGCCTGCCGGTCCGAGGAACGACAGGGTGTCGAGATCGACGCCGCGATCGGCGAGCAGCACCGCGACCAGCCGGCACGGCGGCAAACGCAGCGTGCCGATGCGCGCCAGAGTCCGCCGCGCGCTCCCATCCGGCAACAGGCCGAACTTGACGAAATCGACGCCCGTCGCCGCCGTCGCCGCCACGCGCGCGGCCACCACGTCGGCATCCGGCACCGGATCGCCCACCGTCGCCGACAGCGCCGAGCCCGGCAGCGCCGCTCTGATCTCGGCGATCAGCGGCAGCGGCAAGGCACCGAGGCTGCCCGAGGCCGGGTCCTTGCAGTCGACGATGTCGGCGCCCGCCGCCTGGGCGAGGCGTGCCTCGGCGAGGCTCGTCACGCTGGCGAGAAAGCTCACGCCCCGCCGCGATCGCGCGTCGGCACGCCTGGTCCTGGAATTGATGTTCACGATTGCCCGAAAATTCGCGTCTGCTCGGCCTGGACGGCGGCGCGGTCGGCACGCTCGGCGCGCGACAGCCGCACCGGCTCGTCTTGATCGATAGTCGCATTGACCCCGGACATGCGCAAGATGCGCGTTGCCAGGGTCACCGCCTCGAAACGATCGTGGGTGACGAAGATCACCGTCGTCGGCCGCCGCCTCCAGAGTTGCATCAGAATCTGACGCAGCGCGTGCGCCGTCGGGTCGTCGAGCGACACGAACGGCTCGTCCATCAGCAGGATGTCCGGCTCCAGCACGAAGGCGCGGGCGAGCGCGGCGCGGCGCTGCATGCCGAGCGAGATGCGCTCGGGGTAGGCGTGCTGCGCCTCCTCCAGTCCCACGGCGGCAAGGATTTCGGGGATGCGCACATGGCCGGGATCGCCCTCGGGCAGCGCCAGCGCAATGTTCTCGGCCACCGTGCGCCAGGGCAGCAGGCGCGGGGTCTGGAACACGAAGGCCAGCCGGGGCTCGGCCGGCTCGAAGGTGACGCTGCCGGAGAAGTCCTTGTCGAGGCCGGCGACGATGTTGAGCAGCGTCGACTTGCCGCAGCCGGACGGTCCCGTGACGACGACGAACGACCCCGGCGCGATATCGAGCGACACGTTGCGCAGCACGGCCAGCGCCCCGCGCCTGTCGACCGCCGGCCACGTCTTCTCGGCGACATTGATGCGCACCGCGGCAGCGGGGAGCGGCGACACCGGCGCCGGACTGGCAGGAGCGGCGTGCTCCGCCGGCATGCCGGCTGGACGCGGCGGGGAAACGAACGCTCCGCTCATCGCCGCCACCGGTTGATGCGGGCGTCCAGCGGTTGCAACACGGCGAGCTCGATCAGCTGCACGATGAAGATGAAGACGAGGGCGTAGGCGAGGATGCTCGGCACGTCGAACAGCTGGAAGGCGACGTGCAGCTGATACCCGACGCCGTTGGAGCGGCCGAGCAGCTCGACGACGAGCACGATCTTCCAAACGAGAGACAGTCCCGAGCGGGCCGCCGCCATGAAGAACGGCCCGAGCTGCGGCAGCGTCACGTGGCGCAGCCTGCGCAGCCAGCCGAACTTGTAGATGCGCGCCATCTCGTCGAGGTCCTTCGACAGGCGACGCGCCCCCTCGCGCACCTGCACTGCGACGTTGGGGATCTTGTTGATGGCCACCGCCGTGATGGCCGCCGCCTCGGTGAGGCCGAACCAGACGTAGCAGAGAATGATGATGACCAGCGCCGGCAGGTTGAGAAAGAAGATGAGCCAGCTGTCGAAGAAGCGATCGGCGAGCCGGTTGAGCCCGAGGGCCAGCCCGATCGCCGTCCCGACAGCCATGGCCAGCAAGAAGCTCACCGCCACGCGCGCCAGCGTCGCCAGGTTATGGTGCAAAAGGGCCCCGGAGGCCGCCTCGCGCGCAACCGCGTCGAGCACCGTCAGCGGCCCTGGAAAAACGCGCGACTTCAGCAGCGCCGCTACGACGGCCCAGATCAGCACCAGCACGGCGAACGACAACAGCGACCAGCCGACACGACCCAGCGCCACCTGCGCGGCGCCGGCTTGCGCCAGCCTATCCCGCGACGTGGAATAGCTTGGCGTCGAAACGTGTGCCATTGCCCATCAAATCCTTGTCGCCGCCCGCGGCGAGCACCTGCATCAGTCTCTCGGCCGAGGCCGTTTCCGCCGCGCCCCACGGCCCCGGGATGCCCGCGCGATAATAGGCCTTCACCGCCGCGAATTCGGCATCGTCCTTCGGCTTCACCAGCGGGCGGATGCGCTCCCAAGCGGCATCGTTGCCGGCCAGCACCGCGTTGGCGGCACGGGCGGCCGCAAGGAACGCGGCGATGGCCGGCGCCTTGGCAGCCTCCGTCGTCTCGCGCCAGATGTAGCCGACCAGCGGTGGCACCGGCGTGATGCCGAGCGCCTTGATGACCTCGTTCATGCCGAGCATCTCGGTATGGCCGGCACCCTTCAGGCGGGCCGCGAAGGGCCAGAACGTGAGGATGGCGTCGACACGGCCGTTGATGAGTTCCTCGCTCACGAGGGGGGGCGCGGCGAAAAGCGGTGTCGCGGCAGTGGCAAGATCCTTGCCTAGGCTCTTCTGGCCGTACGCGCGCAGGAGAAGCCAGCTCTTGTCGATGGCCGAGCCGGCGACGCCGAGCTTCTTGCCCTCCAGGTCTTTCAGTGCCGCAACGGAAGAGCCCTTCGGCACCATCACAGCGCCCAGCGCCGACGTGAAGGGCGCGAACTTCACCATCTCACCCTGGCTGCGCTGGCGCATGGCCCACGGCCAATCGCTCACCATCATGTCGCAATCGCCCGACAGCAGCGCGATGGGCCCGGCTTGGTTGTTGGCCACCTCGACGACATCGAGCTTCAGGCCCGCCTTGGCGTCGAGCCCTTCGGCGCGGATCGTCTCCAGCAGCCACGACAGGGTGCCGAACCTCACCGATGCGATGCGCAGCGTGCCCACTTCAGCGGCGCGGGCGCGCATTCCGACCGGGACCGCCGCCGCAACCGACAGCGCGCCCGCGCCCTCCAACAGCCGACGTCGCGTGATCATTTCTGGCCTTCCTGGCTGATGAGCCGGTTCTTGACGATATAACGCACGCTGCGCATCCACATGTCGTCGGTGTTGCCCTGGATCACTGTGCCGCCAATGCGGACCGGCTTGCCGCTGGCGACATCCTTGATCTCGATCGACATGTTGAGCAACACGTCCGACGCCTTCTCGACCAGCCCGAGCACCAGCAGGTCGGCGCCGGCCTTGCGCGCAAGGTCCATCTCGCAGCCGTTGCACTTGTGCAAGGGCTGGGCGGCCTTCAGCTCGGCGGCGAGCGGCCCGAGGTCGACCACCTCGTAGCGCCCGCCCTCACCGAGCAGGCGCGCGAGCTCGGCCGTGGCCATGGCAATTCGCGGCTGGTCCTCCGTGTTGGGCCGCGGCAGATATTCGCCGTCGCGAATGACGTCCGGCACCTCGAGCGGGAACACCGCAAGCTTCGCCGGACCGGCCAGCGCCGCGCCCTGCAGCGTCGCCAGCGCAAGAAGGCAGCCGGCAAGGCCCACGGCGATGCCTGCCCGGGGCCTGGCGACAGCGGCTGACCGTCGTCTCGTCATCGTACAACAGCTCCGTTGACCGTTCTCTGGCCTGTTGACTGTTCGCTGGCCTGTTCGGCAGGCGCGGCGCGCCCCTCGTCCCGGGGCCGACGACGGCCGCGCCATGCACCAGAGGTATCGAGGCATTTAGGCTGGCACCGTGCCGGCGTGCAAATGAGCCCGGCGTCACAAATACGTGAAACGGCGTGCGCCTTGACATCGCTGGGCGCACGGGGAACTTCTTGGGGTAACAGCGCAACCTGGTTGCGCGACAGCTTGGCCTGCCAGGGAGGCATCGACATGGACGCGACGGCTGCTCCCAGCCGCCGATCGGGATTGCCTGCCGAGCGCCGCGTGGCCACCCCAACGGTTGCATCCGCAGCCATCGCGGCCAATGCGTTGGCTGCCTTTGCGTGTGCATGTGCCACCGCGATTTCGCCGCCCGCGCGCGCCCAGCAGCAACCGCCGGCACCGGCCATGGCCGCACCCGTCAGCGCCGAGACCGCATCACCCACGCAAAAGATCCGCATCGTCATGGCGCGCGAGTTGACGCCCGACAAGCCGCCGCCACTGTCGCTGCTCGACCTGCCGAACGCCGACGATGGGCTCGCCGGCGCCAAACTCGGCGTCATGGACAACAACACCACCGGCCGCTTCATGGGCCAGGAGTTCCTGCTCGAGGTCGTCGACAGCGCCAAGCCGGACGAACTGATCGCCGAAACCGTCAAGAGGGTCGCGGCCGGCGCCGGCTTCGTGGTGGCGGATGCCGGCCCGGCGACGCTCGTGGCGCTGGCCGATGCCGTGAAGGACAAGGCGCTCGTCATCAACGCCGCCTCGCCGGACGACACGATCCGCGAGGAGCAGTGCCGCGCCAACCTGCGCCACACGCCCCCCTCGCGCACCATGCTCGCCGATGCTCTCGGCCAGTACCTGGTCTGGAAGCGTTGGACCAAGTGGTTCCTGGTGCTGGGGCCGCAGCCCGAGGACCAGCTGACGGCGGAGTCGTACCGACGCGCCGCCAGAAAATTCGGCGCCAAGATCGTCGACGAGCGCACGTTCAAGTACGAGGTCGGCAGCCGGCGCACGGATGGCGGCTACGAGCAGGTGCAGCAGCAGATCCCGACCTTCACCCAGGGCGCCGCCCAGCACGATGTCGTCATCGTCGCCGACGAGGGCGGCCTGTTCGGCGAGTACCTGCCCTATCGCACCTGGGACGCGCGGCCCGTCGCCGGCACGGCGGGGCTCTCCGCCATGAGCTGGCATCCGGCGCTCGAGCTGTGGGGCGGCACGCAGTTCCAGAACCGCTTCAAGCGCCTGACGAACCGCATCATGAAGCCTGTCGACTACACGTCCTGGCTCGCAGTCCGCGCCATCGGCGAAGCGGCTTCGCGCAAGAAATCCGCCGATCCCAAGGACCTCATCCCGTACATGGGCTCCAAGGAGTTCGAGCTGGCCGCCTTCAAGGGCATCAAGACCACGTTCCGGCCCTGGAATGGACAGCTGCGCCAGCCGATCCTGGTCGCCACCGCCAAGCTGCCGGTCTCGGTCTCGCCGCAGCCGGGCTTCCTGCATCAGGTCAGCGAACTCGACACGCTCGGCATCGACCGTCCGGAGAGCAAGTGCAAGGCCTTCCCGCAATGACCCTGCCATCGCGGCACATGACCCTGCCGTCGCGGCAAGAGACAGGAGACGACCGCCCGTGATGCGACATCCCCTCGCCGCGCACCTGCGCCGCCTCGCGGCCGGCCTTTCGCTCGCCGTTCCTCTGGCCTTCGCGGCCGCGCCGGCCTCCGCCTACATGGTGTTCGTCACCAACGAGAAGGACAACACCATCTCGGTGATCGACTCGACCAAGCTCGAGGTCGTGCACACCATCAAGGTCGGACAGCGCCCGCGCGGCATCATCCTGTCGAAGGATGCCAAGTGGATCATCGTCTGCGCCAGCGACGACAACACGGTGCAGGTCTATGACGCCAAGACCTACGAGTTCATCAAGACGCTGCCCTCCGGCCCCGATCCGGAGCTGCTGATCCTGCACCCGTCGGGCAACCCGCTCTACATCGCCAACGAGGACGACAACCTCGTGACCATCGTCGACGTCAATACGGGCCAGCCGCTGGGCGACATTCCCGTCGGCGTCGAGCCCGAAGGCATGGGCATGAGCCCCGATGGGAAGATCCTGGTCAACACGTCGGAAACGACGAACATGGCCCATTTCATCGACACCGAGACAAAGAAGACGGTCGCCAACGTGCTGGTCGACAACCGGCCGCGCGTCGCCGTGTTCAACGCGACCGGCACGCAGCTGTGGGTGTCGTCCGAGATCGGCGGCACCGTCAGCGTCATCGACCCCAAGACGCGCGAGATCATCGGCAAGGTCGGCTTTCAGATCCAGGGCGTCAGCGCGGATGCCATCCAGCCGGTCGGCGTGCGCCTCACCAACGACGGCCGCAAGGCGTTCGTGGCACTCGGGCCGGCGAACCGCGTCGCCATCGTCGACACGGCGACGTTGAAGGTGGAGAAGTATCTCCTCGTCGGCCAGCGCGTCTGGCAGATGTATTTCACGCCCGACGACAAGCTGCTGTTCACCAGCAACGGCACGTCGAACGATGTCTCCGTCATCGATGTCGAGAATGCCAAGGTGGTGAAATCGATCAAGGTCGGACGCTACCCGTGGGGCGTCGTGGTAGCGCCGTTCTGAGCCCCGCGCGCCCGGTGTCACGCCCCGGTATCAAGGTTGAGCACGATGGAGTTGCGGTGCCTGGAACCTCAAAGCTGCTGCAAACCAGCGTCTGCCCGATCCGCTGGGGCGATATGGATGCGCAGGGGCACGTCAACAACACCGTGTTCTTCCGCTACATGGAGCAGGCGCGCATCGACTGGCTCGACGGCTTCGGCTGGCTCTCGACGCAACGGACGCACAACATCGTCATCGTCCATGCCGCCTGCACGTTCCTGCTGCCGGTCGTCTATCCCGGCGTCGTCGAAACGCGGGTGTATGCGGCCGAGCCGGGCCGCTCCAGTATCGAGACGACCTACGAGATGCGGGTGCAGGGCGATGATCGCATCTGCGCGCACGGCTCGGCGAAGCTGGTATGGGTGGATGCCGTCACGGGCAAATCCTCGCCGCTGCCCGACGAACTGCGCGCCGCGCTGACGTAGGCGGGATGGCGCGAAAACGACAGGAGAGGCCATGCCCGACGCAGCAGCGCGGATCGCAGACGTCAGCGTCTGCCTCTATTACGACGACGCCGCCGCGGCGATCGATTGGCTGTGCGCGGCCTTCGGACTGCGCAGGCGTCTCGTGGTGCACGGGGCGGGAGGCGCGATCGTCCACTCCGAACTGACCTTCGGCGACAGCGTGGTCATGGTCAGCTCCGCTACAAAACGGCCCGGTCATCTCGGACAACGTCGGCTGCCGGCGGCGTCCCACGGGTTGAGCGTTTTCGTGGCCGATGCGGACGCCCACTATGCCACGGCGCGCGCCGCCGGCGCCCGCATCCTGACCGAGATCGCGGACGCCGAACACGGCGGGCGTGGCTACGAGGCGGAGGACATCGAGGGCCACCGCTGGTACTTCGGCAGCTATCGGGTCGGCAGCTACTGGAACGCGGACGGCACACCGGCCGTCACCCGGCACTGACGAGAGCTTGGACGAGCAAAACGATGCAGGATCACGTGACCCGAACGACCGTCGACACCCCGAGCGCTGCCGCCGCGCAAGCTGCTCCGGCACTCGCCGTCAGGCACGTCAGCCATGCCTTCGGCGAGACGAAGGCGCTCGACGACGTGTCGCTGGAGGTGCCGCGCGGGCGCTTCGTCGTGCTGCTGGGCCTCAATGGCGCCGGCAAGTCGACGCTGTTCTCGCTGGTTACCCGCCTTTACGACAACGTCTCGGGGGAAATCCGCATCCTGGGCTCGGACGTGCGCCGCGCCCCGACGGAGGCGCTGCAGCGGCTCGGCGTGGTGTTCCAGAGCCGCACGCTCGATACCGACCTGACGCTGGTCCAGAACCTCACCTATCACGCCGCGCTGCATGGCATCGGCCGCGCCGAGGCACGGCGCCGCTCGCAGGTGGCGCTGGAAACCGTGGGGCTCGCCGATCGCGCCAGATACAAGGTGCGCGCGCTGTCCGGCGGCCAGGCGCGCCGCGTCGAGATCGCGCGGTCGCTGATGCATCGGCCCGCCCTGCTGCTGCTCGACGAGCCGACCGTCGGTCTGGATGTCGGCAGCCGCGAGAGCGTGGTTTCCATCGTGCGCGGCCTCGTCGAGCGCGAGCGGCTCGGCGTGCTGTGGGCCACGCATCTGTTCGACGAGGTGGCAGCGACCGACGCGCTCGTCGTCCTGCACAAGGGCCGCGTGCTGTTCGCTGGCGACGTGCCGGCCCTTCTGGCCCACACCGGCAGCGCCAGCGTACGCGCCGCCTTCCGCGCCTTGACGGGGACGCAGAGCATCGGCACCTCGAGCCTCGGAGACCAGGAATGACGACGGCTCATCCCGCCCCCGCCGACCTCGGCGCGCCCACCTCTCGCCTCGGTCCCGGCGGCTATCTCGCCTGCGGCACCGGCATCGTCTGGCGCGAGGTCTTGCGCTACCTGCACCAGCGCGAGCGCTTCCTGTCGGCACTGGTCCGCCCGCTGGTGTGGCTGTTCATCTTCGCCGCCGGCTTCCGCCAGGTACTCGGCGTGTCACCGATCGAGCCTTACGAGACCTACGTCCTGTATGAGGTGTTCGTCACGCCGGGCCTCATCGGCATGATCCAGCTGTTCAACGCCATGCAGTCGTCGCTGTCGATGGTCTACGACCGCGAGACGGGCGCCATGCGCACCCTGCTGGTGTCACCGTTCCCACGCTCGTTCCTGCTCGTCTCAAAGCTGATCGGCGGCGTCGCCGTCTCTCTGCTTCAGGTCTACGTATTTCTCGTCATCGCCTGGTTCTGGGAGATCGAGCCGCCACGTATCGGCTATCTCACCGTGATCCCGGCGCTGATCCTCAACGGCCTGATGCTGGGCTCGCTGGCGCTGTTCATGTCGTCGGTCATCAAGCAGCTGGAGAATTTCGCCGGCGTGATGAACTTCGTCATCTTCCCGATGTTCTTTGCCTCCAGCGCTCTCTATCCGCTGTGGCGCATCCGCGAGGGCAGCGAGTACCTCTACCACATCGCGCGCTTCAATCCGTTCAGCCACGGCGTCGAGCTGATCCGTTTCGCACTCTACGGCCACGTCAACTGGACGGCGCTGTGGGTCTGTCTCGGCTGCACGGCCTTGTTCCTGCTCGCCGCCATTTATGCCTACAACCCATCCAAGGGCCTGATCGGCCGCCGCGGCGGCCCCGGCGGAGGAGGCTTCTGATCCATGCTGCGGTTCATGTGCAAGAAGGCGGGAGCGCCAGGGGGGGGCCCTGACGCGGGTGGCAGGGCGGCAGCCCTGCTCGCGCAGCCACTCGCCGCCCTCGCGTTGTGCCTCGCCCTCGCCGCCCCCGCCCTCGCCGACCGCAACGATCCCGACTGGCCCTGCCCGCAGCACCGCGTCCCGCAGCTGTCGGCGACCCAGATCTGGGACGGGCCGTCGATCGACGGCGCCAACGACTGGGACAAGGACGCGGCAACCGTGCGCCTGGCCGGGCTGCTCGCCAGCCGGCGCATTCCGCAGGCCGAGGCGATCGATGCCCTCAAGGCGTTCGCCGCCGCCCAGCCAGAGGCCACCCGGAGTGCCGCCCTGACACGGGTGTTCGCCGGCCTGCTGTCGACCGTGAACCAGGAGCGGTCGGTGGTCATGAACGGCATCGTCAGGTTCGAGCAGCGCCAGCGCGCCCGCGCCAAGGAACTGGAGCGGGAGGGCGCTCGCATCGCCGAGCTGAAGGCAACGGCGGTCAGCGACGACAAGGCCAAGGCTGAACTCGCCAGCGCTCAGGAACTGTTCGACTGGAACGTCCGCGTCTTCCAGGAGCGGCAAGCCAATACGCCAATCGCCTGCGAGATTCCGGTGCTGATGGAAACCCGCATTTTCGAGCTGGCACGCGAGATCCGCGCGCTCATTCCCGGCTGACGGCGTCGGCCCTCAATAGTAGAGCAGCACGGCCAGCAGGATGGCCGCCCAGGCCCAGCGGTAGAAGTTGCGCTCATTGAGCAGCAGCCAGCCGGCGATGCGGCGCGGCAGCGCGCCCCACTGGATCTGCCCCATCTGGGAGATCGACAGGCCGAGCGCCAGCCCCAGCGTCAGAGACACGTAGTCGAGACCGGCCGCCGCTGCCGAGCCGCAGCCGGGCGGACGCGTCACCAGCCCCAGCGCCACGGCGGCGATCAGCCCCATGGCCAGCATCGACAGGAATCCCACCAGCGCCTGCATGGCCCCGTGCTCCGAGTGCTGAACCCAATTTGGCCAACAGTAGGCGGACGCCCGTCAAGGGGAGGTTAACCAACGTAGGCCCGACGCGCAGGGCCGGACGTCCATTCGACCACGACGCCCGTTGACAGTCGATTTGAACGAGCGCACACTTCAATCAAATCACGCGCAAGGAGGTCTAAGAAAATGTCTCCGCCGGGTCGCCACTAGAGCTGATTTCGTAAGTTGAATACGTTCAACGCGCAAATCGGCACCACAGACAATCTGAAAATTGGCCGCACAATACTTCTCGAATGTGTGTGCATATCATTGGGTGCGCATCAGCGATGGAGCTTGATGCTGATGTAACGGCTGACGAATGCCTGAAGTATTCGTCGCTGTACTGGATGCACCCATCGAAGTGCACGCGCTGACGGGGAGTGAGCTGCGGATAGCTGGAGACCAGATCGGGGCCAAGCCAACAGCGGAACTGCAGGACTAGCGAACGAGCATCTGGCTGCGGATCATCCGCACATCCACCGCCGTCGCTCCCTCGACCCCGCAAACCGGCTGACGTGCGCCCGACCATCGATCCCAGGATCTGGGAACGGAGCCCTGCCGGCCGAGGCCGCCAGGGCTTCCGTGTTTTGGCGGCGTTGAACGCCCCAGTTGAACGCCGAAGCCCCAATTGACATGCACGTGCCGGAACGCTCTCCGCAGGAGGCAGACGACGCCGGTGGCGACCGGTCACCCTCGGAGCGGCTCCAGAACCGCGCGGGGCGCCCTCGGCACGGCCAGATTGGCGGCCCGCTGTCATGATCAGCTCGGAAGGCGGCGGCCCGGCGGCGTACTTTCTTGTTCCCGAGACCCTTGGAACGGGCACCTCCGAGGTGCTCCGAGTGACGCGGCAGCGCCTGGCGTTAGAGCCACTCCGCGGCGACCGCTGGCGGAAAGCGAGGACAGCGGCGGGTCGAGCCCCAGGATGGCAGGAGGGGGGGGCGCACGCCTGATCGCCCCACCAAGATTGCAGAGACCGCACCCAAGGTGCGTTGACCATTTCTCGCCCTTGCCGGCAATACCGGCTCGGTGCCTGGGCTCCTGCATGCGATGGCCGCGCCAAAGAAATAGGCCGGAGCGAAACGGCTCCGGCCCCAATTCCACGGCTTGGCTGCGCGGGCGACCTGGCTAGCGGAAGTCGCCCGGCGCGGACCGCCGCGCTACGCCCACGTCAGTAGGTGAACTTGGCGGTGAACACGAAGCGCTCGTCGCAGCGCAGCACGTTCGTCTTGCCGTTGTTGTTGACGCCCGAGCCGTTGCACCAGCCGTCGACGCCGCCGCCGGCCGCGTTGTTGTTGGCAACGTTGGTGTCCCAGTAGCGGAAGTCGAACGACAGCTTGTCGAGGGCCAGCGTCAGGCCGGCGTTCCAGTACATCAGGCTGTCCTTGCCGTTGCCCAGCAGGAAGCCCTTGTCGGGACCGCCGACGAACGGGCCGGTGGCGAAGGCCTTCTTGGCGTCGGAGCCGAACTGGCCGCCCAGCGTACCGCTGATGCTGGGCACGAACACCCACACCTTCGGAAGCTCATAGGCTGCCGTACCCTCGAGGGTCACGACCTCGCCCTGATGGCCCTGGTAGCTCGGCGAATAGAACACCGTGGCGCCGGTGGTCAGCTTGTCGAGGTTCGGAACGAAGGCGCCGCTGATACCGGCCTTCAGCTCGACGTAGTCCTGCTCGAAGACCTGGGCGGGGCCGCCGCCATCCTTGGCGCCCGGATAGGTGTACCAGATGACGCCCAGGTCGACGGTCGCCGGCCCGAGCGTGTACTTCACGCCGCCGTAGACATCGAGCTCGGCACCTGCCACCGACGAGGCGGTAGCGTCGAAGTTCTGGCCGAAGTCGACGGCCGAACCCCAGATGCCGAAATAGACCGTCGCCGCCGGCGTGACCGCATAGCTGAGATCGATACCGCCCTGGAGTGTCGGCTCGGTGCGGTGCTGCGAGTAGCCGCGGAACACGTAGTCCGTGGTGGCCCCGACGTTGAACGAGTAGGTGAACGGCGACTTCGGCTCATCGGCCGAGGCCGCGCCAGACAGGCCGGCCAGCGCCAGGCCCGCAACCGCCAAACCGCCCTTGATGCGGAAATCGATCATTGCTCTCAAGTCCCCCAAAATACGTGTTCAGGATGCCATTCTGGCTGCCGGGTGGCCTCGTGCCCGCCGCAACGCGACTGGCTCAAGTCCGGTTTGGTGCCCGGTTCGTGAAGGCATCGAACCCAGAATCGCGCTGCTGAACAAGGGGTACGGTGGGCGCATGGGACCCATACGAGCACCCCTGTAACATTACCGCAACTCTGTGCCGAAAATGATCATTTGTTGCGCAGCCGAAGCGTGGGGTTGGGGCAGCCGTTCGCCACCAAAGAGGGCAGGTTGCCCAAGATGCGTGCAGGCTGACGTGGGCCTGAATTTCGCGCCTCAGGTCACATCGCGCCGACTGGCCGGCGCGTCCTTGTCATTGGTCTCTGATCTCGTGCCCCGCCCCTGCCGCGTGCCCCAGATTCCGCTGGCGGCAGGATGGGCGGCGCGGCACACCAGTGACTTCTCCACCTCTCTCCACCAGGGACGTCACCAGTTGCCTCGCCAGCACGCTGGCAGAACCAGCCCGCCGCCTCGGCCAAGCCGCCATCCAGTCGAGCCTGACATGACCCCAGCCGCGCCACTCTCGCAGTCCGCTTCGGCCTCCCGACGCCAGCCGGGCGGCGGAGCCCCCCGGCGGCGCGTCGTGCTGATCACCGGCGCCGCGCGTCGCATCGGGCGCTCGCTGGCCCTCGATTTCGCCGCCGAGGGATGGGCCGTTGCCGTGCATTACCGCCGCTCGGGCGAGGAAGCCGAGGCGCTGGCCGGCCAGATCCGCTCCGCCGGCGGCACGGCGGCAGCCATCGCGGCCGACCTCGCGGACGACGCCAGCGTGCGAACGCTGGTTCCCCGCTGCATCGAGGCCCTGGGCGCGCCGGCATGCCTCGTCAACAACGCCTCAGAATTCCTCCTCGACAGTGTGGCCAGCCTGACGGGGGCAACCTGGGATACGCACCTCGACATCAATTTGAAGGCGCCCGTGTTCCTGGCCCAGGCGCTCGCCCACCACCTGCCCGAGGGCACGCCCGGCAATGTCATCAACATCATCGACCAGCGGGTGTGGAACCTGACGCCGGATTTCTTCTCCTACACCATCTCCAAAGCCGGCCTGTGGACGGCGACGCAGACCCTGGCGCAAGCGCTGGCGCCGCGCGTCCGCGTCAACGCCATCGGTCCGGGCCCGGTGCTGCGCAGCGTGCACCAGACCGATGACGACTTCGCCGCCGAGAGCCGCGCGACGCTGCTGGGGCGCGGGCCCAGCACGGACGAGATCGCCGCCGCCCTGCGCTTCATCCTGGCCGCGCCGTCCATGACCGGACAGATGATTGCTTTGGACGGCGGCCAGCATCTGCTGCGCGGCGCCCGCGAGGCCCCACTCGGCGGTCGCGACGGAGCCTGATGCCGCGTGCAGCGCGTCCCGCCGACGAACGGCAGCGCGCCTTCACTCACACGCCTTCACTCACGTGCAGCGCGTAGACGGCGTCCTCCGCCAACATCCCCGCGCGATGAACGATGCCCTCGTCGACCGGTGAGCACAGCCCCGACACCCGCGGCCGACCAGTCCGCTTGACCGGATCGCGTGCCCGTCCTACCCCAACGCCAACAGGCGCCGGCCACGGCCGGCCCGCTCGACGCCATCTCGGAACCTCGGAACCTCACATGCAGGCCAAAGCTTCGCGCAACGCCAACCTCATCCCCGGCGCCACCGGCGACTGGGAGGTCGTCATCGGCATGGAGGTGCACGCCCAGGTCGCTTCGCGCTCCAAGCTGTTCTCGGGCTCCTCGACCGCCTTCGGCGCCGAGCCCAACAGCCACGTGTCGCTGGTCGACGCGGCGATGCCGGGCATGCTGCCGGTGATCAACAGGGAATGCGTGGCGCAGGCCGTGCGCACCGGTCTCGGGCTCGAGGCCGAGATCAACCTGAAGAGCGTGTTCGACCGCAAGAACTACTTCTACCCGGACCTGCCGCAGGGCTACCAGATCAGCCAGTACAAGCAGCCGGTGGTGGGCGAGGGCCGCATCGAGATCGAGGTCGACGGCGAGACCAAGACCGTCGGCATCGAACGCCTGCACCTGGAGCAGGACGCCGGCAAGTCGATCCACGACCAGAGCCCGGAGTTCAGCTTCGTCGATCTCAACCGCTCCGGCGTCGCGCTGATGGAGATCGTGTCGAAGCCCGACCTGCGCTCGGCCAAGGAAGCCCAGGCCTACGTGACCAAGCTGCGCACCATCCTGCGCTATCTCGGCACCTGCGACGGCGACATGGAGAAGGGCAACCTGCGCGCCGACGTCAACGTCTCGGTGCGGAAGCCCGGGACCGCGCTCGGTACGCGCTGCGAGATCAAGAACGTCAACTCCATCCGCTTCATCGGCCAGGCCGTCGAGGTGGAGGCGCGGCGCCAGATCGACATCCTCGAGGACGGCGGCTCGATCGACCAGGAGACGCGCCTGTTCGACAGCGCGAAGGGCGAGACGCGCTCGATGCGCTCGAAGGAGGAAGCGCACGACTACCGCTATTTCCCCGATCCCGACCTGCTGCCGCTGGAGCTGAAGGCGGAGTTCGTCGCGGACCTGAGAAAGCATCTCCCCGAGCTGCCCGACGCCAAGCGGCACCGCTTCATCAAGGACTTCGGGCTGTCGCCCTATGACGCCGGCGTGCTGGTCGCCGAGCGCGAACGCGCAGACTATTTCGAGGCCGTGCTGGGTCTCATCAAGGACCCGAAAAAGGACGGCAAGCTCGCCGCCAACTGGGTCATCAACGAGCTGCTCGGCCGCCTCAACAAGGAAGGCCACGACATCTCGGACAGCAAGGTGACGCCGAAGCAGATCGCCGGCATCGTGGACCTCATCGCGGGCGGCACCATCTCGGGCAAGATCGCCAAGGACCTGTTCGAGATCGTGTGGACCGAGGGCGGCGACCCCGCTGTGATCGTCGACGCGCGGGGCATGAAGCAGGTCACCGATACCGGCGCGCTCGAGAAGGCCGTCGACGACATCATCGCCGCCAACCCCGACAAGGTCGAGCAGGTGAAGGCAAAGCCCACCATGCTCGGCTGGTTCGTCGGCCAGGTGATGAAGGCCTCCGGCGGCAAGGCCAACCCCGCCGCCGTCAACGACATCCTGAAAGCCAAACTGGGAATATGAGCGGTGAGCGCAGGCGTAGCGCGTTGTCCGCGGCCGCCAGCGGTTGTTTTCCTCTCCCGGGACGGGAGAGGATGTCGCGCAGCGACAGGTGAGGGACTGGCCGCCAGGCGCGAAGCCGACATTGATTGTCGCCCGTCCCCTCATCCGGCACTGCCGCGTCACCTTCTCCCCGGAGAAGGTAAGCGGTGGCGACGCACGCTCTGGCGGCGCCGGAAACGCAAGACCATGAGGCCCAGCCATGAACGTCGAGATCGAATACTGCGCGGAATGACGGTACGATCCGCTCGCCCGTGAGGCGGCCGATCTGATCCGCAAAACGAAGCCCGGAGCCGCGGTGCGCCTCGTGCCCTCGTCCGGCGGCGTGTTCGAGATCACCGTCGACGGCAGCCTCGCCTTCTCCAAGGTGGCCACCGGCCGCTTCCCCACCGACGCCGAGATCCTCGCCGCCCTCGGGTAGATGGCGCATCCCTTGCAGCTGACCATCGCAGGCGAGACTGCGAGCCTGCTCGCCGAGCGCGCGGTGGAAACGGTCGGCGCCATCGCCGGCCGGTGCTGCAAGAGCGGGGCCGCAAGACTGAGCCGGAAGGACTGAGCCGCCAAGGCTGTCCGATGGTCCGTCTGACTACTGCAGGCGCGCCGCGGGCTCGATGACCAACTCACCATTGCGCTCAATGACGACGTAGTCGTCCGGCGACATGCACGCCGCGATGAGAGCCGACCATACATCCAACGGCGCAGCCTGCGACGTAGCGGCCGGGCGATCGGCGGAGAGGGGCTTGGCGCCCGAAGAGGCGGCGGCGGCACGCGGCGCGAGGCTGGCGATCTGCATGGGGAAACTCCTGGTTGGCGTGGATCACTGTTGTTGTGATCCTCACGCTAAACGCAGGAACTCCGGGGCGCTGTTCCGCGCGGAACGCATTCTCGATCGCCACGGGTTGGCGCGCTGCTCACCAGGACCAGTGCGACAGGCTCAGCGTGCGGCCGTCGTTGCTGCGCGAAATGTCGACGCTGCCGCGGTGCGGAGGCGAGGAGGCCATTCCCGTGCAGCCGCCATCGTCGAAGCACCAGATCATGTACGCCGGCTGCGAGATGTTGGCGGTATTGACGGTGTAGATCGGCCGTGTCGAGACGGGTTCGCCGACCTGCTGCACGACCACCGGCGGGCGGTTGCCGACCCCGCAGCCGGCGACGCACACCACATCGCGCGTCGGGAAGCGTTGCCCGGCCTCGGCGAAACCGACGCTGCCAAACGACAGCAGAACGCCGAGGGCAAAGGGAAGGGCTTTGGCGTGGAGACCGAATTGCAGCATGGGATGCACTTCATTTACCATGAGCCCGCAACGGCGGGCCATAAACACTTTGTAAAAGCTTGCATATGACAGGCTGCCCGACAAGCCCCGGCAGGCCGCATCCCCTCGCCCAACTGAAAACGACTTTAACGCCGTTGTCCGGACCTCACGGCCCTTCGCAAACGTCCCGATAGCGGCGCTCGACGCCGTCCCGGCCGACCACCCGGGCCTCGCCCCCCGCCACCGAGACGTGACCGGCCGCGGCCGGGACCTTGCCGTGGGCGGCGGGACTGTCGAGCACATAGGTCGGCATGGCGAGCCCCGACAGGCGCCGGCGCAGCTCCGCCATCAGCACCTGCCCGTGCGCCAGCGTGGTCCGGAAGTGGCTGGTGCCGGGCGCCAGGTCACCGTGATGCAGGTAATACGGCTTGATGCGCGCCTCGACGAAGGCACGCATCAGGGCTTCCAGGCTCGCCACGTCGTCGTTGACGCCGCGCAACAGCACGCTCTGCGACACCAGCGCCGCTCCGGCCGCCATGAGCCGATCACACGCCGCGCGGGCCTCCGGTGTCAGCTCGCGCGCGTGGTTGGCATGGATGGCCACCCACGTCGCCGTTCGCCGGCCAGAGCCGATCGCCTCGGCCAATTCCGCCGTCACGCGCTCGGGCGCCGAAACCGGCACGCGGGTGTGCCAGCGCACGACGCGCACATGCGCAACGGCATCCAAGGCGACGACGAGGTCGCGGATGCGGCGCGGCGAGGCCATCAGCGGATCGCCGCCGGTCACGATCACTTCCCAAATGTCCGGATGCGCCGCGATGTAGCCGAGCGCGGCGGCGAGATCGCCGGCCGGCAGCGTCGCCTCGTGGCCGGGACCGACCATCTCGCGGCGGAAGCAGAAGCGGCAGTAGACGGCGCACACGCCGGTGAGCTTCAGCAACACGCGGTCGGGGTAGCGGTGGACGAGGCCGCGCACGGGGCTCTTCAGCGCGTCGCCGATCGGGTCGGCCAGTTCGTCCGGCGTGGTGCGCAGCTCGGCCGCGTCGGGGATGTACTGGCGCGCGATCGGATCGGCGGCGTCGGCGCGGTCGATCAGGGCGGCCACCGCGGGAGTGACGGCGACCGCGTAGCGTGCCGCGACGGCCTCGGCGGCGGCTCGAGCTTCGGACGGCAGGAGACCGGCCGCCACCAGTTCCGTGGGCGTGCGCAGCGTGGTGCCGACGGGTCGCTGCGCGAGGGGGCTGGCGCCTCCGTCCGCCCGGGAGGCAGAGACTCCCGGACACTCCACGTCTTTCGTCATCGCCCGCGCTCCGGATCATGCACGGGCGTCCATTGCACGTCGTCGATGCAGGCGGCACCGGAAGCCAGCAGCACGAGGCGGTCGAAGCCCAGCGCGCAGCCGGAGGCCGGCGGCATATGGGCCAAGGCGGCGAGAAAATCCTCGTCGATGGGATAGCGGTCGCCGTAGATCGCCGCCTTCAGGGCCATCTGGTCCTCGAAGCGCGCCCGCTGCTGGGCCACATCCGTCAGCTCGCCAAAGCCGTTGGCCAGTTCCACGCCGCAGACGTAGAGCTCGAAGCGCTCGGCGACCTGCGGCCGGTCGGGATCCGGCCGCGCCAGAGCCGCTTCGCAGATCGGGTATTCACACAGGATCTCCGGCCGGAAGTTGCCGAGATGGGGCTCTATTCTTTCCACCAGCACACGGCTGAACAGGTCCGACCAGCTCTCGTCGGCCGCAAAGCGCAAACCGTGCGCGAGGCAATGACGCGCCAGCGCGGCGCGGTCGGTACCGGACGCGTCATAGGTCTCGTGCAGCGGAATCTGCGCGAACTGCCAGAACGCCTGATCCAGCGTCGTCCAGTCCTGGCCGCTCGCCACATCGCACGGCCGCCCGCGCCAGCTCCACTGGCGGCGCTCCGTCTCACGCGCGGCGATTTTGACGAGCGCGTCGCAGTCGTCCCACAGCTGACGGTACGGTGCGCCGGCGCGATACCACTCCAGCATCGTGAACTCGGGCGCATGCAGGGCGCCGCGCTCGCGGTTGCGGAAGGTGGGCGCGAAGGTGAAGATGCGCTCCTCCCCCGCCGCCAGCAGCTTCTTGCAGGCGAACTCGGGGCTGGTATGCAGGTAGAGCGGCGTTCGGCTCAGATCGGTGCCGACGAGTTCGGTCCGAAACGCCTGCAGGTGCGTCTCGTTGCCGGGCGAGACCTGCAGGCAGGCGGTCTCGACCTCGAGGAAGCCCTGGTCCAGAAACCACGTGCGGATCGCCTGCTTGATGCGCGCCCGCGCCAGCAGATGGGGGCGCCGCCGCAGATGCTCGTCTCGGCTCCACCAGGGTCGAACGGATGCGGTCACGGCGCCTCGGGCTCTCAGCGTAGCGCCCGACAGGGGGCGAATTCAGCGGTCGGATGGGGGCACGGGCCGCCGGATGCAGCGCCCACTTGGCCTCGGCGCCCGAACAGAGTATGAACCGCCCCGAGCTTCCGGCTCCGGCACCTCTCGTGCGCCGCGCGAGGGTCCCCAGGTGCGCCTCCAGCGTCTGCTGGCGACAGCGCCGGAGCCCTTCACCAGACAATTTCGATCGGAGACACCAAAGTGGCCAAGATTATCGCAAGCTCGGTGCGCAAAGGCAATGTTCTGGACCTCGACGGCCGCCTCGCCGTCGTCATGCACGCCGAGAACATCCACCCCGGCAAGGGCACGCCGGTGACGCACCTGGAGATGCGCCGCATCGCCGACGGCGTCAAGATCGTCGAGCGCTACCGCACCACCGATCAGGTCGAGCGCGCCTACCTGGAGGAGAAGGACTACAACTTCCTCTACGAGGACGACATGGGCTACAACTTCATGCAGCCTGAAAGCTTCGAGCAGATCTCCATTCCCAAGGACATCCTGGGCGACAGCGCCCAGTGGCTCCAGGAGGGCATGACCTGCATGGTCAGCCTGCACGAGGGCACCCCGATCGCCATCGAGCTGCCCGTGCGCGTGACGCTGACCATCACCGAGGCCGATCCGGTCGTGAAGGGCCAGACGGCGTCGTCCTCCTACAAGCCGGCGAAGCTCGAGAACGGCGCCCGCATCATGGTGCCCCCCTACATCGAGACCGGCACCCGCGTCGTCGTCGCCACCGAGGACGGCTCGTTCGTCGAGCGCTCCAAGGAGTAGGCCGCCGGGCTCCGGCGCCCGCACCGGCACGGCACGGGGACCAACAAGGGGTGGCGCGAGCCGCCCCTTTTTCGTCGCCCATCGCGGGCGTGGCAGGCGCCACGGCTGGACCCGGCCGGCGGCGCGCTCTATGAGGGGCGCCACACACGACGGATCATCCGCGGCCCGGCTGGCCGCCAAGCACTAGCGGGAGGCTCGAGCCCCATGTTCGACATCAAATGGATCAGGGACAACGCCGGCGTGTTCGACGGCGCACTGAAGCGGCGCGGTCTGGAACCGCTGTCGGCCGGGTTGATCGAGCTGGACGAGGCGCGCCGCCGGCACCTGACCAAGCTGCAGGACGCCCAGAGCCGGCGCAACGCCGCCTCGAAGGAGATCGGCAAGGCCAAGGCCGCGAAGGACGAGGACAAGGCGGCTGCCCTGATGAAGGAGGTCGCCGACCTCAAGGAGACCATCCAGCAGGGCGAGGCGGAAGAGCGCGACCTGAACGCGGCGCTCGAGAAGGCGCTGGCCGTCATCCCCAACATGCCGCGCGAGGATGTGCCGCTCGGCAGCGACGAGCACGGCAACAAGGAAGTGCGCAAGGTCGGCACGCCGAAGAAATACGATTTCAAGCCGAAGCAGCATTTCGAGCTGGGCGAGGCGTTGGGCCTGATGGACTTTGAAAGCGCCGCCAAGATTTCCGGCGCCCGCTTCGTGTTCCTGAAAGGCGCGCTGTCGCGGCTCGAACGCGCCATCGCGAGCTTCATGATCGACCTGCACACGGCGCCGGCCTCGGGCGGCGAAGGCGCGGCCGGTCGCGGCGGCTACACCGAGTACAACCCGCCGCTCTTGGTCAAGGATCACACCGCCTACGGCACCGGCAACCTGCCCAAGTTCGCCGAGGACCTGTTCGCCACCAACAACGGGTTCTGGCTCATCCCCACGGCCGAGGTATCGCTCACCAACCTCGTGCGCGAGCAGATCGTCGACGAGGACAAGCTGCCGATGCGCATGACGGCGTGGACGCCGTGCTTCCGCTCGGAGGCGGGCGCGGCGGGACGCGACACGCGCGGCATGATCCGCCAGCACCAGTTCTCCAAGGTCGAGCTGGTCTCGATCACCACGCCGGAGACGAGCCTCGCCGAGCACGAGCGCATGACCGCCTGCGCCGAGGAAGTCCTGAAGCGCCTCGGCCTGCCGTTCCGCACCATGCTGCTGTGCACCGGCGACATGGGCTTCGCCTCGCAGAAGACCTACGACATCGAGGTCTGGCTGCCGGGCCAGGAGGCCTATCGCGAGATTTCCTCGTGCTCGGTGTGCGGCGACTTCCAGGCCCGCCGCATGGGCGCCCGCTACCGCGCCAAGCCGACGGAAGCCGGCAAGGCGGGCGAGGTGCGCTACGTGCACACGCTGAACGGCTCCGGCCTCGCCGTCGGCCGCACGCTCGTCGCCGTGATGGAGAACTACCAGAACGCCGACGGCTCCATCACCGTGCCCGACGCCCTGCTGCCGTACATGAATGGTCTGAAGGTGATAGGTTCTAGGTGATAGGTTCTAGGGGCAGGAGCTTTGAGGAAGCGCTTGGTCGTACAGTCCCATAAGGACCTCGTGGTTTGGCAAAAGTCACTGCGCTTGGCGGCGGCCGTCTATCGCGTCGCCAAGGACATGCCGCGGGTCGAGGAGTATCGGCTAACAAGCCAGCTATTGCGTGCGGCCGCTTCCGTGCCGGCCAATATCGCTGAAGGACATGCGCGCGGCACACGAAAAGACTACGCCAATTTCGTCAGCATCGCTCGCGGCTCCCTGGCGGAGTTGGATACTCTCCTGCTCCTGGCAATCGAAGTCGGCTTGCTGACACGAGAAAACCTCGCCCCCGTGCTCGCTGATGGCGAGGAGGTCGGGCGGATGTTGAATACCTTGCATGCTCGTCTTCGTGAACCTCCACCTAACACCTGAAACCTGAAACCTAGAACCTTCTGCCCTCATGCGCATATTGCTCACCAACGACGACGGCATCGACGCGCGCGGCTTGAAGTGCCTGCGCGAGATCGCGGCTGAGCTTTCCGATGACGTTTGGGTGGTGGCGCCGGAGCGCAACCAGTCGGGCGCGGGGCATTCGCTGACCCTGCACGAGCCGCTGCGCTGCCGCGAGGTATCGACGCGCACCTGGGCCGTACGCGGCACGCCGACCGATTGCGTCATCATGGCCGTGCGCCATCTCATGAAGGCGTCGCCGCCCGACCTCGTGCTGTCGGGCGTCAACATGGGCGCCAACATCGCCGAGGACGTCACCTACTCAGGCACCATCGCGGGGGCCATCGAGGGCACACTGCTCGGCATCCGCTCGATGGCCCTGTCGCTGACCTACGGCTTCGACGAGGAGGCGCGCGTGCACTGGGAGAGCCCGGTCGCGCACGGGCCGGACCTCATCCGCAAGCTGCTGGCGGCCGCCCTGCCGCCCGAGGTGCTGCTCAACATCAACTTCCCCGACCTGGCGCCGAAGAAGGTCAAGGGCACGGTGATCACACGCCAGGGCAAACGCAACGCCGGCATGCTGCGCATCGACGAGCGCGCCGACCCATGGGGCACGCCGTATTTCTGGTTCGGCTTCGAGCGGCGCAAGTCCAACCCCGAGCACGGCACGGATCTGCGCGCCATCTACGAGGGCAAGATTTCGGTGACGCCGCTGCACGTCGACCTGACGCACGAGGCGAGCATGCGCGCGCTGGCCAAGGCCGGCCTGTCTTCGTCCGTGTGACCCGGCCGATCAGGCCTTGAGCTTGCTGAGCTTGCAGCTCGCGGCGTCGATCCGCCCGTCGGCGATGTCGCGGCCGCCCTCGGATTGGAAGTTGTGGACGATGACCGTGCCGCGGCGCAGCAGCGATTCAAACTGCTTCTTGCAGTAGATCGAGATCATGTTCTGCGTGGCACGCGAATTGGCGGCGGCGCCGTCGAAGCTCAATGGAGCGTTCGGCACGATGAAGTCGAGAACGAGCTTGTTGCCGCGCACGGACGCCTTTTCGATGCGCAGGCCGTTGATCGCCTGCCCGCGCTTGGCGTTCATATCGTCGGCCACCGACGCCAGGATCTCGCTGAGAGGCCTGCTCTCGTCCGCGACAGCTGCGTTGCGGCGCAATGACTTGGAGACGACCGTGGCAATGACCAGAATGCTGAACCCGGCCACCAGAACTTTCCACAACTCACGCATCGCTGAACGCCCCATGCCACACGCCTGACCCAGGTCAGCATAAAGCAAATGAGTGAACGCTCGCTTGCGCGCCCCGAGCGCGGGTCGGAGGCTGTTCGGGAGGCAAGCGGCCGCCTTCCGGACCGGGTGTGAGACCTCGCAAACCAAGCCCGGAGTTTCGCGCCTCTCGAGCGTGAACGTCACAAATCCGCCGGACCCGCGCCGACATCGCAGCACAATCGACGCTTACGAAATTGAACGACGAGCGGAGCGGCTACGGCGCCGTTTTCGCTCCTGGGGTCCTTTTCTTTTCTCAGTCGTGCGAGCCGACGCGGCGCTGCTGGCGCTACGCCCCTCCACCCGGCGTCAAGGAAAACGGTCTCGCAGCGCGCGATCGGAGACGAGACGATTTCCGCCGCGCGGCCACCCGCCGTTAACAGGGTCTTAACCGGTTAAGGGTTAACCCATGCTGGGTGTAGAGGTGCGTGACATGTCCAGTTCCGAGTATCGCTTCGCTCGTCCCAGCCGTCTCGTGGTTCCGCTGACCGGGATCGCCAGGTCAGGGCTTACCAAGACCGGCATCGCAGGCCTTGCCCTGCTGGCGGCCGGTTGCAGCGCCGACGTGGCGCGCTTCGATTCCCCCTCGTTCAGTCTCAACGGCGGCGCCTCCTCCAGCGGCCCCGTGCCGGCGGCATCCGTGCGCCGCAACCTCGGAGGCGAGCGCCCGGCCGATGTCGCCGCCGCGTCGCCGCCGCCGTCGAGCTATGCGCCGCCGCGCCCCTATCGCAGCGAAGGTGGCGTGCAGGTCGCCGCCCTGCCCGAGGCGCAGCGCCCCGCCCCGCCCAGCGTGCCCGCCACCTCGACGCCGCCGCCCGCCGAGCGTCGCCACGCTACCGCGCCGCCCGCAGCCGCAGCCGCCGCCGCGCCCGCTCCGATCGTCGCCAAGGGCGAGAAGGGCGAGCAGATCGAGGTGCAGCCCGGCGATACGTTCTATGGCCTTTCGCGCAAGCATCATGTGTCGCTCAACGAGTTGATGCAGGTGAACGGCCTCACCTCGCCGGCGCTGAAGCCCGGCCAGAAGCTCTATCTGCCGGTCCGCAATGGCCGCAAGACGCTGATCAAACCCGCCTCCACAGCGCATGCGCCGGCTGCTGCGGCGGCTCCTGCTCCGGCCGCAGCGCCCGCCCAGACGGCCAGCGTCGATGCCTCGACCTGGACCGGCACATACACCGTGAAGGCCGGCGATTCGCTCTACGCGCTGTCGCGCCAGCACAAGATCAAGCTGACCGAACTGCAGCAGGTCAACGGCATCGCCGACGTGCGCAAGGTGCGCCCGGGCACGGTGCTCAAGGTGCCCGGCAACGGCTCCGCCGCCCCGACCACCGCCGCCGCGCCGGAGCCGGCTCCGGCCGCGCGCACGGCAGCTGCTGCCCCGCCTGCCGCGCCGATGCCGTCGGCGCCGTCGACGCGCCCGACCCTGCTCAACGGCGAGGCGAAGGCGGAGGCCAAGGCGGCCGAGGTCAAGCCCGAGGCCAAGCCTGAAACCAAGCCCGATACCAAGGTTGCAGCGCTGACCGATCGCGCCAGCGACGCCGCTCCCGCCGAGGCTCCGGCCGGCCTGCCGTCGGCGACCGAGAAGGGCGATAAGGTTGCCGCCGCCGCGCCGGCCGCCGCAGCCGCAGCTCCCGCCGCCAGTGCAACGGGCAAGCTGCGCTGGCCGGTCAAGGGCAAGATCATCGCCGGCTTCGGACCGCGCCCGGACGGCACGCACAACGACGGCGTCAACGTCTCCGTGCCGCAGGGCACCGAGGTGCACGCCGCCGATGCCGGCACCGTCGCCTACGCCGGCGAGGAGCTGAAGGGCTACGGCAAGCTCATCCTGCTGCGCCACGACAACGGCTGGGTGACCGCCTACGCGCATAACGACGAGCTGCTGGTGAAGCGCGGCGACCGCGTCAAGCGCGGGCAGGCGCTGGCCAAGGCCGGCAAATCCGGTCAGGTCGACCAGCCGCAGGTGCACTTCGAGCTGCGCCAGGGCTCCAAGCCCGTCGACCCGACGCCGCACATGGAACGCCTCTGACGCCAGCACGCCGGCGGGTGCTGGGGACAAGTCCGATCACGTCACGGCTGCCGGTGTGCGGGCTCGAGTGCGCGGGCTCGAGCGCGGCGCCGAACGGACGCGAGAGACCGAACCCCGTGAGCACGATGGCGCGCAAATTCAGATCGCCGCAGCAGAAGAAGCGCCTCTCGCTGCGCAAGGATCGGCGCAACACCTACGGCGAGAACGACAAGGCCTCGCGAAAAGCGATCCCGGCCAACAAGGCCCGGTCGCATCGCGCCGTGCGCCGCACATCCAAGGTCGCGGTGACCGAGGCTCTCGTGGCCGAAAGCCTGCGGGCCGATACGGCGCAATCGACGCTGAAGACGCCGCGCCTCCAGAAGGGCAAATGGCGCAAGTACCCCGACACCCCTCTGGGCAAGGTTGTGGCCCGCCAGCTGAAACGGCGCCGTCACCTCTCGGCCCGGCACAAGGTGCGCCCCACCGACTGACGCCCCCCTCGGCGGGACGGGCAGCGTCATGGCCGCGTCTTCTCACGGCGGAGCATGGACGGCGGCGCCGTACTGCGCTGGGACCCCGACTCCACGCTGCGCATAGACGGCGCCCCCAAGCCGACCATAATTCGGTCGTGGCGTGGGTGCCCGCCACCGCTGGAGCCAGAACCTAGCTTCTCGCAGGCTCGCCGGTGCGCTGCTCGGACGAGACGCCGAGCGCGCGCAGCTTGCGGTGCAGCGCCGAGCGCTCCATGCCGACGAACTCGGCCGTGCGCGAGATGTTGCCGCCGAAGCGGTTGATCTGGGCCAGCAGGTACTCGCGCTCGAAGATTTCGCGCGCCTCACGCAGCGGCAGGCTCATCAGGTGCTCGGCGCCGCCGTTGACCGGCAGCGGCACGTTGGAGCCGATCTCCTCAGGCAGCATTTCGGCCGTGATGACCGCCTGCGGTTCGCCGCCGGCCAGGATCATCAGCCGCTCGATGTTGTTCCGCAGCTCGCGCACGTTGCCCGGCCAGTCGTGCGCCTGCAGCACGGCGATGGCATCCTCGCCGATGCGGCGCGGTGCCAGACCGGAGGCATTGGACAGCTGGCCGATGAAATACTGGATCAGGTCGGGAATGTCCTCGCGCCGCTCGGCGAGGCTCGGCACGCGCAACGGCACCACATTGAGGCGGTGATATAGATCCTCGCGGAAGCGGCCCTCGCTCATGTCGCGTTCGAGATCGCGGCTGGTCGAGGTGATGATGCGCACGTCGACCGCCACCTTCTGCGCCCCGCCCAGGCGCAGGAACTTCTGCTCGACGAGCACGCGCAGCACCTTGCCCTGCGTCTCCAGCGGCATGTCCGCCACCTCGTCGATGTAGAGCGTGCCGCCGTGGCTCTCCTCCAGCGCGCCGACCTTGCGCGGACCGCCCGAGCGATCCTCGGTGCCGAACATCTCCTCCTCGACGCGGTCGGGCGCCATGGCGGCGGCGTTGAGCACGACGAACGGCCCGCTGGCGCGCTGCGATTTCTGATGGATGACGCGCGCCGCCAGCTCCTTGCCGGTGCCGGACGAGCCGCGGATCAGGATGCGGCTGTTGGTCGGCGCCACGCGGTCGATCTGCGTGCGCAGCTGGTTGATGGCCGCCGACTTGCCGACCATCTCGGCCGATACCGTGGAGCGCTCGCGCAGCTCGCGGACCTCGCGCTTCAGCTGCGAGGCTTCCAGAGCGCGCAACGTGACGAGCAGCAGGCGGTCGGCCTTGAACGGCTTCTCGATGTAGTCGTAGGCGCCGCGCCTGATGGCGGTGACGGCGGTCTCGATGTTGCCGTGACCGGAGATGATGACCACCGGCAGGTCGGGATGCGTGCGCTTGATGACGGACAGCACTTCGAGGCCGTCGAGGCGCGAACCCTGCAGCCAGATATCGAGAATGACCAGCTGCGGCCGGCGCTCCTCGATGGCGCGCAGGCCCTCGTCGCTGTCGCGCGCCAGCCGCGTGCGATGCCCCTCGTCCTCGAGAATACCGGAGACAAGCTCACGGATATCGGCCTCGTCGTCGACGATCAGGATGTCTGCCGCCATGTGCCTCTAGCTCCCTGGATGTGTCCGCCGCGTGTATCGGGGCTTGATGTTCTGCGTGTGTCGGCGCCGCGCGCGCGGGCCGGAAGAGATCGTCGCCGGCCCGGCCTCAACCGGCCCCGGACTTCGTGCTGCTCGTGGACGCGACCGCCGTGTCGCCGCCCGCCCGGCCGGCGCGCGAATTGCCTGCCGGCACCGACGCCTCGCCTGTGCCCTTGTCTTTCGTTGTGCCATCGCCCTTCGCGCCATCGCCCTTGCCGGCGGCGCGCTGCGTGCGCGGCAGCGTGATGCGCACCAGCGCGCCGCGCTGGCGATCCGGCGCTTTGGGAGCATCCTCCAGCGTCAGCGTGCCGCCGTGCTGCTCGACGATCTTCTGCACGATGGCGAGCCCCAGGCCGGTGCCCTTCGAGCCCTTGGTGGTGACATAGGGCTCCAGCAAACGCGAGCGGTTCTGCTTCGGCAGGCCGATCCCGTTGTCGATGACCTCGATGACAAAGGCACTGTCGTCGACGCGCAGCACCGTCTCGACGCGGCCGCTCCAATGCGGATCCGTCTTGCCGTCCTCGGTCTCGCCGAAGGTCTCGACCGCCTCGGTGGCATTCTTCACCAGATTGGTGACGGCCTGGGTGACGAGGCGACGGTCGAAGGTGCCGCGAGCGGGGGCCTCGGGCATGACGAGCGAATAGGTGACGGCCGGGTGGCCCTCGCGGAACAGGATCGTCGATTCCTGCACCGCCTCGCGCAGGTCTCCCGGCTCGATGACGGGTTTCGGCACGCGCGCGAAGGCCGCGAACTCGTCGACCATGGTCTTGATGTCGCCGGCCTGGCGCTCGATGGTCGCCGTCAGTTTGTCGAAGGTCTCGCGATCCTCGGTGATGACCCGCCCGTATTTGCGCCGGATGCGCTCGGCCGACAGGATGATGGGGGTGAGCGGGTTCTTGATCTCGTGCGCGATGCGCCGCGCCACATCGGCCCAGGCGCTCGTGCGCTGTGCGGAGACGAGTTCGGTGATGTCGTCGAAGGTGACGACGGCACGACCGCCGGTCTCGGACGCGGCCTCGCGCGTCACGGTGACGGCGAACGTCCGTTCCTCGGTGCCGACCTGCAGTGTCACCTCGGCCGGAGTGCGCGCCTTGTGACCGGTGGAATCCTTCTGGCTCGCTTCCGCCTGCTCGGCGACGACGGCGGCGAAGGCCGGGATGGTCAATGCCAGCTGCCGGCCCGACAGCTCCTTCTCGCTCATGCCCAGGAGCTTCTCGGCCGAGCGGCTGACGAGGCTGACGCGGCCCGAGGCCTCGATGCCGATGATGCCGGCCGAGACGCCCGAAAGCACGGCCTCGATGAAGCGGCGCCGCTCGCTGACCTCGGCGTTGGCCGAGACGAGCGCGTCGCGCTGGCTCTTCAGTTCGCGCGTCATGGTGTTGAAGGTGTGCGACAGGCGGCGCAGGTCGCCCTCGCCGCGCTTCTCCGGCAAGGCGACGGAGAGATTGCCGCGCGAGACCTGCTGCGCCGCCTCGATGAGGCGCCGGATCGGCGCCACGAAGCGGCCCGCGAACCACATGCCGATCCAGATGGCCGCCAGCAGCGCCGTCATGGAGATCATCAGGTACATGAGGCCGTGCGCCAGCTTGAGGCCGAAGCGCGCCGCGCGCAGACGCTCGAACTCGTCGACGTTCTGCTCGGTGCGGCGCAGGTGGCGTACGACGGCCGGACTGACGCCGCGCGCGACATAGAGATACTGGCCCGGAAAGCGGCCGAGCCTGGTCACCGCCGCGACGCGGTTGTTGTCCTTCGGCATCAGGAGGGGAACGACGCCCGTCTCCGCCTGCGCGATGACCTCGGGCGGCGGCGCGATGTAGGGCAGCTTGTTGTCCTCCAGCGCCATGACCAGAGGAATGCCCTCCTTGTCGATGACGTAGGCGACGGGCAGATCGCGCAAGCCCGCCTGGGCGATGAGAAGCTGGTCCAGCTCCTTGTCCTTGCCGCGCACCGCGTCCGCCGCCGCGTCGAGATCGCGCGCCATGTTGACGATGTCGGTGCGGATGACCTGGCCGTGTTCGTCGAGGTAGGCGCGCGCCACGCTCACCGAGTTGTCGATAATCTCGCGCGTGCGCTTGGAGAACCAGCCGTCGAGCGAGCGCGAGAAGCTCGTCGTGGCGCCGACCGCCAGCAGGATCGCCGGCAGCGCGGCGATGAGCGAGAACAGGGCGACGATGCGAATGTGCAGCCGGGCCCCCGGCACACGATCGCGCCACGCCTGCTGCAGCCCGCGTACCTGCCAGGAGATGACGCCGATCATGGCCATGATCAGCAGGCTGTTGATGAGCAGGACCGTGTAGACGACGCCGCTCGAGGGCGCGATCGGCGTCAGGCCGGTCAGGATCAGGTATGTGGCCAGCGCCGAGACCAGCGACAGCACGACGACGCTGAGGCCCAGCCGGAACGCCTGCTCGCTGGGGTCAAGCAGTGCCGAGCGCCAATGCTCGAGGCCCTGCTCTGCGGCGGGGGCGGCGGGTGCCGAGCGGTCGTCAGCAGCCGGCATCTCGCTTGATCCTCACTCTTTGTCGTCGGGGTCGTCATCGGGGCCGAAGCCGGGGGCGGCGCCGGTTGGTGCAAAAACTCGTGTTCAGTTCATACGCGGCGCCCGACCAGCCGCGACGTGTCCGGTTTGGGGTCGCGTGGGTCAGCGGCATGGCACCCGGGGCCGGGCTTCATCACCGCCGGAACGACGGGTCCCCTTGTCCGGTCCGTGGCCAGCCTTCCGTGCAGCACGGCGGCCCTTGATCGCATGTGACCTGTGACCGGCAAGCCTCACGATCCAAGCGCTTAACTGTGACATTTCTGCGACTGCAAACGGGGATACCCCCGCCGCATGCGGCCGTCAAGCAGCCACCGGAAATACCGGGGCGGTGCGCGCTGATCTTTCGCGAGGCGTTGAAAAATCTAGCCTAACGGCGTCCGAAAAACCCGGATGTCGAGTTCTTTGATGCGACTTCTCAAGGTGTTGCGGTTGAGCCCTAACAGCTCGGCGGCGCGAATCTGGTTGCCGCGCGTCGCCGCCAGCGCCGCCGTCAGCAGCGGCTGCTCCACCTGCCGGATGATGCGATCATACAGCCCCGGCGGCGGCAATTCCTTGCCGAAGCTGGCGAAATAGCTGCCGAGATGGCGCTCGATCAGCTCGGACAGGTCCTTCGGCTCACCTGCCGGTTCGCTCGGCCGCGGCGGGCTGGCATCCGCCAGCTCCTGCTCCACGATCGATGCCGACAACGTGTCCTGCGTGTAGAGCGCGGCGAGGCGGCGCACGAAGTTCTCCAGCTCGCGCACATTGCCGGGCCACGGATGCGCCTTCAGCCGCTCGATGGCCCCCATCTCGATCGACTTCTGCCCGAGCCCCTCGCGCCCGACCTGGCGCAGGAAATGGCGCACGAGGTCGCCGACATCCTCGAGGCGTTCGCGCAACGGCGGAATGCGCAACGGCACCACATTCAGTCGGTAGAACAAGTCCTCGCGGAACAGGCCCTGCTGGATCTGCGACTTCAGATCGCGGTGGGTGGCGGCGATGATGCGCACGTTGGTCTTGATCGGCGTGCGCCCGCCAACCGTGGTGTACTCGCCTTCCTGCAGCACGCGCAGGAGGCGGGTCTGTGCCTCGAGCGGCATGTCGCCGATTTCGTCGAGGAACAGCGTGCCGCCTTCCGCCTGCTCGAACCGGCCCTGCGTGCGCGCCTGCGCGCCGGTGAAGGCGCCCTTCTCGTGGCCGAACAGCTCGCTCTCGATCAGCTCGCGCGGGATGGCCGCCATGTTGAGGGCGACGAAGGGGCCCGAGCGGCGCTTGCCGTAGTCGTGCAGCACGCGCGCCACGAGCTCCTTGCCGGTGCCGCTCTCGCCGTTGATCATGACGGTGAGATCGGACTGCGTGAGGCGCGCCAGCACGCGGTAGATTTCCTGCATCGCCGGCGAGCGCCCGATGAGCGGCAATTCCTCGCCGGTCTCCATCTCCTGGGGCGCGCGCTGCGGACGCCGACCGGGCTGCGCCAGCGCACGCCCGACGACGGACACGACCTCGGCGATGTCGAAGGGCTTGGGCAGATACTCGTAGGCGCCCTTCTCGGCGGCGGTGAGCGCCGTCATCAGCGTGTTCTGCGCGCTCATGACGATGATCGGCAGGTCGGGGCGGATCTTCTTGATGCGCGGAATGAGGTCGAAGGCGTTCTCGTCCGGCATGACGACGTCGGTGATGACGACATCACCCTCGCCTTGGGCCACCCAGCGCCAGAGCGTGGCCGCGTTGCCGGTCGCACGGGGCGCGTAGCCGGCGCGCGCCAGGGCCTGGTTGAGCACCGTGCGGATCGCGGTGTCGTCGTCTGCGATCAGGATCGTGCCGCGGGCCATTGTGTATCAATCCTCGTCGTCGTACCGGCTGCGTCGTTTCGGCCGCTGCAGCATTCGCCATGGGAGGCAGGGCCGTTCGTGCCTCGTTACGTCCAGCTACTTGTTTGTCCGCGCGCGGTCCTGCATCGGCAGCAGGACGCGGAAGACCGTGCGCTTGGGCTCGCTGTCACATTCAATGATGCCGCCGTGATCACCGATGATCTTGGCCACCAGCGCCAGGCCGAGCCCGGTGCCGGTCCGCTTGGTGGTCACGAACGGATCGAACAGATGCGGCTTCAGGTGGTCCGGCACGCCGGTGCCGTTGTCCTCGATGGTGATGCACAACGGCAGGCTGATGCGCGCCTCCGACCCGGGCACCGACAGGCGCACGCCGGGACGGAACGAGGTCTGCAGCACGATGCGCCCCTGCTCCGGATTGTCGCCCAGCGCCTCGGCGGCGTTCTTGATGAGGTTGAGGAACGCCTGCACCAGCTTGTCGCGATTGCCGGGCACGGGGGGAAGCGAGGGATCGTAGTCCTCGACGTGGCGGATGCCGCGCCCGAAGCCGCTCTCCGACAGCCGCCGCACGTGATCGAGCACATCGTGGATGTTGATCGGCTCCTTGGCGAGCGGCCGCTCGTCGCCGAACACCTCCATCTGGTTGACCAGGTTGCGGATGCGATCGGTCTCCGAGCAGATGAGCTGCGTCAGAACGCGGTCGTCGTCGGCAAGGTTCTGCTCCAGCAGCTGTGCCGCGCCACGGATGCCCGACAGAGGGTTCTTGATCTCGTGCGCCAGCACCGCCGCCATGCCCGACACCGAGCGCGCGGCGGCGCGATGCGTGAGCTGGCGCTCGATCATCTGCGCCATCGAGCGCTGCTGCAGCATGAGCAGGATGTGGCCCGGCTGCTCGGGCAAGGGGCCGCCATAGACGTCGATCAGCTTCGGGCCGCTGAATTTCGGCGTCACCATCTCCACGCCATACTCGTTGACGGTGGCGGTCGTGCGCCGCACCTGGTCGACCAGCGCCAGCAGCGGGCAGCCGAAGGCGACGACGTCGTCAAGCCGCAAGCGCCGCAGCATGGCGGCGCTGGTCGAGAAAAACGACTCGGCCGCCGCGTTGGCGTAGACGACGTGGTTGTCCGCGACCACGACGATGATCGGATGCGGAATGGCCGCCAGCAGCACGTCGTGCTCGACAGGCCGGCGTTCCACGGGCCCTGCCGCGGGCGCGACGATCTCCGGCTTCTTGACGGCTCTGCTCATGCGGCGACCTCGCACGTCTCGGCATAGAACTCGGCGAGCCCGCTCAGCACGGCGCCTGCGCTCTCCTCGGTGCACAGTACGCGCCGCCAGGCCTTGACGGCGATCGGGTCGCGACCACTGCGCTCCAGGTACCAGCCGATGTGCTTGCGGGCATTGCGCAGGCCGAGATGGCTGCCGTAGTGCGACAGCATCGCCTCGACGTGGCGCACGGCGATGCGGCCCTGCTGGGCGAGCGGCGGCTCACCTAAATCGTGGCCGGTGGACAGCGCCCGCGCGATGCGCGCCGGCATCCACGGCGCACCATAGGCACCACGCCCGACCATGACGCCGGAGGCGCCGGACTGAGCCAGGGCCGTCTGGGCATCCGCTGGCGACGCGATATCGCCATTGACGACGACGGGGATGGAAACCGCCTCGACGACCGGGCGCACGCCGGCCCAGTCGGCGCTGCCCTTGAAAAACTGGCACCGCGTGCGGCCATGGATGGTGATGAGGTGAACCCCGGCCTGCTCCGCACGGCGCGCCAGCTCGGCGGCATTGCGCGAACGGTCGTCCCAGCCGAGGCGCGTCTTCAACGTCACCGGCACGCCGACGGCACCGACCACGGCGTCGATCAGGCGCAAGGCGTGATCGAGGTCGCGCATCAGCGCCGATCCGGACAGCTTGCCGGTCACCTCGCGCGACGGGCATCCCATGTTGATATCGATGATGCGGGCCCCGAGAGCTTCCGCGATGCGGGCGCCCTCCGCCATCCACTCGGGCTCGCTGCCGACCAGCTGGATGCAGTGCGGCGTGATTTCGCGGCCCTGTGTGCGGCGCACAACGTCGAGCCGCTGCCGGGCCAGCTCGTGGCTGGCCACCATCTCCGAAACGACCAGACCGGCCCCCAGCTCGTGCGCCAATTGCCTGAACGGCAAGTCCGTGACGCCGGTCATCGGCGCCAGAACAACGTTGTTGCCCAGCGCCATACCGCCCACCGAGAGCTGGGCGTCAGATCGGACGGGATCGCCTGGGAGTGTCATGTGTCTAGTTTTTGCGCACAATTTCGTCATGCCTATGTTATGGGCAGAATACGGTGCTGCGCTGCGTCGCGCAAGGGCCAATAGAGGCCCATGGCAGCGATCCACAATTGCGGCGCGGCCCGCACCCCGTTAAGCAATCGGCGCTCCCGCCTGGTCCGCCGATGGCCGATGCGGGCAGCTGGGGCGCACGACATGAGCAGCGGAGGCAGACCTTGACGGTGGCGGCATTGATCGTGGCGGCCGGGCGCGGCACCCGGGCTGCCGGTGCCGCCGGTGGTCCCAAGCAGTACGTGCCGCTGGCTGGCCACGCCGTGCTCTGGCATACCCTGCGGGCTTTCGTCACGCACGCTGCGGTGGATGCCGTGCAGGTCGTCATCCACGCCGACGACCGGGACCTCTATGCCGACGCCATCGCGGGCTTGCCGTCGGCCAAGCTGCTGCCGCCGGTCCCGGGCGGCGCCACACGGCAGGCTTCGGTGCGCGCCGGCCTCGAGGCGCTCAGCCACCACGCACCGCGCCACGTACTCATCCACGACGCGGCGCGGCCGTTCCTCGGCGCCGACGTGCTCGACCGCCTGATCGCGGCACTCACCGGGCACGACGCGGTGCTCGCCGCCGAGCCGGTCGCCGATACCTTGAAGCGCGCCTCGGCGGGCGGGATCATCGCCGGCACCGTCGACCGCGCCGGGCTGTGGCGGGCCCAAACCCCACAGGCATTCGCGTTCCGGGCCATCCTGGACCTGCATCGTCAGGCGGCCGACGCCGGGCGCCACGATTTCACGGACGACGCGGCCATCGCCGAGTGGGCCGGCACACCGGTTCTGCTCGTCGAGGGCTCGAGCCGCAACAGCAAGATCACGACAGCGGAGGACTTGAGGATGGCCGAGCGGCTGATGGGACAATCGAGCACGGCCGGGGCCATGGAGCCGAGGAGCGGCACCGGCTTCGACGTACACCGCTTCGAGGCTGGCGACGCCGTCTGGCTGTGTGGCGTGCGCATCCCGCATACGCACAAACTGGAGGGGCATTCCGACGCCGACGTCGGCTTGCACGCGCTCACCGATGCGCTGCTCGGCGCCATCGGCGACGGCGACATCGGCCAGCACTTCCCGCCCTCCGATCCCAAATGGAAGGGCGCCGCATCGCACCTGTTTCTGGAGGACGCCGCCCGCCGTGTCCGCGCCAGGGGCGGCCGCATCGTCAACGTCGACGTGACGCTGCTGTGCGAGGCGCCGCGCGTCGGACCGCACCGCGACGCCATGCGGGCCGCGGTCGCCAGGATGCTCGGCATCGACGCCTCGCGGGTCGGCGTCAAAGCGACGACCACCGAGGGCCTGGGTTTCACGGGCCGCCGCGAGGGCATCGCCGCCATGGCTGCGGCGAGCGTCATGCTGCCGAGCGACGCCGCCTGAGGGCGAAACCGCGCGCGCCTCCCGGCCCCTCCCCGTCATTGTCGCGCGTGCGTGGCCCGCAAAGCCCGGACCGGCGCGGGGTGGCTCGGGCCGCTGTGACGCACCGCCTGCAGCGGACGCGCTGTCTGCCCCTCATTTTGCCGCAGCCGCAAACGGGTTGCCACGGACGGCGCCGCCGTGGCGGCACGCTATAGTCGCCCGGCGCCCTCCGCGCCGCGCCCCTTTCGCCGCGCCGGACGAAACGGCTTGCCAGGGCGCTCGATCGGCTCCACAATTTAAGTCAACATGACTGACATAAACGTACCCTTCCTGGTTTCACCCAGCGCGACCGACAGCGACATGCGCGCCGATCGCGAGCATCTGATCGCCTGCGTCGAGCTGCTGTTCTTCGCCTATCGCGACTTCACCGGCGACCCCGACGCGGTGCTGCTCGAGTACGGCTTCGGCCGCGCGCATCATCGCGTTCTGCATTTCGTCAACCGGCATCCGGGACTGCGCGTGGCGCAGCTGCTCGACATCCTGCGCATCACCAAGCAGAGCCTGGCGCGCGTCCTGAAGCAACTCATCGACGAAGGCTTCGTGCTGCAGAAGGCCGGCGCAAGCGACCGCCGCGAGCGGCTGCTCTTCCTGACGCCCAAGGGCATGCGCCTCGCGGAGAAGCTGACCACGCTGCAGATCCAGCGCATCGAGCAGGCCCTGGCGCAGGCCGGGCCGGAGGCGGACGAGGCGACCCGCCGCTTCCTGTTCGCCATGATCACCGAAGCCGATCGCGATCGCGTCGCCGCCCTGATCGCTCCCGTCGCGCCGCAAGGAGCAGCGCGCGGAGCAAGGCCGGCTCTGCAGGCCGGAGCACGCAAGCCATGACCGCGCCGCGGCCCGAGCCCCTCCCCGATGACGCGCCGCATATTCTCGTCGTCGACGACGACCAGAAGATCCGCGATCTGCTCGGCCGCTACCTGCTCGACCAGGGATTTCGCGTCACCACCGCCAAGGATGCAGCGACCGCCCGCGCCGCCATGCGCGGCCTCGCCTTCGATCTCGTGCTGCTCGACGTCATGATGCCGGGCGAGAGCGGCCTCGACCTGGCGCGCGAGCTGAAGGCGACGCGGCCGATCCCGATCTGCATGCTCACCGCGCGCTCCGAGACCGAGCAGCGCATCGAGGGGCTGGAAGCCGGCGTCGACGACTACATCCCGAAGCCCTTCGAGCCGCGCGAGCTGGTCTTGCGCCTGCGCAACATCCTGCGTCGCGGCAAGCCGCAGACCGGCCCCGCCGACGAGGTGCGCATGGGCGCCTACGTGTTCCACATCGGGCGCGGCGAGCTGAAGCGCGACGAGGAGACGATCAAGCTCACCGAGCGCGAGCGTGACCTGTTGCGCCTGTTCGCCAGCCGGCGCGGCATGCCGATCGCCCGCCACGAGCTGTCGTCGGACGACGCCACCGGCAGCGAGCGCGCCATCGACGTGCAGATCAACCGGCTGCGGCGCAAGATCGAGACCGACCCGTCGAACCCGGTCTACCTGCAGACCGTGCGCGGCAAGGGTTACATCCTGTACACCGACTGAAATGGCACGGGACAGCGGCTCGACAGGGGGCGCGCGGTTCTGCACCATGTCGGCCGCGGCGGGTCGCCCTTTGCGACCACCGTCTGCTGCCCGCAACACGACGAGCCCGAGGCCACGCCCCCCATGGTGCTAGCCCGAGACCAGATCCCGTCCGAGACGGCGCGCCCCGGCCTCCGCGCCCGCCTGCTCCGCGCCTCCGAGCGTCTGCGTTCGGCCGCCATCCAGCGCTCGGCGCCGCTCATGCGCCTGCTCGGCGAGCTGATGCCGAAGGGCCTCTACGCGCGCGCCCTCATCATCATCATCGCGCCCATCGTCGTGCTGGAAGGTGTCGTCGCCTTCGTCTTCATGGAACGCCACTGGCAGGCGGTCACGCGGCGCCTCTCGGAGGCGACGGCGCGCAACGTCGCGGCCCTCGTCGAACTCTACCAGCAGAGCCCCGACGCCGACAGCCGGCGGCGCATCGCCGACATGGCGCGCGATCAGCTCGGCCTGCAGATGCAGATCATGCCGCCCGGCGACCTGCCGCTGGCGCGCCCGAAGCCGTTCTTCGCGTTCCTCGACCGCGCACTGGCCCACGAAATCCGCAACTACGTCGACAAGCCATTCTGGATCGACACCGTCGGCCAGTCCTCGCACGTCGACATCCGCGTCAAGCTCGACGACGCGGTGCTGCGCGTCATCGCCACGCGCGCGCAGACCTTCGCGTCCAACAGCCACATCTTCCTGCTCTGGATGGTCGGCTCGTCGGTGATCCTGCTCACGGTGGCGATCCTGTTCCTGCGCAACCAGATCCGGCCCATCCTGCGCCTCGCCGAGGCCGCCGACGCGTTCGGCAAGGGCCGCCCGGTGCCGGACGATTTCCGGCCGCGCGGCGCCCGCGAGGTGCGGCAGGCTGCGCTGGCCTTCATCGAGATGCGCGAGCGCATCATGACCCACGTCGACCAGCGCACAACCATGCTGGCCGGCGTCAGCCACGACCTGCGGACCGTTCTGACCCGCTTCAAGCTCGAGCTGGCCTTGATGCGGGAGACCCCCGAGACGCTGGCGCTGCGCTCGGAGGTGAATGAGATGCAGCATATGCTGGAGGATTATCTGGCCTTCGCCCGCGGCGACGGCGGCGAGGTGGCCAAGCCCACCAATCTGCGCGACCTGCTGGAGGAGATCCAGGCCGACGCCCAGGCCTACGGGACGCCGATCGAGCTGAAGCTGCGCCGCCGCCGCAAGGACCTCGTGCTGCCCTTGAAGCGCCAGGCGTTCAAGCGCGCCATCACCAACCTCGTCACCAACGCGGCGCGCTTCGGCGACCACATCGTGCTGCGCGCGGCGACGGAAGGGCAATGGCTGCGCATCGAGGTCGACGACGACGGCCCCGGCATTCCGCCGGAGGAGCGCGTCAACGTATTCCGCCCGTTCTACCGGCTGGATCACGCGCGCAACCAGAATGCCGGCAACTCCGGCCTCGGGCTCGCCATCGCCCGCGACATTGCCAAGAGCCACGGCGGCGACATCACCCTCGGAGAAAGCTCGATGGGTGGCCTGCGCGCCATCATCTCGGTGCCGCTATAGCCGGGCCGCAGGCTGACGGCCGAATGCGCGCCGGGTCAGGCGGCGAGAACGGTGGCGCTCACGGTTTTCGGCGCACCCGACGTCGCGCCCGCCTTGTCTGACACCACGACATCAAACGCGCCGGCCGCCGCGACGCCATCGTGCACATAGAGCACGTGCCCGGCGGCCAGCTCGACTTGCGTGAATGCCGCGACCGGCACCGCCGGGGCGCCGCTCAGCGCCACGTGGCCACCGACGACATTGGACACCGCGTAGGTCAGCGTGGCGGCGCCGTCGTCGGGATCGAAAGCGGTGAGGTCGACGGTGGTCACAACCACGTGCCCCCGCTGTCGCACGGTAATGTTGAAGTCGCCCGCCAGCTCCGGCGGAATGTTGCGCACATCGGCTTCCAGCTCGCCGCCGGCCTCGACGGACAGCCGCCCATAGCGGACGTTGCCGCGCACCGAGCCGCCGTTTCCGATGTGCAAGGCTGTGCGAATGGCGGCATCGCCCTGGAAGGTGCCGCGCACGTCCAGGGTTTCGGATTTCACGGTGCCGAATACGCGCCCACCGGGATGGATGACGACGCTGCCGCCGGTGATGCGGCCCTCGATGTAGCCATGCACGTCGAGCTGGCGCACGTTGCGGATCTCGCCCTTCAGCACCGTCCCCTCGCTGATGACGGCTGCACCCTGCCCCTGCATGTCTCGCTCTCGCCTGTTGTTGCACCGGCTGCCGCCGGGTGCCGGTTGCCTGTCCCGTCGCCGCCCGGTCGCGACGCGGACCGGCGCCCGGGCTGCAGTGCCCGCGTCCGATCCTTCCGGATACGGCACACATTGCGCGCTCGCGGTGGCAATCACAAGGCAATCCGGCGCGGGCCCTGCGCGAAGGCAGCGATTGATCGGCCGGGCCGCGGCGCTCCTCACCGCGCGGGCGGCCGGTGCGCGGGTGTTCCTGCCGGAACATCCGGACACTTTGCATTGGGGTACTGACTGGATCATCAGCCGAGCATCGATCCGCAATCGGCAGGCCGCTCCGGAGAACAGTTCCATGACCCCGCGCAAGTCGAAGACCTCCCTCCCCCTCACCGATGTCGACGCCCTGCTCGCCCACACCTCGCATGGCCCGGCAGCCGTCCTCGCGCACGCCGGCTCGCATGCCGGCGCGGCGCCGATCCCGGCCGCCTTGCAGGAGGTCTCGGCCAGCGCCAGCGGCTTCGCCGCCATGGCCCCGACGCAAGGCGGCTTCGCCGCGCTCAACATTCCCACCACCCCTGGCGGCACCATCGTCACGCCGCCCAACATCGTCGACCTGCTGACGCCGCACTGGCAGAAGGCGATCAACGAGGCGACAGCCGCCAACCAGTTCTATCTCGTCGGCCGGGCGGGTGGCATGAGCCTCGACGTGACGGAGGTCTGGAAGGACTACATCGGCCGCAACGTTCACGTTGGCGTATTCGACAGCGGCGTCGAGAAGACCCACGCCGATCTCGACGCCAACTACGACGCCACGCGCGAGGTGGCCGGCACAGATGCCGCCCCCGAGACGAACGACAACCACGGTACGCCGGTCGCCGGCATCATCGCGGCCGAGAACAACGGCACCGGCACGGTCGGCATCGCCTACGGCGCCAAGATCACCAGCGTCGACGTCGGCGACCAGAAGCCCGGCTCCAGCGCCAACGTGGCGTCGCACTACGAGGTGCTGCCGCACATGCAGGACTTCGACGTCGTCAACAACAGCTGGGCCACCGGCTACCTGTACGGACGCCTGGCCAGCCCCGCCTTCTTCCAGAGCTTCATCGACGCGGCGAATGTCGGCCGCAACGGCCTCGGCACCATCGTGGTGCAGGCGGCCGGCAACGATGGGGCGGGCGCCGATGGTCATTGGGACGCCAACATGCGCAGCCAGACCAACCTGCGCCAGAACATCACCGTCGCCGCCGTCGAGGGCAACGGGCACGTGGCCAATTTCTCCAATCCGGGCGCCAGCCTGCTGGTCTCCGCCTTCGGCACCAGCGACCATGTCAACACCACCGACCGCACCGGCGCGGCGGGCTACAGCATGGGTGACACGACGGGCTTCAACGGCACCTCGGCGGCCACGCCCCAGGTCGCGGCCATCGCCGCACTGATGCTCGAGGCCAACCCCACCCTCGGCTGGCGCGACGTGCAGACCATCATGTCGCTCACGGCCCGCCACGTCGGCAGCGACATCGGCCAGCCGCACGCTTCGTACGAGCTCAACAACTGGGGGTACAACAAGGCCGACAACTGGAACGGCGGTGGCCAGCACTTCTCCAACGACTACGGCTACGGTCTTATCGACGCCCTGGCCGCGGTGCGCCTCGCCGAAACCTGGAACAAGCAGTCGACCTCGGCCAACGAGATCAACGCCGTGGCGCAGGTCAACCTCGGGACCACGGCCATCCCCTCCACCGGCGCGCCGCTGCGCTTCGACGTCACGCTCGGCGCCGATGTCGACCTCGAGGCGCTGCAGCTCGAACTCGGCCTCAAGCATCCGCGCCTCGCCGACCTGACCGTGCAGATCCGCTCGCCGGAGGGGACCTGGAGCACGCTGATGTGGCGCCCCGGCGACACCGATGCCGACGCCGACGGCAAGATCGAGGGCGACCAGCCGATCGGCACCTGGGAGTTCATGAGCAACGCCTTCCGCGGCGAACACAGCGCCGGCGTGTGGACCATCGAAGTGCGCGACACCGTCGACTCGGGCTCGGCTGCCGATCGCGGCACGCTGAGCTACGCCAAGATCACCGCCAGCGGCGGCGCCCAGTCGATCCACGACAACTTCTATTTCACCAACGAGGCCGGCGAGACGATCGCCGCCGCCAATGCCGCGGGCGATTTCTCGCGCAATCTCATCACCGACACCGACGGTGGCATCGACACGCTCAACGCCGCTGCCGTCACCAGCAACGTGACGCTCGACCTCGTGGCCGGCGGCACCTCGTGGATCCAGGGCAAGGCCATCACCTTGGCGGCTGGCACCGTCATCGAGAACGCCATCGGCGGCGACGGCAACGATGTCCTGCGCGGCAACGAGCTGGCCAACTATCTCTACGGCGGGCGCGGCAACGACAGCATCGTCGGCGGCGGCGGTGACGACACCATCAACGCCTATCGCGGCAACGACACCATCGAGGGCGGTGCCGGCGGCGACCTCATCCTGGGCGCAGACGGCACCGACACGGCGGCCTATCTGACCTCGACGGCTGGCGTGCAGGTCGATCTCAACCGCGTGGCGCAGACCGGCGGCCACGCACAAGGCGACCAGCTCTACAGCATCGAGAGCGTCACCGGCTCATTCTACGCCGACGTGCTGACGGGCAACGCCCAGAACAACATGCTGCGCGGCGACGCGGGTGCCGACCGCCTCTACGGCGGCGGCGGCAACGATACGCTCGATGGCGGCGCCGGGGTCGACATCATGCTCGGCGGCGCGGGCGACGATCGCTATATCGTCAACTCGACCTACGACATCGTGCAGGAGAGCACGGTCCAGTCGAGCGGCTTGTTCAAGACCGAGGTCGACAGCGGCGGCAACGACACCATCGGCACCACGCTGCTGAGCTACGATCTCAGCGCCAGTTCGTCCGCGCTCACGGCGGGCATCACCGGCGCCAAGCTGATCGGCACGGTCGAGAACCTCGTCTACCTCGGCACCGGCAACTTCAAGGGTACCGGCAACGCCGTCGCCAACTCCCTCGTCGGTGCCAACGGCGCCGACTCGCTCGACGGCGGCGCCGGAGACGACAAGCTCTCCGGCGGCAACGGCAACGACGAACTGGTGGACCACCTGGGCCAGAACCAGATGTTCGGCGGCGCCGGCAACGACTACCTCGCCACCTACGCCACCGGAAACACCCTGGACGGCGGCAGCGACGCCGATACCATCGTCTCGGCCACCGCCGGCAATACCATCCTGGGCGGCGCGGGCAACGACTACATCCTCTGCTACGGCGGCGCCGGCCGCGACGTCATCAGCGGGGGCGCCGGAGCGGACCAGTTCGTCTTCAACAACGCGGCGCTGCACACCGACACGTTCCATGCCACGATTGCCGACTTCGGCGTCGCCGCCAACGAGGCAACCCTCGACACCCTGAACCTCGGCGAAATGGGCGTGACGAGCATCGATCAGCTGCACTTCACGGATACGGCGACCGGCACGACCATCTCCTGGGGCAACGGCAACGACATCACGCTGGAGAACGTCAGCGCGGCGCAGATCCAGTCCTGGCAGATCGTGATGTGGTGAGGGACGACTGGCGACGAGATCTGGCTCTTGCCTTGCAGCAAGGTGGGAGCCGGTCCCGTTTCTGGAACGAGACCAATGGCGCTTCTCGCGCGTGCTTGTCGCGCCGGGAGCCCCGCTCGCGCCGGGTCAGGCGCCCGAGGAACCGGCGCCGCGACCGTAGACAAGCCGCGCACGCGCCTCGAAGGCTTCGGCAAAGCGACGAAAGGCCTTGTCGAACATGGCGCCCATCAACGCGCCGAGCACCATCGAGCGGAACTCGTAGTCGATGTAGAAGTCGATGATGGAGCCGGAGGCGACTGGAATGGGGGCGCCGGAGGCGACTGGAATGTGGGAGCCGGAGGCGACTGGAACGTGCGCGCCGGAGGCGACTGGAACGTGCGCGCCGGAGGCGACTGGAACGTGCGCGCCGGAGGCGACTGGAATGGGGGAGCCGGAGGCGACTGGAACGTGGACGCCGGAGGCGACTGGAACGTGCGCGCCGGAGGCGACTGGAAACTGGGCGCCGGAGGCGACTGGAATGTGGGCGCCGGAGGCGACTGGAATGGGGGAGCCGGAGGCGACTGGAACGTGCGCGCCGGTCAGCTGCCCCGGCGCTGTCGCCCGCTCGATGAAGCGCCAACGGTTCTGCAGGCGCCTGAACGGACCGTCGAGGTATTCCACCAGGATGGCCGGCTCGCCGGGATGCAAGGTGACGCGCGTCGTGAAGCTCTCGCGGATGGCCTTGTAGCCGACGGCCATGGTGGCGGTGAGCACCGCACCGCCATCGCCCGCCGCCTCGCGCGAGCGCACGCTCAGGCTCTCGCACATGGGCAGGAACTGCGGATACTGCTCGACATCGGCGACGACGGCGTACATCTGGCCGGCCGTGAAGGGCACGATGCGCTTGGTGGCGAAGCTCGGCACAGGTCTCGTCTCGTGGGTCTCGCTGGCCGGTCGGCCGACAAACCGCTGGGCGGCTGGAAAACGGCTCAGCGCATCTGCGTGGCGCGGGCGGTTCTCAGCTTCTCGAAATCGTCTCCGGCGTGGTAGCTCGATCGCGTCAGCGGCGAGGCCGCGACGAGCAGGAAGCCCTTGGCCAGCGCCGTGCGCTCGTAGGACTTGAACTCGTCGGGCGTGATGAAGCTCTTCACCTCGGCGTGCTTGCGCGTCGGCTGCAGGTATTGTCCGATGGTCAGGAAGTCGACCTCGGCCGAGCGCAGGTCGTCCATCAGCTGCAGCACTTCCTCGCGCCGCTCGCCAAGGCCCACCATGATGCCTGACTTGGTGAACATGGCGGGGTCGATCTCCTTCACGCGCTGCAGCAGACGCAGGGAGTGGAAATAGCGCGCGCCCGGGCGAATCGAGAGATAGAGCCCCGGCACGGTCTCCAGGTTGTGATTGAACACATCGGGCCTGGCCGCCACCACGACCTCGAGCGCTCCGGGTTTGCGCAGGAAATCCGGCGTCAGCACCTCGATGGTGGTGCGCGGTGTGCGAGCGCGGATGGCGCCGATGACGGCGGCGAAATGCGCCGCGCCGCCATCGGCGAGGTCGTCACGGTCGACGGACGTGATGACGACGTGCGCCAGCCCGAGCCGGGCAACGGCTTCCGCCACCCGCTCCGGCTCACCCGCGTCGAGCGGCTTCGGCAGGCCGGTCGCCACGTTGCAGAAGCTGCAGGCGCGCGTGCAGGTGTCCCCCATGATCATCATGGTGGCGTGGCGCTTGGTCCAGCACTCGCCGATGTTGGGGCAACTGGCTTCCTCGCACACCGTATGCAGCTTGTTGCCGCGCACCACCTCACGCGTACGGGCGTACTCGGGCGAGTTCGGCGCGCGGACCCGGATCCACGCGGGCTTGCGTTGGACCGGCGTTTCGGGGCGCGCCGCCTTCTCCGGATGACGGGGCTTGCTGGCGCCACCAGCCTGCCCGGCATTGGACCCGGCATTGGCATCGTAGACCGTGACCATGGCAGTCTCCCAACGTGACGGCGCGGGCCTCTCTCGCCTTCAGCGCCCGATGAGGCGCGCGATCAGCGTCACGATCAACGCTCCGATGGTCGAGACCAGGATTTGCGTGCCATAGGGCACCATATTGGTGACGTTGGTGATCGAGGCCGGCAGCGGCAGCAGGCCGTTCTTGACCATGAAGCCGCCGAGGATGGCACCGAGGAGGCCGGACACGATGTTCGGCAGCAGGCCGCCGCCGCCCAGGATGAGATGGGCCAGCCAGCCCGCGATCAGACCGTTGATGGCCATGACGATATACGGCCAATAGGCGCTCAACTGGCTCGCTGTCGGCAACTGCGCTTCCAGGATCATATTGCCTCCGTGGGTGGGGATTCCGTGCGGCACTCTTCGCCCAGGCTTGCCTACGGGTCGTTGGCCGGGCCGGGGGCGCAGCGTACACTTAGGCGAGAAACCTCGCCAAGAGTAGGACAATTCGCGGGCCGACCGATGGCGCGTCTCGCGCCGGCGCGACGGCCAAAGCAAAGCCCCCGGAACCGCGAGGTTCCGAGGGCCTTTATCGATGGGCAACCGTGCAACGATGGGCGCTCAGCGCGGGCCGGTCGGCGTGTGGCAGCGGGCGCCCAGATAGTCGGCCAGGGTCCGGTTGTACTGATCGACGTCGGCCTGATCCTTGCCGGCGTACTTCTTGCCCTGCTGCGCCGCTTCGACCTTGGAGCGCACGCCCCGCGAATCCAGGCGATTGAGTTCGCCCCGCAGCGACTGGCACGACTGCCCCGCCGGCAGCGGGCGTGCGCCGGGATCGCCCCCGTTCTGGCCGTTGCTGGCGCAGCCAGCCAACAGAGCCGCAACCGTGACGGCGCAACCGAGCTTAACAAGGTTCAGACTGTTCATGCCGCTCGACACCCTTCCTCAGCTGGCAAATCAGAATCCCGCTCTTGCCATGAGCCGACCAAGGAGCGCAACCCGCGATGCGAGCATCGCCGCACGCCTGTTGCACTCCAGTCGCGGCGCCATACTGCAGCCGAGCCCTTCGCACCGTTATCCTGCAGGTATCCGGCACGTATCCCGCATGTCCCGCATGTCCCGCATGCGGCAAGGCCCGCATCCGGCCACGACAAATCGGCCGAAAGCGGGCGTCGCACCCCGTGAGGCATCCGGGACGACGCAGCCGCGCCGGACCGAAGGCCCAGCGCGGCGCGCATTATCTTATGTCCGGCAGTGAGTTACTGCCCCGTGGCGGCGGCCGCGGCACCCGCCACCTTCTTGGCGGCGGCGGTCGCGGCCGGCGCAGCGGCAGCTTCGGCGGCCGGCGCCGCGGGCGCGGCAGGAGCCGGAGCGGCGGCGGCCGACTGGACCGGCGGAACGGTGCCGCACTTGGCCTGGAAGTCGGCGTTGGCCTTGTTGAGCTGGTCGGCCTTGGTGAGATCGGCCGTGGTCATCTTGTACTTCTTGACCGCGGCCTTGGCGACCTTGTCGGCAATTCCCTCGGAGCGCAGCGCGTTGATCTGCTGCGCCAGTGGCGCGCAGACCGCGTCGGCCTTGGGGGCGGAAACCGCCGGCTCGACCGACGACGTGGTGAGGCCACCGATCTGGTCGGCGCAACCAGCAAGCAGCGCGCAGCCCAGCACGGCGGCCGGCATGGCAAAGCGATGAAGCATCCCCGAAACTCCCATAACAGCCATAGCCTTGGCCCTGGCGTAATTGTTCACCCGATAAGCGATACTGTGTTTTTCATAGGTTGAGGGTTCCGGCCCGCGCAAGGTCCCAGGTCATGCCGGACGCCGCTTTGCCCCGCTTTGAGCTGCTTTGGCTGTGGAAACGCGCCTGCGGGTTGCCCGCGGAGCACACTCGCCCCCCCCTGACAGCGGTCCCAGCCACCGCCGAAAGTCCAAGCCAGCGGTCCGCGCCGAAAACGCTCACTCCGGGCTCAGCCGGCTCAATCGAGCAATCGCTCCGGCTGCTCGACGAGGGTTCGCAACGCGGTCAGCAGGTGGGCGGCCAACGCGCCATCGATGACCCGCTGGTCGCACGACAGTGCGCAGGCCATCAACGTCGCCGCCTCGATGCGTCCGCGCGCGCCGATGACGGGCCGCTCCGCGATGGCGCCGACCGCCAGGATGCTGGCCTGCGGCGGGTTGACGAGGCCGGCGCATCGCGTGACGCCGAGCATGCCCAGATTGGACACCGTGCCCGAGCCGCCGCGCGTCTCCTCCAGCGTCAGGCGACCGATCTCCGCGCGCTCGCGCAAGGAGCGCAACTCGGCCGAGATCTCGGCCAGCCGCTTGCCCTCCGCCTGACGGATGACCGGCGCCACGACACCGCCGTCGAGCGCGATCGCCACCGCGATGTCGCTCGACTTGTGGCGCAGCATCCCGAGTTCGGTCCAGGCGGCGTTGGCGGATGGCACCTGCCGGAACGCAAGAGCCAGCGCCTTCACCAGCAGATCGGTGATGCTGATGCGCACCAACCCTCCGCCGCTGCCCGTGCCGGAACGCCCGGGCGACCGCGCGTTGAGCTTGTCGCGCAGCGCCACCAGTGCATCCGCCCGCATGTCGATGGCCACCATCTGCTGCGGCACGGCCATCTGCGCTTCCTTGGCGCGATCGGCGACGTGGCGGCGCAGGCGGTCGTGGGGCACCAGGTCGTAGCTGCCCTTGGGATACTGCGACAGCACGCGCTCGTCCGCCGACAACGTGGCGAGGCTGGCCGGCTTGGTCCAGTCGGCGAAGCCGCCGCGGCGCGATCCCAGCCCGAAGTCGCGCGCCGCCCCGGTGCGGCCCGCGGCCGTGCCTGCCGCCGCCTCGCGGGCCGCACCTGAGCGCGCCGCCCCCTCGATGTCGCGCTTCAGGATGCGCCCCTGCGGCCCGGACCCTTCCACCGCCTCGAGGGCAAGGCCGTATTCCGCCGCCAGGCGCCGCGCCATGGGAGACGCCCGCAGGCGGCCGTCGGCCGTTCGCACGGCCGCCAGCCGATCGGCGCCACCGCCCTCGCTGCCCGCCAGCAGCACCGCGATCGGCGCATCGACCAGAACCGGCGCATCCCCCTGCGGCACCAGGATGCGCACGATGCGCCCCGCTTCCTCGGCCGTCACCTCGACGCTGTCGCCGCCGCTCTCGATTTCAGCGATGGCGTGCCCCGGCGCGATGGTCTGTCCTTCGCCGACCAGCCAGCGCGCGACGCGGCCGTGCACCATGCCGGGATGGACGGCCGGCATCAGGATGTCGATCGGCATGGGCGGCCTCGCGCTTGGGATCAGATGTAGAGCACGCTGCGGGCGGCCGCGACGACGCGGTCGACGCTCGGCAAGGCCAGCCGTTCCAGGTTCTCGGCGTAGGGCATCGGCACGTCGGCGCCGGTCACGCGCGTCGGCGGGGCGTCGAGATCCTCGAAGGCGACCGCCGCAATGCCGGCGCAGATCTCGGCTCCGATGGAGCACACGGGCCAGGATTCCTCCACCGTGACCAGCCGGTTGGTCTTGCGCACCGACGCCGTGACGGTTCCGAGGTCGAGCGGGCGCAGCGAGCGCAGGTCCACGACCTCGGCCTGGATGCCCTCGCTGGCGAGCTGCTCCGCCGCCGCCAGCGCCAGCGTGACGCCGCGCGAATAGGATACGAGCGTGACGTCGCGCCCGGCGCGCACCACCGTCGCGCGGCCGATCGGCAGACGGAAATCCGGGTCCTGAGGCACGTCACCCGCCGCCGCGTAGAGCCCTTCATGCTCCAGCACCACGACCGGTCCGCCATCGCGGATCGCCGATTTCAAAAGCCCCTTGGCATCGATGGGCGTGGACGGCGCCACGACCTTGAGGCCCGGCACGTGGGCGAGCCACGCCGCGAGGCACTGGGCGTGCTGGGCACCGGCGCGCGGTGCCGCCCCGTTGGGGCCGCGCAGCACGATCGGCACCCTCTGCGTGCCACCCGACATGTAATGCGTCTTGGCCGCCGAATTGACGATCTGATCGAGCGCCTGCAGCGCGAAATTCCAGCTCATGAACTCGACCACGGGACGCAAGCCCGCCATGGCGGCACCGATGGCCAGTCCCGTGAAGCCGGCCTCGGTGATGGGCGTGTCGATGACCCGCATGGCACCGAACTCGGCCAGCAGCCCTTCGGTGACGCGATGCGTGCCCTGGTGCTCGCCCACCTCCTCGCCGATCAGGAACACGCTGGCATCGGCGCGCATCTCCTCGGCCAGCGCCGCCTGCAACGCGGCACGGTAGGTCATGCGCAACATCGGCGCCGACGCCTTGGCACGCGCGGCGGGCTCGACCTTCGGCGCGGCACTGGCAGCGGGAGTGGCAGCCGGCACGGCGGCAGCTGCCGGCGCGGGCGCTGGTGTGGCAGCCGGCACGGACGACGGCGCCCCATCGGGTCCTGTGGTCACATCGGTGGCCGTGGTGGCGGCCGGCGCGGCTTCCGCCGCAACCAGCGACGCCGCCAGCTCGGCCAGCACGCTATCGACCATGCCGCTCGCCGCCCCTGGCGAAGCCGGACCCGTCGAGACCGACACCTGAACGGCGGCGGCCGGCGCCTCGGCCGCCCCCGGCGCGGCGAGCTGGGCGATCACCGTCGCCACCGGGACATCGGCGCTGCCAGCCGGAACGAGAATGCTAACGAGGCGGCCGTCGACGCTCGCCTCGACCTCGAGACTGGCGCGATCGGACCGCACCTCGGCCAGCACGTCGCCCGCCGCCACCTCGGCGCCTTCGGCAACGAACCAGCGCGCCAACGTCGCCACCGTGACGCCGCGAGCCGGGGCCGGCATCGTCACCGGCACGTGCAGGCCGGCATGCGTCGGCCCCGCCGTGGTGGTGTGCCCGGCCGGGACGCCTGCGCCGCCTGCCTCGTCATCCGCCATCTGTGCTGCCGCCTGGTGTTGTCTCGTCATCGCTGTCAGGTTCGCTCTTTCAGGCCGGCACCACGACATCGCGCAGCAGGTCCACGGGATCCGGCTCGCCCGCATCGCGCGCGGACTGCGCCGCGGCATTGACCAGCGCCCGCACCTGCTTGTCGACGGCTTTCAGCTCCTCCGCACCGGCCAGACCGCCAGCGACCAGCCGCGCGCGCGAACGCTCCAGCGGGTCGCTGCGCTCGCGCGAGGCATTGGCGCCGCTGGCGGCGGCGTACTTCTCCGGGTCCGACATCGAATGGCCACGATAGCGGACGGTCAGCATCTCCAGGATGAATGGGCCGTTGCCGGCACGGGCGTGGGCGAGCGCCCGCCGCGTCGCCTGCCGTACGGACGCGACGTCCATGCCGTCGACCTGCGCCCCGGGAATGCCGAGCACGACGCCACGCGCGGCAAGGCTGCCCGGAGGGGGCGGATTGTGCGGCACCGCTTCGACGCCGTCGTTGTTCTCCACCACGAACAGGATCGGCAGTTTCCAGCGCGCGGCCAGCTCGAAAGCCTCGGCCACCTGCCCCTGGCGCATGGCCGCATCCCCCAGGTACGACACCGCGACCGCATCCGTCTTGCGGTAGACATTGGCGAAGGCGAGCCCGGTGCCGAGCGGCCCCGTGGCGCCGACGATGCCGTGACCGCCGAAAAACCCCTTGTCGCTGGCGAAGACGTGCATGGAACCGCCCTTGCCGCGGCTGGCGCCGGTGCGCTTGCCGGCCAGCTCCGCCATCAGCGCCTGCGGAGTGATTCCGGCCGCCAGCATCTGGCCGTGCCCGCGGTGGGTGGCGACCACCTGATCGCCGGCCGCGAGCGCCATCTGCACGCCGACGACGACGGCCTCCTGGCCGATGCAAAGGTGGCAGAAGCCGCCGATGACGCCGAGGCTGAACAACTGGCCCGCCTTTTCCTCGAAACGGCGCACGAGCAGCATGTCGTGGTAGGCACGCATCTCCTCGTCACGCGTCAGAGCCGCCTCGTCGCCTCCCGGCATCGTCACGTCCCTCGCCTCCCGCAAAATATGGCCTCCGTGGCAGCCGGCACCCGGGCTCGCATTCGCGGTCGATCCAGCCTGCGGCATCGCCATGGGGCTCCAGGATGCAGATGCCATGCTGGCCCGGTTCTTGTCGGCCCGGCTGGCGTTTTTTCCAAGCTAGTAAATGGCCGCATTCTCGGGCCGGAGCAAGGCCGCGCCTTGCTGCAAAGCACAACGCCGACGAGCGCCGCGCAGCGACGCCGAAAAGCAGCGGTGCGGACGGCATCCGCAGAATTGCGCGGAGGCCATGTCAGCCCGCCAGACGCGCGGCAGATGCAACGCGACGCAGACGCGTCAAGGCCGCGTCAAGGGCGGGTCAGAATGCGATCCTGCGGATTGGCGAAGCCCAGCACATCGCGGGCGATCTCCTCGACGAGATCGGGCGCGGGGGGCTCGCGCGTCAGCAGCGCCACGTCATGCGCGAGACGGACGCGCACGGCCTCGAGGCTCTTGATCTCGAACTCCAGCAACTGGGAGCGCTCGATCAATCTTGAGCGGGCCTCGAGGCCGTGGCCGCCGTGGATGGCATGATACGCGAAGTACGACGTCAGGCCCGCGCAGCAAAGCAACACCAGGAACCGGCGGGGACGGAACGAGCGATCATGATTTCGCAGACGGAACACTGATACGCACACACGCTGCTCGACTGGGAACACCGATGTTGTAGGCCGCTCGTGCTTAAAGGCCGGTAAAAGCCCGCCCCATTCGCAACCCGCCATCATCGGCCACGGCCGCGCATCGGCCGAAGCGGGATCCTGACGCCCTATTCGCTCAGCACCTCGACCTGCACGCTGTCGCCGTTCTGCAGCACGAAGTCGCGCCGGTAGGTGCGCCCCAGCGATTTGGCCACGGCGACATAAGTCCCGGGCGCCAGCGTGTGGGTCGGCAGGGCGCCGACGCTTTCCTTCACCACCTCGCCCTGCGCGGTCTGGATCGACCACAGCGTATCGGCCAGCGCCTCGCCGCCCTGGCGCTGCACGAGCTTCAGCGTCACGCGCGCCGCCGTGTGCGCCACCGTGGCCTCGGTCAGCTTGCCGGCCTCGACGGTGACGTCGGCGCGCACCGTTGCATTGGCATCACCGTAGGTGGAGACGAGTTGATAGATGCCGGCATTGAGGCGGATGATCAGGCCGGGCTTGGCGCCGGCCATGACCACGGCGCGATTGCCGAACTGGTCGCGATCATCCGACAGGATATTGTAGCTCACGGCCGAGGCAGCCGCCGACGTGTTGCCGATCATCGCCTTGAGCAGCAGGCCGCCGGCATTGAGCACGAAGCGCTCGCTCACCGCACCGCCCGCCTTGACCGACAACGGCCGCGTCAGGTGGGCGCGCCCGTAGGCGGCATTGACCACATAGTCGCCCGGCGCCAACTGCAGCTGAGGCGACGCCTCGCGCCAGGTCCCGATCAGCTTCGACCTGGCATCCTTGGCAACATCCTTGGCCGCCGCCGCGTCCCTGGCGGCATCCTTCCCGGTCGCGAACACGCGCCAGACCAGGCCCTGGTCGATGCGCTGGCCATCCGCCGTCAACAGCGCCTCGAGCTTGACCGGCACCGTCTGCGGCAGCACCGGCGCGGGCGGCGCGACCTTGCTGGCCTCGGGCTGGGAGCGCGGCACCACGGTCATCCCGCCCATGCCGCCACCCATGCCGCCACTGGCCCCTGGCGGCACGCCGGAATCGGCGGCGGACGGAGCGGCCACCTGCGGCACCGGGGACAGCAGGTCCTGCGCCGACGCAATGCCGGCCAGACTGACGAGCACACCGAGCGCCAGAAGCGATATGACCGACGCGGTCCTGCCGCACCACCCGATGCGCACGCGGGCAACGTGGCAGGGTCCGCACGGCGCGGCTGTGGTGGCAAGGGGTGTCATGTCGTCTGCACCCGGCAAGACGTGCTCTCCGATAACGATGGCCAAATACGCGAGGCCGGACGGCCACAAGTGATCACGATGCGGGCGGCAGCATGGCGCCCGCGGCGGTCGAATTCAAGGCGACCGGCCGGACGCTCCCCGTCGGCCGGCTACGGCGCGAAATCCAGGCTGCGCACATCGCCGGCTGCAAGATCCAGCATGCGTTCCGACGATTTATCGCGGCGTTCGGCGCGCACGACATAGCGGCCCGGCGCCAGAACCGCCTTCGGCTCGGCTTGTGTCGTCCGCCAGATGACGCGCCCCTTGGCGTCCTTGATCTCCCACAGCGTCTCGCCCTGAAGCGTCAGCGCCGAAGCCCCAGCGCCGCGCAACTGCACCTGCCCGGCGTCCAGGCGCAAGGCGAGCGTGCCGCTGCCCTCGGGCTTCACCTCCATCTCGCCGCTGACGCGCGCATTCTGTTCCCCCGCGTGGGCCTCGAACCGGTAGCGTCCGGCCGGCACCTCGAGCACGGGATTGCGCGCCGTGGATCGTGCCACCTCGCGCTCGCCGCCGGCCTCGATCCGCAGCGCCCGCGTCAGGACCGGGACCGCCGACTTGGCCAGGCCGTTATCCAGCGTCAACGCTACTTGAACCCGGCCGAGGCCGAGCACCAGCGGCACCTTGACAGTATCGCCGGCTCCGACCGCCACGCGCTGACGCATCTCCAGGTCACCATACCGAGCGCCGACCTGGTAGGTCCCGGCGCGCAGCACGAACTCCGGCTGCGGCGCCGCCGAGCGCACGACCTCGCGCAATCCTTGCGGCGACTCCGGATCGTCCTCCGACACCACGAAGCCGGCGCCCGTCAGCGGCGCTGCATCGTCACGCGCCTGCAGCGACACCTGCAGCCGGCCGGTGCCGAGTTGTACCTCCTCGGACAGGACGGCGCCGGAGGCAAGCGCCAGCGGTACGTCCCGACGCAGCGTCCCCTGCTCGATGCGGAGCACATAGGCGCCGGGCGTCAGATGCCACTGGCCGCTGGGCTCGCGCGAGATGGCGACCGGCTCGACGGCGATGCCCTTGCCGTCGGCCCCGGCGGCGAAGAGCGAGACGACGGCCCCGGCAACGCCCTCCGCCGCCTTGCCGTTGCGCAGAACATACCGCAGGCGGCCGCCGGGCAGCGACAGCACAGCGGTGGTCCGGCCTGCCTCGGGGACCTCGAGCGTCTGGCGGACCACCAGCGGCCCGAGGCGCGCCTCGACGTCATACTTGCCCGGCCCGAGCGGGCTGAACACCGCCGGCACCGTGGCCTCCACCAGCGGCACGGTCTCGCCGGCCTTGGCGATCCGCCACGAGACCGGCACCTCGACCGCGGGCCCCTCGGCGCCGAAGCGGGCGGCCAGCGACAGGCCCGCCACCCCCTCGGCTCCGGCGGGCGGAACCGGCGGCTTCACCGCCGGAGCCTCCTTCGGCCCCACAGCGGGGCCGGTGCCTGGCGCCGCCGTCCGCTGCTGCGGCTGATCGAGCAGCGCGACTCGCATGGCCTCGCCGATGGCCGCCGTCATCGCCGCGGCATCCGGCGCATTGGTGAACTTGCCACCGCCGCGCGCCACGCAGGCCATGCGCTTCGCGTCGTCCTCGTCGAGAGCGGCACCAATGGCGTGTATGGCGAGTCCGGGCTGCGCCTTGGCCATCGCCTCGGCGGCCGCACAGACGTCCTGGCCGCAGTTGTCGGCATTGTCGTGGATCAGGATGATGCTCGCCGGCGCGCGGCCCTGCAGGGCCTTCGCCGCCTCGCGCAACCCACCGACGATCGGCCCCTTGCCGCGCGGGTTGAGCTTTTCCAGCGCGCCGGGCACGCGGTCCCCGGGGCCGGGCTCGGGCGGCACGATCAGCTCGATATCGGAGCAGTCGGCCTTGCGCCGGTGGCCGAACGAAACCAGCCCGACGCGTGGCGCTGTCCCTGGCCGGCTCAGCGCGGGTCGCAGCGCCTCGCGGCCGACCGTCAGCTTGTTGGTCTTGTTGTCGCCCTCGATGCGGCCCCACATCGAGCCCGAGCCGTCGAACACGATCATCACCGACGGGTCGGCGCTTGCGGCAGGGGCGGGCGGCGGCGATTGGGCCCGTGCGCCGCGCGCTGCGCCGAGCCAGCACGCCAGGGCTGCGACGAAGACAAGTGTGCACGCGGCGGCGCCGCAGCTGCCGACGACCGTTCTACCGCTGGACATCCCGTTCTCGGCACGCGACATGCGAAATTCCTGCTCCGAAGCTGGCCACGGGTCCCCCGGGGGCCACGCGGCGACCAGGGCCATGTGGCGACCAGGGCCATGTGGCGCGTCGCTCGATCTGCACGCCCGGCGATGCAACCCGCAGCATTGTACCAGACGCGGAAGTGCGATAGCGAGGCGCCACACGGACGCCGCCACACCCGGTCGCCAGCGTCGACGGTCAGGCGCGCGCTCGGCACGCCTCGCACGACGCGCTGACGATCGCGCCAGGATTCAGGATACTGCACCATGACCAATCCGACCCTCGACTTGCTCGCCTCGCGTCGTTCCGTCAAGGCCGACAAGCTCGCCGAGCCCGGCCCCTCGCCGGCGCAGCTCGACCAGATCCTGACCATCGCCGCCCGTGTGCCGGACCACAAGAAGCTGGCTCCGTGGCGCTTCATCGTCTTCGAGGGCGCGGCGCGGGCGCAGTTCGGCGCGGCCCTCGCAGGCATCGTGCAGGCCGAGGACAAGCTGGGGCCGTCGCCGGTGCGTATCGAGGCCGAGCGCAACCGTTTCCTGCGCGCGCCCGTCGTGGTCGCCGTCATCTCCAGCCTGCGCCAGCCGGCCCCCGCCCCCGAGTGGGAACAGCAGCTGTCGGCCGGCGCCTCCTGCTTCAACCTGTGCCTGGCCGCCAATGCCCTCGGCTTCGGCACCTGCTGGCTGACCGAGTGGCCGGCCTACAGCCCCGGCGTCGCCAAGGCGCTCGGCCTCGGCGCCCACGAGCGCGTCGCCGGGTTCGTATACATCGGCACAGCACGCGAGCGGCCCGAGGAGCGGGAGCGGCCGGTACTGTCCAGCATCGTCTCCCGCTGGCAGGGCTGACGGCCGCCGACACCGCCGTGCGTGAGCGCTGCCGCGATACGGCCCGCTTCGCCGCGCATCCTCGCCTAGCCCCGCCCCAGAAGACCGAGGTGTTGTCCCCGATGCCCGTTGCCAGGAACGCCTTTCGCATTCCGCTGTCCCTGCTGGCTGTCTGCTCCGCCCTCGTTCCGGCCACCTCGGCCGAGGCCAAGGACAAAACCTCGCCCATGAAGCAGACGCCTTCGCAGGTCGGCAGCGTCGATGGTGCCGGCACCTACGCACTGAGCGCCGAGGAAATGGGCTACGACTGCAAGCGGCTCGCCGGCCGCATGCAGGTGCGCCTGCTGGAGGCGCGCGCCTACAATCCGGCCAAGGATGCTCCCTCCGCCTTCAGCGCCGCGGTTCGCGGTGCGGCAGAGCCGGTGGCGGGCGTCCTGCTCGGCACGTCGAGTTCGCGCGGTGCCGATCGCGAGAAGCAGCATGCCGACGACATCGCCATGCTGCGGGCGTACAATGCCCGCCTCGCCGCCAAGGGTTGCCGCACCTACAATCTCGACGCCGAATTGAAGGCGGGAGCCAAGGCCCCGCTGCCGGCAGCGCGCAGGCCCGACGCCGGCCAGAAGCCATAGGCTTGTCGCTTCGGTTGCCCAGTGCCCCCCCGCGCGTCAACCGCTCGCCGAACCGGCCCGGCCGCCCGCCACGGCCTTGTGCAGCAGCAGCACCGGAATGAGCCCCGCGACCACGATGGCGAGCGCGCCCAGCGCCGCGTCCTCGAACTGCTCCAGCGCCGCGAAGCCGTAGACATGCGTCGCCAGGGTATCGAAGTCGAACGGGCGGAGCAGGAGCGTCGCCGGGAGTTCCTTCATGCCGTCGACGAACACCAGAAGCCCCGCCGCGCCCAAGGCAGGCATCAGCAGCGGCAGGTGCACCCGCCACAGCGTCGACAGCGCGCTTTCGCCGAGCGCCCGCGCGGCGGCGTCGAGATTGGGCGAGATGCGCCCGAGCCCGGCCTCGATGGAGCCGAGCGCCACCGCCAGGAAGCGGATCACGTACGCCAAGGTCACCGCGAACAGCGTCCCCGACAGGACGAGGCCGAGCGGCTTGCCTTCAGCGCCGCGAATGAGCCGGTCCAGCCAGCCATCGACACCGGCGAGCGGAATGAGCAACCCGATGGCGAGCACGGTGCCGGGGATGGCGTAGCCGAGGCCGGCGAGACGCACGGCCGGGCGCGTGAAGCCGTTGGCGGCGACGCGGCGGGCGTAGCCCAGCGCCAGCGCCAGCACGATGGCGACCACCGCCGACAATCCCGACAGCAGGAGGCTGTTGCCGGCGGCCTTGAGGAATCCTCCGGCCATCGCCGCACCTGCATGCGTCCAGGCGTGCCGCACCAGCACGAAGAACGGCAGCAGGAAGCCGATGACGAACGGCAGCAGCGCCAGCGCCGCCGCCAGGTAGCCGCGGCCGCCCTCGATGTCCTGGAAGGGAATGGAGCGATGCCGGTTGGTCGGGTTGTGCACCTGCGCGCCACCGCGCGCCAGACGCTCGGCCACGAACAGCAGGGCGACGAACACGAGCATGACGGACGCGATCTGCGCCGCGCCGCCGAGGTTCGCACGCTGCAGCCAGGTGGCGTAGACGCTGGCCGTCAGCGTCTGCACGCCGAGATACTGCACGGCGCCGAGATCGTTGAGGCACTCCATCAGTACCAGCGAGACGCCGGCCGCCAGCGCCGGTCGCGCCAGCGGCAGCGCCACGGCGCGGAAAGCACCGAGCGCCGTGCGGCCGAGAGTGCGGGCCACCTCGAGCGCACACACCGACTGCTGGACGAAACTCGCCCGCGCCGTCAGGTAGACATAGGGGTAGAGCACCGCCGACATGACGAAGATGGCCCCCGGCAGCGAGCGGATCTGCGGCACCGGGAGCCAATAATCGGCCGGTGTGCGCCAGCCGAACGCGGCGCGCAGGGCCGACTGCAGCGGGCCGCCGTAGTCGAGCAGCTCCGTGTAGCAGTAGGCGACGATATAGGTCGGCATGGCCAGCGGAACGACCAACAGCCGATCGATCAAGGCGCGGCCGGGAAAGCGGTACATGGTGACGAGCCACGCCGTCGCCGTCCCGATGCCGAGCGTGAGGAGGCCGACACCGGCCATCAGCAGCAGCGTATCGAGCAGCGATTGCGGCAGCACCGTCGCCAGCAGATGCGGCCAGATGTTCTCGGCCGGGCGCAACGCCAGCGCCAGGATGGTGACGACCGGCACCAGCATGACGGCCAGGATGGCGCCGACGGCGATGGTCCAGGCCGGCGACGAGCGGCGGCGCCCGCGCCATGCCCACAGCCGGTCGGGCAGCGTGGTGGCGAAGCGCAGCACGTCCTGGAGCTGGGGGCCGTCGAGGCGCGGCTTCTGGCGGTGTGGCATGGGGGGAACGAAGCCCGGTCCCCGCGTCCGCGTCAAGCGCTCCGCTGGACGGCAACGCGGTGCCTTGATCATCCCTTCGGCGGCGGTGGCGGCCTCACAGGACCGGCAGCGGCTGCCGGGCGGGGCGCCACATCCGCGGCGGTCAGAACGAAGGCGCGCGGGGCAAAACCGAAATCGCGCGCGGCCTCGCCGTGATCGAAGACCATGTCGAGTTGCATGCGCTCAGCCATGCCGGGCGTCCAATGCCGGAAGCGCGGCAGCATACGTGCCGCCCCTATCGCACCCTTGATCACGGCCGACGGGATGGCGACCAGCCTCGGCGACCGCCCCATCGCCGCGAACACCCGCGCCGCCATGTCGCGATAGGACAGCACCTCGCCGCCAGAGATGTTGTAGGCGCGGTTTTCCGCCGCGCCGGCCTCGAGCGCCTGCCGGCAGGCCGCCGCCACGTCGGCGAAATGGATGGGCTGGCGCAGGCCGCTGGCCCGGCCCAGGAGTGGAAAGAACCCCAGGCGCCGAATGACGCCGGCCATGGCCGCAATGTTGCGGTCGCGCCCGCCGCCGTAGGCCAGCGTTGGCCGCAGCACGGTCCAGGCGACACCGTGGCGGACCGCCCAGTCGCCCAGCTGCGCCTCCGCCGATGCCAACCGTTCGGCCAGTTCGCGCTCAGCCCGATCGGTCGCGCCGGACTTGGTCAACAGGCTGGTCGACGACAGCGCGACCAGACGCCGCACCCCGAGGTGCTCGAGCAGCCCGAAGTGCGCCGGCAGGTGCTCGATGCGCGCCAGACAGACGAGGCGCGGCAAGGGCGCCAGGCCGCCCAGCCGTGGCGCTCCCGCGGCCGGCAGAGGGTGCCAGGACAAGCTCCCTGGCCCGGCCGAAGCCTCCGGCGGGCCGGGGCGCGGCAACGCACCCCGCGTGAACGCCGTCACGCGATAGCCCGCCGCAACGAGGTCCGGCAGCAGGTACGCGCCAGCCGCCGAGGTGGCGCCGATGACGCCGATCCGCCGCTCCGCATCCAAGGCCTGCATGCCCCTGCCCCCGTTCCCGCCACGCCGTGCGCTGCCACCCGGCGCTTTTGGCCCCGGTCCACCCGACCGCCGACCATGGCAGACCACCGCCGATTGCGATATGCCATCGTGCTTAAGGCTGGGTACGGGTAAGCCCCGGCCGCGTCGTCGGACCCACGTCCCTGCTCGGCCACCCCACCAGTCTTCCCGCCGCCATCCGCACGAGAGACAGCAAGGTCGCATGTTTGAAGGCTTCAAGGATCGCACGCTGCTCATCACGGGCGGCACCGGATCGTTCGGCAACGCCCTGATCCGGCTCGCCCTGCATCGCGACCTCAAGGAGATCCGCATCTTCTCTCGCGACGAGAAGAAGCAGGACGACATGCGCAAGCGCTACGACAACCCGCGCCTGTCGTTCTACATCGGCGACGTGCGCGATTCCCGCAGCGTGGAAGCCGTCATGCGCGGTGTCGACTTCTGCTTCCACGCCGCCGCCCTGAAGCAGGTGCCGTCCTGCGAGTTCCACCCCATGGAAGCGGTGCGCACCAACGTGCTCGGCACCGAGAACGTGCTGGCAGGGGCCATCGCAGCCGGCGTCAAGCGCGTCGTCTGCCTCTCCACCGACAAAGCCGTCTACCCGATCAACGCCATGGGCATCTCCAAGGCGATGATGGAGAAGGTGATGGTCGCCATGTCGCGCAACCTGGAGAGCACCGGCACCGTCATCTGCGGCACGCGCTACGGCAACGTCATGGGCTCGCGCGGCTCGGTCATTCCGCTGTTCGTGGAGCAGGTCGCGGCGGGCCGCCCGATCACCATCACCGATCCCGCCATGACGCGCTTCATGATGACGCTCGACGAAGCGGTGGAGCTGGTGCTGGCCGCCTTCGAGCATGGCCGCAACGGCGACATCTTCGTGCAGAAGGCGCCGGCCGCGACGATCGCGGTGCTGGCGCGGGCCGTGCTCGAGGTGATGGGCAGGCCCGACCACCCGATCAACGAGATCGGCACGCGCCACGGCGAAAAGCTCTACGAGGTGCTGTTGTCGCGCGAGGAGCGGGCGGCGGCCGAGGATCTGGGCCCCGTGTTCCGGGTGCCTCCGGACGGGCGCGATCTCAACTACGCCAAGTTCGTCGAGCGCGGTGAAGCGCGCATCAACACTGCGGAAGACTACAATTCGCACAACACGACGCGGCTCGACGTGGCCGGCATGAAAACGCTGCTGCTGAAGCTCGAGCCCATGCGCCGCGTCGCCGCCGGCCAGACGCCAGTGTTCGAGGGCGAGTGAGATGCGCATCCTCGTCACCGGTGCGCACGGATTCATCGGGCGCAACCTCGTCTGGCGCCTGCGCGAAGCCGGCCACACCGATATCGTCGCGATCGGCCGCGATGATGCGCCGGGGGCGCTCTGCGAGGCGGCACGCGGCGCGGACTTCGTGTTCCATCTCGCCGGCATCAACAGACCGCGCGACGACGCCGAATTCGCCACCGGCAACGTCGGCGTCACCGAGACGCTGGTGCGTGCGCTCACCGACGCCGGCCGCAAGACTCCGGTCGTTTTCGCCTCCTCGACGCAAGCCGAGCGCGACAACCCGTATGGCCGCTCGAAGCGCGCCGCCGAGGAGAACTTGCGCGCCTACGGCGAGGCGTGCGGCGCGCCGGTCCACCTGTTCCGCCTCACCAACGTGTTCGGCAAGTGGTCGCGGCCCAACTACAATTCCGCCGTGGCGACGTTCTGCCACCAGGTCGCGCACGGCCAGCCGCTGACCATCCACGATCCGAGCGCTCCCCTGCGCCTCGTCTACATCGACGACGTGTGCGAAACGTTCCTCGGCGTGCTCGCGACGCCCGGCTCCGGCGTCCAGGACCGCGCGGCGCAGCCCATCCACGACACCACGGTGGGCGAGGTGGCGCGCATCATCGAGAGCTTCCCGCCCTCGCGCACGTCGCTGGTGACGCCCCCGGTCGGCCGCGGCCTCACCCGCGCGCTGCACGCGACGTATCTGAGCTTCCTGCCGCCGGCGGCCTTCGCCTATACGGTGGCGCGACATGCCGATGCGCGCGGCACCTTCGTCGAGATGCTGAAAACCGCCGACAGCGGGCAAGTCTCGTATTTCACGGCGCACCCCGGCATCACGCGCGGCGAGCACTACCACCACTCGAAGACCGAAAAGTTCCTCGTCATTCGCGGCACGGCGCGCTACCGCTTCCGCAACATCGTCACCGACGAGGTGGCCGAGATCGTCTCGCGCGGCGGCGAGGGGCACATCGTCGAGACCGTGCCCGGCTGGACGCACAACATCACCAACATCGGCGACGACGAACTGATCGTCATGCTGTGGGCCAACGAGGTCTTCGACCGCAGCCACCCCGACACCTTCGCGAAAAAGGTCGATCCGTGACAGACGCAGCCCAGCCCTCCGCTTTGATGAAGCTGAAGGTCGCGACCGTACTCGGCACGCGGCCCGAGATCATCCGCCTCTCTCGCGTGATGGCGGCGCTCGACCGCCATTGCGACCACACCATCATCCACACCGGACAGAACTACGACTACGAGCTGAACGAGGTGTTCTTCCGCGACCTCGGCGTCAGGAAGCCCGACCACTTCCTGTCCAGCGCCGGCGCCAACGCGGCGGGCACTATCGCCAACGTCATCCAGTCCGTCGACACGGTGCTGGAGACGGTGAAGCCGGAAGCCCTCCTCGTGCTCGGCGATACCAACAGCTGCCTCGCCGTCATTCCCGCCAAGCGGCGGCAGATTCCGGTGTTCCACATGGAGGCCGGCAACCGCTGCTTCGACCAGCGCGTGCCGGAGGAGATCAACCGCCGCATCGTCGACCACACGGCCGACGTCAACCTCACCTATTCCGACATCGCGCGCGAATACCTGCTGCGCGAGGGGCTGCCGCCCGATCTCATCATCAAGACCGGCAGCCCCATGTTCGAGGTGCTGACCCACTATCGGCCGCGGATCGAGGCCTCCGACGTGCTGGCGCGGTTGCAGCTCAAGGCCGGGCAATTCTTCGTCGTCAGCGCGCATCGCGAAGAAAACATCGACAGCCCGCGCGCGTTCGAGAAGCTGGTCGGCGTGCTGAATGCGGTCGCCGCCGACTTTCGCCTGCCGATCATCGTCTCGACGCATCCGCGCACGCAGAAGCGCATCGACGCGGCGGGCGCCAGGCTCGATCCCCAGGTGCGCCTGATGAAGCCGCTCGGCTTCCACGACTACGTGCATCTGCAGACGCGGGCGCGCGCCGTGCTGTCCGACAGCGGCACCATCAGCGAGGAAGCCTCGATCCTGAACTTCCCGGCGCTGAACCTGCGCGAGGCACACGAGCGCCCCGAAGGCATGGAGGAGACCGCCGCCATGATGGTCGGCCTCGAGGTCGACCGCGTGCGCCAGGGGCTCGCCATCCTGGCCGGGCAGCCGCGCGGCGACACGCGCGCATTGCGGTTGGTCGCCGACTATTCCATGCCCAACGTGTCGGACAAGGTGGTGCGCATCATCCACAGCTACACCGACTACGTGAACCGCGTCGTCTGGCGCAAGTACGGCTGAGCCGCGCGCCAATGCCCGCCGATCCCATGCGCATCCTGGTCGTCAGCCAATACTTCTGGCCGGAGACGTTCCGCATCAACGAGATCGTCGCCGGGCTCACCGCGCGCGGGCATCAGGTCACGGTGCTGACCGGAAAGCCCAACTACCCGGGCGGCGACCTGTATCCCGAGTATGTCGCAGCCCCGCAGCGGTTCGCGACCTACGAAGGCGCGGAGATCGTGCGCGTGCCGCTGGTGCCGCGGGGCAGTAGCCGCTGGCGGCTGGCTGCCAACTACGCCAGCTTTGTCGCCTCCGGCCTGCTGGAGGGCGCGCGCCGCCTCCGCCGCCGCGAGTTCGACGTCATTCTCGTCTGCCAGCTCTCACCCATCACCTCGGCGATCCCCGCGTTGTTGCTGCGCCGCCTCAAGCGCGCGCCGACCGCCATGTGGATTCTCGACCTGTGGCCGGAGACGCTGTCGGCCGTCGGCGCGCTCAGGCACCCGCGCGCGCTGCGGGCGGCGAGCGCGCTCTCCGCCTTCGTCTATCGCGGCACCGATCTGGTGCTCGTGCAGTCGCGCGCCTTCGTCGACAGCGTCGTGCGGCACGGCAAGCAGCCAGAGGCCATCCGCTACTTCCCGGCCTGGGCGGAAGCCACATTCGAGCACGGCCTCGACGGCGTCACCGCAGCGCCGGAGCTGGCTCCCCATGCCGGCACGACGAACATCATGTTCGCCGGCAATATCGGCGAAGCGCAGGATTTCCCCGCCATCCTGGCCGCGGCCGACCTGCTGCGGAGCCGTGACGACATCCGCTGGCTCGTCGTCGGCGACGGCCGCGCAGCACCCGACGTGAAAGCCGAGATCGCGCGGCGCGGACTGGAGGCTCGCGTGGTGATGCTCGGCCGTCACGGCATCGAGCGAATGCCGGCCTTCTTCGCGGGCGCGTCCGCGCTGCTGGTGTCGCTGAAACCCGATCCCGTCTTCGCCATGACCATTCCCGGCAAGGTGCAGAGCTATCTCAGCGCCGGCCGCCCCGTCATCGCCATGCTCGACGGCGAGGGCGCACGCGTGGTGACGGAGGCGGGTGCCGGGTTCGTCGTGCCGGCGGGGGATGCGGCAGGCCTGGCCGAGGCCGTGCGCCGCTTCGCCGATCTGACCGAGGCCGAGAGGGCGCGGCTGGGCGCGGCGGGACGCGCCTACTGCCGGCGCGAGTTCGACCGCACGGCGCTGCTCGACCGGCTGGAGGGCTGGCTCACCGAGCTGGCGCGGCGCGGCATCCCACGCGCCTGAGGCCGCGTTCTGGTCATCCGTCAGCGAATTGCCGTTGTGCCGGACACGGATGGAGCGCTAAGCTGCAACCCGTTCACGAGCGGGTGCGCGAGATGGTGGCATGGCGTCGCAAGGCTTGCATTGCATCGCGTTGGCTGGCGGCCGGCCTCGCCTGCACACTTCTCGCCGGCTGCGCCAAGACCTCGCGCGTCGGCGATGACGTCTCGACGCAAAGCCTCACGCGCAGCGGCAAGGCTGTGGCCCTGATGCGCGTCGGCACGCCGAGCCCGAAATGCAACTCGCTCGGCGTCCTGCTCGGGACCCGCGAGGGCAATGGTTTTCGACGCAAGCAGCCGATCGGCGTCGCCAACGTGCGATCGCTCGCCGACGTGCCGGTGGCCGAGGTCGAGCTGGAGCCCGGCGAATATCACGTGCTGGCGTTCTCCTGCATCGGCGACAAGGGGCCGGCGATCGTCGGCGACAATGCCGCCGAGGCCGGACTCTACCGCTCCAGCTATGCGTCGTTCACGCTTCAGGCCGGCGAGGTCGTCAACGTCGGCAGCCTGACCTTCAACGCCTCCCATACGGGGCGCTCCACGTTCGGGCGCGAGGTGCGCGTCGATGTCGAGGTGGTGGACTGGCCGCTCGCCGAACTGGAGCGCTTCCGCCAGCGCCGCCCGGCCCTCTATGCCGCCATGAAAACGCGCCTCATGACGGTCGCGCCACGCGGGCCCCAGACCGCCAATGCGCAGGGGGCCACCTGCACCCGCGCCCGCCAGTTGCAGGCCGAGGGCAAGCTCGCCGCCCTGCCCAACGGGTGCTAGCGCGACAAGCACCGGCCGCCGCCACTCTCCCGCCCTTGAACTGGGGCATGGCCTCGATGCCGGCAGTCGTGGTAAGTGCCTCCACGAGATGGCAGAACCGGCCTCGCCCGCTGCGCGCGCCGGTCAAACGCGGGAATGGACACGGGATATGGACCCCAAGCGCCCCTGGGATTGCGCCGACATGACGCAAGTCCGCGCCGAGATCGACCGCATCGACGCCGCCCTCGTCGACCTCATCGCCGAGCGCTTCGGCTATGTGGATCGCGCCTGGCAGCTCAAGCGCAATACGCCGGAAGGTGCTACGGTGCCCTGGCGCATCCAGCAGGTCATCGACAAGGTGCGCGCCCGCGCCCGCGAGCGCGAACTGCCGCCGGAAATGGTGGAGATGGTCGGCGCCCAGTGGCGCAACATGATCGGATGGTTCGTGCAGTACGAGGAAGAGCAGTTGCGCGCCAAGGACGACCCCGACGGTAATGGCCCCAAGGCCTGACGCGCACAGTGCCTATCGCAGCTGCCGTGGCGCCAGTCCTGGCCCGAGGGCCAGGAGCAGGAGCCAGGAGCCAAGATCCAGGAGCCAGCCATGCCGACCAACCCCACGCGCCGCGCCACCGTACTCGCATCGGCCGGATTTGCCGCAGTCATCTGGGCCACGCTCCGGCTTCCGGCAGCCAGGGCGCAGACCGCCACGCCGCCGACCCTGGACGCCAGGACAGCGCACGCCAAGGCCATGGCCGGCGAGATCGTGCTGGTCGACATCCGCACGCCGGAGGAGTGGAAGCAGACCGGACTGCCGGCCAGCGCTCATGCCGTGACCATGGATCAGCCGCCGGCCACGCTGGTACCGGCTCTGGCGGCGCTCGCCGGCACGGACAAGTCCAAGCCGCTGGCCCTCATCTGCCGCACCGGCAACCGCTCGTCGCACCTGGCGGCGCAGCTGCGCAAGGTCGGCTTCACCAACGTCATCGACGTATCGGAAGGCATGGCCGGCGGGCGCAATGGCCTGGGCTGGGTGAAAGCCGGCCTGCCCCTGCGGCCGGGCTCCGAGGCGGGCCAGGCGCCGAAGCTCGATGCCGCCGCCGCTGCGCCGGGTGCCACGCAACCCTCCTGCCAGGCCAAGCCGGCGGCGGACGGCAAGCCCGCATCATGCTGAGCGCACTGCTGGTGGCGGCACTGCCATTCGCGCCGATGACCGTCGTCGTCATCGCGCTCCTCAATCCGGCGGTGATCGCGGTGGCGCTCTATCTCGGCGCCAAGGCCAACGAAGCGCAAAAGCTCGTCGTCGCCGCCTTCGCCGCGGCGCTGGCCGGCGTGGCCCTGATCTGGCTCGCCGCCGAGCTGCGCCTCGAGTTCATCGCCAAGCCGGCGCGCGCCGCCGCCGGCATCTTCGTGCTGCAGTTCCTGTTCGGCCTCGTCTGGGCCGCCATCGGCTACCGCTTCCTGCGCAAGCGCTAACTCAGACCCTGCGCACGAATTCCTGACGCTCCGCGCATCAGGAATTCGCGCGCTTCCGCCGCTCGCGGCGGGGCCCCTTGGCCCCTGGGCCGGCGCAAGGGAAGGTCAGGATTTTCGCCGGCCGGTATCAATGTGGCGCGCCTGGCTGGCGGCTGCCCCGCCGGCGGGGCGCGAGGCCATGTCGGCGACATGCCTCCGGCATGAGCCCATCTCGCACAGCGACCCGCCGGCGCGGCGAGATCATGCGTCCAGCTCGATCCACACCGGCACGTGGTCCGACGGCTTTTCGCGCCCGCGCACCTCGCGGTCGATGCCGACGCCCGCCAGCCGGTCCGCCGCTTGCGGCGACAGCAGCAGGTGATCGATACGGATGCCGTCGTCGCGCTGCCAACAGCCGGCCTGGTAGTCCCAGAACGTGTAGACGCCGTTCGCGGCGTTCACCGCGCGCACCGCATCCGTGAAACCCAGCGCCAGCAGCTGCCGGAAGGCGCTGCGCGATTCGGGCTGGAACAGCGCGTCGTCCACCCAGGCGGCGGGACGCCTGGCGTCGATCGGCTCCGGTATGACGTTGTAGTCGCCGGCCAGAACGAGGGGCATCTCGGCGTCGAGGCTGGCACGCGCATGCGCCTCCAGCCGTCGCATCCAGGCGAGCTTGTAGGCGAACTTGTCGGACCCAACGGGATTGCCGTTGGGCAGATACAGAGACGCCACGCGCACGGCCGTCTTCGCGCCCACCACGGTGGCCTCGATGAAGCGCGCCTGCAGGTCGTCGTCGTCGCCCGGCAGGCCGCGCGTCACGTCCTCCAGCGGCCGTTTCGACAGCAGCGCGACGCCGTTGAAGCCCTTCTGCCCATGCGTCTCGACGCGGTAGCCCTTCTCCTCGAACATCTCGCGGGGAAAGCCCTCGTCGACGCTCTTGATCTCCTGCAGGCAGACGACATCCGGCTGCGCCTCGCCCAGCCAGGACAGCGCCGCCTCCAGCCGCGCCTTGACGCCGTTGATGTTCCAGGTGGCGATCTTCATCGGATCAGGCCGGCGTGCCGGACTGCCCGGCGCGCTTCTGCTCGACGCGTCCGACCGCCCAGATGGAGGCCTCGTAGAGCAGCACCGTCGGCAACGCCATGGCGATCATGCTGAACGGATCGGGCGGCGACAGGACGGCCGCCACCGCCGTGATGGCGACGATGGCGTAACGGCGAAAGCCGCGCAGACCTTCGGCGGTGACGATGCCGGCCTGGGCCAGAAGGGTGAGGATCACGGGCAGCTGGAAGCAGGCGCCGAAGCCGAGAATCAGATGCATGATCAGCGACAGATATTCCGAAACGCGCGCTTGAAGGTGGATCTCCACCGGCCCACCGGTCTGCTCCATGGACAGGAAGAACTTCATGGCCAGCGGCATGACGACGAAATACACGACCGCCGCGCCGAGCAGGAACAGCACCGGCGTGGCGATGAGATATGGCACGAAGGCGGCGCGCTCGTTCTTGTAGAGGCCCGGCGCGACGAACTTGTAGATCTGCGATGCCACCACCGGAAACGTGATGCAGGCGGAGCCGAACAAGGCGAGCTTCATCTTGGTGAAAAAGAACTCCTGCGGTGCGGTGTAGATCATCTCGATCTTCTGCGCGTCGCCGCGCGCCCACTGATAGGGCCAGACCAGGAAATTGTAGAGTTCCTGCGCGAAGGCGAAGCAGAACAGGAAGCCGGCGCCGAGCGCCAGCAGCGACCAGATGAGACGTTGACGCAGCTCGGCCAGATGCTCGAGCAGCGGCGCCTTGGAGGCTTCGATGTCGTCGTGACCGTCGCGCTGGCTCGGGTCCTTGTTGGGCTGTAGCGGCCCCTTGGCCTCGACGGGGCCGACCGCCGGCATCGGCGCGTCGTCGGCAAGGCCCGGAACGGGAGCGATATCGTTCGACACCGGGCCTACGCGCTCCTCTTCTCGACCGCGGCGACCGTGCCCGTCGCGGGTTCGGCTGTCGCGGCTGCTGCGGGCGCGGCCGGCGGTGCGTCGCCGGCCGTGACCGATGACGGCGCCGAGGACGCTGGCTCGCCGGCATGCACGGCGCCAGGGCGCGGCAGCGGCTGCGTAGCGCCCAGCGGCTGCGCGGCGCCCAGCGGCTGCGCGGGGCTTGCCGCCATTTCACCCGCCGGCTCGCCCGTCACGACTGGTGAAGGCGCAGGAGCAGGCTCGTGTGATAGCGCGGGCGTCGGCGGCGGCTCGGCGATCTGCACGCGATCGGGACGCTTCGGCGGGAACTTCAACGCCTCATCGAGCCCTTCCGTACCCTTGGACAAATCCGCCGCCACCTTGGCATCGGCCTCGCGCACCGATTTCTCGATGTCTCGGCTCGTCTTGTCGACCTCTTCGCGCATCTGGTCGAGTTCGGCCTCGCGGATGGCGGCATCGAACTGCGAGCGGAACTCGGTCGCGTGGCGGCGCAGAATGCCCATGTAGCGCCCGATCGTGCGCAGCAGGATCGGAAAATCCTTCGGCCCCACGACGAGCAGGGCGACGACGGCAAGGATCAGCAGTTTTGATGACGTGAGGTCGAACATCATCGCTCTCGGGAGGCGCGGCGGGGAATTGGCGCCGGTCTTCGGACGCTGGCGGCAGGGCGACGATCCAGCACCGATTGAGACGCGCACGGCAACGGTCGCGTCCCCGGATCAGGCCCAGCATCGCCGGCCGGCTCGCATCAGGGGAGCCGAAAAGCATCCGAGCGGACGAGGCCGTCGTGCAGCCGCATCCGCTCCATCCGCGAGCCGTCGCCAGTGCAACCGCGGGAGGATCAGGCCTTGCTGTGCTCGCTGGACTTCGAGCCGGCAGAATCGATGACCTTCGGATCGGCCGGCTTCTTGGCCTCCACCTCGTCGTCGTCCGACATGCCCTTCTTGAAGCTCTTGATGCCCTTGGCGACGTCGCCCATCAGGCCGGAGATCTTGCCGCCGCCGCCGAACAACAGCACGGCGACGAGCAGAAGCAGGATCCAATGCCAACTGCTGGTCAAACCCATCGAGGCGAACTCCATTGCGAGCGCCAGCCCATGCGGCACCCATTGCGGTCGATTGCCCGGCACTATCGCAGAAACGACCAGGGCCAGCAAGGTGGCCGACGCCGCGCCCGGACCGCCCCTAAGCTATTGATCCGACGCATGTAACCAGCGCCGCTACGCAGCCTCGGGCAGCACTGTGCCGAGCCACGGCTGTCCGGTTCGGTATTTCGATGTGCATTTCCCCCTCTCCCCTCAGAGGAGAGGGGGGGGTGAGTGGGCGCCGCACCCCGAGATGGGAGCGGACAGCCCTTTGTCTCAAGCCGAGCCGGCGGAGAACACGAGGAGGCGGGCGCGATCGATCTCGATGCGCACCTCGGCGCCGCGCGCAAGGCCTGCCGCCTCCTCCACGCGCGCGCGCAGCGGCTTCTCGAAGCCTTCGACCGCGATCTCCGCCCGCCCCGTATCGCCGAGGAACTTGACGCGCAGCACGCGGCCGGCGAGGCAGCCGCCGTCAGCCCCGTTGGCCTTCGGAGCCGTCCCGGCCGACACGCGAATGCCGCGCTCGCGGATGCACAGGATCGCCGTCTCGCCGTTCGCCAGCCCAGGGGCCGCGATGCGGCCGATCGGCGTCTCGACGGCGCCGCCCGTGACGCGCGCCGGCACCTCGTTGATCTCCGAGAACAGCCGCGCCACGAACAGCTCTGCCGGCTGCCGGTAGAGGTCGACGGCGGAGCCGGCCTGCACCAGCCGCCCGGCCCGCATCACGGCGATGCGATCACCCAGGCGCATGGCCTCCTCGGGGTGGTGGGTGACGATCATGCAGGTGGCGCGCGTTTCGCGCAGCAGGGCCAGCGTCTCCTCCTGCATGCTGTCGCGCAGCTGCACGTCGAGACCCGAGAACGGCTCGTCCATCAGCACCACGGCCGGACGCGGCACGATGGCGCGGGCCAGCGCCACGCGCTGCTGCTGGCCGCCCGACAGGATGTGCGGATAGTCGTCGGCATAGCGCTCCAGCCCGACGCGGGCGAGCACCGACAGCGCCTCGCGGCGGGCGTCCTCGCGCGGCAGAGAGCGCAGGCCGAAGGCGACGTTGTCGATGATGGTCAGGTGGGGAAACAGCGCGAAATCCTGGAACATCAACCCGACGCCGCGTTCCTCGGGCTGCACGAAGCGGTTCGGCCCTGCCACTTCGCGATCGTTGATGAGCACGCGCCCGGCGGACGGCTTCTCGATGCCGGATGCAATCCTGAGCAGGGTGGTCTTGCCGCAGCCGGATGGCCCGAGCAGGCAGACGACCTCCCCCGGCGCGATTTCGAGCGAGAGCCCGCGCAAGGCGTGGCCCTCGCCGTAGCGCCGCTCGACGTTGTCGAACTTCAGGCTGGCCGCGAACGTCGCCGCGGCACGGCCGCGCGGCGGGGCGCTGGCCGGCACCGGCTCGACCTCGCTCGAGGTGTTGCTGAGGAAACGCTTCCAGAGTGTCATGGCGCGACTTTAAGCAGACTTCGCCGCACGGGGGAACCGGCTGGCCCAAAACGTGGCCACTGCTGAGCCGCTCGCCGGCTCCCACCCTCGACCCGCTGCCAACCGTTGGTTGACGCGCGTCAGTCGGAGCCGGGCTTGGTGTCGGCGGACTTGGCGGAGCTCTGTTCCCCTGCGTCCGACGGGCCTGCATCCGGCTGGATTGTATCCGTCTGGACTGCTGCCGACGGCATCGGTCGACCGTGGCTGGGGCGTATGGCCATCATCGTTCTGACGGTGGCGATCTCGGCCGCCGACAGGGGCGACGGCGACGCCTGTCCAGCCGACGCGACGGGCGCAGCCCCGGGCGCAGGCTTCGGCACATACGTGCCCGTCGCCATCAGCGATCGCAGCTCGGACAACTCGAGCGACGACATGGGCTTGCCGTCCGGCGGGACAAGGCCGGCCGCAAGCCGCGCCATGTCCCCGAGCAATGGCGCCGCGCCATCCCGCACAACCTCGGCTGGCTCGCCGTCATCCTCAGTCATCGATCGGTCCCCAATTCGCATATGTGGTCAGCACAGCGCGCCGTGCAGCACTCAGGTGTCTTCGTCGGTGCCTGAGGCGGCCCCAGTGTTGTCCCATGTGTCGTCCAGCGCCAGTTCGGGCTGGGGCTCCTCGTCGGGGCTGTCGAGCGGCAGCTCGTCCGGCATCAGGGCAGCGACATCGGTCGGCTCCGGGACGGTGAAGCCCGGCGGCAGGTTGTTGTCGAGGAGCCCCGCGCCCTTCAGCTCAGCGAGCCCCGGCAGGTCCTTGATGCTGTCGAGGCTGAAGTGGCCGAGAAAGCCCTCCGTCGTGCCGTAGGTAACGGGCCGGCCCGGAGCCCGCCGACGCCCGCGCGGTCGCACCCAGCCTGTCTCGAGCAGGATGTCGAGCGTTCCCGCCGAGGTCGAGACGCCACGGATCTCCTCGATCTCGGCGCGCGTCACCGGCTGGTGATAGGCGATGATGGCCAGGGTCTCGAGCGCCGCTTTCGACAGCTTGCGCTCCTCGCTGACCTGACGCTCCAGAATGTAGGACAGGTCCTGCGCGGTGCGGAACGCCCACTTGCCGGCGACGCGGACCAGATTGACGCCGCGCGGCGCATAGGCGCGCTGCAGCTCGGCGAGCAGGGCAGCGACATCCGCGCCGCCGCGCTTGGCCCCCAGCGCCTCGGCGAGGCGCCGCTCGTCGAGCGGGTCGGCAGCCGCAAACAGCACGGCTTCCAGGATGCGCAGTGCCTCGGCGCGCTGATACGCCGCATCGGCCGCGCCGCCACCTTCGCCCTCTCCCCTCGGGGAAGAAGGGCGGGGTGAGGGGGCTGACCGCGACGGCACCGGCGGCTCGGATTCACCCGCTGCCATCTCCACATCCTCGGCGGGGGTGTTGTCATTGGAGGTGCCACCGCGCGGCACCAGGCTCAGCCGTGGCGGATTCATTGCATCCCTCCAGCCTGCATCGGGACCCGCGCCATCATTTCACGCGCTCCCACTCGGCACCGGTGTCCCGGCGGCGCATGTAGATCGGTGCGAACGGCGCCTCCTGGCGCAGTTCCACCATGCCTTCGCGCGCCATCTCCAGCGTGGCACCGAACGAACTCGCCAGCACCGTGCGCGTGTCCTCGCCCTCCGGCAGGTATTGCTCGAGGAACAGATCGAGCTGCGTCCAGCCGCCGACGCTCGTACCGACCAGCCGTTCCAGCCGCTTGCGCGCGTCCTTGATCGACCACACCTTGCGCGCCTTGACGACGTGCGTGACCTTGATCGTGCGGCGCCGCTGGTCGGCGTAGGCCTTGAGCAGATCGTAAACCTGCGCCGTGTACTGGGTCTCGCGCACCGTCTTGACGCTCTGCGGCAGGCCGCGCGCGAATACGTCGACGCCGAGGCGCTTTCTCGTCATGAGCTGGGCCGCCGCATTGCGCATGGCATCGAGCCGCATCAGGCGGAACGACAGCCGCTGCGCCATCGCCTCGGCGGTCTCGACCTCGCCCGTCTTCTCCTCGCGCGGCAGCAGCAGGCGCGATTTGAGGAAGGCGAGCCAAGCGGCCATGACGAGATAATCGGCGGCGAGGTCGAGCCGCACCTTCTGCAACTCGGCAATGTAGGCGAGGTACTGCTCCACCAGTGCCACGATCGAGATGCGGGCAAGGTCCACCTTCTGCGTGCGGGCGAGCGCCAGCAACAGGTCGAGCGGCCCCTCGAAGCCCTCGACGTCGACCAGCAGTTGCTCGTCGGCCGATGGCGCCGCGTCGGGCCCGGGGGCTTCCCAGGCCTCGACGGCGCGGTCCGACTCGGCCGTTGGCTCACCTGCTCCGCTCATAAGGTACCTGGCGCCGCCGGCGCGTTTGCCCCTTGCACGCTCCCTCGCCCACAGTGGCGCGGGACTTGACCCCAATCCTTGGCATGGCCGCGCTCGACTTGTCGAGGCAACGGTCAGACGCGAGCCGAATCATATCTGATTCAAGGGCGAAACCTGGGCCGGGGGGCGGATCAGCTGTGGGCACTCTCGCTGTTCAGCCGCGCTTCGGCTGCTCCCTCCGAGCACGGCACCGTGATGGTCTCGCCGATGCTGGGCAGAAAGCGCCGGCAGTCGATCTCCCCGGCAGGCGGGGCCGGCTTGGGCGCGGCACCCGGGGCGGCCGTGGCAGGCCTGGCGGGCGTCGCGTCGGGCGCCGCGAGCGGCGGCGGCTCCGCCCCGGGTGCCGGCTCCGGGCACGCGGTCTCGATGGTGGCCAGCGCCCGCGCCACATAGCGGCGACATCTTGTCGGCGCAGGTTGCGGCGCGGCGACCTCCGCAGCGACAGCGGCATCCTGCGATGGAGCCAGTTTCGGCGGAACTTTCGCAATCGGAGGGGGAACACGAGCACCGGCACGCGGCTGCGCGGCGGCGGAGCCGGCGGCCATCAACTGCCAGGCGGCGATGAGCAGGGGGATGGTTGCAGCACGGCGAAGCATTGGCATCTGAACGACCTGAGGCTCGAGCGGCGGTTGGAGATGTCCCGTGATCCTGCGCGCGCAGCCCCAGGTGCACTGTTCCCAGCGGCACAAGGTTCAAAAAGAGGGGAGTTCGAGGGGTCACCCCCTCGAATGGGGCGTGGGCGATAGCCCCACTCGCGGAACGCGACCCTGCGACGGGCAGCGACACCCCGAGCACGACGAAGGCCCCGGGATCGCTCCCGGGGCCTCCGACTGACACTCTCTCGTCTGGTCCCGCGATCAGCCGTGCGACAGCACGGCCAGCATCAGCAGGGCGACGATGTTGGTGATCTTGATGGCCGGGTTCACAGCGGGGCCCGCCGTGTCCTTGTAGGGATCGCCGACGGTATCACCGGTGACCGACGCCTTGTGCGCCTCGCCACCCTTGACGTGCTTGACGCCGTCCTTGTCGACGAAGCCGTCCTCGAACGACTTCTTGCCGTTGTCCCAGGCGCCGCCGCCCGAGGTCATCGAGATGGCGACGAACAGGCCGGTGACGATGACGCCGAGCAGCATGGCGCCGACCGAGGCGAAGGCCGCGGCCTTACCCGCCGCACCGCCACCCGCAACGTTGAGGATCACGAAGTAGAGCACGACCGGCGACAGCACCGGCAGCAGCGACGGGATCACCATCTCCTTGATGGCGGCCCGCGTCAGCAGGTCGACGGCCGCGGCGTAGTCGGGCTTCTCGGTGCCCTTCATGATGCCGGGCTTGGCCTTGAACTGGCGACGAACCTCCTCGACGATGGCGCCACCCGCCTTGCCGACGGCGGTCATGGCGATGCCACCGAACAGGTAGGGGATGAGGCCGCCGAGCAGCAGGCCGACGACGACGTAGGGGTTGTCGAGGCCGAAGTCGATCTTCGGAATGCCCTTGAAGTAGGAGAACGCCGTGGCGCCCTGCTTGTTGGCTTCGGTGATGAAGTGCTGCAGGTCGTAGTTGTAGGCGGCGAACAGCACCAGCGCGCCGAGACCAGCGGATCCGATGGCGTAGCCCTTGGTGACGGCCTTGGTGGTGTTGCCGACAGCGTCGAGAGCGTCGGTGGACTTGCGCACTTCCTTGGGCAGGCCGGCCATTTCGGCGATGCCGCCGGCATTGTCGGTGACCGGGCCGAAGGCGTCGAGCGCGACGATCATGCCGGCGAGGCCGAGCATGGTCGTGGTGGCGATCGCGGTGCCGAACAGGCCAGCGAGCTTATAGGTGATCAGGATGGCGGCGACGATGACGATGGTCGGCAGGGCCGTCGATTCCAGCGAGACCGCGAGGCCCTGGATGACGTTGGTGCCGTGACCGGTGACGGACGCCTGGCTGATCGAGCGCACCGGACGATAGCCGATGCCGGTGTAGTACTCGGTGATCCAGACGATGAGGCCGGTCAGCGCGAGGCCGACGACGCCGCACATGAACAGGGCCTGGCCGGTGATGGTCTGGCCGGCGACGGTGCCGACCTCGCCGAAACCGCCGAGCGCCAGCTGCGTGGCGGCATAGAGACCGCCAATCGACAGCACGGCCGAGGCGATGACGCCCTTGTAGAGCGCGCCCATGATGGAGCCGTTGGAGCCGAGCTTGACGAAGAACGTGCCGATGATCGAGGTCACGATGCAGGCGCCGCAGATGGCCAGCGGGTACATCATCAGGTTGGGCAGCAGCTTCTGCGTGCCGAACAGGATGGCCGCGAGCACCATGGTGGCGACGACGGTCACCGCATAGGTCTCGAACAGATCGGCGGCCATGCCGGCGCAGTCGCCGACGTTGTCGCCCACGTTGTCGGCGATGGTCGCCGGGTTGCGCGGATCATCCTCGGGAATGCCGGCCTCGACCTTGCCGACGAGATCGCCGCCGACGTCCGCACCCTTGGTGAAGATACCGCCGCCGAGACGGGCGAAGATCGAGATCAGCGAGGCGCCGAAGCCGAGGGCGACGAGCGCGTCGATGACGGTGCGGTCGTTCGGAGCCTTACCGAGCACCGCCGTCAGCACGTAGTAGTAGATGGCGACGCCGAGCAGCGCCAGACCGGCGACCAGCATGCCGGTGACGGCACCCGCCTTGAAGGCGATGTCGAGGCCCTTGGCGAGCGACACGGTGGCCGCCTGCGCCGTGCGGACGTTGGCACGCACCGAGACGTTCATGCCGATGTAGCCGGCGAGGCCCGAGAGCACGGCGCCGATCAGGAAGCCAGCAGCGACGAGGCCGCCGAGCAGGTACCAGGCCAGCACGAAGATGACCGCGCCGACGATGGCGATGGTCGTGTACTGGCGGTTGAGGTAGGCCTGCGCGCCCTGGCGCACGAACCCGGCGATCTCCTGCATGCGGGCGTTGCCCGCGTCGGAACTCATCACCTGCTGAATGGTGAAAATGGCATAGAGGATCGACAACGCCCCGCAGGCGATGATCCCCAATAGGAGCTGATTCATGTGCTGGTCCCTTCGGGCCTGAAGTCTTTGCGCTCGGGTGCGCTGAACCGACGACGTCTGACGGCCACGCACCGACCCGCACCCCCCGTTGGCGCCGAGTCGGGCGCGACCATGCCAAATGAGCGGGAATATGGCAACACGGCCACAATCGATACTTTGTAGAGGCACCAGATTGACAAATGGCAGAATCGGGCGGTCGGAATTGACAGCGCGCACCTCGTTGCAGCCCTGAACCCTACCGTTGGGGTTGGGAAATCATTGACGATCGCCGACGCCGGCGCCAAGTGTCAGCGCATGCACACCGCGCCGCACATCCCCGAGGCCAAGCCGCTGTTCTCCTACCGTGCGGGCGCTCCCCCCGCGAACGGACTGCCGTTGCCGCGCGGCCGTGGCAAGACGATCGGGGCGGCGGCACCTTTCCTGCCCATGAGCCGGGCCGAGATGGACGCACTCGGCTGGGACCAGTGCGACGTCATCATCGTCACCGGCGATGCCTATGTCGATCACCCGAGCTTCGGCATGGCGCTGATCGGCAGGCTGCTGGAAGCTCAAGGGTTCCGCGTCGGCATCATCGCGCAGCCCGACTGGCAGTCGGCCGAGCCGTTCCGCGCCCTGGGGCAGCCGCGCCTCTATTTCGGGGTCACCGGCGGCAACATGGATTCGATGGTCAACCGCTACACGGCCGACCGCCGCATCCGCTCCGACGACAGCTACACGGTCGGCGGCGCGGCCGGCCGCCGCCCCGATCGCGCCGCTCTCGTCTACGCCCAGCGCTGCCGCGAGGCCTACCCTGGAACACGCATCGTGCTCGGCGGCATCGAGGCGTCGCTGCGACGCATCGCCCAGTTCGACTACTGGTCCGAGAAGGTGCGGCGCTCCCTGCTGGTGGACGCCAAGGCGGACCTGCTGCTCTACGGCAACGCCGAGCGCGCCGTCGTCGAGGTCACGCATCGCCTGGCGGCCGGCGAGAAACCGGAAACGTTCGACGACATCCGCGGCCTGGCGCTGATGAAGAAGACCGTGCCCGACGGCGTCACGGTGCTGCATGCCGACGACGTCGACAGCGCCGACGAGGGAGCCCGTCAGACGCAGGGACCGGCCGTGGTGCGGCTGCCGGACTATGACAAGGTGGCCGAGGACAAGACGGCCTACGCGCGCGCCTCGCGCGTGCTGCACCGCGAATCCAACCCCGGCAACGCGCGCCCGCTGGTGCAGCGCCATGGCGACCGCGAAGTGTGGCTGACGCCGCCGCCGATCCCGCTGACCACGGCCGAGATGGACGGCGTCTACGAACTCCCCTACGCGCGCAGCCCCCATCCCTCCTACGGCGACGCCAAGATTCCCGCCTGGGAGATGATCCGCTTCTCGGTGACCATCATGCGCGGCTGCTTCGGCGGCTGCACCTTCTGCTCCATCACCGAGCACGAAGGGCGCATCATCCAGAACCGCTCGGCCGACTCGGTGGTGCGCGAGATCGCCGCCGTGCGCGACAAGACGAAGGGCTTCACCGGCGTCATTTCCGACATCGGCGGACCGACCGCCAACATGTATCGCATGGCCTGCAAGGACCCGAAGATCGAGGCCGCCTGCCGGCGCCTGTCGTGCGTGCATCCCGGCATCTGCCCCAACCTCGACACCAGTCACGACGCGCTGATCGACCTCTACCGACGCGCGCGCGCCGTGCCGGGCATCAAGCGCGTGATGGTCGCCTCGGGGGTGCGCTACGATCTGGCGGTCGAGAGCCCGGCCTACGTCAAGGAACTCGTCGAGCATCACGTCGGCGGCTACCTGAAAATCGCGCCGGAGCACACCGAGGCCGGCCCGCTGGCGCACATGATGAAGCCCGGCATCGGCACCTATGACCGCTTCAAGGCGCTGTTCGACAAGGCCGCGAAGGATGCCGGCAAACAGTATTACCTGATCCCCTATTTCATCGCCGCCCATCCCGGCACCACCGACGAGGACATGATGAACCTCGCGCTGTGGCTGAAGAAGAACCGCTACCGCGCCGATCAGGTGCAGACCTTCCTGCCCTCGCCGATGGCTCTCGCCACCGCCATGTATCACACGAACGTCAATCCGCTGCGCGGCGTCCGGCGCGGCGCCGGCGAGCCGGTGTCGGCGGTGAAGGGCCTGAAGCAGCGCCGCCTGCACAAGGCCTTCCTGCGCTACCACGACCCGGACAACTGGCCCGTGCTGCGCGAAGCGCTGAAGGTCATGGGCCGCGCCGACCTGATCGGGCCAGGCCAGCACCAGCTCGTGCCGGCGACGCAGCCTGCCGGGAGCGGAACGGCGCAGCGGTCTGGCGGCTGGTCTGCCAAGAGCCACAGCGGCAGCGGCCGCGGCGCGCCCCCGTACAGCCGCTTCACCACCACCGGAACAAATCGCAAGAAGCCCCGCTGATACCCTGCGCACGAATTCCTGATGCGCGGAGCGTCAGGAATTCGCGCGGTTCCGCCGCTCGCGGCGGGGGCCCTTGGCCCCTGGGCCGGCGCAAGGGAAGGTCAAGATTTTCGCCGGCCGGTATGAGACGACGGCGCGCGACGGCATGCCGGCCTTGCCGCCAAACCCGCTCGCATGCCTGGCTATTCGACCCGCAGTCCGCGTTCGGCGAAGCGAGCGGCGAGGCGGCCCTTCTTCTCGGAGGCGATGCGCAGGCGCAGCTTGACGGCGCCCTCCTCGTCCGCCGAACGCTCCAGGATGTCGGCGTTGTCGTAGAGCCAGCTCAGCAGGCGGCCCTCGTGCGCCGGCAGCGTCACGTCGAGCACCTCGTCGCCGGTGCCGAGCCGGCCATCGATCGCCGCCAGCAGCGGTTCAATCCCCTCGCCCGTCACCGCCGATACCAGCACCGGATGACGCTCGTCGAAGCGCGCCGCGCGCTCGGCTTCGAGCAGCGCCTCGCCCGCCATCAGATCGACCTTGTTCCACACTTCCAGGATGTGGCTGTGCGCCGGCAGCGTATCGATGCCGAGATCGGCCAGTACGGTCTCGACATCGCGTGCCTGGGCGGCGGTCTCGGCGTGCGAGATGTCGCGCACGTGCAGGATCAGATCGGCCTCGATGACCTCCTCCAGCGTGGCGCGGAAGGCGGCGACCAGCATCGTCGGCAGGTCGGAGATGAACCCAACCGTGTCGGAGAGGATGATGCGCCGGCCGCTGCGCAGCCGCACCTCGCGCATGGTCGGATCGAGGGTGGCGAACACCTGATCCTTGGCCAGCACTGCGGCGCCGGTGACGCGGTTGAACAGGGTCGACTTGCCGGCGTTGGTGTAGCCGACGATGGCGACGATCGGGTACGGCGTGCGGCGACGGCCGGCGCGATGCAGCTCGCGCGTGCGCACCACGACCTCGAGCTCCTTGGACAGCGCGTCGATGCGCTCCTGGATCATGCGCCGGTCGAGCTCGATCTGCGCTTCGCCGGGGCCGCCGAGGAAGCCGCGTCCGCCGCGCTGGCGTTCGAGATGGGTCCAGGCGCGCACAAGGCGGGACTTCTGGTAGCTCAGATGCGCGAGTTCTACCTGCAATCGGCCTTCGCGCGTGCGGGCACGGCGGCCGAAAATCTCCAGGATCAGCCCGGTACGGTCGAGCACCTTCGCGCGCCAGGCCTTCTCGAGGTTGCGCTGCTGCACAGGCGTGACGGCGTGATCGATGATGACGAGCCCGGCCTTATGGTCGCCGAGCAGGGCCTTGATCTCATCCACCTTGCCCGGACCAAACAGCGTGCCGGGCTTCGGATTGGGGACCTGCACGATCCGCGCGTCCGCGATCTCGAGGTCGATGGCCTCGGCAAGGCCGCGCGCTTCTTGCAGCCGGTCCCCGGGGGAATGCCCGGTGTCGGAGCCGCGCTTGCCGGCGGGCTTCTCCGCACGCCTGTCCGGCGCGCGCGGCGGCAGGCCCGCGGACGGCGGCACGGCAGCGCTCGCCTCGCCGGCGCGGCGCGGCGTGTGCCGTGTCAGAACCGGCACCAGCACCAGGACGCGCGACGTCGACGCCGGATCGAAGGCAGCCCCCGTCGCTTCCGCGCTGTCGTCGGCATTGCCGTTGTAGTCGGCGTCGTCCGGATGTCTCGTATCGTCGATGATGCGGTTACCCTGCAGCGCCCTCGGCGGGGTCGTTATCCATCAGATGCACGGGCTGACCGGGCATGATGGTCGAGATCGCATGCTTATAGACGAGCTGAGAATGCCCGTCACGGCGCAGCAGGACGCAAAAATTGTCGAACCAGGTGACGATGCCCTGCAGCTTGACGCCGTTGATGAGGAAAATGGTGAGAGGAGTCTTGTTCTTGCGCACATGGTTCAGGAACGTATCCTGAAGGCTCGGCGCTCGTTCTGCGGCCATTTCGAGGGTGTCCGTCTTTTGTGTGTTCTTGTCTCGGGCAGGCTTTGCCGGCGATGGTAACGCGAGGTCACGGTTTACGCGGTCGTGGCCGGCGCCGGTGCCTCGGATCGCGCTCAGCAAACACCGCGCGGCCCAGGGTCCCGTGTCGGCTGCACGATGCCGCGGCACAAACGGCAACGACCACCAAGGAGTGGATCCTCTGGTGCCGGTGCGATATAGCAGCGCAGCATATAGGAACGGTGACGGATTTGAAGGTGAAACTACGGCCTCAGGCCTAGAACGAACGGCCTACGCCGCGCGTGCGGATGATCGTTCGTTCGGCACTGCGATGAAAGCTTGAGCGCAACAGTCGCGTTACCGGACCGGGCCGACCGTCTCCAACGCGATGGCCGTCGATGGCAACGACCGGCATCACCGTATTGGAGGCCGAGGTGATGAAGGCCTCAGATGCCGCCTTCGCCTCGGCGACCGTGAACCGCCGCTCGACGAGCCGCAGCCCGTCGGCCGCCAGCGCATCGAAGGTGGTGGCCCGCGTCACCCCGGCCAGGATGGCGCTGTCGATCGGGCGCGTGACGAGCGTGCGGTCTGGCAGCACGATCCAGGCGTTGCTGGACGCGCCTTCGGTGACGAAGCCGTCGGTGTCAACGAGCCAAGCCTCCTGCGCGCCGGCGGCGCGGGCCTTCTCCTTGGCGAGGCAGGCCGGCAGCAGCATCACCGTCTTGATGTCGCAGCGCCGCCAGCGGATATCGGGGACCGTGATGACCGAGATGCCAGCCTCAGCCTGGACCTCGCCGCGCGCCGGGTCCTTGGCCCGCGCGATGACGATCAGGCTCGCCGGCACGTCGGCGGACGGGAAGGCGAAATCACGCGGCGCGGCACCGCGCGTCACCTGCAGGTAGACGGCGCCGTCGCGGACCTTGTTCAGCCGCACGGTCCGATGCAGCACGATTTGCAAGGCGCCCCGCGCCATCGGTGGGCGCATGCCGAGTTCGCCCAGCGAGCGCCACAGGCGGTCCAGGTGGCGCGTCTCGTCGATGACGGCGCCGGCCTTGATCTGGCACACCTCGTAGACGGCGTCGGCAAGCTGGAAGCCGCGGTCCTCGACGTGCACGGAGGCCTGCGCATAGGGAACGTACCGGCCGTTGACGTAGACGATGCGCGACATGAGGCGAGGCTTGATGATTGGTCGGGGCAGCGGGATTCGAACTCGCGACCCCCTGCTCCCAAAGCAGGTGCTCTACCAGGCTGAGCTATGCCCCGACGACCGGCTCAGTACCTGAAGCCTTTCTCCCCCGCCGTCAAGGCGTGTCAGCCCCCGGGGCGCTCGAGACCCGCGGCGGCACCTATCCCATTTCCGATTGTTCCCTGTCCCCGGCCATCTACTCCCCAGCCACCTACTCCCTGGCCTTGCCCTGGCCGTGGCGGGCCAACACGTCCCGCGCTTCGCCGACGACGGCATCCGCGATGGCCGCGTGGCCCTCGGCCGTCGGGTGGAAGGCCCCGGAGTAGGTGGAGGCCAGCAGCACCTGGAACCAGGCCAGATAGTCGATCTTCATCACCTTCTGCATCAGCGACGGCGCGACGTGGAAGTTGCCGGTCATGAAGGCGTCGTTGGGCGTGCGGAACCAGCGCTGGCGCGGCGCGTAGGGGCTGTAGTCGGCCGGGTTGTAGGGCTCCCACTTGCCGGCCTCGTTCTGGCGCGGCAGGCGCAGGTCGTCGGCGATGGAAAAGGCGTTGTCGGTAAAGCCGGCGCAGATGCCACGGCCGATGAACTGCTTGCGGTGCGCGTCGGCGAAGGTCCAGCCGTGCGCGGCAGCCGATTTGCGCATGACGTCCTGCAGCTGATCGGCAACCTGCTGACCCTCGCGCACCTTCTGCTCGCTCAGGCGGAAGTCGGTCAGCACCTCCATGCCCGAACGCCCGTCGGGGCAAACCTTCGATCCGTCCCCGAGCAGGGCGAGCCCCGGATAGCCGGTGAGGATGACGCGGTCGCTCTCGTTCCACGGCACGTGCAAAATGTAATGGATGGCGCGGTTCAGCGCCTTGTAGCGCTCATCGAGCGTATCCATCCGGCCCTTCGCCTGACTGGAGGCATACACGGTGCCGAACCAGCCGCCGAGCTTGCGCAGAAGCGACTCGTCCGCCAGCACGGCGTTGGCGAGCAGACGCGCGAAGCCGATGTCGTTGCCGCCGATGGAGACGAACATCAGGTCGATCTTGCGCGAATGCTCGGGCGCGCACTTGCGCAGCACGAGGCCGCCCTGCAGCTCCGCGACGGCGCCGTTCATGTGATAGGCCTCGGGCAGGTCCTGCAGCGGCGCCTCATGCTTGCCGCACTGCGCGGCGGCGATGAAGGACACCTGGCTCAGGTCGGGCGGATTGGGCACCCACTCGTTGCCCTTGTAGCGCAGGAACAGGCCGGCCGTGACCTCGGCGCCCGAGCAGGCTTCACCGACATAGGTGACGGCGCGGTGCGGATCCTCGATGGCGAGCTGCAGCGCGGCGCGCAGCTGGTACGAATAGAGCGAGCGGTGGCAGGCCTGGTCGACCCAGCGCGCGTTCTCGTCGAGAAAGCTCTTGTCGCCGATCTGACGCCAGTCGCCGACGCGCGCCGGGTAGCCGACGAGGCCATTCTTGCCGTAGTTGGCGGCGCGCTCACGCGAGAAACGCACCGGCTGATCGGGATTGCCCTCGCCGGAACCGAAGCTGTCGCCCATGCCGACGATGAGCAGATCACGCACCACGATATCGCGCGCGGCGACCTCCTTGCCGCCGATCTCGACCTTGACGGCGGCCCCGGCCGGATAGGGAATCTGCACGTTCAAGGGATCGTTGCAGGCTTGGCGCACGATCTTCGCCTTGGCGGCGCGCGGGCCCTTGGGCTGGATCGACCACGTACACTCGACGGTGCCGGTCTCCTCCAACCCCTCGAGGGTGACCGTGACCCCGTGCGACGCCGGGTTCATATAGGCCGTGCCATCCGGGCAGATGTAGCGGTTCCTGGCATCGTTCCAGCACAGCTTGCGGAACATGGTCGCCGCCCAGCCCTCCGGGTGGCGCTGTGCCAGGGCGCGCTCGGCCGCGAGCACCGGGCTCTGCTTTTCGTCGTCGGCCAGCGCCTGGAAGGTGGCGCGATGGACCTCTGTATCGGCCGGGTCGACGAACAGGCGGAACGGATTGTCGACGCGCCAGGAGACGCTCGGCTCGGCCTCGGCCCGCCCCGGCGTCGCCAGCAGGCCGGCGAGCACCAGGGACATCAGCGGCGCGATGCGAGGGGGGATCATCATGACAGGTTCCGTCGTCCGTCGGGTGTCGAGAGCAGGTTGCGGTGGTGGTTTCGGCGCGCCGGCAGGACGCGCGCGGCGGGTGTCATAGCTTGCGGATGTGACGCGCCTTGAGCAGCGTCCAGGCTCGGGTCAGCGGCAGAATATCGCAAGCCTCGGCGTTGGCGCCTCCACCTGCCGACGTGCCCTCGAAAGCGCGCAAATAGGGCTCCACAAGGGCAGCCGGCAGCAGCGCCGCGCGCAAGGCCGCCCGCTCGGCGCCCGGCGCCTCACGGAGGGCCACGCGCGCCCGGGCCAGATGAGCCCGCGCCGCGGCACAATAGTGTGCGCACACGCCGGGAGACGGCCCGTCCCCCACACTGGGCTCTGCGGAGCCGGCGAGGGACGCACCGGGAAACGGATTGCGGCCCCGCGCGCGGGCCAGCGGCAGATCGCACAGGATCCGCGCCAGCGCGTACGCCGCACCTGCCTCGCGACTGGCGCGGTCCGCGACCTCGGACAGGGGTTGCCCGGCCGTGGCGCCGATCGCGATGCGCGCCGCCTGACGGAACAGCGTCCCCTGGCCCGCGTCGAGGTGGAGGGCGAGCGCCGCGGCATCCGGCATGGCGTCGGCATAAAGGTCGTGCCGGCGGGCGTCGATCGCCGCCTGCAGCTCGCCCGCCTCGACGCGGCCGGCACGCACCAGCCCGCTCAGCGCATCGGCCACCGGATGCCCCGTGCGGGCGGGCTCCAGGTGCGGATTGGCCGCCTCGGCGAGCACATCCCACCACCACTGGAGGCGGATTTCGCCGATCATCGGTTCGGCGACCGTGCGCGGAACGCGCTCGATCTCGCCGGCGAAAGCGGCCAGCGCGATCAGATCGTCCCGCACGCCACCCGGCACCAGCAGGGCGGCGAGGTAGCGATCGATGTCGCCGCCCCGCGCCGCCGCGCGCATGGCCTCGCGCTCGGCCGATGACACTGCGGATGCGAAAGCGGGAGCGGGGGCCTGGGACACAGGGAGCAATCTCACCGCTAGCCGTGCGCCGCGATGATCATCAACGCCGTAACCGGCAGCAGCAGGAACAGGTTGATGCGCGCGATGCGCTTGGCCTTGGCGCGGGCGGCAGCCTTGGCCTCGGGCGGCGCGGACGCATCGAGGAGGGTACGAAAGGCCGGCCGCACGCCGGCCTCGACCAGCGCCGCCATGACGAGGCCGCCCAGGACCGCCGACCATTGCAACAGGGCGCGCACCGGCGGCACGAACACGGCCGAGCCGTAGATGTGCTGGCTCAGCACATAGCCCGAGATGACGAGCAGCAGCAGGCCGCTGAAAATGACGGTACGCGCCGACAGCGTGAAGGCGCGCCCGAGCCCGGCGACATACCACTTCACGAAGCCGGCGCGCTCCGCGTCGCTCGCGGCTTCGACGGCGGGGATGTGCAGGAAGTTCATGAACACGATGAGCCCGCCCCAGACCATGGCCGCGAGCACATGAGCCAGGCGCGCCAGGATGCCGGCGAGACCGAAGACATCGGTCTGCCCAGCGGCCAGAAGGGCCGCGCAGACGAGCCCGCACACCAGCACCGCGAGCAGCACGACGCGACGCGGGTTGTCGAAAAGGTCTGACATGATCGGCTTCACCCCGTGTTGGCGGCGCGGCTCGGCGCGTGCTGCCGTCTCGCTTAGCACGAGAAGCACGCCTCGCACGAGAAGCGGACGTCCGCGATCACCCGTCGGAGCCGGCTGTGGCGGTGCCGGGCGCGTCGTCGCTCGGGCGCGAGCGCGACTGTACCGGCACGGCAGCGGCACCGCGGGCGCGCAGGAGGTCCTTGTCGAGCCGCAGCGGCTCGGACTCGCCCAGCCGGGCACGGAACAGTTGCACGTTGGCCAGCACCTTGGACACGTACTCCCGCGTCTCCTGGAACGGAATGCGCTCGATCCAGTCGATGGGGTCCACCTTCGGATCGCGCGGATCGCCAAACTGCCGGACCCACTGCCGCGCGCGGCCCGGGCCGGCGTTGTAGCCGGCGAGCGTCAGCACGTAGGAGCCGGCGAACTCGTCCATGCGGTCGGCGATGTAGGCCGAGGCGATCATGGTGTTGTAGGACGTATCCGTGAGCAGGCGCGGGATCTCGCACTTGATCTTGTAGTCCTTGCAGACATGCGCGGCAGTGACGTTCATCACCTGCAGCAGGCCCTTGGCGCCGGCCCCCGACACGGTGGTCGGATGGAACTCGGTCTCCTGGCGCGCGATGGACAGCAGATAGGCCGGCTCGGGCGGCTGTCGCAGCGGGCGGTAGGCCGGGAAGGCATTCAGCGGGTACGCGTAGGTGACGAGGTTCTGTCCGCGCGCGATGCCAGCCTTGCCGAGACGGACGGCGGTCTGCGGATCGTTGAGCCCGTTGGCCAGATGCGCCACCAGAGCGCCATGCGCCTCGCTCTCCAGCACCGAGCGGATGTGGAACAGGAAGTTGCGCATCAGACCGAGATCGAGCCCAGCCTTGCGCGCGATCACGGCTGCCCGCACCGCATCCATCTTGACGAAGCGTGCGATCTCCTCGTCGCTGGCCGCCGCCGGTGGCTTCAGGTCGAGCGTGCGCTTGCCCGGTTCGAGCTTCTGGCGCGCCAGCAGGCCGTGGAAGGTATCACCCTCCGCGCCGGCCACCTTGTAGTGCTCGCGCGCCGCCGCCGCGTCGCCCCGTGCCTCGGCCGAACGCCCCAGCCAGTAGGCGGACTTGGCGCGCGACAGCGGGCCGTCGGCCGCCTTTTTCAAGGCGACGAGATGCGGCTCGGCGAGCTTGGCGTCCTTCAACAGGCGCAGCGCGATCCAGCCGGCCATGAACGTCTGCTCCTTGAGCGGGTTCACCGTCAGGGGGCCGGCGCTCTTGACCAGATCGAAGGCGAGCCTGTTCTTGCCCGAGTTGAGCGCCGCATAGGCCGCCGCGCGTCGCTCGAGCCACCAGCCATCGGGATTGACGAGGCTCGCCGCGTCCGTCGGAGCGGTCAGCAGCAGGCGAGCCGCCTCGTCCGCCTGCTTCGACAGCCGCGCCTGCTGGGCCCGGTGGAACAGCAGCCCCCAGTCCTGGCCGCTCTCGGCCGGCAGCGCCGCCAGCAGGGCCGGCGCGTTGCTCGCATGCAGGAACACGGCGAGACGGGCGTTGGCCTTCTTCTGCTCCGCCTCGGGCAGCAGGGCAATGGTGCGCCGCGCGATCGCGGCCCGCTCGTTGCGATCGGCGGTCCAGCGCACGTCGTCGATCAGCAGGCGATCCAGGCGCCACTTGTGGTCGGCGGCGGTCAGATGGGCTCGGAACCGCTCGACGAACGCGGTCTCGATCCCGGCCGGAATGGTCTCCTCCCGCCACGCCTTGGCGGCGAGCGTCCGGGCGCCTGCCGCATCGCCCTGGGCGAGCAGTGCGGACGCCAGCGCGGCCATGCCGGCTCCGGTCCGTGGCTCGCGGCCCTTGAAATGCGCCTTGACGGCATCCGCTGAGGCACCCTGCGCAAACAGCGCCTCGTCGCTGCGCGCCAGCATCAGGGCGAGGTCCGGCCAGGTCGGGTTGGCCTCGGCGAAGGCTCGCGTCTCGGCCAGATCGCTCTTGCCGGACCGCAGCCGGTACCAGTCGACCAGCTTGCGGGCCAGCGGATCGGACAGCCGGTTGCGCGCCTCGACCGCCTGCTCCAGGTTGCCGGCGACGACGGCCTTGAAGGCTTCCTTCAAGGCTGCCGCATCCTCGGGCGAGACACTGAGATCGCGAAGCGGGGCGAGAGCGCCGTCCAGCCGCATGTTGAAGGCGATCTCGGCCGGATCGCGCGGCGCCGTGCGCGGCACCTCGGGAAGCTGCGGACGGGCCTGAGCCGGCACGGTCTCGGGCGGCGCTGCCGCTCTGTCCGCCGCCTTGCCGGCCTCGCGAGCCGAAACGGGCGACACCGCCAGCACGGCCAGCACGGCGGCGGCCAGCACGGCGGCGGACAGAGCGGAGGCGGCCAGACGGCGATGGATGACAGCGCGCAAGACAATACCTTCCCTGATGAAGCCCTTGATGAAGCCCTGATGCGGCCGGGATGGCCCCTTATGCGACCCTGATGCGGCCCCAACCGGACCCTGATGCCGCCCGGATGCGGCCATGATGGGGCAAGCGCCTGTCGGCTTGCGGCCCGGCGAGCGAGGGCCTAATGTTCGCTTGCCGCGGACCGGCCGTCCGTCTCCGGCGGGAGCGGGTGCGCCCTGTCGTCACACAGCTGGCAGCCCGCGACGACCGGACGATCCGACGCCTGTCCGATTCACCTTTGACCGGCCGTCAGGATAGCGGACTTGCTCCGATTCGGCGCCCACGGCGTGCCGGCAGAATCGCGGGCGGCGTTGCGCGGCTGCCGAGGACCAACGAACGACGACGAACAACGACGAACGTAACCATGCCGGCCGGCAGCTTCAAGGCGTGAAGGTTGGTCAGCCATCACCGGAGGCATCGGGGCCCAGCGCCCCGGGGACACCGGACTTCCCAACGAACACGGCGAAACAAGGCCGTGACACAAGGACGATAGGCACATGCTCAAGGGGTCGATCACCGCTCTCATCACGCCTTTCAAGGGCGACGCGGTGGACGAGGCGGCGCTGGCCCGCTTTGTGGAATGGCAGATCGCGCAAGGCACGCAAGGGCTGGTGCCCGTTGGAACCACGGGCGAGAGCCCGACGCTGTCGCACGAAGAGCACAAGCGGGTCGTCGAAGTAACCATCGAAACGGCACGCAAGCGCGTCCCCGTCATCGCGGGCGCCGGCTCCAACTCGACGGCTGAGGCCATCGAGTTGTCGCAGCACGCCAAGGAGGCCGGCGCCGACGCGGTGCTGATCGTCACGCCGTACTACAACAAGCCGACGCAGGAAGGGCTTTACCGGCACTTCAAGGCCATCAACGACGCCGTCGACATCCCGATCGTCATCTACAATATCCCCGGCCGCTCGGTGATCGACATGTCCGTCGCCACCATGGCGCGTTGCTTCGCCGAGCTGAAGAACGTCGTCGGCGTCAAGGATGCCACCGGCAACCTCGCCCGCGTCTCGCAGCAGCGTCTGGCCTGCCGCATCAAGGGCCGCCCCGACTTCGTCCAGCTCTCGGGCGAGGACGCCACGGCGCTCGCCTTCAACGCCAACGGCGGCGTGGGCTGCATCTCGGTCGCCTCCAACGTGGCGCCACGGCTGTGCGCCGACCTGCAGGCCGCCCTGGCCAGGGGCGACTTCAAGGCCGCACTCGCCCTGCAGGATCGCCTGATGCCGCTGTTCGACGTGCTGTTCCTGGAGACCAACCCGAGCCCGGTGAAGTACGCCGTTTCGCGTCTCGGCTTCTGCTCGGACGAGGCACGCCTGCCGCTGGTGCCGCTGACCGAGGCCACCCGCACCGCCGTCGATCAGGCCATGGCCGACCTCGGGCTGCTGACCGCGAAAGCCGCAGAATAGAACGCGCGACCCGGGTAGGGCGACACCGCCCTCATCCCTGCATCCTTGAGACAACAGGCACCGCATGGCGGCCAAACAGGACGACGGCCGCAAGCTGGTGGCGGAAAACCGCAAAGCACGGCACGAATACTTCATCACCGACGACTACGAGGCCGGCATCATGCTGACCGGCACCGAGGTCAAGTCGCTGCGCAAGGGCCACGCCCAGATCGGCGAGAGCTACGCCTCGGCCGAGGACGGCGGGCTGTGGCTCGTCAACGCCTACATCCCCGAGTACCAGGACGCGGGGCGCTTCTTCCAGCACGAGCCGCGCCGCAAGCGCAAGCTGCTCGTGCATGCCAAGGAACTGCACAAGATCGCCATCGCCACCGAGCGCAAGGGCATGACGCTGATCCCGCTGGAGCTGTATTTCAATGCCCGCGGCAAGGCCAAGCTCAAGCTCGGGCTCGCCGAAGGCAAGAAGCTGCACGACAAGCGCGAAGCCGCCAAGAAGGCCGACTGGAACCGCGAGAAGGCGCGCATCATGCGCGACAAGGGCTGAGCCCGTCGCCCCGTGTCATCCCGGCATCCATTGCCGGGATCCGGCGTCCAAGAGGCGTTGCACTCCGCTGCCAGATGGGATGACACCCGGTGTCTTGCCGTTGCTCGAAGGTCGTTCGACGCCGATCGTGCATCCATCGCCACCGTCGGATCGGGAGCCTGCACGTCCGATGACGAACGCCGATCGCGCTGCAGAGGCCTTCAACATGGCCGGCTATTGCCTCGGTCGCGGCGCGCGCGCGCAACCCGGCAAGATCGGCCTCATCGTGGTGGCCGATCCCTCCGGTGCGGCGGCCGAAACGTGGACCTATGCCGCGTTGGAGGACGCCGTGCTGCGCGGCGCGCGCGGTCTGCTCGATGCCGGCTTGCAGCGTGGCGACCGGCTGCTGATCCGCCTCGACAACACCAGCGACTACGCGCTGCTGTTCTTCGCGGCGATCGCGGCGGGCCTCGTGCCGGTGCCGACCTCGAGCCAGCTGACCGAGGACGAGGCGCGCTTCCTCGCCGCAGACAGCGGGGCCACGGCCATCGCCGAGGCGCCGCATCTGGCCATCTCCGACCTGCCGGACGGCATGTTGCGGCTCTCGGCCGACAGCATCTCCCGCCTGCTGCGCGAAAGTCCGCGCGGCGCCTATGCGGCGACGCAGGCCGACGATCCGGCCTTCCTCATCTACACCTCCGGCACCACGGCGAACCCGAAGGGCGTGCTGCACGCCCAGCGCTCCGTGCTCGGCCGCCGTCCCATGGTCGACGGCTGGTATGGGCTCGACCGCGCCGACCGCGTACTGCATGCGGGCGCCTTCAACTGGACCTATACGCTCGGTACCGGCCTCACCGACCCGTGGGCGAACGGCGCCACGGCCATCGTCTACACCGGAGAGAAAGACCCCGCGCTGTGGCCACGCATCATTGCCGGCACGGACGCCACCATCTTCGCCGCCGTGCCGAGCCTCTACCGGCAGATGCTGAAATACGGTCGCCCGACACGCGATGGACTGGGCCGGCTGCGGCATGGGCTGATCGCCGGCGAGACGCCACCGCCCGGCCTGTTCGAGGACTGGCACGCCGCCACCGGGCGCGAGTTGTACGAGGCGCTCGGGCAGAGCGAAATCTCCACCTACGTGTCGTCGAGCCCCTCCGTGCCGCGCAAAGCCGGCCGCGTCGGCAGACCGCAGGCCGGCCGCCGCATCGCCATCCTGCCGGTGGACCCGGACGACAAGGAGGACGCCCTCACGCTGCTGCCGGCGGGGCACGAGGGGCTGCTCGCCGTGCACCGCTCCGACCCCGGCCTGATGCTCGGCTACTGGAACCGCCCGGACGAGGAAGCCGAGGTGATGCGCGGCGACTGGTTCGTCGGCGGCGATCTCGCCCGCATCGACTCCGATGGCTACCTCGCGCATCTGGGGCGCGCCAACGACATCATGAAGGCGCTCGGCTATCGCGTGGCGCCGCAAGAGGTGGAAGCGGTGCTGGCGCATTTTCCCGGCGTGGCCGAGGTGGCCTGCCGCGAGGTGCGCGTGCGCGCCGACGTGTCGGTCATCGGCGCCTTCATCGTGCCGAGCGATCCGGCGGCGCCGCCCGATGCGGACGCCGTGACCGCGTTCGCCGCCGAGCATCTGGCCGCCTACAAGGTGCCGCGCCAGATCGCGTTCGTCGCCAGCCTGCCGCGCACGCCGAACGGCAAGGTCAAGCGCTCGGCTCTCGGGTGATCGCGAGAGCCGCCGCGTGGGGCATGGCCCCGGGCATGGCCCCGGGCATGGCCCCGGGCATGGCCGCGCCATTGCCGTAGGCCCCGCCGTTGCCGTAGCAATGTCCGCCTTGCCGGAGCGTGCCTCGCGACATGCTGCCTTCGAGGCCGTCCCCGCGAACGCCTCCCCTCTGCCGCCGCCTGCGCGCCGAACTGACGCGCGCCCCGCATCGCGCATCCTGGTTACTGCGAGCGCGACGCCTGTTTCAGCATGGCACGGACGACGATCGTGCCATGCCGGCCACCCATGCGGGCCACTGGGGGCATGAAAGTACGCTCAGCGCAGGACTTTCCACACTCCGGCCCAGCCACGGCCCAATCGGCGCCGCATGCGGGGCGCATCCAGACTGCACCGACACCGCACGTCTCAGGGGCCAGTTCCTTAAGCGCCATGTGGTTCAATGTCGGCTGTCACCGGCGCCTCGTGGGGTGCCGGTCAGGAGCTGAAGGCGGAACATGAACGGCAGCTAACAGGCTGCCTCAGCCGCGGTTCAGCGAGGTCTCGATAGGGTACTTCCAGAACGACGCAAAGGCGCAAAAAAACCGCCGGCGTCATGGGAGTTGAGTGTCATGAGCGAAATCCTGCGCAGCACTGCCATTGTCCTGATGGGCATCACCGTCATGGCCGCCGGCGTCGTGGTGGCGTTCTACGGCTGAGGCCGACGACATCCGGGCCCTAGGGGCGGCGCCGCGATCGACAGCCGGCGCCGCCGAGCGAACTTTCGGCTCCGACTTGGCCGGACGGCCCGTGCCCGAACCGCGCTCAGAGGCCGGACCGCTCAGAGGCGGCGCGCTCAGAAGGCCCGCTTGCACAGGGCGCCATGGCATCCTAACTAGGGGCTGAAACGGCCCTGGGCTCACTGCCCTCTCCTGCTTCTCGAGCCCCCGCGCGCCTCGCCAGCGCCATCCGTGTCGAGAAGCCGCCGGAATGCACCGGCATCGCGGCCGCGGAGGTGCCCTCTTGCGCTTCGATGACCTCGCACCCGCCGCAGCCGACGCCGTGCGCGGGGCGTCCGGCTACCTGACCGACCTGCTCACCCCCACGCTGCGCATCGGCGTCACCGGACTTTCGCGCGCCGGCAAGACCGTCTTCATCACCGCGCTGGTGCGGGCCCTCGTGGCCGGCGGCCGCCTGCCGTTCTTCTCGGCCCAGTCGCAGGGACGCATCGACGGCGCCTGGCTGGAGCCGCAGCCGGACGACGCGGTGCCGCGCTTCGACTACGAGGCGCATCTGGCGGCCCTCGGCCGCGAGCCGCCGCAATGGCCGGAGAGCACGCGCTCCGTGTCGCAGCTGCGCGTCACCATCGCCTACAAGCCGACGCGCCTGCTGTGGCGGGCGCTTGGGCCCTCGCGGCTGCATGTCGACATCGTCGACTATCCCGGCGAATGGCTGGTCGACCTCGCCTTGCTGGAGCGCGATTTCGCCACCTGGTCCGACGAGGCCATGGCGCAGGCGGCTTCACCCCGGCGCGCCAGGGCTGCCGCGCCCTTCCTCGCCTTCCTGGACCGGATCGCACAGGCCGGCACGGCGCGCGACGAGCAGACGGCCATCGCGGGCGCGCGCATCTTCACGGAGTATCTCGCCGCCGCGCGCGCGGCCGACAACGCGCTCGCCACCATGACGCCGGGCCGCTTCCTGATGCCGGGAGACCTCGCCGGCTCGCCGCTGCTGACGTTCTTTCCGCTGCCCGCCAAGCTGCGCGAACAGGGCGTCGCGGCGGGTTTCCCGGCCCTGCTGGCGCGCCGCTACGAGAGCTACAAGACGCACGTCGTGCGCCCCTTCTTCCGGGATCACTTCTCGAAGCTCGACCGCCAGATCGTGCTGGTCGACGCGCTCGGCGCGCTCAACGCCGGCGCCGAGGCCATGACGGAACTGCAGGCCGCGCTCGATGCCGTGCTCACCGCCTTCCGCCCCGGACGCGGCAGCTGGCTCGACCTGCTGACGGGACGCCGCATCGATCGCCTGCTGTTCGCCGCCACCAAGGCCGACCACCTGCACCACGAAAGCCACGACCGGCTGGAAGGCGTGCTGCGCGTGCTGGTCGAACGCGCCATGAGCCGCGCCGACGATGCCGGCGCGCTGGTGCGCGTGATGGCCATCGCCGCCTTGCGCGCCACGCGCGAGGGCAGCGTGCGGCAGAAGGGCGGCGGCGAGCTGCCGGTCATCATCGGCGTGCCGCTGCCGGGCGAGCGCATCGGCGACGAGACCTTCGACGGGCGCCGAGAGGCCGCGGTATTCCCCGGCGACCTGCCGGAGGACGCGCGCGGGCTCATCGAAGCCGGGCGCGAGCACCCGCGCGCCGACGAGGTCCGCTTCGTGCGCTTCCGGCCGCCGCGCATCGTCGAGACAGCGGGCGAACGCGTGGTGGCGCCCCATATCCGCCTCGACCGGGCGCTCGAGTTCCTGATCGGAGACCGCCTCGCATGAGCCCGAGCGACAGCGAGCGCAAGCCGGCGGCCGGCGGTTCGCCACGCGCGCCGCGCGCCTTCCGCCTCGACGATCCGGCGCTGGACGCCGCGCCGCCGCCGCCCCCCGAGCCGCCCACAACTGCCGACACGGAGGCGAGCGCCGATGCCCCCGCGCGGCCGGCCACTACGACGACGGGCGATGGCGGACCGGGCTTTGCCGCCGGCGCGGCGCGCGGCTTCCGCTGGGGCGCGCTGCTGCTGTCGGCGCTGACCGCGCTCGCCTCGCTGGCCATCGGCGTGTGGTACGCGCGCCTCGTCTCGGTGGCGCTGATGCGCGACGACTGGGTCGGCTGGACCGCGACGGCGCTGCTCGCTGCGGCGGGCGTAGCGCTGCTGGTGCTGCTCGGCCGCGAGTTGGTTGGTCTGTCGCGCCTCGCCCGCCTCAAGGACTTGCGGCGCGATGTCGATGCGGCCCTGGCCTCGCGCGATGCCAAGACCGAAGCCCGTGCCGTCAAGCGCCTGAAGGCGCTGTTCGCGGCGCGACCCGAGATGAAATGGCCGCTCGCCCGCCTCGCCGAGCACGAGGCCGACGTGCGCGATGCCGGGGACCTGCTGGCCCTGGCCGACCGCGAGATCGTGGCGCCGCTGGATACGGCGGCGCGGCGGCTGATCCTGCGCTCGGCCAAGCGCGTCGCGACGGTGACGGCGATGAGCCCGTTCGCGCTGCTCACCGTCGGCTTCGTGGCGGTCGAGAACCTGAGCCTGCTGCGCGGCATCGCCGGCCTCTATGGCGGGCGCCCCGGCGGCGTCGGCGCTCTCCGCCTCGCCCGCATGGTCTTCACGCACATCCTGGCCACCGGCGGCATCGCTCTGACCGACGATATGCTCGGCCAGTTCATCGGCCAGGACTTGATGCGCCGCCTGTCGCGCCGGCTCGGCGAGGGCGCCTTCAATGGCGCGCTGACGGCCCGCGTCGGTGCTGCCACGGTCGAGGTCTGCCGGCCACTGCCGAACGTCGCGTCGTCCCCCGTGCGGGCGCGCGACATCGTCGCCGAGCTGTTCAAGAAGGACGCGGCGGCCAAGTCCCCATAGGCTCGGGGCCGTTCGACCACGTGCCGCTGCCTCCCTCCACCCGGGAGGCGCGGCGCCCCGTGCATGCAACGCGCCCGGGCCGTGCCTCCGCTTCGGTTGTGCTTAACGGCGCCCCCGCGCCTATGCTACACGCCCCCCGACCCTCCGAGGCAGCCCGTGACCGCCGCCCGCCCCCCCGTGCCGGGCGGCGCCGGTCACACCGGCGCCGTTTGCTCAGGATTCCGCCGCCATGACCGCCAAGACCCAGGCTGCCGAGACCCAGGCCGCCAAGACCAAGGCCGCCGCACCCGTCGTCCGCTTCGCCCCCTCCCCCACCGGCTACCTGCACATCGGCGGCGCGCGCACGGCGCTGTTCAACTGGTTGTACGCCCAAGGCCGTCAGGGGCGTTTTCTGCTGCGCATCGAGGACACCGACCGCGAGCGCAACAACGAGGCCGCCGTCACGGCCATCCTCGACGGCCTGAAATGGCTCGAACTCGACTGGGAGGGCGAGGCCATTTCGCAGTTCGCCCGCGCCGACCGCCATCGTGCCGTCGCGGCCGAGCTGCTGGCCAAGGGAGCCGCCTATCACTGCTACTGCTCGCCAGCCGAGATCGATGTCGCGCGCGAAGCCGTGAAGGCCGAGAACAAGGCGCGGAAGGAGGCCGGGCGCACGGACTTCCTGCCCGAGCTGTTCCTCTCGCCCTGGCGCGATCGCGATCCCAAGGACGCGCCGAAGGACGTCAAGCCGGCCGTGCGCCTGAAGGCCCCGCGCGAGGGCGAGACGGTGGTGGAGGATCGCGTGCAGGGCCGCGTCGTGTTCCCCAACAAGGACCTCGACGACCTCATCATCCTGCGCTCGGACGGCAACCCGACCTACAATCTCGCCGTCGTCGTCGACGACCACGACATGGGCGTGACGCACGTCATCCGCGGCGTCGACCACCTGACCAATGCCGCCCGCCAGAGCCAGATCTACGCCGCCATGGGCTGGACCATTCCCGTCTGGGCACACGTGCCGCTGATCCACGGCGCTGACGGCGCCAAGCTGTCCAAGCGCCACGGGGCGCAGGGCGTCGAGGACTACCGCGACATGGGCTACCTGCCCGTCGCGCTGCGCAACTACCTCGTGCGGCTGGGCTGGAGCCACGGCGACGACGAGATCATCGCGCCCGACGACCTCATCCGCTGGTTCGACATCGACGCCATCAACAAGAGCCCGGCCCGCTTCGACTTCAAGAAGCTCGACGACCTCAACGGCCACTACATCCGCAAGACCGACGACGCCGAGCTGCTGGCCCGCATCAAGGCCATGCTGCCGCATCTCGACTTCAAGGCGCTGGCCGAGCTGCCGCTGGACCCGAAGGCGCCGGCACGCGCCGATGTGGCGTTGGCCCGCGAGGTGGCGGCCCAGCTTGCCGGCGTGACCACCGGCGCCGAGCTGGCCCAGCGTTTCGAGGCAGCGGGCTGGGAGAAGCTCGCCGCCGCGCTTCCCGGCTTGAAGGAGCGCGCCAAGACGCTGGCCGAGCTGGTCGGCGGCGCGCTGTACCTGGTGGCCCAACGCCCGTTGAGGCTCGACGACAAGGCCGCAAAGCTCATCGACGCCGACGCCAAGGCGACACTCGCCGCGCTGCTGCCGAAGTTCAAGGCCGAGACGGCCTGGACCGCCGCCGCCCTCGAAGCCGTGGTGCGCGCGCATGCCGAGGCGACCGGCGCCAAGCTCGGCAAGGTGGCGCAACCGTTGCGCGCCGCGCTGACCGGCCGCTCCGTCTCGCCGCCCGTGTTCGACGTCATGGCCGTGCTCGGCCGCGACGAGGCGCTCGCTCGCCTCGAAGCCCAGGCGGGCTGACCAAGCACCAATACGCGACGCTCCCTCCGTCTCGCGGCCGCAAGGGCAGGCGGACATGCTGTGGTGCGAGGGGTCAGCCACTTCACGGTTCGGGCGACAAGCACCGACGGACGCCATCGGCGCGCCGCCGAGGCCGCCTGCGGGCCCCCGGCATATCTTTTCGTCGAGTGGTCTTTCCGTCGCAGGCAGGCTAGAGTCTGCTGCAATGCAACGAAAGTCTTGCGCCTCCACGGTATTTGCCGCCCGGCACCCACCCGGCTGGCAGTCACCTGCACGGGGTGCGAGCCTGCCCGGTCGCCCGGCCGGGGGTGCTCACGGCGTTAACAACATCGTCTAACCACATCGGCAGCTTGTCTCCAGGGAACGACAGCCTATGACCACACAGGACTCCTCGAAAGCCGGCGGACGCATCGCCTCGCTGTCGCTCAACGGCAAGCAGGTGGACATGCCGGTCCGCTCCGGTACCATCGGTCCCGACGTCATCGATGTCGGCAAGCTCTACGCCAACACGCACTGCTTCACCTATGATCCGGGCTTCACCTCGACGGCCAACTGCTCGTCGAAGATCACCTACATCGACGGCGACGCCGGCGTGCTGCTCTATCGCGGCTACCCGATCGACCAGCTGGCCGAGAAATCCAATTTCCTCGAGGTCTGCTACCTGCTGCTCAACGGCGAGCTGCCGACCAAGGCGCAGTACGAGGAGTACGACCGCACCATCACGCGCCATACCATGGTGCACGAGCAGATGACGCGCTTCTTCACCGGCTTCCGTCGCGACGCGCATCCCATGGCCGTCATGGTCGGCACCGTCGGCGCGCTGTCGGCCTTCTATCACGACAGCACCGATATCAACGATCCGATGCAGCGCTCGATCGCCATCAACCGCATGATCGCGAAGATGCCGACCATCGCCTCGATGGCCTACAAGTATTCCATCGGCCAGCCGTTCATCTATCCGCGCAACGACCTCGACTTCACGTCGAACTTCCTGCAGATGTGCTTCGCCGTGCCGTGCGAGCCGTATATGGTCAATCCCGTCGTCTCTCGCGCGCTCGATCGCATCTTCATCCTGCACGCCGATCACGAGCAGAACGCCTCGACGTCCACGGTCCGCCTCGCCGGCTCGTCGGGCGCCAATCCGTTCGCCTGCATCGCGTCCGGCATCGCCTGCCTCTGGGGTCCCGCGCACGGCGGCGCCAACGAGGCGGCCCTCAACATGCTGCAGGAGATCGGTCACGTCGACCGCGTCGCCGAGTACGTCAAGAAGGCCAAGGACAAGTCGTCGGGCTTCCGCCTGATGGGCTTCGGCCACCGCGTCTACAAGAACTACGATCCGCGCGCCAAGGTCATGCAGAAGACCTGCCACGAGGTGCTCGAGGCGCTCGGCAAGCACGACGATCCGCTGCTCAAGGTCGCCCTCGAACTGGAGAAGGTGGCGCTGCACGACGAGTACTTCATCGAGAAGAAGCTGTACCCGAACATCGACTTCTATTCGGGCATCACGCTGCGCGCGATGGGCTTCCCGGTGTCCATGTTCACCGTGCTGTTCGCCATCGCCCGCACCGTCGGCTGGTGCGCGCAGTGGCGCGAGATGATCGAGGACCCGGAGCAGAAGATCGGCCGTCCGCGCCAGCTCTACATCGGTTCGCCGAAGCGCGATTTCGTGCCGCTCGCCAGCCGCGCCTGAACGGACCACGGTCCGCTCAGGCGGACGTCGGGGACGTGCAACAACAAGCCAGGCCGGGACCTTCCCGCGCCTGGCTTTTTCGTGCCGCCACCCCGATCGCGGTGCGTCCGGCCAAAGTCCGGCCCGCGGCCCTGCCCTTTTTGCGGCCTGCGGGCGCAATATTTCCCCCGTCCTCCGCGTTGTTGTTCCGGCGCCAAGCACGGAGAGTTGTCACATGGCCTTCCTCAACCGCAGCAAGCCCGATGCACGCATGACGGCCACCCAGGTCGCGGCGGCCACCGCCTCCCCGCTTCCCGTCGCGCCGGTAGCAGCGGCGAGTGGCGGCACCCCGACGGCTGCCGCCGCCGACCCGGCGGCGGAGACACGGCCGCAGCTGCGCGCCGTCCCGGCTTCACCCGAACCTCAGATGGCCCCACCTCCCGACGACGTGGAATCCGTGATCGGCAATGACTTGGCCATCGAAGGCCAGAGCATCACCATCCGCTGCAAGGGCTCGCTGCGCGTCAATGGCCATATCCAGGCCAACCTGCACAGCCGCCGCCTGGTGGTCGGCGAGGAGGCCCGCATTGCCGGCTCGATCATCGCCGAGGACATCGCGGTTTTCGGGAAGGTCACCGGCTCGATCAGCGGCAATGTCGTGCGTCTGCAGCCGACCTCGGTGGTCGACGGCGACATCCATGCGCGTAGCCTCGCTATCGAAAGCGGCGCCCGCTTCGAGGGCCGCTCGCGCTGGGTCCAGAACCCGGCGGAGATCACGCCCCAGATCGAGGCCACGCGGATCGAGGCCCCTGTGATGGACGCACCTGCGATGGCCGCGCCTGTGATGGCGGCGCCCGTGATGGCCGCGCCTGTGACGGCGGCGCCTGTGATGGCTGGCGCACTCGACGAAAGCCCGCCGATCGGCCGCCTGCCGCTGCCGGTTTCCGCCATTCCGGGCGCATCCTATGCGCCCTCGCCTGCTCCGCAGCGCCCGGAGGATGTGCGCGGTGCCGGCGCCGCCCGCGCCTACTTCGCGCCCGACGCACACGTGGCCGGCTAAGCCGGCCGCGTCGCGACGGTCACGCCTCGCGCGGCTTGCGCCGGACCGTGCCTCGGCGCGCCGGCCCTGGGTCCGAGCGGTATGCCGCGTCGTCCTCGCAGCCGTGAGCACCCTGCTCGCGCGCGATCAGCGCCGCCTTGCGCGCGACGCCCCAGCGGTAGCCGGACAGCGATCCATCGCCACGCACGACCCGGTGACAGGGAATGGCGACCGCATGGGCATTGGCGGCGCAGGCCCCGGCCACCGCGCGTGCCGCCTCGGGCCGACCGATGCGCGCGGCAACCTCGGCATAGGTGGCCGTGGCCCCGACCGGAATGCGTTGCAACTCCTGCCACACGCGCTGCTGGAACGCCGTGCCGCGCACATCGAGCGGCAGGTCGAGGCCCGCCGCAGGCTCCTCGATGGTGCTGACGACCTGCGCGATCACGCCTGCGAACGCAGCATCCTCCGCAACGAGGTGGGCCCGCGGGAAGCGCCGGGCGAGGTCGCGCCGCAGGACGTCGCCGTCCTCGCCGATCAGAATCGCCGCCACGCCCTTGTCCGAGGCCGCGACCAGCACCGCGCCGAGCGAACTCACACCGACCGCAAAGCGCAACTCGGCTCCCGCCCCGCCCGTGCGGTAGCCGCCGGGCCGCATGCCGAGCGCGGCGCCGGCTTCGGCATAGAAGCGGCTCGCCGCGTTGTAGCCGGCCTGGTGCAGGGCTGCGGTGACGCTCGCACCCGCAGCGAGCCCTTCCTGCACACGGGCACGGCGCTGCGCCTGCGCGTAGGCTTTCGGCGTCACCCCCGTCACCGACTTGAACAGGCGATGGAAGTGGTGCGGGCTCAACCCCGCCGCCGAGGCCAGCGCGGCGAGCGGTGGAGAAGACTCGGCTGTCTCGATCTGCCGGCAGGCGGCGGCAATCCGTTCCGCTTGTCGGGCCCGGAGGTGCGGCACGTCGGGCCTGCAGCGCTTGCAGGGCCGAAAGCCGGCGTTCTCCGCGTCGCCACACGCCGCATGCAGCGCGATGTTCTCGGGGCGCGCGCCGCGCGACGGACACGAGGGCCGGCAATAGACGCCGGTCGTCGCAACCGAATAGACGAAGCGGCCGTCGAAGGCGGCGTCGCGGGCGGCGATGGCCGCAAGGCACAACGCACGGTCCGCGATCCCGGATGTGCGCTCGCAGGTCGCGCGCGCGGATTTGGCGGGCGTGGCTGGTCTCTTGCGCGTCATCGTCCACTCGTAGCCGTTGCGAGACACGTGCAAGACTGTTCTGCCCGTCCGCGCGGCGGCGCGCCTCCCGTTCCTTGCGTTCCAATCCCGACAGCAGGCACTCTCGTCGCCGCTACTCCGCCGCCTGCGGTGCGGCAGCCACCGGGACGCTCTTGCCGCCGCGCGACGACCAGCGGCGGATGACGACATAGAACACCGGCGTGAAGACGAGGCCGAACAGCGTGACGCCGATCATGCCCCAGAACACGCCCGTTCCGAGCGCCACGCGCATTTCCGCGCCGGCCCCCTGCGCCATGTAGAGCGGCACGACGCCGAGCGTGAAGGCGAGCGAGGTCATCAGGATCGGCCTGAGCCGCAGCTGCGCGGCTTCCACCGCCGCCGTCGCCGTATCGCGCCCCTGGTCCTCGAGCTGGCGCGCGAATTCGACGATCAGGATGGCGTTCTTCGCGGCCAGACCGATCAGCACGATGAAGCCGATCTGGGTGAGGATATTGATGTCCTGCCCGTGCAGCATGACGCCGAACAGCGCCGACAGCAGGCACATGGGCACGATGAGCATGATGGCGAGCGGCAGCGACCAGCTCTCGTATTGTGCAGCCAGCGCCAGGAACACGAACAGCACCGACAGCGCGAACACGTAGTAGCCGGTGCGTCCCGCCTTCTTCTCCTGGTAGGAGAGGTCGGTCCACTCGTAGGTGACACCGTCGGGCAACATGCGGGCGCCGAGGGCGGCCATGGCGTTCAGGGCCTGGCCGGAGCTGACGCCCGGCGCCGTGCCGCCCTGCACCTCGATGGTGGGGAACAGGTTGTAGCGCGGGTAGCGATCCGGCCCCGCGATCTCCTTGAAGGTGACGAGGCTGCCGAGCGGCACCATGTTGCCTTCCGACGAGCGCACGCGCAGCCGCGCCACGTTGTCCGGGTCGAGCCGATAGGCGCCGTCGGCCTGCGCGGTGACGCGCCAGGTTCGGCCGAACATGTTGAAGTCATTGACGTAGGACGAGCCCATGTAGACCGACAGCGCATCGAAGATGGCGCCGAGCGGCACCTTCAGCATCTGCGCCTTGTCGCGATCGACATCGACGTAGATCTGCGGCGTCGCGGTCGAGAAGGTGGTGAACACGTTCTGGATGCCGGGCGTCTTGTTGGCTTCCGCGATGAAGGCTTGCGCGACCCGCTCGAACTCGGCCGGGCCCAGGTTGGCGCGATCCTGCAAGCGCATGGAGAACCCCACCTGCCCGCCCATGCCGCGCACCGGCGGCGGGATGAACACGAAGGCGGCGGCATCCTCGATGCCGGCGAGCTTCTTCCTGACGTCGGCGGCGATGACCTGGATGTTGAGCCCGGTCTTGGCCCGCGCCAGCGGATCGTCGAGCACGCAGAAGATGGCGCCGGCGTTGGTGGCGTTGGTGAAGGTGGCGCCGGAGCGTCCCGCGTATCCGGAGGTATGGATGATGCCCGGCGTCGCCAGCAGGATGTCGTTGGCGCGGCGCACCACGTCGTCGGTGCGCGACATCGCGGCGCCGGCCGGCAGCTGCAGCGACACGATCAGAATGCCGCGGTCCATGGCCGGGATGAATCCGGTCGGCGTGCGCATGACGAGGGCGACCGCTGCGGCGACGAGGCCGGCATAGACCGCCAGCACCAGCGGGCTCGTGCGGATCAGCCGGCGCGACAGCGCGCCGTAGCCGGCCGAGAGGCGATCGAACAGCCTGTTGAAGCCGCGGAACAAGCCGTGCGCGAGGCCGGTCAGAAGCCCCTCGCGCGCGTGCCCCTCGGCGTGCGGCTTCAGCAGCATGGCGCACAGCGCGGGCGACAGGGTGAGCGAGTTGAAGGCCGAGATGATGGTGGCACTCGCCACCGTGACGGCGAACTGGCGGTAGAACTGGCCGGTGATGCCGCCGACGAACGCGGTCGGCACGAACACGGCGGAGAGCACGAGTGCGATGGCGATCAGCGCCGTGCCGACCTCGTCCATGGTGACGCGTGCTGCCTCCACGGGGCCCATGCCCTCGGCGAGGCGCCGCTCCACGTTTTCCACGACGACGATGGCATCGTCGACGACGATGCCGACCGCCAGCACGAGGCCGAACAGCGTCAGCATGTTGATCGAGTAGCCGAGGGCCGCCATCACCGCAAAGGTGCCGACCAGCGACACGGGGATGGCAACCAGCGGGATCAGCGTCGCCCGCCACGTCTGCAGGAACAGCAGCACGACGAGCACGACGAGAACCACGGCCTCGATGATGGTGCGATACAGCTCGGCGATGGACACCTCGATGAACTCGGTCGGATTGTAGATGATGCGATACTCGAGACCCTTCGGGAACAGGGTCGACAGGCGCTTCATCTCCGACTTGATGCCGTTGGCCGTGGCGATGGCATTGGAGCCCGGCTGCTGCAGCACGACGAGCACGGTGGCCACCGACTTGTCCTGGTACCCGTAGGTCGTGTAGTTGAGCGCGCCGAGTTCGACGCGGCCGACGTCACGCACACGCAACACGCGCCCGTCGGTGCCCGACTTCAGCACGATGTCCTCGAACTCCTCGGCGCGCGTCAGGCGGCCCTTCAGCTGCAGCGAGGTCTGGAAGGCGCCCATCTTGTCGAGCGGCGGCTGGCCGAGCGCGCCGCCCGCCACCTGGATGTTCTGCGCCCTCAGCGCCGCCATCACCTCGTCGGTGGAAAGCCCGCGCGCGGCGATGCGCTCCGGGTCGAGCCAGATGCGCATGGAGTATTCGCGCTGGCCGAACAACGCCACGTCGCCAACGCCGGCGACGCGCGCCAGCTCGTCCTTGACGTTGATGGTGGCGTAGTTGGAGATATAGACCTGATCGTAGGTCTTCTCCGGCGAGATCAGGTGCACGACCAGGAGCAGGTCGGGCGAGTTCTTGCGCACCACGACGCCCGAGCGGCGTACGTCCTCGGGCAGGCGCGGCGTCGCCGACTGCACGCGGTTCTGCACCAGCACCTGCGCGCGGTCGACGTCGGTGCCGAGATCGAAGGTGACGCTGATCGACACCGTGCCGTCGCTGGTCGACTGCGAGTACATGTAGATCATGCCCTCGACGCCGTTGATTTCCTGCTCGAGCACGGCGGCGACGGTATCGGCAACGGTCTGCGCGCTGGCGCCGGGATAGCTCGCCGACACGGAAACGGTCGGCGGCACGATCTCGGGGAACTGCGCCACCGGAAGCGTGAAGTACGCGATGGCGCCGACGATCATCATGAACAGCGACAGAACGATCGCGAAGATCGGCCGGACGATGAAGAAGTGGCTCAGGCGCATGCGCGCGCTCGCTGCTCTATAGCGATGAGGGACACGGCTGCTCTGCTCATCGCCTTGCACGCAGCAGAGTCGAGATCACGAGCCGTGGGATCGCTTTGCTCTGCTGCGACCAATCGTTCGAGCGCCGCCGGCATGTCGCGCATTGGCTGCGACCAGCTGAGGGTCCCCGCATTGATCATGGCTTCACCGCCCGCTTCTCGACCCCGGCAGGTGCGACGGCGGGCGGCGCGCCGACGGCGATGGAGCCGGTCACCGCATCGGACACTTTCAGCTGCTCGCGCTTCGGGCTAACCTTGGAGCCAGGGCGGATGCGGGCCTGACCGCGCACCACCACCCAGTCCTCCGCACCGACGCCCTCGCGCACCACGCGCATGCCTTCGTGGAGCGGCCCAAGCTTGACCGGCCGGCGCTGCGCCGTGCCGTCCTCTCCGACCAGCAGCACGTAGCGTGTGGTCTGGTCGGTGCCGATGGCCTCGTCCGGCAGCATCAGGGCTGTGTATTCCCCCGACCCAGCAAGCCGCAACCGCGCGAACATGCCGGCCTGGAACAGTCCGGCCTTGTTGTCGATCACGGCGCGCGCGCGCAGCGTTCCGGTGCCCGCATCGAGCCGGTTATCGACGAAGTCGATCTGGCCCGCATGCGGGAACCCGCTCTCGTCGGGGAGCCCGATGCCGACCCTGGCGCCGAGCAGCGCGGCGCCGCCGTCCTTGGCCGCCTTGTCCATCAAGCGGCGGTATTTCAGCGCATTGTTCTCGCTGATGTCGATGTAGGCATAGATCGGGTCCTGGCTGACGATGGTGGTCAGCAGCGTCGAGCCCGAGCCGCCGCCGCCGACGACGTAGTTGCCCGCCGTCACCAGCGTGCGGCTGACGCGTCCGGTGATGGGGGCTGCAACCCGCGTGTAGGAGAGATCGAGCTCGGCGGTGCGCACCTTGGCTTCGCTCACGCGTTGCGCGGCTTCCGCATCCCGCTGCAGGTTCTCTCGGTCGTCCATCGTCTTTTGCGAGATGACGTTGGTCTTGGCCAGCGGCCGGCCACGCTCGACGTCGAGAGCGGCGTTCGCCACCTTGACGCGCGCCTGCTCCCATTCGGCCTGCGCCTGCGCCAGCGCGCGCTCGTACGGGCGCGGATCGATGACGAACAGCAGTTCGCCCTTCTTGATCTGCTGGCCATCCTTGAAACCGATCTCCGTCAGGTAGCCGTTGACGCGCGCCCTGATTTCGACGGCCTCTATCGGCTCGAAGCGGCCGACATATTCGTCCCACTCGACGATGGCGCGGGCCAGCGGACGGCTGATGGTGACCTCGGGCGGCGGCCCCTGCTGGGGAGCGGCACCCGCGCCTTTGGACTTCTCGGCCGGCGCCAGCCTGGCCCATGCCTCGCCGAGGAGATCCGCAAGAGACCCGCGGCCGAAGTAGTGCCACGACGCAGCCGCAGCTGCCGCGAGCAGAGCCAACCCCAATGCCAGTGCCCTGACCCGCATGCCGTGTCCTGTTGTCCTGGAAGCCCTTGAAAGTCCGCATCGGCCACCGGCCGCAGGGGGGGCCGGCATCATCGACGCAATTGAATGCTATTGCAAGGAACGATCGGTTGCGCAAAAGGTTCCGTCGGCCGCCGCAGCGCCGCATGGGCCAACGCATCAGGGCCCCGGTCGGGGACGACCGGAGCCCTGAGCGCAAAACTGTCTTTCCCGTGTCGGGAGTGCTCGTGCCGGATCGCCACGAGCGCGGCGGCCTCAGCGCACCCGCACCAGCTGGCCATTGGCGGTGTAGACGTACACGGGCCGCTGCTGCGTGACGCGGACATAGTTCGGCGGCGGGTTCTTCACCACCACCACGGGCACCGCGCGCATCTGCGGCTTGGCGCCGAACAGGGCGGCGAGGCCCGAAGGCTTCTCCTCCTGCATGACGTAGCGCCCCTGGACGTGGGGCGGCAGCTGGCCGGCGGCCGCGCGCTGGCGCAGCACCTGTCCGGCCGGCGGCGCGAAGGACGCCTGGCGCATCTGGCCCGGCGCCGTGCCGCCGTCACGACGCTGGGCAACGGCGGGATCGCGGAAGCGCGGCGCGCCGAACACCGAGATGCGCGTCTTGTCCATGCCGTGCGACTGCACGAGCTTGAACAGGGTGGCGGCATTGGCGGGAGCAAGGCGCACGCAGCCGTGCGAGGCGGGGCGGCCCAGCATGCCGGTGGCGAAAGTGGCGTGAATGGCGAAGCCGCCGGTGAAGAAGATCGAGTTCGGCATCGGCGCGTCGTCGTACTTGCGCGAGCGCCACATCTTGGCCATCCACTGCGGACGGAAGGTTCCGGTCGGCGTCGCGTACTCGCGGCTGCGGCCGGACGAGATCGGCCACGTGTAGCGCGTGGCGCCGTTCTCGCTCACCGTCATGCGCTGCTGGCTCAGGTCGACCTGGATGGTGACGGTCGGCTGCGGCTTCGGCGGCGGCGCCAGCTTCTTGGCCACCACGACTTCCGAGCCGTCGGCCCTGTCGCCGGCAACCTTGTCGGCAACAACCCTGTCGCCAGCGACCTTGTCCACGGCACCTTGGGAGGCGCCCGCGGCAGCCTTGCCCTCCGGCGCGGCGGCTTTCGCCTCGTCCGGCCGGGTCTCAGCCTTGATCTCGGCCTTCGCCTCGGCCTTGGTCTCGGCCTTGGCTGGCGGCTCGGGCCTGGCAACCGGGGCCGCTGGTGCGATGTCCATGCTGGCCGGCTTGTTGATGACACGCGGCTCGGCCGGCGTGGCGGGCTCGGCACGAACCTCGGCCTGGACGGCCGTGGCCACCATCTGCAGGCCAAGCGCGATGCACGGCACCGCGCGAGCCTTGAGGAAAATCGTCATTCGGGGCAACTCCAACGCATCACAAGAACGCAACTGCGTGTCCGGTTTAGCGCGCCGGTCGATGCCATTTGCTTAACGACCCGCGTCAGCCGCAGCACAAATTTGCACTGACGCGGCAAGGCTTCCTTAAGGATCGGCCGGGGACCGGCGGATCAACGCCGACGCAACGACGGCAGCGCCGCCTGGCTTGGCGAGGCGAGCGCCTCGAGAGCCTGCGCCAGCACCGCCGGTCCGGCCTCGCGCGCCACCCGCTCCGGCACGATCCACGCCCGCCACGAATCCGAGATGACCACCTGCGCGCAGGTCAGGCGGCCCGCGCGCACGGCACAGGTGTCGTCGGCCGCCACCGTCATCGGCTCACGCCGGTCGTGACGCAGGATGCGCATATCGACGGGCTGGATCTCGGCACGCGCGGTTCCGAGGTCGACCTCGCGATAGGCGCAGGCGAGGCTTTTGGAGCAGGCGAACGCACGCTTGCCGAGCGTGTTGCCGGGACTGAATGCGGCAAAGCGGGCCATGCGCCGCGCCGGCTCGGCGGTGCCCAGGCGGGCGCCCTGGCCGGCGTAGCAATCCGGACCGACGCACAGCAGGGGATCACCGGTCCTGTCGAAGCGGCGGATGCCGCGCTTGCCGTGCTCGATGACGAGCAGCACGGTGACGTGCGTCGCGGCCGGCTCGGAGCCAACCGCGGGACGCGGCGGGGGGCTCTGGGTCACCTCCGGCGGCGGCCCCTCAGGCGGCATCGAGCCGGACGGCCGGGCATCGGACGGGCCCGAAGCATCACGCGCGGCCGGCGCGGCTTCACGCGCCGTGATGGCCTCGCGCGACCGGCGCAGCTTGTCCGACAACTGGCGATCCTCGGCCTCGCGATCGGCCGCCAGCCGCGCGCGCTCGTCGGCCAGCCGGCGCTCCTCGGCTGTACGCTCGGCGCGGCGACGCGCGTCCTCCGCCGCCTCCGCCGCCTCGGCGGCCTTCCTGTCGGCTTCCGCCTTCTCCGCCGCCACCTTGGCTTCGGCGGCCTTGGTTTCTGCGGCCTTGGCTTCGGCGCTGGCTTTGGCTGCCTGGGCGTCGGCCGCCGCCTGACGGGCCGCCGCCTCGGCACGGCGGCTCTCGGCGGCCTGGGTGTCCTGCACCGTGCCGGCCGCCGGCGCACTGTTGGCGGCCGGTGTTCCGCCCGTCTGCTCGGCAGCTTTCTTCTCGGCGGCCTTGCGCGCCTTGCGTTCGGCCGCCTCCGCCGCCTTATCGGCCTTGCGCTGCCGGTCGGCGTCCTCAGCAGCTTCCTTGATCGCCTCCTGTTCCTTCTCGGCCCGTGCCTTGGCCTGAAGCTCGGCCTCGTCGGCGGCCCGCTGGGCGCGCGCGGCGTCCGAGCCATCGGCCCACGGCAGGCGCTCCTCGCCCCGCTGGCCGGTCATCCCTTGCGCGAGCCTCTGGCCAGATGCATGCCCCGCGAAGCGTTCCGCCAGGACATGACCCGCGGCATCGCTTGCCGCCCCCGGCTCCCATGTCGCCTGCTCGGCGCCGAGGGGCGGCGTGCTCAGCGCCAGGGCGGCGAGCGCAACCGAGCCGCCGAGCCGGAGCGCATGACGCCAATAAGGAGGACGCAAGGAGGTGAGCCGCATGTCGCGCTCCCGAACAGCAACCAACGCGCCGCAGGAGACCGGCCGCCCGATGCGGGACGGCGGCAGCGGCGCTGTCATGCCCATGATGTCCCGCAGATTTGGGCGCGAATTGAGGCGCATCGCAACGCCTGGGCCGGGACGCCCCGCGCTTCAGATTCGGCCGGCGTCGATGATGCCGCGCAGCCCCTCGCGATAGGTCGGGTAGAGCAGCGACGGCACCAGCTCGGTTTTCAGGCGGCGATTGGCGACGCGCTTGCACTCGCCGTAGAAGCTCAGGCCCATCGGCGACAGCCCGGCCCGCTCGAACGGGATATCCGGCGGCACCGGCAGCCCGAGCAGACCGGCAGCGTAGGCCACCACGTCCTGCGGCGGAGCCGGCTCGTCGTCGGTCACGTTGTAGATGTCGGAGCGGCCACGCCCGTCGATCCCACCCGCCATGGCGGCCGTGACCGCATGCGCGATATCGTCGACGTGGATGCGGTTGAACACCTGCCCCGGCTTGATGATGCGGCGCGCCGTTCCCTCGCGCAGGTCGTCGATGGCGCTGCGGCCGGGCCCATAGATGCCGGCGAGGCGGAACACCTGCACGCGCGCCTGCGGCACCCGCGCCGCGAACGACAGCCATGCCTGCTCGGCCAGGACGCGTCGACGCGAGCGCTCCGATACCGGGCGCGTACCGGTCGCTTCGTCGATCCAGGCGCCGTCGTGGTCGCCGTAGACGCCGACGGTCGACAGGTAGCCGATCCAGGCGAGGCGAGGCGCGGCGGCGAGGTCGTCCGCGTGCCAGCGTAGAACAGGATCGCCGTCCGCGTCCGGGGCCGGCGACACCAGCACATGCGTCGCCTCGCGCAGGGCATCAGCCACGCCCGCGCCCGGACCGCGGCCGTCGTAGAGCAGCCCGCGCCACGGCGCCGCGATGCGGGCGACGCCGTCGGCCCGCGACGATGTGCCGGTGATGTGCGTGCCTGCGCGGGCGGCACGGCGGGCGACAGCCGATGCGCTGTAGCCGAGGCCGAAGCAGAACAGATGGCTCATGCGACGCCCCGCCGCGCATGGCGCCTGCTGGTCGCGGCCCGGCGGCCGCCGCCGGACGTGTCGCGGCTGTTCCTGGTCATTCGCCGGCCAGCCGCTCGGGATGCTTGACGGTGCGTGACCATTCCTCGATCACGTGCGGGTCGGTCTCCTTGATCGCATGTGCGCCACGCAGCAGCTCGACCTCCTCGCCGCGCAGCAGCCGCGACAGCGCCCACACCGCCATGCCGCGCACCAGCGGCGCGGCATCGTCGAGCAACGCCAGCAGCGCGGGAACATGGGCGCGGTTGCGCGAATTGCCCGCGGCGATCGCCGCATTGCGCAGCACCCGATCGCGGCCCGTGCGCTTGACCGGCGTGCCGGCGAAGCGCAGGCGGAAGGCGGCATCGTCGAGCCCGAGCAGATCGGCGATCGGCGGATTGGCGGCGCCCTCGCGCGCGGTAAACCGCGCTTCCCGCGCGCGCGCCGCGAACTTGTTCCACGGGCACACCGCAAGACAATCGTCGCAGCCGAACACGCGGTTGCCCATTGGCGCGCGGAACTCGAGCGGGATCGGCCCGGCGTGCTCGATGCTGAGGTAGGCGAGACAGCGGCGCGCGTCCAACTGGTAGGGCGCGGGGAAGGCCTCCGTCGGACAGGCCTCGAGGCAGCGGGTGCAGGTGCCGCAGCGCGTCACCGCCGGCGCATCCGGAACAAGCTCCGCCGTGGTCAGGATGATGCCGAGGAACAGCCACGAGCCGTGTTGGCGCGAAACGAGATTGGTGTGCTTGCCCTGCCAGCCGAGCCCGGCGGCTTCGGCAAGCGGCTTCTCCATCACGGGCGCCGTGTCGACGAAAACCTTGAGTTCGCGGCCCGCGGTCTTCTCCTGCAGCTCGCGCGCCAGCAGCTTGATGCGCGCCTTCAGGATGTCGTGGTAGTCGCGCCCCTGCGCGTAGACCGAGATCAGCGCGCGATCGGCCCGGGCCAGGCCGGCCAGCGGATCGGAGGCCGGGGCATAGCTCATGCCGAGCGCGATGACGGACTTTGCCGACGGCCACAGCGCCAGCGGCGCCTGTCGCAGGTCGGCCTTGGCGGCGAGCCAAGCCATGTCGCCGTGGCGCCCCTCGGCGAGGTACTGCATGAGCCGGGGGCCGGCCTCGGGCGCCGCGTCGGCCGGCGCGATGCCGACCGCATCAAAGCCGAGCTCGATGGCGCGCGCCTTCAGCCAGGCTTCCGCGGCCTGCTCCACAGCCGTCGCGCTCATGCACGTCCCCAGGCGCGAGGTGCGAGGGCCGGGCGCGGCGGGTTCAGAAATCCAGGTTCGTATAATGCAGCGGCGGCGGCAGTCCGGGCATGCGGTCGGCCAGCAGCGGACGGCACGACCGTCGCGACTTGACGCGTGCGTACCAAGCCTTGGCTGGAGCGAATTGCTCCCATGGAACCTCGCCGAAGTAATCGATGCTCGACAGATGCGCCGCAGCGGCCAAGTCGGCCATGCTCGGCTCATCGCCCGCAAGCCACCGACGCTGATGCGCCAGGAAGCTTATGTACCCTAGATGATAGCGCAAATTGGCCCTGACAAGCCGCATGATCTCGGGATCGGGGGTATGCTCGGGACGCGCGGCTAGGCGGGCGTAAAGGCGCTCGGCGAGCAGTTCGCGCGTCACCTCCCGGTGCATCTTGCCGTGGAACCAGTCGACCAGGCGGCGCACCTCGGCACGGTCCTCGCGCGAGCCGGGCAGCAGGTGCATCGGCCGCGTCTCCGCCGGATGGTGGCGACCGCCCTCCGCCAGATACTCCAGGCTTGCATAGGCGCCGCAGATCACCGCCCCCTCCGACGTCTGCAGAACGGGCAGCTCACCGGCCGGGTTGATGCTGAGAAACGCCGGCCGGTACTCCCAGGGCCGCTCCTCGACCAGCTCGAAGGCGACCTCCAGCTCCGCCAGCGCGATGCGCACCGAGCGTGACAACGGGCAGAGGCGAAATTGAATGAGCTTCAGCATTACCAGCCAGAGTACGTGATTCGCACCCTATAACACGTCTATTCAATTGCTTACGCTAGGCCCAGCAGGCCCCAAGGCGAGGGGTCGAGGGGACCGGTCCAGGGACCAGCCCCCTCGCCGTCACGTCCTGCCCAGTCCTTCCGTCACCGCCTGACGCCGCCCTGCCACACTTCCTAAACTCGAATTCTGCTAAGGGCATGGCCGCGCCGCCCACCCGCGCGGCGGACCACGGAAACGCGAAAGGCGCCGCTTCATGCCGATCTGGCAAGTCATCCTGCTCGGGCTGCTCGAAGGCGCCACCGAGTTCATCCCGGTCTCGTCCACCGGGCATCTGCTGCTGGCCGGCCACTTCCTGGGCTTCAATTCGCCCGGCAAGACGTTCGAGGTGCTGATCCAGCTTGGCGCCATCCTGGCCATCCTGACGGTCTACGCCGCCAAGATCCTGCGCATCCTGCTCGACCTGCCGCGCGATGCCCGCACGCGCCGCTTCGTCGCCGGCGTGCTGCTCGCCTTCCTGCCTGCCGCCGTCATCGGCGCGGTTCTGCACAAGTTCATCAAGCAGGTGTTGTTCAACAGCCCGCTGACGGTTGCCGTGGCGCTGGTGGCCGGCGGCGTCATCCTGCTGTTCGTGGACCGCCTGAAGCTGAAGCCGAAGTATCACGACGTCATGGATTTCCCGCCCATGCTGGCGCTCAAGATCGGCTTCTGCCAGTGCCTGGCGATGATCCCGGGCGTGTCGCGCTCCGGGTCGACCATCGTCGGCGGCATGCTGATGGGCGCCGACAAGCGGGCGGCGGCCGAATTCTCGTTCTTCCTCGCCATGCCGACCATGGCAGGCGCCTTCGCCTACGACCTGATGAAGAACTGGTCGGAGCTGCGCCCCGAGAGCATGACGGGCATCGCCATCGGCTTCGTCGTCGCGTTCCTGTCGGGGGTGTTCGTGGTGCGCTACGTGCTCGACTACATCAGCCGGCACGGCTTCGCGCTGTTTGCGTGGTGGCGCATCATCGTCGGCGGCATGGCGCTCGGCGCGCTGGCCGTGTTGCGTTGAGCCGGACGAAGCCGGCGGCCCCTTGCCGGGCGGGGGCCCTATCGGGGCCCCTGTGTCGGGGGCAACGGATCGGGGGCAAACGGGTCGGGGGCAAACGGGTCGGGGGCAAACGGGTCGGGGGCCGCGGCACGCGACGGCGGCGGCAGGCAAGCCATCGCAGCCCGGGCTGCGAGCGGGGTTATCACCCCGCACCCCATTCGAGGGGTGACCCCTCGAACTCCCCTCCTTTTTGAACCCTGGCGTCGCCGTGCCGCCGGAAGCGGTCGAGGTTGGCCCAGACGGCGTGCGATCAGGCGGCGTGCGAGGCGACCTTGTTGGTCAGCACCGCGCGCAGTTCGGCGGCCGTGGTGGCAGCCCGCAGCCGTTCCAATACGCTCGCGTCGCGCAGGATGCGGCTGATGCGGGCCAGCGCCTTCAGGTGGTCGCCGCTGGCGTGCTCGGGTGCCAGCAACAGAAAGATGAGGTCGACCGGCTCGCCGTCGTGGCTATCGAAGTCGATCGGCTCGGCCAGTTGCGCGAACAGGCACACGATGCCACGCAGCGACTTCGATTTGACGTGGGGAATGGCAATGCCGCGGCCAAGTCCGGTCGACGCCAGACGCTCACGCTGCAGCATGGACTCGAAAATGTCGCGCGCATCGAGGCCCGTCGCCGCTGCGGCGCGCACCGAGAGTTCCTGCAGGGCCTGCTTTTTCGACTTCACCTTCAACGCCGAAACGATGCCGTCGGGCGCCAGCAGATCGCTCAAGTCCATGACGTGCAATCCTGTCTCAAGTTCGCCGATGGGCGCTTCGCACAGCCCGCCCCGGCTGGCCCAGTCCCGAAATCTCACCCTCGAAGCGTGAGCCCACACGACGCCGGCCACCCCCAGCACCGCCAGCGCTCATCGCCGCGAACGCACGCTTCGCCGAGTTCGCACATCCCGCACCGCCTTTCCAGGCCCGCGAGCCGCGCCGATGGCACCCGCTAGGCGATTCCCGAGCGACATGCACCGGTCCCCGCCTCCTGGCGCCCCGTGGCGTCCGGCAGCGATCTGCAACCTGACGCCCAACCTGACGCCCACGAGCGATGCATGACGCCCACGAGCGATGCATGAAGCGTGCCGCGCGATGGACACCAGCCTCGACCTCCCGCCAGCCGTGTTCGGAGCCTGGAACCGAGGCACACCAATGCATCAGGAATGCATCGAGAATGCATCAGGCTTGCGCAACCGCCCAAACTCCGATCAGTCACCAACACTCAGGCACCGCATTCCCTAACAAAGCGTCAGACCTGCGGGCGACACGCGTTCGACAACACCCCATCTCCTCGGCGCGCACACAACGCGCACCGACCATGACGGCAACCGCTGCAACACGCCCCGGCTTAACGCCCCGGGTTACGCCTTGCGCGCGCCGTTCAGACGCCCAGCGCCACCCTTGTTGGCATCGCTCGCCTTGGGATCGATCCAGCCGATATGACCGTCGCCTCGCCGGTAAACGATGTTGACGCCCCCGTGAGCAGCATTGCGAAACAGCAAAAACGGCTTGTCTGTCAAGTCGAGTTGCATAACGGCCTCAGAAACGGCCATCTCGCCAATGCTGCTTTCCGCCTCGGCGATGATGACCGGATGGGCGTCCTGCCCCTCCTCGTGGTGCTCGTCGTCCGCCTTGACGGTGTAGTCGCGGGCCGGGCTCAAGGTGATGGCGCCATCGTCGGCGCGGGCGGCGTGATGGTCCTTGAGGCGGCGCTTATAGCGGCGCACGCGCTTTTCCAGATGCTCGACCGCGGAGTCGGCGCTGGAATAGGCATCGCCCCCGTCACCGTTGGCCTCCAGGACCAGCCCCGTGCGCATGCGGATCGAGCACTGGGTGTGGAACCGGCCGCGCTCCTTCTCGAGGCGGATGTGGCCGCTCAGATCATCTCCAATGTACTTGGAGAGAGCCGCCTTCAACTTGTCGGAGATGTAGTCCTTGAAAGCATCGCCAGCGTCGATATTCTTGCCGGTGACCTGGATTGTCATCGTGCCGCCTGTAAATCCGCTAGGGTTGCACCTGCGGGCCTCCGTCGTGCGCGGACGGACGACAGCTGACGAAATACAATCGTAAAAACTCGTTCCGCCATGCCCATCAGCTCGAAGGCTCCGAGCCCGGTATGAGCTTCACCGGACATGCCTGAACGGTAGTCCTGTGTCGAGCCGCTGTCAAATGACGCCACATGTCGGCGTATTGCAGTTTCTCTCGCCGCGACGCAGCATCGCCAGTGCTCGACAGGTGGCGATTAGCAGCCCGTTTTCAAGCCGTTACCGCCCCATGTCACCGCCCCACGCGCTCCAGCATTTTCTTCTCGCGCCGGCGTTGCACCGAAGACGGAATGCGCATCGCCTCGCGGTACTTGGCGACCGTGCGGCGCGCGATGTCGACGCCGTCCGCCTTGAGGCGGTCGACGATGGTGTCGTCGGACAGCACATGGTCCGCAACCTCGGCGTCGATCAGCTGCTTGATGCGGTGGCGCACGGCCTCCGAGGAGTGTGCCTCACCCTCGCCGCTGGCGTTGATCGCCGAGGTGAAGAAGTATTTCAGCTCGAATATTCCCCGCGGCGTGGCCATGTACTTGTTCGAGGTGACGCGACTGACGGTCGATTCGTGCATCGAGATGGCTTCCGCCACCGTCTTCAGGTTGAGCGGGCGCAGATGCTGGACGCCGTGCGTGAAAAAGCCGTCCTGCTGGCGCACGATCTCCTCCGACACGCGCAGGATGGTGCGGGCGCGCTGGTCGAGGCTCTTGGCCAGCCAGTTGGCGGTCTGCAGACAATCGTAGAGATAGCCCTTGTCCTTGTCGGAGCGCGCCGTCTTCGACACGCGCGTGTAGTAGGTGCGGTTGACCAGCACGCGCGGCAGCGTGTCGCTGTTCAGCTCGACGATCCAGCTGCCGTCGGAGGCGGCGCGCACCAGCACGTCCGGGACCACCGGCTGCATCTGCACGGAGCCGAAGCGCAGGCCGGGCTTGGGGTTCAGCGTCTTGATCTCGGCGATCATATCGGCGAGGTCGTCCATGTCGACGCCGACGGCCCTGCGCAGGGCCGCCAGATTGTGGGCGGCGAGCAGCGGCAGGTTGTCGAGGAGCCTGGCGATCAGCGGATCGTAGCGGTTCTGCTCCTTGAGCTGCAGCGCCAGGCACTCGGCGAGCGACCGCGCCATGACGCCGGGCGGATCGCAGGTCTGCAACCGCGTCAGCACGCGCTCGACCATGGCCAGCGGCGCGCCGAGCTTCTCGGCCAGGGCCGGCAGGTCGGCGGCGAGGTAGCCGGCTTCGTCGACCATGTCGACGAGGTACTGCCCGATCATGCGGTCGGGCGCGCTGTCGAGCAGCAGAGGCACCTGGGCCGCCAGATGATCACGCAGCGAAACGTCGGAGGACACGTACTCCTCGATGTTCGCATCGTCGTCGGAGAAGCTGCCATTGCGCTCGCGCATGCCGGACAGCGACAGCCCTGCATCGCGCCCGAGATCGGCGGCGGCGGCATCCGGGAAGACGTTCTCGTATTCGGTATCGAGCTCGGAGGTGGCGGCGGCGATCGGCTTGTCGGCATCGAGCCAGGTATCGGCTTCGGGCGTCGGCGCGGGTTCGCTTGCGGCCGGCGGCTCGGGCGGCTCCTCGGCGAGCCGCAGGGGCGCCTCGGCGGCCTCGTCGCGCTCGAGCAGCGGATTGCGTTCCAGCTCGGCTTCGACGAACTGCGTCAGCTCGAGGTTCGACAGCTGCAGGAGGCGGATCGCCTGCTGCAGCTGCGGCGTCATGACGAGCTGCTGGCCCTGCCTCAGCTCGAGTTTTGCACCTATCGCCATGCCCGACCTATCGTGCCCGCAGGAATTTCAGTCCACGGTCCCGAGCTATACTCAACGATCTTTAAGGAACATGTCGCCGAGGTAGACCCGGCGCACGTCCTCGTTCTCTATGATTTCCTGAGGGTTACCTTCCGTCAGAACCTGGCCCTCGTAGATCACGTAGGCGCGGCTGACGAGATCGAGCGTCTCGCGCACGTTGTGATCGGTGATCAGCACGCCGATGCCGCGCTCGACGAGATGGCGGACCAGCTCCTGGATATCGCCAACGGCCAGCGGATCGACGCCCGCGAACGGCTCGTCGAGCAGCATGAACGAGGGCCTGGAGGCCAGCGCGCGGGCGATCTCGCAGCGCCGCCGCTCGCCGCCCGACAGCGCGATCGAGGGCAGCTTGCGGCGGTCGGTGATGCGGAATTCCTCCAGCAGCTGATCGAGCTGCTCGCGGCGCTTCTTGCGGTCCGGCTCGTGCAGCTCCAGTACGGCCATGATGTTCTGCTCGACCGACAGGCCACGAAAAATCGAGGCTTCCTGCGGCAGGTAGCCGATGCCGAGCCGGGCCCGGCGATACATGGGCAGGCGCGTGACATCGCGGCCGTCGATGGTGATGCTGCCGGCGTCGGCCGGGACGAGGCCGGTGATCATGTAGAAGACGGTGGTCTTGCCGGCGCCGTTGGGGCCGAGCAGGCCCACCGACTCGCCGCGCCCGACGGCAAGGCTGACCCCCTTCACGACCTGGCGCTTCTTGTAGGCCTTCCTCACCTCGCAAACGGTCAGCCAGCCGTCTGCACCCTCGGCCAGCGAAATGCGGCCGTCCGCCAGCGGAACGCCGCGCCCGTCGGCGCCGCTCGAAAGGCCGCCGCCGTCATAGGCGCCCGGCGTGTCCGGCCAAGCCTCGTCGGGGCCAACCTGCGCCGGGCGCTGGGGTCGAAAGGGAAATATTCGCATGCAAGACTCATACCTGATGCCAAACCGGATGCAAAGAGCCCGCGTGGCGATAGCAGCCCGGCACTTTCGGCATGCCCCGCTATGAGCGGGATTCACGCTCAAACGATGGCCGGCCGAGGACGGCTTGATGCACCGGCGCGCGGCAGCGACAGGATCGCCGCTTTCGTGCAGCACGCCGGCCAGCCTCGGGCGCCAGACACTAGCCGCCAGCCTTGGGCGCCAGACTCAAGCGATGGCCGCCGGCGTGACGGCCAGCGCGGTGGAGATGGCAACCTCGGCGGCGGCCAGGTCGAAGGCTTCGGCGTGACGGGAGACCGCCAGGCAGGACCGCCAGCGCCGCTCGGGAAGACCGGACAGTCGCGGGCACCCGGCGGCGGCGGCTTCCATCTCGGCGAGGTCGCCGCTGCAATGCAGCGCGACATCGCTGCCGGCGGCGATGACGGCCTCGGCGCGGGCGCGCATGGGGCCGCCCAGCGCCTTCATGCCGAGATCGTCGCTCATCAGCAGGCCGCCGAAGCCGATCTCGCCGCGGATGACGCGGTCGGTGATGCCCTTGGACGTGCTGGCGGGAGCCGCCGCATCGAGGTCCGAGAACACGACGTGCGCGGTCATGGCGGCGGGCATGTCGGCCAGCGCCTTGAAGGTGGCGAAGTCGGTGCGCGACAGCTCGGCATGCGGCGTACCGACCACCGGCAGGCCGAGATGGCTGTCGGCGGTCGCCCGCCCATGACCGGGAATGTGCTTGATGACAGGCACCACGCCGCCGGCGATCAGGCCCTCCGCCACGGCGCGGCCGAGTGCCACCACCTGGAGCACGGACCGACCATAGGCCCGGTCGCCGATGATGTCGTGGGCGCCCGGCACCGGCACGTCGAGCACGGGCGCGCAATCGGTGTTGATGCCGAGCGCGGTGAGATCGGCCGCCATCAGGCGCGCGGCGGCGAAGGCGATGCGGCAGGCGTCGGCCGCATCGCGCTGGTAGAGGGCGCCATAGGCGGCGGCGGCCGGCAAGGCGCGCCCGAGCGGTGGCCGGATGCGTTGCACGCGGCCGCCCTCCTGGTCGATCAGCACCAGCAGATCGTCGGCGCCGACCGCCTCGCGCGCGTCCGCCACGAGGCGGCGGATCTGCGCGTGGCTGTCGAGATTGCGCGCGAACAGGATGATGCCGGCCGGCCGCACGCTGGCGAGATAGGCGCGCTCGGCCGGCGCCAGACCCGGGCCCGCGAGGCCGGTAATGAGCGCAGTACGCATGGATCGGCCTCAGAGCGCGAAGCTGGTGCCGCAGCCGCAGGAGGCGGTGGCGAGCGGGTTCCTGATCTTGAAGGCGGCACCGATCAGATCGTCGACGAAATCGATCTCGGAGCCGGCCATGTATTCGAGCGAGACGGGATCGATGGCGACGCGGGCGCCGGCCTTCTCGAGCACGAGATCGTCCGTCTCGGGTGCCGCCACGAGGTCGAACTTGTACTGAAAGCCGGAGCAGCCGCCGCCTTCGACGGCGACGCGCAGCACGGGCGTGGCGGGATCGCCGGCCGCGATCTCGGCGATGCGGCGGGCGGCGCTGTCGGACAGCGTGACGGACGAAGCGGAACTCATGGCGTGTCGCCTCCAGGCGCGGCGGACTGTTTGCAAACCGATATGGGCCGCTTATTGAAGGTGGCCTTCCCGGCTCGATTCTGCACATCAAGATAGGGCGCGCGCCACCCCAGTCAAAGCGCCGCGTGCAAAAGTGCAAAAAGAGGGAGGGTTTGGGAGGTCCCCTCCCATGGGGTGCGGGCCAATGGGGTGCGGGGCAAGCCCCGCTCGCGCAGCGACGGCGGGAGCCAACCGATGCCCATCCACCTGAGCCCGATCGCCTCCCCCGCCGCGAGCCCCGACGACTACGGCGCCACCCTCGCCCCCGGTGAGCGCGCCCCCGCCTGCTACGCGGCGAGCGCCGTGCCGAGCCGTGGCCGGCAGACGCCCGAACCCGACTGCCCGACGCGCAGCCCCTTCCAGCGCGACCGCGATCGGGTGCTGCATTCGACCGCCTTCCGCCGGCTGACCTACAAGACCCAGGTCTTCCTGTTCCACGAAGGCGACCACTACCGCTCGCGGCTGACGCACAGCCTCGAGGTGGCGCAGATCGCGCGCACCATCGCCCGCCAGTTGCGCCTCGACGAGGACCTCGCGGAGGCGCTGTCGCTGGCGCACGACCTCGGGCATTCGCCGTTCGGGCACGCGGGGGAGCGGGCGCTGGAGGCCGCGATGCGCGACTTCGGCGGCTTCGACCACAATGCGCAGTCGCTGCGCGTGGTGACGCGGCTGGAACGCAAATATGCCGCTTTCGACGGCCTCAACCTGACCTGGGAGGCGCTGGAGGGGCTGGCCAAGCACAACGGCCCGGTGGGGGCGGACGAGGCCCCTGCGCTGCACAAGGCGGCGGCGCGGGTCGAGGCATGGCGCAGCCTGGACCTTGACCGCTGGGCGAGCGCGGAAGCGCAGGTGGCGGCCATTGCCGACGACATCGCCTATGTGAGCCACGACATCGACGACGGCTTGCGCGCCGGCCTGCTGCCCCTCGCCGACCTGGAGGGGCAGCCGCTGGTCGGGCCGGCGGTGCAAGCGGCGCTGGGGCTGGCCCCGCCCGAGGGACGTGGTGAGCCGGGCCGGCGCATCTACGAGGTGACGCGGCGTATGATCACGGTGATGATCGCCGACGTGGTGGCCGAGGCGCGGGCGCGGCTGGCCGAACTGGCGCCGACAGCGCCCGACGACATCCGCGACGCCGGCCGGGCGGTGGTCACGCTGTCGCCGGCCATGACCGAGGACGTGCGGCGATTGAAGGGCTTCCTGTTCCAGCGCGTCTATCGCCACGACCGCGTGATGCGCGTCATGCAGGGCGCCGAGAGCATCGTGACCGACCTGTTCGCGCGCTATCTGGCCGATGCGGCCGCCATGCCGGCGAGCTGGGCGGCGGAGGCGCCGAAGCTCGGCGCGCGGGCGCGGGCCCGCCTCGTCGGCGATTTCGTGGCCGGCATGACCGACCGCTTCGCCATCGCCGAGCATCGCCGCCTGTTTGACGCCACGCCGGAATTGCGTTAGCGCCGCGCACTCGGGGATCAGACGCACGCGAGGCGCAGCCGCCAGGCCGGCCGCCGCGAGCCGAGCCAGGGACTGCCGTCAATGAACGTATTCGCGCACGTCGAGGAGCGGGTGGCCGCGGCCCTCCAGGACATGAAGGCCAAGGGCGAACTGCCGGCCGATCTCGCCCTGCCGACGGTGGAAACCGATACGCCGCGCGATTCCACGCATGGCGACATCGCCTGCAACGTCGCGCTCGCGCTCGCCAAGGCCGCGAAGATGAAACCGCGCGACATCGCCGACAAGCTGGCGAAGCGCCTCGCGGCCGAGCCGGGCGTGGCCAGGGTCGACGTCGCCGGGCCGGGGTTCATCAACCTGACGTTCACGCCGGCCTTCTGGCAGGGGCTCGTCAAGACCGTCATCACACAGGGATCCCAGTTCGGCCGCGGCGGGCTGACGTCGGCGGCGCGGGACGGCAAGGTCAACGTCGAGTACGTGTCGGCCAACCCCACGGGGCCGATGCACGTCGGCCATTGCCGTGGCGCCGTGCTCGGCGACGCCATTGCCAACCTGCTGGCGTTCGCCGGTCAGGACGTGACGCGCGAATACTACATCAACGATGCCGGCGGGCAGGTCGACGTCCTCGCCCGCTCCGCCTTCCTGCGCTACCGCGAAGCCCTCGGCGAGACGATCACCATCCCCGAGGGGCTCTATCCGGGCGACTACCTGAAGCCGCTCGGCACGGCGCTGGCGAAAAAGCACGGCAAGACGCTGTTGGACATGCCCGAGGCCCAATGGCTGCCGCTGGTGCGCGAGGGCGCCATCGCGGCCATGATGGACATGATCCGCGACGATCTGGCCGCGCTCAACATCAAGCACGACGTGTTCTTCTCGGAAGCCTCCCTCACGCGCGGCAAGGCCGACGAGGTCAAAGCGGCTATCGACGATCTGCGCGGCAAAGGCCTCGTCTTCCAGGGCCGGCTGGAGAAGCCCAAGGGCCACGACGACGGCGAGTGGGAGGACCGCGAGCAGACCCTGTTCAAGTCGACCGCGTTCGGCGACGACACCGACCGCGCGCTGCTGAAATCCGACGGCGGCTACACCTACTTCGCGTCCGACGTCGCCTACCACCGCAACAAGCTGCAGCGCGGCTACAGGCACCTGATCAACATCTTCGGCGCCGACCACATCGGCTACATCAAGCGCATGAAATCGGCGGTGGCGGCGTTATCGGACGGCAAGGCCGACCTCGACGTCAAGGTCTGCAACCTCGTCAAGCTCTACAAGAACGGCGAACCCTACAAGATGTCGAAGCGGGCGGGCACTTTCGTCACCCTTCGCGATGTCGTCGACGAGGTCGGCCGCGATCCCGTGCGCTTCATGATGCTCTACCGCAAGAACGACAGCGAACTGGACTTCGACTTCGCCAAGGTGACCGAGCAGTCGAAGGACAATCCGGTCTTCTACGTCCAGTACGCACATGCCCGGGCGGCATCGGTCTTCCGCATGGCCAAGGAGCAGATGCCGGGCCTGGCGACCGATCAGACGACGCTTGCGAAGGCCGACCTCGGGCGCCTCGATGATGCCGGCGAGCTCGCCCTCATACGAAAGATTGCTGATTTCCCCCGCGTCGCGACGGGGGCGGCCAAGGCCCACGAGCCGCACCGACTGGCGTTCTATCTCTATGATCTTGCGTCGACTTTTCACGCGCAATGGACGCGCGGCAACGATTTGCCACATTTGCGCTTCATCCAGGCAGAAGACCCGGCGCTGACGGCGGCCCGTCTCAGCCTGATTGCCGCCACACGGCAGGTGATATCCTCGGGCTTGGCGGTGCTTGGCGTCGCGGCGCCGGACGCGATGCGTTAGGTGCGGTCGCCCGGGAGTTGCGAGGAGCGGCAGACGCCGGTGCAACGACTGGGGATGATACAGCGGACCCCAGATGCCGAGGCGTCATGTGCCGGGACGCGATAGGTCGGAGTGCGCTAAAGTGTGATTCTGGCTCTGCCGCCGCGCGGATTTTCCGTTCGGAGGCTCGGTCGATCGGGAGGCCGCATCCGGCGGCACTGTGCACGGCAAGGCTGGTTTTTTGGGGTCTTACACGATGTCTCGATCCAATGCTCCCGCCGCGCAGCCCGGCTCATGGCCGCCGCCGCAGCGCCCGGAGCTGGACCCCGTCACCGGCGCGCCCCTGACGACAGGACGTCCAGCCGCTCCTGGCCAGCCGCCGCAGGGCTATGCACCGCCGGCTTACCCCGCCCAGGGCTATCAGCCGCCGCAAGCCCCGCCCTCCTATGCGCCGCAGCAGGCCGCGCCCGGCACCGGACAGGTCTATGCCCCGGCGCCGCAGTCCTATGCTCAGCCGACGCATCCGCAGGCCTACGCCGATCCCGCAGCCTACGGCTACCAGCCCGAATATCATTATCCGCCCGAGGCCGCCGCGGTGCCGGCGACGCAGCCGCCCACCCAGCAGCCGGCGACCGCCGCTCAGGGCGCGCGCAGCTATGCGCCGCGGTTCGACCCTTATGTGCCGGCCGCCCATCCGCCCCATCCGCCCCACGCGGCGCCGACCGGCCTGGAGGCGCTGCCGCAATACCAGCCGCCGCAGCAGCCGGCCTATGCCCACCCCGCTCAGCCGGCAGCCGCCCCGCTGCAGTCGCCCGAGCAGGTGCTCGCACGTCTCAACGCACGGACGCGGGCGCCCGACGCGCCCTCGCTCGCCATTCCGCAGCCCTTGCCGCAGGACCATGCGCCGCCGCAGTTCGGCGGTGCGCCGTATGCCCAGCCGCACGACGACTGGCCCGCCACGGCCGGCCAGCCGCAGCGTCCGGCGCAGGGCGGGCTCGACCTCGGCGGCTATCACGCCGGCGCTTATGAAACGCCCGCGACCGCCGGGCAGCAGCAGCAGCACGCCGCCGAAGTGCCCTACGACCAGTGGCCGCAGGCGTCCCCGGCCCAGGGCGGCTACGGCCAGCCGGGTTATGCCCAGGCGGGTTCGGCCTATGGTGGTCAGGGCTACCCGGCGCAGGGCGGCTATGCCGGCCAGCAGGCGGGCTACGCCGGCGACCTGCACATGGACCACGCCGCGGCAGCATCGCATAGCTACGCGGCCCAGCACGCGCAGCCCGGCGCACTCGATGCCGGCCCCCACGACGATGCCGACCACGAGGACTACGAGGACGAGGAGGAAGCCGAGCCCAAGCGGCGCGGCAGCCTGCTCATGGTCGCCGGCGCCCTGACGGCGGCGGTGATCGTCGGCGGCGGCCTCGCCTACGGCTACCAGAAGTTCATGGGCAAGCCGGTGGCCGAGATCGCCACCATCAAGAACCAGGGCCAGCCCGCCAAGGCCAAGCCGGCCGAGGCCGGCGGCAAGCAGTTCTCGCACACCGACAGCAAGGTCATGGGCCGGCTGACCGAGGGCGGCACCTCCAGTTCGGCCGCCGGCGAGGACCCCAATGCGCCGCGCAAGGTCGTGACCATTCCCGTCGGTCGCGATGGCGCGCTGACCGCTCCTGCGCCCGAAACACCGCCGCCCCCGGTGGCGGCCGCCGCGCCCATGCCCACGGCTCCCGTCTCCGTGCCGGGCATGACCGTCGTCGACGGCTTCGGCGGTCGCGCGCCGATTCCCGCGGCACGCCCGACGCCGCCCGCCGCCCAGCCGGTGGCCGTGGCGCCGCCCCCGGCGCCGCCGGCCGCCGCCGCCAAGCCCGTCGTCGTGTCACGCGCGGCGCCGGCCCAGGACGCCGCTGCGGTCGATGATGTGCCCGCCGCACCGGCGAAGAAGGCCGCCTTGCCGAAGAAGAAGGTCGTCGACGCCTATGGCGCCGCCGGCAGCGCGGTTCCCGCAGCCGGGGCCGCCGCACCGGTCGCCAGCGCGCCGGCTTCCAGCGGCGCCGGCTTCGTCGCCGTGCTGGCCTCAGTGCCGGCCACACCAAAGAGCCGCATGGATGCACTGAAGCAGTTCGCCGACATGCAGCAGAAATACGGCGGTGCGCTCGGCGACAAGACCCCCGACGTGCAGGAAGCCAACCTCGGCGCCAAGGGCACCTACCATCGCTTGATGGCGGGGCCGCCAGGATCGCGCGAACAGGCCAGCAGCGTCTGCGCCCAGCTGAAGGCGGCGGGCTACTCGGGCTGCTGGGTCACCTCGTACTGAGTGCGGCCAGGGCACGGAATGCGTCTGCTCCCTCGCGCGGCGGGCGGCGGAGCGTGAGCCGATCTTGCGACCCACGCGCGGTGGGGCGCGAGCCCCCAAGATCAACCGGGGCGCGAGCCCCCCAAGATCAAATGGGGCGTGAGCCCCACGTCGAAGTGGCGAGCGCATCGCATGTGACCGGTTCGCCCTGCCGGCGAGCCAACACCTGGCCCCGCGCTGCATGGCCCATCGTGCACAGGCCGCTGGCGGCGTTCACTTCCCCTCCGAGGTTGCCGGTGCTATAGGGCTGCCGACCGTTAACGCAACGGGCCCCGGGAACCTCCCGAGGCCCGCTTTAGCCGTCAGCCTAACGCCAGGAGACCGCCTATGGCCATCAGCCCGATCGCAACCGATTCTGGGCTCGCCCTGACTTTCGACGACGTGCTGCTGGTGCCGGCCGCCTCCGACGTGATGCCGAGCGAGGTCTCCGTCGCCTCGCGCGTGACCAAGACCATTTCGACCAATATCCCGATCATCTCCTCCGCCATGGACACCGTGACGGAAGCCCGCCTCGCCATCGCCGTGGCGCAGGAAGGCGGCATCGGCGTCATCCACCGCAACCTCGCGCCCGAGGAGCAGGCCCGGCAGGCGGCGAGCGTCAAGAAGTTCGAGAGCGGCATCGTGCTCAATCCGGTGACGATCGCGCCCGACAAGATGCTGCGCGACGCGCTGAAGCTGATGGCCGACAACGGCATCTCCGGCATTCCCGTCGTCGAGACCAAGAAGGGCGCGGCCCAGGGCAAGCTGGTCGGCATCCTCACCAACCGCGACGTGCGCTTCGCCTCCAATCCCGATCAGCCGGTTTCCGAGCTGATGACCCGGGACAGGCTCATCACCGTCAAGCGCTCGGTGAAGCAGGACGAGGCGCGCCGCCTGCTGCATCAGAACCGCATCGAGAAGCTGATCGTGGTCGACGACGACTACCACTGCATCGGCCTCATCACGGTGAAGGACATCGAGAAGGCGCAGAAGCACCCGCACGCCTGCAAGGACGCCCAGGGCCGGTTGCGCGTCGCCGCCGCCACCACGGTCGGCGAGGACGGCTGGCAGCGCACCGAGCTGCTGATCGCCTCGGGCTGCGATCTCATCGTCGTCGATACCGCGCACGGCCACTCGAAGCGCGTGCTGGACGCCGTGACGCGCATCAAGAAGCTGTCCAACGCCGTGCAGGTGATCGCCGGCAACGTCGCCACTGCCGAGGCGACCAAGGCACTGATCGATGCCGGCGCCGACGCGGTGAAAGTCGGCATCGGCCCGGGCTCCATCTGCACGACGCGCATCGTGGCCGGCGTCGGCGTGCCACAGCTGACCGCCGTCATGAACTGTTCCAACGAGGCGGCCAAGCAGGGCATTCCCGTCATCGCCGATGGCGGCATCAAGTTCTCGGGCGACATCGTCAAGGCGCTGGCGGCCGGCGCCGAGTGCGTGATGATCGGCTCGCTGCTGGCCGGCACCGACGAGGCGCCGGGCGAGACCTACCTCTACGCGGGCCGTACCTATAAGGCCTATCGCGGCATGGGCTCGGTCGGCGCCATGGCGCGCGGCTCGGCCGACCGCTACTTCCAGCAGGAAGTGAAGGACACGCTGAAGCTGGTGCCCGAAGGCGTCGAAGGTCAGGTGCCCTACAAGGGACCGGCGGACGCGGTGCTGCACCAGCTGGTCGGCGGCTTGCGCGCCGGCATGGGCTATACCGGCGCCCGCACGCTCGCGGAACTGCGCAGCCGCGCCCAGTTCGTGCGCATCTCGCCGGCCGCCATGCGCGAAAGCCACACGCACGGCGTCGCCATCACGCGCGAGAGCCCGAACTATCCGGGCGGCGCCTGAGGCGGCGCATGAGCGGACAGGCAGCCTCGTCGCCACCGCGGCGCCGGGGGACCAGGGGGACCGGGGGACCAGGGGTACGAGCGTTGGCAATTCGAGGGAATTCGATATGCGCGAGCTGATGGCCCCTGTCTTCGTCCAGGTGGCGCTGACCTTCCTGCTGCTGCTCGGCACGGCGGCGACGCGCGTCGGCGCGCTGCGGCGGCGCGAGGTGCGCCTGCAGGACATCGCGCTCGGCCAGCGCGCCTGGCCGAGCCGCGCGACGCAGTTCGGCAACGCCTTCCAGAACCAGCTCGAGCTGCCGGTGATCTTCTACGCGCTGATCGCCTTCGTACTCATCACCGGCCATGGCGGCTGGCCGATGGTGCCGCTGGCCTGGGCCTTCGTCGCGGCGCGCATGCTGCACGCCGCCATCCACACCACCGGCAACGTGGTGACCTACCGCTTCTACGCCTACGTTCTCGGCATGCTGATCCTGGTCGCCATGTGGGGTCTGCTGGCCTACCGCGTGCTCTCCGGCGCCGCTTGAACCGGGAAAACCGACCATGAAAACGGGGGCCCGCCTCAAGGCCGCGACGGAAGTGCTCGACGACATCATCGGGCGTCACCGCACGGCTGCGACGGCGCTCGCCGACTGGGGCAAGGCGCACCGCTTCGCCGGCTCCGGCGACCGTTCGGCCATCGGCAGCCTCGTGTTCGACGCCCTGCGCCGCCGCCGCTCGATCACGGCGCAGATGGGGGCCGACACGTCGCGGGCGCTCGTGCTCGGCGCCGCGCACGGCGCCTATGGCCTCTCGCTCGACGATCTCGCCGCCGCTGCCGACGGCTCGCAGCATGCGCTCGAGGCACTGTCTGCCGAGGAAAGCGCGGCGCTCGCCCGTCCGCTCCCTGCCGACGCCGCGGCCGATGTGGCGGGCGATTTTCCCGAATGGCTGGCGCCCTCGCTGGCCCGCGCCTTCGGCACGCGTGCCGGTAACGAGGGCGCCGCGCTCGCTCAGCGCGCGCCCATCGATCTGCGCGTCAACACGCTGAAGTCGACGCGCGAGCGCGTGCTGGCCGAACTCGCCGCCATCGGCGCCGAGCCGACACGCTGGTCGCCGCTCGGCGTGCGCATCCCGGCCCCGCTGGCGCAGGCCAAGGCGCCGCACGTCGAGGCCGAGGGCGCACACGGCAAGGGCTGGTACGAGGTGCAGGACGAGGGCAGCCAGATCGCCGCGCTGCTGGCCGGCGCCAACGCCCGCGAGCAGGTGCTCGACCTGTGCGCCGGGGCCGGCGGCAAGACGCTGGCGCTGGCGGCGGCCATGCAGAACACCGGTCAGATCTATGCCTACGACAGCGACAAGCTGCAGCTGCGTCCGATCTTCGATCGCCTGAAGCGAGCCGGTGCGCGCAACGTGCAGACGCTGAACGGCGGCAACGAGGGGCAGTTGAAGGGCCTCGGGCCCCGCTTCGATCTGGTGCTGGCGGACGCGCCGTGCACCGGTTCGGGCACGTGGCGGCGGCGGCCGGACGCCAAGTGGCGCTTGAAGCCGCAGAACCTCGCCGAGCGCATCAAGGATCAGGCCGAAGTGCTGGCGCTCGCCGCCCGCATGGTGAAGCCGGGCGGGCGCATCGTCTACGTCACCTGCTCCGTGCTGCCGGAGGAGAACACCGACCAGGTGTCGGCCTTCCTCGCCGCGCATCCAGGCTTCGCGGTGGTGCCGTTTGCCGAGCAGTGGCGGGCGACGCTGGGCGGCGAGCCGCCCGTCTCGGCGGACGGGCGCGACGACGGCCTGCTGCTCACCCCGGCCAGCCACGGCACCGACGGCTTCTACATCTGCATCCTGCGCCGCACCCCTTAAGTCAGGGGTCAAGGGGCCCAAGGCCCCTTGCCTTCCCTGCACTGCGGCATTGATCCGGTTGTTTCGACGTCTACTGTATGGAGTCTATTCGCTGTATTGTGAGACCTATTTCGACGATGCGTGAGCATCGCAAGAAGAGCCGGATGCCGTCGTCGCCAGCAATCGTGGAAATATTCCACCCGCGCCCGCCAGCATCATCCCCGGACAACTGGATGGGCTGGCACGCCTCGTGTTGATGAACAGCTACCGATTTGCCTCGATGTAGTCGTACGCCAAGCCAACGAAGTGCAGCGTTATATTGCTGGGAGGAGGAGCCCGCAGAATGGGAATGATGGCTCTCATCTTAATTAAATCGACGACTGGGTCGACTGAATGAGCGCCGTCAATCGGAAGATTGCCTTGTGGATCTTGCACGGCCTTCTGTATGCCAGCGCGAAGCGCTGCGATAATTGAACCGTCAGCAATAATGGCATTCATAATTGCTTTGGCTTGCGCGCCACTGATTTGATGATGTATCTGGGAAATCGTTCCGTCGGCGGCTAGCGTCGCAACATCTTCCTCGTACACAAGGGAGCCGGCATTGGAGGAGGTGCTCAACAATTCTTGTGCGGTCAATTTGAGTAGTGCGTAATTTGGCATGTATCTATTTTCCAGATAATGGCTACTCACACCACCATCACTTTGAGGTGTCCGCCGTCGCGGGTGAGGGCGGGAACACCCTGGCTTTGAGGTCCTTGGCCATCTCATCGGCTCCTGAACTCCATGCACTGCAAGTCGCCGGTGCAATGCTATGTTCTTCGGTCACGAAGCGCCAACGCCCGTCTGTCCCGGCGGACAAGCGGACGAATACGCTCAAAGACTGCTCGGCAAAGGTGTTGACGAAAATGACCTCCATGGGTGCCGTTGTCGTTTTGGATGCGACATCGAAGTCCAGCTTGTCGCGATCAGAGATCGAAACGGAATCAGCAGCAAATGAAATACTATTAGATGCAATTGACCTAACTGTTGCTATCTTCGGCTCCCCGACGTTTCAAGTGGGTAGCCTGAGGTCGAGCTTGCCGGCGATGAGGTAGACGACGGCCTTCAATGTCTCGACGTTGCGGTAGCCGCGCGCTTTCGCCTTGGCG
>WBZS01000048.1_pt1 | contig 240931 bp, 223 predicted proteins | sample 5204201 | NCBI WGS metagenome assembly WBZS01 (sample SAMN12344357, study PRJNA552823) | activated sludge metagenome | biome: Activated sludge suspended growth; feature: Nitrification reactor; material: Wastewater; isolation source: activated sludge from nitrification reactor of wastewater... | reverse complement strand
CCAGGCGGGGCACTTAATGCGTTAGCTACGGCACGGAGAACGTGGAATGTCCCCCACACCTAGTGCCCACCGTTTACGGCGTGGACTACCAGGGTATCTAAGCCTGTTTGCTCCCCACGCTTTCGCTTCTCAGCGTCAGGAAAGGTCCAGAGAACCGCCTTCGCCACCGGTGTTCCTCCTGATATCTGCGCATTCCACCGCTCCACCAGGAATTCCGTTCTCCCCTACCTTCCTCTAGTCTGCCCGTATCGAAAGCAGGCTCAGGGTTAAGCCCTGAGTTTTCACTTCCGACGCAACAGACCGCCTACAAGCTCTTTACGCCCAATAATTCCGGACAACGCTCGCACCCTACGTATCACCGCGGCTGCTGGCACGTAGTTAGCCGGTGCTTCTTCTGCAGGTACCGTCAGTAACCCTTCGTCCCTGCTGAAAGCGGTTTACAACCCGAAGGCCGTCATCCCGCACGCGGCGTTGCTGCATCAGGCTTGCGCCCATTGTGCAATATTCCCCACTGCTGCCTCCCGTAGGAGTCTGGGCCGTATCTCAGTCCCAGTGTGGCCGGTCGCCCTCTCAGGCCGGCTACCCGTCGACGCCTTGGTGAGCCGTTACCTCACCAACAAGCTGATAGGCCGCGAGCCCATCCTTGACCGCCGGAGCTTTCCACCCAGCTAGATGCCTAGCCGGGTCATATCCGGTATTAGCAGCTGTTTCCAACTGTTATCCCAGTGTCAAGGGCAGGTTGCTCACGTGTTACTCACCCGTTCGCCACTGATCGGCGGAGCAAGCTCCGCTTCACCGTTCGACTTGCATGTGTTAAGCACGCCGCCAGCGTTCGTCCTGAGCCAGGATCAAACTCTCCGTTGAAATATTTCGGTGTCGGCTTTTATGCCAGTACCGTCAACATTAGTTTGACACTGACGCAGACCCATTTGCTGGATCTGTTTCAATAATCAAAGGAATCCGTCTCGAAATGCAAACCAATGGCTTCCACCCGAGGACGGGGTTGTTTATTGTGCATTGACTTTAAGCACGCTGTTGAGTTCTCAAGTTTCGGGTGCGCACCGCGCTGGAAGGTTTCCCTGCCAACTTGGGGCAACTCGCACTACTTTACAGACTTTCGGAACCTCTGTCAAACTCGGTTCTTTGGTCATTCCCCTGGACCGTACAAGATTCCCGGACCTTGGTGGGTTCAGTCTTGAACGCACACCGTGCCCGCGCATCTTTGGTTGGGGGGCTTTGCGGTCCGGCCGGCCAGAGAGTGCTTCTCTGTCCTGGATCCCTCACCGCGAGGCCTGTAGAAGATTACGCAGCTTGGAGCGAGAGGTCAAATCCGCCGGGATCCCGGGCGTGTCGCCGATCACCGCACGAGTTCGACCGCCCCTACGGTCTTGCGGCCCCGGCGAACGATCAGGTATCGCCCGTACAACAGGTCCTCCTGGTCGATCGTGGCGGCAGGGTCTGTCACCCGCTCGTTCTTGACGTACGCTCCGCCTTCTTCGATGGCCCGGCGCGCGGCCGAACGGGACCCGACCACCCCGGACGCCTCGAGGACGTCCACGACCGGCGGGAGGTCCGTCCCAACCTCGAGGGTGCGGCAGCCCAGTTCCTTCACCACTGCTCTCACGGTTTGCTCGGGCAGCGTGTTCAACTCGGCTCGTCCGAAGATTGCGGCGGCTGCGGCCACGGCGGCTTCCCGTTCGGGCACGCCATGGACGAGGTCCGCGACGTCGTCCGCCAGTGCCCGCTGCGCGAGCCGCTTGTGAGGGGCGGCCGCGGTCTCCTCCTCGATGTGGGCGATCTCGTCATGCGATCGCGGGCTGAAGGTCTTGAGGTACTCGATGACCTTGCTGTCCTCGGCGTTCAGGAAGAACTGGTGTAGGGCGTAGGGACTCGTCATCTCGGGGTCGAGCCACACCGTCCCACCCTCTGTCTTGCCGAACTTGGTGCCGTCCGCCTTGGTGAGCAGCGGTGTCGCAAGAGCGTGCGCCTTGCCTTGATCAGACCTGCGGATGAGTTCCACGCCGGCGGTGATGTTTCCCCACTGGTCGGAGCCACCCGTCTGGAGGACGCAGTTATGCCGCCGGTACAGCTCACGGAAGTCCATGGCCTGCAGCAGTACGTAACTGAACTCGGTGTACGAGATGCCGGTCTCGAGCCGGCTCTTGACGACCTCCCGGTCGAGCATGCGGTTGATCGAGAAGTGCTTGCCCACGTCCCGCAGGAAGTCCAGGGTCGACAGTTGCGACGTCCAGTCGTAGTTGTTGACCAGCACCGCGCCGTTGGGCCCGCTGAAGTCGACGAAGCGTGCGACTTGAGCCCGGATCTTCTCGCCCCATTCGTGGACGAGTTCAACCGGGTTCATGGAACGCTCGCCGGCCTGCTTGGGGTCGCCGATCAATCCGGTCGAGCCACCGACGAGCAGCAACGGACGATGTCCGGCCGCCTGCAAGGCGCGCACAGGCATCAACTGCACGAGGTTGCCGGTGTGAATACTCGCGGCAGTCGGATCGAAGCCCACGTAGAAGGTGATCGGGGCCGCGTCCAGATCCGCCGCCAGCGCGTCGAGATCCGTCGAGTGGGCGATCAGCCCCCGCCAGGTGAGTTCGTCGATGACTGCGTTCATAGCCCGAAGGCTAGTCGGTGAAGCCTGTGGGGATCGCTTCGGCCCACCCTCGTGCCTGCTGCACGGCGAGGTGCAGCACCTCCAGTTGCTCGGCGACCCGATTCGGAGCGGTCCCTCCCTTGCCGTCACGCGCGGCCACCGAGCCCGCCACCGTGAGCACGTCCATCACTTCGGGTGTCAGCCGCGGGTCGATCTCGGCCAGTTGAGCCGCCGTCAGATCGGCAAGCTCGCACGGCACCCGCTCGCAATACCGAACGGCGGCTCCAGCGACGTCGTGGGCTTCGGAGAACGGAACCCGCTGCCGGACCAGCCAATCGGCAACGTCCGTCGCCAGTGAGAACCCGCGGGGCGCGAGTTCACTCATTCGCCGGGTGTCGAACTTCAGCGTCGCCACCATGCCCGCGACGGCGGGCAGCAGCAGCGTGAGTTGGTCGATGCCGTCGAAGAGCGGCTCCTTGTCCTCCTGCAGATCGCGGTTGTAGGCCAGCGGCAGTCCCTTGAACGTCGCCAACAGCCCGGCCAGGTTGCCGATGAGCCGGCCGGCCTTGCCGCGGGTCAGCTCGGCCACGTCGGGGTTCTTCTTCTGGGGCATGATGCTCGACCCGGTCGACCAGGCATCGGCCAACCGTGCGAACCCGAACTCGTGCGTGACCCACAGGATCACGTCCTCTGCCAGCCGTGACAGGTCGACAGCGATCTGTGCCAGCACGTAGGCGGCCTCCGCGACCAGGTCACGCGCCGCCGTCCCGTCGATCGAGTTGGGGACGCTGTCGTCGAACCCAAGCCTGCGTGCGACCAACTGCGGGTTCAGCCCGAGCGAGGTTCCGGCCAACGCAGCCGACCCGTAGGGCGACAAACCGAGCCGCCGGTCGAGGTCGACGAAGCGCTCCAGATCGCGCACCAGCGGCCACGCGTGGGCAAGCAGATGGTGACTCAACAGCACCGGCTGCGCGTGCTGCAGGTGGGTCCGCCCGGGCATGACGGCGCCCAAGTGGCTTTCGGCCTGCCCGCTCAGTGCGGTCACCACACCCAGGACGCCCTCCGTCAGCCTCCGGATCTCGAACCGCAGGTACCGCCTGATGAGCGTCGCGATCTGGTCGTTCCGGGACCTACCCGCCCGCAATCGTCCCCCCAAGTCGGGCCCGACGTCCTCGGTGAGGCGCCGCTCAAGCGCACCGTGGACGTCCTCGTCGCTGTCGGCGGGAAGGAAACGCCCCGCGAGCACCTCGGCCTCGAGCCGGTCGAGGCCGGCGCGCATCCGCTCAAGTTCGCCCTCGGTCAACAGTCCGGCCGCCTGGAGCGCCTCGGCGTGAGCCCGCGAACCGGCGATGTCGTGGGGTGCGAGTCGCCAGTCGAAATGCGTCGACTTCGACAGCGCCGCCATCGCCTCCGCGGGACCGGCAGCGAAGCGTCCGCCCCAGAGCCTGCCTGCGTGCTCGTCAGTCATCGATCACCTCTCCGAACGTAGTCCAAGCCAGGATCTCGGCCGCGTAGGCCGCACCGCCGTCAGCGGTGCGGTGGATCACCAGAACCGTATCGTCCCCGGCGAGGGTACCGGCGACGGTGGGGCCGGGCGTGCGGTCGAGCGCGGACGCGAGGAGTTGCGCCGCACCGGGAGGCGTCTTGAGCACCGTGAGGTGCGCGAACCCCTCGACGCTGGTAACGAGGTCGGACGCCAGCCGCATCAGCCTGCGGCGGGGGGCGTCGCTGGCGAGCGGCCCGGTGGGCAGGCTGTACACGAGGTGCTCGCCATCCCGGACGCGCTCCGCGCCCATTTCGGCCAGGTCCTTCGACAGCGTCGGCTGGGTCACCCTGACCCCCATGTCCGCGAGGCGTTCGGCGAGTTCGGTCTGCGTCCGGATCGACTCCGCCTGGATCAGCCCCGCGATGCGCGCCTGCCGTGCGGCTTTGGTGGTGGGCGTGGTCTCCATGTCACGACACCTCGGCCAGCAACTCCGGGAGCGCGGTGATGAAGGTGTCGACCTGCTCGGTCGTGATGATCAGAGGGGGCGCGACGCGGATCACGTCCGGCCGGGGCGCGTTGACAATGAACCCGTTCCTGAGCGCGGCCGCCGCCAAGGCCGGTGCGACGTCCACATTCAGGACGATGGCGCGCAGCAGGCCGGCGCCGCGGACGTGGGAGATCGCCGGCTGCCCCAGGCCCTGGACTCCCGCCACCAGATGTTCGCCGACGGTCGTCGCCTTGGCCAGCAACTGCTCGGACTCGATGGTGCCGAGCACTGCCAGCGCCGCCGCCGTCGCGACGGGGTTGCCGCCGAAGGTGTTGCCGTGGGACCCGGGGCCGAGCCGGCGTCCGTTCTCGCCCAAGGCGATGCACGCCCCGATCGGGATGCCTCCTGCCAGTCCCTTTGCGAGGGTGATCACATCGGGCGCCACTCCGGCCGCCTCGAAGGCGAACCAGTTGCCCGTGCGGCCGACTCCGGTCTGGACCTCGTCCACCCACAGCAGCGCGCCCACGTCGGCGGTCAGGCGGCGCAACTCGGCCAGGAATCCAGCCGGCGGGACCACCACGCCGGACTCCCCCTGCAACGGTTCGACCACCACGGCCGCGACCGAGTCGTCCAGCACACGGGCGACAGCGGCGGCATCCCCGTACGGCACGAAGATCACCTCGCCGGGCAGGGGCTCGAAGGGTTCGCGGTAACGGGGCGTCGCAGTGAGGGCGAGGGCGCCCATCGTCCGACCGTGGAAGCTGCCCTGGAACGCGATCACCTTTGTGCGGCCCGTGAGACGGCTGAGTTTGAACGCCGTCTCGTTCGCCTCACTGCCGGAGTTGGTGAAGAACACGCGGCCCTCGGTGGCGGCAGGTGAAGTGGATGTCGCCAGCGCCACCAACTTCTCGGCCAGCGTGATCTGTGGATCGCTGGAGAAGAAGTTGCACACGTGCCCGAGCGTGCCGAGTTGGGTAGTGACTGCCTCGATCAGCGCCGGGTGGGCATGGCCGAGGGCATTGACAGCAAGCCCGCCGAGCAGATCTAGGTACCGATTGCCGTCGGCGTCCCACACGTGCACACCCTCGCCCCGCACCAATGTGCGCAACGGTGGCCCGAACGTGTTCATGACCGCGTGCTCGTACCGATCCAGATAGACAGCGTTGGTGTCCATCACTCCTCCTCTTGCGGGTCGAGGACCATGGTGCCGATGCCCTCGTCGGTGAAGACCTCGAGCAGCAGCGAGTGCGGGACGCGCCCGTCGATCACGGTGGCTCGCGGGACACCCCCTTCGACCGCCCGCAGGCAGGCCTCCATCTTGGGGACCATGCCCGCCTCGAGGGACGGCAGCAGTTCCCGCAACTCGGCGGGTGTCAGCGAAGCGATCACCTCGGTGCTGTTGGGCCAGTCGGCATACAGCCCGGCGACGTCGGTCAGCACCACGAGTCGCCGCGCACCGAGGGCCACGGCCAGTGCGGACGCGGCAGTGTCCGCGTTGACGTTGTGTACAGCCCCTTCGTCGTCGGGGGCGACGGTCGCCACAACGGGGATGCGGCCTGCGGCGATGAGATCGATCACCGTCTCCGGACGCACCTCGACCACGTCCCCGACAAGCCCGAGGTCAACCTCTTCGCCGTCGATGATCACTCCGCGCCTGACGGCCCGGAACAGGCCTGCGTCCTCACCCGACAGCCCGACCGCCAGCGGGCCGTGGGCGTTCAGCAGGCCGACGAGTTCGCGTCCGACCTGCCCGACGAGCACCATACGGACGACCTCCATCGCTTCGGGGGTCGTGACGCGCAGGCCGCCGACGAACTCCGAACTGATGCCCAGACGGTTCAGCATGGACGAGATCTGCGGGCCGCCGCCATGGACGACGACGGGCTGCAACCCGCACCGGCGGAGAAAGACGATGTCGTCGGCGAAGGCGCGTTTGAGGTCGTCGTTGAGCATCGCGTTGCCGCCGTACTTGATGACGACGATGGCGCCCGCGTATTTCTCCAGCCACGGCAGCGCCTCGATCAGGACGGCGGCCTTCTGCAGCACGATGGCTTTGTGGATCGCAGGGGTCATGAGGAGTACTCCGCGTTCTCTTTCACGTAACCGTAGGTGAGATCGTTCGTCCAGATGGTGGCGGCGTGCTCGCCGGCGTTGAGGTCGATCGCGACGGTGACCTCGCGGCCTGAGAGGTCGACGAGGCTGCGGTCCTCCCCGATCTCGCCTTGCCGGAAGACCGTCGTCCCGTTGAAGCTCACAGCGACACTGTCCGCGTCGAAAGCCGCGGACGTCGTCCCGATCGCCGACAGCACGCGCCCCCAGTTGGGGTCCCCGCCGAAGATCGCGCACTTGAAGAGGTTCGAGCGTGCAATGGCCCGGCCCACTTCGAGGGCGTCTTCCTCGGACGCCGCGCCGGCTACGGCGATCTCGATGTCGTGCTCGGCACCCTCGGCGTCGGCGATCAACTGGCGTGCGAGGTCGGCGCAGCAGTCGGCGAGGGCGGCGGTGAGTTCCGTCTCGGAGGGGGTGACCCCGCTCGATCCGCTGGCGAGGGCGATCACTGTGTCGTTGGTGGACATGCAGCCGTCCGAGTCGGTTCGGTCGAACGTCAGGGCAGTGGCCCGGCGCAGGGCCCGGTCCAGAGTGGGGGCGTCGACGACGGCATCGGTGGTGACGACGACGAGCATCGTGGCCAGCGCCGGGGCCAGCATGCCGGCGCCCTTGGCCATCCCACCGACGCGCCACGGTCCGGGGCCGGAGGTGGCCTCTTTGTGGACGGTGTCGGTGGTCATGATCGCGACCGCGGCGGATTCGCCACCGGTGTCGGCGAGTGCGGCGGCCGCCAACTCCACGCCGTGCGCGACGGCGTCCATCGGCAACCGGACGCCGATGAGGCCGGTCGAGCAGACCGCGATCTGCTCGGCGGGGATTTGCAGCGCTGCGGAGACTAGGCCCGCCGTGGCGACGGTGTCCGCGTAGCCGGCCGCGCCCGTGCACGCGTTGGCGCCTCCTGAGTTGAGGACGACGGCGCGCACCTGACCGTCCGCCGTGACGGTCCGGGACCATTGCACCGGGGCCGCCGGGAAGCGGTTGGAGGTGTAGACCGCGGCCGCGGTGGCCAGGGGGCCGTCGTTGACGACGAGAGCGAAGTCGGGCCGTCCGGACTTCTTGATGCCCGCGCGGACTCCGGCTGCCCGGAATCCGGCCGGATGTGTGACGCTCATGGCGCGAGTCCGATCTGGGGCAGACCAGTGGTCTCGGGGAGCCCCAGGGCGATGTTCATGGACTGGATCGCGCCGCCGGCGGTGCCCTTCGTGAGGTTGTCGAGAGCCGAGACGACCACGAACCGTCCGGCCGCCTCGTCGACCGCCACCTGCACATACACGCTGTTGGAGCCGAGGATCGACTGCGTCTGCGGCCAGACACCACTGGGCAGGACGTGCACGAACGGCTCTTTCGCCAGGGCTTCCACGTAGACGTCGTGGGCCTCGGCGGTGGTGGTCGGAGTGGCGAGTGGTGCCGTGATCGTGGCCAGGATGCCCCGTGACATCGGAACCAGCACGGGCGTGAAGGACACTGTCGGGGAGGCCGCGCCGAGACGCCGGAAGTTCTGCAGCAGTTCGGGGACGTGGCGGTGGACGCCGCCGACGCCGTAAGCGCTGGCGGACCCCATGAGTTCGGAGCCCAGAAGGTTCGGTTTGAGCGATTTGCCCGCGCCGGACGGTCCGCTTGCCGCGACAGCGACCACGTCCTGGCCCGTGACGAGGCCGCTTGTCAACGCGGGCATCAGGCCAAGCGTGATCGATGTCGGGTAGCACCCCGGGACCGCGATGCGGCGGGCTCCACTCAGCGCCTCGCGCTGACCCGGAAGTTCCGGCAGCCCGTACGGCCAGGTGCCTGCGTGCGGCGACCCGTAGAACTGCTCCCATTCGGTCGCCGATTCCAGGCGATAGTCCGCTCCGGAGTCGATGACGAGGACGTCGTCCGGAAGCAGAGCCGCGATCGCGGCCGACGCGCCGTGCGGCAAGGCCAGGAAGACGACGTCGTGCTCCGCCAGATTCTCGACGGTGGTGTCGAGGACTCGGCGATTCCCGTAGGGATGCAGGTGCGGGTGATGCTCGAAGAGCAGCGATCCGGCGCTGGACTTGGCTGTCAGCGCTCCGACTTCGACGTCCGGGTGGACTGCGAGCAGGCGCAGGATCTCTCCCCCGACGTACCCGGTGCATCCGGCAATGGCGGCTGTGATGGTCACACGGAATATTATGCATGCTCTCGCATGTCAATGCGCAAATCGCCAGGGCGGTGGACTGGGCGCGCCGAGCACACAGCAGGCAGGGGCGTCCCGGACGACCCGGAAGGCCCCTGCCTGCGCGTGTGGGGCGTCAGTCGAGCAGGTCGGCGTACAACGGCGTGGAAAGATACCGCTCCCCCCAAGAGGGAATCACCACGACGATGGTCTTGCCCGAGTTCGCGGGGTCGGTGGCGAGATCGGCGGCTGCGCGCAGGGCTGCCCCTGAGGAGATTCCCACCAGCAGACCTTCCTCCTTGGCGGCGCGGCGGGCCCACTCGAAGGCGTCGTCGGAGGTCACCTTGATGATGCGGTCGATGAGCGAGGTGTCAAGGATCTCGGGGATGAAACCGGCGCTGATGCCCTGGATCTTGTGCGGGCCCTTCGGCTCACCGGACAGCACGGCCGACTCGGCGGACTCGACCGCGATGACCTGCACGTCGGGTTTGCGCTCCTTGAGCACCTGGCCGACGCCGGTGATGGTGCCGCCGGTCCCGACGCCCGAGACGAAGAAGTCGATCTGGCCCTCCGTGTCGGTCCAGACCTCCTCTGCGGTGGTCTGTTTGTGAACCGCCACGTTGGCCGGATTGGTGAACTGGCTGGCCAGGGTTGCGCCGGGAGTGGTCGCGACGATGTCCTTCGCGCGCGCATTCGCCCCCGGGACGCCCTCGGCGCCCGGCGTCAGGATGAGCTCGGCACCGAAGGCACGCAACAGGGCGCGGCGTTCCTTCGAGAAGGTTTCGGGCAGCGTGATGATCACCTTGTAACCCCGGGCAGCGCCGACCCACGCCAGCGCGATGCCGGTGTTGCCGGAGGTGCCTTCGACGATCGTGCCGCCGGGTTGCAGTGAACCGTCAGCCTCGGCCGCGTCGATGATGGAAACACCGATGCGGTCCTTAACCGAGGCCGCCGGGTTGTAGTACTCGAGTTTCGCCAGCACCGTGGCCTGGCTGTCGCCGTAGAGGCGGTTGATCTTCACCAGTGGGGTGCGCCCGATCAGTTCGGTCGCATCGTTGTAGTAGGTCATATCTAGTTTCCTTTCAGTCTTCATGTGTTTGTTGGGTTTGATGCTCAAGCGGCGGCTTCGCGGGCCACCCGGCCCACGGCGTCCAGGAGTTCCGGTTTCCGTGGGGCGCCAACGATCCGGTGCCGCACCTTCCCGTCCGCGTCTAGCAGCAGCACCGTCGGTGTGCGGGTGATGCCGAACCGTTCGACCAGGTCGAGCCGAGTCTCGGCGTCCAGATCGATGTGGGTGAAGGTGGGCACGTCCTCCGTGACTGCGGCCAGCATTCTGCGGGTCGAGGCGCATGGTGCGCATGTGGTGGAAGAGAACTGCACGAAGGTGCCCCGTTCTCCGAGGGCGGCGCCCAGGCTGGTCGCATCGAGTCGCTGATCGTCCGCCACCGCTCGAGTTCGACCGTCGGTCCACCGGCGGTACCCGCCGAAGGCAAGGGCCACCAGCAGCGCGGCGGAGACTATCCAGAATCCGGTCACATCCATCTCAGCTCGCAACCGCGGGGGCGGCCTTGCCGAACGCCCGCTTGCTGAGTAGATACAACTCGCAGCCGAGGCAGAAGTCGAAGATGGCGTTCAACAGGGCCGCCACCAACGCCAACCCGACCGCGACGAAGAAGACGAGCGGGAGGTTGAAGACGGCTCCCGCCAAGCCACCCACCGCGAACACGAGGCCCACCGTCTGCGCGAACCGCGGCGGACGCGGATCCTCCAGTTCGGCGGGCGGCGCAAGGCGCGGCTGAACCAACTTCCGGTACACCCAGCCGTATGGCTGGAACTTCAAGCCCAGCAGTGACCCGGCTCCGAAGGCCAGGGTCTGGGCGATCAGCAGGGGCAGGCCCCAGGCCGGGCCGAGGATGAGAGTCGCGGCTAGGACGACTGACGTTATGGCGGCCCCAAAGCGGGGGGCTCGCGGGTCAACCCCTTCGGGTACGACAACAGATTGGGCAGATGGCATGGCACTGTCCTTGCTTTGGTGGGTTGGCTTCCGGAAAGGAGCCGACATCACATCCCGCGGTCAGCCGCCAAGGAGTGGAGAAAAACCGACCGTCGCAGCTCTAGCGAGGAGCGGTCAGGATGGTGTTGTCGGGTCGATCAGCGACAACAACACATTCGCGCGCAGACCATATTCATCGGCACGGCCGAGAACAGGTTCGCTGACATGCTTGAACGTTAACACGTCTCCGGCTGCGATCTCGATCAGCGATGCGGCGTCCCACCATGTGGCTGGAAGGAGGGCTGTGATGGCCGGAGCGGATGTATCCCCGCCGGGTCAAGCTCTTTACCGCCTCTGCGACCGCTTGGGCGGCGAATGAGTTCATTTCAGCGGTGTGGGCTTTCACTGGGTGCCAATTTCGCGCATCAGTGGAAGCCCACACCGCTGAAGTGAACAGCAGCGCCTTCAACGACAACGCAAGAAGCAGCAGCAACCTGGAGACGTGGCCGGACTGGGGCAGGTGGCGAAGCTCCGAATGCCGACGCCCAAATCGGACGCGATCGGAGCCTGACCATGTCAGGCTCCGATCGCTTTGGGTCACTCGACCAACCCGAGGGTTCCCGGATTCATGATTCCTGCCGGGTCCAGGAACTTCTGGATCCCGCGAAGAACGTCAACGCCGACAGTGCCGATCTGCTCCTTGAGCCACGGGGCGCGTTCGGTACCGATGCCATGATGGTGGGAGATGACGCACCCCTCAGCGACCACGACCTCCATCAGATCCTTCCAGAGTTGGTCGTACGCCTCCAAGGCTTGTTCATCCGTGTCGTACTTTCCACTGGAGATGACGTAAAGGGAAGCGCCGTCTCGATAGATGTGTGACACATGGCCCATCACGGCGGACATGGTGTTGCTCGCCGCAGCTTTCATCTTCTCGAAGAGCTGTGGCAGGGCACTCCAACTCGCCGCGACTTCAACGGCCTCGGCGACTCCGCCCTCTTGCACGACCTGATCGTCGAACCAGGAGACGTCGAACCGCTTCTGCTCCCACGCGCGAGCGGGTTCGTCACCCAGAGGGGTTCCGCCGCGCGCCTGAGCTATTCCCGCGACGATATCGCTCTGGGCGCGGACCAGCCGCGACTCACCCTCGAACAGCAGGACCATCAACCAGTTGCCGTCAGGACTCGCGAACTGGGCATGCTTGGCGGCGGACTCGATTGGGTCGTAGATGCGAAGAACTGCCGGCACGACGCCGACACGCAGCATCTCCCGGGCCGTATCCAGAGCAGGCTCGAAGTCGGAGAAGTTGTACGACTCGAAGAGCCTGTCGGGCGGAAGCGCCGGACACTTCAAGGTGACGTCAGTGATGATGCCGAAGGTGCCCTCGGAGCCCACGAATAGCGGACGCAGATCAGGGCCGGCCGAAGCGCGGGGAGCGTAGTGGGTTTGGAGAATGTCACCGGTGGGCAGCACCACACGCAGATCGGCCAGACGGTCCTCAACGTTGCCGTACAGGCTGGAGAAAGTGCCCGAACCCCGCATGGCTAGACTGCCGGCAACTCCCGCCACATACAGCGACTGCGGGTAGTGGCCGCCGGTCAACCCTTGCTCGTTGAGAGCGGTCTCCAAGTCCGACAAGAGAATCCCGCCTTGAACCCTGGCAAGACCGTTCTGGGCGTCGATCTCGATCACTTGATTGAAATGCCGGACATCGATAAGCACACCTCCCTTCTTTGGGATGCCGGAGCCGACGACTGCGGACCCAGGTCCGCGGGGCACCGCCGGCACGTTGTTCTCGGTACACCACTTCAGCACTTGGGCGATCTCTTCCTCGGTGCGTGGCACGACCACGACGTCACCCTCCGAGATCAGCTTCCCGCGCCGCGCCAACTTCTTGGTGCGGAACGAAGAGTCACGTGACGCGTGTTGAATTGACTCCGCATCTGTGACAACTCCTTCAATGCCGACAATTCCTCGAAGGGCGTCCAACATCTCCGGTTTCAGCATCATTCCGCTTCCTCTCGGGCTCTCCAGTTCAGGCTCCGCTTGACAGCGTCTTGCCACGCGGCCCGGCGTGAGTCGCGCTGCTTCGAGGACATCGTCGGTTCAAATCGTGCTTCGATCGAGCCCGACTTGGCGGCGTCCTCCTTCGATGCCCACAGGCCGCGGGAAACGCCCGCCACCCATGCTGCACCGCGTGCAGTGACGTAACCGGCATCGGCAGTTCGTTCTACTGGGATCTGCAACAGGTCGGCCGTCATTTGCTGGAGGACGTTGGACCTCGCCAGACCGCCATCGACCTTGAGGACGGAGACAGGGGTGTCGGTGATCTTGACGATGTCCTCGAGCAGGTCCACGACCGTGTGCGCCACCCCTGCCAGCGTGGCCCGCACCAGATCGGGACCGCTGGTGTGACGGGACATTCCGAAGACCGTGCCGCGGGCCGCTGCGTCCCAGTGGGGCGCCGCGAACCCAGCCAGCGCCGGTACGACGATCAATCTGTCATCGGTCGCTGCTTTGCATACCGAATCGAGAGTCTGGGGAGAATCGAGCACCTTAAGATCTTCGATCAACCACTCGATCGCCGATCCCGACACCGGGGTGAATCCCTCGACAGCGTTGCACGAGTGATTCTGGGTTCGCCAGCCGATACGGGCGTCGTAACCGGTGGCATTCTCGGGGACTCTGGTTCCGATGTTGAAGTCGATGAACGATCCAGTGCCGTGAGTGCACTTGACCGCACCCTCGCTAAAACCACCGTGACCGAACAGCGCGGACTGCTGATCGGCAATGACCGCTGCGATTGGGAGGCGGTAACCGACCACGTTCGGATCAGTCTCCCCATAGGACGCATCCTCAGCCAGAATCGGAGCCAACCAATCCGACGACAGACCAAGGAAGTCCAGCCACTCGTCCCACCAGACCCCCTGGCGGATGTCCATCGCACCAATGGACGAGGCATTGGACGCTGACGTTGCCCAATTGCCCGTCAAAGCCTTGACCAGGAGTGTATCCGGGGTGCCGGCCATGATCTGGCCCGCTTCGGCGCGGGCGCGCAGTTTCGGATCAGCCAGCATGGACTCCATGTGGAGTGGCGTGCTGGCAGCCGCAAGATTCACTCCAGCGACTGCGAGGAGTCGTTCACCCCAATCAGCCTTGAGGCTCTCAACTCGCGGCATGGCGCTTCCATCCTGCCAGCCGATGGTTTGACTCACGGGTTCACCCGTGTCACGGTCCATCAAGGTAGTGGCGGTGCGCTGATTGGTGACTGCGACACAGTCCACTTCCAAGCCCTGCTCCTTGGCGTGATCAAGAACGTCTCGCAGGACATCAACACTGTTGCGAATGATCTCCTTCGCATCATGCTCGACCCTATTTCCTCCGGGCGTGAAGATTGAGATCTTCTTGGACGCCTCGTTGACGACCTGGCCTTCCTGATCAAACAGGACAGCGCGCGTGCTCGTAGTGCCTGAATCCAGCACCGCAATGTGCTTCATGCTTTCCTCCACATGTTGTTGAATGAAGTGACTTCTGTCTTGATTGCGCCGAGACCTAACAGGTCTTCCACGACCTGGTTAGCGATCGCGGGGGCCGCTGCTACGCCCGGAGACTGGATTCCCGCGACGTTGTAGAAGCCCGTCACCCCCGGGGCGGGCCCGACCACGAAGTCCTCCCCGTAGGTCGACGCGCGTAATTGGGCATCTGTTCCCACCACAGCGGACACGTCCAAGGACGGGTAGATCCGAAGTGCCTGTTCCAGCATTCCCTCGGCCTCTGCCGGCGTTGGCGCAACGTGTTCGCGATCGGACTGTTCGACTGCCGAGGGGCCGACGGACAAGGTTCCGTTCGGTCTGACCGTTACTCCTCCGCCCTTTGTGAACGCACCGGGAACAGGGCCGGCGCCATAGAGGAATGGACTCGCCGAATCATCCTCCACGTAAACCAGCGTGCCGCGGCGCGGGTGAATCGAGTAGGACCGCACACCCGCCATCTCGGCAATCACGTCTGCGTGGACGCCGGCGGCATTGATCACCAGGTTGGTCTGGATATCGCCCGAGTCCGTGCGGACGCCAACGACTCGACGGCCATCCACCGCAATGCCCATTACCCTGACGTTCTGAACAATTTGTGACCCCTGAGATCGAATCACTCGCCCCGCCGCACGGCAGACCTCAACGGGCTCGACGTAGCCCGTAGTCGGGGTGGAAAGGGCTCGGCTGATCTTCGGGGAGAGCCTCGGCTCCACCGCGCGCAGATCACTACCGCTGACGACCTCGCAACCCCGAACGCCGTTCGCTTGGCCCCTGGCCAGATACTCCGGAATCCTGGCTTCGGCGGCCTCGTCAAGCGCCACGACGATCGATCCCGCACGGCGGACGTGCAGACCAAGGGCGTCAGCCATGACGTCCCACAGTCGGTTGCCTTCGACGTTGTACTTGGCTTTGTAGGTCCCCGGCTTGGGATCGAAACCTGAATGCACCATTCCGTTGTTGCACGCCGTAGTGCGGGAACCCAGGGAGGGGGCGGCCTCGAGAACTGTCACTTCACAACCAAGAGTGGACAACTTAAGCGCCACGACCAGGCCGGCGATTCCGCCACCGATCACCACCACATCGCTGCGCGAAGGGATGCTGCCCTTCAGCGTGTGCACCGCGGCCGGGCCGAGAGCCTCACGGTCGTTCTTGGCCGTGACATCTACGACCACTTCTCGACTCTTGCCGTTCAACTCGTACCAGGTGGCCGATAGACGGTGACCGAAGTCAACAACGTCCTGCCACTGACCCAGTTCGCCGACTGCTCTTGGAACGCCGTTCAGTAGTTCCACAGCCACTTCACCGTCGTGGTCCTCAAGGAAATGCTTCGTCGAAGACCGCAGTTGGTTCATCTGTTCCATGGTTGGCTGCGACAACACTTGCGGCCAATCTCTGTTATTCAATACGTTCACCTCCGATAGACTTCGAGAAAGCACTTGCTGCCTCTTGCAGCAGGTTCAACTGTTTGTGTGCGATGTTGAACTGCCCTTCCTTCTCCGGCCAACTGATCGACATTCCACCGATAACACGCTTTGTCGCGCCCCAGACTGGCACCGCCACGCAACAAATACCGACTTCATACTCATGCCGATCAGTTGCGTACCCCTTCTTAACTACGTCCACGGATTCGCGACGCAATTGATTGGGGTCCGTGATCGTGCGACGGGTGAGCGCGGTGAGCGGTCGGGCGAGATAGGCCTCAAGGGCAGTAGGGGAATGGGCCAGGAACAGCTTCCCTGAGGCTGATGCGTGCGCCGGTCGTCTTGACCCCACCACGACTCGCGGGCCCTTCTGATCAGTTGCGTTTGCGCCTTGAGCGACCGCTACGGTCACCACGCTGCCCTGGTCAAGGACAGTGCAATGGACCAACAGGCCGGTCTGATCTGCCAGCACATCAACGTAGTCAACTGACCGTTCTAGGAACTCCCTCTGTCGTGACGTCCGGACCGCCAGAGACTCCACCACTGGCCCTAGTCGGTACGCGCCTCGACTGCCCGCCGGTTCAGCAAGTCCGAGTTCGCACAGCGACTTCAGATGCCGATACACCGTGCGCTGCGGGTAGCCCGTCTGGCGACAGACTTCAGCGACCCTGATACCCGCCACACCAGCGGTTCCGATGGCCAAGAGGAGGTCGACGGCGATCCTCAGCGTGGCCAGCCCTTCGTCACGCTCCACGCAATCAGTTTGAACGGTTGCGCGGCCTAAGCAAATGGTTCTGCCGCTCTGCGGCAAACGCACTCCCAACCAGTCGGCTGGAAACACCGCCCACCTCGGAGTCACGGAACCCACTCGGGCCGGAGCGGCCGTGAGGACGACGCTGCCTGGCGCAGTCACGGGCAGGGGGTTACCGGTGGTTCAGGCGTGTGACGCCCTCGAAGCTACCTGGGTTAGCCCAGTGCTGCCAATTTCCGGACCATCGGCGTTATGCCTTGTCAAATGGTTTCGCTCCCCCGACTGGACTCGAACCAGTAACCCTCTGATTAACAGTCAGATGCTCTGCCGATTGAGCTACAGGGGATCGCTGAGCGCGGTTACTGACTTTAGCAGAAGTCTCAGGCGGCCTCGTACTCGGCTCGGACGCGTGCGACCTCGGCCTCGACGTCGCTCACAACGGCGGCGCTGAGGCGTGACCGATCGGGGGCCGACCAGCCCCAGACGATCTGTTGATCAGCGCCCAGTCCGCGCCGAGCGGTGATGGTCACCTGCCGCCCACCCAGCGACTCGTACGGCAACCGCACCACGATCGTCGCTTCCACCCGCTCCATGAACAGTTCCGGGAGGCCGCCCGGGTCGACCAGCGTCACCCCGCCTTCTGAGCCGTCGGTCTTCACCCACCGCAGGGCGGCGGCCTCTCGATTCCACCCACCGGTCTCGATCTCATGCCACTCGACGAAGCGCCAGTCGCCGGCGTCGGAGATGGCCAGCCGATCAGCAAGCCCCACGGCGTGCCCGTCCGCGGTGGGCGCCCAGGCGAGAACCTTCGCGCCGCCACCCACCGACGCGTCCAACGACGCGAACACAGACTTGGTGAGGCCACCCCTGCGGAACAAGCTCATGCGCCCATTCTGACCCGTCGCGCACGGGGAGGACGATTCGGGTACCGCCGCGCCCCCGGCCCACCTTAGGCGGCCACCAGTTCCCGCCCCGCGGCGCGCAGCCGGGACAAAGCGCAGTGCTCGATGCGCCGCACCACGGACACACTCAAGCCCAACTCGGCCGCCGCCCGCACCCCTGTCATCGTCGGCTTCTCGCCGAGGCCGAACCTGAGTTCGATCACCCGCCGCTCAAGATCGCTCAGGACTGTGAGCAGAGCCCGCACAGTGTGCAAGTCCTCCAACGGAGTTGAGCGTCCTTCTTCCCAGCGGGGGTCTGCCACTTCGAGGTCACCGCCGTCGACTCGGTGCAGCGACACGACCCTCACCTCCGCCAGCACCGCCCCGGACCGCCGCTCGCCCACCGCCGCCAGGTCGGACTCCGTCACTGGCCTGCCTAGCTGCTGACACAATCCGTCGACGACCCGCAACAGCCGGCGCCGAGCCCGCGCACGCGCTGCACCGCCGAAGGCCGAACGATCACCCAGATGCCCCTGGTAGTACCTGATCCAATGCGCCGCGAACCCGGCGAACGGCACACCACGGCCGTAATCGAATCGTTTGACTGCCTCGAGCAGCCCCAAGCACCCCTCTTGAAACAACTCGTACTGGCACTGGCCCGTGCGGCGTGACATCTCCCGCGCCAATGTGCCCACGAACCGCAGGTGTGCGACAACGCAGCGCCGCATCGCGTCCCGGCCTTCGCAAGCGATCACCCGCAACTCGTCATCACTGGCGGTCGAGTGCCCCCGCCCGGCCAGCAAGTGCTCGGCGTACAGACCGGCCTCGATGCGGCGCGCGAGCGCGCACGGCTCCGAGTCGTCGACGGGGACGAGGTCCTGGGTGCGTGAAGGGGTGAGGTCCTGGGTGCGCTGAGAGGCGACGTCCTGGGTGCGCGGCGAGGCGACGTCTTGGGGACACGGAAACGGCATGTCCTGACAATGGTTCGCGATGCGCGGTTCCGACCGCGTCGCGGGCGATCTGTGGAGACACCACTGCGACAACACCAACTTCTGTGGACGGACTCACAACAGTCCGGCCCTCAAATGCCCACAGAACTCGCAGTCTCGTGCAGGGCCCGCCGCCGGGACTCCAACTCCAACAACTCGGCGAACATCTGGTTGTAGAGGGCGGTGTCCTCTACGGGGTTGGTGCGCTGCAACCGCGACTTCAGGTGCGCGATCTGCCGCATGACGGTCAGCAACTGCAACCGGGCGGTGTACTCCGCCACGTAACCCGCCGTCGGTTCCCGCAGCACCTGTTCGACTCCCAGCGCCACGACCAGTTGCTCGATGACCTCGTCCTCCGCGGCGGCCCGCACCTCGTCGGCCCACGAGCCAGCCTCGGGGTCGACAGCCGTCACCGCGACGAACACCGCCCGGTACGCGGGATGCGTGAAGTCGGACTCCGCGAGGCCGTTCCAGTCGGAGAACAGGTGCGGGTACTGCAACGCCAGTTTCAGCACGCCGCGTTCAACGGCCAGTGAGCGGTCAGCCGGGTCGGGCAGGGTACGCAACGGCAGACCGTCAGCGACCGGTTCGATCGGCGCATCAGCGCGCCTTGTCGTATGCCCCCTCCGGGCCGAGTGAACCACCTTCCGGACTTCTTCGACGTCCATCCCGACCATGCCCGCCAGTTCCCGCGCGTATCCTGCCGCGACGGCGTCGTCCCTGATCGCGCCGACCAGCGGCGCCGCCTCCCGCAGCGCGGCGATCCGGCCGTCGGCTCGCTCCAGATCGAACCGGCCTATCAGGTTGGCGAGCACGAAGCGGTACAGGGGTTGGCGCCGCCCGATCAACTCGCGCACCGCGGCGTCCCCCTGCTGCAGGCGTAGGTCACACGGGTCGAGCCCGCCGGGTTCGATCGCCACGTACGTCTGGCCGATGAAGAACCGGTCCTCCTTGAATACCTTCAGCGCCGCCGCCTGGCCCGCCGCGTCACCGTCGAAGGTGAAGATGACTTCGCCACCGAACGCCTCATGATCCCCCATGAGGCGTTGCAGGAGCCTCGCGTGGTCCTCGCCGAAGGCGGTCCCGCACGAGGCCACGGCGGTTTCGACACCGCTGAGATGCGCCGCCATCACGTCCGTGTACCCCTCGACCACCACGGCCTGCGCCTTCTTGCCGATCGCCTTGCGGGCGAGGTCCAGCCCGTAAAGCACCTGCGACTTCTTGTAAACCGTGGTTTCGGGAGTGTTGATGTACTTCGCCGGGATCCGGTCGTCGTCGTACAGCCTCCGTGCGCCGAAACCGAGCACCGAACGTCCGACATCGCGGATCGGCCACAACAGCCGTCCCCGGAAGAAGTCGTACCCGGACTCCCGGATGAGCCCCGCGCGCACCAACTCGGAATCGGAGAACCCCCTCTGATTGAGGTGCTGACGCAGATCGCGTCCACCACGTGGCGCGTACCCGACCCCGAAGCGCTCCGCGACGGTGCGGTCGAACCCGCGGGCGTCCAGCAGTTGGCGAGCGGCGATGGCGTCGGGCGTCGTCAATGCTCGCTCGTAGAACTCGGCGGCCGCCTGGTTTGCCTCCAGCACCCGCATGCGCGCCCCGGGTTCGACGCGCGGCCCGGCGTCCGCATACCGCAGCACAACACCTGCTCTGCCGGCCAGGAACTCCACCGCCTCGGCGAACGAAAGGTTGTCGATCTTCTGGACGAAGGTGATGACGTCCCCGCCTTCGCCGCACCCGAAGCAGTAGTACAGCCCGCGAGCAGGGGTGACCTGGAACGACGGCGTCTTCTCGTCGTGGAACGGGCACAAGCCTTTGAGGGTTCCGGAGCCCGCTGACCGGAGCGTCACGTGCGAGCCCACGATCTCGTCGATGCGTGAGCGCTCGCGGACGGTCGCCACGTCCTCATCGTTGATCCTGCCCGCCACGCCGCCGAGTCTACGGCTCCCCGCGAGGGTGGCGATGCGGGAAGCACGGGACCGCCTACACCCCCTGGCCATCCGGGTCCCACTCCCGGTGTTAAGGTGCGCCCGTGGGCGTCGAGGTCGGGTGGGGGTTGGCGGTCTGCCTGGTCTTGCTGCTGCTCGTCGCCGTGATCGCGGCGCGTGTCGGCAACCTCGGGGTGGGGCGCGAGCAAGCCGTCGCGGGCGTCCGGGCCGTGCTGCAACTTGCCGTGGTCTCACTGGTCATCACCGCAGCGGTTCTCAGCCCCTGGGGCACGGCGGCGTTCATCATCCTCATGTTCAGCGTCGCCGTCTACACGACCGCGAAGCGGGTGGACGCCGTCGCGTCGATTCCCTGGATCGCACTGGCGCTGGCCGGGGGCGCCGCGCCGGTGATCACCATCTTGCTCGCCACAGGATCGGTGCCGCTCACGGGCATCTCGGTCGTCCCGATCGCGGGCATCATCATCGGCAACTGCATGACCGCCCACACGCTCGCAGCGCGGCGGGCATTCGCCGAACTGGCAACGTCCTTCGGGTCCTACGAGGCTGCGCTCTCGGTGGGTTTGACGCGCAGTCAGGCCGTCATGCTGCTCGTCGAGCACCTGGCGCGCGAGGCCCTGATCCCGAACCTCGACCAGACGCGGACAGTCGGGCTCGTGACGCTGCCCGGCGCCTTCGTCGGAGTCCTGCTCGGTGGCGGCACGCCGCTGCAAGCGGGGGCGGCGCAAGTGCTGGTGCTGTTCGGAATCATGGCCGGCCAGGCGATCACAACCTCGTTGACTCAGGCGTTCATCGCCGGGGGGCGCATCCTTTCACCATCCCTCCGCGAGCGACTTCGTCCGTGACAGTGACACCGGCCGCTTGGTGTCCGGTGTCCCCGGCGTGTCGCGGGCGGTAATCCCCGACGCGGGCTTTAACGCACGGTTGCTGACGGCAGGACGCCCGCAACCGCGACTCAACGCCCGCGACGGCGTCAACGGCGGTCAGGCGGGAGTGGGCACCGACGGTCAGGAGGGGGCACCACAGAGCCATCCGTGGCGTCACCCACTCGCCTCGCGGGCAACCCGCCCGCCTCTGTAACTGGGGCGGATGCCCGGGTACCCTCTGCGCATGACTGCACGCCGACTTGTAGGCCTGCTGGCCACCGCACTGATCTTCGCCGGCTGCACCGCACCGGCAGCACCTGTGAGTTCACCTTCCACGAGCCCTCCCGCCGCCACCACCGCCCGGACCCCCGCCTCCACTCAGACCACGACCGGCCGCGACACGTTCGTGGTCACGGAGAAGGCCGCCTTCGATGAACCTTGGGCGCTGGCGTTTCTGCCGGACGGCAACCTGCTGATCACCGAGCGCGGCGGGGCGTTGAAGTACCGCGACCAGACGACCGGCGCGGTTGTCACGGTCACGGGCACGCCGGAGGTCAGGTTCGCCGGACAAGGCGGCCTCGGAGACATCCTCCCCGGCCCGACGTACCAGTCCGACAACATCGTGTTCCTGTCGTGGGCCGAGGCGGGCCCCAACGCCACCTCTGGCGCTGTCGTCGGCAAGGCACGCCTCCAGATCACCGGCGGGTCTGCTCGGCTCGTCAACCTGCAGGCCATCTGGCGGCAGACGCCCAAGATCAAGGGGTCGGGCCATTTCGCCCACCGACTCGCGTTCAGCCCCGACGGCAAGTACCTCTTCGTCTCATCGGGTGACCGGCAGCAGATGGAGCCCGCCCAGGACATGGGCACCAACATCGGCAAGGTCCTTCGTCTCACTCTCGACGGCAAGCCCGCGCCCGGCAACCCGTTCGCCGACCGGGGCGGTGTAGCGGCCGAGATCTGGACTCTGGGCCACCGCAACCCCCTAGGCCTCGCGTTCGACGCCCAAGGCAACCTCTGGTCGTCCGAAATGGGCCCGAGGGGCGGCGACGAGGTCAACGTCATAGTCGGCGGCAAGAACTACGGGTGGCCGAGGGCGTCCAACGGCTCGCATTACGACGGCACTGACATCCCCGATCACAACCCTGACAGCGACGGCTTCGAAGCCCCAAAGGTTTGGTGGACGCCGTCGATCTCGCCTGGCCACATCATGATCTACACGGGCTCGATGTTCCCGCAGTGGCAGGGGGACGCCTTCGTGGCGGCGTTGTCGGGACATGCACTGATCCGTTTGGACGTGGACGGCACGAACGCGTCCACCGGGAATCACTGGGACATGGACGACCGCATCCGGGCTGTCGCGCAAGGCCCCGACGGGTCGCTGTGGCTGCTGACGGACGGCGAAGCGGGCCGCTTGCTGCAACTCACCGCGAGGTAGTCAGGCGCCCCGCCCGATCCCGAGCGGCAGTTTCGACTTGTCCCAGCCCAGCAGGGTGCGGGCGGTCGTGAAGGCGAACCGGTCGGTCATGCCGCCCACATAAGCGACCGCCGCCACCACGGGATCGGCGTACTCGCCCGCCCTCCCGGGCACGGAGCGCGGGTGGGAGATGTAGTAATCGACCAGGGCGTGCAGCAAGCTGATCACCGCGTCGGACTGCGCGACCGACGCCGGACGCGTGTAGATCCGCTCATAGTTGAAGGTCCGCAGGGCGGCGAGGGCGGCATAGGTGTCGGCGTCCATCCCGACGCGTCCGGTGACGGCCACGCTCGTCACCACCGCCCGGATGAAGGTACGCAACTGCTCGCGCCGGCCCGCGCCGGCGACCTCCGTCACGATCTCGGGTAGGTCGGGCGACTTCACGATGCCCGCATGGACCGCGTCCTCCAGGTCGTGGGCGCAGTAGGCGATCCGGTCGGCCCAGCTGACGATCTCGCCCTCGACCGTGGCGGGTGCAGGCCGCGACCACGAGTGATTGCGGACGCCGTCCAGCGTCTCGGCGCACAGGTTGAGCGGCAGCAGGACCACGTCCGCCCCCCAGGGTCCGTGTTCGTATCCACCCGGCAGGAAGGCGTCGAAGGCATCCTCGCTGGCATGCCCGCCCGGCCCGTGCCCGCAGTCATGCGCGAGCGCGATCGCTTCGGTCAACGTCACGTTCACGCCGATGGCGCGCGCGATGGACGTCGCCACCTGTGACACTTCGAGGGCGTGCGTGAGGCGTGTGCGCTGATGGTCGCTCGGAAACACCACGACCTGGGTCTTTCCGGCCAGCCGCCGGAACGCAGGCGAGTGCACGACGCGATCCCGGTCGCGCTCGAAGCAGGTGCGCTCGGGGTCCGGTTCCTCGGCCACCGCGCGGTTGCCTGCACCGGTGGCGAGCGTCGCACCCGGGACGAGGCGCGCGGCCTCCGCCTGCTCCCGCGCTTCCCGCCCGATGGGGGCGACCAGCGACACGGCGGTGCCGGTGTCGCCGTGCGCCCGCACGTGGCCATCGAAGACGTGCCCGCCAGTCGTCCCGGCCCAGGCCGCTGCCCGCGGGCGGATAGCCTCGTCCTGCATGCTGGGCATTCTCTCAGATGCCGGCGACTCCCGCGGTCCCGGTTCTACGGTCAGCCCCCGGACGCGTCCAGTTCGGCAGCAGACAGGTCCTCGTCATCCCTAAGCAACGGCGAATCCAGCCACCCGTAAGGCAGGACGACCTTCTCCCGCGGTGACCCCTGCCGTCCCCGCGGAGTACCCAACTCCCCGCGCGGAAACTCGGCGTCGGAGTCGAGGCGTCCCAGCCAGCCGTCCAGTTCGGTGAACGACGAGACCGTCGCCAGTCCGCGGCGGATCTCCCCGCCCACGGGAAAACCCTTGAAATACCAAGCCATGTGCTTGCGCAGGTCCGTGATCCCGCGGAACTCACCGAACAGTTCGGTCAGCAGTTCGCCATGCCTGCGGACGACGCCCGCCACTTGGCCCAGTGTCGGCAGTGAGGTGACGTCGCGGCCCGCGAACGCTGCGGCCAGATCGCGGAACAACCACGGCCGGCCGAGGCAGCCGCGTCCGATCACCACCCCTGCGCATCGGGTCTGTTCCACCATCGCGAGGGCGTCGGCGGCCTCCCAGATGTCGCCGTTTCCGAGGACGGGGATTTCTACGGCCTCCACCAACGCCGCAATATGCTCCCACGATGCATGCCCCGAGTACGCCTGGGCGACAGTCCGTGCGTGCAACGCGATGGCCGCACACCCGGCGTCGGCAGCGATGCGGCCCGCGTCCAGGTAGGTGAGGTGTCCGGAATCGATCCCGAGCCGCGTCTTGATCGTCACCGGCACGCCGTACGGCGCGGCCGCAGCCACCGTGGCGCGCAGTATGGCCGCGAGCCGGTTCCGCTTCCACGGAAGGGCTCCCCCACCGCCCTTGCGTGTCACTTTCGGCACCGGGCATCCGAAGTTGAGGTCGATGTGATGCACGCCGAACTCCCCGCACAGGATGCGCGCCGCTTCCGCCATCACCGGCGCGTCCACACCGTATAGCTGCACCGAGCGCACGCGTTCGGTCGGCGCGAAGCGCAACATGTCGAACGTCTTGGGGATCCGTTCGACGATCCCACGGGACGTGATCATCTCGCACACGTACAGCCCCGCCCCCTGCTCGGCACACAACTGCCGGAAGGCGAGGTTGGTGACGCCCGCCATGGGCGCCAGTACGACGGGCGTGGGCACTACCAGTCCGCCCAGCCGCAGCGGCTCGGCCAGGGTCACGGCGTCGGTCACCAGCCAATCCTACGGACCCCCAGTCGCTCGCAGGACTCGGTCTATGCCGGCGCCTCGCTTGGCGATACGGTCGCCCCATAGCGGTCCAGAGCCGGAAGGAGCCAGGATGGCGCGGCGTCGACGCAAGCCCGAGCGGCGGGACAACCCTCACCTGGACGAGTCGGCCCAAGTGCGGGATTTCTATGCTCACCCTGTAGGTCGCGACGTCATCGACAAACTCCTGCTGCAGCAGGGTCACTCCAACCGGTGGGTCGACAACCCGATCGTCGGTCGGCTCCGACTCAAGACCGTGGCCTGGCTGGCCCGACCTTTCACCGGGCCCAATCTGGTGACGACCCTGGTCAAACTGGTGAACGCCGAGCCGGAGGCTCCGGACCCCGGAACCGGGGCGCCCGAGCCGACCTGGTGGAAGCAGGCCGCGTTCTACCAGATCTTCCCGCGCAGCTTCGCCGACTCGAACGGCGACGGCATCGGTGATCTGGGCGGCCTGCTGGCCCGGCTCGACTACCTGGCCGAACTCGGAATCGATTGCGTCTGGCTCAGCCCGATCTATGACTCCCCCAATGAGGACGGCGGCTATGACGTCCGCGACTACCGCGCAGTCATGACCGAGATGGGAACCCTGGAGGATCTGGACGCCGTGATCGCCGGCTGTCACGCCCGGGGCATGCGGATCATTCTCGACCTCGTGGTCAACCACACGTCCGACCAGCACGAGTGGTTCCAGAAGGCACTCGCCGACCCGGACGGGCCCTACGGCGACTACTACTTCCTGTTGCCCCCCGATCCGGACGATCCCGAACAGCCACCGAACAACTGGAAGTCGGCCTTCTCCGGGCCGGCCTGGCGATGGCTTCCCGAGGTCGAGCGCTGGGTGCTCCACCTGTTCGCGCCGAGCCAGCCCGATCTGAACTGGGAGAACCCCCGAGTGCGCGACGAGGTCATCGACCTGTGCCGCTGGTGGTTCGATCGGGGCATCGACGGATTCCGGATGGACGTCATCAACTTCATCTCCAAGACACCCGGACTGCCCGACGGCCACGACTTCGTCGGCGACATGGTCCAGGTGGCCGGCGTCGAACACTACTTCTACGGGCCGCGCCTGCACGAGTTCCTCCGTGAATTGCGCGAGCGCGCGTTCGACCCGCCGGGCGGCACTCCGAAGCTGATGGTCGGCGAAACCCCCGGCGTGGGTGTCGAGACCGGACGCTTGCTCACCGGCGCCGATCGGGGCGAGCTGGATCTGATCTTCAGCTTCGACCACCTGGAGTCGGGGTCGAACACTCGCTACGACGACTACCGTTACGACCTTGAGCTGTACAAGCGGTACCTGATCGACTACCAGGAACGCCTCGGCAGCAACGACTGGCTCACGCTCTTCTTCGAGAACCACGACAACCCCCGCATGATCAGCAAGGTGAACCCAGACCCGCAACACCGAGTCGCCCTCGGCAAGCTGCTGGGGACACTGCTGCTCACCATGCGTGGCACGCCGTTCATCTATCAGGGTCAAGAACTCGCCGGGATCAACGAACCGTTCGAGAGCCTTGACGAGTTGCGGGATGTTGAGTCACACAACCGCTACCGGACCCTCGTCGAGGAGGGAAAGTCGGAAGACGAGGCCTGGGCGCAGGTGCTCACGAGCTCGCGGGACCATTCGCGAATCCCGATGCGCTGGGAGCCCGGCCCCGGCAGCGGTTTCACCACAGGCACCCCTTGGCTGATCGGCCGCGAAGACCCCGGATTCAGCGTCGCTGAACAGGAAGACGACACGGAGTCGGTGCTGAGCCATTATCGACGTCTCCTCGCCCTGCGTCGCCGGTCCACGGCGCTGCGCCTAGGCGACGTCGAGTTCGTGGACGCCGACAGGTCCGGCTACTTCGCCTGGTTCCGGACGACGGGGGCGGAGCGATTCTTCGTCCAACTGAACCTGACCGACGCCCCACTCGACATCCCGGACGCCGACCCGGCTGCCGAACTGGTGCTGGCCAGTCACGGTGCCGGCCAGACCGGAACCCTGGCCCCGTACGAGTCCCGGGTCTACAGCCTTCGGCCGAACACCCCTGCGACCGGGGATTGACGAGAGACGCCACCGGACGTCCAGCTTGCCTCGTGCATCTGCCTTAATGATAATGAGTCTCATGAAGTTCTTGCGAGCAGTCGTCCTCACGGTGGTGGCGGCACTGGGGCTCACCGCCTGCGCCCCGGCCCCTGGCAGCGACCAGAAGATTCAGGTGATTGCTGCGTTCTACCCGCTGCAGTTCCTCGCCGAGCGCATCGGGGGCGACCAGGTGGACGTCACCACGCTCACCCAGCCAGGGGGCGATCCGCATGACCTCGAACTGACGGCCCAGCAACTGGCCGCCATTGGTGAGGCGGACCTGGTGGTCTATCAGAAGGGCTTCCAGCCCGCGGTCGACAAGGCGATCGAAGCCACCTCCCCCGAGCGGACACTCGATGTCTCCTCCCTGATCGAGATGCTGGACGCCACCGCCGATCCGGACGGCGAGGAGCATGCAGACTCAGACCCCCACACCTGGCTGTACCCGGGCAACATGGCCAAGTTCGCCGAGGCGATAGGCGCCCAACTCGGCGCGATCGACCCCGACCGCAAGGACACGTTCACCACGGCCGCCGGCAACGTGGTCACCGAACTGAACACTCTCAAGAGTGACTTCACCACCGGACTGGCCCGGTGCGACCGGCGGGAGTTCATCACCGCACACGCCGCCTTCGCCTACCTCGCACACCACTTCGACCTCACCCAGATCGGCATCGCGGGCCTCGACCCGACCGTGGAACCGACCACCGCGCGCATCGCCGAGATTCACGTACTGGCGAAGAAGTACGGCGTCACCACCATCTTCTACGAGACCCTGACCTCCCCGGCGGTGGCCAAGGCGATCGCCGGCGACCTCGGGCTCAAGACCGACGTGCTGGACCCCCTGGAAGGCATCACGGGCGAGTCGCGCGGCACCGACTATCTCGAGATCATGCGCGCCAACCTGACCGCGCTGCGGACCGCGAACGGCTGCAAGTGACCACGGCAATCGCCGCGAACTCGCTGGGCGTGACGCTCGGACGCCTGCCGGTACTGCGCGAGGTCAGCTTCGAGATCGAAACCGGCGAGACGGTCGCGGTGCTCGGGGGTAACGGAGCCGGGAAGACGACCCTGTTCCGGGCGATCCTCGGCATCCAGGCGGTCACCACGGGTGAACTCCGGCTCTTCGGCCAGTCGGTGCGGACCTTCCGCGACTGGCACCGCATCGGCTACGTGCCGCAGCGCAGCACGCTTCAGTTGCGGCAGGCGAGCGTGCGCGAAGTCGTCGAGTCGGGACGGCTCGCGCATCGGCGGCCGTTCGTCCCGCTGGCGAAGCGCGACAGGATCCTGATCACTGACGCACTCGACCGAGTCGGCCTTGCGGGTCGCCAGCGGGACGCCTTCATTCACCTGTCCGGCGGACAACAGCAACGCACACTCATCGCACGGGCGCTGGTGGGCGAGCCCGAACTCATGTTGCTCGACGAACCGCTTGCCGGCGTCGACCTGGCCACCCAGAACGAACTCGCGGCAACCCTGTTGGATCTGCACGCCGCCGGCATGACTCTGGTGGTCGTGCTCCACGAACTCGGACCCTTCGCTGGACGCCTGGAGCGCGCAATCGTGCTGCGCAACGGGCGGATCATCTCCGACGGCCATCTGGGGCCCGATTCGCAACTGGGCACTTTCGGCCACGAGTTCGTGCCCCCGCCGGCACCGCCTTCCCTCATTCGCGGCGCGGTGGAGACCGACTGATGTCCATTTTCACGCTCGCGTTCATGCAACGAGCGCTGCTGGCAGCGTTCATGATGGGGCTGATCGCCCCGGCGATCGGCACGTTCATCGTGCAACGCCGGCTGTCGCTGCTCGGAGATGGCCTCGGCCATGTGGCGATCGCGGGCGTCGGCCTCGCTCTTGCGACCGGCACGGCGCCGCTGCCGGTCGCCCTGGTTGTCAGCATCGCCGGCGCCATAGCTGTCGAGTTGCTGCGTCAGTTCGGCCGAGCCACCGGTGATGTGGGCCTCGCGATCCTTTTCTACGGCGGCCTGGCCACTGGCGTCCTGCTCGCTGGGACCGCCGGACAGGGCGCGGGAGCGTTGTCCCAATACCTGTTCGGCTCACTGCTGACCGTCACCGAATCGGATCTGTGGATCATCGTCGTCCTCGGTGTTGCGGTGCTGATTCCAGCCGTGGGGCTGGCGCCGCAGGTCTTCGCGATCTGCGCTGATGAGGACTACGCGGTAACCCTCGGTGTGCCGGTGCGGTTCTACAACGTGCTGCTGGTGGTGCTGGCGGCCATCACGGTCGCGTTGTCGATGCGCACGGTGGGTCTGCTGCTGGTGTCGGCGCTCATGGTCGTGCCCGTGGCGGCGGCCAACAACCTCACCCGCAGTTTCCGAGCATCGATCGGGATCGCGATGGGTCTGGGGATCGTCGCGGCCGTCGGCGGCGTCGTGACGTCCTTCTATCTGAACGCTGCCCCCGGAGCCACGATCGTGGTCGTAGCCATCACGCTGTTCGCCCTCAGTTGGCCCGTCGGCGCGCTGCTCGAGCGGAGGGCCCAGCCGACTCCGGCCGTCGACGAGGTCGAGGACCTGCCCCACACCCAGACTCCCCGCCCGCACCCACACGTGCACGACGAGTTCTGCGGGCACCCCATGATCGAACACGGGGACCACAGGGACTTCGTCCATGACGGGCATCGCCATGCCCCGCACGACGACCATTACGACGAGCACTGAGGCAACGATGACCACCTCTCCGCGCAAGACGCGCCAACGCGCGGCGCTCGCTGCCTTGTTGGAGGCGACGAGCGGCTTCCGGACGGCGCAGGAACTGCACGACCAGTTGCGGGCAGCCGGTCACAGCGTCGGCATCGCGACGGTCTATCGGACCCTGCAGTTGATGCTGGACGCCGACGAGGTGGACGCGATCCGCACCCCAGATGGTCAAGCCGCCTACCGAAGTTGCTCAGCACGCCACCACCATCACCTGATTTGCCGCGACTGTGGCCGCACCGTCGAGATTCAAGCGCCCGATTTCGAACGCTGGGCCACCGACGTCGCTACCCGGAACGGCTTCACCGACGTCGACCACGAACTGGAGCTTTTCGGCCGGTGCACCGCCCACTTAACCGGCCCCGACGTCACCGCTTGACGAAGTACTCGTCGTACCAGAGCAGGAAGCAGTAGACCGACCAGACCTTCTTCATGTTGCCCGCCCGGCCGGCGACGTGATCGTCCAGCAACGCCAGGATGCGCTGCCTGTCGAAGAACTTCGCCGCCGCTTCCGACGAGAAGGCCGCGCGCACCTGCGAGGCGTACGGCTCCTGCCGCAGCCAGTCGTTCAACGGCACCGGGAACCCCAGCTTGGGTTTGTTTGCGGTTTCCCGGGGGATCTCCCGCAGCGCCGCCTTTCGCAGCGCGGCCTTCGTCGAGTGCTTCTGCACCCGGTACTTCGTCGGGATCCGGAGCGCGACCTTCAGTACCTCGCGATCCAGGAACGGCACTCGCAGTTCCAAGGACGACGCCATCGACATCTTGTCGGCCTTCAGCAGGATGTCGTGCAACATCCAGGTGTAGAAGTCGACGTACTGCATCTTCGTGATGTCGTCGTGTTGGGCGACCCGGTCGAAGTAAGGCCTGGTGTAGTGCGGCGGGTCGTGCGCCGGGATCGGCTCGGCAAGGATCTCCTCGCGCTCGGCCACCGTGAAGTTGTACTCGTGGCGGAAGAAGCGCTCTTCGATCGGCAGCGCCGCTCGCTGCAGGAACCGCTGCCCCTTGAGCGCGGGCAGTTTCGTGACGAGTGCGGCGATCTTCCGCCGGAGTGCGGCCGGAACCACGGACTGGTAGGGGCGGTAGCTCAGCGGCTCCGTGTAGGAGTTGTACCCGCCGAACAGTTCATCGGCCCCCTCGCCGGACAGCACGACCTTGACGTGCTTGGCGGCGTTCTGGGCAAGAAAATACAGCGGCACCGCCGACGGATTCGGCAAAGGCTCGTCGAGGTGATACTGAATCTTGCCGGCGGCACCGAAGAAGTCGTCGGCCGAGATCTTGTTGGCGATGTTCTCGACACCGATCACCTTGCTGAAGTCCTTGGCGTACGAGAGTTCGGAGTACTGCTCCTCTTCGTACCCCACCGAGAACGTCTTGACGGCCTGGATCTTGGCCAGTTCGTTGGTCGCGTAGCTGGAGTCGACACCGCTGGACAGGAAGCAGCCCACCTCCACATCGGAGATCTTGTGGGCCAGGACGGACTCCGAGAAGACCGAGGCGATCTCGTCCACCCAGTCGTCCATGGACTTGGTGTCGTCCGGGTCGAACTTGTAGTCGAAGTAGCGGGTGACCGTGAGCTTGCCGGCAGCGAGGGTGAAGTACTCGCCGGACAGCAACTTGTTCACGTTCACGAACATCGTCTCGCGATCGGGGATGTACTCGAAGCTCAGGTACTCCGGCAAGCGCGCGGTGTTGACTTCCTTGACGAAACCCGGATGGGGCAGGAACGACTTGATTTCCGAGCCGACCATGAACTCGTCACCGGCGTGGTAGTAGTACACGGGTTTGATGCCGAAGATGTCGCGGGCGCCGAACAACTCGCGCTTCTCGGCGTCCCACACCAGGAACGCGAACATGCCGCGCAACCGGCTGCAGATGCCTGCCCCGTACTCCTCGTAGCCGTGCAGGATCACCTCGGAGTCGGACTTCGTCTTGAACACGTGTCCGCGCTCTATCAGGTCGCGCCGCAACTCGCGGTAGTTGTAGATCTCACCGTTGAACACCAGGACCTTGGTGTCGTCCTCGTTGGTGAGGGGCTGCCGCCCACCTTCAAGGTCGATGATGGACAGTCGCCGGAACCCCAGTGCGATGCCCTGATCGACGTAGTAGCTGTCGTCGTCGGGCCCGCGGTGGGCGATGCGGTCCGCCATCTGTTCGATGCGGGCGCGCTGTTCCGGCAAGTCGTCACCGGTGTGGACGTATCCCACCCAGCCGCACATGAGTCCCCTTGTCAGTTGTCGACGCGGAGCTGCTTACCGCAGGCCACGATCGTGCTCGCGGCCAGCGCATCCAAGGAGTCGACGACGTCTGGGGCGAGCCCGTAGTCGGACCCGAGGATAGACAGCTCAGTACATCCTAGAACAACGGCCTGAGCCCCCTGGTCGCGCAGGCCCTGCACGAGCGCGTCGTACCGCTCGCGGGCAACAGGGACACCCGCCTTCACCCCGTTGTAGATCACGTCCATCACCTCGGACTGCGTCTGCGGTGGCGGGATCAGGTATTCCAATCCTCGCTCGGCACACACCCGCGCGTAGGTACCGGCGTGGATCGTCCCGTCGGTCGCCAGGACGCCGAGCCGTTGCAGCCCCGGAACACGCCGTTGCGCCGCGGACACGGCGGCGGCGACGATGTCAAGGAACGGGACGGGGACCGATTCGGCCAGTTGAGAGTGGAAGAAGCTCGCGGTGTTGCAAGGCATGGCTATCACCTGCACTCCGAGCCCGGCCAGGGTTTGTGCGTCGTCCAGCAGCACGGGCAACGGATCTTCGGTGCTGCGTCCGGTGAGGAACGCCGTCCTGTCGGGGATCGTCGCGTGGTTCAGCACGATCAGGTTGAGATGTTCCTGGTCGGTAGCCGCTTCGGTGAGCGCGATGATGCGCTGCATGAAATAGGCGGTCGCCAGCGGCCCGACACCGCCGATGACGCCGGCCGCGCGTTCGATCATCAGCGGCGCTTCATGTACTTGTGGAACTTGCGGATCTGGTTCAGGTGGTACAGCGCGTTGTACACGCGGCGCTTGACCGTGAGGTCGGGGCGGTAGATCTGGGGGTCGCTCCATTTTCCGCGCCGGAAGAGGTTGAGCGCTCGCGTGCGCATCTCGTCGTCCGCCACGAAGGTCTTGATGACGTACTTGGGGACGAACGTGAAGAGGTGCTCGTTGGTGGCAATCTCCATGCCTGACATAGGCTCTTCGTTCACGAGGTCGCGCACCATCCACGTCGCCACGTTGTAACCGGCCGCTGTGTTGTAGTAGTTGCTGCGCCCGAGCCGCACGTTGATCTCGAAGAACTTGTAGGTACCGTCGCGCGGGTCGTACTTGACGTCGAAGTTGGAGAACCCGGTGTAGCCGATGTGTTCGAGAAACCGCTGCGCGTGCGCGACGATCTCGGCGTTGTGCTCGGTGATGATGGCGCAGGGGTTGCCGATCGCCGACGGCACATGTTCCTCGAGCAGCGTGTGCCCGACGCTGGCGAACCGCACCTTGGCGTCACGGTCGGAGTAGCACGTCAGCACCCGCATACCGGTGTCCTCACCGGGGATGAACTCCTGGATCAGGAACTTGTAGTCGTAGCTCGACGTGCGGACGTTGCGCAGTACTTCTTCGAGTTCCGCACGCGAGTCGAGGATGAAGACCTTCTTCTTGCCGGGGAACTGCGCGTAGTGGTACAGCGCGCTGTTGGCCGGCTTCGCCACGATCGGGTAGCCGAAGTCGAAGTCGAGCGGGGTGTCCTGGGAGACGTCATAGACGAACGTCTTCGGGTAGGGGATGTCGAGTTCGTCCATCAGTCCGTAGAACTTGTCCTTCAGGACGATGCGATCCAGGAGGTCCTGGTCGACGTAAGGGATCAGGAAGTGCGGCGCGAGTCGATGCTTGTTCTCGATCAGGATCCGCACGTACCAGTCACCGCAACCGAGAACCAGCAACTTCTGGCCTGTTCCTGCGGCCTCGCGCCCGATGGCGAGCAGCGCGGCCACCAGCGTCTCTTCGTTCTCGAGGCCCTCCACGTAGCGGTGCTCGGCCAGCGAGGTCAGCGCGATCGGGCCGGACTTGGTCATGTTGAGCACCAGCGGACGTGATCCGTACGCCTCGTGGAACGTGCGCACAAGGCTGTAAGCGGTGATGTCTCCGCCCAGGATCACCGGGCGGAAGTCGTTGGCCGAGAAGTCCATCAGATCCCTTCGTGAATGCGGAGACATCATACCGAGCGGGCGGCGATCGCCAGTTAGTCTCACTGCGAGCATAGCGAATCTTCGAAAATAGCCCCGGCCGGATCACGACTCGATAGCGTTAATCACAGGCAGTCTGGAGTATTTAAGAAACAAGATCCTCACGCAAAAGAACTGCCCTTCTGAATCACCTGGAAACAAGCCGTTCGAGAGGAATCCATGAGCGTAGACAGCCCGGCGACAATCAGCCGTCGGTCATTACTGAAGTGGTCAGGCGCCGTAGCCGGATCCGCCACATTGGTAGGCACCGCAGTGAATGTGGGCATGCCAGCGGCAGCAGACGGTCGTGCCGACGTCGACAAGACCGTGTGGTCTGCGTGCGTGGTCAACTGTGGTTCCCGCTGCCCTCTCCGCCTCCAGGTCAAGGACGGCGTCGTCGTCCGCGTTTTGCCCGATAATACCGGTGATAATGAGCTGATGACGCGGCAGATCCGGGCCTGCGTCCGGGGTCGGTCGATGCGTCAGCGCATTTACAACGCCGACCGCATCAAGAAGCCGATGAAACGCAAAGAAGGCACCAAGCGTGGCGACGGCGAATGGGTAGAGATCAGCTGGGACGAGGCGACATCGATCTTCGCCGACAAACTGAAGTACACCGTTGAGAAGTACGGCAACGAAGCCATCTACCGGCAGTACGGGTCTGGCGTCTGGAACGCGCACCTGGGCAACTCGGGCGGGTGGGGCCTCCTGCTGAACGCCATGGGCGGCTACCTCAACATGTACGGCAACTACTCCTACGCCCAGATCGGCACCTGCACCCGGTTCACTTACGGGGTACCCGACGAGATCATCTCGAACAGCTTCGAAGACAGCGCGGCCAACTCGAAACTGCTAGTGCTGTGGGGCAACAACCCGCAAGAGACGCGCATGTCGGGTGGCGGCCTCACCTACACCTCGCAGTTCCTGAGGAAGGCCGGGGTCAAGGTCATCGTCGTCGACCCCAGGCAGTCCGACTCGGTCACGGTTCTCGCCGATCAGTGGATCCCGATCAAACCCGGTACCGACACCGCGCTCGTCGCGGCGCTGACCTGGGTGATGATCAAGGACGGGCTGATCGACCGGGCGGTCATCGACAAGTACGTGTCCGGCTTCGACGAGAAGAACATGCCGGCCGGTGTTCCTGCCAACAACTCCTACGAGTCGTACGTGCTGGGCAAGGGAGCCGACAAGATCGAGAAGACTCCGCAGTGGGCGTCGAAGATCACGGGCGTCCCCGTCAACACGATCATCCAGTTCGCCCGTGAACTGGCGCTCACCAAGCCCTGCAACATCACCCAGGGCTGGGGCCCCCAGCGCCACATGAACGGCGAGAACCAGGCGCGGGCCATCTACACGCTCGCCGCAATCACCGGCAACGTCGGGATCCCCGGCGGCGGTACGGGTGGCCGTGAGGGGTACTTCTGGCCGCAGTCGATGTGGCTGCCCGAGGGCGAGAACCCGGTCAAGACCGCGATCTCGTGTTACATGTGGCCCGAGGCCATCAAGAACGGCCCGAACATGACCGCCACCGAGCACGGTGTCCGCGGCAAGGACAAACTCAGCGTCGGCATCAAGTTCATGCTCAACTACGGCGGCAACATGCTGGCCAGCCAGCACGGCGACATCAATGAGATGCGCGAACTGCTGCGCGACGACAGCCTGTGTGAGTTCATCGTGGTGATCGACAACCAGATGTGCCCGTCGGCCCACTACGCCGACCTGCTCCTCCCCGACACGACGACGGCCGAGCGATGGGACCTCGCCCCGAGCGAATACACCGGCGACATGGCCTACCTCATCAACTGCGAGAAGGCCATCGAACCCCTGCACGACTCCAAGCCGGCCTACGAGATGGTCGTCGAGATCGCCAAGAAACTGGGCATCGAGCAGAAGGTCTCCCAAGGCCGCGATCTGCGGGGATGGGCACAGTGGCTGCAGGAGGAGAACAAGAAGGCCTTCCCGCACTTCCCCACCTACGACGAACTCACGAAGATGGGCGTCTACAGGTACACGAGCCCCGACGGCCTCACGGTGCCGCTGAAGTCGTTCCACGATGATCCCGTCAAGAACAAGTTGGACACCCCGTCCGGCAAGATCGAGATCTTCTCCCCCTTGCTGTGGGAGATGGCGAAGACCTGGACGTTCCCGGACGCCAAGCCCGGCGACAAGATCACGGCGCTCCCCGAGTACATGCCGTACTGGGAAGACGCCGAAGAGGCCAAGACCAACGAGGCCTTCCCGCTGCAGGCCATCAGTCACCACTTCAAGGGGCGCACGCACTCGACCTACGCGAACATGCCGTGGTTGATGGAGAGCCTGCCGCAGAAGGCCTGGATCAACAGCCAGGACGCTGCGGACCGAGGAATCGAGAACGAGGACGACATCGACGTCTGGAACGACCGGGGTCACATCCGGGTGCAGGCGTTCGTCACTCCGCGAATCATGCCTGGCGTGGTCTCGGTGCCGCAGGGAGCGTGGTACAAGGCGTCCGGAACCGAGAAGGACGCGAAGGGCCGCCCGATCGACCTCGGCGGCGCGGCAAACATGTTGATGAGTATGCATCCCACCGCATACGCAAAGGGAAACGCGCAGCACACTGCGCTCGTCCAGATCAAGAAGTCATAGAAGGAGGGTTGGGTTATGTACGGTTTCTACTTCGACCAAACGGTCTGCAACGGCTGCAAAGCCTGCCAGGTCGCATGTAAGGACAAGCACGACTTGCCGGTCGGTGTCTCATGGCGCCGGGTCGTGGAGTACTCCGGCGGGTCCTGGATGGTGAACGGTGACACGTTCTCGCCGTCGGTCTTCTCGTACTACGTCTCGATGGCGTGCAACCACTGCGAGAATCCGGTCTGCGTGACGGTGTGCCCGACGACCGCCATGACCAAGCGGGACGACGGCACCGTCTTCGTCGACCAGAGCAAGTGCGTCGGCTGCCGCTACTGCGAGTGGGCGTGCCCCTACTCCGCGCCGCAGTTCAACGCCGCTACCGGCCACATGAGCAAGTGCGATCTGTGCAAGGACTACCGCGATCAGGGTGAAGATCCTGCCTGTGTCGCCGCCTGCCCGTCCCGCGCACTGGATTGGGGCCCGATCGACGAACTGCGTGCCAAGTGGGGCACCAATGCCGGCGTCGCGCCGCTGCCCGATCCCGAGATCACGAAGCCGCGGCTTGTGATCACGCCTCACCGTGACGCCCGTCCGGTGGGTTCCAACGATGGTTCCATCGCCAATCCGAAGGAGATCTGATCATGGATGTCGGCGAACTCCCGATGATTCTGTTCACGGTGCTGGCCCAGATGTCCGTGGGCGCATTCATCGTGCTCGGTCTGATTCAGACCTTCGGTTCAATGAAGTACTCGGCCAAGACTGTCGATGCCGTGGCTGATCCTGCGCTGTTGGCCATCGGCCCGACCCTGGTGTTGGGTCTGCTGGTGTCCATGCTGCACATGCATGACCTCACCAACACGTTCAATGTCGTCCGACACTTCGGCACTTCGTGGCTGTCGGCTGAGATCGTGTTCGGCCTCACCTTCGCGGCTCTCGGCTTTGTCTTCGCGATTCTGCAATGGCGCAAGATCGGCCCGCCCCGCCTCCGTCAGGCCCTGGCAGTGGTCACCGCCTTGGTCGGTATCGTCCTCATCTACGCGATGTCGATGGTCTACTACTCGCTGGTCAGCGTGCCGGCGTGGAACAACGTCCAGACGCCGCTCAGCTTCTACCTCACCGCGATCATTCTCGGCTCCTTGGCCGTCGGCACCGCATTCATGATCACCGTGTCACGGAACAAGTCCATGGCCGAAAATCCGGAAGTTGGCGAACTCGTGGCGGCCTCCCTCAAGGGAATCGCACTGACCGTGGTCATCGCTGGCGGAATCTCACTCATCCGGTTGCCGCTGTTCGTTTCCGACCTGGCGTCCCAGGGTGGGGCTGCCTTGCAGTCAGCGGAAGCCATTCCTCCGGACGTGCTGGCGTTGCGGCTCATCCTGCTGGCGGCCGCCGTCGGACTGATGGCCATGTTCATGTTCTTCTACGCGTCCAACAGCAAGACCATGGGCACCAGGCCACTCACGATCGTGACGATCTCAGCGTTCCTGCTTGCCCTGTGGTCGGAGTTCATCGGCCGGTCGCTCTTCTACCACGTGATGGAGCGAGTGGGCGTCTGACCCTCCTGGAAGGCAACGACGCGCAGTGTGCATCCAGTGCCCGGTCCCTCAAGGGGCCGGGCACTGAGCTGTCCGGGCTCAGCCGATTCGCGGATTGCCTCAGCGTGTGGCCGTGTTCGGTGGGGATCGGGACAGTCGCGGGGCGCGCGTGGCACACACCTGGCAGAGTGGACTCATGCTCTTCGCCACCGATCCCTGGCATCCGCTTCTCGACTGGCTCAGCAAGCAGTCGCAGCCGGTCGTGCTGGAGATCGCGTGTGCCGCCGACCCAGAACCAGGGCGCGGCAGACGAGGGCCGAACGTGGTGCAATTGCCAGATTGCATCGCGGACCTACCGCACCACGTTGCTCTGGAGGCGCTCACGACAGGTGCCTCCCAGTTGCGCTTTCGGGTGTTCGGATGCACCAACCCCGAAGAAAGCCGCGAAAACATTGGACAGATCACCGAACTGCTGCGGTTCGCCGGCCGCACCGAGCAGCTGGCGGTCGAGGACGAGCGTGCCACCGGGTTTCTCGTTCCCCGCAAGCGGCCCGTCATGCAGGCGGCGTCGCGGCAGTTGGCGCGCAGGTCGCTGTTCGGAATCCCGGGAGCACTGCCAGCCGTGCGTGATCTCCCCGAGGAGGAACAGACCGAGCACCGGCGCTTGATCGCAGCGTTGCGGTCACTGGCGAGCCCTCAGGCGCCCGTCCACGCTGAGACCCCCGGTCCCGGCTGGCGGCTTGAAGTCGGGGACTGCGTGTCGTGTGCGGTGTGTGTGCGCGCCTGCGACGACCGCGCACTCAGCCTCGAAGGCGGCACCGAGGACCAGAACGGCGACCGGCAGGATGCGCTGGTGCAGAACCCCGCTCGCTGCAGCGGCTGCGGCGAGTGCGTCCGGTTGTGCCCCGAGCAGGTCATCACTCATGTCGGCAACTACCCCTGGGCCACGGTGTTCGCAGACACGGAGATGTTGCTTGCCGAAGTTCCTACCAGTCGGTGCAGCAAGTGCGGAGACCGCTACCGCCAGACCGGATCACCCCTTTGCCTGCTCTGCGCCCGCCGCGCCGCGAATCCCCTGGCCACGCCTCTGCCCCCCGAGGTCGCAGCCAAACTGCCGCCTGAGGTCGTCGCACGCCTGCGCGAACACGGCATGTGACACTCCCCCGACCAGCCACGATCGGCTCCTCGAGTGGCGACTTGGACTCCCCACGCCAACCCGATCCACCGAGACGACTCCGACTCACCACGCCGGATCGGTTTCCCCCAGATCCCCGACTCCCCTCCTACGGCACTGATCCGCTGAGCGAATCAATGACGACAACTCCGACTCACCACGCCGGATCGGTTTCCCCCAGATCCCCGATTCCCCTCCTACGGCACTGATCCGCTGAGCGGATCAGTGCCGTAGGAGGGCCACTCTCGATCAAGGACAACCGAGGGACTCGGGCCCAAGAGACCACCCGAGCCAGGCGGGCCAGGAAAACCTTCGAACCGAACAGGCCAAGAAAACCCCCGGCCCAGAGTGACCAAGACGACCCCCAACCCAGCCGGGCGCTAGGACGTGGACTCCTGTGGTTTCAGCCGGTTGACCGAGTCACTGGAATCCGTTCTCCGCGGTACGGGCGGGCTGCGTCGGGTCTTCGAGCCAGACCTTGAAGAACGCCGTCAGGTCCTGCCCTGAGCGCTCCTGGGCGAACGCCATGAAGTCCTCGGTGCTGTGGGCGCCGTTCTTCTGAGCCCAGTCGCGCCACATGGGGAGGAACTTGTCGTCCCCGATCTTGTTGCGTAGAGCCTGCAGTGACATAGGGCCGCGCGAATAGGCAGTGGTGAAGATCCGGTTCTTGCCCGGATCTTTGAGGCTCGTCTCCCACTGACGGGCGGGCAGTTCCCTGTGATACTCGTCCAGTTTGGCGTTCGGAGATTGTCCCTCGACCTGCTCGTCGTAAACCCACTCCGAGTACGAGGCCATCGCTTCGTTGATGTAGATGTCGTTCCACTGCTTCAGCGTCACGGTGTTGCCCACCCACATGTGGGCCATCTCGTGAACGACCACGCTCCGATACACCGCGGTGCTGTTGTACACGGGGCGTCCGGCCGTTTCAAGGGCGCCGAACCAGAAGTCGACTGCCGGGACGACCCCGCCGATGTCAGTCATTGGGTACGGGCCGAGGAACTTCTCGATGTTGCGGACTGCCGTGCCCGTGTACTGCAGCACGGCGAACATCTTGGTGCGCTGCTCGGCGGTGAATTGCTGGCTGACGGCGTACAGGTAGGGCCGATCACCGTCCTGACCTGCTTTGACCTCGTACTTGCCCAGCGCCAGGAAGACCGCGTAGGTGGGCGCGGGCTGCTTCAACTCGTACTCCCAGGTGTCCCACGCTGCTTCGGTTCCCGAGTCCTGCGAGACGAGCGCACCTACACTGAGCGCCTGCGTGCCCGCCCGCACCCGGGCGCTGATCGAGTATGTCGCCGGGTCACTCGGGTGATCGTTGGACGCGAACCACAGGGGCGCTGACTCCGGCTCCCCCGCCGCCACGTACTCCTCGCCCTTCACGAGCCAGCCACGCGCTTGAGCCGAGTAAGCGCCCGGATCACCCGCATAGGACACCTCGACCGCGAACTCGGAACCGGGGCCGATGTTGACGTCACTGATCCGCACGTCACGCCGACCGTCGGTTTGCTGGAACCTGGCCACGCGGCCGTCCACTTTCACCGACTTGACGGGCAGGAACAGATCGACCGAGAACCCCACCAGTGAAGGACCTCCAGCAGTAGCGGTCGCCGTCATGACCGTCGTCCCGGACATGGTCTTGGTGGCGGCGTCCCAGGTAACGTCGATGTCGTAGTGTCGGGCGTCGTACCCGCCGGCGCCGTAATCGGGGAAGTAGGGGTCGCCGACGCCGTCCGCGCCCACTTGCCCCGCTGGTGTCGGAGGCTGGGTCTGCGTCGGGCTGCGGTTCGGGGTGTTCGCCGCGAAGTACCCGGTCGACACCATCCACGTCAGGACTCCCGCTGCGGCCAGCGCGACGACGATCAGCCCGATGAGAAGCGCCCACAGGCCGCGATGCGAGGTGCGGGGCGGGTGTGGCGGAAAGCCGTGAGGGGGGACCCCTCCCAGAGCACTACCGTTCGACATGCCCCAAGGATCGCAGACCGCGGTCCATTTGCCAGCCCGCAAAAGCTGCGACCAGCCCGCTTCCCTCGCGTTGAACGACATCGGGGATCGTGCGAGTCTGCTCCCAGTCGCCGGTCCGCAACCAGACCAGATACTCAAGGGTCGCGGGGCGTGGCAGCACCGACCCGGGGGGACGGCAGCGGCGGCACACCACACCCCCCGCGGCAGGCGAGAAGGCCTCGTGCGGGCCGGCCTCTCCGCAGCGGGCACAGTCGGCAAGGCTGGGCTCATAGCCGGCGACGGCCAGGCCACGCAGGAGATAGGAGTCCATAATCATCGTCGGTGGCCGCGGCCCATCGGGAGTCCCGGTCGTCAGCGTCCGCAGCGCACCGACCAACAGCAGAAACTGGCGTAACGCCGGCTCACGGTCCTCGACGACGAGCCTGTCCGCCGTCTCGACAATCACCTGAGCCGTGGTGAACATCCTGTAGTCGGCCCGCAGTGGCTCGGAGTACGCATGCAGGGTCACGGCCTGGGTGATCGTGTCGAGCGACCGTCCCTGAGCAATCTCGAGGTCCACGTGACTGCACGGTTCCAGACGTCCCCCGAATTTGGACGACGTCCGCCGCAAGCCCTTGCCCACCGCCCGGACCTTGCCGTGACGTCGCGTCAAGAGCGTGACGATCTTGTCCGCCTCACCCAACTTGTGGGTTCGGAGGACCACAGCCTCGTCACGGTACGTGGGCACCAACCCATTCTCCCCCAACATCGTCCCCTTGAGGCTGATGTGGGACTACGCTCGCGGCGTGAGGCCACGACCACCCACCCCGCACCCGAGCGGCGCCCGACCGCCGGCACTGCCGCGCGAGTTCGTCCCCAGCCATGTGGCCATCGTGATGGACGGCAACGGCCGCTGGGCCAAGGCCCGCAACCTTCCCCGCACGCGGGGTCACGAACAGGGAGAGGATTCTCTGTTCGACGTTATCGAAGGCGCCATCGAGATCGGAGTCAAGTACCTCTCGGCGTATGCGTTCTCGACGGAGAACTGGCGCCGCTCGCCCTCAGAGGTCAGTTGGTTGATGGGGTTCAATCGCGACGTGATCCACCGCCGCCGCGACCAGTTGAACGAACTCGGTGTGCGGGTCCGCTGGGCAGGGCGCCGTCCGCGGTTGTGGAAGAGCGTCATTTCCGAACTCGAGACCGCCGAGCGGATGAGCGCCGACAACACCACCCTGACCCTGCAGTTCTGCGTGAACTACGGCGGACGCGCCGAGATCGTGGACGCGGCTCGGGCCATCGCCGTCGCGGCGCAGCAGGGACGGCTCGACCCGTCGCACCTCACCGAAAGCAGATTCCGGCAGTTCCTGGACGAACCCGACATCCCCGATGTGGATCTGTTCGTGCGTTCCTCCGGGGAGCAGCGGACCTCGAACTTCCTGATCTGGCAGGCCGCCTACGCCGAGATTGTGTTCCTCGACACACTGTGGCCGGACTTCGATCGTCGCGACCTGTGGCGGGCGATCGAGATCTACGCGCACCGCGATCGCCGGTTCGGCGGCGCCGTGCCCAACCCGATCGAGTAGTTCGCCGGGTTCAGTCGGTGCCGGCGTCCATCATCGAGCGGGCCTGCGCGGCTTCGAAGCCCTCCTCGTCCTGCGGCGCGTCGCCACGCGCGGCGATAGCCGGGGCCTGACCGGCGTCGACGGAACCGACCAGTTCGGCCACCTCGCCGGCGATGATGCCGAGCTGGGCGTACTGCTCCAGACGAGTGCGCGAGTCGGCGATGTCGAGGTTGCGCATCGTGAGTTGCCCGATGCGGTCTACAGGCCCGAAGGCGGCGTCTCCGACTCGCTCCATCGACAACCGGTCGGGCTGGTAGCTCAACGCCGGGCCGGTCGTGTTGACGATGCTGTAGTCGTCACCCCGCCGCAGCCGCAGTGTCACCTCGCCCGTGATGGCCGACCCGACCCATTGCTGCAGGGATTGCCGGATCATCAGCGCCTGCGGATCGAGCCACCGGCCTTCGTACAACAGCCGGCCGAGTTTGCGGCCCTCGTTGTGGTAGGCGGCGACGGTGTCCTCGTTGTGGATCGCGCTGACGAGGCGCTCGTACGCGATGTGCAGCAGCGCCATGCCGGGTGCCTCGTAGATGCCGCGTGATTTGGCCTCGATGATGCGGTTCTCGATCTGGTCGCTGACGCCCAGCCCGTGACGTCCACCGATCGCGTTTGCCTTGAGGACGAGATCCGTGGCGGACTCGAAGGCCTCGTCGTTGATCGCGACAGGGCGGCCGGCATCGAACCTGACGGAAACGTCCTCGGTCGCGATCTCGACCTCAGGACGCCAGTAGGCCACTCCCATGATCGGCTGGACGATGTCGACGCCCTGCTCGAGCCGCTCAAGTTCCTTGGCCTCGTGGGTAGCGCCCCAGATGTTGGCGTCGGTGCTGTAGGCCTTGTCTGCCGAATCCCGGTACGGGAGGCCGTGTTCGGTCAGCCAGCGCGACATCTCCGCGCGGCCGCCCAGCTCCGTCACGAAGTCCTCATCGAGCCACGGCTTGTAGATGCGCAACTGCGGATTGGCCAGAAGCCCGTAACGGTAGAACCGCTCGATGTCGTTTCCCTTGTAGGTCGATCCGTCACCCCATACGTGGACGTCGTCGGCCCGCATTGCGCGCACGAGGTAGGTGCCCGTCACCGCGCGGCCGAGCGGCGTGGTGTTGAAGTAGGTGCGGCCGCCGCTGCGGATGTGGAACGCGCCGCACACCAGGGCGGCAAGCCCCTCTTCCACGAGCGGCGCGATGCAGTCGACGATCCGCGAGATCTCGGCGCCGTACTGGAGTGCGCGTCCCGGGACTGACTCGATGTCGGGCTCGTCGTACTGGCCGAGGTTCGCGGTGTAGGTGCACGGGATCGCACCGTGCTCACGCATCCATGCGACCGCGACCGAGGTGTCGAGACCGCCCGAGAAAGCGATTCCGACCCGCTCGCCGACGGGAAGGGACATCAGAACCTTGGTCATGTTTCAAGCCTATTGGGCATCGACGTTTCCCCGGCGCCGAGACGGTGGGCGGACACCGGTCTCGCCGCCGCAACAGCACGGTGGGCGCCCCCGAGAGGACGCCCACCGTTTCGTTTTGTGCCTACTTGCCGTCGCCCTTGAACAGCGAACTGATCAGGTCGCGGTTCATCTGGCTGATGACGTCGAGGGGGATCTGCTTCGGGCACACCGCGGCGCATTCGCCGATGTTCGTGCAGTTGCCGAAACCCTCGGAGTCGTGCTGGGCGATCATGCCCTTGACCCGGCTGTACCGCTCGGGCTGGCCTTGGGGCAGCATCGCGAGGTGGACGATCTTGGCAGACGTGAACAACATGGCCGACCCGTTGGGGCAGGCGGCGACGCACGCGCCGCAGCCGATGCAGGTTGCCGCGTCGAACGCGCGATCGGCGCTCCTCTTGGGGACCGGAGCGGCGTGCGCTTCGGGCGCAGAGCCGGTCGGGGCCGAGATGAATCCGCCGGCCTGGATGATCCGATCGAAGGCTGTCCGGTCCACGACCAGGTCCTTGATGACCGGGAACGGCCCTGCCCGCCACGGCTCGATATCGATCGTCGCGCCGTCAGCGAAGCTGCGCATGTGCAACTGGCACGTGGTGGTGACCGACGGGCCGTGTGCGACGCCGTTGATGACGACGCCGCACATCCCGCAGATGCCTTCACGGCAATCATGGTCGAAGGCGATGGGCTCTTCGCCCTCGACCGTCAGTCTCTCGTTCAGCATGTCGAGCATCTCGAGGAAGCTCATGTCGGGCGAGACATCGGCTACCTGGTAGGTGACCATCTTGCCCCGGGTAGAAGAGTTGGCCTGGCGCCAAACACGAAGGGTGACGTTCACTTGTAACTCCGTTGCTTCAGCTCGATGGACTCGTACTTCAGGGCTTCCTTGTGGAGGATCGGCTTGTTGCCATCGCCGCCGAACTGCCAAGCCGCCACGTAGAGGAACGCATCGTCGTCACGCAGCGCCTCGCCTTCCTCGGTCTGGGACTCGGCGCGGAAGTGACCACCGCAGGACTCGCGCCGATGCAGCGCGTCGACGCACATGAGTTCGCCCAGTTCGAAGAAGTCGGCCACCCGGCCAGCCCGCTCGAGGGTCTGGTTCAGGTCCTCGTTCTGGCCCGTGACGAGCACGTTGTTCCAGAACTCCTCCTTCAACTCGCGGATGCGACTGATGGCGTACTTGAGGCCCTCGGCGGTGCGCTCCATGCCGCAGTACTCCCACATGATGTTGCCGAGTTCCTTGTGGAAGGAGTCGACTGTGCGCTTTCCGTTCGTGGCGAGCAGTTTCGAGATGCGGCCGGTCACGTGCTCCACTGCCTCGACCGCCGCCGGATGACTGTCGTCGATCTTTTCGAAGGGGCCGTGGGCCAGGTAGTCGTTGATGGTGTTGGGGAGGACGAAGTAGCCGTCGGCCAGGCCCTGCATCAGAGCGGACGCTCCGAGCCGGTTCGCGCCGTGATCGGAGAAGTTGGCCTCGCCCGTGACGTACAGCCCGGGGATCGACGACATGAGGTCGTAGTCGACCCACAGGCCCCCCATCGTGTAGTGGACGGCCGGGTAGATGCGCATCGGCGTCTCGTACGGATCCTCGCCTGTGATCTGGGCGTACATGTCGAAGAGGTTGCCGTACCTCTCCACGATGGCGCCCTTGCCCAGCCGTGCGATGGCGTCGGAGAAGTCCAGGTAGACGCCGCGGCGGGCGTCGCCGGCCATGGGGCCGACCCCGCGGCCCTCGTCGCACATGTTCTTGGCCTGGCGGGACGCGATGTCACGCGGCACGAGGTTGCCGAAGGACGGGTAGATGCGCTCCAAGTAGTAGTCGCGATCCTCCTCTGGGATCTCGCGGGGGTCCTTGGTGCAGTCTTCCTTCTTCTTGGGCACCCAGATCCGGCCGTCATTGCGCAGCGACTCGGACATCAGCGTGAGCTTCGACTGATTCTCTCCGTGAACGGGGATGCATGTGGGGTGGATCTGCGTGAAGCACGGGTTCGCGAAGTAGGCGCCCTTCCGGAAGGCCCGCCAGTTGGCGGTGACGTTGCAGCCCATGGCGTTGGTCGAAAGGAAGAACACGTTTCCGTACCCGCCCGTGGCGAGGACGACCGCGTCCGCGTACCAGGTGTCCACCTTGCCCGTGATCATGTTGCGCGTGACGATGCCCCGCGCCTTGCCGTCGGCGACGATGAGTTCCATCATCTCGTGACGGTTGTACATCTTGACCGTGCCCGCTGCGATCTGCCGCTCGAGCGCCTGGTAGGCGCCGATGAGCAACTGCTGACCGGTCTGGCCGCGTGCGTAGAACGTACGCTGCACCTGGACACCGCCGAAGGAGCGCGTGTCGAGCAGGCCGCCGTACTCGCGGGCGAAGGGAACGCCCTGCGCGACGCACTGGTCGATGATGTTGGCGCTGACCTCGGCCAGGCGGTACACGTTGGTCTCGCGGGCGCGGTAGTCGCCGCCTTTGACCGTGTCGTAGAACAGCCTGAAGGTCGAGTCGTTGTCGTTGCGGTAGTTCTTGGCCGCGTTGATGCCGCCCTGAGCAGCGATCGAGTGGGCGCGGCGGGGGCTGTCTTGGTAACAGAAGTTGAGGACGTTGTAGCCCGCTTCGCCCAGCGTCGCGGCAGCGGCACCACCGGCGAGCCCGGTGCCGACGACGATCACGGACAACTTGCGGCGGTTGGCCGGGTTGACTAGCAGCGTCTCGAACTTGCGGGTAGACCACTTCTGTTCGATCGGGCCGGCCGGTGCCTTGGTGTCGGCGACGGCCTCACCCTCGACGAAATAGGCTTGTGCGTCGTTCATTGATTTAACCTCCGAACGGGCTGAGACGCAGGAAAACAAACAGCGGCGGGAGCATGAAGCCGATGTACAGCAGGACGGCCACGAAGTAGGCGCACAGGTTGAGCACCCTCTCGGCCTGCTTGCTCAAGTTCGCTCCCAGGGTGGTGAACGCACTCCAGAAGCCGTGACGTACGTGCATGCACACGACCAGGATCCACAGCGCGTAAGCGAAGAACACCCACCACATCCGGAAGCTGTTGATGAACATCACATGCGGTAGCGCTCCCGGCTCGAAGCCGGTGGTGAACAGCTGTGCGGTGAACTGCAGCAGGTGGAAGAGCAGGAAGCCTGCCAGTATCAGGCCGCCCCAGCGCATCGTGCGGGCCGCGTAGGTCTGCCGCAGGCGCGAGGTGTGCTGGTATTTCTGGCCGCGCGCCTTGACCGAGCGATCCCAGAGCACGATCGCCGAGTACATGTGCAGCCCTGCGGCCGCAACCATGAACGCCCGGAAGATCCAGATGAACCAGCCCGAAGGAACGAGCGGATAGAGAATGTCACCCTTGAGCCACTCCGCGTAGAAGTCGAACGCATGGAAGTTGTCTTCCGGCATGAAGATCTTCAGGTTGCCCCACATATGGACCAACAAGAAGATGATCAAGATGAGCCCGGTTACGGCCATCAATGCCTTCATCGCCACCGAGGACCGGACCGCTCTCTGGTGGGTGTTGAGAGTTGTAGTCGCCACACTCGTACCTTACGGGTTTGGCGCTCGTCGGGTTGGACGCCCCGCAAAGTTGGGTAAAGTCCCAGTTCATCCAGCGTTGGTGGACAACTTTCCGGGTCGTTGCCACGCCATACCGTCAGGGTCGGCGCGATGCGCCGACCCGGCTGCGATCAGCGGCGGCTGTAGGTCTGGCCGCCTTTGGTGGTGCCGAGCAGTGTGCCGACCGTGACCAACGTGTAACCGCGCTGGTTGAGGGCCTTGATGAGGTTCGGGACAGCGTCGACCGTGGATGAATGGATGTCGTGCATCAGGATGATCGAACCAGCCCGTACCTGCCGGAGGGCAATGGAGACAACCTTCGCGGAGTTGCGGTGCGACCAGTCCATGGTGTCGACGTCCCACATGATGATGGCCTGGCCGCTGCTCGCTGCGGCCGCCCTCACAGTTGAGTTGGACGAACCGTAAGGCGGCCGGAACAGGTCGATCGTCCGGCCCGTCTGGGTTTCGAGCCGCTGCTTTGCGTCCACTACCTGTCGGCTCACACCCGAGGCACTCAGGTTTCGCAGATCGGGGTGGCTGATGCTGTGGTTGGCGATCTCCATCGCAGGGTTGGCGGCGATGGCCGCGGCAGTTTGTTTGTTGTTGGCCGCAGTTGAACTCAACATGAAGAACGTCGCGGGCGCGTTCGCCTTGACCAGCATGCGCAGCAACTCACCGCTGCGGCGTCCCGGGCCGTCGTCGAAGGTGAGCGCGGCGCAGGCGACCTTACTGCAATCGACCTTGGTGCCCAGCGGCGGCTGAGTGACGGGCTTCGCCGGCTTGGGCGTCGTGCGGGTAGGGGTGCTGGACGACCGCGGCGAAGACGGCTTGGACGTCGCCTTCTTCGTGGACGTCGACGGGACGGGCTTGCGGGTGGTAGCCGTTTGGGTGGCCTTCGTCGACGGCGACGGTGCCGACACCTGCGGAGACGGGTTCGACACTTCGGTCTGCGCGCATCCTGCGACGGCTAGCAGGCCTGCCACGCATACTGCGCCTAGCCTCAGCACTGGAATCACCAGCAATCCCTTCCGATCCACGGGGCGGCGCAATAGGCGGTTCCGGCGCGCCAACTGTTCGGTGAGGACATCTCCGCCAGTGGCACGACTCGGTACCCGGCAGCGACAAGCCGCTGCGCGATCTGGGGCACCGCATCGACGGTGAAGTCGTGGATGTCGTGCATCAAGATGATGGACCCTGGCTGAGCGTTCACGGCTGCCTCGATCGTGGCCGATGTCGACTTGGTCTTCCAGTCGAGCGTGTCGACATCCCACTGCACGACGACCTGACCTTGGCCGCCGATGATCTTGTCAATGCGCTTGCTGTGGTCTCCGTAGGGGGGACGCATCATGATGGGGCGCTCCCCGACGATCTTCTCGATCTCGTCGTTGTTGCGCTTCACCTGGGTGAGGGCAGCGCCATCGTTGCGAGTGGTCAGCGCATTGTGCCGCCAGGTATGGGACGCGACCTCCTGCCCGGACAGCGCGACTTCTTTGACGCCCGCAGGGTTCGTCTCGACCATGTCGCCCAGCATGAAGAAGGTGCCGCCCGCCCCGGCCTTCGCCAATGCGGCAAGGACTTCGGGCGTTCGCGGCCCGGGACCGTCGTCGAAGGTGAGCGATACGCACTTGGCGGCCTTACAGTCCCCGATCACGTCGATATCCGGACGCGTGCCGACCGCACGGGTGGACGGCTGCTTCGTGACCTTCTCGACCCCGGCACGGAACGAACTCGGGTGGGTGGCGGCGCCCCGCGCTTCGCGGCCGAACGCGGACAAGAGCGGATCCGCGACATCGCTGGACACCCGGACGAACACCGGGGCGCCGGGGCGCAATTGCCCGCCCGCGAAAGCCACGACGAGGTCACCTGCAGCGTTGAAGCCTATCGCCGGGCCTGGTCCCTGCGGAGCGGCCGGCTTGGTCAGCGCATCGTCGGCCATGCCGGCGTCGGCGTCCGGCGCCTGCTCCCCGACAGCCTCGATCACCGCTTGGCTGAAGGCGTCCCATTGCGTGGGCTCGATCAGCACCCCGCCCGTCGCGACGAACCCGGCCTTCTCGTCGAACCACAATGTGACCGGCACCTCGGTCTCGCCGCGCTTCACTGACAGCGCCACTCCGACCAAGTCGACCGAAATGCCCAGCGGTTGCCAGGTCATCTCGAGGCTGTCGCCGTCCTTGGCGCTCGCACGCAACGCTTGGCTGCGGACGATGCGTGACGCCAGGTTAAGTGAGGTGGCGTTGGGAACCACAGGGATCTCGGTCTTCACTGCGCCGTCCGACAACTGCGTCTGCCGCAACCCCTTGATGTGGGAGGCATCGATGGTGGCGAACGAGGAGTCGTTCTGGGGGGTCGGGGACGCGCTGGAAGGTGGCGGGGCGAGATCGGTGACGCCGCCCGCACACCCTCCTAGAAAGACAACGGCGGCGAGGGCCGCCCCCAAGACACGCTTCGAATCCACAGGTCCAGCCATTCTTGATGATTCAGGGCGAAGGGCCCCCGGCGGGTAGGTCTTGCGGTAGTCTACGGGGCCGCCGGTTTCCTACCAAGCGACCGCGCCGACTCGCACGCGCCCTATTCGCCGCTGCCCAGGTTGCCGCTGCCCAGGTCGCCGCCCCTGCCCCGACCGGCTTGCACTCGGGCGGTCCGCTGCTCGGCCTGCTGGCGGCGCCAAGCAGCGATGGCGGCGTGGTGCCCGGACAGCAGTATCTCGGGCACATCGAACCCCCGCCACGACGGTGGCTTCGTGTAGTTCGGATACTCGAGCAGATCCCACTGAGCGGAGTGCGACTCCTCGACGAGCGACTCAGGGTTGCCGAGCACTCCAGGCAGCAACCGGACTGTCGCCTCGATCATCGCCAGCACCGCCACTTCACCGCCGGCGAGGACATAGTCTCCCAGGCTCACTTCGCGCACCGGTAGCAGCGTGCGCGCATACTCGATCACGCGCGCGTCGATGCCCTCATACCTGCCACAGGCGTAGATCACGTGGTCGGCGCTCGCCAGGTCTGCGGCCACGGCCTGCGTGAAAGGGTCACCGGCAGGCGTTGGGACTACGAGTTGCGCGCCCGGTCGCGTCAGTTCGTCGAGCGCGAGACCCCAAGGTTCGGGCAGCATCACCATTCCGGCGCCCCCGCCGTAAGGGGTGTCGTCCACTGTGCGGTGCCGGTCGAACGTCCAGCGGCGCAGGTCGTGGACCTCAACCGTCACGATCCCGGACGCGATCGCCTTGCCGACAAGCGACAGGCTGAGCGGGGCGAAGTAGTCGGGGAAGATCGTGACGATGTCGAGCCTCACAGGGCCTCCGCGTCGTCCAACAGCCCGGGGATCGCGATCACGGTGCATGTGCCCGCGGCGATGTCCACGTCGGGAACGAGGTCGGCGACGAAGGGGATCAGCCGCTCCCCCGTGGGGGTCTCGACCACCAGCAGATCCTGTGCGGGAAGATGTCGCACGCCGGTGACCTCGCCGAGACGAACGCCTGCAGGTGAGACCGCGGACAGCCCCACCAACTGCCGGTCGAAGTACTCATCGCTGGTCGTGGACGTCGGGCTTTCGTCGCCGGGCACTCGCACCACCAGCACCTCGCCACGAAGGGCCTCGGCCGCAGCACGATCGCTGACATCAGTGAACGAGAGCAGCAGGGTGCCGTTGTGCCAGCGGTGACCGCGCAGTGTCAGGATCCGGCCGGTGCCTTCGGTCGACACCTGCTGCCCGGGCGCGAAGCGACGCTCGGGCTCGTCGGTGCGACTCAGCGCCGTCACCTCACCGGCCAGCCCGTGCGGCCGGCCGACGGTCGCGACGATCACCTCGATGAGATCCACTGCTCGTCCTTTCAATGCCAAACGCCCCGAACCGATGCGATCCGGGGCGACGGGCACAACTCAGCGAGGGCCGCGCGGCCGCCGATCGACGTCCACGAAATCGACCCGCACGGGGCCGCGATCGGACAACGCGGTGACGACGGTGCGCAGGGCTGCCGCCGTGCGACCCTGCCTGCCGATCACCTTGCCGATGTCCTCCGGATGCACTCGCACTTCGAGCACGCGCATGTTGCGCCGCTCGAAGTCCTTCACGCGCACATCGTCGGGATTGGCGACTATGCCCCGGACCAGGTGCTCCAGGGCCTGGGCGAGCACCGTCACGCCTCTTCGGCTTCCTCGCTCGCGGCAACGGCAGGCTCGGGGGCCTGCTGAGGCTCGGCCGCAGCCGCCTCCTCGGCCGCGCGCTGCTTGGCAGCGAAGGCGGTGATTGCTGGGGCGTCCTCGGTTTCGGCAAGGGCAGCGTTGAAGATCGCGACCTTGTCCTTCGGAGCGGGCTGCGGATCGATGCCGGCAGGCTCTTCGGATCCCTTGAACTGCTGCCAGTCTCCCGACCGCTTGAACAAAGCAACGACAGCCTCGGTCGGCTGGGCTCCGACCGACAGCCAGTATTGGGCGCGCTCGGAATCGACCTTGATGAACGACGGGTCGTTCTTCGGGTGGTACAGGCCGATCTCCTCGATCGCCCGCCCGTCGCGCTTGGTGCGGGAGTCCATGACGACGATGCGATAGTGCGGGCTCCGGATCTTGCCGAGCCGTTTGAGACGAATCTTGACAGCCACTTGTGTGGGTTCTCCTGTGGGTCTCTGCCGGAACTGTCCCGGCGCGTGGATGAACGTGGTCACGATTGTGGGGAACCGCTCCCGTGCTCGCTGAATCCGGTCCGTGGGCGTGAGAGGGCACCCGCGGTCAGGACGCCCTCGTATTTTGCCAGATCGTCGCCGGTTTCGGCGAACTGGGTCGCTTTCGGCTGCGGTGTCCCGCACCGCACGTCATTTCAGCGGTCCATACTTCCACTCAGGCCCGATTCGGCGGTTCAGTGAAAGCGGAGTCCGCTGAAATGAACGATCTGGCTTCTAACCGGTGCTGGAAGCGGCAAGCGCTCGGCAGTCCCGCATCCGGTGGAAGCGGTCCGGCGACGCGATCGTTCGCTACGTTAGGGACAAATGACTGCGACCGACGGACGGACAGCGCGCCGGGTCACCGTGCTCGGGCCTGCACTGGTGGCGGCCGTCGCCTACGTCGATCCCGGTAACGTCGCCGCGAACCTGCGGGCGGGATCACAGTATGGGTACGCACTGGTCTGGGTGCTCGTCGCGGCGAACCTGATGGCTCTGATCATGCAGTACCTGTCGGCGAAACTCGGCCTCGTGACCGGCAGATCACTGGCGGCCCTCGTGTCGGATCGCCTCAGCGCCACCAAGAGCGGGCGAGCGGGTCGTGGCTTGTACGCGATCCAAGCCGTGCTCGTGGCGATGGCGACCGACCTGGCCGAGGTCGTGGGCGGCGCCATCGCACTCAACCTGCTGTTCGGCATTCCGCTGTGGGTAGGCGGACTCCTGGTCGGCGCAATCACAATCCTGATGCTGGGAGCGTTGCGCACCGGCGGTGCCCGGCCACTTGAGGTCGGGGTCACGGCCTTCCTTGCGCTGACAGCGGTCGGCTTCATCGGGATGCTCTTCTGGACCAACCCCGACCCGCTGCGCTTCGCCGCCGGTTGGGTGCCACGCGTCCCCGACACGGCCGCGTGGACATTGATCGCCGCGATGCTCGGAGCGACAGTGATGCCGCACGCGATCTACGTCCATTCGAGCCTGGCGCTGGACCATTACCGCAAAGACCTGCAGCCTGCCCGGCTGCACCGGTTGTTGCGCCTGCAGTGGCTGGACGTCGGGGTCGCGCTGCTCATCGCCGGAAGCGTGAACATCGCGCTGCTGGTGCTCGGCGCCAGCGCGTTGCCCAACGTCGCGAGCGACGAGATCGAGTCCGCTCACGCGCAGGTGCAGAGCATCCTTGGCGCAGGTGCAGGCGTCGTCTTCGCCCTGGCGTTGCTGGCCTCGGGCCTGGGCTCGGCGATCGTGGGCACGCACGCAGGGGCCGGCATCCTCAAGGACCTCACTGGTCTCCAACTGTCGCCCGTCGTGCGCCGGACCCTCACCCTCGTACCAGCCGCTGCCCTGCTGGCGGCTCCACTGCCGCCCACGCAACTGCTGATCCTCAGCCAGATCGTGCTCAGTTTCGGCATCGCATTCGCCGCGATCCCACTGGTCCGGTACACCAGCGACAGCGCAATCATGGGCGTCCACGCGTCTGGGCGCGCGCTCAAGACAGCCGGGTGGGTGGTGTCCGGGTTGATCGTCGCCCTCAACGTCGTCGTTCTCGTCACGGTCTTCATACCCTCGCCATAGGCCGGGAGTCCAGGTCGCGGTGAGCCGGGCGTCCATTGGCGCCCGTCCGCACCATACGGTGGAAGGGTGCGAACCCGACTCGTCCTCGTCCACGGCTCGCGGTATTCCGCATCCCAGTGGGATGCCTACCCGGCGTTGCTACCTGGGATCGAGGTTGTCGCCCCCGACCTGCCCGGTCACGGCACCCGGATCGGCGAGGACTTCACAACGGCCGCCGCCATTGCCGCAATCGGGGACGCCGTCGCCGGACCACCCAGACAGTCTGTTGTTCTCGCGGGCCACAGCCTTGGCGGCTACATGTCGATGCTTTACGCCGCTGCCCATCCCACTTCGCTGGCGGGCCTGGCGCTCCTCGGGTCCACCGCCGACCCGGAAGGCCTGGGCGCCGGGCTTTATCGCGCGTTCGCGTCCCAGATCCAGCACGTGGGCGCCTCGCGCATGGCGAAACTCGCCAACGGGGTGGCCCGGTTGGCCGGGGTGAGATCTGGGCTCCCGGACGGCAGCGCCTACTCAGCGATTCCGGCTGCATGGGAGGCGGTGATGCGTGACTGCCGAGCCGACAAACTCGCGACCGTCACCTGCCCCGTGCTCATCGTCAACGGTCAGTTCGACCAGATGCGGCTGCACTGGCGCCGGTACCGGGACGCCTGCCTCCAAGCCAGGGTCGTCGTGATCCCAGGTGCCACGCACTTCGCGCCCCTCACCCACAGGCACTACGTCGCCGCGGTGTTACGCCGATTCATCGCCGACGTTGCGTCGGCTGAGCGCTGACGCAGAACCGCCCGGGCACGTGGCCCGGGCGGTCCCATTGAGACGGTGACTTCAGATCACTTGATGGTCTGAAGACCTGCCAGGTAGTGCTGGAGGTCCTTCGTCGCCGGGTAAAGCTCGAGGTACTTCGCGAACAGTTCGTCGTAGATCTTCTTGTTCTCGGGGTTCGGCTTCACGACGTCGGAGATCTTGCACCAGTCGGTGTGCTCGTCGGCGAAGCCGGCGATCTGGGCCGACATCAGCGCGTCACCGTAAGAGGCGCCGATGGCGAACGCCGGCAGGTTCTGCTCGATGCCGCACACGTCGGAGATGATCTGGGTCCACAGGCCACCCTTGGTGCCGCCACCGACCGCGAGGAAGCGCTTGCCTTGGCCGCCGGCCTCGGCGATGGCTTCGAACAGATGCCGGGTGCCGTAGGCCGTAGCCTCGAGCAGCGCCCGATACAGTTCGCCACGCGTCGTGCTCAATGTCAGACCAGCGATCACGCCGCGGGCGTTGGGGTCGCTGATCGGCGTGCGCTCACCGGCGAAGTACGGCAGGGCGAGGAGCCCGTTCGATCCCGGCGGGACGTCGCCGGCCTCTTCTGTGAGCACTGCGTACTCGACGCCGCCGGTGATGTCCTTGAGCCACGTGGTCAGGGCGCCGGACGCCGACAAGCCACCAGCCAGAGCGTAGGTGTCCTTGTAGGTGTGGACGATCGACCACAGGTTCGGGTGGGCCATCATCTTGTCGGCGATGAGGTCGACGACGATGGTGGAGCCGTACATGAGCATGACGTCGCCCGGATCCTTCACGCCGACCGACAGTGCCTCAGCGAAGGCGTCCGTGGTTCCCACGCCGACCGGGATGCCCTCGGGCAGGCCGGTGAGCTTGGCGGCCTCGGCCGTGATGTAGCCGGCGACCTCGTTGGAGAACTTCAGTTCGGGCAGCGGCATGCCCGGTGCGATGATGTCGCACCATTCCTTGATCCAGGCCTCGTCGTTCGGCGAGTACATGGGATCGAACATGGAGGCCGACAGGTGGTCAAGAACGTAGGCGCCGGTCAGCTTGAAGGCGACGTAGGTCTGCGACATGAAGAAGTACTTGGCCTTCTCCCACACCCACGGCTCATTCTTGTAGGTCCAGTACACCTTGGGGCCGTGCGACTGCGAGGTGAGTTCGTTGCCACAGCGCTCGAGAATCGTGTCGTAGCCGAACTTCTCGGTCAGTTCCTTGACCTCGGCCGACGCGCGAGTGTCCACGCCGTACAGGATCGCGGGACGCAGCGGCAGGCCGTCCTCGTCGCAGAAGACCGAGCAGGGGCCGATGCCCGAGGTGGTGATGGCCACGATGGGACCGTCAGCCTTGTGCAGCAGATCCTGCGTGATGGCCATGAAGTCAGCCCACCAGACCTCTTCGGCGTCATGCTCGAAGTAGCCCGGCTTGGGCATGGAGGTGCGGTGATCCTTCTGCGAGGACGCCACCACCTCACCATTCGTACGGGCAAGCACGCCCTTAGAGCTTCCGGTACCGAAGTCGATACCGATAACGAGTCCCTCTTGTGCCATGGGCTGTCCTCCTGATGACAGTTGCGGTGGCCGCCTCACGGTGGGCAGCAATGCCCGGCGCCGTGTGCGACCGCTGAAGTTTTCGTCAGAACGAACCTGGGCAACTTCGCTTTCGGTTCGCCCCACTGGCGGGAGATCACCGTGGTGAGTCCCCGCTTTGGACCTCAGTATGGCATCAATTGGCGGGGGATGTGCAGCATGCAAACGCCCGTATTCTCAGGCGCGCTGCCTGTCGTAAGACGGCCTGTCTACTCGAAAGACCGATCCGAGTCGCACCCACTCGTCGACGCCCAACTTCGCTACCGGACGCAGATCCTCGGGCCGAGGATGAGGCCCCTCAGCGTGGTCGAAGTCGATAGCTGACGAGGTTATTACCCACCCCAGCACCTCACCCACGATGAAGTCGCCATCGCCGTATCGGCTGATCTCGTGGAGACGGCACTCGAGTGCACACAGGCCTGCAGCGGGGCGCAGAACGGACACGAAGGTGCCGGGCTCGGATTCGACTCCGCAGGTGACGAACTCCGATTCGGACGAGGCGAAGTTGCTCGCCGTCTCCGTGATCGGGTTGACCAGGTGCTCGGGCGCCAGCGTGACGGTGAACTCCCCCGTCTCCCTGACATTGTTCAGGGTGTCCTTGACCCCGAAGCTTGTGAATCCGATCATCGGCGGGGCGGTGGAGACGATGGCGAACGAACTGTACGGGGCGAGGTTGTCGACCCCCGCGGCAGAGCGACTCGACACCCAGCCGATCATGCGGGGCACCACGGTGGCGGTGAGCAGACGGTAGACCCGCTGCTGGGACTGATCGGCGGCGGCAAACAGGTGCTTGGTCACCCCGGCCCCTAGAACCGGCGGTTCTGCTGATTCAGCATGTCGCGCAGTTGCGGCGGGAGTTTGAAGTCCTGCATCGCGGCCTGCAACTCGGCTTCGGTTTGCGGCATTGCCGCCACCGGCGGCGGGGACGCCTCGACTTGCGCGGCGACGGGGGCGTTTCGCTTGGCGGGGTTGCCCGAGACCTTCCTCCCCTTCGCCTTACGCGGCTGGGACGATCGCCGGCTTGGCAGCCCCGGCATGCCGGGCATTCCGCCGCCCATGCCACCCGCGAGCGCTTGCATCATCTTGCGGGCCTCGAAGAACCGGTTGACGAGACTGTTCACGTCCGCGACCGCCGTCCCGGAGCCCTTGGCGATGCGCGCACGACGCGATCCGTCCAGCATCTTCGGGTTCGCGCGCTCGGCCGGGGTCATGGAGTAGATGATCGCCTCGATCCGGTCGATCTCGCGCTCGTCGATGTTGTTGATCTGCTCGCGCATCTGGCCCATGCCGGGCAGCATGCCGAAGACCTTCGACAGCGGCCCCATCTTGCGGACGGACTGCATCTGCTGCAGGAAGTCACCGAGCCCGAACTCTCCCTGACCTCGGCCCATGAGTTTGGCTGCAGCCTTGGCGGACTCATCTGCATCGAACGTCTTCTCGGCCTGTTCGATCAGGGTCAGCATGTCGCCCATGCCGAGGATCCGGCTGGCCATGCGGTCGGGGTGGAAGAGGTCGAAGTCCTTGAGTCCTTCGCCGTTCGAGGCGAACATGATCGGCTTGCCGGTGACCCGCGCGATCGACAGCGCCGCGCCACCGCGAGCGTCACCGTCCAGTTTGGAGAGCACGACTCCGTCGAACCCGACTCCGTCGGCGAACGCCCGTGCCGTGTTCACGGCGTCCTGGCCGATCATGGCGTCGACGACGAACAGCACCTCGTCCGGTTGGACGGCGTCGCGGATGCGGCGCGCCTGATCCATCAGTTCGGCGTCGACGCCCAATCGCCCGGCCGTGTCGACGATGACGACGTCATACAGCCTCTGGGTCGCCTCAGCGACGGATCTGCTCGCCACGTCCACGGGGTCGCCCACCCCATTGCCCGGCTCCGGGGCGAACACATGGACCCCGGCCCGCTGCCCGACGATCTGCAACTGGTTCACGGCGTTGGGACGCTGCAAGTCGGCCGCAACCAGCAGCGGCGAATGCCCCTGGTCACGCAACCATTTGCCGAGCTTGCCGGCCAGCGTCGTCTTGCCCGAGCCCTGCAATCCCGCGAGCATGATGACAGTCGGTGGCTTTTTGGCGAACCGCAACTGGCGGGCTTCCCCGCCGAGAATGGCGACCAGTTCCTCGTTGACGATCTTGATGATCTGCTGGGCAGGGTTGAGGGCCTTGTGGAGCTCGGCCCCCTTGGCTCGCTCCTTGACGGCTCCGATGAACTCCTTCACCACCGTCAAGTTGACGTCGGCCTCGAGCAGCGCGATACGGATCTCGCGTGCGGTCGCATCGATGTCGGCCTCCGTCAGGCGGCCCTTGCCACGCAGGGCGCGGAAGGCGTCATTCAGTCGGTCGTGCAGGGTATCGAACACAAGTCATCCTCAACGCTCGCGCGGCACCCCGTACGGGCACGCGTCACCGTCCAATCGTACCGGTCCGGCGCGAGACGGCCGTCCGGGTCTGTCGGGGACCGGCGTCCCCCGGCATCCAGCGAGTCCCCCGACGCTGGGCCTCAGGGGCGCCGCCGCGGGCCTTAGGGCGCCGCCGCGGACTCTAGGGCGCGCCGCGGTCTTTGGGACACGCTGCGGGCTTGGCACACGCCGCGGGCTTTAGGGAGCGGTTGCGGACGGTGGAACGTCAGCGATCAGTACCTAACGTCAGCGTCAGCGCCCAAAGCCCGCGACACGGCGCGCCGGCGCCGGCCAGCAGCGCCTACTCGGCGACCAGGAGCGCGTCCACGAACCCTTCGGCTTCGAACGGAGCAAGGTCGTCCACACCCTCACCGAGACCGATGAGCTTGACCGGAACACCCAACTCCCGCTGCACCGCGACCACGATGCCGCCCTTTGCCGAGCCGTCCAACTTGCTGAGGACGATGCCGGTGACGTCGACCACTTCGGCGAAGATGCGTGCCTGCGTGAGGCCGTTCTGGCCGGTTGTCGCATCGATCACGAGCAGCACCTCGGTGACGGGTGCCTGCTTCTCGATGACGCGCTTGATCTTGCCGAGTTCATCCATCAGGCCGGTCTTCGTGTGCAGGCGGCCGGCGGTGTCCACCACGACGACATCGGCGCCGTCGGCCTTGCCGCGCGCCACGGCCTCGAAAGCAACGCTCGCCGGGTCGCCACCCTCGGGCCCCCGGACGGTGGGGACGCCGACCCGTGACCCCCAGGTCTCCAATTGGTCGGCCGCCGCGGCGCGGAACGTGTCTGCCGCGCCCAGTACCACGGTCTTGCCCTCGGCGACGAGCACTCGGGCGAGTTTGCCGATGGTTGTCGTCTTCCCCGTGCCGTTGACGCCGACTACGAGAATGACTGCGGGGTTGCCGTCAGCGCCGGTGTCGTTCAGGCCGCGATCCATCCCCGGGTCTACGAGATCCAACAACTCCGCACGCAGCACCTGCCGCGCCTTCTCCGGGTCGTTGACACCGTCGATCGCCAAGTGGGACCGCAGTTTCTCAACCAGTTGCGTCGTCGCACCGACTCCCAGGTCGGACGTGATGAGGGTGGTCTCGACGTCGTCCCACGTGTCCTCGTCGATCCTGTCACGGGCGAGCAGGGACGCCAGTCCGCGGAACAGGGCGTTGTTGCTGGACGCCAACCGGCGGCGAAGGCGCGCCAGCCGCGACTTCGGCGGTTCGGGGACATCCAGGGACGGGACAGATTCCGGCTCTGGCTCGGGTTCCGGCTCCGGCTCTGGCTCCGGCTCCGGCTCGGGTTCCAGTTCGGCCTCTGGCTCGGGTGTCGGCTCGGCCTCGGCCTCCAGCACCACCTCGGGTGTCGGCACCGGCGCCGGGACAACCCCCGACTCTGGCCGAGCTTCGGGCTCGAGTGCTTCAACCTCGGGTTCCGGGACGCGTTCGGCCCCGGGTTCAGTTTCAGATTCGGGCTCCCGCCCGGGCTCGAGTGCCTCCCGTTGGTCGGGCGGCTCGATGGCCGACTTGTCCTTGCCAACCAGAACGGCGATTGTGGCAACGATCAGCGCTAGGCCGACGCCGCCGAGAATGATCCAGAAGATATAATCCACGCGGCCAGTCTAAGGGGACGCCCCGGGAGAGCCCCCGCAGGGGCCGCTACTGAGCCTGGTCTCGCGGATTGCGCTTCGACTGCTCCAACAGGGACACAAGCCCCTCCGGTGGCTCGGCGTCACCGTTGAGATGACGGGCGGTCTCTGCCAAAGCGCTGCTCAGCTGAGGTGCGTTCTCCTTGCCGGTACCTTGAGTACCGATCACGACAACAGCGCAAACGGCCAGCGCGAGCGCGAGGATCAGAACCATCACCATGAAGTACGGCATGCAGTAACAACCTCCCGAAAGTTCTCGGCCATTCTACCGGACCGGCGCGCTTCACCCGCGTCAGCTGTCGCGGAGTCGCTCACTGATCACGGCGGAGATTCCGTCAGACCGCATCGTCACGCCGTACAGCGCGTCGGCGATCTCCATCGTCCGCTTCTGGTGGGTGATGACGAGCAGTTGGCTGGTCGCGCGCAACTCCTCATAGATCTCCAACAGGCGGCCGAGGTTCGTGTCGTCGAGGGCGGCCTCGACCTCGTCCAGGATGTAGAAGGGGCTGGGACGCGCCTTGAACAGCGCGACGAGGAAGGCGACCGCCACCAAGGATCGCTCACCACCGGACAGCAGCGACAACCGCCGCAACTTCTTGCCGGCCGGGCGCGCCTCGACGTCGACGCCGGTGGTCAACCACTCCCCCGGTTCGGTGAGGATCAGTCGGCCCTCCCCGCCCGGGAACAAGCGGCCGAACGCATCCTCGAACGCGGCGGCGACGTCTTCGTAGGCGGCTGCGAACACGGCCTCGACCCGCGCGTCGACCTCGGCGATGATTGCCCGCAGATCCGCCTGCGAGCGCCGGACGTCCTCAAGCTGGGCAGCGAGGAAGCCGTGTCGTTCCTGCAAGGCCTCGAACTCCTCCAGCGCTAGGGGATTGATCCTGCCGAGGGTGACGAGGTCGCGTTCCGCGGCGCGTAGCCGTCGCTCTTGCTCGACGCGGACATACGGGGTCTCCACCGTCTCGCCTGTCGCGCTCACGCCGGGGACGCCCGCCCGTGGACCGAAGGCGCTCACCAACTCGGCCTCTTCGAGCCCAAGTTCGGTGAGCGCCTTCTCGCGCAGCACCTCAAGCCTCTGCTCCTGCTGAGCGACCGCCAACTCGCCTTGATACAGGCTGGCCACCATCGCCTCGAAGTCACCGGCCAACTGGCGGGCGCGGGCGCGCAACTCGGACATCCGGGCCTCGGCCGCAGCCCGTGCCGCCTCGGCGGCGGCCCGGTCGCGCTCGGCCCGGTCCAACAACTGTGATGTCCGGTCGACGGCCCACTCGGCGGCCTGAGCGACCGCTCGCGCCGTCTCGGACTCCGCGAGCAACCGCTCCTTGCGCGCCCGCGCCCGCTCGCGGGCGTCGCGCTCGGCGACCGCAGCGCGCCGCAACCCATCGGCCCGGCCGGCGACGGCCCGCAGCCTCTCCTCGGCTGTCCGCAGTTCCAAGCCGGCCTCCATCTCGGCCGTGCGGGCGGTGCGAGCGGCCCCCGCGGCCTCGTCTCGGTCGGCTGGGTCGGGCTGGGTCTCGGCATCTGCTGAACTGGCCATCTCCAGCCGCTGCGAGGTTTCCGCGAGGGCCGCGGCGTTTCGATCAAGTGTGGAGGCTGCTTCCGCCATGGCGCGGGCCAGCCGTTCGGCCTGCGCCCGGCTCGTGGTGGCCTCCTGGTTGAGGCGGCCCAGTTCCTCCGACACGGCCTCCAGCCGTGCGTCCGACTCGTGCAGCCGGGCCAAAGCCGCTTCGACCCGCCGAACGGCCGCGGTGCGCTGGTTCGCAGTCTCGGTGATCGCAAACCGGGCCTGTTCGAGCCGCGCCTGCACTGCCAGAAGTTCTTGCTCCGCCGCCGTGATGGCGGCGTGCAACTCGACCGGCGACGGCGTCGCTCCGTTGCCGCCGACTGCGATCCACCGGCTCGCGTGATCACCCGTCACGGTGACGGCCGTCACCTCTGGCACTTCACGGACCAGAGCTGATGCGGCCGCGAAGTCCGGCACAACGGCAACCCTGTCGAGCAGCCCAGAAACCGCGCCGGCAACCTCGCTCGTCGCGGTGACCAGATCGGCGATGTATCGCGCTCCTTGGGGCAGAGCGGGCCAGTTCGACCTGTCCGGTCCGTCGACACCGGCGACGACCAGAGCCGCTCGGCCCAGATCACCGCGCCGCAGATGGGCGAAAGCAGCGGCTGCGGCGTCCAGGTCGGACACGGTCAAGGCCCGGGCACCCGCGTCCAGTGCCGTCGCCACCGCCACTTCGTAGCCGGGTTCTACCCGCAGTTGGGCCGCGACCGTTCCCCCTAGGCCAGGGATGCCCGCCGCGACGAGGTCGGCCGTGGCGTCCTTCTGTTCGAGGGACAGCCGCAGCCCTTCGAGCCTGGCTTGAAGGGCGGCCCGAGCCCGGAGCACGGCCTGCTCGCCGGCCACGAGTTCGGCGGTGCGGGCGTCCAACTCGGCCACCGTCTGTTCGGCCGCTTCGTGTTCTGCATCCAACCCGGACTCCCCCGCGTCCAGACTGGCGATCGTCGACTCGATGGCGGTGAACTTGCCGGCGGCCGCCGCCGCCCGCTGTTCGGCCTCGTCCCGGGCCGAGGCGAGGCGTCCGATCTCCGCCTCCGCCGCCTCCACCCGTGACGCCAGAGTCTGCACCTCGCCAGTCAGCCGAGCCAGGCCCTCCCGGCGATCGGCGATGGCCCGCACACGGGCGCTAAGTTCGCGCTCTGCGGCGGCGAGCGTCGCTTCGGCGGCAGTCCTGGCGGTGGCCGCTTGGTGAGCGGCCGCGCGCGACACTTCCACGACCGATTGCAGTTCTCGCTCCTGTGCAGCCGCAGCGGCAGCCTCCCTCTCGAGCGCCTCGGGGTCGCGACCCTGGCGTTCCACGATCGCCTCGCGCGCCGCCAGCCTCCGCCGCTCGTCCGCGATGGACGCCGTCGCCTGCAGTCGCTCCCGCAACCCCGCCGCGGCGTACCAGGTTGCCTGCGCCCTTTGGGCGGCCGGCGCACGCTCGCGCGCGAGGGCCTCGGCCTCCTCCTCTGCTTCCCGCGTTTCCGCCAGACTCGCCTCGATCTGCTGGCGGGCCAGCCGCTCGCGAGACTCGGTCTGTTTGTCGACGGCAAGCGCTGCCAGAGCCTGCGTCACATCGTCGGCGAGCAAGCGCGCTTGGGCATCACGCAGGTCCGCCTGAATCACCGCCGCCTTCCGCGCCACCTCCGCTTGCCGCCCGAGGGGTTTCAGTTGCCTCCGCAGCTCCGAGATCAGGTCCGACAACCGCACCAGGTTGGCGTCGGTCGCGTCCATCTTGCGAAGCGCCTTCTCCTTGCGTTTTCGGTGCTTGAGAACCCCGGCGGCCTCTTCGATGAATCCACGCCTGATCTCGGGGGTTGCCTGCAGGATCGAGTCGAGTTGCCCCTGGCCCACGATCACGTGCATCTGCCGGCCGATACCGGAGTCACTCAGCAGTTCCTGCACGTCGAGCAGGCGGCTCGGGTGACCGTTGATGGCGTAATCCGAGCCCCCGTTTCGGAACATCGTCCGCGAGATCGTCACTTCGGAGTACTCGATCGGCAGCGCGCCGTCGCTGTTGTCGATCGTCAGGACGACCTCGGCACGGCCCAGCGGTGGACGTGAGCCGGAGCCCGCGAAGATGACGTCCTCCATCTTGGCGCCTCGAAGTGTCTTGGCGCCCTGTTCGCCCATGACCCAACTCAGTGCGTCCACGACGTTGGACTTGCCTGATCCGTTCGGCCCCACGACGCAGGTGATGCCCGGCTCGAACGCGAGAGTCGTCGCAGACGCGAAGGACTTGAAGCCCCGCAGGGTCAAGCTCTTCAGGTACACGCAGCCTCCCGGCTCACTCGTCGGCGGCCTGGCGCGTCTGCTCGTCGGCGGCCTGGCGGGTCTGGTCTTCGGCGGCCCGCTGCTGCAAGCCCTCCGCGTGCCGTTTCCGGACGGCTTGGAAGGTCCAGAGCTTGTTGAGAATGAAGTTGATGGGCGTCACGAGCGCGATCTGGATCAGGTTGGCCCAGTACAGCTTGTTGCGCAGCCCGGACGAGTCGTCGAAGACCTCACTGGACAAGGGCCATTCGGACTTCGTCAACCACGTCAGCAACAGCAGGCCCACGACCGCGGCGACCGACCCGACGGTCAGGAACGGCAGGTACTCCTTCCAGAAGGGCGCTCGGGTGCCACCCTTGAAGGTCCAGTACCGGTTGAGGACGAAGTTGAACAGGTTGGCCACCAGGAATGCGATTACCGCGTACAGGTGGTAGTTGCGAAAGTTGAACGGGGTTCCCAGCAGGTTGACGAGCACGTCGTTGTAGTGCACGTTCACGACGTCGCGGCCGATGATGTTGGCTAGCATCAACACGCCCTGGTTGACCAGCACTCCGGCCCCGCCGATGAGGCCGAACTTGAGGAATTGCTGGAGCGTGTTGCGGTACCGCTGCCAGGCTCTTGAAAGACCGCTCACAATCTGACGAGCATAGTGGCAACGACCGCGGTTTGCCGCCGCGCGCTAGGCGAGTCGAGCGGGGGGCTGGCAGCCGGGACACAGATAGGACGAGCGGCCGCCGAACCTCTCACGTGCGATCGTCGTGCCGCACCGGGGGCACGGATCACCCTCTCGGCCGTAACAGTTCAGGCTGCGCGAGAAGTACCCGGATGACCCGTTGACGTTCACGTACAGGGCATCGAACGAGGTGCCGCCCGCAGCCAGTGACCGCGTCATGACGGCGCGGGCTTGATGGAGCAGTCGCCTCACGGACTGCTCAGACAGTGCGGCCGCCGAGGTGCCGTAGTGGACACGTGCGAGCCACAGTGCTTCGTCGGCGTAGATGTTGCCGATACCAGAGACGACCCGTTGGTTCAGGATCACCGACTTGATGGGGGCCGTGCGCCGCCTGACCGCTGCGACCGTGGCGTCAAGGTCCAGTTCGGGGTCGAACAGGTCCCGCGCGATGTGGGACACCTCCGACGGGAGGGCGGCACCGCCGGCCGACAACGTCAACCCGCCGAGCATCCGCTGATCGACGAAACGCAACTCCCGCGCATCGTCCAACGCGAACGTGACCCGGGTGTGCCGCGCGAGCGGTGCGCCCGCAGGGTCGAGGCGGAACTGGCCGCTCATCCGCAGGTGAGCGACGAGGGCATCGCCGTCGACGAACGGAAACCACAGGTACTTACCGCGCCGGGCAGGGGTCGTGAACGTGCGCCCGGTCAAGGTGACGGCGAAATCGTCCTCGCCGCCCACGTGCCCTCGCACCGGGCGCGGGTGCAGCACTTGGACGCCGACCACGGTTCGCCCTGTGAGGAACTCGGCGAGCCCGCGCCTGATGGTCTCGACTTCGGGCAACTCAGGCATGGTGGTCGGGCAGCGGCTGCGCGTCCACCCATTCGAAGGCCACGCGCGCCGCGTCCTGTTCTGCCTGCTTCTTGCTCCTACCCTTCCCGGGGCCGAACCGCTGACCACCCACGAGGGCGTGGGCGACGTAGCGACGGTCGTGGTCCGGGCCGGAAGTGTCGATCTCGTATCCCGGGAGGGGAAGCCGGCGATCGACAGCGGCCTCCTGCAGGCTCGTCTTCCAGTCGAGACCGGCGCCGAGCGCCGCGGCCTGTTTGATGAGGGGGTTGAACAGGTGGTGAATGAAGGCCCGCGCTGCCCGGTCGCCGCCGGAGAGATGGACGGCGGCGATCACTGCTTCCAGAGCGTCACTGAGAATGGAATCCTTCTCGTCTCCCTGTGTGGCGATCTCACCCTTTCCCAGCTTGATCAGAGGGCCCAGATCAAGGCTCCGGGCGACTTGCGCGAGGGTGCGGGCGTTGACGACGGCCGCACGCAGGCGGGCGAGCCTGCCCTCGGGCAGGTCCGGGTAGTCGGTGTACAGCCGCAGGGTCACCACGACTCCGAGAACGGCGTCGCCGAGGAACTCCAGCCGTTCGTTCGTGGGGATGCCCCCGTTCTCGTAGGCGTAAGAACGGTGGGTGAGGGCCAACTCGAAGAGCTGGGGATCGAGTTCGATACCCAGCTCAGAGGTGATTTCCTGCAAGCGGCTCATGCCGCGAGGCCTACGATCCGAGAATCTGGCGCCGCGAGTTGCGGGGGCCGTACTGACCGCACGAGGGACACGCTGTGTGGGGCAGATGCTTCTCGCGGCACGCGGGGTTCACGCAGGTCACCAGGGTGGCGACGGACGCCTTCCACTGGGAACGGCGTGCCCGGGTGTTGCTGCGAGACATCCTCCGCTTCGGAACTGCCACGGTTCTCTCCTCGGTCTTGGCCGGGTCGGCCGGCTATTTCTCATCAATCAGGTCACTGAGCTGAGCCCAGCGCGGGTCCACCGCGTTCCCGTGAGTGTGGTCGGGATCCTGGTTCAGGTCCTGCCCACACTCGGGGCACAACCCTGCACAGTCTGTCCGACACACCGGAGTGAACGGCAGGTCGAGCACCACAGCATCTCGCACCACCGGCTCGAGGTCGATCTCGTCGCCCTCGATCCGGCTGGCCTCCTTGTCGTCGGGCTCCTTGCCGGGGTACAGGAACAGCTCCAGCAAGTCGACGAGTTCGGTGAACTCGATCGGCTGCAGGCAGCGTGCACAAACCCCGTGCAGATTGACCTCGGCGGTTCCGGTGACCAGGACGCCTTCTACCACCGACTCGAACCGAAGTTCCAGATCGATGGGCGAACCGGGTGGTACCCCGATCATCCCGATGCCCATGTCGTCCGGGGCGAAGGCAGTGCGCTCCACCGTGTTGACGGCCGCAGTTCGGCGCCCCAGTTCGCGGATATCGAACACGAGGCCGGATCCGGCGTGGTGCGCACGGCGCGACACAGCTCTCCCTCGGAAGTGGCTAGACATCGTCATGACCGACGACCAACTTTACCCGGACGGCCCGGGTTTGGCCAATGCGGCCGGTCAGGCCTCAATGGGTGGCAGCGGTTCGACCACGGAGGCGTCGAGTCCGGCGCGCGCGGACAACCGCTGCCGCATCGTCGTCACCGAACTCTGGGTGCGTTGCAGGTTGGCTTCGAACTCGGCCAGCCGGGATTCGATGAACGCGTCGACCTCCCGCGACAGCGCTGCGGCCTCCTGCTTGGCCTCGTCCTTGATGCGCACGCTCTGCTCCCGAGCCGCGACTACCAGTTCGTGGTCGACCAGCAGCCGATCCGCCTCGGCTCGGGCATCGCGCAGAATCCGGTCGGCCTCCAGTTGCGCCTCCGCGACGGTCTCCTCGGACTGTCGCACAACCCGGTTCGCGTCTGCCAAGTCCGAGCCGAGGCTGGTGACCGCGTCGTCGATGAGGGCCAGCACCTCGGACCGGTTGACCATGCAGGACGCCGACATCGGCACGCCCTTGGCGTCAGCGACGATCGTTCGCAACCTGCCGAGCATGTCGGCGGTGGTCTCGGCCATGATGACTCCTCACTCCTCCCGCGTCTGCCGCAGTTCGGCGACGCGGCGTTGAACCTGTTCTGCGATGGCCGTCGGCACGTAGGGACGAACGTCACCACCCAGCGAGGCGACCTCCCGCACCTTGGTCGAGGACAGGTACGACCATCTGGCCGCTGCCGGCAACAGCAGGGTCTCGATGCCCTCCAACTCCTTGTTCCACTGGGCCATCTGCACCTCGTACTCGTAATCGCCGCAACTGCGGACCCCCTTCACGATGACGGGTGCGCCGTGGCTGCGACAGAAGTCGACCAGCAGCCCCTGGAGCGGGCTGACGCTGACCGAAGGCAGGTGCGCGCACGCGGCTCGCATCAACTCGACGCGCTCTGTCGGACCGAACAGGTGGTTCTTGGCCGAGTTCTGCCCGACCGCGACAACCACCTCGTCGAAGCAGACCGCCGCCCGCTCGATGATGTCCACGTGGCCGACAGTGACCGGATCGAACGACCCGGGGCACACCGCACGCATCAGGGCTCCTCCTCGGCCGCGAAGTACAACGTGGTCTCACCGTAGCGACGCGACCAGCGAACCGGCAGCGCCTGGGGCCACCCTAGGGGCTCCGAGCGCCCCGCACGTTCAACCACGACGAGCGGGTCGGGCTCCAGCCACCCGTTGGTGTGCAGGGCCGCGAGGACGGCGTCCACCTGCGCGGTCGCCAGTTCGTAGGGCGGGTCCAGCCAGACGATCCGGAACGGAGCCGCCGGTGGCGCAGCCACGACCGACTCGACACCGCCTACCCGCACCTGCACGGGAAGGTCGAGCGCGACGACGTTGCGACGCGCGAGGCCGGCCGTCTGACTGTCGCGTTCGACAAGCAGCACCGGGTAGGCGCCGCGGGAGGCCGCCTCCAACCCGACCGCGCCGGAACCGGCGTACAGGTCACAGAACGAGAGTCCGGCCAGCATCGTCTCCCCGGGGTCACCCCCTCGCCCGAAGAAGTCGGCGATCAGCGAGAACGCCGCCTCGCGAACCCGATCGGTGGTGGGCCGGGTGCGGCTGTGAGGCGGGACGCCGATTCGGCGCCCGCCGCGGGTGCCGGCGATGATCCTGGTCAGCGCGCCCCCCTCACTTCTTCTTCGTCACCTTCGAGATCGTCGCTCCCACCTGCTTGGCCAACCCGGCCAGACCGTCGGCGACCTTGCCGACGAGAGACTTCACCTGCGCACCGCGGTGTTTGATCCCCATCTGCGTGGTATTCTTGAGCGCCTCGACGACGACGTCACTGCCCATCTTCGAGACCCCCTCTTCCCGCTCGCGGAACTCGATCGGCACCTCCACGATCTTGTACCCCTTGCGGTGGGCGTTCCAGGTGAGATCCCGCTGAATGCCGTAGCCACCGCCCTGGACGTCGTCGATGATGTCGGTCAGGACGTTGGCCTTGAAGGCGTTCAGGCCACCGGTGATGTCCTTCACGGGGATTCCCAGCATCAGGCGTGTCCACACGCTGCCGGCACGCGACAACAGTTGGCGCTGCAACGGCCAGTTGACCACGCTGCCGCCCTTGACCCACCGCGAACCCTTCACCATGTCTGCGCCGGCGACGAGCGCGTCCAGCAACCGATGCAGTTCCTCGGGCTGGTGCGAGCCGTCCGCGTCGTGCTCGATGAGGACGTCGTAGCCGCGCTCCAGCCCCCACCGGAAGCTTGCGATGTAGGCGGCCGTCAAGCCCTCCTTGCCCTCGCGGTGCAGCACGAGGATGTGATCGTCGGCGGCGGCGAGTTCGTCGGCCCGCCGGCCGGTGCCGTCGGGTGAGTTGTCGTCGGCAATCAGAATGTCGACCTCGGGCACCGCGCGCCGGATCCGGCCCGTGATCATCTCGATGTTGCCGATTTCGTTGTAAGTGGGAATGATCACCAGGATGCGACCGAGTGTCGTTGAGTAGTCAGCCATCGGGCCCTCCATCGATTTGCCTGTTAGCGACCCATTCTGTACCGCGCCAACCCCGACCGCCTATCACACCGGGAATCTCGCAGGTTTCCTGGAATCCGCCGGTGCAAAAGTTCACAATGAGCCCATGTCGAATTCCAACCCGGTTACGGTCATCCCCCGCCCGCGGTGTTGGGAGTTGCTCGCAGGCCAGCAGGTGGGCCGTCTAGCGACTGCCGTCGACCGCAGCCCCGACATTTTCCCCGTCAACTATGTCGTCGACGGTGAAACGCTGCTGTTCCGGACGGCTGAGGGCAGCAAGCTATTCGCCCTCACCATCAACAACGAGGTCGCCTTCGAGGTGGACGCATGGGAGGACACCGAGGGCTGGAGTGTGGTGATGCGCGGCCAAGCCAAAGAGATCGAGAGCTATGAGGAGTTGCTCCGGGTCGAGCAGTTGCCCTTGTTCCCCTTCATCCCGACCGTGAAACTGCACTACATCCGTGTTGTCCCGACCGAGATCAGCGGCCGTCACTTCGACTTCGGACCCGAACCCGAGCGCTACTGACTCCTGGGCGCGTTCCGTCGGCGCGCGCCGCTAGGGTCGGAGCATGGCGCACGCATGGCAGACACCGGCGTTTCGTGCGCGGCTGACCCCAGTGGCAGAGGTCGTCGGTGCTCGCACGGCCAAGCAGTTCGCCGCGCTCCGCATCACTACTGTCGGTGACCTGTTGAACCACATCCCGCGGCGGCATCTGGCCGGCACGGAACTGACCGACCTGTCCACCCTGCGGGAGGGCGAGTACGCAGCCGTGATGGCCCGCGTCCGGCGAACAGCCGTGCACTCCGGGGCTCGCATGCATCGACTTGAGGCCGTTGTCACCGACGGGCACGGGACGCTCAACCTGACGTTCTTCGGGCGTCCTCACCTGGTCAAGTACTGGGACGGTGAGTTGGCCAAGGGAGTGCGCGGCATCTTCGTCGGCAAGGTCGGCAGTTTCCGTGGAGATCTGCAGTTGGCGCACCCTCAGTTCGTCATGCTCGACGACCGCGGCGACATCGTGGGCAGTTCCGAGGAGAAGCGCCTCATGGCGTCCTTGTCGCAGTCGGGCCTCGTCGGCATTTACCCGGCAACGTCCAAACTCCCCACTTGGCAGATCGCCGCCTCCGTGCGCCTCGCGCTGGCCACGATCGACGGCGTGCCCGATCCATGGCCCGACTGGGTGCTCACCGCCGCCGACGTCATCGGGCTGACGGCCGCCTACCACCAGGTGCACCTACCTCAAACCCTTGACGAGGTCGAGGTCGGAACGCACCGACTGCGGTTCGACGAGGCGTTCGCCACGCAGTTGGCCATGACTCAGCGGCGGCACTCAAACGATCGTGCGACCGCCTCGGCGCGTCCGCGCCGACAGGGCGGGTTGCTCGACGCGTTCCTGGAGCGGCTTCCCTACAGGCTCACCGCGGGGCAGGAGCAGGTGTCCGCGGAGATCCTGGCAGACCTGGCTCGCCCCCGCCCGATGCAACGACTGCTCCAGGGGGAGGTCGGGTCGGGCAAGACCGTGGTCTCGCTCTTGGCCATGCTCGCGGTGGTGGACGCCGGCGGTCAGGCAGCCCTCATGGCGCCGACCGAGATCCTCGCCATGCAGCACTACCTGACCATCACCAACCTGCTGGGTGATCTGGCGGGCGGACACCTGCTGGGTTCCCCCGAACATGCCACCGACATCGCGCTGCTCACCGGCAGCCGCTCTGTCGCCCAGCGGAAAGCGTCACTGCAGCGTGCCGCCACCGGCGAGGCGGGCATCGTGATCGGCACCCACGCCCTGTTGTCCGACCGGGTGCAGTTCGCCGATCTGGGTCTGGTTGTGATCGACGAGCAGCACCGGTTCGGAGTGGCCCAACGAGCTCAACTCAACGCGAAAGCAGACACCCGGCCGCACAGGCTCGTGCTCACGGCAACACCCATCCCGCGATCTGTCGCCATGACTGTTTTCGGCGACCTCGAGGTGTCGACTCTCCGCGAACTGCCGGTCGGCCGCGCCCCGATCTCCACCACCCTCGTCGATGCCGTGACTAGACCGGGCTGGGTCGAGCGGGCCTGGCACCGACTGCGCGAGGAAGTCGTCGCCGGACGTCAAGGGTTCGTCGTCGCTCCCCGCATCGACACTGCGGCGGACGACCCGGCAGGCTTGGGAGTCGTCGACCTCGCCGATCACCTGCGAGGGCTGGCCCCCTTGGAAGGGCTCCTGATCGACGTCGTCCACGGACGGCAGGCACCCGACGATCAGGCAGCGGCCATGGCGCGATTCGTCAGCGGCGAGACGCAGGTGCTCGTCGCGACGACCGTGATCGAGGTGGGCGTCGACGTGCCCAACGCGACGATGATGATCGTCACGGACGCCGACAGGTTCGGCATTTCGCAGCTTCACCAGTTGCGAGGACGCATCGGCCGCGGCGAGCACCCCGGAGTGTGCCTGCTGCTCACACGTGCCGAGCAGGGCTCGGATGCCTGGCGCCGGCTCGAAGCGGTGGCAGCGACCACCGACGGGTTCGAACTGGCGGAGGTCGACCTCGAACAGCGCCGTGAGGGCAATGTGCTGGGGTCGGACCAGTCCGGGACGCGATCAGGACTGCGGCTGGTGAGCGTCATCGCCGACTCCGAACTGATCCGGCTCGCCCGCCGAATCGCCGACCAGGCCCTGACGGCCGACCCGGGCCTATCCACCCCGGGTTTTCAGGACGCCATCGCGTGGGTTGATGCCATCTCCGACGAGGACTGGGCCGACCCTGACTGAGCAGGCGATTAGGCGCGCGCGTGGGCTTCTTGTATTCTTTCCAGGTTGCCTGATTACACCGCGGGGCCTGCCCTGCGGAAACTAAGCAAAGACAAGGAGAGCTCCAGTGGCTGCCGTATGTGACGTCTGCGCCAAGGGACCCGGTTTTGGGAACAACGTTCCTTGGTCGAAGAAGAAGACGAAGCGGCGCTGGGACCCGAACATTCAGCGGGTTCGCGCGACCGTCGACGGAGCCCGCATGCGTGTCAACGTGTGCACAGGTTGCCTGAAGGCCGGCAAAGTCACCCGCTGATCCAGCGCCCTGACGCCCTTACCCGGGCGGTAGGTCCAAGCCCGCACCGATCGGTGCGGGCTTTGTTCCGTCTCTAGCTCGCTATGACCACGGGCACGATCATGGGCCGCCTCCGATAGGTCTTGTGTACCCAGCTACCGATCGCGCGCCGCAACAACTGCTGCAACTGGTGAGTGTCGTCGGCGCCTTCCGACAGCGCCGACTCGAGCAACGCGGTCAGTTCGGAGGAGATCTCGTCGAACGCCGAGTCGTCTTCCGAGAAACCGCGCGCGAAGACGTCGGGCCCGCTGGTGATCGTGCGCGACCGCAGGCTGACGACGGCGATGACGCTGATGAAACCGCTCTCGCCCAGGATCTTGCGATCCGTGAGTTGGGACTCCGAGATGTCCCCGACGCTCGCCCCGTCGACGAAAATGTAGTCGCACTCCACTCGACCCACCACTCGGGCGACCCCGTCGGCGAGGTCGATGACGGTGCCGTCCTCCACCGCCAGCGCCTGCGCCGCCGGCACGCCGGTCTTGACGGCGAGGTTGGCGTTCGCGATCAGGTGCCGCACCTCGCCGTGGACCGGCAGCACGTTCTTGGGCTTGAGGATGTTGTAGGCGTACAGCAACTCTCCCGCGCTCGCGTGACCGGACACGTGCACCAGCGCGTTGCCCTTGTGGACCACCTCGACGCCGATGCGTGCCAGTCCGTTGATCACCCGGTACACCGAGTTCTCATTTCCGGGGATGAGCGAACTGGCGAGCAGCACGACGTCACCCGGGGCGGCGGTGATCACCTGATGCTCACGGTTGGAGATGCGCGCCAGAGCCGACAGGGGCTCGCCCTGAGACCCGGTCGAGATGATCACCACTTCGCTCTCGGGGTACTTGTCGACGTCCCGAAGTTCGATCAGGGTGCCCTCCGGCACCCGGAGGTAGCCCAGATCGCGAGCGACGGACATGTTCCGCACCATCGAACGCCCCACGTAGACGACCTTGCGCTCGAACTTCACCGCGAGGTCCAGCACCTGCTGCACCCTGTGCACGTGGGACGCGAAGCACGCCACGATGAGTTTCTTGGACGCGTGGGCGAACACCCGCTCCATTTCCGGCTCGATCTCGCGCTCGGACGGCGTGAACCCGGACACCTCCGCGTTGGTGGAGTCGACGCAGAACAGGTCGACACCTTCTTCGGCCAGGCGGGCGAAGCCGTTGAGGTCGGTGATGCGGCCGTCCAGAGGCAACTGATCCATCTTGAAGTCGCCGGTGTGCAGGATCAGACCCGCAGGGGTGCGGACGGCCACGGCCAGCGCGTCGGGGATCGAATGGTTGACCGCTAGGAACTCGAGGTCGAAGTCACCGAGCCGGATGCGATCTCCCTCTGCGACGACCCTCATGTCGACTCCCCGGATGCGGTGCTCCTTCACCTTCTCGCGCACCAAGGCCAGGGTCAGTTGCGACCCCAGCACGGGTATGTCGGGGCGCTGCCGCAACAGGTAGGGAACGGCGCCGATGTGATCCTCGTGTCCGTGAGTGAGGACGAGTGCCACGATGTCGTCAAGCCGGTCGGAGACGAGGTTGAGTCCGGGCAGGATCAGATCGACCCCGGGGTGATCGTCTTCGGGGAAGAGCACGCCACAGTCGATGAGCAGAAGGCGCCCCGCGAACTCGACGGATGACATGTTGCGGCCGATGTCGCCGTGACCACCCAGCGGCGTGTAGCGGACCACACCGGGGGCCAGGGGTGGTGGGGCATGACGGATCTCTGCAAGCACGTCGACAACCCTAACGGGCCGCACCGACAGTGGATTCACCGGTGCGGATGTCGCAGTGCAGGCGGACTTGCTTCGCCCGCACCCCAGAGGGCCCGCCAAGTTCACGATGGGACCCGTCGGCCGCCCAGCCCGCTGATCCCAGGAACCGGCGCAGCGGGTCGGATTCGGTGGGAACCCACCACGTGGCGCGGCTGAAGCCGTCCGCCCGCAAGGTGTCGACGAGTGCGTTGACGAGCCTCGACCCGTGCCCTCGTCCGCGCGCCACGGGGTCGATGACGAACTCGGCGACGAGGCTGTCCGCGCTCGGGTCGGCGTCGGGGTCGGCGCTGGGCCCGATCGCGGCGAACCCGGTGACGCGGTCACCTTCGATGCTGACGAGCACCCGGAACTGCGCCAACGGCGGCCTACGGATCGCTTGCTCCCACGCCCGCTCCATCTCGGCCAGAGGCGTCGCTCCCAGCACCGCCGCGACCTCGGGCCGCAGATCTACTTCCCATGAACGCCGTTGCAGCGCGCAGATCTGAGCAGCTTCGCGGGGCAGGGCAAGGCGTACCGAATCCGGAGTCCGCAGCAGGTCGACCACCAGCCGAGCGTACCCGCTTCATTAGGTCCGCTATTGGGCGCAGCCTGCCAGATGTGGGTTGGTCATGCCGAGGTCAGGCGCGGTGCCGGATCCGGACGACCAACTTGCGGAGTTCCTCCACCCACAGGACAACCGAGGCGACACCGAGAGAGACGAGCCACTCGGTGTGATCCATGTGGGTCGTGCCGAAGGCGGTCTGCAGGAACGGCACCTCAACCACCAGGAATTGGGTCACAACACCGAAACCCACCGCCGCGAGCAGCCACTTGTTGCCGAGCAGATCCGCGAAGGCACTCCTCACCGGGGAACGGGCGTTGAACGCGTTCAGCAACTGCATGAAGACGAGCGTCGTGAACCCGATCGTGCGACCGTTCTCGATGGTGTGCGTGCCCGGGATCAATCCGCCGATCATGGCCCAGTCCATGGCAGTCAGCACTCCCACGGCCATGACGAGCCCGAGCCACACCACCAGGCCCCACGCCTTGGCGTCGATCAGGCGGTCGGTCAGCTTGCGTGGTTTCCTGGCCATCACGTCGTCCACCGCGGAATCCACCCCCATGGCCAGCGCCGGGAAGGAGTCGGTGACGAGATTGATCCACAGGATCTGCACGGCCAAGAGCGGCACAGCGATGTTCTCCCCGCCCGCGGTCAGTCCGATGACACCCGCCAGCACGACGCCCAGGAAGACGGTGAAGACCTCGCCCATGTTCGAACTGAGCAGGTAACGCAGGAACTTGCGGATGTTGTCGAGGATGTGGCGACCCTCTCGCACTGCCGTGACGATGGTCGCGAAGTCGTCGTCCGCCAGTACGAGTTTTGACGCCTCCTTGGTCACCTCGGTGCCCGAGATCCCCATGGCGATGCCAATGTCTGCGGATTTGAGTGCTGGGGCGTCGTTGACGCCGTCGCCCGTCATCGCCACGATGTTGCCGTCCGCCTGCAGCGCGTCGATGATCTGGAGTTTGTGCTCGGGTGCGACCCGCGCATAGATCGAGTTGGCTCGGACGACTTTCCGCCAGGCTTCACGATCGAGGGCGTCCAATTCCAAGCCTGTGACCGCCTGTGTGCCGGCGGGGACGATCCCCAGGTCGGCGCCGATCTTCGCCGCTGTGGCTGGATGATCGCCGGTGATCATCATGACCCGGATCCCGGCCCGCAGCGCCTGCCTGATCGCCTCCGCGGCTTCGGGACGGGGAGGGTCGATTATCCCGACGACGCCGAGGTAGGTGAGGTCGTCCTCGAGCGCGTCGTCGTCCCGCGCGATCAACGCCTCCTCTTCGGTTGGATAGGCGCGATAGGCGACCCCGAGCGTCCGGTACGCCTCCGCGGACAACTCCTCCACCTGTCGCAGCAGCACCGCCCGCCGGTCCGAGGTGATCGGCACGACGTGGTCACCCTCCCGAACGCTGGCACAGTGGGTCAGCAGCACGTCGGGGGCGCCCTTCGAAAACACCCTGACCTTCTCGGACGACGCGTCCAGGACGCTCATCATCTTCCGCTCCGACGTGAACGGGATCTCGGCTTTCCGTTCGAACGGGTGGGTGACTTCGAACGTCCCCTCGAGTTTGTGAGCGGCCACGATGAAGGCCGCCTCCGTCGGATCACCCTGGATCGTCCACTCGTCGGGCCCCGCTTGCGTCAGGACGGCGTCGTTGGCGCGCGCCCCCGCGCGCAGCAGCAACTGGACCTCCATGATTTGTGCGGGATCGGAAATCGGCTCTCCGTCCACCTCGATTCGGCCGACCGGGGTGTACCCGATCCCGGTGACGTCGGCACCTCCGGCCGCTGTGATCAGGCGGCGAATCGTCATTTCGGAACGGGTGAGCGTCCCGGTCTTGTCGGAGGCGATAACCGAGGCCGATCCCAGCGTCTCCACCGATGACAGGCTCTTGACGATCGCGTTCTCGGCCGCCATCCGGCGCACACCAAGCGACAGCACCACCGACATGATCGCCGGCAGCCCCTCCGGGACGGCGGCGACGGCCAGCGACACTCCCAGCAGCAGCACCACGACGTAATCGCTCGGAGTCGAAAGGTCACTGACCAGAACCGTGACCCCGACCACGATGAGCGCGATGAGAATCACGGCGACACCCAGCGTCTTGCCGAGGCTGGTGACCTCGCGCTGCAGGGGGGTCGGGTCCTGCTCGGTCGACTCCATCAGTTCGGCGATGCGGCCCATCTCGGTGCCCATGCCGACATCGGTGACGATCGCGCGCCCGGTGCCCTGCGCGACGGCCGTGCCCTTGTAGACCATGTTGATGCGGTCTCCGAGCGCGACACGGGCGGCCAACGGGGCCACGTGCTTCGTGACGGCAGCACTTTCCCCCGTCAGTGAAGCCTCCTGCACCTTCAGCGCAGCGGCGTGGATCAGGCGCGCGTCGGCTCCGACGGAGTCTCCCTCGGCGAGCACCAGAAGGTCTCCGCGGACCAGTTCACGTGCGGGGATCTGCCGCTGCTGGCCGTCGCGAATCACCTTCGCCGTGACTTCGGTCAGGCTCCGTAATGCCGCGACCGCGTCGGAGGCCTTCTCTTCCTGCACGTAGCCCATGACCGAGTTGAGAACGACGATCGCAGCGATCACGATGACGTCCACCGGCAAACCGACCGCGCCCTCGATCGCCCACGCGCCGAACGAGACCGCAACAGCCACCAGCAGCAGGTAGATGAGGGGGTCGTGGAATTGATGCAGAAACCGGCGCCATTTCGGAACGGGGGGGACGGATCGCAGTTCGTTGGGACCGTCGGCGGCCAGTCGTCGGCCGGCTTCGGCCGCGGTCAGTCCTACCTCGGGATCGCTGCCCGCGGCCGCGACTACGTTGCGGGCATCCAGCATGGACCAGTGCAGCGACTGCGAGGTCTCCATGGTTCTTTGGCCTCAACTTTGGCTCGGGCTTCGCCGGTGAAACTGAACTCAACCGTACGCCCCGAGCCAGACCGGTGCCCACCCGCCGTCTCAGCCTTGGGACTAGGGCCGATCCATGCCAGAATAGTTGAATGGACAACGAACACGAGGCCCACAGCGCAGGCGGCATCTACTCGGTGGCGGGCTCAGAATTCGAACGCGACACGCGCTACATCACGACGCGAATCCTCCGCGAGGTTCCCGCCGGCGCGGATGCCGTCTTGGTCGAACCTGGCCGGTACCGCCTGATCGCTGCGCGAGCGTGCCCGTGGGCGAACCGGACGATAATCGTGCGGCGACTGCTCGGCCTTGAAGGAGCCCTGTCCATGGGTCTCGCAGGCCCAGTGCACGACGCCGATTCATGGACCTTCGACCTCGACCCCGGCGGGGTCGATCCTGTGCTGGGCATCCCCCGTCTCAAGGACGCCTATGAGCGCCGCCAACCGGGCTATCCCCGCGGGATCACCGTCCCGGCGATCGTGGATGTGACCTCGGGAGCCGTTGTGACCAACGACTTCGCGCAGATGACCCTCGACTTCTCCACCGAGTGGGTGGACCATCACCGGCCCGGCGCGCCCGACCTGTACCCAGCCGATCTGCGCCCCGAGATGGACGAAGTGATGCACCACATCTACACGGAGATCAACAACGGCGTGTACCGCTGCGGTTTCGCGGGGTCGCAAGAGGCGTACGACGCTGCCTATGCCAGGCTGTTCACCGCCCTCGACTTGGTGTCCGACCGCCTGGCTGGTCAGCGCTTCCTTATGGGCGACACCATCACCGAGGCGGACGTGAGACTGTTCACGACGCTCGTCCGGTTCGACCCGGTGTACCACGGGCACTTCAAGACCAACCGCAGCAAACTCACCGAGATGCCGGTGCTGTGGGCCTATGCTCGCGACCTGTTCCAGACGCCGGGGTTCGGCGAGACGGTGGACTTCGGTCAGATCAAGCAGCACTACTACGTCGTCCACTCCGATCTGAATCCACACGGCATCGTTCCCAAGGGCCCCGACCTGGAGAACTGGCACACCCCGCATGGCCGCGAGCGACTCGGCGGGCGTCCGTTCGGCGACGGGACTCCGCCCGCCCCGCTGCCCTGAGGACTACAGGGTCCGGCCGAGCCATCCGCACTCCGACGACCCTTGGGACCGCTCAGATTATTCTTCCAATTTCCGGATATTTTCTGCGGGGCGGGGGGCTCCTTCAAGTGTGCGGACGTGCGGTCCGCCGATCACCCAGGAGGATGTCATGGACACCGTGCTTCGTGGAGTCACGGGCATGTCGGACCTGATGCACGCCGCGCGTGCCGAGGCCGCAACCGTGATGAAGAAGACCAAGGGCGACCTCGTCGCCGAGTTGGACCTGCTGCTCGACCGCCTCGTCGAGGCGGGCGTCGTGCAACGCGAAGAGGTCCGGCCACTACTCGAGTTGTACCGGATCTCGTACGAGGCCGGGCAGGAGAAGGGCGAACCCACCCGCGCGTACTTCGACGTGAGGTCGCGCTACGACAAACTGGCCGCAGCCGGATCGACGAGCCCCGTCGCGCTGGTAATCGCGGGCGCCGCGCTCGGCAGCTTCGACCTCGAACTCGAGGACGACGGCACGACGACCGTCGCCGTCTACCGTGCCAGCTACGGCACCCAACTGGCAGCCATCGGGGCGAGCATCGGCGTCATCGTGGGCGGCGCCATCGGCGGCGTGCTGGGCGGGCAGATCGGCGGACTCATCGGAGGGATCATCGACGGCAAGAAGGACGACAAGAAGAAGTAACCGGCGCCGGTTTCCCTGGTCGGGTTGAGCGGGCACCCCTGCCGCGACCGCGGGTCTTGGGCCTACGATCACGGACGTGAGGATCAGTGCGCTGGCGCACCCGGCCAGGGTTATCCCGGCCAGCTACGCGGTCGCCATCGTGCTCGGCTCCGCGCTGTTGCTGCTCCCCGCCGCGACAGCCCCCGGTAAGCGAACGACGCTGTTGGAGGCATCGTTCACGGCGGTGTCCGCGCTGTGCATCACGGGCCTGACAACGGTCGACACCGCCACACACTGGACCGCGACAGGGCAGTTCATCATCATGGCCCTGATCCAGGTCGGCGGGTTCGGCATCATGTCGCTGGCCACGATCGTCGCTCTGGTCGCCACCGGCCGCATCGGGCTGCAGGGCTCCCTGATCGCGCAGAACGAGTTGCATGCCCGATTCATCGGGGACGCCTGGCGCCTCCCGCTCAGGATCGGCGCGATGATGCTGATCAGCGAAACCGTCGTGGCGATGATGCTCACGCTGCGCTTTCATCACTACACGGGCGACTGGGCCACGGCCGCCTGGAACGGGGCCTTCCACGCGGTGTCGGCCTTCAACAATGCAGGCTTCGCGTTGTTCACCTCCAACCTCATCGACTTCGTCGGGGACGGCTGGCTCATCCTGCCGCTGTGCCTCGCCACTGTCGTCGGCGGGATCGGTTTCCCGGTGTACTTCGAACTGTTCCACCGCGGCCGACTGGTCCGTCCGCGGAGTTGGTCGCTGCATGCCCGGGTCACCGTGCGGGGCACCGTGGTGCTGCTCGTGGTGGGCTGCGTGCTGTTCGGGATCTTCGAGTGGAGCAACCCCGGGACACTCGGCCCGCTGGACCCCGGCGCGAAGATCGTCGGAGCCATCGGCGGCGGGGTCTTCCCCCGGACGGCAGGCTTCAACTCCATCGACTACGGGAAGGCGTCGGAACTCACGCTCGGCCTCAACTACCTGCTCATGTTCATCGGAGGCGGCTCGGCGAGCACCGCGGGCGGCATCAAGGTCGGCACGTTTGTGATCGTGATGTCCGTGGTCGCAGCCGAGATCCGCGGCGAAAGGCAGGCTGTGGTCGGCCGCCGGGCGATCGCGATCTCGTCCCAGCGGTCGGCGGTCGCGGTCGTTGTCCTCGCCCTGATCGCCGTCGTCATCGGAACGACGGTGATCCTCGCCGACACGCAGTTCTCGCTGCAGAGCGTGCTGTTCGAATCGATCTCGGCGTTCGGCACCGTCGGGCTCAGCACCGGCATCACCCCCCAACTCGGGCCGGTGTCACAGATCACCCTGATGGTGCTGATGTACACAGGCCGCGTCGGCACAGTCTCGGTCGCCGCGGCGTTCGCACTGCGGCAGCGGCATCGCCGCTACCGCCTACCGGAGGAGCAACCCATTGTCGGCTAACTGGTCACATCGCACCAAGGTGAAGCCCGGGACGATCCTGGTCGTCGGGCTGGGGCTGTTCGGGTCAGCGGTCGCGGTGTCTTTGGCCCAGCAGGGCGTTGACGTGCTGGCGGTCACCGCTGATCCCGACCAACTGGAGAAGTGGGGCGACGAACTGCCGCACGTGATCGGCTTGGACCCCACGGACTCGGAGGCGCTCGCGCAGATCGGCGTCGAGCACATCGAGAAGGCCGTTGTCGCGCTGAGTCGTGTGGAACCGTCCATCCTGACCGTGCTCGCCCTGGTGGAGGCCGGGGTGAAGGAGATTTGGGCGCGGGGAATCAGCCGGGAGCACGGCGCGATCCTCGAACGGATCGGCGCGCATCATGTGATCTTCTCGGAGGCGTCCACCGGCAAACGCGTTGCGCACGCGGTCGCCGGACACATGGTCGACTACTTCGAGTTCGAGGACGGTTTCGCAATGGCCCGGACGGTGGCGCCCCAACTCACGTGGGGCAAGCCGCTCGCCGCCTCGGTGGTGCGGAGCGTTCACCACGTCACCGTCGTCGGCATCAAACGCGAGGGCGAAGACTTCTTCTACGCCCAACCCGAGACCGTCGTCCACGAGCGAGATCAGCTGATCGTGTCGGGGCAGATCGAGAGAGTAGAGGCGTTTTGCCGGCTGGCGTGAGTCACAGTCCGATGAGGGACTCGATGCCCATCGTCAGGCCCGGCCGGTCGGCTACGGCGCGCACGGCCGCCAGGACTCCTGGCATGAAGCTGACCCTGTTGTAGGAGTCGTGCCTGATGGTCAGCCCCTCGCCCGCGCCGCCGAACAGCACCTCTTGGTGAGCGACGAGTCCGCGCATGCGCACGGCGTGCACCCGGACTCCCTCGATTCCCGCCCCACGCGCGCCCGGGATCTCCTGCACCGTCGCGTCCGGCACGGGCCCGAGCCCCGCCGCCGACCGCGCGGCGGCGATCTTCCGGGCGGTGGTCGCAGCCGTCCCGCTGGGCGCATCGGCCTTGTTCGGGTGATGCAACTCGACGATCTCGACAGATTCGAAGAACCGGGCCGCCCGTTCCGCGAAATGCATCATCAGAATCGCACCGACCGAGAAGTTGGCTGCGATCACGACCCCGATCCCGGGATGGCCGGCCAACAGGGCACGCACCGCGTCCAGGCGCTCGGGGGTGAAGCCAGTAGTGCCCACGACCATGTGCTTGCCGTTGGCTATCCCCCACGCGACGTTGTCCATCACCGCGTCCGGGTGCGTGAAATCCACGATCACCGACGCGTCCCCGAGGGCCGCCCGATCGTCGCCCACGTCCACCGCGGCGACCAGTTCCAAATCGTCCGCTGCGCTGACCGCTCGGCACACTTCAGCCCCCATGCGGCCCTTCGCTCCGAAGACTCCGACTCGCATCCGCTCCTCCTCGATCTGGTCCGCCCATGATTCCAGCACCGGAGGGTTGCGGGATCCACGCCCACGCACCGACACTCGTTCCACGCGGATCGGCCGACGCTCCGGCTGGTCGCATCAGGGGACGGGGGACCCATGACAGATGAGACTCGATCCGGCGGGGGCCAGGTCACGGACTGGACCACTCACACCGACCCGACCGGCGCCTTCTCGGTGGACGCACCCGCCGATTGGCAGACGGAAGTCGCCGTGGTTCGGCACGGTGTCGCCGCGAATCAGGTTGTCCGGTCGCGTGACCCGGACACCGGCACCCTGCTGTTCTCCGGCGATCCACAGATGCCGATGTTCACGTTGCCGGGCACGCTCTCGTTCGGCGCCCCCGGACAGGTCGTGGCACCGTACATGCCCGCCGAGATGTTCATCAGGCAGTGGGCCCAGCAGAGCTACGGCGGCATCACAGGTTTCCGCTCCACCGAGCCCCAGCCCGTGCCCGACTTCCACGAGATCACCGTCCGTAACACCAAGGCGATACCCGTTCGGGTGCTGGCATGTACAACAGCCAGGATCGACATCTGGTTTGATCCGGACGGCGCCCCTCGGAGGGGACTGCTGCTTTGCGCCACAACCGGCGTGGAGGGGTTGTGGCTGGCGTACACCCATGGAGTAGTGACCCCCGCACCGGACGTCGAGCCCTATCTGCCGGCCCTCCTGCGCCTCGTCGGCTCGATGCGCACCACGAGCGCCGAGTCCGAGCGCCAACGTGCCGAGCGTGCGCGGATGGACGCCCAGCACGCGGCGAACATGGCGGCACAGGAGGCGTTCTCCGCGAACATGACCGCAACGCACCAGCAGAACATGGCGCATATCCAGAGCAGCGGTGCTGCGCATCAGGCCCGGATGCAGACCATGCAAGCCGGGTTCGACGCCCAGAACCGAGCGTGGGCCGACAGGCAGGCGGCTTCCGACCAGCAGCATCAGGCGTTCATGGGACAGTTCCAGCCTGCGGTCACCGACTCCCGCCCGGCCGACGTGGGGCACCGTGCCTTTATCGATGCAGTCCGGTCGGAGGAGACCGTCCGGGACGCGGAAGGTGTCCACCACAAGGTGGAAGCCGGGGCCGAGACCTACTACTACAACCGCCACCACGACACGTGGATCGGAGTCCCTACACACAAGAGCCTGTCCGACCTGGGGCTCGACCCTACCCAATGGGAAGAAGGCCGACCCGGCTGATCTGCGGTCAATCGGGCTTGTGACGTCCTCACGGAAGCACACGGCCACGCACGGAGGGAATGCCGTTTCTTTGACGGCGTCCCCAGTACAGAAACATCTAGTCGGAACTGCTTGTATAGAGCACACCCCTGCTCTCGGACCAGGACACACTGATGATAAAATCGGCGGAAACCTAAGAGGAAACGAGCGATGCCCGAGGCCATGCTGAACACTTCGTCCCCGCTGCGCCGCGATGGCGCCACGCCGCTGTACGTGCAACTGGAGGACATTCTCCGCGGGAAGATCGAGTCTGGGGAGTGGGCGGTCGGCGACAGGGTGCCTTCTGAGAACGAACTCAACGCCGAGCACGGAGTCAGCCGCATGACCGCCCGCGCGGTTCTCAATGCGCTCGCCAACGAGGGGTTGGTGGTGCGGGTGTCGGGCAAGGGCACCTTCATCGCCGAACCCAAGATCGAAACCAGCACGCCAGGGGGTAACAGTTTCCGTCAGCAGTTGGAGGCGGTCTCGTCCCAGACGGGGACAAAGGTCATCAGCCTGAAGCGACAGTTCCCCAGCGCACGCGTGGCAAAGGCTCTCGGCATCACCGATAAGGATGTGGTCTACGAGTTGGTGCGGGTGCGCTCTCAAGGATCAGTGGTGATCAGCGTCCTGTACTCCTGGATGCCTGTGAAACTGATCCCCGACCTTGAGATGCAGGACCCTGAAGCCAATCGCCTGACGGACATCCTGGCCGACCAGTACGGCCTGAGCGCCCAGCGACTCGAAGAACAGTTGGAAACCATCTACCTGAACGAGTCCATCGCCGATTTGATGGGAGTCCCGGAGGGCCAGCCCGCGATGCTGCTCGAGGATCGCCAGTTCACCGAGGGCGGTCTGTGCTTCGAGATCTGCCGTGTGTACTTCCGCGGCGACAAGGTGAAACTGCGCTTCACCTTCGAGCGGTGAGCGGGGCTGGCAGGAGCAACGGGTTGGCCCGAATGGCCGCTCACCGAGCACAGCCGCTGATTTGAGTCACGATTTTGGTCTTGAGGGGCCCCAACGGGCCTCCTCAAGACCAAAATCGTGACTCAAATCAGGCGCGGTCCAGTCGAACGCACAACGGGGGCCCGGCGGGCCCCCCGTTGTCGCTGATTCGGCTTACTCGGACTCCGCCACAACGGGCGCGAGCGAAAGCTTGCCCTTGTCGTCGATGTCGGTGATCTCGACCTGAATCTTCTGGCCGACCGAGACGACATCCTCCACGTTCTCCACGCGCTGACCCTTGTTGAGCGCGCGCAGCTTGGTGACGTGCAGCAGGCCGTCCTTGCCCGGGAGCAGGGACACGAACGCGCCGAACTGGACGATCTTCACGACCGTTCCGAGGTACTTCTCGCCCTTCTCGGGCATCGTCGGATTGGCGATCGCGTTGATCATCGCGCGGGCGGCCTCAGCCGAGGTGCCGTTGTCTGCGCCGATGTAGATCGTGCCGTCATCCTCGATCGAGATGTTGGCGCCGGTGTCGTCCTGGATCTGGTTGATCATCTTGCCCTTGGGCCCGATGACCTCGCCGATCTTGTCGATCGGGATCTTCACCGTGATGATCCGGGGCGCGTACTGGCTGAGCTCGTCGGGCGTATCGATTGCCTCGTTCATGACCTCAAGCAGCGTGTAACGAGCCTCCCGGGCCTGCAACAGCGCAGCGGCCAGCACGTCGGCGGGAATGCCGTCCAGCTTGGTGTCCAACTGCAGGGCAGTGACGAACCCCTTCGTGCCGGCGACCTTGAAGTCCATGTCGCCAAGGGCGTCTTCCACGCCCAGGATGTCCGTCAGCGCGACGTACTCCGTCTTGCCGTCGATCTCTTCGCTCATGAGGCCCATCGCGATGCCGGCGACTGGCGCCTTCAGCGGAACACCCGCGTTGAGCAACGACAACGTGGACGCGCAGACCGAACCCATTGAAGTGGATCCGTTCGAGCCCAGCGCTTCGGACACCTGCCGGATCGCGTACGGGAACTCCTCGCGCTGCGGCAGCACGGGGACGATGGCCCGCTCGGCCAGCGCTCCATGCCCGATTTCACGCCGCTTCGGCGACCCGACGCGGCCGGTCTCGCCAGTGGAGTACGGCGGGAAGTTGTAGTTGTGCATGTAGCGCTTGGTCGTCTCGGGTGCCAGCGTGTCCAACTTCTGCTCCATGTCGAGCATGTTCAGGGTCGACACACCGAGCACCTGCGTCTCGCCACGCATGAACAAGGCCGAACCGTGCACCCGGGGCAGAACCCCGACCTCGGCCGAGAGGGTCCGGATGTCACGCACTCCGCGGCCGTCGATCCGCACCTTCTCGGTGAGGGTACGGCGGCGGACGACCTTCTTCGTCAGCGCGCGGTAGGCGCCGACGATCTCCTTGGCCCGATCGGGGAACTGCGGGGTGAGTTCGCTGATGATCTCGGCCAGGAGGTCCTCGGTGGACGTCTCGCGCTCCTGCTTGCCGGAGATGCTCATGACCGCGACGAGACGCTCGGTGGCGGCCTTCTCGACGGCCTCGAAGACGTCGTCCTGGTAGTCCTTGAACAGCGGCAGTTCGCGCAGTTTCTGCGGGAACTGGGCGGCGAGTTCGGCCTGCGCGTCGCACAGGCTCTTGATGAACGGCTTGGCGGCCTCGAGGCCGGCTGCGACGACCTCCTCGGTGGGAGCGATGCGCCCGGACTTGATGAGGACCCAGGCCGACTCCGTGGCCTCGGCCTCGACCATCATGATGGCCACGTCACCGTCGGGCAGGACCCTGCCTGCGACGACCATGTCGAACGTGGCGTCTTCGATCTGTTCCACGCTGGGGAAGCACACCCATTGTTCATTGATGAGTGCGACCCGAACGCCGCCGACCGGCCCCCTGAACGGCAACCCGGCAAGCGTGGTGGACATCGATGCCGCGTTGATGGCCAGAACGTCGTACATGACGTTGGGGTCGAGGGCCATGACTGTCACCACGACCTGCACCTCATTGCGGAGCCCCTTGACGAAGCAGGGGCGCAGCGGCCGGTCGATCAGGCGTGCCGCTAGAATGGCGCCCTCCCCCGGACGCCCCTCACGCCGGAAGAACGAGCCGGGGATCCGGCCCGCGGCGTACATGCGCTCCTCCACGTCGACGGTGAGGGGGAAGAAATCGATCGCGTCGCGCGGATTGTTGGCGACGGCGGTGGCTGACAGCACCATCGTGTCATCGTCGAGGTACACGCTCGCACTGCCTGCGGCTTGCCTGGCGAGAAGCCCGGATTCGAACCGGACCACATGCTTTCCAAATGAGCCGTTGTCGATAACGGCCTCGGTGAACTTGAGATCAGGACCCTCCACGGGTCCTCCTTTCACTTCCGGGGCTGCCATGCGTGTCCCGGTCTTCGATCGAAGTCCGCGGGCCGAGCCCGAGAACCACTACCGAGGACCGAGGGTGGCAGCCGGTTTCCTACAGCTTCAAACACGTTTGGGGAGCGGCCTGCCGGCCGCTCCCCCAGGCGTGGTACAACGTCACCTACGCAGCCCCAGGCGCGAAATCAGATCGCGGTAGTGCTGGACGTCTTCGCGTGCCACGTAGTTGAGCAGCCGACGCCGCTGACCGACCAGGAGCATGAGGCCCCGGCGGCTGTGATGGTCGCCCTTGTGCTGCTTGAGGTGTTCTGTCAGGTGCGAGATCCGCTTGGTGAGCAGCGCGATCTGGACGTCGGGAGAGCCCGTGTCGCCCGGCTTGGTCGCGTACTCGTCGATGATTGCTTTCTTGGTAGCGGCATCCATACTGGGAGCGCTCTCCTTTCGTGTCCGTTGCGCGGCGCCCCCTTGCCCCTGTAGGCATCGCTGTCGCGATTGGGAGCCCTTTGGTGCCCGCGGCCGTTCTGACGGCAACCACAAAAGGGTATCAACCGCCGCACCTGATCACGAAACCGGGCGATACCGAGCAGCGGGGCCGTGACCGACCCGGACGCTGGACGGGCGTTCACTGCCACCGCGTAGGATGCCAGAAGGAAGAAGGAGGTTCATGGTGGCAGCCGACGTGATCATACGTTTGTGCGAGGAATCAGACCTGCCCGTTCTGGCCCGTCACGAACCACGCCCTTCCGTCAACATGGCCGCCAGGCATTTCGCCCTGCAACAGGAGGGCGACTACATCTACGCTGTGGCCTTCATCGGCGACGAACCTGCGGGCACCGGCGTCCTCGACCTCCGCGAAGGGCCACTGACCCCCGAACTGAAAAGTCTGTGGGTCTACCCATCCATGCGGCGGCAGGGAGCCGGGCGTGCCCTGACGACATTCCTGGAACGGATCGCCAGCGAACTCGGGTTCGAGGAGATGTTCTTCGGCGTCGACCCCGACAACTTCGAGGCCATTCCGATGTATCTCGACCTCGGGTACTCCCCCACGGGCAACCACCGTGAGACCGAGCACCTGTGGGTCGACGACGAAGGAGTGACCCACACCCGTCCACATCTCGACGCCATCTACCGCAAGTCCCTGCTGTACTGAGCGCTCGCCCTTCGAGCCGCAACCGGCGGCCGGGTTTTCTCAGCCTGGCAGCTTCAGGATCTGCCTCACGTCGGCCACATCCAGGTGCATCTGGGCTACAAGATCGTCGATGCCCGAAAATTTGACCTGTCCCCGGATGTGACCGACGAAATCGACCCCGATCGGAGCGTCGTACAGCGCAAGGTCGTCCCGATCGAGGACGTACGCCTCCACCCGCCGCTGCAGTCCGTTGAACGTAGGGTTGCTCCCCACCGAGATGGCCGCAGGCCACACCTCCGGTGGGACGTCTGCAGGCAGCGCTTCGCCTATGCCGTCACGGCCGTCGAGCCGGGTCACCCAGCCTGCGTAAACCCCGTCGGCGGGGCACGCCAGATGATGCGGCACGGTCAGGTTGGCCGTCGGGAACCCCAGTTGCCGCCCACGCCGGTCACCGCTGGTGACGACGCCACCGAACCGGAAGGGCCGCCCGAGGTGCGTGGCAGCGTGCTCTACTTCGCCGGCCAGCAGCGCCTCGCGAATGAGGGAACTGCAGGTCTCCTCGTCGTCGAACCGCACCAGGCTGAGTCCGACCACCTCGAACTGGCCGCTGCCCAGTTGTCGCAACGTCTCCACATTGCCCACGGCGCGGTGACCGAACCGGAAGTTCTCGCCCACGACGATCAGCCTCGGACGCAGCGGCAGCAGGATCTCGGTGACGAACCGCTCCGGCGCCCATGCCGCGAATTCCCTGGTGAACCGAATCACTTCGACGCGATCGGCGCCGGCCTCCTGGAGAAGTTCGATGCGCTCCTCGAGCCGCGTCAGCAGCATGGGGCCGTGACCGGGTCGCAGCACCGACCCCGGGTGGGGCCAGAAGGTGACCACGATGAGTGGCAGGTCAGGCTGCCTGCGCCGAGCCTCCGCGAGCACCTCGCGATGACCTGGATGGACGCCGTCGAAGTTGCCAATGACCAGGACTGAATCGTGCACCGCCACCTCTCTTCCGGAGCGAGCTTAGACGAGCCGTGGCCCCGGCGGCACATCGCCCGGCGAGCATGGCGCTACCCGACGAACACAGCCACCGCACGGGCCTTGCCGGGCCCGGCGGATTCGTACAGGGCCAAGAACTCGCCCGCGTGCATGAACGCGACCAGATCGGCGGCCAGTTCGATCTCGACGACGCTGCCGTGGCGCACCGCGACCGCCTGCTCGGCGGTCAGTTCGTGGGTCGGGAAGCATCTGGCGGCAACCTCGGGCATCCCCAGCAGCACGGGGCGCTCCGGCGGGTCGGCCGTCAGTGCGGACGGCGGGAGGGCGCCGGAGAGATCGAACCCTCCGACACGCGTCCTTCTCAACGCCGTCAGGTGCCCACCCACGCCCAGTGCCGCACCGAGATCGCGAGCGAGAGATCGAATGTACGTACCGGCCGAGCAATCCACAGTCACGTCCAGGTCGACCACCGGGACGCGAGCAGCCGCGGCCGCGCGCACGTCGGTGACTTCGAACCTGTGGACGGTGACCGTCCGGGCCTTGAGCGTCACGTCCTCGCCGCGGCGAACGCGGGCATACGCCCGCTGCCCGTCGACCTTGATCGCGGACACACTCGCCGGAACCTGGGAAATCACACCTGTGAGGCGGGCGATCTGGGCACCCAGTTCCGTCAGCATGTCGACGGTGGCCCCGGGTTCGGACACGATCTCCCCCTCGGCGTCGTCGGTGAGAGTTTGCTGCCCGAGCCTGATCGTGGCCTCATACGACTTGTCGTGGGCGGCGAGGTGGCCGAGGAGGCGGGTGGCACGGTTCACCCCGATGACAAGGACGCCGGTAGCCAGCGGGTCAAGGGTGCCCGCGTGCCCGACCTTGCGGGTGCCGAGGAGCCGACGGAGCCGTCCAACGACCTGATGAGAGGTCCAGTCAGCCGGCTTGTCGACGACCAAGACGCCGGACGCGTCCGCGTCACTCATCGGCGGGGTCGGAGTCCTTCTTCTTGTACGGGTCCTCGTCGCCCGCGAAGCTCGCCTGCGCGGCCTTGGACGCGATCTCGGCGTCTCCGGAGCGAGCGGCAGCGAGGAGTTCCTCGATGTGAGCCGCCGCCTGCGGCACCGAATCCAGGACGAAGGTCAGGCTGGGGGTGTGCTTCAGGCCCAACTGCTTGCCCACGCGAGACCTGATGAGGCCCTTGGCGGATTCGAGGGCCACAGTCGTGTCGGCCTGCTCTTCATCGGTGCCCATGGCCGTGTAGAAGACCGTGGCGTCATGGGTGTCACCGGTCAGTCGCACATCAGTGATGGTGACGAACCCGAGCCTTGGGTCCTTGACGTGACGCTCAAGCATCTCGGCCACGATGAACTTGATCTGTTCGGCCAGCTTGGCGACCCGGGGATTGGGCATTGGTTTCCTTTCCTGACGCGGACGGGCCGACTCGGAGCCGGCCCGTCCTGCGAGGTCACCCTCTGGGCTTCTCGACCATGTGGAAGGTCTCGATGATATCGCCGAGCTGAATGTCGGAGTAGTTGCGCAGCGTCATGCCGCACTCGAACCCCTCACGCACCTCGGTGGCATCGTCCTTCTCGCGCCGCAGCGAGGCGATCTCAGTCTCGGTGACCACGACGCCGTCACGCAGCAACCGAGCCTTAGACCCGCGCCGCACCGTGCCGTCGATGACCATGCACCCCGCGATCGTGCCGAACTTCGACGACCGGAAGATGTCGCGAATCTGGGCCTGTCCGAGCACCTTCTCTTCGAAGATGGGCTTGAGCATGCCCTTGAGGGCAGCCTCCACCTCGTCGATCGCCGCGTAGATCACCGTGTAGTACCGGACGTCCACGCCTTCGCGATCGGCGGCCTCGGTCGCCTTGCCCTGAGCCCGGACGTTGAAGCCGATGATGACCGCGTCGGAAGCCGCCGCCAGGGAGACGTTCGTCTCCGTGATGGCACCGACACCTCGATCGATGACTCGCAGTGCGACCTCGTCCCCGACGTCGATCTGCATGAGCGAGTCCTCCAGAGCCTCAACTGCGCCGGCGCTGTCGCCCTTGAGGATGAGCTTCAGCTCCTGAGTTTCGCCCTTCGCGAGCTGTTCGAACAGCTGGTCGAGGGTCTTGCGTCGCGTCGACTTCGCGAGCATAGCGGCCCGCAGGCGGGCCTCTCGGCGCTCGGCGATCTGCCGGGCCATGCGGTCGTCATCCACAACCAGGAAGTTGTCGCCCGCCATCGGTACCGACGTCAAGCCGAGCACCTGGACCGGCATGGACGGAGGTGCCTCCTCGACCGATTCGCCCGTGTCGGCGATCATCGCCCGCACCCGGCCGTGAGCCGAGCCGGCGACGATCGAGTCACCGATCTTGAGCGTGCCGCGATGGACCAGCACCGTGGCGACCGGACCCCGACCCTTGTCGAGATGGGCCTCGATCGCGATGCCCTGAGCGGGCATGTCCGGGTTGGACCGGAGATCGAGTGCGGCGTCGGCTGTCAGAATGACCGCCTCCAGCAGTTCGGGGATGCCCTGGCGGCTGACCGCCGAGACGTCCACGAACATGGTGTCGCCGCCGTATTCCTCCGGGACCAGCCCGAATTCGGTCAGCTGCCCACGGACCTTGGTCGGGTCCGCCGCCTCCTTGTCGATCTTGTTGACCGCGACCACGATCGGCACTTCGGCCGCCAGCGCATGGTTGAGAGCCTCGATGGTCTGCGGCATGACACCGTCATCGGCCGCGACGACGAGCACCGAGATGTCCGTCGACTTGGCCCCGCGGGCACGCATGGCCGTAAAGGCCTCGTGGCCAGGGGTGTCGATGAAGGTGATGAGACGCTCGTCACCTTCGACTCCGGTGCGCACCTGGTAGGCGCCGATCTTCTGGGTGATGCCGCCGGCCTCGCCCGCGACCACGTTGGTGTCGCGCAGCGCGTCCAGCAGTTTCGTCTTGCCATGATCCACGTGGCCCATGACTGTGACGACCGGCGGCCTGGCCGTCAGATCGTCCTCGTCACCGGCGTCCGTCCCGAAGTCGATGGCGAAGGACTCGAGCAACTCGCGGTCCTCGTCCTCGGGCGAGACCACCTCGATGTCGTAGTTCAGTTCGGCACCCAGAACCTGGAGGGTGTCGTCGGCAAGCGACTGTGTCGCGGTGACCATCTCGCCGAGGTGGAAGAGCACCTGCACGAGCGACGCGGCGTCAACGCCGATCTTCTCGGCGAGGTCGGTGAGGGACGCACCGCGCCGGAGCCTGACCTTCTGGCCGTCGCCCTGCCGGACGCGCACGCCACCGATCGCCGGCGCTTCCATCTCGTCGAACTCTTGCCTGCGCTGCTTGCGTGACTTGCGTCCCCTTCGCGACGGACCACCTGGACGCCCGAAGGCACCTTGAGTGCCTGCGCCACCGCGTCCGCCGCGGCCACGACCGGCCGGAGCCGGGCCGCCGCCACCCATCGGGGCGCCGCCCGGACGACCACGGCCACCAGGGCCGCCTGTGCCACCACCGGGACGACCGCGACCACCGGGGCCGCCTGTGCCACTACCTGGGCGACCACTGCGAGCGGGAGAACCGAGACCGGGTGAGACCTGTTTCGGCATCATGTTCGGGTTCGGGCGCGGCAAGCCGGCAGCGCCGCCACCGGGTTGACGCTGCGCGAAACCGGACGGCCTCGGCATCCCTGGGCGGGCAGCCGGCCTGTCACCGGCGGGGCGCTCTGGTCGCGGACCGCCCTCGGGGCGCTGCTTGCGCACGCCCATTCCCTGGCTGGACGAGAACGGGTTGTTACCGGGCCGCGGAGCGCCGGTCGTGGACCGTCGCTGTCCGGGGGTGGCAGATCCCGGTCCGCCGGCGCTCGGGCGGGGTGCCGGACGCGGGGCCGGACGAGCAGCCGTGCCGGGGCGAGGGGCCGGGCTCGCCGGCGGCGTCTCGGTCGGCGGGGTGGTCGCGGGAGCACTTTCGACGGACGGCGCGCTCACCGGCGTCGTGTCCGTCGGGGGCGCGCTCACCGGAGTCGCGTCAGTCGGCGGCGCACTCGCCGGAGTCGTGTCCGTGGGCGTCGCAGCCGGTGCCGGCGTGCGGGCCGCCGGTGCGGGGCGCGGGCTGGGCGCGGGGCCGGGACGTACGGTGGGTGGGCGACGCACTCCAGGCAGGGGCGCAGCCCTACTGGGAAGCTGAGCGCCGGGACTGGTGCCTTCTCCCGGGACTGTATCCACCGGGGAGGCGCTTGCCGCTGGCGGCGCACTTGCGGTTGCGACGGCCTCCGTCGCAGGAGGTGCGCTCGCCGCAGGGGCTGAGCTCGCCGCCGGAGATGCACTCGGCGCCGGGGCACGGCGAGGTGCGGGACGCACTCCAGCGCCGGGACGCGCCGGTACCCTCGCAGGGGCAGCTGCTGATTCCGCCCCGCCTTGAATCTTCTGGGTGACGCGCCGAACGACGGGCGCTTCAATGGTCGACGATGCCGACCGCACGAACTCCCCCATGTCTTTGAGGGTTTTCAATAGTTCCTTGCTCTCGAGTCCGAGCTCCTTAGCGAGCTCGTAGACGCGGACCTTTGCCACTACTCTCCTTTGGGTCCGCGCTGCGGGCACGGACCAGTTAGTTGATTTGCATGCTCATTTAGACGTTCTCATCGAATGCTCATGAGCCTGAGCCCACTTTCTGGTTGTGCTTGCACCGGTCAGCGCAAGTCGCAGCTGCCAGTTTACTGGGCAGGACTCGGATTTTCCTAAGCGGGCTGTCCGACGAGAGCGGCTGGGAACTGCCCGACCTTCACATCTGACCGCAGAGCGCGTCCGAACGCGCGCCGCTTGCTCGCCAACTCCCAGCACTTCTCGGCGGGGTGAATGTAGGCGCCCCGTCCCGGAAGGCGGCGCCTCTCGTCCCACACCAATGCGCCGTCCGCGCCCCTGACGAACCGGGCGAGCCCCGACTTGGGAGCCTTCCCCCGGCACCCGATGCAGGTCCTGGTCACTTCCACGACACGAGCCTAGCGACGGCAGCTCACAGGTTCCTGACAGGTGGCCCCCACGGCAAAGCAAGTTTCGCGGAGTCCAATCGGTAGCAGGAAGACACCTCAATCAAGGAGCCAACCGAAATGGACATCAAGAAGAAGGTCGCGATCGCCGGCACCAGTGCCGTCATGGCCGTGGGGCTGGGCATCGGGGCGGCGCAGTTCGCGGCAGCCGACCCGACTGGCACCCCCAGCCCGAACCCCACTTCGACGAGCACGAGCACCTCAACGCCGACCTCCGGCCAGACCCGCAACCAGGGCGACTCCGAGGGTCGTGGCCGACACGGGCAGGGTGACGGCGAACAGGCGAAGCTGCTCGCAGAGAAACTCGGCCTGGACGAGTCCAAGGTCAGCACCGCACTGCAGGAGGCCCACGAGGCCCTGCGCGGCGACGACGACTTCCGCAACCTGACGCCCGAACAGCGCGACGCTGCCCTCGCCAAGCAACTCGCAACCAAGCTCGGCGTGGACGAGTCGAAGGTGAAGACGGCCCTCGACGAACTCCGCACCGCGCGCCAGGCGGAGGCCAAGACAGCGTTCAAGACCCGGCTCGATCAGGCCGTCAAGGACGGCAAGCTCACGCAGACCGAAGCTGACGCCGTGATGAAGGCCGCCGAGCAAGGCGTGATCGGCATGGGTGGCGGACGCGGCCCCGGTCGCTGACGCCGACCTCACCCCTCTCCATCACCGACGGCCCCGGACAAAGTCAGGGGCCGTCGGTGCTTGGTTTCAGGACTGGGCCGCGGTGTCGGGTTGAATGTCGATCTTCCACCCCGTGAGGCGGGCAGCCAGCCGGGCATTCTGCCCCTCCCGGCCGATGGCGAGCGACAGTTGGTAGTCCGGGACGATGACCCGCGCCACCTTGTTGGTCGCGTCGACGATGGTCACGGACTTGACCTTCGCCGGCGACAACGCGGACGCCACGAACCTCGCGGGGTCGTCGGAGTAGTCGACGATGTCGATCTTCTCCTCGTTCAGCTCATGCATCACGGCTCTCACCCGGGCTCCCATTGGTCCGATGCAGGCGCCCTTGGCCGATACGTCCGCGTTGTGCGACTGCACGGCGATCTTCGTCCGGTGCCCAGCCTCACGCGCGACACCCTTGATCTCGACCACGCCCTGTTCGATCTCGGGCACCTCTTGCCGAAAGAGTCGCTGGACGAGATTCGGATGCGTCCGGGACACGACGATCTTCGGTCCGCCCAGTTCGCGACGCACCGAGACTATGTAAACTCGCAGCCGCTTTCCGTGGGTGTACTGCTCACCCGTGACCTGTTCGGCCGGCGGCATTATCGCCTCGATCTTGCCGAGGTCCACCCGGACCACGCGCGAGTTGCGGTCCTGCTGGATCACACCGAGGACGATGTCTCCCTCCACCCCCTGGAAGTGGCCGTACTTCTGCTCGTCCTCGGCGTCGCGCAGCCGCTGGAAGATGACCTGGCGCGCGGTCGCTGCCGCGACGCGACCGAAGTCCTTCGGGGTGTCATCGTACTCGCCGAGCCTGTTGCCCTCGGCGTCCAGTTCAGGAGCCCATACCTTGAAAGTGCCCGACTTGCGGTTCAACTCCACGCGGGCTCCCGGCACGGCGGTCGGCATCTTCTCGTAGGCGTTGAGAAGTGCATCCTCCAGCGCGGAGATCACCACCTCCATCGGGATCTCTTTGTCCCGCTCGAGGGCCCGCAACGCGCTCATGTCGATGTCCACGTCATTCCTCCTTCTCTTCGTCAGGATCGGTGCCGGGCCGGTTGAGCTCGACCTGCACTGAAGCCTTCTTGACATCCGCCCACTGGAGCCGGAGCGGAGCGGCGCCATCGCCCACCGCGATCTCGACCCCCTCTGCATCGGCCGCGGTGATGCGGCCCTCCACCGGATTCGGGGAGGACGTCACATCGACCCGCACGAGGCGTCCGGTGTTTCGGCGCCAGTGGGCGGGCTTGGTCAGCGGGCGACCCACGCCCCGGGTGCTCACCTCGAGGGTGTAGGGCTGCGCTCCCGTCGCGGAGCTGTCGTCGAGCGCAACCGAAATGGCCCTGGTGACGTCCGCGATCTCGTCCAACGTCGGGCCGCGGCCAGTCTCGCCATCGCCGTCGACGACGATCCGCAACAACTTGCGCCTGCCTGCCGGGATGATCTCAAGCTCTTCCAGTTCCAAGCCGAACCCGATCAGGATCGGGGTCAGCACAGCGCGCAAGGGTTGCTCTTTCACGGGGACTCCGATCCTGTTGGGCAAGCAGTTGTCAAGTGATCAGAAGATCATACCGCGAGTGCGGTAGCCTCCGACCGTGGTCAGTCGCCGGGCGTTCATGTGGACGCTGGGCACGGGTGTGCTGGCGGCTCTGACTGGCTGCTCGGTGTCCGACCCTGCGATCCGCGGTCACACGCCGGCTCCAGTTCCGAGCGCCCCCACCACACCGGGTCCGTTGCCCTACCTGCGTGAGGGGCTGGCGACTCAACAAACGCTGACCAAGACCGTGCTCGGAGTACGGGCCAGGGCTTCCGCCCTGCAACTCACGCCCGCCCAGGTTGGACTGGTCACCTGGCTCGGCCAAGCCACCGCCCGCCAGACAGCGGCCCTTCGCCTCGGCACGCCGACCGCGCCCCGCACGTCCACCCCGGTGGAGCCGCCGCCCACGCCGTCGCCGCGACTGACGGCCGACTGGCCGGCGCTGCTGAGTGAGTTGCGGACCGCCGGCGCTGCCCACCTGGCCCGGGCACGCGCCACGACAGGGCTGACCGCCGCGATGTGGGCCGCCCTCGCCGCTCACGTTCTTTCCGTGGCTGCAGCACCTACGGGAGCGCAGGCCCGGTCCCAGGTCTGGCACCCGGCCCTGATCGACGTCGGCGACGAGATTTCAGCACTGCGTGCTGCGATCGCGGGAACGCACGCCCTGTGTTTCGCGGCCGAACTTTCGCTCGTCCCCCTCACCACAGCGTCCCCCGACTACAGGCAACTTTCGGCAACCTGGCAGAAGTGGCGCCGCACCCGCGACGAGCTCAGCCGACTCGTCCGGGACCTGGGTGCAGAACCGCCAGGGTCCAAGGCGCCCTACGACGTACCCCCTCCGCGCGACGCGGCTTCGGCGCGGGCCCTCATGGCGGGGCTTGAGACCCGCCTCCTACCCAGCGCCGGGGCGTGGGTGGCTGCGGCGGACGGCACGAAGTTGCGTGCCCTCAACCTGCTGGTCGGGACGGCCGTGTCTGCCGCCCAACTCGGCGGTGAGCTGCAGGTCTGGCCCGGGTGGCCCCGGCCCTAGCCCCTGGCCTGCTCCACGACTGCTGAAACGGCGTCCTCAACCGCCACCTCGGCGGTCTGGCGCGTCGCCCGGTCGCGCACCTCAACGACTCCCTTGGCGAGCCCGCGCCCAACGACCAGTGTGGTCGGGACACCCAGCAGTTCGGCGTCAGCGAACTTGACGCCAGGGCTGGCCGGGCGATCGTCCAGCAGCACGTCCAGGCCGAAGCCCTCGAGAGCGGCCGCCAATTCCTCGGCAGCGGACATGATCTCGTCGCCCTTGCCGGCGACGACGATGTGGACGTCGAACGGTGCCAAGGCCCGCGGCCACGCCAGCCCAAGATCGTCGGCGGTGGCCTCCGCGACCGCCGCGACGGCCCGCGACACACCGATGCCGTACGACCCCATGGTCACCGTGACGAGCTTTCCGTTGGAGTCGAGCACCTTGAGTCCGAGGGCGTCGGCGTACTTTCTGCCGAGTTGGAAGATGTGACCCATCTCGATGCCTCGCGCGAGGGAGAGCGGCCCGGAGCCGTCCGGTGCCGGGTCCCCTGCCCGCACCTCCGCGACGTCGATCGTGCCGTCGGGAGTGAAGTCACGGCCGCACACGAGGTCGATCACGTGCTGGTCGGCCGCGTCCGCGCCGGTGACCCAGCGCGTCCCCGCCACGACCCGCGGGTCGACCAGGTACTTGGCCTGTGCCGCCGCCGCGCCCGCCGGGCCGATGTAACCCTTGACGAGTTGGGGAACGGCCGCGAAATCCTCTTCGGTGAAGGCGATCGGGTCGGCCGGCGCAACCGCCGCCTCGAGCCGCTTGACGTCAACGTCGCGGTCGCCGGGCACCCCCACCACGAGGACACCCGTCTTTCCGGCCGGGTAGACGAGCTTGAACACGACGTTCTTGAGAGTGTCGCCTGCACGCCATGGACGATCGGGCCGCGGGAAACGGTCGTTCAGCAGACCGACGAGTCCGTCGATGGTGGCCGCGTCCGGCGTGTCGGCGACGTGGGCGGGCCCGACCTGACTGGGGTCCTGCGGTTCGGGCACCGGGACTGTGACGGCCTCGACGTTCGCGGCGTACCCCCCTGGGGATCGGACGAACGTGTCCTCACCGTTCTCGGCGATCGCCAGGAATTCCTCGGACGCAGAGCCTCCCATCGCTCCCGACGTTGCCTTGACGATGACGTAGTCGAGCCCGAGCCGGTCGAACACCTTGATGTAGGCCTCGCGGTGCGCGTCGTAGGACGCCTGCAGTCCGGCGTCGTCCACATCGAACGAGTATGAGTCCTTCATGATGAACTCGCGCCCCCGCAGCAAGCCAGCGCGCGGACGGGCCTCGTCGCGATACTTGGTCTGGATCTGGTAGAGCGACAGCGGCAGGTCTTTGTACGACGAATAGAGATCCTTCACCAGGAGCGTGAACATCTCTTCGTGCGTCGGCCCGAGCAGGTAGTCGGCGCCCTTGCGATCCTTCAGGCGGAACAGGTTCGGGCCGTATTCGGTCCAACGGCCCGTCGCCTCGTATGGCTCACGCGGCAACAGCGCCGGGAAGTGGACCTCTTGGGCGCCGATCGCGTCCATCTCTTCCCGGACGATGCGCTCCACCTTCGCCAGCACCCTCAGCCCCAACGGCAGCCAGGTGTAGATGCCCGGGGCCGCCCGCCGAATGTAGCCGGCACGCACCAGCCACTTGTGGCTCGGCACCTCGGCATCGGCGGGGTCCTCCCGCAAAGTCCGGACGAAGAGTTTCGAAAGCCGCGCAACCACCGGTCGGCACCTCATTTCAGATCGTGAAGCTTCAGCCTAGCGGTGTGGCGTTGCGCCTCCCGCCGGGCCGACCACCGTGGTTCTCGGCGTGCCATCGCTCGCTGCGCTCCCGCGGACAGCCTTGTGGCCCCTTCCCGACCAGCGCGCTCGCAACCAGCCTCACTCACTCCGTTCGCTCGGCGGCCAGGCCCATCCGCGCTCCCGCGCTGGTCGGGAAGGGGCCACACGCCGCCTGCTGCTGTGACAAAACGAGGCGAGGTCAGCAGATACGGGCCCGCGAGCAACAACTCCAACCCGACGTCGCCGCAGAATGTCACGCCCGACGAGCAGCAGTCCCTCGCGAGTGGCGGTGAGCGGAATCCGGTGGCGATCTTAGGGCTACTCGGAGCCTGGCGTTGGCGTAGAGGGTCTGATCCCACATGGAAGCGGGTACCGCTCCGAGGGCCAGTGCACCCAGGAGAGCGTGGCGAGCTCGAGCTCATCGGCGGTGCGGAACGATCCGTCGATCTTCACGCACTCGGCCGAGCCCCACGACGGTCTCGGCGCGAGGGTTGTCATACGAATCGCCGACGGTCCCAAGTCCAGCACAGTGGTGCAGGGCCCAGGCATGTGGTCACGACTGAATCGGCCGCCGGCCCAATCGCGCCCCGCGCATGTCCGGAAAGGAAACCCCGCGGTGCTCGTGTGACACGGCGAACGGAGGTGGGCGGATCCAGTGCCGTGGGCGACGGTTTTCGACCGACGTCGCCGCAGAATGTCACGCGCGACGTGAAGCAGTCCTTGGCGAGCGGAGTGAGCGGAATCCAGTGGCGATTTCAGGGCTACTCGGAGCCTGGCGTCGGCGCGTACCTCACTGTCGCGACAAGGCTGCATCCCCAGTGGGGAAGCCAGGCACCACCGGACCGCTGGCCGTGGGCTGATGTGACAACGCGAGCGGAGGTCAGCAGATTCACTGCCGCGAGCGACGGTGAGTTCAGGTGGTCAGTGCAACATGTCACACTCCTCGTCGTCACCCGGGCCAGACTGCGTGTGTCACCGGGCCACTTCTCTCCCCCACGTGCCATGAGCGAACGCGGATGGGCCTGGCCGTCGAACGAACGAAGTGAGTGAGACTGGCTGTGAGCGAATGGCACGTGGGGGAGAACCGCGACGGACACTGCCGCCAGGCGCGGGAACGCGGATGGGCCTGGCCGTCGAACGAACGAAGTGAGTGAGACTGGCTGTGAGCGACTGGCACGTGGGGGAGAAACGCGACGGACACTGCCACCAGGCGCGGGAGCGCGGATGGGCCTGGCCGACGAGATAACGGAGTGACACCGCATTCTTCATGACGGCAGGGCTCCGCAACACGACCTGCCGTCTCTAACCCAGCTCCTTCGGGAAGGCCTACGTCAGTTCTTCTGATCCGGGTCGGGGCCGATGCGTTCGCCCGTGTTGAGGTCGTCGAGCGCGGCGATCTGGTCGTCGGTCAACTCGAAGGAGAACAGGTCGATGTTCTCAGCCAGCCGGACGGGCGAAGTGGTCTTCGGGATCACGACCCGCCCTTGCTGGATGTGCCACCGGAGCACGACCTGCGCGGGGGTCCGGCCCGTCTCGTCGGCGATCCGGATGACGTCGGGCAGCGCTAGGTCGCGGCCGCGTCCGATCGGCGACCATGCCTCGGTCAGTGCGCCGAACTCGGCACTCGCCCGCTGGACCTCGGCCTGGTTGAGCGTCGGGTGGAACTCGATCTGATTCACCACCGGCGCGATGCCGACGGCGTCGACGATCCGCCGCAGATGGGGTTCGTTGAAGTTGGACACCCCGATCGACGTGACCAGCCCAGCTTCGCGCATCGCGATGAGCGACTCCCAGGCGGTGACGTACCGGTCGTTACCAGGAGCCGGCCAGTGGATCAGATAGAGGTCGACGTGGTCGAGACCCAGCTTCGACAACGACTCGGCCAGCGCCGCCGGCACGTCGTCGTGACGGTCGTTCCATACCTTTGTGGTCACGAACAGTTCCTCCCGGGGCACCCCGGAATCCTTGATGGCCTGCCCGACCTCGGTCTCGTTGTCGTAAAGGGCCGCTGTGTCGATGTGCCGGTACCCGGCCTCGATCGCCTGCCGGACGACTTCGCGGGTGCGCTCCGGCTCGAGTTTGTAGCTGCCGAACCCGACCTGGGGAATCGTTCTGCCGTCGTGCATCGGGAGCAAGGGGACGTCTGACATGGTGCACCTCCGGATGTGGGTTACCCTCCACCTTGGCACCGCGACCCCGCCCGGACAACCGGACAGGCACCGGGCCACTTTCTATCCCACCTGCCATGAGCGCACGCGGATGGGCCTGGCCGCCAAACGAACGACGTCAGTGAGACTGGCTGTGAGCGACTGGCACGTGGGCCCGACGAACACCGCCGGTCGCGTCACGCCTCGATGAGCCCCGGCGGGCTGTACATCCGGACGACCTTGCGCGTGCGCTCCTGCGCGGCGAGAAGCCGGGTGCGGTTGTACTTCCCCTCCTTCAGCGCCTTCGACACGATGTAGACCCGCGCCGACTTGCTGGGCGAGTAGTCGCTCACGATGGTGGGGATGTACTCCGCCTTGGACACCTTGAACGTTCCGTCGGGCTGCTCGGTCCAGGTGAACCGGGCCGTGACCCCCTCGTAGCCGCGCACGACCACCTTCTTGTGCTGAGCGATGAGGTTTCCGAGTCCGTAGACGACCCACTTTCCGTTCATCTTCGTCCACGGCTGCACGACATGCACATGGTGGCCGTAGACCAGGTCGACGTACGGGGAGGCGGTCAACTTCTGCGCGCGCTCGCGCTGCTCGGCGCTCTCCGTCGACGAGTACTCCTCGCCGCCGTGCAGGACCGCCATCACGATGTCGGCTCCCGCCTGGCGGGCGACTTTGGCGCGGGCGATCATGTCGTCGACGTCCCACATCGCCACGCTCCATGGCCTGCCTTCGGGCAGCGGGATGCCGTTGGTGTCGTAGGTGCCGGAGACGAGAGCGATCTTGACGCCGCTCGCTGTCGTGTAGATCATCGGCTTTGCCCGCTCGGCCGCGCTACGGAACGTGCCGGTGGTCAGGACGCCGGCCTTCTGGAACTCGTCGACTGTCCGCACGAGCCCGGTCCAGCCGGCATCGAGCGAGTGGTTGGAGGACGTCGTGCAGGCGTCCCACCCCGTCTCCTTGACCATCTTGGCGACGGCCGGCGGTGCCTTGAACATCGGGTAACCGGTGTAGGGGCCGCCCTGCTTGGCGAACGGCACCTCCTCATGGCAGATCGAGAAGTCCGCTCCCGCGATCACCGGCTTCAGTTCGGCCCACAACGGCCTGAAGTCGAACTCCGTGCCCGTGTTGTTGCGCTCGGCGTCCTCGGCCGGGCCCTTCCAGAGGGTGTCGTGCCACAGCAGATCGCCGTTCATCGTCGTCGTCACGACTCGGGGGGCCGCCGACGTCGGGGTCTCGCTGGGCGTGGGCGTCCCGGCGGATGTGCTCACCGTGGACGGCACCGTGCCGCGCGGCGACGGCTCGGACGTCTGGGGGTCATTAGGCCGGGCACATCCGGCAACCAACAAGCACGAAGCCAAGACCAAGGGAACCAATTTGCGCATCCCGCGTACCTCTCTGAAATCTTCTGGGAACAAACTACCTTGCCCGCATCGATCGGCCGTAACCGTCGGCGGGTGCCACCAGCCGGCCAGGACGTTTGGAGGGCCGCGTCACGCCTCCGTCAGTCCACCTGGGTTCGCGACGGCTGACCTGACGCGCTCCAGCGAAGCGGTGAGCACCTTGGAGTCGCCGCCGGAGGCGAGTGCCTGTTTGGTCAGATGCACCCGTGCCGGGTTGCCCGGCGAGTACTGGCTGGTGATGGTCGGCAGGTACTCCGCCTTGCTGACCACGAACCCGCCGCCTTGCTTGGGCGCGAAGGTGAGCCGGACAAGGATTGATTCATAGCCCCCGACCCGTTCGGCCGCGGGCTGGGCCAGCAGATTGCCCAAGCCGTAGAAGACCCACTTGCCGTTGACCTTGACTGCGGGCTGCACGGTGTGGGCGTGGTGCCCGTAGATGACGTCGATCTCGGCGGCGGCCGCCAATTTCGCCGCGACCGCACGCTGTTGCTCGGTGGGCGCGGTCGTGTACTCCTGGCCGGCGTGCATCGCTGCGATCACGATCTGCGCCCCCGCGGCCCTCGCAGCCTTGGCTCGCTGGATCATGTCGTCGGCATTCAGCATCGCCACAGCCCACCCGTTCTCGGCGGTGCCGCGCGCGGCGCCGCGCGATTCGGTGCCCGAGATGAAAGCGATCCGCACGCCCTGCGCCGCGACGATCGCGCTCTGCCGGGACTCCGCCTGGGTGCGGTAGGCGCCGACAGTGATCAGCCCTCCCGATCGGAACCCCACGAGGGTCCGATCCAGCCCCGGCAGCCCCTGGTCTAGGGCGCGCTCGGAATTCAAAGTGCACACGTCGAAGCCGGCGTCCTTGATGGCTGGGACGATCTGGGGCGGCACGGAGTACGACGGGAACCCGAGATAGGGTCCACCCGGTGCGGCGATGGGCACCTCCTGATGGCACACCGCCAGCGATGCTGCCGCGATCGTGGGCTTGATGCCCGCGAGGAGGGGAGCAAAGTCGAACTCGGCGCCGGTGCCTGCGGCGTCTTTCTCGGCTCCGAGCCAGATCGGGTCCTGCCACAGCATCTCGCCGCTGAGCAACACGGTGAGCGGCGCACCCGCGGAAGGTGTGGACGATCGTGCACTCGTGGGCGCCGTAGTCGGGCGGGCGATGTTGGTGGGGTTGTTCTGCTCAGGAACCGACGACACCGTTGCGGAGGCACATCCGGCGAGGCACACCGTGGCCGCCAACAGGCCTCCCAGCCAGCGTGATCGCATGCCCGCCCCCCTTGGTGGTCCTGCACTCGATTGTGACAGCGGACCAGCGACTTCAACGACAGGGGTGGCCGTGTGTCAATCAATCGCACCGTCGCTCAGTCGGACGCGGGCACGCACACAACAGCGGCAGCAAGACCCGGCCGGCGACCTCAGTAGAGGACGGTCGCGAACGTTCCGATGTCCACGTAACCCACCCGCCGGTACAGCGCCCGGGCCCGGTGGTTGTACTCGTTCACGTACAGGGAGACAGTCTGGAATCGTTGTCTCAGCAGATTGTCGACCGCCGTCATCGCCGGCGCGGACAAACCCCTGCCGCGATGCCTGGGGGCCACCCACACGCCTTGGATCTGCGCGTAAAGGCCACTGGACGCGCCGACGTCCGCCTTGAAGATCACCTCGCCGTCCTCGACGATCCCGAACGCGACTCCCTCCTGGATCAGCCGCTGCACGTACCACCGATAGTCGCCGCCGCCGGCGAGTGGCGATGTGCCTACCTCCTCGGTGTACATGTCCACGGCGGCGCGGAAGTAGGCCATGTAGTCGTCCTGCCGGATGGGCCGCACACGCGGGTCGGGCTCGACCCCGGATTTGTTCCGCAGCACCATGAGTGGCTGGTTCGGACGCATGTCGCGGTAGTACGGCCAACTCCTGGGCCATAGTTCGCAGAGGCGACGCCACAGCGCGAGCGTCTGGCTGGCGGGGCCCATGATGGACGCCGTCTGGGTGCGGGGGCCGATGCGACGCGCAAAGGCGTCGATCGCTTCATCGTCGGCATTGGCCAGCACAAGGTTGGAACCGTTGTGGCAGAGCGCCAGTGGGCGACCGGCGCGCTCATACCCCCAGATCTCACAACCCAGCGTCACCGGGTCCAATCCCCCCGTCTTGACCCTCGAACCGATGAAGAGGTTCTCGATCGGGTTGGCCATGACCGCAGCGGTCAGCGCGGGCAGATCGTCTTGCCCGAGGGGGCGGACTGTCACGATTAGGAGACCGTGACGGTCGGCTTCCCAAGCTCGGTGTCCATTTCGGCAGCGAGCCGGTTCGCCTCAGCGAGGAGAGTCTTCACGATCTCATCCTCGGGCACCGTCTTGATTACTTCTCCCCTTACGAAGATTTGACCCTTGCCATTTCCTGACGCCACTCCCAGGTCGGCCTCACGTGCCTCCCCCGGGCCGTTCACCACGCACCCCATGACGGCCACCCGCAGCGGCACTGTCAGCCCCTCCAGCCCGGCCGTCACCTGATCGGCAAGGCTGTAGACGTCCACCTGCGCACGTCCACAGGACGGGCAGGACACGATCTCCAACTGCCGCTGCCGCAGGTTGAGGGACTCGAGGATCTTGAGACCCACCTTCACCTCTTCGGCCGGCGGCGCTGAGAGCGACACCCGGATGGTGTCCCCGATGCCCTCGGCGAGCAGGGCTCCGAAAGCGACGGCGGATTTGATCGTCCCCTGAAAGGCAGGCCCCGCCTCGGTGACGCCGAGATGCAGGGGGTATTCGCACTGCTCGGACAACTGCCGGTACGCCTCCACCATCACCACTGGATCGTGGTGCTTCACGGAGATCTTGAAGTCCCGGAAGTCGTGCTCCTCGAACAGGCTCGCCTCCCACAGGGCCGATTCGACCAAGGCCTCGGGAGTCGCGGCGCCGTACTTGTCCAGCAACCGCTTGTCGAGCGAACCCGCGTTGACGCCGATGCGCAGCGAGATGCCGGCGTCACGCGCGGCCTTCGCGATGTCGCCGACCTTGTCGTCGAAGGCCCGGATATTGCCCGGGTTGACGCGGACCGCGGCGCAGCCTGCCTCGATGGCCGCGAACACGTACGCCGGTTGGAAGTGGATGTCCGCGATCACGGGGATCTGCGACTTCTTCGCGATGATCGGCAGCGCCTCGGCATCGTCGCGACTCGGCACCGCGACCCGGACGATGTCGCACCCGGTAGCCGTGAGTTCGGCGATCTGCTGCAGGGTTGCGTTGATGTCGGTGGTCCTCGTCGTGGTCATGGACTGCACCGAGATCGGCGCTCCCCCGCCGACGTCGACCTTGCCGACCTTGATCCTGCGCGTTGGCTTCCGCTCCGCGAGGGTCGGCGGCGGCAGGTGGGGCATGCCGAGTGAAACGGTCATCGCACCTCTTTCCAATGGGCTACAGCAGTTTGATGGGACTGATCACGTCGGCAACGATCAAGACGACGCCGCATAGCAGGATAAAGCCTCCGACGAAGTAGGCGACCGGCAGCATCTTTGCGGTGTCGACCGGGCCGGGGTCGGGACGTTTGAACAGCTTGGCGAACCAGCGCCGCAGCGCCTCGAAGATCGCCCCCGCGATGTGCCCGCCGTCGAGCGGCAGCAGCGGGACGAAGTTGAACAAGGCAACGAAAAGGTTCACGGCACCCAGCAGGGACGCGAACAGCGCCACCTTCGAGGCGGCGTCCAGTTGGTCGGACGAGACGACTTCACCGGCCGTGACGGAGGCGCCCACGATGCTCATGGGCCCGTAGATGTCGCGCGGTTTGCCGGTGATCAGGTCCCAGGCGACGTTGAAGACCTTGACCGGGAACTGGACGAGCGCCACACCGGACTGGATCGACATCGTCCACATGTCGCCGAGGGTCTCGATGGGGCCGCCCTTCACCAGTTCCCGTACGGGACTGACCCCCAGCCAACCGGCCTCGATGCGCTTGCTCGGATCCCACTTGTCGGCGACGCCGTCGATCACCGTTCGCACCGGCGGCAGTGCGACGGCCTGCCCACCACGCTCGACTGTGATCCGGGCCTCGCGATCGAGGTTGGCGCGGATGGCGGTCGAGAACTCGTCCCAGTTGTCCATCTTCTCGCCGTTGAACGTGAGGATCTTGTCACCGGCCAACAATCCGGCCTGGTAGGCGGGTGACGGGTTCGCCGGGTTCGTGGCCGGGCAGGTGCGCTCGGAGGCGTCCTCGCGGATGATGCACGTCTGGACGTAAGCGACCTCGAGTTGAGGCCGGGGCTGGCCGTACAGACTGGTCACTCCCCAGAAGATCAGGAACGCCAGCAGCACGTTCATCATGGGGCCACCCGCCATGACGATCAGCTTCTGCCAGACCGTCTTCTGGTAGAAGAGGCGGCCTTCGTCGACATCCTGGGGGGTGATCTGGCGCCACTCGTAACTGCGAGCGCTCTCCGCCAAGTCCTGCAACCGGCTCGGACGGGTGCCTTCACGGCTTTTCGCGGGAGGGTACATGCCCAGGAGGCGGACGAACCCGCCGAGCGGGATCCACTTGAACCCGTACTCGGTCTCCCCCACCCGCTTGGACCACATCGTGGGGCCGAACCCGACGAAATACTGGGGAACGCGAACGCCGAACAACTTCGCCGGCACCATGTGCCCCACCTCGTGCAAGGCGATCGACGCCATGATGAGGGCGAAGAACAAGACGCCGAAGGCGATTGTCACCCAATCAATCAACTAAGCCTCCAGTGAGTTCCCTGGCCCGGTCGCGGGCCCATGTGTCGGCCGCCAACACCGCCTCCACAGAGAGAACCTCGTCGGGGACATGCCGGGCGCCCGGCTGCCCCGAGTCTACTTCGGAGGTGGTGAGGTGTTCGGTGACCACTTGGGCGACGGTTTCGACGATTCCCAGGAAGCTCAGCGTGCCGGCGCAGAACGCGTCAACGCATTCTTCGTTGGCGGCGTTGAACACCGCTGGTGCCGTGCCCGCGGAGACGCCGCAGCGGCGTGCGAGTTCGACGGCAGGAAAGGCCACGGGGTCGAGCGGTTCGAACGTCCAGGTCGCGGCCTGGGTCCAGTCGCACGGGCGGATGGCGTCGGCCATCCGGTCGGGCCAACTGAGCCCGAGGGCGATCGGCAGCCGCATATCGGGCGGCGAGCACTGGGCGATGGTCGAGCCGTCCCAGAACTCGACCATCGAGTGCACCACCGACTGCGGGTGGACCACGACCGTCACGTCGTCGAAGTCCACATCGAACAGCAGGGCCGCCTCGATGAGTTCGAGCCCCTTGTTGACGAGCGTGGACGAGTTGATCGTGACAACCCTGCCCATGTTCCAGGTGGGGTGGGCGAGCGCTTGCTGCGGGGTGACGGCGGCGAGTTCGTCGCGCTTCTTGCCACGGAACGGACCGCCGGACGCCGTGAGGATCAGCCGCCTGACTTCGCGCCGCCCCCCGGCGCGCAATGCCTGCGCGAGAGCCGAATGCTCGGAATCGACGGCGACGATCTGTCCGGGCATGGCGGCTTCGGTCACGAGCCGGCCCCCCACCACCAGCGACTCCTTGTTGGCGAGCGCCAAAGTGGTGCCCGCCGCCAGTGTCGCCAGCGTCGGCTCAAGCCCCGCAGAGCCCGTGATGCCGTTCAGGACGACGTCACACGGCTCTCCCGCCAAGGTGGTGGCCGCCTGCGGTCCCGTCATCAGCAGCGGAACGGCGTAATGATCCTCACCGCGCCTTGCCGCCTCAGCGAAGAGGGCCTCCTGCAGCGGCTCGACGGCGTCCGCCCTGGCGACGGCCACGATCTGGGGCTTGAAGTCGAGCACCTGCTGCGCCAGCAGTTCGACGTTGGTGCCGCCCGCGCCCAGCCCGGTGACGCGGTACTCGTCGCGGCGTGTTGAGAGCACGTCAAGCGCCTGGGTTCCGATCGACCCGGTGCTACCAAGAATCACGATGTCGCGCACTATGAACTCCTTCGGTCTTTCCGGCAACTCACTTCGGGGGTAGTGGCAGACCGGGACGCAACTCGTCCCACAGTTCCGGGGTGCGAGCCCCGATCAGGTAGCTGCCCCGTACGCCCGGCCCGTAGTCGTCCCCCTCGTAGGTGCGCACGACCGCACCCATTTCGGCGATGATCCCCAGGCCCGGCAGGTGGTCCCACTCGTACTGGCCGCGGTAGAGAATGAAGTCCTGTTGGCCCTCAGCCAGCCGTGGGTAGTCGACGCCGCAGCACATCGCCTGGACTTGCACGGGGGCGGCGCGCCCGCCGAGTTCGTGCCCCACCCACCGGTGATCCGCGACCCCCCGGGGCAGCCCCTGCAACGGCGCCATGACGAGCGGTGCACCGTTGCAGGTGGCGCCCCGGCCGCGTTCGGAGATGTACATCCGCTCGGTGATGGGCAGCCACACCCACGAGCGGCTCACGACTCCGTCGCGTGTCTCTGCCAGCATCACGGCGAAATCGGGTGAGCCCTGCACGAAGTTCTTCGTGCCGTCGATCGGGTCCATCGCCCACCCGTGATCGGCGGCGACGAATCGCTCGTGCAGTCCGGAGTCCAAGACCGCGGCCTCCTCGCCCAGGACCACGCTGTCCGGGTAGGCGGCCATGATGCGCTCGGTCAGGTAGACCTCGGTCTCCTGGTCGGCCACGGTGACCAGGTCACCCGGCTTCTTCTCCATCACCTCGCCGTCCTCCAGGGAGCGGTACCGGGGAAGAATGACCTTGGTGGCTGCCTCGACAAGCAGGTCGGCGATCTCACTTGTGCGCATGCTGTCAGGTTGTCACACGTTGCGCGCGGTGGGCACCGGTCCGGGAAGGGCGGTCACGGACCCGACCGGTCGGCGAGCCGTGTAGTGGGTGACGCACCGGCTGCGACACGCAGCGCTGCGAGTTGGTCGCGCACCTCGGCCCACACCTGCTCGCTCCGGGCGGCGATCAGGTAGTCGCAGCGAGTACCGGGGCCGTACGGCTCGCCCTTGTCGGTGCGGATCACGCCCCCAACCTCGTGCAGCACACCGAGACCCGGGAGATGGTCCCACTCGAAACCCATCGTGTCGACGATGAAGTCGTACCGGCCTTCGGCCAACTGCGGGTACTGAACCCCGGCACACGCCGGCCGAAGCGCGATCGCACCGTCGACGCCGGGCAGTGTCAAGCCCTCAGCCCACCCGTCAGCGACGCCACGATAGGGCTTGAGCGGGGCGTCCGCGGAGGGAACCGCCTGCCCGTTGCATGTGAGGCCCCGGCCACGCTCGGCGACGTACATGAGTTCGTGAATCGGCTGCCAGATCCAGGTGCGCTCGATGACACCGCCGACAGCCTCGGTGAGCATGACAGCGAAATCGGGGTTGCCATTGACGAAGTTCTTCGTGCCGTCGACCGGGTCGAGGGTCCAGCGGTGCGGCGCCACGTAGAACCTGTCGAACAGGTCCGGGGCTTTGACCGTCGCCTCCTCGCCGAGAACGACGCTCTCGGGGAAGGCGGCCAGGATTCGCTCCGTGATGTAGACCTCGGCCTCCTGATCGGCCACCGTGACGAGATCCCCCGGCTGCTTCTCCATCACCTCGCCTTGCTCGAGTGAGCGGAATCTCGGGACTATCAGTTTGTCCGCGGCTTCGACGATCAAGTCCGCGATGTCACTGGTGCGCATGCCCCACGATCTCACGGAGCCCGATCAGGCTGGGCGCGGTCCTCGGAAACCGCGCAGGAGTAGGGCTTCCGGCCATCTGCTGGCCAGTCTGCGTTCTCGGAATTCATACCGCGGTGCAACAGTGCCCAAAGTTCGGGGGTGCGGGCACCGATCAGGTACCGATACGGGGTGCCCACGCGGTATTGGTCGCCGGTGTCGGTCCGCAGGACGCCGCCGACCTCGGCCAGGAGCCCGAGACCGGGCAGGTGATCCCAATCCTCGCCCATGGTCGAGATGATGAAGTCGCGGCGGCCTGCGGCCACGTCCGGGTAGTCGACGCCGGCGCACATGGTGCGTAAGGGCACCGGAGCGACGGTACCTCCCGCGGTCGTTCCGACCGCCCAGCCGTCGGCGAAACCGTCGTACGGCCGCGTCGCGGGTCGAGGGGCCAACGGCTTCCCGTTGCAGGTTGCGCCTTGCCCGCGTTCGGCCGTGTACATCCGGCCGTGGATCGGCTGCCAGATCCAGGTTCGGGAGATGTCCCCGCCGTGCGTCTCGACGAGCATCACCGCGAAATCCGGGGTGCCGTTGATGAAGTTGCGAGTGCCGTCGATCGGGTCCATCACCCAGCCGTGTGCTGCGGCCGCGTACCGCTCTCGCACCTTCGGGTCGGCGGCCGTGGCCTCTTCTCCGAGGACGCAGCTGTCCGGGTGCGCGGCGAGCAGTCGCTCGGTGAGGAACCTCTCGGCCTCTTGGTCGGCGATCGTCACGAAGTCACCGGGGGTCTTCTCCTGCACCTCGCCAGTACCCAGCGCCCGGAAGCGCGGAAGAATGATGCGGTCAGCCGCCTCGACGATGAGGTCGGCGATCTCACTGGTTCGCATTCCCCCAATGTGACAGAACTCCCCCACCATTTCCGCCTCTCCCCCGTTCCCCCAGCGCCGCTCGCCCCGCAGTGGGGTCCGGGTGTGACAAACGGTGCCGAGGTGAGCCTGCCCGGCGGCCAGAATGGGCATCAAGTGCCGACTTCGCGTCGATTCGTCACACCGCGGTCTCAACTGGTTGCGAAAAGTGCGAGCGTAGGGTGTGGACTTCGGGCGGCCACGCCTCACCGCCCCAGCGCAGCAGAGACGGAGACGAAATGCCCCACGGCGGCGACCTCATTGCAGAACTCCTCGTGAAATACCGGGTGGAACACGTGTTCGGACAACCCGGTGGGCAGACAGCCGCGCTTTATGCGGGGTTCGCCGGCCGTCCCGCCATCAAGCACACTCTGGTCCGCGACGAACGCAGCGCGGCCTACGCCGCCGATGCCTATGCCCGCCTGACGAGCAAGCCCGGGGTCTGCGACGTGACTGTCGGCCCCGGGACTACGAAGCTGGGTGACGGGCTGATGGAGAGCCTGAACGCGTCGATCCCGGTCGTGGCGATAGTCGGCGAACTGCCCCGTGACTGGGAGACCCTCAAGGACAAGGGCGTCGCGTCACAAGGCATGGACCAGGTCGCGTTTCTCAAGGCGATCACCAAGGCCACCTGGACGGCACCGTCATTGGCTGCCTTGCCCCACGTCATCCGCGCCGCGTTCCGGACCGCCACGTCGGGGCGGCCCGGGCCGGTGGCCGTCATTGTCCCGCACGACGTCATCGACGCCGAGTGGGAGCCGGCCGAACTCGCAGTGGATGATCGGCACACCCGGGCTCCCGCTTACCGCTACCTGCCGGAGCCGGCGGACATCTGTGCCGCTGCCGACCTGCTGCGGCGAGCGGAGCGGCCGGTGATCATCGCCGGCGGGGGCGTCCACGACTCCGGCTCCACCGCCGAACTTGTCAGCCTCGCCGAAGCGACTGGCGCGGCGGTTGTCACCAGTTTCTCGGGCAAGGGCGCGGTCGCTGAGACGGCCTCCCACTCAGGTGGGGTACTGAACCCCCTCGCCGGACCCACCGCTGCAACTTTGGTCAAGCGCGCGGACGTGGTGATGTGGGTAGGAGCGAAGAACAGCCAGAACACCAGCCTCAACTGGACGATTCCGGCCCCCGACCAAGCCACGATCCATCTGGATTCCGACCCCGTCGAACTGGGGCGGACCTTCCGCCCGACCGTCGCCCTCTGTGGTGACGCGAAGGTCACCATCGCCACTCTGCTGGCCGAAGTCACCCCCCGGACATTGCCGGCGTGGGCGGCGGAGGTGGCTGTGGTGAAGGACGAGGGTGCGACGGCCCGCGCTCAAGAGGCGGCTTGCGAGGATTCGCCGCTGGCGCCCCAGCGGGTGATGCGTGACCTCGCCGACAGGCTGGCCGCGACCGACGTCGTGATCAGCGATGCCAGCTTCACGGCCGGCTGGGTGTCAGCGTTCCTCCCAGCCCGCGTTCCCGGACGCAACTGGCTGTTCGCACGCGGTCAGGGCAGCTTGGGGTACGCCGTCCCCGCAGCGATCGGCGCGGCAACCGCCCGGCCGGACGACCGCGTGGTGACCGTCAGCGGCGACGGCGGGTTCTACTACGCCCTCGGCGAACTGGCCACCCAGGCGCAGTACGGGCTGCGCGTCATCAACCTCGTCCTCAACAACGGCACCCTCGGGTGGCTGCAGATGTGGCAGGACATCTTCTTCGACGGAACCCGACACTCGGTTGACCTCGAGCGGGACGACAGCCGCCCAGGTTTCGCGGCTGCGGCCGAAGCGATGGGCTGCCTCGGGCTGCGAGCGGAGACACCCACCGAACTGGGAACTGCGCTCGATCAGGCCTTCGCTGCCTCTGGTCCGGTAGTGATCGATGTCCGCATCGATCCACAGGCCACCCCGTTGCACAGCTTCCGCCGCCGCCTGGAACAGCGGGCAGAGGGGGGCACCTTCGCACGGCCGGGCGCCACCTACGCCGTCCGCGATTGGGTGCGGTCGCCAGGTTTGTCCGGCTAGCCAGCTTCGGAGCGTCAGGCGGGCGGCGAATCGAGTGTGACGAAATCGATGAGCCGCTCGACCTCTCGCAGCAGATCACGGTCGAGATGCTCCCAGCTGTCGACTCGCCCCAGAATCGTCCGCCAGGCGCGTGCGATGTCCGCTTGATCGCGCACGGGCCATCCGAGGGCATGGCAGATGCCGGTCTTCCAATCACGGCCAAGCGGGATCTGTGGCCAGGCCGACAGGCCGAGCCGCTCCGGCTTCACCGCCTCCCAGATATCGACGAACCGGTGTCCGGTCACGAGCACGTAGCGGCCGTACTCCCCCGCCCTCACCTGCTCCGCGATGCGCATCTCCTTCGATCCCGCGATCAGATGATCGGCCAGGACACCCAGCCGATGCCCCGGACGCGGCCGGAACTCCTTAACGATTTCGGCCAGGTCATCAATGCCGCCGAGGTACTCGACCACGACCCCGACGTACCGCAGATCGTCACCCCACACCTTCTCGACCAGCTCGGCGTCGTGGCGTCCCTCGACGTAGATCCGGCTCGGGAGGGCGACCTTGGCGGCTTGCCGCGGCGCCACCCGCGAACCGGACGCGGTGTGCGTCGCCTGCTGCGGGGAACGCGCGGGCGCCTTCAGTTCGACCGGACGTCCCTCGTACAGGAAACCGCCGCCCAAGGGAAACCCGCGCTTGGCGCCGCGGCGATCCTCCAATATGACGACGCCGTTCTCCCAGCGCACGATGGCGCCGACGAAGTCTCGCGTGGGAACCTCGACCACCATTCCCCGCTCGACCGTCATGGGCTGGGAAGCGACTCGGCCGGTGCGCTGCCAGCCGGGACGCAGCACGTCTTGTGAGTAACGATCGGTGGGCACAGCTCACCCTAAGGCCGGTGGGGCGGGCGGGCGCATCCCGACCCGCCGGGCCTCCCTGCTCCCAAGTTGACGGGCATACACTCGTGCCTGTCCTGCCGGATTCTGCCCGAGAAAGGTACTCACATGGGCCTCAACTGGATCGCCCGTCCGCTGCTCGCATCGATCTTCATCAGCGGCGGACTTGGCCAGCTTCGCACGCCTGGGGGTAGGGCTGTCCCCGTCAAGAAGGCACTGAACAGCCTCGCGATCGATCTGGGCGACAACGGCGCGGACATGCTCGTCAAGGTCAACGGGGGCGTCATGGTGGGCGCCGGTGCGGCCTTGGCCGTCGGCATCTTCCCCAAGTGCGCGGCGCTGGCACTCATCGGTTCGCTGGCACCGACGACAGCGATAGGCCATCCGTTCTGGGCCCAGTCCGACGCAAAGGCCAAGAACATGCATCTGACGCAGTTCCTCAAGAACGCAGCGATCGTGGGCGGCCTGCTCAGCGTAATCGCGGCCCCGAAGAAGCAGGGACGCTGCTGTCTGCGCAAGCGGGACGCCGCCGCTTGAGTCGGGCGGAGGTCACGCCAATTCACGGACGACGTAGTCCGCGAGGAGACGTCCTCGCGCAGTGAGCCGCACGCGGTCTCCGGGTTCGATCAAGCCGTCGGCCACCAAACCAGGCAGGCGGTTGCGCGCGTTCGGCGGGAGCACCGATGGGTCCAATCCGGAGGCCAAGCGCACCTCCAGCAGCACTCGCTCGGTCAGCCTGTCCGCGGACGTCAGCACTTCGCGTCCTGCCGCTGGCGATCTGACGTGGCCGTGGGCCGCGGCTCCGAGCCGCTCCGCGTACTCGCGGGGGTGGCGCACATTCCACCATCGCACTGAGCCGATGTGGCTGTGCGCCCCGGGCCCGATGCCCCACCAGTTGTCCCCCCGCCAGTAACCGAGGTTGTGGCGACACTCGTGTCCGGGGCGAGCCCAGTTGCTGACCTCGTACCAGTGGAGCCCGGCCCGGTGCAGCATCTGGTCCGCGAGTTCGTACTTGTCGGCGAGGTCGTCCTCGTCGGGGGCCGCGAGCTCTCCGCGACGCACCCGATGCGCGAAGCGCGTCCCCTCTTCGACGATCAGGGAGTACGCCGAGATGTGGTCGGGTTCGGTTGCGAGCGCGGCTTCCAGGCTGTGACGCCAGTCGGACATCGACTCGCCGGGAGTGCCGTAGATGAGGTCGAGGCTGATCGACTCGAAACCGGCGGCTCGTGCCCATGCGACCACCTGAGCCGCACGCCCGGGAGTGTGGGTACGCTCCAGCACCCGCAGCACCCGCTCGACCGCGGACTGCATCCCGAAGGAGATGCGCGTGATCGCGCCCTGCCGCAGCGCGGCAAGCCCCTCTCGCGAGACCGATTCGGGGTTGGCCTCGGTCGTCACTTCACACTCGGGAGCGAAGTCGAAATGCATGCGCGCCTGGTCAAGGATGCCGACCAGGGTCGCGGGCGCCAGCAGCGTCGGAGTCCCGCCCCCGAAGAAGACCGTGGTCACCGGCGGGAGGTCCGGCCCCAGGACGTCGGCGGCCAGGGCCAGTTCCGCTGCGACTGCAGCCAGGTAGGCCTGCTGGCTGGCTCCGGGCTCGGCCCCCAGTTCAGCGGCGGTGTAGGTGTTGAAGTCGCAGTAGCCGCATCGCGCCGCACAGAACGGCACGTGGATGTACAAGCCGAAGCGGCGGCCGGAGATCCCGTCGAGGGCTCCCGCGGGCAAGGCCCCGGTTGCGGGTGGGGTTTCCCCCGCCGGTGGCTGCCCAGGGGTCATGCGGCGGCGTCCGGGCAGCGGACGTGACCTGACCCGGCCGGTGCCTTCATCACGGCAGCGGGAACGGCAACTCCAGCCCGTCCAGTGCCCGCCGGCACGAGCAGGTGGCCGTTTCGTCGTCCTCGGCGGGGGGTAGCGCGGCGATGACGCGCAGCAGCAGTGACTTGAGGCGATCGATGTTGCCGGCGAAAACCTTGAGCACATCAAGGTGCAAAACACCCTCGCCCTGTTCGACGCCGGCGTCCATGTCGGTGACCATCGCGATGGTCGTGGCGCACATGGCCAACTCGCGCGCAATGACGGCCTCCGGGGCACCGGTCATGCCGACCACCGACCATCCGGCAGCCGCGTGCCATTGGGACTCGGCTCGGGACGAGAATCGCGGCCCCTGGATCACGACGAGTGTTCCCCCGTCGACCAGGGGGGTGTCGGCGGTGGCGGCTCCCAACACGGCCTGCCGCCCTCGCGGGCAGTACGGATCCGCGAACGACACGTGGATGACCTTGCCGACCTGGTCGTAGACGGTGTGGGCACGCCCCCATGTGCGGTCGACGAGTTGATCCGGCACCACGAACGTGCCGGCCGTGAGGTGAGGTTGCAGTGACCCCACCGCGCAGGGGGTGAGCACCTGACGGACGCCCACCGTGCGTAAAGCCCACAGATTCGCACGGTAGTTGACCTTGTGGGGCGGTAATTGGTGTTGCTCGCCGTGGCGAGGAAGGAAGGCGACGACCCGACCGTTCACTTCTCCCACGCTGACCGGAGCGCTGGGAGGCCCGAACGGAGTGTCCACCTCGACCCGTTCCGGGTCGGTGAAGAACTCGTAGAAGCCCGAACCGCCGATGATGCCGATCTCTGCGCGCATGTTCATTCCTTCCCGCGCCTGAGCCTACCGCGGGCGTTCCGCACCGGCGCGGGCTTTCGGCCGCGGATGCTGACGCTGGAACGCCCGCGACCGGCACCTAACGCCCGCAGCGGCGTCCGTGATGGTGACACGGCCGGGTTTTTGGTCTTTTTCAACTAAGCTCGCGGCCATGAAGTTCACACGACGCCAGATGTTCGCCCTGGGCGGCGGTCTCGCCGCGGCAGCCACCCTCGCGGCCTGCGGAACCGACACAGGGCGGACCGAATCCCCGTCTCCATCCGGTTCGGCCGGCCCGAAGCCCTCTTTGAGCCAGTGGTACCACGAGTATGGAGAGGCCGGTGTGCAGGAGGCCGTGAAGCGCTACGCGTCCGAATACCCGGACGCCACCGTCACGGTTCAATGGAGGCCCGGCGAGTTCGAGAAGGCCGTCGCAGCCGCATTGCTGACAAATGAGGTGCCGGACGTCTTCGAGTACCCCAACGGCCCCAGCCTCGACATGATCAAGGCCGGTCAGGTCGTCGATCTCACCGACACGGTGGGTGACGCAAAGTCCAAGTTCACCGAGCGTGTTCTCAACCGCGTCACCTACGACGGCAAGATCTGGGCAATCCCGCAGATGGTGGACATGCAGTTGCTGTACTACCGCAAGTCGCTGCTCGAGAAAGCCAACGTGCAGCCCCCGAAGACCTTCGATGAACTCGTCGCGGCTGCCGCTGCCGTGAAGACCAACACGATCGGCGGCTTCTTCGCGGGCAATGACGGCGGCGTGGGTGTGCTCGGCCTCGATCTGCTGTGGGCAACGGGCCTCGACCAGTTCAACGACGACCGCACCGATGTCGAGTTCGGCGATCCGGCGTTCCTGGACGCAGTCGCCAAGTACCGGGACTTCTACCACTCCGGCAACCTGCTGCGGTCCGCGTCGGCCGACTGGTTCGACGCCGCTGCCTTCGTCAACGAGGAGACTGCGATGCAGTGGGGTGGCCTGTGGTCGCTGCCGGCGATTCAGCAGGCCCACGGGGACGATTTCGGCGTGGTCGCCTTCCCCGCCATCGGCAGCAACGGGCGTCAGGTCGTCCCGTTCGGGGCCTACAGTTCAACCGTCGCAGCCAAGGGTAAGAACGTGGACGCTGCCAAGCAGTTCGTGAAGTGGCTCTGGGTCGACCAAGAGGACAAGCAGGTCGATTTCGCGGACTCCTACGGCACCCACATCCCGGCCAAACCGGGACTGTTCGGCCGAGCCGAGAAGATCAAGGAAGGTCCGGGGGCGGACGCTGCCAGGTTCGTCTCCGACTTCGGTCACGTCACCGATCTCTTCTGGACCGACGCCACGGGGCAAGCGTTCAGTGGCGCTCTCACGAACTCGATCGTGAAGCGGAACGACGTCAAGACCGAAATCGAGAACGCGGTCAAGACCGCGCGGGCTGAACTGAAGCGCATCACCTGATCCGATGTCGGCCTCGACCGGTTTCCGGCGACTCGCGGGGGCCCAGAACCGCAACGTGTGGTTCTGGGCCTTCGTCGGCCCGTTCTTCGCGGGGCTGATCGTCTTCGTCTATGTCCCGATTCTGTGGAGCCTGTACCTGTCGTTCTTCGACGCGCGCAACACGGTGACTCCGACCGAGTTCGTGGGCCTGGACAACTACGCCTATCTGCTCTCCAATCAGGCCTTCCTGACGAGCATGGCGACCTTTGTCGGGTTCGCGGCTTTCATCGTCCCCGTGACGTTCGCGTGCTCGCTCGGGCTGGCGCTGCTGCTCAATCGCATCCACTTCATGAGGGCCTTCTTCCGGTCGGTGTTCTTCCTCCCGACGGCCTGCTCCTACGTCATCGCGGCGATGATCTGGCGGTTCTCGTTCTTCAACGGAGCCAGGTTCGGGCTTGTCAACAGCCTGTTGCAGGGAGGCGGCCTCGAGCCGGTCAACTGGCTCTCGGGGGAGTCGTACTGGCACTGGCTGGTTCTCGTCACGCTGCGACTGTGGCTGCAGGTGGGGTTCTACATGATCCTGTTCATCGCCGGGCTCAACCGCATCCCCACCGACACCTACGAAGCGGCGGCGCTGGACGGGGCGACCGGTGCCCGTGCGTTGCGGCACATCACGCTTCCGCAACTGCGCGCCACGTCTGTCGCGGTGCTGATGCTGCTGCTCATCGGCGCGTTTCAGGCGTTCGACGAGTTCTACAACACCCTCAACACGATCGGGGGATATCCGCCGTTCGCGCGACCGCCGCTTGTCTATCTCTACCTGATAAGCCTCGGCGGCGGCTCCCAGGACCTGGGCCTCGGCGGCGCCGGCACCATGATCCTCACCGTGGTGATCCTCGCCTTTGGTCTGCTCCAGGCAAGGCTGGTCTCGCTGGGCGCGAAGGACGCCTGATGCGCACCCCGGTCTGGTCGAAGGTGATCACCTACACGGCACTCACGGTGCTGGCGGGGTTCTTCCTGCTGCCGTTCTACGTCATCATTCGCAACGCGTTCTCGACGTCTCGGTGGATCACGGCTGTCCAGTGGCACTGGTTGCCCGACTCCTTCAACCTGGACAACCTCAACTCGCTGCTGTCGAACCCCAACGTCCCGGTGCTCCTGGGCCTGTGGAACTCGGCGCTGATGGCGGTCGGGCAGACGGTGGGCACAGTCGTCCTGGCGATGTTGGCCGGGTACGGGCTGGCCCGGTACGACGGCCGGGCGGCCAAACTGGTGCTTGGACTCACTGTCTTCACACTCATGGTGCCGACGACCGTGACGTTCGTGCCGAGTTTCGTCATGACGTCCAGTCTCGGATGGATCTCGACCTTCCGCGGTCTCATCATCCCTGGACTGTTCTCGGCGTTCGCGGCCTACCTGTTCCGGTCGCACTTCCTGGGGTTCCCGAAGGAACTCGAGGAGGCCGCGCGCATCGACGGCTGCTCGCCGTGGGGCACCTTCTGGCGGGTCGTCGCGCCGAACTCGCTGGGCATGGTCGGAGCCGTCGGCACCATCACCTTCATCGGCTCCTGGAACGCGTTCCTGTGGCCGCTGCTGGTCGCGCAGGACAGCCAGATGCGCACGGTCCAGGTGATGCTCAGTTCGTACATGACGTCCCAGGGCATCCGTTACCCCGAGCTTTTCACGGGCGCGCTGGTGGCGATCCTGCCGGTGCTGCTCGTGTTCTTGTTCCTGCAGCGGTGGTTGGTGCAGGGCGTTGAGCAGTCCGGGATCGACTAGAACCCTGCCCAGGCCGCCACCCGGGCGGTGTACGCGGCGTCCATGATCAGCGGGCGGCCGTCGAGCGTCGAGATCGGGCACGCCCCTCTCACAGCAGAGATCATCCAGGCCTGCGCGATCTCCGACGGCCGGATCAGCCTGTGCCCCGTCTTGACACCCTCTGCTGCTGCGGCCGCGAACAGCGCACTCACCGTGACTGATTCGAGGATCCCGGTGGAGCCGATGGCGGTCGTCCACAGGCAGCCTTCTTCATGCCAGACCACAGCGGACGTCGGCCCTTCGAGCGCATACCCGTCGCTGGAGGTGAACAGCGCCTCTCTGGCACCGCGCGCCCTGGCCTCGCGCTGCGCCGCCACGTTGACCGCGTAGGACAGCAACTTCACCCCACCGAGCAGCCAGGGGACGTCGGTGAAGAGATCGGACGCGTACCCCCGGTTGAACGTGACGACAGCCATGCCGGCACGATCGGCCAGCAGGCCGGGGTCGGCGGGCGTGAGGGTCAGGAACTCGGTCTGGTGGCCTGGCCGTGCCTCCGGCCCGCGAGTCAGGACCACCTTGAGCGTCGCTTCCCCGGGGTGGGTCCAGGCGGCCAGCGCCGTCGCGATGAGGTCGTCCCAAGCGGCCCGATCGAACTCGAGACCGAGCGCCTCGGCTGAGCGTCCGAATCGGGCGAGGTGGCCGCTCATGTGGTCGACCCGCTGCCCGTCCGGATCGACGACGACGCGCATCGCGTCGAAACACCCGTCGCCGCGGGTGATCCCAAGGTCGTCGGCGGTGATGAGCGGCTCAGCGGCCGAGACGAGGCCTCGTCCCATTACGGCGAGCAGTTGCCTCCCGGCGGGTTTCGACGGCGTGCCTTCGCGATCGTTCATGCCAGGACTCTAGGACGCGGCCGCCGCCCACTCGGTCAGTTCGGCCGATGTTGTCCGCTGCGGCGCCTAGAGTCACAGTCATGGAAGACCTGTCACGGCTGCGGGACCTGGTGGCGGCCGGTTCCCGTTCGGTGTTCTTCGGTGGGGCGGGAATGTCCACCGAAAGCGGTATCCCCGACTTCCGTTCGAGCACCGGTCTCTACACGACCTCGACCGGAGCGAAATACCCACCCGAGTACCTGCTGTCTCACAGTTGCCTGCTGAGACAGCGTGGCGACTTCTTCGACTTCTACCGCGGCCTCATGCTGCACCCCGACGCCAAACCCAACGCGGGCCATCTGGCGCTCGCCCGACTGGAGGCAGCCGGTCACCTATCCGCCGTCGTCACGCAGAACATTGACGGCCTGCATCAGGCGGCAGGCAGCCGCAATGTCGTCGAACTGCACGGCTCGGTGCACCGCAACTACTGTGAGGCGTGCGGCAAGAGGTATGCGCTGGCGGCGATCCTCGAGTCCAGCGGGGTGCCGAGGTGCGAATGCGGCGGCCTGATCAGGCCGGATGTCGTCCTGTACGAGGAAGCGCTCGACGCCCTGGCGATCGACGCCGCCGTCTCGGCGATCGCAGACGCCGAAGTTCTCATCGTCGGTGGAACGTCGCTCAACGTCTACCCCGCCGCCGGGCTGATCCGGCACTTCACGGGCAAGGCGCTCGTCCTTGTGAACAGGGATCCCACGCCGGCAGACCGCTTTGCACACATCGTGATCCATGCAGGGCTGGGCGAGGTGCTGAGCGGCCTCGTCCCGGAAGCGTAGAGGCCGCGGGCCGCAGAAGGCGGTCAGGGCGGCGGGGGTGAGGCGTCCAACTGTTGCGCCTGCACCAGATGGGGCAGGGCCAACTGACGCTCAACCTCCAGCGCCGACATGAGTTCGGCCTCCTGTCGCTGGGTCTCATCGCTGCCGCGACCGCGAGCGACCCGGTCTCGGACGAAGCTCAACTCGGTGACGACGTCCACGAAGTGCCGCACCTGTTTCGCCGCTGTCGGACCGGCAACCGCCTTGACCTTGCGGTAGCGCTCCCGGCGCGACGATGTCGCTGTGAGCCACCTCACCTCGGCAGGATGGATCAGTCCCTCCGCAGCCAACGCCGGCACCTGTTCTGCGACCACCCTGCCTTCGTCGTTGCGACTGCGTACGGCGAGAATCACCAGGCCCACGAACAGCGGCACCAGCAGCAACCCGTAGACAAGGAAGTAGCCGGTCAGCCCGCCAAGGGTTGACGATCCGTTCCAGAGTGCGTGCAGCAGCACAGCCACCAGGTAGCCGCCCAGCACCGCCAGGACTCGCAGCGCCGGCTGCTTGGTGCGGAGCGCGAGGAACAGGCCGATCGCGGTGGCCGAGGTGAAGAACGGGTGCGCGAACACGCCGAGGACGAGTCGCAGCGCTCCCAAGACGATCGTTCCCATCACGCTGCCCGTGGTTGCGAGGTAGAACAGGTCTTCGACGAACGCGAACCCCAGGCCGACGAATCCCGCGTAGACGAGCAGATCGGTGAGCGAGTTGACCTCGGCCTTGCGGCGTCCGGTGACCATGAGCAGCAGGAACAGCCCCTTGAGCAGTTCCTCCACCAGCGGTGCCTGCACCACGCTGTTCAGCACCGGGTCGTCCAGGCCGAGCACCGAGGCGATGAGGAACCCGACGAGTAACGCGCCCGCGATCGCCACCCCGGCTCCCCACAGAAACGCGAACACCAGCAGCCGGACCGGCTCGGGCTCCCACCGATCGAGCCACATGTAGGCGAAGACCGCCCCCGCGAAGAAGATCAGGGTCGGCAGCAAGCCCACCGCGAACAGGAGGGGATTCGCCAGCCCCGCTAGCACCAGCGCCATGCCGGCCAGGAGCCCGACGACGATGAGCACGAACAGGGGCGCCCCGACCTTGCGAGCCATGCGTGTCGGGCCGGACGGACCTCTGCGATATGGGACGGGAGGATGCCTCAGTGGCGTCGACATGGGCTCAGCGTAGACGCGGCCACTGACGATCCGGCTACTTGCTCGACTCCCCCGTTGACAACGCAGCGACGAATGCCTCCTGGGGAACCTCCACCCGGCCGACCATCTTCATGCGCTTCTTGCCTTCCTTCTGCTTCTCCAGCAGCTTGCGCTTGCGGCTGATGTCACCGCCGTAGCACTTCGCGAGCACGTCCTTGCGCATGGCCCTCACGGTTTCCCTGGCGATGACGCGCGCCCCGATCGCGGCCTGGATAGGCACCTCGAACTGCTGCCGTGGAATGAGTTCCTTCAGTTTGGCGGCCATGGCAAGGCCGTAACTGTAGGCCTTGTCCTTGTGGACGATGGCGCTGAAGGCGTCCACCGGCTCACCGTGCAGCAGGATGTCCACCTTGACCAACTCGGCAGGCTCGGAGCCGAACGGCTCGTAGTCGAGGGAGGCGTACCCCTTGGTCCGCGACTTGAGGGCGTCGAAGAAGTCGAACACGATCTCGGCCAGCGGCAGCAGGTAGCGGATCTCGACGCGGTCCTCCGACAGGTAGTCCAGGCCCTGCTGGATTCCACGCCTGCCCTGGCACAACTCGAGGATCGTCCCGATGTACTCGGCAGGGGTCAGGATCGTCGCCTTCACGACCGGCTCGTAGACGGTTGCGACCTTGCCGTCGGGGTACTCCGACGGGTTGGTCACCTCGTGCTCGCTCTCGTCCTCCATGACGACGCGGTAGACGACGTTGGGTGCCGTCGAGATGAGATCGAGGTTGAACTCGCGCTCGAGCCGCTCGCGGACGATCTCCATGTGCAGCAGTCCGAGAAAGCCGACACGGAAGCCGAAGCCCAGCGCCCCTGACGTCTCGGGCTCGTACACCAGCGCGGCATCGTTGAGTTGGAGCTTGTCCAGCGCCTCCCGCAGTTGCGGGAAGTCGTTGCCGTCGATGGGATACAGCCCGGCGAACACCATCGGGTTCGGGTGCCGGTAGCCCCCGAGATCGCTCGCGGCGGGACGGCTCGCCGAGGTCACGGTGTCACCCACGCGGGACTGCCGAACCTCCTTCACGCCCGTGATCAGGTAGCCGACCTCCCCGGCGCTCAGCCCGTCCGTCTTCATCGGCTCGGGCGAGATGACGCCGACCTCGAGAATCTCGTGTGTGGCCTTGGTCGACATCATGAGGACACGTTCGCGGTGGCCCAGTTCGCCGTCGATCACCCGCACATAGGTGACGACGCCGCGGTAGGTGTCGTAGACCGAGTCGAAGATCAGAGCCCGGGCCGGGGCTTCCGGATTGCCGGTGGGGGCGGGGACTTGGTCGACGATGACATCCAACAACTCCGCGACCCCGTCGCCCGTCTTCGCGGACACGCGCAGGATGTCCGTGGGTTCGCACCCGACCAGATGGGCGATCTCGGCTGCGTACTTGTCCGGCTGGGCACCTGGCAGGTCGATCTTGTTGAGCACGGGGATGACGTGCAGGTCGGCCTCCAGGGCCAGATACAGGTTGGCCAGTGTCTGCGCCTCTATCCCCTGAGCGGCGTCCACAAGCAGGACCGCTCCCTCGCACGCCGCCAGCGACCGCGACACCTCGTAGGTGAAGTCGACGTGGCCAGGGGTGTCGATCATGTTGAGGATGAACGTCCGCCCGGAGTGTGCCCACGGCATGCGCACAGCTTGCGACTTGATCGTGATGCCGCGCTCTCGCTCGATGTCCATACGGTCGAGGTACTGGGCGCGCATCGAGCGTCCCTCGACCACGCCAGTCAGTTGAAGCATCCGGTCGGCAAGGGTGGATTTGCCGTGGTCGATGTGAGCGATTATGGAGAAGTTCCTGATCAGGGCCTGATCGGTGCTGCCCGGACGTGGTGTTTCCATTGCTCCTACTCATAGGCTGGCGACTGCCACAGTCTCTCACGCTGCCGCAGACTGGTTCACCGCTCCTGTCGGCTGGACTGCCCCGTCCGAGATCGCTGGTTTGGTCAGGTTCGCCCGCTGGTTTGGTCAGGTTCGAACCCGGCTGGTAAGGTAGGCAACCGCGTCCAGCGTGGGCGCTCTCAGATCCACCAAGACATACCGAAGGTTGGCCGTGGCGAACATCAAGTCCCAGATGAAGCGGAACAAGACCAACGAGATTGCGCGTTTGCGCAACAAGGCGGTCAAGTCAGCCCTGCGTACCGACGTGCGCAAGTTCCGTCAGGCTGTTGCGGCCGGCGACGCTGAGAAGGCGCAAACACTCGCCCAGGCTGCATGCCGGCGTCTCGACAAGGCCGCCACCAAGGGCGTAATCCACAAGAACCAGGCGGCCAACCGCAAGTCGGCCATCGCTTCGGCCGCTGCGGCTCTTTGAGCCTCGCCCGCTGATCGGCATGCACGCCGCCCCCACCGGGCGGCGTTTTGCTTGCCCAAAGCGACCCGTTGTCAGGACGCCGTGCGCAACCTGATCAACCTGATGACCATCTGCTCCAGAGCGAACTCCGAATCAGTCGCGGCCCCCTTGATGGCGGCGTCGGCCAGCGCCACGCATTGGATCGCCCGCCCGATCTCCCTCGGCCTCCACGCCCGCGCTTGAGGTGGTAGTTCCTTCAACTTCCATACCGGCACGCCGATCTCGCGCGCCAGGTCGTAGTCGCGGATGCCGCCCCCGCGGGCGTCCAGGTACTTGCCAAGATTCCGCAGGGCACCGGCCATCGCGCTGGTGACCAGAACCGGAGCAAGCCCCGTAGCGAGCGCCCACCGTAGTCGTTCGAGCGCGAGCACCGCCTGACCGGACATCACTGCATCTGCCACCGCGAAGGAGGTGACCTCGGCTCGGCCCGAGAAATACCGCGACACTTCGGCCTCGGTGATCGTGGCCGTGGAACTGTCGCTCAGCAACTGCCCGACGGCAGCCGCCAACGTTCGGAGGTCGTGCCCGACGGCATCGACGACCAAGTGCGCGGCCGCCTCGTCGATGCGTCCGCCCGCCCGTCGCGTCTCGGCTGTCACGAATTGCGGGAGCTCCCAAGCTTTCAAGGGCTGGCACTCGACCACCTCGGTGGCGGCCTTTCTAACCTTGTCCACCAAGGCTTTGCCTGCCTGCCCCCCGGTGTGTACCAGGATCAACGCGAGATCGGCCGGCGGCGACGCGACCATCGCGGTCAAGGCGGCCCCGATATCGGCGGCCAGTGACCCGATTCCTGTGATGACGACCACGGTCTCGGCTGCGAACAACGACCCGCCTGTGATCTCGGCGAAGTGACCCGGGTCGGTGACGTCGGTCGCCTCGACCCGAGTGACGCTGACGTCGGGACTCTGACGCCGGGCTCGATCTACCAGTTCGTCAACCGCCCGAGCAGCCAGGAATGACTCCGCGCCGGTCACGAGCACCACCCTGCCCAGCATCTGCGTCTCCCCCACGGCATCAGCATGCCACCCGGCTCTGACATAGGCACCCCGGCTCTCGTTCACCTCTCTGTGGTCACCTCCAGCCCGTGCCTGCCCCGACCGATCGCAATCGTCCCGTGCTGGTCGGTGCGAAACACGGTCGCGCCCAGTCCCGTCAATGCGCTCAGAGTCTTGGGGGACGGGTGCCCATAGGGGTTCCTCTCGCCCACACTCACCACGGCGACAGCGGGTGACGCCGTTCGCAGGAACCGCGCCGACTGGCGACCCGACCCGTGGTGCGGCACGGCGAGGACATCTACCGAGGGGATTCCGGCACCCGCGAGCCGATCTTGACCCCCCTCTTCGCGGTCGCCCGCGATCAGCATCGAGATTCCTCCGGCGGTGATCAGCATCGCCAACGAGGCATCGTTCTCGGCGGTGGACTCACCTTCCGAGCTGCCGCCGCCCCGGAGTTCGGGGTCGGCGGCCAGAATCCTGACCTCGACCCCGCCGGCACTGAAACGATCCCCCGCCGCGGCCGCCCTCACCTCGCCGCCGGAGCGGATGACTCCCTCCAGCTCGGAGCGCACCCCCAACGCAGTGTGTCCAGCGGGTCCAACTACGACATCCCGCACCGAGCCCGTGTCGAGAACCCCCTGCAGCCCCTCGACATGATCGGCGTGGAAATGGGTCAGGAAGACCAGCGGGACGGCACTGACACCGAGACCGCGCAGGCAGGCGGACACCGGTTGCGGAGCCGGACCGGTGTCGACGAGGAACGCTGCCCTCGCTCCCACATTGATCACAAGCGCGTCACCTTGCCCCACATCACAGACCGCGACCTGCCAGGACGCCGGCGGCCAACCGGGACGTGGTGGCCCCACCAGGCAGACCCCACCCAAGGTGAGGACGGCGAGGGCGAACGCCCCTGCCCGCCTGAAGACGACAGGCACTAGGAAGATCGTGCCCAGGCACCCGAGTGTCAGCAGCACCAGCGCGGGCGGGCTCGTCGGCCAAGACAGACCGGCCCCGGGAAGAGCGGCCCCAAACTGTGCGATCCACACGATCCCTTGTGCGAACCAGGAAGCCGCCCACCCCAGCAGTGCCGCGAGCGGGGGCCACACCGTCGAAGCACCGGCCGCCAGAAACCCCAACACCGTGGCGGGACCGACCAGCGAGCCGGTCAATAGGTTTGCCGCGATCCCGACGAAACTGACCTGGCCCGAGAGGAGCGAGACAACTGGCTGAGTTGCGACTTGCGCTGCAATGGGCAGGGTCAACGCTTCCGCCAACGGCCGGGGCATCCAGGTCTGCAGATGGTCGGCCCAAGGCCGGCACCACAGCATGATTCCGCCTGTCGCCAACACCGAGAGCACGAACCCCCACGAACGGCTCATCCACGGGTCGAGGACCACGATCGCGAACACCGCAGCGGCCAGCGGTCGCAGCCCGGCAACTCCCCGCCCGCGGCCGATTGCCGCCATGCTCACCAGGCCCATCGCCGCCGCACGCAGAACGCTGGGCTCGGCTCGGCACAACATCACGAAGCCGACGACCGCCGCCACTGCGACGGCTCGTAGCCACAACCCCCTTACGCCCAGCCAGCGAGAGGCCAGACCCACGAAGGCGAGCAGGATGGTCAGGTTCGCCCCGGAAACCGCTGTCAAGTGGGTAAGACCCGTAGCGCGGAAGTCCGCAACGAGATCGGCGTCGATCGCGCTCGTGTCTCCTACCACCAGGGCCGGGACGAGACCCCTCACCACTGGCGGACGGTCGGCAACAGCGGCTCGCAGGCCCGCGCGCAGTCGCTCGACAGTGTGCAGTAGGGCGTCAGGTTCTGAGATCACGGTCGGCTGCCCACGGGCACGAGCGATCGCCACGTCCGCCGACCGCCCCCGGGCAGTTCCCAGGGTCACGGCTGTGCGGATCCGGGTGCCGACGACGAGTTCCCGCCAGGGCTGCTCCAGCGGCGCCTGCAGCACTACCTGCTCCGCACCGGCCCACGCTGCGGCCCCCTGAACGAACTGCACCGCTCGCACCCGCGCCGTCCAACTCGAACGCCACCCCGCATCCTCGACAAGCCGCGGCTCACCCGCGATTTCGGCCTCAAGGATCCCGGCACTGCCGGAGTCCGCAAGTTCTCGCAAGTCGCTGCTGGACGCCTGCCACCCTCTTATTCCCCCGAGCGCGATTCCCACCAGCAGTGTGATGCCCGCCGCCCGCAGCAGCCAGGATCGGGTGACCGCACCCGCCACCAGGACCCCGGTGCCCAGACCCACCCCCACGATCGTCAGCCACGTCCACTCGGTACCCAGCCAAGCGCCGGCCCACACGGCCAACGCCACAGGCACGAGCCTGAGGTCGGCCGATCGGATGCCGATTTCGTCAGCGGCGTCACCTGCAGGCATCGTTCGCAATCGCCGCCGGCGTTGAATGGCCATGGAGGCTGCGGTGCGGGGCTGATCAGACCCGGACATATGGCGCAAGCTCCGAGAACGTCTTGGGGCCGATGCCCGGGACTTCCTGCAACTGTTCCACCGCGGCGAACCGGCCGTGCTGCACGCGCCAGTCGACGATCTTCTTCGCCGTTACAGGTCCGATACCGGGAAGCTGCTCGAGTTCCTTCTCGACGGCGCTGTTGAGATCCAGCCGCTGGCCGGCCGGCGTGCCGCCACCGAGTGTCGGCGTGCCCGACTGATTCACCTCCCCACGCGGGGACCCCTTGGTTCCGATCAGGATCTGCGACCCGTCGCTCAGGACCCCGGCAAGATTCAGGGCGCCGGGGTCGGCTTGGGGAAGCAGGCCCCCCGCGGCCGCCAGCGCATCGTGCACGCGAGCACCTGCGCGCAGACGGACCACCCCCGGCCGCACGACGGCCCCCAGCACGTGCACCTGGATCGGCGGGCCCGCCTCGGGCCGGGCGCTCGGCGATCCAGTGGTGGGCGGACTGCTCGCTGGTGCGGTGGGCATAGTCACTGCCACGGAAGTGGTGCGGGTGCTGAGCACGAAGTACCCCCCGATCGCGAGTGCGGCAAGCAAGATCGCACCGATGACAAGGGTGTGGCCGCGCAGGAAACCAGGGACCTGACTCAGCCCCGCAGGCACCCAGGCGGCCGCTTTCGCGACTCGCCTTCGCGGCTCTGGTGGCGGCCGCCGAAGGTCGGGTGTGGAGCGCCGCGGAGCGGCCACGGCGCTGGGCGGACCAGCGGCCGGCGCTGGTTCTTCAATCTCCGGGCTCGAGGCCTCCGCGCCCGAATCCAGGGCGGCGCGCCGTGCGTTACCCTGCGGGAGCAAGGCGTCCAGCCGAGCCTGGACGTACTGACTCAGGACTGGATCCGGGCGTGACCTGCGGGCCGACATGCAGCCAACATGGGCTGAGAGGGCCCGCTCGCGTCACCGCGCGATTGCGCCTGTGGACGACACGCCGACATCAGTCGGCTGTGTAAAACTCCATGCGCCTGGCAGGGCCCAATTGCAGCCTGCAGCACCGCTCCTCGAACGCCGGAATCAGCACCAGGTGTTGCGACTTGCCGCTACGAGCCACATACTCCTGCAACACTCCGAGGTGGATGGCACAGACCACACCCGGCTGTTGCCGCGCGGCCTCGATGAACGGGCACTGTCGCAGGATGACCTCGTCGGGGCCGTTCTGCTCCGGGGAGAACCCCTGGCGCCGCAACCAGCCGAAGACCCCGTCCGCCAAAGAATCGGGATCCTGGTTGATCATTCGGCCGGCCCAATCACGGCCGAGCCCCACAGCTGCGCGCTCCGCATCGGGGAGCGTGCCCACCACCCGGGACAGCTCAATCGCGAGATCCACATAGGCGCGCTCGCGGCTCCCGCGAGCCGGATTCGCGCGATATCTGATGGCAGGGCGGCCGCGTCCCTCTGGTTTTGACGACACAGCCAGGACAAAATCGGTCCGGACCAGTGCGTCGAGGTGCTCCCGCACGGTGTTTGGATGCTGATCGAGCTCGCCCGCGAGCTCCTTTACAGTCCGGAAGCCCCCCAGCTCCCGCAGCGCTCGCAGCACCGCCACGCGTGCACTCGAAAGCGCTCCTCTGGGATCTGCCGCCTTTGTCACGCTTTCAGTGTATAAAGAGCCGGAGGATCTCGTGGCGGATTGGCTCTTACCCGTTACCGCGAATCACCCTTCCGGCGCCTTGTCGTTGGCGGCAGGCAATCATTTCACCGGCACTATGCTGACGAGCTTTGGCAACCTGACGATCACCTGCGCAACGTCGCGCCCCGCGAGAGCCCGCTGGACGCCGGGATCGGCCAGCGCCAACTCCTTGACCGCGTCCTCGCCGATGCCGACCGGCACCTCGAGCTTGGCCCTCACCTTGCCTTGCACCTGCACCACGCAAGTGACCGTCTCTGCGGCGATGAGAACCGGATCGGGCACGGGCCACGCCGCATTCGCGACAGAAGGCCGCTGTCCCAGGACCTCCCACATCTCCTCGGCCACGTAAGGGGCGACTGGGCTCAGCATGACCGCGACGGCCTCGACTGCCTCCCGCACCGCCGGATCAGCACTACCCGGCCCGGAATCGACGGCCTTGCGGGTCGCGTTCACGAGCTCCATGATGCGGGCGACCGCGACATTGAAACGCCCCGAATCCAACGCTTCCGTCACCTCGGCGATCGACCTGTGCGTCACACGGCGCAAGTCAAGTTGACCTGCCTCCAGGTCGACGTCCGGCCCGCTCGTGACGTCGAGGGCGAGCCGGAACGCCCGCTGCAGGAACCGCAGCGTGGACCCGGGTGAAAGATCTGCCCAGTCGATGTCGTCCTCGGGAGGCCCGGCGAAAACCACTGTCGTACGAATGGCGTCCACGCCGTACCTGTCGATCTGGGCGCCCAGGTCGACGCCGTTGCCCAGCGACTTGCTCATCGCCTTGCCCTGGTTGATGACCTGTCCCTGGTTCAGCAGGCGCAGGAAGGGCTCAGTGAAGTCGATCATGCCGAGGTCGTACAGCACCTTGGTGAAGAACCGGGCATACAGCAGATGCATCGTGGCGTGCTCCTTGCCGCCTACATACTGCGCGGTCGGCATCCACCGGTTGACGTCAGAAGGATCGAACGGCGCCGTCTGGAGCCCCGGAGAGCAGTAGCGGAAGAAGTACCACGAGGAGTCGACGAACGTATCCATGGTGTCGGCGTCGCGCTTGGCTGCCCCACCACAAGCCGGGCAGGCGACGTTCACCCAGTCGGTCGCTGCGGCCAGCGGCGAGAAGCCCTTCGGGGCCAGCGCCGCACCCCGCAAGTCGGGCAGTTCGACGGGCAGTTGCTCGTCCGGGACGGGCACCTCTCCGCATTGGGGGCAGTGGACTATGGGGATCGGGCATCCCCAGAAGCGCTGCCGGCTCAGGAGCCAGTCACGCAGCCGGTAGGTGACGGCGGGCTTACCCTTGCCGGACGCCTCCAGATCCGAGTTGATGCGAGCGACGCCTGCCGCCTTGTCCACCAGACCGTTGAGGATTCCTGAGTTGATGTAGACGCCGTCACCTGGCGTTGCCTTGCCGCTTTCGACGGGGTCGGGAGCGCCCGTGTCGATCACCATGCGCACCGGCAGGCCGTACTTACGGGCAAACTCCAAGTCGCGCTGGTCGTGTGCCGGGACGGCCATGATCGCACCCGTGCCGTAGTCGCTCAGCACGTAGTCGGCGGCCCAGATCGGCAGTTCCTCCCCGTTAACCGGGTTGATCACATGGCGCCCCAGGAACACGCCTGTCTTTTCACGTTCGGTTGACTGGCGCTCGATGTCGCTCACCTGTTTCGTGAGCGCTACGTACTCTTCGAAGGACTCCCGGTGCTCGTCAGTAACCAGTTCGGCGGCCAGATCCGAATCCGGAGCGACTACGAAGAACGTGGCGCCGAACAGGGTGTCGGGACGGGTCGTGAACACGGTCAGCGGTTCGGCGCGGCCTTCGATCTCGAAGTCGACGTAGGCGCCCTCGGAGCGCCCGATCCAGTTGCGTTGCATCGCCAGCACGGACTCGTCCCAGCCACCGGTGAGCTGCTCCATGTCGTCCAGCAATCGCTGCGCATAGTCGGTGATGCGGAAGTACCACTGCGTCAGTTTCCGCTTTGTCACCTGCGACTGGCAGCGGTCGCACAGACCGTCCTTGACCTGCTCGTTGGCCAGCACCGTCAGATCCTGCGGGCACCAGTTGACGAAGGAGTCCTTGCGGTACGCCAGTCCCTTCTCGTAGAAGCGCAAGAACAGCCACTGCGTCCATTTGTAGTATTCGGCGTCGGACGTGTGCAGCCGCCTGCTCCAGTCCAGGCTCAGGCCGTACCGCTTCAAAGACCCCGCCTGCGTCTCGATGTTGGCGTAGGTCCACTCTGACGGGTGGGCGTTGCGGGCGATGGCCGCGTTCTCGGCCGGCAGCCCGAAGGAGTCCCACCCGATCGGATGCAGCACGTCGAATCCGCGCAACCGCCAGTAACGCGCAACCACATCGCCCATAACGAACGCCTCGGCATGACCCATGTGCAGGTCTCCGGACGGGTAGGGGAACATGTCCAGCACGTAGCGCCGCTCCCGCGACCCATCGTCGAGCGGCACGAAGGTGCGGTCGGCCTCCCAGAATGCCTGCCACTTCTTCTGGGACGCGACGAGGTCGTAAACCGGACGGGTTTCGCGAACGCTGGTCATCTCTCTCCTTGTGGTACCGGCTGCGGACATGAAAAAGCCCCTGCTCGCCAAAGGGCGCAAGGGGCGGCCGCGACGAGTTGACTTCGCCGCGGCTAGCTAAGCAGCAAGCCGGTCATCTGCATGCAAGCAGCATAACGCACAGGTCATCGGCGCCCTATCGGGCACGAGTTAGGAGTGCCTGGCCTTGCTTGCGGCCGCCCCCACCTCGTTGCACAGTTGTGCCATGGCCGACACAAGGACAGCGTCGGAGACCTCGAACAAGAGGTCCTTCGCCTCCAAGCTGAACTGGCTGCGGGCTGGAGTTCTGGGAGCCAATGACGGCATCGTCTCGACGGCAGGCCTGGTCTTCGGCGTCGCGGGCGCCAAGAACGATCCGATCACGCTGCTGATTGCCGGGCTCGCCGGCCTCGTCGCCGGGGCTCTCTCGATGGCGGGTGGCGAATACGTGTCCGTCAGCAGTCAGCGCGACACCGAACGCGCCGCGCTTGCGCGTGTCTCCCGGGAGTTGGAGGAAAGCCCCGACGAGAAACTGACCGAACTCGTCGACCACTACGTCAACCAAGGGTTGTCCGACGACGCGGCCATGTCGGTCGCGCGGGAACTCACCGAGCACGACGCACTGCAAGCGCACGCCCGCGCGAAACTGGGCATGGACGCCGACGAGCAGACCAGCCCGATCCACGCAGCCATCGCGTCGATGGTGGCGTTCACCCTGGGAGCGATAATCCCGCTCGTGACGATCGTGGTCACCCCTGCGGCCTACCGACTGCCCCTGACTGTGGCGGCGGTGCTGGTTGCCCTTCTGCTGACTGGCGTTGCCAGTGCGAGGCTGGGCGGGGCTCGCCCCGCTCCCCCCATGATCCGGAACGTAGTCATCGGCTCACTGGCCATGGGCCTCACCTACCTCGTAGGCATGCTCGTCGGGTCCACCATCTAGCAGTTCGGCGAACACGGTCTCGTAATCGCTGGGCGGGATGCCCGTCGTGAGCAGCATGTCCAGGAACTGGACTCCGCAGGCTTTCGGGTTCAACTCCAGCGCACGTTCCAGGCACAGATTCGTCACGACCCCCTCCCCCTGCAACCAGGCTGCGACACCTATCAGGCTCAGCACCTGCGCAGCGTCCGCAGGCAGTGTGACCCGGAGCGCCGCCTGCCAGAATCTGCGCTGCTGCGCTGCCCCTTCCCGGCGAATCCCACGCCAGGCATGCATCCACAACCTGTCGGTGCCCACGAGCAGCCCCGCCTGCGCCATAGCCTGCTGGTCGGCCACCGGCTCCAGCAGCCGCAACTCCGTGAGAAGCAACTCTCTCTCGGCCACACGGCGCCTTCGCAACCGCGCGCGCATCGCTGTTCGCGCACTCACGACCTCGGGATCCGCGCCGCGCAAAGGCTCCAGAGCGGCGGCCAGTTCGCCACGAGCCTTCACGGCGCTCAGACCGTTGACCACCGCAGACGCGACGATCGGTGGGACCCCCTCAGGGACGGGCTCCCCCACGCCAGCATGATCACCGCTCTCCCACCACCGCTCTCCGTCGGTGATCACCGCGAAAGCCGCTGGGCGCGTGCAACGGCTCACGAGAGACTGCAGCACCGACATCCCCACGCTGCGATCGGTTGAGAAGAGGACGAAACCCACAGCGTAGGTGGGGTGGCGGCCCATGAGGGCGTTGACCTGGTGCGGCAACTCGCGGGCGTGCTCTGCGGGCTGAAGATCCCATCGCGCGGTCAGAACGATCTCCGACCCGTCGAGCACCAGCAGGACGACTGATTCGCTGGGGTGGAACCCCAGCATGTAGGGGATCACGGCGATCAGGTCGGAAGTGTTTCGCGCACGGAGTCTGGTGACTTGGTTCATGCAGCTACACGTAGGCACTGGCCCTCGGAGGACGCCACCACTCGCCAGCACCTGTGGACGACACGCCATCACGCATTGCCTGTGGAAAACAGCTACCCCTCCACGTGCCCCAATCTTCGGTACCTGGCGCTAACCTGGCGTCACCATGTCGCAACAGCCGCCGGGCTGGCCCGGCAAGCCGGAACCAGGCCCCGACAACCAGGGGGAGCCTCCGCGTTACCCCCTGGAGCCGCCTGCTGGGCCGATGCAGCCGCCCGGCCCGTGGCAGGTGCAGTCACCTTGGCGGCAGCCCAGCCCAGCCTTCGATACACCCCGAATCGAAGAGCCCCAGGTTCCGACCCGGTCGCCCCGGCAGCCGTTCGGCAATCCTCCGCCACAGGCTGTGCACATTGAGAGCTTCGCGCCTCCCAAGCAGCGATGGACGATCTGGGTCGGAATCGGCGCCGTGGTGCTGGTGGCCCTCGTGGTGCTGTTCACCGTCGTCCCTCTGGGGTCCGGACCGGTGGCATCACCCACGAGGACGCTGAGAACGGCCTCGACCCCTCAGGCGAACGTCGTGGAGTTCTCATCCGAGTACGAGCGGTCGACGGGTCGGTGGGAGGTCGTTCGCAGCGAATGGGGTGCGGGCTACGTCGATGTCGAGATGAAGATCGATCTTTCGACAGGAGACTTGGGCTTCAGCTTCTACGCCTTCGGAAACACTCAGTCCCGTGGGGTCGAGTCAACGTTCACCGACCGCAGTCCCGACATCTCCACCGGCAGGCTCTCGGCGGGAGAGTCCATCAGGGGCTGGGTGCGGTTCCCGTTGTCGACGCGCGAAACGAGCACTGTGATCTTGGCTACGAGCACGGGCAGACAGATCGCGGCGCTGCCGATCACCGGCTGACGTCCAGCGGAAGCCCCAACACCTACCTGTGCGTCACGCCAGCGATGGCGTCCTCGTAAAGGGACACGAACTTGTCTATGGTCGACGACATCGCGTGGCTGGCGACGATCTGCTTGCTCGCCATTCCCATCCGGTCGCGCAGCCCCGCGTCCGACAGCAGCGTCTCGAGTCGCACTCTCAGGTCCTGAGTATCGCCCGGGGTGTACAGGTAGCCATTGACCTCGGGCTTGACCAAGTGCGGCAACGCCATCGCATTTGCAGCGATTACGGGCTTGCCGGCGGCCATGGCCTCCAACGTCACGATCGACTGCAATTCGGCCACTCCCGGCATGCAGAAGAGGTCACACCGGCCGAATGCCGCAATCAAGTCCTCCTCGGACACGAAACCGAGAAACTTCACCTTGTCGGCGACGCCGAGTTGGTCCGCCAACTTCTCCCATGTGTGCTTGAGCGAACCGTCGCCGACGATCTCGAGCCTGGCACCCAACTCGGGCGGCAGCCCCGCAAACGCTGTGATGAGTTCGTTGACCCGCTTCTCCTGATCCAGGCGACCGACGAAGAGAACCGTGGGGTGAGCGCTGTAGCGCCCAGGGCCCAAGCGCTGAGCGTGGGCGGACGCCTCGTAAGCGGCCTCGTCGATTCCGTTCGAGACAGCGATGGCGGCCGTGAACTTCGTGGATTTCGTCAGCAACTCGACAGCCTTCGGGGTCGGTGACGTGACCGCGGCCGCCCCCTTGAACACACGGTAGACCTCGCTCCAGATCCATTTCGGTGCCCCGCGCCGAACGAACTCCGGGGCGGGGACGTGGTCGAAGAAGTTCTCCGGCATCAGGTGGTTGGTGGCGATGAAGGGGATGCCGAGCGAACGGGCCGCCCGCACCACCGCCGAACACAGCCAGAAATGATCCTGCACGTGGATGACGTCGGGTCTGATCTCGGCGACGACGCCGTGAGCGCCGGCCCTGCCGGGGATGGACAACCTGAAGTTCTTGTACCAAGGCCACGGGAAGGACGGAGTGCGGTGCAGCGTGAGATCGCCGTCGGTGACCGTCTCAGCGCGGCCGTGCGGCGAGGGGTAGACGACGTGCACCTCGTGTCCGCGTGCAGCCAGCGCACGTGCGTACCGCTCGGTGAAGAAGGCCGCACCGTTCACGGTGGGCGGATAGGTATCAGTCCCGATCAAGACCCTCACCACTCGCCCGTCCTCTCCACACCGCTGTGGCCCGCGCCTGGGACTGGGCCTGTCACCAACGTGGCCAGTCTAACCAAACCTGCGGGGACGCGGGCTCGCGCGCGGGTAGCATGGCGAGCGCTGATCCAGGGAAGGACCTTTGTGAAAATCCTGTTGGCGAGCGACACCTTCACCCCCGACGTTAACGGGGCCGCCCGTTTCACCGAGAGACTGGGTGCTGCCCTGCATCAGCGGGGCCATGACGTTCATGCGGTCGCCCCGTCGCCGACCGGCCGCAACTACACCGAGGTCTACGACGGAATCGTGGTGCATCGGGTGGAGTCGAAGAGCTACCCCTTCGCCAAGGACTTCCGCGTGTGCATGCCGTGGGCGGCCAAGAAGCAACTCACCCGCGTGTTCGAGGACTTCGCCCCCGATGTCGTCCACGCCCAGAACCATTACGTCATCGGCCGCTATGCCTGCACCCTCGCCGCCGAGCACGGAGCGGGGCTCGTCGCCACGAACCACTTCATGCCGGAGAACCTGGTGCAGCACGCGCGCATCCCGCAATTCCTGCGCAACCTGGTGTCTCGCCTTGCGTACAAGGACGTCGCGCGCGTGTTCAGGCGCGCCGCGGTTCTCACGGCTCCAACCCCCCGCGCCGCCGAACTGTTCTCGCGAATGACCGGCGTGACAGCCATCGTCCCTGTTTCCAACGGCATCGACCCGGCCCCATACGAGGCCGCGGCGGCAGCCGCCCGGCAGGCACCGCCCAACCCGGTGCCGGTCATACTCTTCGCGGGGCGACTCGACGTCGAGAAGCGCGTCAACGAACTCATCGCTGCCGTAGCCGCTCTCCCGGATGATGTCGCCTACCGGGTCGACATCATCGGCAACGGCTCCCACAAACAGATGTGGACGAAGCAGGCCACCGACCTCGGCCTCGTCCCCGACAAGGTGCGCTTCCTCGGGTTCGTCCCCGAGGCAGACCTCATAGCGGCCTACGGCTCGTGCGACATCTTCTGCATCCCCGGCATCGCGGAGTTGCAGTCACTGGTAACCCTGGAGGCGATGGCCGCGAGCAAGCCGATCGTCGGGGCGAATGCGATGGCCCTACCGCACCTGATCCACCCGGGTGAGAACGGGTGGCTGTACGAGCCGGGGGACGTCGCCGAACTCACCATGCGCCTGCAGAACCTGCTGACCGATCCTGAGGCCCGCGTGGCGATGGGCACCCGGAGCCACCAGATCGTCACCACGAGCCACACGTGGAATGCCACCCTCGAAACGTTCGAGGGCTTCTACGAGCGCGCCCGCGTCACCTGACGAACCAGAAATCACTCTTCGGCGGACTGCCCCAGCGGGACCGTCGGTTGCACGCTGGTGCGAGGCGCGGACGTCGTTTCGGCGGGCAGGGGGACGGTGGGCGGCTCGCCGGTACCGGACGCCGGGGCGGCAGGCAGTGGCGACGTCAGCTCGGTTGCCGCCGGCTTTCCGTTCAGGGGGCGGCGCAGCGCCACGGTCTCGGCGTCCTCTGCGGCCAGACGTCGCCGTTGCATGACCGCGTCTGGATGGTCGTGCGAGAGCAGCGCGATCCCGACCAGCGCTGTCACGCCCAGAAGCATCATGCCGGCACCGATCGAGGGCCGCAGGTTGCCGCCCTCGCCCAGCACCGTCAATCCGATGATCACCGCGATGACCGGGTCGACCGATGTCATCGCACCCACGACGGTCTCTGCGGGCCCGTTGGCGTAGCCCTGCTGGATCATCCAGCCGCCGGTCGCGTACGCCGCCGCGAGGGCGATCGCGCTCACCCAGAACAGCCAGTTGCCTAGCCAGTCGCGTGCGAAAATGAAGTCCGTCAACACCCTGACCAGGGCGGACGCGAGCCCGAAAAGGACGGACCCGGCCGCCGCCCATGCCAGACAGCGCAGCGACTTGCGGCCCCTGTGCCCGGCCAGGGACAACAGCGCGGCCAGGACGCCGACGCTGACGATCGCAACGGGCAGCCACACTTCGTCGATGACCACCTCAGTGCTGGCATACATCGAGGACAGGATCGTGAACATGCCGAGGGCGGCGATTGTCAGCGTCACCCAAGCCCAGATGCGCAGTGGGATCTCGTGTTTGTGGATCTTGGCGGCGATCAGGATCGACCACGGCACTGCCAGAATGCCGACGGGCTGGACGACCGTCACCGGCCCGAGCATCAGGGCCAGGATGTGCAGGGCTCCAGCGACTCCGATGATCGCTGTTCCCCCAAGCCAGCGCGGCTTCGTCACCAGCCGCAGGAGCGCGCGGCCACCCATGGTCTTTTGCTCTCGGCGCTCCACGGTTTCGCCGACGGCGAAGTGTTGAATTGCTGCACCGCCCGCGAACCCGAAAGTGGCGATGAGTGCGAGCACGATCGCCAGAGGGAGGTTTTGTTCCATGGACCTGCCTTTTGTGTGGCCGAACCCAGTATGCAGCCTGGTGGCGCCACATCGGCAGGCCGCGCGGGCTCTTCAGGTGACCGCCGGGGGTCAACTACGGGATGTCACCCCCGGCGCACAACCGCCCTCTCGGGCGAACTAGAACCCGAGATCCGACAGCGACTGCTTGAGCGCGGCCGCCGAGCGCCGCAACATGGTGATCTCGGACGCATCCATCGGCACGTCCATGACGCGCTCGATTCCGCGGCCCGAGACGATGCTCGGCACCGATAGCGCCACTCCCGAGATGCCGTGATAATCGTCGAGGACGCTGGAGAGCGGCAGGATCGTCCGTTGCCGCCCCAGGAGCGCCTCAACAAGGCGGGCGCCGGTGAGGCCGATCGCGTAGTTCGTGGCGCCCTTGCCTTCGATGATGCTGTACGCGGCTCGCATGGCCTCCTCGGCGAGTTCGGCGAGAACCTTCTCCGTGAACACGAGGTTGCCTTCGTGGTCGCGCCAGTCACGGATCGGGATCGAGCCGATGTTCGCCGTGGACCACAGCGGGAACTCGGTGTCGCCGTGCTCACCCATGATCGTCGCGTGCACATTGCTCTGCGCGACCCGAACCTTGTCGGCGATGGCCCGCCGCAGCCGTGAGGTGTCCAGCATCGTTCCCGTGGAGAACACCTGCGAAGTCGGAAGCCCACTGATCTTCTGCGCCACCACGGTCAGCACGTCGCACGGGTTGGTGACGAGCACGTAGATGGCGTTGGGCGACTGTTCCAACAACTGAGGCATCAGCGACTTCAGGATGTCCACGTTCACCGCGGCAAGTTCCAGACGCGTCTGTCCTGGCTTCTGTTTCGCGCCGGCCGTGACGACGACGATGGACGAGTCCTTCACAACGGAGATGTCGTTGCCGCCGTTGACGCGGGACGTGGGGGTGAACTGCGTTCCGTGAGACAGGTCGGCTACTTCGGCGTTCACTTTCGCCTCGTTGAGGTCGAACAGCGTGATCTCACGGGCGGAACCCCTGATGAGAGCCGAGTAGGCAAGCGACGAGCCGACAGACCCGGCGCCGATGATGGACAGCTTCGACTTGCTGAGATCGGGTGCATTCACGTCGACGATCCTAGCGGGAAGGCGCTGGGTGGCCGGAAGTGCCAGTTTCGTGCGCACCGAAGCGGCGCCGCGGGAATCTGACCATCGCGGGTACCCGGAGGCACGGCGGTCACTAGGCTCAGGTCATGAGCACCCGCACCGAAACCGACAGCATGGGGGCCGTCGAGGTCCCGTCCGACCGCTACTGGGGAGCACAGACCCAGCGCAGCATCGAAAACTTCCCCATCGGCCGCGACACCTTCGTGTGGGGCCGGTCCATGATCCGTGCGCTGGGCATCCTCAAAAAGGGCGCCGCGCAGGCCAACGCCGACCTCGGCCAGTTGCCGCTCGAGCCCGGTGAGATCGACGCCATGATCCAGGCGGCCACCGAGGTCGTCGACGGCAAACTCGATGACAACTTCCCGCTCGTCGTCTTCCAGACCGGCTCGGGTACCCAGTCGAACATGAACTCCAACGAGGTCATCTCCAATCGCGCGATCGAAATCTGCGGCGGGGAAATGGGCACCAAGTCCCCCGTTCACCCCAACGACCACGTCAACCGCGGCCAATCCAGCAACGACACATTCCCCACGGCGATGCACATCGCCGTCGTGCTCGACCTGCACGAGTTCCTGTACGACCAGGTCACCAAACTGCGCGACACGCTCGCCGCCAAGGCCGAGAAGTTCGCCGACATCGTCAAGGTCGGGCGCACCCATCTGCAGGACGCAACCCCGATCACCCTCGGCCAGGAGGTGTCGGGCTGGGTCGCTCAGATGGACTTCGCCCTTGAGCAGGTCAAGCACTCCGAGCAGGGACTCCTCGAACTCGCCATCGGCGGCACGGCGGTCGGCACCGGCCTCAACGCCCACCCGAAGTTCGGCGCCCTGACCGCCGAGAAGATCTCGGCCCTCACTGGCTACGAGTTCAAGCAGGCGGAGAATTTGTTCGCGTCGCTGTCCGCGCATGACGCGCTCGTCGCGGTTTCCGGGTCGTTGCGCGTGCTCGCCATGGCGCTTATGAAGATCGCCAACGACGTCCGGTGGCTGGCGTCCGGCCCCCGCAACGGCATCGGCGAGATCACGATCCCCGAGAACGAGCCAGGTTCGTCCATCATGCCGGGCAAGGTCAACCCGACCCAGTGCGAGGCCATGACAATGGTCGCCACCCGGGTGTTCGGCAACGACGCGACCGTAGGGTTCGCCGGCAGCCAGGGGAACTTCCAACTCAACGTCTACAAGCCAGTCATGTCGCATGCGGTGCTCGAGAGCATCCGACTGCTGGGTGATGCCTGCTCCGCGTTCAACGACCACTGCGCCGTCGGCATCGAGCCGAACATGGAGCGGATCAACGACAATCTGTCCCGCAACCTGATGCAGGTCACGGCGTTGAACCGCCACATCGGCTATGACAAGGCCGCGAAGATCGCCAAGAAGGCGCACAAGGAGGGCACGTCCCTGAAGGAGGCCGCCCTCGACCTCGGCTTCCTTACCGAGGACGAGTTCGCCAAGTGGGTTGTGCCCATGGACATGACCCACCCCAGCGCCTAGTCCTGCCGCTGCTCCACCAAGGCGCTCTGCCGCTGCTCCGCTGAGAGGAGCAGCGGCAGAGCGCTCGCAATTCGTCTGCGGGGAAGTGCCCTCCGGCGGATGTGCGGCGTCCCTCGGCTTGCGGAGGGTCCGCTGCGCCCAAGCTCGAGAGCTGAGCGCCCAAACTCGATAGACGAGACCGCTCAGTAGAGGGTCTTCGCCGTCCGCTCCTCAAGGGCGTCGTCGTAGGCCTGCCCCTCAGCCGCCGAGAAGAGTCCGATCTCTTTCGCCAACTCGCCCACGCTTGGCAAGCCGGCGGTGCGGCGGTCGATGTGTTGGGACGGATCCCACAGAGCTGAGCGTTTGATGGCGCGCGAGCACTGGAAGAACACGGAAGACACCGTGATGACGAGCACGGTGGTCGGCTCTTTTCCGTTGGCGGCGTGCGAGGCGAGGCGTGCGGGATCGGCTGAGATGACGGCCGTCCCCCGAACGCGAAGGGTCTCGCCCAGGCCGGGGAGCAGGAACAGCAGCGACACCCGCGGGTCGACGAGGAGGTTCTCGAAGCTGTCGATCCGATTGTTGCCGCGCCGGTCAGGCAACTCGATCGTGTGCTCATCGATCACTCGGACGAACCCGGGCTCGTCCCCGCGGGGGGACGCATCGACATGACCGTGACCAGCCGTGGCAATCACACAGAAGGGCGAGGCCTCGATCAGCGCCCGGTAGCCCGGAATGATCGATCGGACCTCCTTGCCAACCGCCAGGCCAGCCGCCTCGGGGTACAGTGCGCGCAGTTCTTCGCGCGTCGTCACAAGGTCAGGCATGGGGGTCACATTACCTTGGCGGTCATGCGGATGGCGGGGTGGAATCAGGGCCGCACTTCGCGGCTGGGCGCACGGTGGGGTGGGTGATGGACCGATTCGAAAACGAAGGACTGGTGTTCGAGGTGGCCGACAGCGGGCCCCCAGGCGCTGGCCCGGAGGGCGCGGTCGTGCTGCTTCACGGTTTTCCCCAGACGTTCGAGGCGTGGTGCGATGTGACGCCACAGTTGACGGCAGCCGGGATCCGGTGTCTCGCCCCTGCACTGCGCGGCTTCACCCCAGGCGCCTGTCCGTCGAGTCGCAGCGACTACCGGATCGACCGGCTGGCAGCGGACGTCCTTGCCCTGATGGATGCGGCAGGGCTGCATTCGGCCCACCTCGTCGGCCACGACTGGGGCGGCGGCATCGCTTGGATGGTCGCGATGTCTCATCCCGAACGAGTGCGCAGCCTGACGGTGCTGTCGACCCCGCATCCGAAGGCGTTGCAACGAGCGGCAGTCCGCTCCCGGCAGGGACTGATGAGTTGGTACATGCTGGCAATGCAGGTGCCAGTCCTCCCCGAGGCACTGCTCGGACGCGGCCTTCGCCGCTCTGGCCTGAGCAGTCTCCGTCTGCCTGCTCACCACGAACGCGCCTACCTTGATTGGCTCCTGCGCCCCGGCGCGCTGCGGTCTTCCATCGCGCCCTACCGTGCGCTGCTTTCACGGTTGCCCACCAGTCTGGACACGCCGGTGTCCGTGCCCGTCACCTATTTGTGGGGCAATCGGGACGCCTACCTCGGCCGGGTCGCCGCGCAACTGACCGGCGAATACTGCACCGGCGACTATCGGTTCGTCGAACTCGACGCCGGTCACTGGCTCCCGGAGAAGCACCCCAGGATCGTCGCCGGCGAGATGCTCGCGCGTATCAGGTCGGTCGACCCCCTCGGCTGACTGGGTTCAAGAAGGACGGTCGAGCAGGGCCCGATCCCATCCGGCCGTGTGTGCCGCCGCTTCATAGGTGGACTGCAGGAACTCCAGCAGGACGGCGTCAGGGTCGGACGCGGTTCGGACCTCGGTGTATGGCAGGACGAACTCGCCCAACCCGTCGTCCCACCGTGCGGCCTTCGGGCGGACGGCCGCCGTCCGGTAGCCGGGCGGTTCGGGATAGGCATAGGCGTAGAACATTCCCTCCCCGTCGCCGCCCGGCCAGTAGCCCGCACTGCTGACTTCATGCGAGTACGCCTCGCGCATCACGTGAGGGCCGCAGTTGGGAACACCGCCCGGATGTGGGGGCGCCAGCCGTCCGGAGAACCTGGTCGTGGCCAGGTCGAGGGCGCCCCAGAACAGGTGCGTCGGGCTCGACTTGCCCATGAACCGCCCCCGGAACTCGTTGAACACCCGCTCGGCCTCCACGAGCGTCCGCCAGAACGACGTGACGGCCTCGTGATCATAGGAGTCGTGATGGTCATCGGCGGGGAACGCGATGGCGTCCGGCAACTCCACCGGCATCGGCCAGATCGGCGTCTCCAGGTCGAGTTCGGCCAGCCTTCCCATGAACTCGGCGTAGAACGTCCGCACCGACATGGGCGCCAACTGCAGGCGCCGTTGATGGCCCGTTGTCGTCCGCACGTCAAGGTGGTGCTCGACGAGGTCGAGGTGCACCGAGAAGGAACGGCCCGGACCGGCCGGAATGAGTGACGTCGTAAACCCTCTGGCCGTGAGGTAGAACGGCGCGTTCCACCAGTGCTGCAGCAACGGGGCGCGCGCGATGCGCACCTTGCCGATCACCTGGAGCCACAGGATGAAAGTGTCCCGGGTGGGCTGCCAGTCGGCGACGGGCAGTTCCGGCCAGTGGTTCGGCGACTCGGCCACGTTCAGCTGTGAGACGGGGCCGCCGGGGCCGACGGGATCTCGAAGAACAGCTCTTCGGGGTAGCACCACCACCAGTCCTCACCGGGCTCGAACGACCTGATGATCGGGTGTTGCGCTTCGAGCCAGTGGGCTGTGGCGTGGCGGTTGGGAGAGTTGTCGCAACAGCCGACGTGGCCACAAACCATGCACATCCGCAAATGCACCCACCGACCGCCGATGCGCAGGCAATCCTCGCAACCGTCAGCGGAAGGGGTGACCTCACGCACCTGGTCAAGGTGTTCACAGGGACCGTTCATGGCGCTCCTCTCCAGCGGGACTGGCCGACTCTAACCGCCGCGAGTGTCACACTACGAGCTGTGCACAAAAGGGTGGCGACGGCGGTGCTGGCGACCGCGGTCCTGACGACGGCGCTGCTCGGCGGCTGCACGTGGCCGGGCCCGCCGACGCCGACCAGCGCCGAACCGGCCGCCACCCTCCGTGCGACCTCCGTGTCGGACGGGGACACGTTCACGGCGACCGACGCCAACGGGGCGAGGGTCCGCATCCGGCTCCTGGGCATCGACGCCCCGGAAGCGGCCCGCGACGGCAGCCCGGCCGACTGCGGCGCCGACCAAGCTACAGCGGCCTTGAGTCGCCTGATCACCGGCCGGTCCCTCGCCTTGGCAACCGACCCCGTCGCCGATCCGGTCGACCGCTTCGGGCGTCGACTCGTATTCGTCACAGTCGACGGGCACGACGTCGCCCTCTCACTGGTTCAAGCAGGCATGGCTGCGGCGTGGTACCCCGCCAGCGAGCCAACACCCACCCGCTACTCCGATTACCGGGCCGCCGAGGCGGTCGCCCGCGCCGCCAAGACCGGCCTGTGGGCCGTCTGCGATGAAGTGGGTCGCTGACTTCGCGGTCTTCCAGCGCCGGCGCGGGGGTTCACTGCTCGGCCTCGGCGCGCTCCTTGATGCCGAGCATCATCTGCAACTGGAGGCTGGCTTCCCCATCGGACTGCTCCTCGACTCCGGGCCGAATCCCGATTGGCCCAAACCCAGTCTGCCGGACCGGTTGCTTGTGCGAAGCCCGGTCGCGGTACCAGTCTTGTAGCTGAGTCGGGGATCGGAGTCGCACCCAGAGGAGGGTCGCGTGGAGGAGACGATCGCCTTCCTGCTGGAACACGGGGACGACTGGTTGCAGTATGCGGTGCGCTACCGCCTGCTCCACGAACAGGGGCCGGCGCTGGAAGACGCGCGGAACCGTGCCCTGCGCGATCCGAAAATCGTGGGTCTTCTGGGTGACATTGAGAACTACCACGGCATGGTCGTCAGTAGTCACAAGAATGCGGCTTTGCCAATCAACAAGTTGATCTTCCTCCTCGATCTGGGATTCGGCCGCGAGGTGCCGCAGATCGCCGCCGCCGTCGACGCGATCCTCGCCCACAGTGACGCGAGAGGCGTGTACCAATCGCTGGTCAAGATCCCGGCGCGGTACGGCGGATCCGACCAAGAGGAATACGGGTGGGCGTTGTGCGATGCGCCGTCGCTGCTCACGGCGCTGGCCATGGCCGGGGTGGATTACAGGCACCACATCCAACCGGGCCTCGAGTCACTGATCGCCCTGTTCCGGGACGGCAGATTCCACTGCGAGGTCTCACCGGAACTCGGAACCTTCAGGGGCCCGGGAAGGAAGGACGACCCCTGTCCGTACGCGACGCTCCTGATGCTCAGGACGTTCGCAGCGGTGCCCGGCGGCGAGAACCACCCGCAAGCACGGACGTCGATCGAAACGATCCTGGACCTCTGGCAGCACAGTAGGGAGAAGCATCCCTACCTCTTCTACATGGGGGACGATTTCAGGAAACTGAAGGCGCCGTCGCTCTGGTACGACATCGTCTCCGTCACCGACACGCTGAGCCGTTTCGCCACCGCACGGGGCGACGACCGTTTCCGAGAAATGGTCGCCTCCATCAGGTCCAAGCAGGACGGGGACGGGCTGTTCACTCCGGAGTCGGTATATCGCGCTCACAAGGGCTGGGACTTCGGGCAGAAGACGAAGCCGTCCCCTTATCTCACATTTCTGTGTCTGCGGATCTTCGGACGCTGCGACAGCGTGTGAGGGGACGGCAGGACAAGTCCCCACGCCGAAACCGGGTGAATCCCACAACGGGATGCGTTGCGGTATGATGACTCCATGAGCACCCAAATCGCGGTCCGTCTTCCCGATGAGATGGTCGCGTTCCTCGACCGGACCGTCGCCGCCGGCAAGGCGCCCAGCAGGGCCGCTCTGGTGGCGGCCGCCGTCGAGCGCGAGATGCGCCGGCAAACGGCGGAGACCGACGCCGCGATCCTGCGCGACCGCGGCGCGGCCGACGACCTCGACGACCTCGTCGTCTGGACCTCCTCGCACGCCCACGTCGAGGACTGAGCGGTGCGCGAAATCCGCCTTGTCCGGCTCGACAAGAACCGACCAGCCCTGGTGCTGACCCGCGACGCCGCCCGCCCCGCCATGACCAAGGTCACGGTCGCCCCGATCACCACCACGATCAAGGGCCTGTCGAGCGAGGTACCGATCGGCCCCGCGAACGGGCTGGACCACGACTGCGCCGTCTCGCTCGACAACGTGCTGACCGTGCCGAAGAACCTGTTGGGCCGCACGCTCGGGTTCCTCAGCGCCGAGCAGGAACTCCTGTTGGCTCGGGCTGTGGTCCTCGCCTATGACCTGGACGTAGCTCTGCTCGACTGAGCCGACAAGCAACCGGATCTGAGGTGATGACGCTGACGGCGAAGACTGCGACGCGAGCGGTGCCGGGGTTTTCGACCTCGCGACTTCGGCGCGAAGGGCAGTACCTGGACCTCGCCATCGGGCGGAGTCGTAGGTATGTTGGCCCATCATGTTCGAGGCGGCACGTCCTGACGACGAGCAAGGGGGAAAGTCCGTGACAGGACACCGAATCTTCACCACCAGTTTCGCCAGCATCTACCCCCTATACGTGGCAAAGGCCGAGCGGAAGGACCGCAGCAAGGAAGAAGTCGATCAGGTCATCTCCTGGCTGACGGGCTACGACGCCGCAGGTCTGGCAACAGCGATCACCGGTGAAGTCGACCTGGCAACCTTCTTCGAGGCGGCTCCGCGATTCAACCCGAACGCTTCCTTGATCAAGGGCGTCATCTGCGGACTCCGTGTGGAGGACATCGAAGACCCGCTGATGCAGAAGATCCGCTACCTGGACAAGCTGATCGACGAGTTGGCCAGGGGCAAGAAGATGCCGGCCATCCTGCGGGCGGGCGACCCCGCCGACCTCTAGCGCGCTGGCATCGCCCGGCGCGCTCACGGCCGATCGCCAACTAGGAAGGGAAGACCGATGGGGCAACTCGTCTACGCCGGAATCGGCTCCTTGGACGGCTTCATCGCCGATGCCCAGGGCGGGTTCGACTGGAGTGCTCCGAGTGAGGAGGTGCATTCCTTCATCAACGAGCGCGATCGGGCAGTGGCCGTGGAGTTGTACGGACGCCGCCTCTACGAGGTCATGAGTGTTTGGGAGACGTTCGGCACCGAGCCCGACGCCTCTGCAGTGGAACGCGAGTACGGCGAAATCTGGCGGAACCGAGACAAGGTGGTGTTCTCAACCAAGCTGCAATCGGTCAGCACCGCGCGCACCCGCCTCGAACGGTCCTTCGATCCGGCGGCGGTGCGTCGATTCGTCGACGAGGCCGACGGGGATGTGAACATCGGCGGGGCTCACCTTGCCGCCCAAGCCCTGCGGGCCGGAGTAGTCGACCGGATCGAGTTCTACGTCAACCCGGTGATCATGGGAGCCGGGACGCGCTGGTTTCCGAACGACCTGCGGGTTCACCTCCGCCTCGTCGAGCAACGGCGGTTCAGCGACGGCGTGGTGTTCTTGGCCTACGAAACCCACTGACCACGCCGACTTCGTGTCATCCAGCACACGTGCGCGAGGGCCGGCCGGTGGGACGTCGACCTACCCGGCAGAGTGTGACGCCCCGGACCTCGTCGGTAGTCGGCTGAGCCTCTTTAGGGCGTCTCGTGCGTACTCCCGGGGGATCCGCTCCTGCTCGAGCCGTCTGTCCTTGGCGCGCACCAGGGCGAGTGCGTCCAGTTCGGCGGACGTCAGGTAGCCGATCTCGCCGCGGAAAGGCCGAGGCTCATCGACGCAAAGTCGCTCGTGCGCCCGCCAGGTGGCGGCGTCCATGAGAAGCGAAGTCACCCGCGGAAGCGCTGCCCGGAGTTGGCCCAGGATCTGGAAGCCGTAGGTGTCGAGGTCACCCCAGTACCAGGCCTCGGCGTCGCGAACCCACCCGACCTCGGCCAGCACCGGGGCGGCGAAGCCCATGCCGTGAACGGCCACGGTGGAGGGCAAGGACGGCAGGGTGCCGAGTGTCGTGGCGTTCTCACAGATCAGCACCCGGGCGGGCGCCGCGGGCAATCGCTGCAGCCCAGGCAGGTCGACACTGAAGTCGTCCGCACCGGCGAAGACACCGGGGTCGAGCGCACGCACCCGGAACCGCACCTCGGTGCGACGCAGGCCGCTGCCCTCGCGGCCGGTGATCGCCGCGATCAGGGGTTCAACGAGCGCACGGTTCCGCTCCAGCCACTTGGTGTGAACGTCGGGCACGGGCAACTCGCGCTCCCACAACCCCGAGTCGGGGTGGGCGGCCAGCCAACCGAGCACCGCCGGCAAGCGGACGACATCGGGTTCGGCCAGCGCCCCCAGCTTGCGCGCCGCGGACCGCACTGCCCCCGTGAGGTCCACCCCGGGCCACGCGCGGACGACGAGAGCCGCCGCGTCCAGCGCGCGGTGCCAAGTCTCCGCGTGACCGGCCAGGCCGGCAATCGCAGCCGCCGAAGCGGTCGCCCGTTCCGGCAGCCGTTGAACGCCTTGAGCGCGCCATGCCTTGTCGATCCACCGCACCTGCACCTCATCGATGGCGGCGGCCCGCTGCCACTCGCGTACCCAAGCCGCCACCGCGTCCGGACTGCGGGACATCGCAGCCTCGGTGGGCGGGTGTAGAGGCAGCCACGGAACGGGCTGGTCCCCCAACCCCGACACGGCCGCCGCAAGCCAGGCCGGCCAGTGGACGCGCCACTGCCTGTCGGCCCAGCCGCGGAAGTCGGCGACCGTCCTCACAACAGCGCCTCCTGCAGCACGTCGTCGTCAACGTCCTCGACCTGATCGTCGGTCTCGAAGGGCAGTTCCTGCACCTGCGAGCGGCGGCCCGAGTCGTTGGTGACCATGACGACGCCGCCCACGTAGTCGTCGATGGTCTGGAGCATCTTCATGGGCGTGGCCAGGAGGAGTTGGAAGCCGAACGTCTTGAAGACCTCGAGCCCCGCTTGCGTGAACGTGTGATCGGCCTTGTCGAACGCCTCGTCGATCACCACCAGCGCATAGGTCGGTTCGGCCTGCCCGGCGGGCGCAAGCTGGAACCGCAGCGCCGCGGCCAGACAGAACGTCACGAGCTTCTGCCGCTCTCCACCGGAGCGGCCACCCGACCCTGTGAACACGTCGAGTTGCGTACCCTCGGCGTCCAGAACCCGAGCCTGGAACTGGACGTGTTGGCGCGTGTCGAGGCACCGTTCGCGCCACATCCTGTCACCCGGGTCGGAGGACCCGAGCCGGTCGAGGATGCCCTTCATGAGCGCGAAGCGCTCCTCTGCCGCCACACGGTCTTCGGGGGTGTCGGAGGCGGAGACGTCGAACACAGAACCCGAGATGATCGCGTGCAGGGTGGCGAGGAACTGCTCGACTTCTGGCAGCGCCCGATCCTTCACCTCGATCTGGAGGTGCCCGCCCGGGGAGAACTCGGTGAGCCGCAGCGACTTGTTCACTTCGTCGACCCGGGTGCGAATCTCGCGGCGCGCACCCCTGATCTGGGTGGACAGTTGCCCGATGTTGGTTCGCGCCTGGTTCTGCAGCAGATCGAAGAAGCGCTTCTCGAACGTGGGGAGCCCATCGCGCTCCAAAGTCGCCAGCCGTTCGAGGTGCTCGGGCAGGTACTCGACCTCGTCGGCCCAGTCGGCGGCCTGGGCAGGCCACTCCCGGATGTAGCGGGCCATCTGTCGCGTGATCAGCTTCGCCGCCTCGGCCCGGCGATGTTCCGCCTCGCTCCTGCGCAGCCCCAAGTGCCGTCGAAACTCGACTTCGAACCGATCCGCCGCCACGGTGATTTCGGACGCCCGCGCTTCGAGTTGCTCCGCGACCGGCCCGGGAACAGGGATCGCCTCGGCCAACTCGCCCTGCAGCCTCTCGATGCGGGCCTCCAGTGAACGCACCGCCTCGTGCACCTGGTCGCGCTGGCCGGCCATCTGGCGCCGGAGGTGCTCGCCACGATCCACTTCGGCTTTCGCCTTCTCGAGGGCCAGTTCCAGGGCTGCCACGTCGGTGTTGTCACGGCGCAGTTGGTCGAGCTTCGCCCGGTTGACGCGCAGTTGTTCCGCCACGCCCTGCACATCGAGCTCGTGCCAGTCCACGCGCTCGAGTTCCGCCAGGGCCGTGCGTCGTGCCTGCCGGTCGGCGTCGCCACGGGTCAGCTCGTCGACCTCGCGCTCCGCCAGTGCGACGGTCTCCGCGGCAGCCCGCCGCTGCCGTTCGAGCTCGGCCTCCTTGGCCTGAATCGAGAACCCGAGCACCCAGGTGCTGCGGTCGTCCACCCGCCGACGGTCGTCCTTCTCATGCAGTGTGGTGGAGTGCTTGACCTGCCCCGCGCGGGTGACTGCTCGTTCGTGCTGGCGGAACTCGTTCGGCTGCTCCACGCACTTGTAGTCGAAGCGTCGTTGCAGCCGATCGGTGAGCCACCCGTGGTGCGGCCCCTCGGCCAGATCGATCTTGCCGACCAACGAGTCGGCCCCGCGCTTCCCGGGCCCGGTCGCCTCCACGCCACGCGGAACCCGCTCGTACACCAACCGGGTGCCGAGGAACTGGGCGTCGATGACCTCGGAGGCGGCCAGGTAGTGCGGTTCGGGCACGACCAGCGTGCGCGCGAACGAGCCGAGCACGCGCTCGATCGCGCCCGTCCATTCGGCCTCGTCGGCCCGCACCTGCAGGAGTTCACCCACGAACGGCAGCGTCGAGGGGGCCACCTGGAGTCGGTCTGCGAGCAACTGCCGCGCCGCGAGCAGGCGGGGGTCGAGGTTCGAGCCGTGTCGGCGCAGGGCCTCCAGGTCGGACGTCACCTCGTCGAGACCTCGCTGGGCGTCGCGCCGGCGGTCCATCGTGGCGTACAACCGCGCGCGGTGCTCAGCCTGCTCCAGCTCGAACTCGGACGCCAAGGCCGCGAGGCGCGCCTGGAACACGTCGATCTCGGACGCCGACCGCGGCTGGGCCAACCCGACCGACGACGTCACGCGTCCGAGGGCGTCAGCCCGGGCCTGCCGCGAACTGAGCTGCCGCTCAATGGTGCTGATCAGCTCCTCCAAAGTGCCCAGCTGGGCGCCGGCCGATCCGTCGAGGGCGCGCTGGGCCTCGACGCGCGCATCCTCGGCCGCCTTGCACCGGGCTTCCGCTTCGACCAGCTCAGCGTCGAACCTCATGAGCCGTGGCTGCTGCCGAGCCAACTCCTGCTCGGCGTCCCGCACCGACCGGGCAGTGAGCCACGCCGAGAGATGGGCCTCCTCCTCGGCCAGGCGGCCGAGCGTACCGAGGGCGTCAGCGTGCTGTTTGCCCTGCTCACGGAGGGGCGTCAACGCATCGACCTGACGGCGGGCATCGACGACGGCAGCATGGGCCAACGACAGATCCCCGAACTGCGCGACCGTCTCGTCGGCGAGATCGAAGGTGTCGGGCTGGTCGAGCATGAAGTCGCGGAACAGCGAGTCGAGGTTCGTGAGGTTCTTGGCCGACTGGGTCTTGTGCAGCAGGAGTTGCGCCTTCTCGGAGCCGAGGCCGAGCCGACGCCGGAACCTGTTGGCGAATCCCGTGTAGGCGTCTGCTCCGAACACCTCCCACCGCGGGAAGGCCTGCCCGACCCGGCGGTTCTCGATGCCGTCCTTCGCGTAGGCCTGCAGCGTCAGCAGGTCGACCGACTCGGGGGCGAGGATGAACATCGATTTCAGGTCGGTGCCGCTCGTCGTGCCGCCGCGCAGGTGGAACAGTCTGATCAGCGTGGTGAGTTCGCCACGCCCGTTGTCGAACGTCAACGCCACGCCGCTCCACGTCGGGCCCTTGCGGAGGAAAGCCGTGCCCACCTCGCCGGTCTCGGCGTCCGTCTCGCGCTTGTAGGCCCCCAACACGTAGGTGACGAGGCTGCGCTCACGATCCCCGCTCTCGGTGCCCTGGGCGGCGGCGTTGAACTTCAGCCGAGCCGGGCGTACCAGGATCGCTGCCATCGCGTCGAGCACGGACGACTTGCCGGCGCCCGAAGGCCCCGTGAGCAGGAGACCCCGCCGCGGGACGCCGAATGACCGGGCACCGTCGAACGTCCCCCAGTTGACGAGTTGGACTCGGGACAGCCGGTGCTGGGTCACGACGCCGCCAATCGCTCGAGTTCACCCGTGACCGCCGCCACCTCGTCGGCGCCGAACACGAGCGCGAGCACAGGCGACACCTCCCATCGCTCCTCGTCGTCGGTGGCGAGCAGTACCGAGTTCTTCTTCATCTTGTTGATGGCGGCGCCGATGCGGTCGTCGAACCCCTTCTTGTCAGCGAGGTCGGCGGGACGGTAGCTGCGCAGCTGGTCTTCGATCTCATCGCGACCCACGAACGCCCGCCCCTCAGAGCCCTGCTGCGCGAGCAGGCGCCGTCGCAGGAACAGCAGCAACGCCGTGTCGAGCAGGGTGAGCGGGTGATTGCGGACCACTTTGGGAGCGTCGTCGAGAGCAAGGTTGCGCACGAACGCGAGGCCCGCGTCGGCGTCCAGCACCAGGTCGAGGTACAGGTCGGCCAGTCGGCCGCGGACTTGCGTCTCGTCCCGGATCAGCGCTGCCCACAGCCGCCCGTCGCTCGCCGAGGACCGTAGATACGGCCCGCGGATCAGCGCCAAGAGCACCCGGCGGGTCGCCGGCGACAACTCTCCGTGGTCGACGACCAGTTCGCGCAGGTCGTCGTCGAACTCGTCGGGCTGCTCGGCAGCGCGCCGCGGTACGGGGTGCATCGTCATGCGTCGCTCCAGTGTTGAGGTGCTTCGCTGAAAATGTAACGCGGGCCTCTGACAATCTTCTGGCGCCCGGTCGGAGACGTCCATGACCACATCTCATCGCCGGCCGCCCGGGTGGCGTTCTCCGTTGCCAGGAGCAACAACCCCACGATGGACGCCAACCCCTGGTTCGCGGGAAACCTGGCCAGGACGTCCGCGACCGTCGCCGTGGGCATCTCGCCCAACGTCGCGGCGACCTGCCGCTGCAGTTCGGGGAAGTCGATCTCGGTCAGCCGCACCAGCGCCCGCAACTGCTCGATGTCAAGCTCGGTGGATGCGTGGGCCACCACTTCGGTGGGCGAGCGAAGTTCGGCGGGATTGTGCAGGCTCCACGCGCCGATGGAGGCGATCGGCATGGACGTGAGATCGATGTCCCGGCCTGTCGGGTGAATCGGCGAGAACTGCTGCAGGGCCGCGAAGGCAGCCTGCTCGGCGCGGTCGAGTGCCGCGGCGAGGCGCTTGTGTTCGCGGTACTCCTGGGTCTCGACGAAGCGACGCAGGCTGCGGGAGAAGCTCGTCAGTGTCTGGCGCACCTGGGCGCTCTCGCGCTGGAGCGTGGTGAGGAACTGGCGCAGGAAGGCTGCGTCAGGGCCCGCGAGCGCCTGCGTGAAGGACCGCGCGAGGACGGCGTCCACGGCGTGGTCGAACGCGTCGGTCAGGGTGGGGTCGAGCAGGAGCCGGTGGAACGCCGTGAACGTGCGCCCGGCGTCCGACTCCTCGATGACGTCGACCCCCGCGAAGACGCGCTCGAGGACGCCGCCGCGGGAGCCATCGTGGTTGATGATCTGCTCCCGCAACGCCTGGTTGAGGTGGTCGAGGTCGTCGGCGACCTTCGCGAAGTCACCCGGCACCTCCTCGGCCAGCCGCAGGATCTCGCTGAGCCGTTCGCCGGCGGAGGCGTCGCTGATCGGTTCGAAATCGCCCGCTTCGACGCGGGCAATCTCGCTGTCGAGGGCGTCACGTTGAGCGCGCAACGCCTCGAGCCTGCTGGTCGGTACTGGGTCGGAGTCTCTGGCCAGGCCCGCGAGGAGGTCAGCGACGTTGCTGAGCCGCGAGGACGTCACCGCCGACTGCGGCTGCTCGATGGCCGCGACGAACCTGAGAGCATCGGTGGCCGACCGGGACATCTCGACGGTCTCCTCGCGACTCCCGGTCTGACGCCGAACCAGAATGCCGTCCTTGATCCAGCCCGCGACGTACTGCTGGGGCGTCTGGGGCAGCGTGAAGCCGGCGTCACGAAGTTCCGCCAAGTCCTCGGAGACGAAGGTCAAGAACTCGCTGTAGGGCAGGGTGCGGTGTTCGGCGAAATGTGCCGAGAGGATCGAGACCAGAACAGGCATGAGGTCCGCCCGCAGCAGTATGACTCCCGCCGTTTCACCCGCGCGCTGGGCGGCCACCGCCTCTCCAGTTCGCCCGGCCATGCGCGTCAGTGTAGGCGCCGGGCATCGTGACGGCCGACCGCGTTTCGCTTCAGGGTCTGCGGATCTTCGAGGCCTGCGGCGGCAACACCACAGAGCCGGGCCGCGAGCATCCGGACGTCTGCCGCCTTCCCGTGGTCAGACGGCCTTGAACGGCTCGATCCGATCGAGGATGTCACCGAGGTGGTCCTTCTCGATCTCGAGGTCGAAGCGGGTCTGGAGGTTGAGCCAGTACCGGGCGCTGGTTCCGAAGTAGCGAGCCAGTCGGAGCGCTGTGTCGGCAGTGATCCGACGCTTGCCATGGACGATCTCGTTGATCCGGCGCGGGGGGACGCCGATCGCCACCGCGAGTCGGTTCTGGCTAATCTGCAGGGGCTTCAGGAACTCCTCCATCAGGATCTCGCCGGGGTGGACGGGTGTGATGGTCGTCATGAATGGCACCTCCTCCTCAGTAGTCGACGATCTCGACGTCGGTGGGTCCGGCGTCGGTCCAGGTGAAACAGACCCGCTCTTGCGTCATAGGCGCATCAGGGGCCGAGGTCGCCCTCAGGACCTTCCACCGGTTCAGTGTGTTCGTATGGGTCGTCTGGCTGATCCCCTACTTCAGTCCCATGTTCTTCGCCATGGCGCGGTGACCACCGGCGCTTCCGTTTGCCGAGGTTGGACCTCGTAGATTCTGTGATCCTTGGCCCAGTCGTGACAGACAGTCCCGGCATCGGTCCGCAAGCCCCGAAAATCGCCGGTTCGGACCGTTCCCGGGCCGGATTGTCACACTCATGTCCCCGGTCGGCTCGATGTGCGGCCGGGGGGCGTGATCCTCGGCGGACACGCCCGTGCATCTGCACCGATAGCAGCGACAGCACCGACGGGACGTTGGACCCGGGTCGCCCAATCCGGATGCGAACCCGGGTCGGACGGGGCAGGTTCAGCCCGGAAGGGAAGCCCACCGAGACTCGGACCTTGAGGTGGCCCGCACTTTCGCTGCGGGGACGTGATGTACTGGAAGATAGCGCGTCAAGACCTCTCGCAAGCCCGCCGGCGGCCCAGCTTTGTTTCGCGTCCGAGAGGGTGCTGGCCATGGATGCCCCGGCGCGATTGATTGATTCCTTGGTTGAGTTCGCCAGGACTTTGACTGGTCGGTTCGACATCAGTGACGTGTTGAACGATCTCGCCGCCCGGCTGCCCGGCGTGCTCGACATCGCCGGGGCGGGAGTGTCGTTGGTGATCGGGACGAAACTCTCGTTTGCGACGGCCACTTCCGAGCGAGCCGCGACCTTGGAGAGGGTTCAGGAGGAGCTGCACACCGGTCCGTGCGTGGCGGCGATCACCTCGGGTGCCGATGTGCTGATCGGCGATATCGGTGACCGGGCGCAGCAATGGCCCGCGTATGCGGCGACCGCCGAGAGGCTTGGCATTGCCGCCGTCGCGGCGCTTCCGCTGCGCAATTCGGTCAAGTTGGGGGCGCTTGATCTGTACGACACGCGCGTGCATGACTGGACGCCGGAGGAGGTCACCACGGCGCGCGTGTTCGCCGATATCGCGACGGGGTACGTCCTCAGCGCGTCCGAGTTGGAACGCGAGCGCCGCACAGTGGAGCAACTGGAGTTGGCTCTGAAGAGCCGGGTCGTCATCGAGCAGGCCAAGGGCATCATCTCCAACGCGAACGGCATCAGCGTCGACGCCGCCTTCGTGCTTCTCCGCAAGTACGCGAGAGACCACAACGCCAACCTGCGCGAGGTGGCGCAGGCAGTCGTCGCCTTGGGGCTCCGCTTCTAGGCGGTTGGGTAGCGGTGCTCCGTCGTTGGTGTCTACGACGGCGAGGGTGACGGCGTCCCGGAGCGACGGTGAGGCGAGGAACTGGGCCTCGCTGTTCACCTCCGCCTGTTCCCGCAGTTCGTCGTCGGCTCTCATGGCGGCCACGAGCGCCTCGACCCAGGAGCGTTCCTGGTCCTCGCGGAATTCCTCCCCCGCGAAGCGGGCACTCAGCTCGGCCACGATCCAGCACCTGGTCAGCAAGCGCGCGTTGCGCAACCGGATCTGCCGAGTGTCAGGCGTTCGAGACTGCACACAGAGAGTGCTCACGTTTGCTAGGTGCGGCTTCCGCGGTCTCGGTCAACTCCGCGACGCCCTCGGACCACGATTCGCCGCCGGGATCATACTCACCACCGGAACCCGCTCCTACACCTACGCCGACCGTCTCCACGTCATGCCCATCGACCGGCTGTGGACCCCCGTCACACCCGGAGTCCCGCACTAACCCCACAAGGGGCTCCGACGCGCGCTCCTGCCGCGGGGTGCGCGAGGCTAGCCTGTTCCGGCACCCCGAGCGCAGACCCGCTCACCGACGAAACGGTGACAAGAAGAGCCAGGAGTCTATTGACTTTCGATAGGTATCTATCGATACTCGATACATGGATCTCGAGCTGCCCCGCCCCCCACTCACCCTTATCATCGCCACGGAGGCACTCCTTGGCGCCCTGTTCCTAGTCGGCGTCGGTGCGATCGCGCTCCTACCCGGCTTCTCCGCCAACGTCGCCGCAAGCCTTCCCGAATACGCACACCTTCGCGGCCCGCTCCTCACGGTTGCGATCGCCTTCACGACTCTCGGCCTCGTCGCCCTCTTGATGGTCGCACTGCTTACCCACCGCATCTACAGCGGAACCGTGCTCACGCGCCCGTCCCTTCTCTGGGTCGACGTGCTCGTGGCCACCTTCGGGTGCGCTGTCGTGCTCATCATCACGGGATTCATTGTGATCAGCAACGGCCAAGCGGGCAGCCCGTTCCTCGCACTCATCCAGGCGATGGCCTGCCTCACCCTCATCACGGTCGCCTGCGTCACTCTCGTTCTACGGTCACTCCTTGGAAGCGCCATCGCCATGCGCGCAGAACTGGACGAGGTGGTGTGATGACGATCCGCATCACAATCGATCGCATGCTGGCCGAACGCGGAATGAGCGTTGGTGACTTCGCGGACGCCATCGGAATCACTCCAGCAAACGTTGCAGTGCTCAAGAACGGACGCGCGAAGGCGGTGCGGTTCTCGACACTGGACGCAATCTGCCGAGTCCTCGACTGCCAACCCGGCGACCTGCTTCGCTACGAGGAGCGAGCAACCGACTCCTCCCCACAACCCACCGAATTGTCCGACACGCCATGACCGGAGACAGCACCCTCATGCCGCACCAAGCGTGCCGTCATCACGCAAGCAACTGATCAGACAACGCAGACGCTGAGGGCGCCTTGGGGCAACCGGATCTGTTAAGGCTAACTGAGGGCGTTTCGCGGTCTCCATGGTCAGCCAGCCTTGACAACTCCCAGAGGGTGCGTGTCTCACCTCCGACAGCTGAGCGCTCGCAGGGGGGATTTCTCTATGATAACAGGTGAGGTATCATGGCTCCATGGCGGAGCCTTCGTTCTCAGATCGGCTGAAGCTGCGGCGTACCGCGGCGGGGTTGACCCAGCGTCAACTGGCCGACCTGTCCGGGGTGAAGCAACCTTTGATCGCGGCGATCGAGCGCGGTACGAGGGCGCCGTCCGATGCTGCGAGGAGCGCCCTGGAGCAGGTGCTTCGGGTACGGCCGTCGATGCTGCTGCGAGCCAGGCGTGAGGAGGTGTTGGCTGCTGTCGCGAGCGTCGGGGCCAAGGACCCGCGGGTGTTCGGCTCGGTGGCACGAGGCGACGACACGCCGGGGTCCGACCTCGACTTGCTAGCCACCTTCCCACCCGAGGCCGACATCGTGACGCTACTGACCCTGGAGGAGGTACTGGCCGAACTCCTCACCGTTCCAGTCGACGTGGTGTCGTCGGGTAGTTCCGGGCGCGTCCTTGACCGCGCCCGCGCCGAGGCAGTCCCGCTGTGACGCGCCCAGCAGAGGGATCCACGTCGCACAACGGCGGGGTCTGCGCCGACCGGGAGGACCGGGTCGAGCGGCGTCTGGGAGACCTGGCGGAGTTCGTGCGCGAAGCCGCGTATCTGACCGGCAAGGGACGGGACACCTACCTCGAGGATTCGATGGAGGGTGCCCTGTTGCGCAATGCCGGAGAGCGGATCCTGATCAAGGTAGCGACCGTCGCCGAGAAGCTGCCTCAAACTCTCAAGGACAGGTATCCCGACGTTGATTGGCAGGGGATCAATCGCATGCGAAATCTGGTTGCCCACCACCACGACAGGGTTAGTCACGACCTCATTTGGGCGGCACTTACCGTCCGCATCCCCGAACTCGGCTCGATACTGGCCGCGAACTGAGCGACCTTGCTGGTGGCCCGAATGCACTGATCTGCCGCTCCTGGGGCGTCGTTCGCGCCTACATCCTCACCGCCTACATGGCGTCCGGCACCTCACGGCTCATTTCGGCACCGGACCGGGTGGGCCCCCGCGCTCACATCCCCGGTTCCTCGTGTTCAGCGACCCAGGGTGGGCCGGGGCGACCGCTGCGCTCGTGGCGGCGTTCGTCGCTTGCCGCACCAAGCGTGCTGACATGGCTCCTGTTGGGCGCCAGGAACCTCGACTCCGCCATCGCCTTGTGCGACAGCCGGCCGCCCTTCACTCCCGGCGGCGACGTGACGCTCACCCAGTACGTGGCACAGAAGCTCGACCACGACTACTCATGGGCCGATCGTCTCTGAGGGGCTGGCGGCGGAGGACGTCCGCCGGCGGGGTGGCCACCTGCGGAACCACAGCCGCGGCGCGCGATACTTCGCCTCATGCCGAAACAAGCGACGTCCCGGTCCGTTGCGGTCTTCCTGCTGGTGGTGCTGCTGGGCGCCGGCATCGCCTGGGCAGGGTCCCAGGGCGGCGCGAGCGTGGGCGGCGTGCCCGTGTTCGCGCTGCTCGTGGGGATCGCCTTCGCCATCCAGTGGATCGCGTTCGTGCCCGCGTACCTGAAGCAGACCGAGCACTACTACGACCTCACGGGCAGCTTCACCTACATCCTCGTCACTGTTCTCGCGGCGCTGCTGAGCGGCCACACGGACGCCCGCTCGCTGCTGCTGGCCGCACTGGTGGTGGTGTGGGCAGGTCGTCTCGGCCCGTTCCTCTTTCGCCGCGTGCGCCGCTCGGGCCGGGACGACCGGTTCGATGCCCTCAAGCCGGACTTCTGGCGGTTCCTGAACGTGTGGACGATCCAGGGCCTGTGGGTGACCCTCACCCTCGCGGCCGCCATGGCCGCCATCACTGCCACGGACCGTCCGGGGATCGACGTGCTCGCGGTCGTTGGACTCGTGGTGTGGGCCATCGGGTTCGGGCTCGAGGCAGTGGCCGACCAGCAGAAGAACCGCTTCCGCGCGGACCCGGCGAACGCGGGCTCGTTCATCCGCACAGGACTGTGGGCCTGGTCCCGCCACCCCAACTACTTCGGTGAGATCACGCTCTGGGTGGGTGTCGCCATAATCGCGCTCCCGGTCCTCAGCGGCTGGCAGTACCTGACCCTCATCTCGCCGGTGTTCGTGTACCTTCTGATCACGCGGGTGAGTGGCGTGCCGCTGCTGGAGGCGAAGGCCGACCGGAAGTGGGGAGCCCAGCCGGACTACGAGCAGTACAAGGCCAGCACCCCCGTCCTGGTACCGCGCCCGCCGCGGAGCCGGGCCACGGCCTGATCTCAGCTGCCAGCAGGGTCACCTTCCTCCGCCGTCCCTCGTCCTCCACCGAAAGGCACAACCTGCCTGAACCGCGGGTCAGGCGACGGTGTGGAGTTCGAAGCGTAGGCCGAGGGCGTTGGTGACTTTCAGGATGGTGGACCAAGTGGGATTGCCGTCGGCTGAGAGAGCCTTGTAGAGCCCATCGCGGCTCATCCCCACCCGTCGGGCGAGCTCGCTCATGTTCTGCGAACGAGCGATGACGCCCAGGGCCCGGGGGATGGCGGTCGGATCCTCTGCGGACTCCTTCAGGGCGATCTCGAGGTAGGTGGCGACATCGTCGAGATCCTCGAGGTAGTCGGCGGCGTCGAAGCGTGTGTACTTGCCAGTGCCGTTCTTAGCCATCGTCTTGTCCCTTCTCGCTGCGGTAACTCTCGGCGAGCTGGTACGCCCGCTCGATGTCGGGCTGTTGTGTGGACGTTTCGCCGCCGTTCAACAGCAGGATCACGCGCGGGCCGTCTTGGAGGTAGTAGATGCGGTAGCCGGACCGAACATCAGTCGCAGTTCCCAGATGCCACGTCCCATCGATTTGGCATCGCCGGAATTGCCCGAGGCGAGCCGGTCGAGCCGTTCGACGATGCGGAGTCGTCCGACGCGGTCCTTGAGCTTCCGGAGCCACTTGTCGAAGTCGTCGGTGCTGATGACCTCGACCATATGTCGACTTTAACTGACACTATTGCGGAGGTCAAGCACGCACGGACCCGTCTGCGCTCCGCACACAGAAGAAGGCCGCCCCCACATAGGAGACGGCTTCTTCACAGCTGGAGTGCTTCATCAGGGGCATGCCCCCTGCACGGGGTTGTAATAACGCACTTAGGGTGGAGCTAACGGGATTCGAACCCGTGGCCTCTTCCATGCCATGGAAGCGCGCTACCAACTGCGCCATAGCCCCAGAAACTGACCCGACCGATATTAGCCGATGACGCGATGTGTTGCGAATCGTCGCGTTGGCGGCGGCAGCGATCGGGCCAGCGATTCTGCCGACGTCAGCCGACGATCACCCAGTCCGCGGTGATGACGCCGGCGCCGGTGCCGCCCACGGCGGTCATCGCGCCGCGCGACAGGTCGAGGCAGCGGCCCGCGATGAACGGACCCCGGTCGTTGATCCGCACTGTCACGGACTTGCCGTTGGCCCGGTTCGTGACCTTGACGCGCGTGTTGAAGGGCAGGGTCTTGTGCGCGGCAGTGAGGCCATCGGGGTTGTACCGCTCCCCGGTGGCGGTGAGGTAGTCCTGCCAGTAGTAGGACGCCTGGCAGGTGCCACCTTGCCCGGTTCGCGTGAGAGCGAAGTTCCGGGAATAGGTGGTGCCGGCGGCGGAGGTTACTCCGACACGCCAGGTGGTGGTGCCGATGGTGTTCGCACCGTAAGTGAGCGGGAGCGAAAACGTACCGGCAGAGTTCGTTGCGCCGATCCGCGAGGTGGCCCACTTGCCGCCCACGCTCACCTGTGTGAACACGCGCGCTTGCGGTGCGCGGGGCACGGCACCCCACGTGTTGGCCGTCTCCCCGACCCGCTTGGTGCCGGCGGCTGTCGCGGACAAGGGCCCTGTGCGGGTCAGGCTGAAGGTGTTGGAGTAGGCGGTGCCGTTTGGTCCGGAAACGCCGACCCGCCAAGTGGTGACCCCCGCCGTGGTGAGACCGTAGGTCAGGGGGATGGTGTAACTACCGGAGGCGTTCGTCCGGCTGACCTGAGACTTCGACCAGCCCGACCCGACCCGCACTTCCGTCCAGACCGGCGCGTTCGGGGCGCCGGTGACCGACCCCCACGCGCTCGTGCCGTGACCGACGTACTTGGTGCCCGCGGAATATGCAGTGACGGTGTGCGTCCCATCGGCCTGCGCCACGCCTGGGGCGATGCACGCCAGCAAGGCGGCTGAGGCGAGACCGACGCCCAGTTTGGTTGGAAGCTTCACAGCTCTTCCCTTCGTCTGGTAATGGGAAGGCAATTCTAAGCACACACTGAGAAATATTCATACTTTTGGACCCAGATTCTCAGGTTGGGGTTCACCCAGGGCAGTCCACAATGGGCTTGTGCCCGAACCCACCGCGGACCTGCTGGATCTGCCAGCCTCCGACCTCGCGTCAGCACTGCGCGCCGCTCGGGTGAGCGTGACGGACCACACGACCGCCGTCCTGGCCCGCATCGCCGAGCGCGACCCGCGAGTGCACGCGTTCGCGACGCTCGCAACGGACGCCGCCCTTGCCGATTCGGCTCGGCTCGACGCCGTCCCCGATCCTGACAGAGCCGCCCTCCCGCTGTTCGGAGTGCCCGTCGCGATCAAGGACGAGATCGATGTCGCCGGGACTGTCACGACCAACGGCGGCCGGGCGTTCACGACCCCGGCCCGAGCGGATGCCGAGGTCATCACCCGCCTGCGCCGGGCGGGAGCAGTCATCGTGGGCAAGACGCACCTGTGCGAGTTCGGCCAGTCGCCGTTCACCGAGGGGTCTTGGGGCGCGACCCTGAATCCTTACGACCTCGGCCGCTCCCCCGGCGGATCGTCGGGAGGGTCAGCAGTCGCGGTCGCTACGGGCATGGTGCCGGTCGCGATCGGGTCGGACGCAGGTGGTTCCATCCGAATCCCCGGCGCCTGGACCGGCGTCTTCGGGTTCAAGACGTCCCACGGCCGCGTCCCGACGGCGCCACTCCCCGGCGTCTGGGACGCCCTCGGAGCCTACGGCCCCTTCACCCGTGCCGCCGCCGACCTCGCGCTGGTCACGGGCGTCATCGCCGACGAGCGCCCGCCCACCGAGCCCGTCGACCCGTCCCGCCTCCGCGTCGGCTGGTCGGTGCAGCCGCCACTCCGCGGCCGCCACCCCGACACCGACGCCGCACTCGCCGTAGCCCGCGCAGCCAAGGCCCTGCTGGACGCCGGCCACGAAGTCACCGTTAAACCCGTCCCTCGCGACGGCAACCCGCTTGCCTTCCAGATTCTCGCGATGCACGGCATCGCAGTCGCCGCCGAAGCGGCCGACCGCCCGGCCGATCTCGAAGCGCGCACACGCCAGGCCGTTGCGCTCGCCAAGATGCTGCCGCGCAATGCCGTCCCCTGGGCCCGGGACGCCGCCGCGAAACTGGCCTTTCGCGCCGGGCTCATCTTCCGCCGCCTGGACGTGCTGCTGACCCCGGTCACCCCGATGCTGCCGCCACCGCTGACGCGCGTGTCTCACCTGCCCGCACCGATCGCCGAGGCGCGCTCGCTCCGGGCGATCTCCTACACCTGGTACTGGAACCTGGCGGGCAACCCCGCCGCGACCGTCCCACTGGGGCTAACCCGCGAGGGACTCCCCCTCGCCGTCCAGGTCATCGGCCGGCACGACCGCGAGGACGCCGTGATCGCCGCGGCCGCGGCGCTCGAGCGGCGCTTCGGTCCCGCAGCCCCCGTGTGGCCGCCGCGAACCTGACGCGTTCCGACACCCGACTCCTCCTGACTCTGCTCCGCTGAGAGGAGCAACGTCAGAGCGCATCAACAGCACCCGACTCCGGACGGCACGGGATGACCGGCCGACGGTCGACTCAGATGGCGGTGCTGCAGTTGTAACCGGTCAGGGTCCAGCGCCCGTGCCTGTGCCGGATGGTGATCCAGTGGCAGTTGCTCAGCGGCCCGATGACCCGGAAATCCTCGTAGGTCCATCCGAGCAGGTAACCCATGCCCAGGCGCAAAGCCAACCCGTGCCCCGCGACGACGACCGTCTCGTCGGGGTGTCGGGCGGCGATCTCCGCCAGCGCGGGCCCGATCCGTTCGCGTACCTCACTGCCGGTCTCACCCGAATCGGAGCGGCGGAAGTCGACCCAGTCGGACACCAACCGCGGGTACTCGGGGAAGTCCTCGGTTATCTTCGCCGCGGTCTTTCCCGACCAAGAACCGACATTGATCTCTCGCAACCGAGGGTCGGCCTTCGCGGTGAGCCCGGTGATCTGCTCAAGTTCGGCCGCCGTCTGGCGAGCGCGCACCAAGTCGGAGCAGTACAAAGCGGTGGGATGGACCTCAGCCAGGCGCTTGGCGGACACCTCCGCCTGCAACCGGCCCAACTCGCTCAGTTCGACATCGGTGTGACCCTGGAACACACCGCCGCGGTTCCATTCCGTCTCACCGTGCCGCCAGAGGATCAACACCGTCTTGGTCACTGACTCTCCTCCGTCGACAACTCCGGCAGTTCGATGCGTGGACAATCACGCCACAACCGTTCCAGCGCGTACACCTCACGGGTTTCGGCGTGCTGAACGTGGACGACGATGTCGACGAAGTCCAGCAACACCCACCGGTTCTCGCGGTCGCCCTCGCGCCGTGCGGGCTTTGCACCCAACCCATGGAGCCGTTCTTCGACCGCGTCGACGACGGCCGCCACCTGCCGCTCGTTACTGGCGCTGACTATGAGGAAGATGTCGGTGATCGCCAGTTTCTCGGAAACGTCGAAGGCGACTATCTTCGTCCCCATTTTGGCGCTGGCGGCGGTCGCCGCTGCCCGCGTCAAGTCGATCGCACGCTCAGTCGCGCTCATTCGCCTTCTTCCGGTTGCCGATACAGTCCGCGTTTGGTGATGTACTGCACGATGCCGTCCGGCACCAGGTACCAGATGGGTTGCCCGGCCGCCACGCGCGCCCGGCAGTCGGTGGACGAGATCGCAAGCGCCGGCACTTCGAGGAGAGTGACCTTGTCGGCGGGCAGATGCGAGATGTCCTTCTCGCGCAACGGGATACCGGGGCGTGAAACCCCCACGAAGTGCGCAAGGTTGAACGCTTCGTCGACCCCGCGCCAGGTGAGGATGCGTGCAAGGGCGTCCGCGCCCGTGATGAAGAGCAGTTCGACGTCCGGTCCGCGCTCGGCGCGCAGGTCACGCAGGGTGTCGACCGTGTAGGTGTCCCCGGGGCGCTGGATGTCGACCCTGCTCACAGAGAACCGCGAATTGGACGCCGTCGCGATGACGGTCATCAAGTATCTGTCTTCCCTGGGCGAGACCCTGCGGTTCGTCTTCTGCCACGGAGTGCCAGTGGGGACGAACACGACCTCGTCCAGCCGGAAGCGCCACGCCACCTCGCTGGCCGCGACCAGGTGCCCGTGATGAATGGGGTCGAAGGTGCCACCCATCACGCCCAGGCGATAGGGCCGGTGCGGATCGCCTTTGCGGACCAGCCCCAAGTTGGGTGCGGTCATCAGCTGTGCGGACGCCCCTGGCCGACGTGCATGACCACGGCCAGGCCGAAGGCGAGAATCAGGAACACCAAGATGCCGACTGCGACCGCGCCCCAGTCGAGTGCAGGTGTGGTCTCCAGAACTGAGTGCATGGGCGGATCTTACCCGTCTGACTGCCGCTTTTGCCCCACGGCGCAGTGACTCAGGCGCGCACCTGGCCCTCTCCGACGACCACGTACTTGGTAGACGTCATCTCGGGCAACCCCATCGGGCCGCGGGCGTGCAGTTTCTGAGTCGAGATGCCGATCTCGGCACCGAACCCGAACTCCCCACCGTCCACGAACCGCGACGATGCGTTGACGAGCACGGCCGCGGCGTCGACCCCGGCCACGAACCGGTTGGCGACCTGCTGGTCGTTCGTGACGACGGTCTCGGAATGCCCGGTGGAGTGAGCCCGAATGTGGTCGATTGCGTCCTCGACCGAGTCGACCAACTTCATGGCGATGTCAAGGGAGAGATACTCGCCGTCGAACTCGTCGCTGGCAGCGGGGACGACGTCCGGGCTCCACTCCGCGATCTCGGGGGTGCCGTGCACGGTCACGCCTGCCCTCTGCAAAGCCCGCAGAGCCGCGGGGACGAACTGCTGCGCGATGGACCGGTGCACCAGCAGCGTCTCGGCCGCATTGCACACCGACGGCCGCTGCGTCTTGGCGTTGAGGAGGATCCCCAGGGCCTGTTGCTGATCGGCGGAGGCGTCCACGTAGATGTGGCAGTTGCCGGTGCCGGTCTCGATCACGGGAACCTGGCTGCCTTTAACCACGGCTTCGATGAGCCCCGCACCGCCACGCGGGATCAGCACATCGACCAGCCCACGTGCCGCCATGAGTTCGGTCGTCACCTCGCGGCCGCCGCCGACGAGTTGGACAGCCGTGGCCGGCAGCCCGGACTTCACCAGCCCGTCCTGGAGGGCAGCGACAATCGCCTTGTTCGACTCGTACGCCGACGACGACCCGCGCAACAACGCCGCGTTGCCCGACTTGATGCAGATGCCTGCGGCGTCGGCCGTGACGTTCGGGCGCGCCTCGTAGATGATGCCGACGACGCCCAGCGGCACCCGCACCTGCCGGACCTGCACGCCGTTGGCATTGGTCCACCCACGGACGACGTCACCGACCGGATCGGGCAGTGCCGCGAGGTCGCGCAGCCCCTGGACCATGCCCGCGTGCCGCTGCGGATTCAACGCGAGCCGGTCGACCAGGGACTCGGTCATTCCCGACTCACGGCCCCGGGCGGTGTCCTGCGCGTTTGCCGCCAGTACGGCATCCTCGGCGGCCGCCAAGGCGTCGGCCATCGCATGCAGAGCGGCGTCCTTCTGGGCGCGGGTCAACACCGCCAACTGCCGACTCGCGGCCTTGGCGTCTTGTGCCTGCTCTGTGAAAGTCATGCCGTGCACTTTACCGATCCTCCGATGCCGGACGGTGGTGTCCCGCAGCCGGGCCTCGGGGCGCTACCGCCCAGAACGCCGGCAGCCCGAGACGGCGAGCGACATACCAGAGGAAACTCAATGTCAGGGTCGTCCCCAGCACCGAGGATGAGATCTGGGTCGACACCTCCCCGACTCCCAGCCCCCACGTCAACCAGAGCCCCTGTGTTACGGCCGCCAGCAGCAGGTACACGGGGGAAAGCCCGCTCAGATCAGGGGTTCGGACGATCTCGGCCAACTGCCCCAGAGTTCCCGCCACCCCCGGCACCACAGCCGTCAACCCGAAGACCACCGGCCCGAAGAGCATGTCCACCCCCACCAGAGCGACACCCAGCGCCAGCGGCAGCACGAACACGGTCCAGCCCAGGCCGCGATCGACACGCACCGCCCGGACGACGAGCAGGGACGCCACCACCATCCAGGTGTTGACCGCGATCATGTTCGCCTGCCCGAGCCCCACGCCGTGCATGCTCCAGCCGATGCCGAGGCTGGTCAGCACCTGCCACGAGATCAGAGAGACGCCGGCCGAGTTCCCGGTGCGCAGCAACTTCACCAGTTGTGGCAGCAGGGTGAACGAGCCGACACCGGCGGCCACCCAGCCCACCACGTCGATGACGGTCACGTCACTCCAGGTGCGGCTTGCGGCGTATGACCATGAAGTCCCGGTGGACGACCTCCCGATCGAACTCCTGGCCCAACTCGGCCACCAGATCCGACGTTCTGCGCCCGATGATGGACGACAGTTCCGGCGCGTCGTAGTTCACGATCCCCCGCCCGACCGTGGCGCCGGCGGCGGTGCACAGACGTACCGGGTCGCCGGCGGCGAAGTCCCCATCGACCGACACGATTCCCGCCGGCAAGAGGGACGCCTTCCGCTCCCGGACGGCACGCACGGCCCCCGCGTCCAAGACCAGGTCCCCCCGAACCTCGGACGCGAACGCCAGCCACAGCAGCCGTTTCGGACGCCGCTTGCCGGTCGGGTGAAACAGGGTGCCGGTGGGTTCTCCGCGAAGCGCGGGGCCAATGGCCTCGGCACCCGCAAGTACGACGGGGATCCCGGCAGCGGTCGCGATGCGCGCCGCCTCGAGTTTGGTCGCCATGCCGCCCGTGCCCAGCCGCGACCCGCGACTGCTCGTATCCACATGGAGATCCTCGACGTCCACCACTTCGGAAACCTGTTCGGCGCCGGGCCGGGAGGGTGCCGAGGTGTAGAGGGCGTCGACGTCGCTGAGCAGGAACAGCGCGTCGGCCGTGACCAGATGCGCGACCAGTGCCGCGAGGCGATCGTTGTCGCCGAACCGAATCTCGTGAGTCGCGACCGTGTCGTTCTCGTTCACGACCGGGACGACGCCCATGGCGAGCAAGCGGGTGAGGGTACGGACGGCGTTGCGGTAACTGGCTTGCCGGGTGACGTCGTCGACCGTCAGCAGCACCTGCCCCACCGTGAGGTCGTGCACCGAGAAGAGGTCGGCATAGCGCTGCATGAGCAGGCCCTGCCCCACGGACGCCGCCGCCTGCTGGCTGGCCAGATCCTGCGGGCGCGCCCGGAGCCCGAGCGGACGCAGCCCGGCCGCCACGGCACCGGACGACACCAGCACGACCTCCTGCCCCCGCGCACGCGCGGCAGCGAGCGCGCCGACCAGGTGCCCCAGGCGGGCGCCGTCCAAGGAACCTGAGGCACTGGTGAGAGAGGACGAACCGACCTTCACGACAACGCGCCGAGCGCCGATGATCTCGGCCCGCATCAGGCGCGAGGTCAAAGCGTCAGGCATCTGATTCGTCCTCGTCCGCAGGCAGTCCCTCCGTGGCGAGCCGGGTGAACTCGTCTGCCTTGGCCGCTTTGGCGGCGTGATAGGCCGAATCCAGTTCGCGCCGCCGAGTGACCGACGGCCGCTCCGATTCGATGCGTGAGTCCTCGCCGCGGCGGTTGAGGATCTCGGCGCCCCCGGTGATCTGAGGGGCGAAGTCGAATACAACAGCGTCCTCGCCCCCGATCGCAACGGCGTCGCCGGCGCGCGCACCCTGAGCCAGCAACTCGTCCTCGACGCCGAGCCGGAACAGCCTGTCGGCGAGATACCCCACCGCCTCACCGTTGGCGAAGTCGGTCTGGGCGACCCACCGCTCGGGCTTCACGCCGCGCACGCGCCACAGGTAGCCGCCCTCCCCGTCGCCTATCCGGCGGATCGTGAACTCGGGGCCGCCACCGACAGGCTCCGGCCGGATCACGATGCGCCGCGGGGTTGGCTTAGGAGCAGACGCCCTTCGCTCAGCCACCAACTCGGCAAGGGCGAAGACCAGTTCCTGCGTGCCGACCAGAGTCTTCGTCGACACCTCGAACACCCGCAACCCGCGCGCCTCCAGTTCGGGGCGCGCGAACTCCGCGATCTGGGCCGCGTCGGGAATGTCCACCTTGTTGAGGACCACTAGGCGCGGGCGGTCTTCAAGCCCCCCGTGGGCGGCGAGTTCGCCCTCGATCACGTCGAGGTCGGTGATGGGGTCACGACCAGGCTCGTAAGTGGCGCAGTCGATGACGTGGACGATGGCTTGGCACCGTTCGATGTGGCGCAGGAAGTCGTGCCCGAGACCCCGCCCCTCGGACGCGCCCTCGATGAGCCCCGGCACGTCGGCGACTGTGAACGTCGTCGCGCCCGCCACCACGACACCGAGGTTCGGGACGAGGGTCGTGAACGGGTAGTCGGCGATCTTCGGCCGAGCCCGTGAGATGGCCGCGATCAGCGACGACTTGCCCGCGCTCGGGAAACCCACGAGGCCGATGTCCGCCACTACCTTCAGTTCGAGTTGGATGCGGCGCTGCTCACCTGTCTCGCCTTTCAGGGCGAACCCGGGGGCTTTGCGCGTCGGGGACGCGAGTGCGGCGTTGCCCAGGCCGCCGCGACCTCCGGCTGCCACGACGAACTCCGTGGCGGGCCCGACGAGATCGGCCAACAGTTCCCCGGTGGTCGCATCGGTGACGACCGTGCCGTCCGGGACTGGGAGGATGATGTCCGCGCCCTTGCCCCCGTTGGCGTTGTCACCGCGCCCGGGCTGGCCGTTCTCGGCTCGGCGCTGGGACTGCCGGTGGTACTCGACCAGCGTGGTCACTCCCGGGTCCACACGGAGAATAACCGACCCGCCGTCGCCCCCGTTGCCGCCGTCGGGGCCGCCGAGCGGTTTGAACTTCTCGCGATGGATCGAGGCGCAACCGTGTCCGCCGTTGCCGCCGGCGACGGTGAGTGTCACCTGATCGACAAAGGACGGGATGGCCACAGGTGATCCTTTCCGGAAAAGCCCAACAGGCGACCCAAGTGGGGTCGCCTGTCAGGAAGGGAAGCTTGGGTCTATTCGGACGCGAAGACGTTGATCACGCGTCGCCCGCGGTTTGTTCCGAAGGTGACCTGGCCGTCGCGGAGGGCGAACAGTGTGTCGTCGCCACCACGGCCGACGCCGTCGCCGGGATGGAAGTGGGTGCCACGCTGGCGGACGATGATCTCACCAGTGGTGACGAACTGACCACCGAAGCGCTTGACCCCTAGTCGCTGCGAATTCGAGTCCCGCCCGTTACGCGACGATGATGCGCCCTTTTTGTGTGCCATGTCAGCCTCAGTTCTCGATCCCGGTGACCTTGACCTGGGTGTAGCGCTGGCGGTGACCCTGGCGCTTCCGGTAGCCGGTCTTGTTCTTGTATTTGACGATCTTGATCTTGGGACCCTTCACCTCGGCCAGCACCTCGGCCGTGACGGTGACCTCGCCGAGTTTGCCGGCGTCCGACGTGACGTCGGACCCGTCAACGACGAGGAGCGGGGTCAGTTCGACCGAACCACCGATCTCGGTCTCTACCTTGTCGATCTCCAACACGTCGCCGACGGCGACCTTGTGCTGGCGTCCGCCACTGCGCACGATCGCGTACACGCCCTGCTCCGCTCTCTTCGTTCGTCTCTCTCGGCCCGCTCACCGATGTGGTTCGGACCGCACCCAGGGACGAGTAAACCGCCACCTCCGGGCACCGAGGGTCAAGACTACGTGGACCAGCCGCACGCGGTCAAACCGGCGACGCGGTCTGAGCCCTGGCCTGAAAGTGACTTGTGCACGATGCCAATGATCACCGCCCAACCGGTCGATCACAACCTTCACCGCCCTCCCGGCGGATCTCAACAATCCCCAACAGATTGATCACAACGATCACGGCCCAACCGGCGGATCCCGACTATCCCCAAAAGATTGATCACAACGATCACGGCCCAACCGGCGGATCCCGACAATCCCCAACGTATTGATCACAGCGATCACCGCACCGATTGATAGCACCGTTCAACCTTGTACGGCATTGATCCGCTGAGCGGATCAATGCCGGAGGACTGCGACGAGATGCCCGGGGGAAGTCGGCGGCGACATGGTGGCCGTTAGCCGCGTCCCACGACGGGATGCCGAAGATCACCGTGGTCAGCCCGGGGAAGTCGGCGGCGACATGGTGGCCGTTAGCCGCGTCCCACGACGGGATGCCGAAGATCACCGTGGTCAGCCCGGGGAAGTCGGCGGCGACATGGTGGCCGTTAGCCGCGTCCCACGACGGGATGCCGAAGATCACCGTGGTCAGCCCGAGACCAGCACTGGGGTCACGCAGGAGAGAGTTGGGGCCCCCCTGTGGGGGCGGGGCACTCGAGACAACCGAGGCACTGCGAAGAGCCGGAGGTCCCCCGAAGCAACAGCGGCAAGAGCAGTCCGAGGTCTCGTCGGGGGTGACAATCTGCCTGGACGCGCTCACCAGGATCGGGACCCCTCCGCACGGCGGAGATGGACGACTAGAGTCGGCGCAGGCTCTCGGAAGGTCCGCAATGGATTTCTACAACCTTTACAGCCATGGACTGGCGCGAGTGGCGGCATGTACCGACCTGGTGACGCTGGCCGATCCGTCCCGCAACGCGGCGCGTGTGGCCGATCGGCTGCGCGAACTGGCCGCCGACGGTGTCGCCATCGCGGTGTTTCCCGAACTCTGCATCACTGGGTACTCCTTGGACGATCTGCTCCTTCAGGACGTGGTCCTGGACGCCGCGGACACCGCCCTGGGCGAACTGGCGGCCGCCACATCCGGGCTTGCGACGATCGCCGTAGTGGGGGCCCCGATCCGCAGCCTGCACCGTGTCTACAACTGCGCCGTGGTCGTGCAGGACGGGCGGATCCTCGGCGTCGTGCCCAAGTCGTACGTCCCCAACTACCGGGAGTTCTACGAGGGCCGCCAACTGGCGGCGGGCGACGACATCACCGGCGAGGTGCGTGTCGCCGGGGCCGATGTCCCCTTCGGCCCGGATCTGCTGTTCGCAGCCACCGACGTGCCGAACCTCGTGCTCGGGGTCGAGATCTGCGAGGACCTGTGGATGCCGATTCCGCCGAGCGCCGAACTGGCACTGGCCGGCGCGACGGTCATCGCCAACCCCTCGAGCAGCCCGATCACGGTCGCACGCGCCGAGGACCGCAAGTTGATGGTGGCCTCTGTGTCGGCCCGCTGCCTGGCCGGCTACGTGTACGCCGCGGCAGGCGAGGGCGAGTCGACGACCGATCTGGCATGGGATGGACAGACACTGGTGTACGAGACCGGCGCCTTGTTGGCTGAAGGGCCGCGGTTCGCGTCCGGACCGCAGGCCGCGATCGCCGATCTCGACCTGGGCTCGCTGGCTCAGGCCCGCTCCCGCCAGGGCACGTTCGACGACAACCGGCGGATCTCGGCCCGCCAGGACTACCGCTGGATCGAGTTCGAACTTGGCGCCCCGCCGGGTGACCTGGGTTTGCGTCGTCCGCTCGCCCGGTTCCCGTTCGTTCCGGCCGACGCGGCTCGACTCGCCCAGGACTGCTTCGAGGCTTACAACATCCAGGTCGCGGCGCTACTGCAGCGGTTGGCCTCGATCGGACACCCCAAGATCGTGATCGGCGTCTCCGGCGGACTCGACTCGACGCAGGCACTGCTTGTCGCCGCCCGCGCCTTGGACCGGGCGGGCCGCCCGCGCACGGACATTCTCGCGTTCACGATGCCGGGGTTCGCGACGTCGTCCCACACGAAATCGAACGCCACCGTCCTCGCGACGTCCCTGGGCGTGACATTCGAGACCCTGGACATCACCCCAGCGGCACGCAGGATGCTGACAGACCTGGGGCACCCGGCCGCGCGTGGCGAGCCCGTGTACGACACGACCTTCGAGAACATCCAAGCCGGGCTGCGGACCGACTATTTGTTCCGCATCGCCAACCAACGAGGCGGCATCGTGCTCGGCACCGGGGATCTCTCGGAGTTGGCGCTCGGGTGGTGCACGTACGGCGTCGGAGACCACATGTCCCACTACAACGTCAACGGCGGCGTACCGAAGACGCTGATGCAGCACCTGATCCGCTGGGTCATCACGACCGACCAGTTCGGCGATGACGTGAGCCACGTGCTGCAGTCGATCCTCGACACCGAGATCACCCCCGAACTCATCCCGACGGTGGAGGGAGAGAAGCCGCAGTCCACCGAGGCGTCGATCGGCCCCTATGCCTTGCACGACTTCACGCTCTTCCAGGTTCTTCGCGGCATGGCGCCGTCCAAGATCGCGTTTCTCGCCTGGCACGCCTGGCGCGATGCAAACGTCGGCGACTGGCCGGCCAATTACCCCAGCGACGAGCGCGTCGAGTATGACCTCGCGAAGATCCGCCACTGGCTTGAGGTGTTCTGCAAACGATTCTTCGGATTCAGCCAGTTCAAGCGATCAGCGGTGCCGAACGGACCGAAGGTTCTGCACGGCGGATCGCTGTCACCGCGGGGAGATTGGAGGATGCCGAGCGACACGTCGGCGCAATTGTGGCTGGCTGAGTTGCACCGCAACGTTCCGGGGTCTTGAGGCGAAACTGCTCATGCGGCTGAACTGGCGGCGGCACGAGTGCAAAGATGCCCCATCAACACTTGTAACCGAAAGGACCATGTCAAGTGAGAATCAAGCTTTCCCGGGTCCGCGCCGCGCTCGTGGCAGTGGCCGCCGCCCTCGCCGTCAGCCTGACCGGCTGCGCCAACTCGGGCACGACCACGACCACCACCGCTGGTAGTGGGCCCCAACTGATCCAGTCCGGCAAGCTGACCGTCTGCACGCACCTTGCCTACAAGCCGTTCCAGTTCAAGGACTCCAGCGGCAAGATCGTCGGCTTCGACGTCGACCTGATGGACCTCGTCGCCAAGAAACTTGGGGTGACCCAGGAGATCGTCGACATCGAGTTCAGCCAGATCACTTCGGGCGCGGTGTTCGTCGCCAAGAAGTGCGACGCCGGCGCGGCCGCCATCACGATCACCGAGAAGCGCAAGCAGGACGCGCTGTTCGCCGAGCCCTACTTCAAGGCCACCCAGGCCCTGCTCGTGAAGGCCGACTCCGGGATCACCGGGATTGAGGGCATGAGGGGCAAGCAACTCGCCGTCCAGACCGACACGACCGGCAAGGACTGGGCCGAGAAGAACCAGGGCACCTACGGCTTCGAGCCCAAGGTCTTCGACGACATGCCCACCGGTGCCAACGCCGTCCTCGGCGGCACTGTGGCCGGCGCGATCAACGACAACGGCGTGCTCTACGACTTCGCCAAGAACAACCCGACCACCAAGGTCGTCGCGGAGTTCCAGACGGGTGAGGAGTACGGCTTCAACGTCGGCAAGGACAACGCGGCGCTGCAGGCCGTCATCAGCGAGGTCATCAAGGCCGCGAAGGCCGACGGCACCTACAACACCATCTACAAGAAGTGGCTCGGGGTCGACGCCCCCAAGTGACACGACCCGCTAGGTGTCCGGTCGGTTCATCCGGCCGGACACCGCGGCATCATCAAGTCCTCTTCCTGCCAGGAGCAGCATGACCTCAGCAACGACGACGGCGCCCGCTCGCCGCAAGATGTCCCCCAGGAAGCGGGCCCGCAACATCCGGCTGATCCAGTACGCGGTGCTGGCTCTCTTCGTGGCGCTGGTGGTCGCGACCGTGGACGGCGCCCAGATCCAGCGAGTGTTCCTGCGACCCGACCTGGTTCAACTCACCTTCACCTCGGGTCTGCCGCGGGCGTTGCTGAACACGATTCTCTACACCGCGGGCGCGTTCGTGACCGGCCTGGTGCTGGGCACCGTCTTGGCGCTGATGCGGCTCTCGCAGGTGGGGCCTTACCGCTGGCTAGCTTCGATCTATATCGAGTTCTTCCGCGGCGTGCCCGCGCTGATCGTGCTGCTGTCGTTCGGGTTGCTGTCGATCGCGTTCCCCGGATTGCGGTTCCCTCTGGAGCCCTACGGAACCGTCTGGACTGCGCTCGGCATGGTGTCGGCGGCCTACATGGCCGAGACGATCCGCGCCGGTATCCAGGCCGTCCCGAAGGGACAGGTTGAGGCCGCCCGCAGCCTGGGCATGCCCGCCGGCATGGCGATGCGCCGGATCGTGCTCCCCCAGGCATTCCGGATCATCACCCCACCACTGACGAATGAGCTGATCCTGCTGACCAAGGACAGCTCGCTGGTCTACGTGCTCGGACTAACGACGCAGGCGTTCGAACTCACCAAATTCGGCCGTGATCTCGGCAACTCCAACGGCAACCTAACCCCCCTGGTGGTGGCTGGACTGTGCTACTTGATCATCACGCTGCCACTTACCTTCCTGGTGCGGCGCCTGGAAGCCAAGAGCAAGAAGGCGCACTGAGATGACCCAGATGATCCCCACCGGGAGCCGCGAGGACGAGATCCAGATCTACGACCTGCACAAGAGTTTCGGTGCCGTCGAGGTGCTGAAGGGCATCTCGCTGACGGTGCACCGTGGCGAAGTCGTGTGCGTGATCGGGCCGTCCGGTTCCGGCAAGTCGACCCTGCTGCGCTGCGTGAACCTGCTTGAAGCCCCGACCAAGGGACGCATCTTCATCATCAACCAGGAGATCACCGACCCGGACGCCGACGTCGACCACCTGCGCACCCAGATGGGCATGGTGTTCCAGCAGTTCAACCTTTTCCCCCACCTGACGGCACTGAAGAACTGCACCATCGGCCAGACCGCGGTCAAGAAGATCGACAAAGCCAAGGCAGACAGCATTGCCCGCGAGAATCTGGAGAAGGTGGGTCTGGGTGACCGCGCGGACGCCTTCCCGGCCCAATTGTCCGGCGGCCAGCAGCAGCGCGTCGCGATCGCCCGAGCGCTCAGTATGGATGTCGAGATGATCCTTTTCGACGAGCCGACCTCCGCACTCGACCCCGAGTTGGTGGGCGACGTGCTCGCCGTCATGCGCGACCTGGCAGCGTCCGGGATGACGATGATGGTGGTCACCCACGAGATGGCGTTCGCCCGCGAGGTCGCAGACCGGGTCATCTTCATGGACGACGGAATGGTCGTAGAGGAAGGCCCGCCCGATCAGGTGATCGGAAACCCACAGCATGAACGCACCCGGACGTTCCTTCAACGTGTACTCGACCCCACGCACGTCCGCCCCGGCGAGGAGGACGAGGCGTACGCCCGCCGTCACGCCAAGAGACGTGCTCGCGAAGAGGCCGCCCTCAACGACCCCGGACTGCCCCGCCACTTCTAGTCACAGCACACGAGGCCGGACGTGTGGGCATGGGGGTGCCCACACGTCCGGCCTCGTGTGTTCGTTCCGCGCTCGCCGCTACGGACGGGTGTCCCTGACGGACGCAGCGGAATCCTGGGCGGTGCCCTTGACGTCCGCCGCGGCAAGCTGGCCTTCTGACTTGACATTCTCGGCGGCGACAGCGGCCTGCTGCTTGACCGATTCGGCAGCCTCCTGGGCAGCAGGCCTGACGTTCTCGATGGCATCCTTGGCCGCGGCGGAGACCTCGTCGACGAGCGGCTGCGCCCGGTCCTTGAGTTCCACCGCCATCTTCTTCTCCTGCTCGGAGGCGGGGACGAGGCTTCCGATGAGCGCACCAGCCCCGAATGCGATGAGACCCGCGGCCAGCGGGTTGCCCTGTGCCTTGCGACGGGCGGTCGTACCCACGTCTCGTGCCGCCTGCTTGGCATCCTCCAACCGGCTTGCCCGGTCGTCGTGCCCGTAGCCGTAGGTGTCGTCGTCGTCCGAGCCGAAGACCTTCTCCTTCAGGCTCTGGGCACCCTCTTTGACCTTGTCCACCTGCCGCCGGGCGATGTTCTTGGGGTTCGCCTCGTCGGCCAGCGCGTTCACGTCACTGCTGATGCGCGAGCGGGTGACCTCGATTTCGCTGCGGATGAGGTCCGGGTTGTCTGTGCTGGTCATAGGTTCTTCTCCTCGTCGCCTTTGAGGGCATTGGGAATCTTGCTGACGGTCTCGGCTGTCTGGGGCATCCCCTCGGCCTGCTGCAACTGGCTCCGGCCAACGGCCGCAAGGATCGCCGCGACGATCACCCAGAGCACGAACACGATCAGGAACGACCAGCCGAAGGCGGGGTCATCGCTGCCGCCGATCAGATGGGCCAGTCCCCACCACAACGCAAGGGACCCGAACAGCAGTGCGAGATGCGCCGCGACGCCGGCGCCGGCGAGCATGCCGGCTCCCTTTCCGGCTCGGGTCGCGGTCTGCTTCAGTTCGGCCTTGGCGAGCGCCATTTCCTGACTGATCAGGGCGGAGACGTTGCGAGTGAGGTCCGACATGATCTCCCCCAGCGACCGGTCATCGGTCGCGGAGGACCAGTCGCGCCTCCGGGGCGTCCCCGCCGGATCGACCGGCGCAATGCCGGAAGGCAAGTCCGTCACGGCCGACCCTCTCGATAGTCCGGGCCGGGGGCACCAAGCTCGTGACGGGTGTCGGCTTGCTCCTCGCGGAGTCCGCGTGCGAACCTGCCCGCGACGAGGCCCAACCCGCCCGCGATGAGCATGAAGGCGAGAGGACGGCGCCGTGCGAACCGTCCCACCTCTGCCACCACGTCGTCGACGTCGTGAGTCTCAAGCCACTGCGCCGCATTGTGCCCCCGCGAGTTCAGGTCGCCGAGAAGCCTGCTCACGGGACCGTCACCGAGCCCTTCCCGCCCGATTGAATCGAGTTCGTCGGACCACGCACGCAGGTTCGTCGTGAGGCGATCCTTGCCCCCGGAGGCCTGCTCGCGCACCTCCTGGCGGCTTTGCGCAAGCAGGCTGCGCGCCTGTGTCTTGGCCTCGTCCACCACGCGGTCTGCTTCCGTCTTCGCGGTCGCGGCGACCTGCTTCCCGGAGTGCTTCGCCTGTTCGGCTACCCTCCCGGCTTCCTGCTTCGCGGCCTGGGCGGTGTCCTGCCGCTCGGTGGATGTCCGCTGCCCCCCGAACTCATCCAACTGGCTTCTATCCGCGAAAGAGTGATCGGGTTCGAGGGTCGGAGGTTCTTGCGGGACCGGCGGACGTCCTTGCGCTACCGGCGGCTGCTTCCACTGGTCCGGTGTGAGGTCGGTGGCCGGACGCTGTGGATAGTCAGGGCCCTGTCCTGTCTGGCTCATGCTGTCTCCCATTCGCTCGGGTCCGCCACGCGCACCGTGTCGGTGCACCATCGCGGACTGCATCTTCACGGTAGGGATTCGGGGCGCGGCGGAAACACGCCTCTAAGGGTGTGATGCGCGGCCCGCAAGCCCGCCAAAATGCGGCTGGGAGGTTCAGGCAGTCTGCCCAGAGTCCGCTAGGTGCAACCGCCGGGGTTTGGGCTCGAATCCGTGCTCGATCCCCCAGATGATCGCCTGGCTCCGCCGGATGACACCCGCCTTGCGGTACGCCATTCGGATGTAGCTCTTGACGGAGTTGATCGACAAGAACAACCGGCGGGCAATCTCGTCGTTGGACAGCCCCTGCACGATGAGTCCCAGCACCTCCGCCTCCCGGGGGGAGAGCCCTTCCTTCCTGCCCGGCCAGTCGCCCAATGTGACATCTACTTCGTCGGTGGAAGGCGCCGCGAACACCGGCTCACCGGCGTGAATGTCCACCAGAGCTTCGGCCAACTCCTCGGCCGTGATCGCCTTGGACAGATAGCCCGCGATGCCTGCGTCGCGCGCCTGGGAGATGAGATCCGGGTGTAGGTCCCAGGTGTAGGCGACGACACGTCTCACGTTATGGCGCTCAATGATGGCGCGCAGGTCGTCGCCCACGCGCCGTTCGCCGGCGAACGTGTCGACCAGGGCGATGTCGACCCAGCGCACCGGGTCGGTGTGGACGTCCAACTCGACCACTTCGAACGCCGGGCGCGGTTCGATCATGGCGCACAATCCGCGGACGACCACTTCGTAGTCGTTGACGATCGCGACCCTGATGGGCTCCTGGGTTTCGGCGGACACGGGGATGAGATTAACTCATACCCCCGCCGGGAACCATGGCCCAGCTACGACTTCTGGTGGCTGTGGTCCCTGTTCCGCCTGTCGAAGTGACGGTCACCGCCGTCTGCCGGAGCCTGCTCGGACACGGGCTGGTCGTGGCGGTGGTAGCCGCGCCCCTGGCACGTTTCGCACTGCACGGTGAACGCCTCAGCGAGACCGGTGCCGATGCGCTTGCGTGTCATTTGGACGAGACCGAGGCTGGTGACTTCGGCGACTTGATGGCGGGTCCGGTCGCGGCTGAGGCATTCGACGAGCCGCCGCAGCAACAGTTCGCGGTTGCTGGGTAGAACCATGTCGATAAAGTCGACGACGATGATGCCGCCGATGTCTCGCAACCGCAGTTGGCGGACGATTTCCTCGGCCGCCTCCAGGTTGTTGGAGGTGACCGTCGACTCGAGGTTGCCGCCGCTGCCGGTGAATTTGCCGGTGTTGACGTCGATCACGGTCATCGCTTCCGTTCGGTCGATGATCAGTGATCCGCCGGACGGGAGGTACACCTTCCGCTCCAGAGCCTTGGCGATCTGCTCATCGACCCGATTCTTCGCGAACAGGTCGCCTTGCTCGCCGCGGTCCCACCTGACCAGCCGTTCCTTCAGGTGCGGCGCCACGTGGCGGACGTAGTTGTCGACGGTCTCGTACGCGTCCATGGCCTGGCCGTTGCCGTCGACGACGAGTTCGGAGAAGTCCTCGGTGAACAGGTCGCGGACGATGCGGACGGTGAGGTCCGGCTCTGCGTACAGCAACTGCGGAGCGGGGCCCTTCGCGGCCTTCTTCTCGATGACCTCCCACTGAGCCTTCAACCGGTTCACGTCGCGGACGAGGTCGGCCTCGTCCGTGCCCTCGGCGGCCGTACGGACGATGACGCTCGCCTCGGCGCCGATGTGTTCACTGAGCAGCGCCTTCAGTCGATCGCGCTCCTCGACGGGCAACTTGCGGGAGATTCCCGACAAGTGACCGCCCGGCGAGTAGACGATGTACCTACCGGGCAGCGAGATGTGGCTGGTCAGGCGGGCGCCCTTGGCGCCGATCGGGTCTTTCGAGACTTGTACCAACACCGATTGGCCCGACTTGAACACCTTCTCGATCTTCTTGGCAGCACCGTCGGCTCCGAAGGAGTCCCAGTCGATCTCGCCCGCGTACACCACCGCGTTCCGGCCGCGACCGATGTCGATGAACGCCGCTTCCATCGACGGAAGCACGTTCTGCACCTTCCCGAGGTAGACGTTGCCGATCAGCGACGTCGCACTCGCCCGATCGACGTAGTGCTCCACGAGGACTCCGTCCTCGAGGACGGCGATCTGGGTGTAGTCGTCGCTTTGGCGCACCAGCATCTGCCGCTTCACCGACTCCCGGCGGGCCAGGAACTCCGCCTCGCTCAGCAGCGGTGTGCGGCGGCGGCCGGCCGCCCTTCCCTCCTTGCGACGCTGGCGCTTGGCCTCCATCCGGGTCGAGCCCGAGATGCCGGTGACCTCGTCGCTCACCTCGCGTTGGCGAGGTTCCCTGACGCGGGGCTCGCCCTCCTCCGCATCGGAGCCGTCACTGCGACGACGCCTCCGGCGCCGGCGCCTTGTCGTCGAACCTTGGTCGTCCCCGGAGTCGGTCTCGCCAACGGCCTCGGTCTCGGCTTCCGGTTCCGCCTCCGCGGGTTCGGCATCCTCGTCCGGCTCCGATTCCGGTGACTCGTCGGTGGTCTGCTCTGTGCCGCCGCGCCGCCTTCTGCGGCCGCCGCGGCGCCGTCTGCGGCGGGGGGCATCGTCGGCGGAGCCCTCAGCAGCAGAGGTGTCGTCCTCGGACTCGTCCTCGTCCTCGTCGGTTCCGTCCACGTCAGCGATCGCCTCGGCCAGGCTTTCCAGCACGGCGGCGGGCGACAACTCCCCCGTTGCGTCCGGTTCGACGTGCACAGCGAAAGGCTGGGCCACCCGTGCGCTCAGGCGCCGCCGCGGGGCGACGGACTCCTCGAGTGCCAGCAGGCTGGCTTGGATCGCGTCGAGAGGCTCTCCATCGTCCTCGAAGTCGACTCCCGCCCGCAGATGCGCTGCGTCCAGGATCGGGTCGAGGTCATCCTCGGCGCTCTCGGATGCGTCATCGGCGCTCTCGGATGCACTCTCGGCTGCTGCGAGAGTCGATGTCTCCGCCTCAGGCGCAGGAATCTGTTCCTGAGCGGGAAGGACCACCTCCGGCGCGGGCAGTGGATCCGGCGGCGCAACCGGGCGCGTGGCGCGGCGGCGGGTGCGCTTCGGGGCTGTCTCCACGACCTGCTCGGCGGGCGCCGTCGCTGGCTCGGGCACCGTCGGCGCGTCGGGGATCAACGTGACCGGAGCCGGTTCCGTCGTCGCCTCGTCCGCGGGCGCCGGACCTGGCTCGGGCACCGCCGGCACGTCGGGGATGGTCGTGACCGGAGCCGGTTCCGCCGTGGACTCGTCCGCAGATTGCGCGGGCTCGGCCGCAGATTCCGCCGCGGACTCCCCCGCCGTTTCGTCCGTCGTGCTGGGTGGTGCGGCGGCCGTTCGGGGGCGGCGCGTTCGCGCCCGTTTCACGGGCGCGGCTGGGGCCTGGGTCTCGGCCGCGGCCGCGGTCGGGTCGCTTGGTGCGTCGACGGGCTGGGGTTCGGCGGGCAGCATCTCGGCTGCACCGGCGGGCTCGGGCGTGCTGGCCGTGTCCGCAACCCGGCTGCGGCGCGTGCGGGTGCGCTTGGGTGGCGGCGCCGCTTCTGCATCAAAGGCCGCCCGCGCATTCGGGGTCGCTTCCGGCTCGGCACCGGCGACCGGCGCGGATTCGGCCACGACATCGGGTGCGACCACCTCATCGGGTGCGACCACCGCATCAGGTGCCGCCACCGTATCGGGCGCCACTACATCGGGTGCCACCGCATCGGGTGCGACCGGGACGTCGGGGGTTTGCGGGAGCGAAATCGTCACTTCGGGCACAGGGACCGGCGCAGGGGGGCCCGCTTGGCGGGCGGCACGACGCCGGCGTGGAGCCGGCGGCGGGGGTGCGGAATCAGTCATGCCGGGCTGATTCTCGTCGAGCATGTGCTCTCCTCAAAGCGGTTCATCACCGCGGTGTGGCCGCATCAGCGGCAAAGCCTAAGTAGCCAGGGGCCCGATCGGCGCCGCGGTCGCTGGTTGCGTCGCGGTTCCGCTCACGAGCCGAAACCCCTGGTGTGCCCGCAAAACATCAGTGGACACACTTGCAGTATTGCACAGCAAGACCAACGCCCCCGCTTACGCCAATGGGTCGAGCACGGTCGTGTCGCCGCCGACGGGGTCGCGCAACGTCCCCTGAGCGAGGCGAGTGATCCGCGGGGGGAGGGCAGGGGCGAAGTCCGCCACCAGCGACTTCATCCCCTGGAGCACGTCGTCTGCGCGAACGAGCGGGGTGCCGTGCGCGATGGTGAGCAGCACGCCGTCCGGTGTCACACCGCAGGCGACGACCGGGCCCCTGCTGTCGAAGGACCGCATGCCGCTCTTGGTCATCCGCTGCACAGGCACCTCCCGTGCCGCCATGAACTCCGCGACCGCCTGCTCGACGACGACGCTGGGTACGTCGGTGGCCTGGATCAGCCACTGCGAACCCGTGAGCCTGTCGGCCAACGGCCCCCCGGGAGATTCGACGACCCTGACGACGTCCATCCCAGGCGGGAGGGCGGCATCAAGCCCGCGTTGCACGGCGGCCGGGTCGCAACGTGCGGTCAGCGCAATCTCGAGGTATTCGGCCTCCGAGGCGGCACCAGTCGGGGCGGCGTTGGCGTAAGAGATTCGCGGGTGCGGCGAGAAGCCCGAGGAGTAGGCCATCGGGATCCCGGCCCGCCGCAGGGCCCGTTCGAAGGCCCGGGCGAAGTCCCTGTGGCTGGCAAACCGCAGCCGCCCCCGTTTGGCGTAGTGGACACGCAGTCGCTGCACGGGTGGCGCCTGTTGTTCGGGTTGGGAGCGTGCCACGTCAGCCCTGCCTCACCGCGACGAGCGGCAGCAACTGCTTGCCGGTCGGTCCGATCTGGATCGCGGTGCCCATCTCGGGGCAGACTCCGCAGTCGTAACACGGGGTCCAGCGGCAGTCCTCGACCTCGCGACCGTCGACTGCTTCCTGCCAGTCCTCCCACAGCCAATCCCGATCGAGACCGGCTTCGATGTGATCCCAGGGCAGCACTTCGGCATACTCACGCTCGCGCGTGGTGTACCAGTCGACGTCGACGCCGTGCGCCGGCAACGTCGTGGCGGCGCAGTCGAGCCACCGCTGGTAGCTGAAGTGCTCGCTCCACCCGTCGAACTTTCCACCGGCGCGCCACACAGCCTCGATCACCTGCCCCACACGGCGGTCGCCTCTGCTCAGCAACCCCTCGACGATCCCCGGCTTGCCGTCGTGATACCGCATTCCGATGCTGCGCCCGTAGCGGCGGTCACTGCGGATCTTGTCCTTCAGTTTGCCGAGGCGGTCGTCGATGGTGTCGGCGGACGCCTGCGCCGCCCATTGAAACGGAGTGTGAGGCTTCGGGACGAACCCGCCGATGCTCACTGTGCACCTCACGTCACGGGTGCCGGACGCCACGCGTCCGGTTTCGATGACCCGCGCAGCCAGATCGGCGATCGCCAGCACGTCTTCGTCCGTCTCGGTCGGCAGGCCGCACATGAAGTACAACTTCACCTGCCGCCATCCGCTCGCGAAGGCCGCCGCGACCGTGGCGATGAGATCGTCTTCGCTCACCATCTTGTTGATGACCTTCCGCATCCGCTCAGTGCCGCCTTCGGGCGCGAAGGTCAGACCGCTGCGGCGGCCGTTGCGTGACAACTCGTTCGCGAGGTCGATGTTGAACGCGTCGACCCGGGTGCTGGGGAGCGACAGCGAGACGTTGGTGCCCTCGTACCGGTCCGCCAGCTGCCGGGTGATCTCGCCGATCTCGGAGTGGTCCGCGCTCGACAGGCTCAACAGTCCCACTTCCTCAAGACCTGTCGCCGCGAGCCCACCGGCCACCATCTGGCCGATGGTCTGAATGTTGCGTTCCCTGACCGGTCGGGTGATCATGCCTGCCTGGCAGAACCGGCAGCCGCGCGTGCACCCCCGAAACACCTCGACCGAGTACCGCTCGTGGACTGTCTCCGCCACCGGAACCAACGGCGCCTTCGGGTATGCCCAGTCGTCGAGGTCCATGAGGGTGTGCTTGCGCACCCGCAGCGGCACCCCGGGACGGTTCGGCACCACGTTCTGGATCCGGCCATCGGGCAGGTAGGTCACGTCGTACAGCCCCGGCACGTAAGCCACGCCGGACCGCGCCAATCGCAGCAGGAGTCCTTCTCGCCCGTCGGGAGATCCTTCGCCCTTCCAATCCCGGACGAGGGCCGACACCGCCAGCACCGCCTCCTCGCCGTCGCCGATGATGGCGGCGTCGATGAAGTCGGCCAGGGGCTCCGGGTTGAACGCGGCATGGCCGCCCGCGATGACGATCGGATCCTCGTCGCCCCGGTCGCGGGCGTGCAAAGGCATCCCGGCCAGGTCGATCGCGTTCAGAAGGTTCGTGTACCCGAGTTCGGTGGAAAAGCTCACCCCGAGCACGTCGAATGACCGCACCGGACGGTGACTGTCGAGGGTGAACTGTGGGATCCCGGCCCCGCGCATCAGGGCCTCCAAGTCGGGCCAGACCGCGTAGGTGCGCTCGGCCATGATCCAGTCACGCTCGTTGAGAACCTCGTACAGGATCGCCAACCCCTGATTGGGCTGGCCGACCTCGTAGGCGTCCGGGTACATGAGCGCCCACCGGACCGCGACGTCGTCCCAGCGTTTGACTACGGAATTCACCTCGCCACCCACGTACTGGATGGGCTTGCCCACCTGCGCGAGCAGCGGTTCAAGGCGCGCGAACAGCGACTCGGGACCCGCTTCAAGACCAATCACAAGTGTGAAGCTTAACCGTCGCCCTCGGGATTGCGAACGGGCTCGGGTTGCTCAGCCAACTCCTGCAACTCGGCCTCGGTGAAACCGGCGGCTCGCCAATCGTCTTCGAGTTCGTCAACGGCCGCGCGGGTGTGGTCCCATTGCCGCGCTCGGTAGGCCGTGCGGGCGACCATGTGGGACGAGATGGGTGCGGTGATCAACTGCAGCGCGACCACCACCGTGAGAAAGGCAGTCGCTTGCCAGGTGCGCAGCATGAACGCGACCCCCGCGAGCAGCAGCAACAGGCCCGCCACCTGCGGCTTCGTCGCCGCGTGCATCCGGCTGAGCACGTCGGGGAACCTGACCTGCGCCACCGCCGCGGCCAGGCAGAAGAACGCGCCCGCTGCGATCAGCAGGGCACCGATGATGTCGAATATCTGGCTCATCGCTGATCCTCGTCACGCTCGTTGTCCGCGACACGCTTCTCGTAGCGTCTGCCGACGAGCCGGTTGCCCGAGATGAGCCGCGAGAGGGCCACAGCGCCGGAGAACCCCACCAGGGAGAGGGCCAGCACGACGGGGAGTCCGGTGTCGGTGCGACCGATCACGGCGATGATGGAGACGACACCGATGACCACGGCGACCAGAACGTCGGTGGCGACGATGCGGTCGAGCGCCGCCGGGCCCTGGACGATACGCCACAGCACGAGCGCGGCCGAAACGGACAACATCGCGCCCGCGATCCAGATGATGATGTCTGCGGCGCTCATCAGCGGTTCCCCTCGCCCGCGGCTTGTTGCATGGGTTCGGCGGCGACACGCTGCCGGTACGCGGCCAGTTCCTTGGGGGACGCGAACGCCTCCATTACGCGGCGCTCCACGTCCCAGCAGTCGTGCCGGAGGCGGTCGATGTCTTCGGTGCGGACGTCGAACACGTGCAGGTACAGGATCCGGCGTTCGCGATCCGAGTCGATCACGATGGTGCCGGGAACGATCGCGAGCAGCTCGGCTGTCTGCACCTGGTACACGTCGGAGTCAGAGCGCAGCCGCAGCCGGATCACGGCCGGGTCGATCCGGGGACGCCGCGAGAAGGCGGCGAGGGCGAGCGAGACGGAAGCGGTCAGCAGATCCCAACACTGCAGGACCACCAACTTCAGCAGTCCCCACGGACGCACCCGGCCGTAGAACCTCACGGGAGCGAGGGGGAAGGTGACGGTGACGAGCCAACCGACAAGGCACCCCGTGATGATGCCCAGAAGGGTGACTTCCCCCCACAACAGCAGCCACACGAGGCACAGCGCGAGGATCGTTCGTCCCTGGAACCGCAGCCGCAGCCGAGTCCGGTACTTCATCGCAGCCCCCCCGGTGTCAGGACGGCGATCACGTAACCGCTGTTCAGCAACGAGTCGGCCGACCGAAGGGTGAACTCGTAGAACGGTCCGGCGACGAACGTGATGCCGATGCTGACCACCAGCAACAGCATCGTTCCCACCAACATCGGCGCGGGCATCGGCTTGCCGGCGTCTTCGTCATCGTCATCCTCATCCGGCTGGCCGGTGGCCACCGTCTTGGGTTCGCCCCAGAACGCACGGTTCCAGACCTTCGCCATCGCATACAGGGTGAGCAGGCTGGTGACAACCGCAGCCACGACCAGCACCCAGGACATGATCGAGCCGGTCTCGATACCCGCCTGCAGCAGTCCGAGTTTGCCGATGAAGCCCGATAACGGCGGGATCCCCGACAGGTTGAACGCGGGGATCAGGAACATCGCCCCCAGGAGGGGCGAGATTCGGGCCAGACCACCCAACTCGTCCAGCGACGTCGTGCCGGCACGACGTCCGATGAGCGCGGTGACCAGGAACAGCGCTGCCTGGATCGTGATGTGGTGGGCCGTATAGAAGATCGCCCCTGCGAGCCCCGAGCGGGTTGCCAGGGCGATCCCGAACAGCATGTAGCCGATGTGGGACACCAACGTGAACGAGAGCATCCGTTTGATCTCGACCTGCGCCACCGCACCGAGGATGCCGATGATCATCGTCAGCAGCGCGGCCCAGATCAACAAGTCGGTGAGCGGATTCTGCGGGAACAGCAGGGTTTGGGTGCGCATGATGCCGTACACGCCGACCTTGGTGAGCAGACCCGCGAAGACCGCGGTGACAGGGGCCGGCGCGGTCGGGTACGAGTCGGGCAGCCACGCAGACATCGGGAACACGGCCGCCTTGATGCCGAACACCACCAACAGCAGGAACTGCAGGGGTTGCTGGACGTCCGGGGGCAGGTCGGCGAGCCGGATCGAAAGCTGGGCGAGGTTGACGGTGCCGGTGGCGCCGTAGATGGCGGCAATGGCGACCAGGAACAGCGAGGACGAGATGAGGCTCACCACGACGTACGTCGAACCGGCCATGACGCGCGCACTCGTCCCGCCCAGCGTCAGCAACACGTAACTGGCGAACAGGAAGATCTCGAAGCCGACGAACATGTTGAACAGGTCGCCGGCCAGGAACGCGTTCGAAACGCCTGCCACCAACAACAAGAACGTGGGGTGGAAAATCGAAACGGGAGCCTCGCGCCGGGTCTCGTTCGTGTCCATCCCGAAGGAGAAGATGAACACGCAAAGCGCGGCGATGGACGACATGAGCAGCATCAGGGCGGACAACCGGTCAGCCACGAGGACGATGCCCAGGGTGCGCGGCCAGTCGCCCACCCACAGCACCTGCACGCCCTGCTGGTCGGTGATGAAGACCAAAGCGGTGGCCACGCTCACGACGGCGACGAGGGATCCGATCGAAACGATGCGCTGTAGCCGGGGTCGCCGCGCCAACACCAGCGTGACAGCGGCACCGAACACGCACAGCAGCACTGGCACGGGGAGGAGATTGTTCATTCGCTCACAACGTCCTCTCCGGTGTCGGAGAACAGGATCTCCTCGAACGAATCGGACTGGGCGTCATACCTGGCCAGCAAGCGGATGCGGGCGTCCTCGACGTCGTCCACCACCTCGTCGTGCCCGTCGATCTGGAAACTGCGGTAGGCGAGCGTCACCACGTACGCCGAAACGCCGAGCGTGATCACGATCGCAGTCAGCACCATCGCCTGCGGCAGGGGGTCGCTCATCTGCCCCTCGGGGGTCACGCCGATGATGGGGGGCCCTCCCGCGGGCCCGCCGGCCACCAGGAACAGGATGTTGACGCCGTTGCTGACGAGCAGGATTCCGATGAGGATGCGGCTCAGGCTGCGTTCTAGGATCAGGTAGATCCCGGCCGCGACGAGGGCGCCGGCGACGACGGCGAGGACGAGGTTCGGAGTCACCGGCGGACCCCCCTGTTCGCGCCCGGCAAAGCGCGGGTCGACTCCGGTTCGGGGACGGGAGCGGCCTCGGACTCTTCATGCTGGTCGATACCTGACCCGAGACTGCGCACGAGGTCCAGGAGGACGCCGACCACGACCAGGTACACGCCGATGTCGAAGACCGTGGACGACACGATGTGGACGTCTCCCAGGAGCGTGAAGGTGCCAAACGGTGTCGACAGCGACTCCAATCCAGGGATCGTGATGTAGGCGTCGTAGCTCTGCAGGATCTTGCCTCCGAACAGCACCGGCGTGACCGCCGTCGCGACCACCACCGCGAGCCCGGCTCCGAGCAAGCGCCCGGCGTCGAACGGTGCGGCCTCGTTCAACTCCTCCTGCCCGGCAGCCAGGTACCGGAACACAAGGGCCATCCCGGCAACCAGTCCGCCGGCGAAACCACCCCCCGGATAGTTGTGCCCGGCGAACAGCAGGTACACCGAGACGAGCATCGCTACGGAGAACAGGACCCGGGTGCTGACCTCGAAGATGAGCGAGCGGGATTCCCGGCTCATCGACTGCGCACCCAGCAGCCACCCGCCCTTGCGCAGGACTCCGCTGTCGACACGCCTGATGCTGCTGGCCCGGGTGCGCAGGAAGATCAGGGAGGCAACGCCCGTAGCCGCGACGACCAGCACGGAAATCTCGCCCAGAGTGTCCCAGGCGCGGGTATCGACAAGGAGGACGTTGACGATGTTCCGCCCGTACCCGAAGTCGTAGGCAGCTTCGTAGTAGCCCGCTGATACGGGCTCGGCGATGCGCGCGCCGCTCGCCAGCAGCACCAAACCGGCCACCACCGCCCCCGCCGGGATCGCGATCACCAGCCGCCACCAGCGAGACGATTGCAGGGGCCGCTCGGTGAAGTACTTCGGCAACTTGCGCACGACGAGCAGGAAAACGATGAGCGTCACCGTCTCGACCAGCACCTGTGTGAGCGCCAGGTCGACTCCCCCGTGCAAGAGGAACAGCAGGGCGGTGCCGTAGCCGGTGACGCCCACGAGCAGGATGGCGCGGATGCGGCCGCGCGAGGTGGCCGTGAGCGCCGCCGCTGCGATGACCACGGCGCCGATGACGATCTGGCCTGCGTTGTCGGCAAGCATCACCGCAGGCCAACTGGTTGCGAACAGCAACGACCCGCCGACGAGAACGACCAGCGTGGCCAGAATCGTCCCCGCGTAGACGGCCAACGAGCCGCGCTGCATGCGGGCCGTCACCTCGACGGCCAACCGGTCGATCAAGCGCATCAACTTCTGGTAGACGGCGTCGGCTCCCATCAGGAACGGGAACGACTCCTGTGCCGCCGCGATCTTGTCGCGCTGCCAGAACAGAACGCAGCCGAGGGTGACGGCCGTCACCGACAGGGCGAGCGGGACCGTCAAGCCGTGCCACAGCGCGAGCCCGTGGCTGGCCTTGCCTGCCGTGAACGTCTCGGCGTACGGGGTGAGCGCCGACGTGATCTGGGGGCCGAGGAAACCCCCGGCAAGGCTCAACGCCGCAAGGACGACCGGCGCGACGGCGAATCCGAATGAGACAGTGTGCACCTCGGTCGGTTCTACCCCGGGCTTGACGGCGAAGGCGCCCCACAGGAACCGCAACGTGTACGCGACGGTCAACATCGAGCCCAGCACCACGGCGCCGACGAGCAGTACGGCCACCACTGGTGTAGCCCCTGTGCCCCCACCGTCGAGCACCAGGTATTCCAACGATTCGAAGGCGGCTTCCTTGGTGAGGAATCCGAACAGAGGCGGCACGCCCGCCATCGACGCCCCCGCCACGATCGCGGCCAGCGCCACCACCGGCATCTGGCGCCCGACACCCGACAATTCACGCAAGTCGCGGGTGCCCGTGCTGTGGTCGACTATTCCGACGACGAGGAAGAGGGATGCCTTGAACAATGCGTGCGAGATGACCAGCGCCAGCCCCGCCAGAGCGGTGGCCTGGGTGCCGAGCCCGGTCAGCAGCACCATAAAGCCGAGTTGGCTCACGGTTCCGTAGGCCAGGACGAGTTTGAGGTCCGTCTGCCGTAATGAGCGCCACCCGCCCAGGATCATCGTGAGGCTGCCCAGGACGCCTACCAGGATCCGCCAGATGTCGAACTCGGCGAACATGGGCGCGACCACCAGGATCAGGTAGATGCCGGCCTTCACCATCGCGGCCGCGTGGAGGTAGGCCGAAATCGGTGTGGGCGCGGCCATCGCACCCGGCAGCCAGAAGTGGAAAGGCACCTGCGCCGATTTCGTGAGCGCCCCGATGAGGATCAGCACGGCCGCGGCGACGACGGCCCCACCAGTGGGTGGGCTTGCGACGATCTCCGACAGCAGGAAAGTGGACGCCTCGAAACCGAGGGACAGGATGCCGACCAGCATCGCCAAGCCGCCGGCGGTTGTGACGATCAAGGCTGTGGTTGCGGCCGCCCGATTGGCGCGGCGGGTGTTGTCATGCCCGATGAGCAGGTAGGAGAACACGGTGGTGAGTTCCCAGCACACGTACATCAGGATCAGATCATCGGCCGTGACAAGCCCCAGCATTGCCCCGGCGAAAGCGGTCAGGATCGCGGCTGACCGGGGGCGCATGGGCCCGCCGTCGAAGTACGAGCGGCAATAGAACAGCACCATTGCCCCGATGCCGGTGACGATCAGGCCGAGAACCCACTGCACGAGCCCCAGTCGCAGAGCGAGGGACACACCGAGGTGGTCGATCCAGACGAAGGTCTCGGTGACATACCCGCCGCTGAGCACCACCGGACCCTGCGCGATCAGCCATCCGCAGGCGATCGCGGGGACGATTGCCAGCACATAGAACGACCTGTGCCCGAGCAGCCTGCAGAGCAGCGGCGTGAGCGCTGCTACCACGAAGTGAGCTGTTATCAGGATCAGCAACTGGGCGCCCTTCGGCCATCGAGGTCAACTGGACGCGACCGCAGCCGCGACTGGCGTCAGCTTACCGAGCATCCACCGAAGGGGGGACTGTCGGCCGACCTTCTGTTGCGGAACCCACTGCCCCGGGGGCGCTGCTGCGAGCCAGGCCGAAGCGTCCGGCCTGCCAATAGAGCAGGGCTGACCCGGCCACCACCACCGCCATGTCGACCAGCAGCAGGGGGCTGCCAACGCCGGACTGCCTGTTGAACATCTCCGTGACGTCGGTGAACGGCAGGATCGACTCGGCCAGCATGTTGTTGACCACATGAATCACCACTGCCGCCTCCAGCCCGCCAGTGCGCCAGACCAGGATGCTGGCGCAGACCCCGAACAGGAAGTAGAACGCGTTCAACCACGGGTCACCCGCGCCGTGCAGCCCCATGAACGCCCCCGCCGAGACGAGGGTGGCGACCACCAGTGCGGCCCGGGCGTTGGGGATCCACGCGCCCACTGCCCGCGTCACCAGACCGCGCAACAGAAACTCCTCGCCCGCAGCCTGGAACGGGGTGGTCAGCAGGATCACGACGATCAGGAAGACGGTGCTCTCGTTCGGCGCGAGGGTCGGCAGAATGCCGGACATCCAGAACTGGAGACCCGTATACACCAGCCAGAGCGGGACGATGAACACCAGGCACCGTGCTGCCCACCGCCATCGGAATCCGCCGGCGACGGAGACCAGCCATTTGGGCGGCTGCCCCGTGAACAGCCAGCCCGCGAACAGGCAGATGGGTATGAGCAGAGCCAAAATCACGTTGTTGATCGCGAACAGCAAGGGGGTCGTGCCGTCCGCTGTCGGCGCGCTCCCGGTGATGGCAATCTCGAGCCCCAGCCAGGACACGACACCGATGAGCAGCGCCAGGCCCCACACCAACAAGGCGAGGACCACAGCCAACAGGGGCTTCCACCACGCGTACCGCTCGGTGCGCCAGAACTGGTGGTATTCGGTCTCGACAGTGGGCAGTGCTGCCGGCACTCGGGGGACGATCGGCTGCCATGAAGTAGCAGCCAGTGGCCGCGACGGCGTGGCCGGGCTGGACGGATCGCCTTGGACGTCGGTCATGCGCTGTCTTCGAGGTCGGGGAACCAGAGGCTGATCTCGCGGGCGGCCGACTCGGGCGAATCGGAGGCGTGGACGATGTTCTCGGTGCCGGACAACGAGAAATCCCCCCGCACCGACCCGGGCAACGCCGCGACGCCGTCGGTCGCCCCGTGCAGCGTGCGGACCGCTTCGATCGCGCCGGCGCCGGCGAGGACCAGTGCGACGAGTGGGCCGGACGTCACGTAGGCGCGCAGCGTCGGGTAGAAGGGGCGCGCGACGTGCTCGAAGTAATGCCGGTCGGACATCTCGGCGTCGATCCGGCGCATCACCAACGCCTCGATGGTGAGACCCTTGTCTTCGTATCTGGCCAGCACCCGCCCGATCAGCCCTCGCCGCACCCCGTCGGGCTTGACGAGCACCAGAGTCCGTTCCCACTCCCTCATGAGCCGAACTCTACAGAGCCCCTCAGACAGCTTTCGTTGACCGGACGGTCAGGCTGCTTGGTCGGCGGTCTCGATCCTCTTTCCGAGCACGAACGAGATGATCCAGACGAGGGCCAGGATCCCGCCGACGACGAAGAGCATGGGAGTCGCGAAGCCGCCGACCACGATGGCGACCTGCGTGAGCCACGCCAGCGGGTACCCGACTGGCCTGCGCAGAGTCAGCGCCGCGACGACCGCAAGCAGCACTCCGCCCACGCCGAGACCGATTGCGAGCCCTGCCGCCATTCCGGACACCTGGATCATGCCCGGTACGGCCAACGCGAAGCAGACGGCCTCGAACACCAGCACCGACACCAGTGCCTTGGACATCGGGTTTCTGGGACTGAGCCGCATCAGCCCTCCTTCACCAGAAGCGTGCGCGCCTGGCCGGCCGCGATCACCGAGCCGACGATGAGCACGCCCGCTGCGGGACCGGCCGCGTCGGCCAGGTCGATGGCATCGGTGATGGCCTGGCTCATGGTGGGGGCCAGGCGCACGCGGTTGTTCCCGAGCACGCCGGTGGCCAGTTCGGCCAGTTCGGCCGGGGTGTAGGCGCGGTCGGTGCCGGCGATGCCCGTCACGACCACCGAGTTGACTTCGGGTTCGAGCAGGGCCAGGACGGCGTCGACGTCCTTGTCGCGCATCATGGCGAGGATCGCGATGAGAGGGGTGAAGGCGAAGGCCTCCGCGAGCCCGGACAATGTCGCGGCGACTCCGTGCGGGTTATGGGCGGTGTCGAGGACGACGGGCGGTGATGTCCGGACGAGTTCGAGCCGGGCTGGGGCGACGACGTCGCCGAGCCCAGCCGCGATCACCTCCGGGCTCAGCGCCCGGTTGCCGAGGAAGGTCTCGACGGCCGCCACGGCCAAGGCCGCATTGGCTGCCATGTGGGCTCCGTGGAGTGGCAGGAACAGGTCGCCGACCGGTCCCTCGGCGCCCAATACTCTGATGACCTGGCCGCCCACGGCGGGCGTCCTCTCCAGCAGTCCGAAATCGATCCCGTCCCGCTGAACCGGGGCTCCGACCTCGGCGGCCCGCTGGACCAGAACGGCAGCCGCCTCGGGCACCTGCCCGGCGAGGACGGCGTGGGAACCCGGTTTGATGATGCCGGCCTTCTCGGCTGCCACGGCCGCGATGGTGTCACCGAGGATGTGCTGGTGGTCGAGATCGATCGGGCAGACGACCGCGACCTCGGCGGAAGCTACGTTGGTGGCGTCCCACGTGCCGCCCAGCCCGACCTCGAGAATCGCGACGTCCACGGGGGCGTCCGCGAAAGCGGCGAAAGCGAGGCCGGTCATGACCTCGAAGAACGTGAGCCGGACCCCATCGATGAGCCGCTCGTCCACGAGTTCGACCAGCGGGGCCACCGAGTGCCACATGTCCGCGAACCGGTCGCGGGTGATGGGTACGCCGTCGATGCAGATGCGCTCGGTGAGATCGCTCAGATGAGGCGACGTGAACCGTCCGGTACGAAGCCCGGCCGCCCTCAGCAACGCGTCGATCATGATGGCGGTGCTGCCCTTGCCGTTGGTGCCGGCGATCTGAATCACGGGAGCGGCCTCGTGCGGGGCACCCAGTAGGTCGACCAGCGCCTGCACCCTGCTGAGGGTGGGAGCGACCCGGTGCTCGGGCCACCTTGCCTGGAGTTGGCCGACGACCTGCTCATGGAACCCGTTCATCCTGAACAGCCTAGCCCCAGCCACGGGCTGCGCCGATGTATACTCGCGATGTGATTGAAGCAGCAACCAAGTCGTGGCGCGATTGGGTCGGCCTCGCCGCGCGCTTGGTGCTCGGCGGCGTCCTGCTGGCCGCCGGCGTCCTGAAAGTGGGCTCCCTTGAGAGTTCCGCGCTATCGGTGCGCGCGTACCAAATCCTGCCGTGGGATCTGACCGGTCCGGTCGGGTACGCGCTCCCGCTCATCGAGATCGTTCTGGGGCTGCTGCTGATTGCGGGACTCTTCACCAGGTGGGCCGCACTCGCCGGGTCCCTCCTCATGCTGGCCTTCATCATCGCGATCGCGAGCGTCTGGGCACGCGGGATCTCGATCGACTGCGGCTGCTTCGGAACGGGCGGTGAGATCGACGCCAGCAAGACGCAGTACCCGCTGGAGATCCTGCGGGACCTGGGGCTTCTCGCGCTCGGGGTGTGGCTGACGATCCGGCCGCGGTCCCGGTTCTCACTCGACGGCCAGTTGGCGGCGGCCACGTCCGTGCCGGAGACAGACGACGACTCCGCCGAGGCGCACGCCTCAGACCGCACCACCTGACGGGAGACGACTCACATGGCAAAGCAAGGCACTCCTCAACCGACCGGTGCCAACCGCCGGGCACAGTTGAAGGCCCAGCAGGAGGCGGCAGCCAAGACCAAGCGGCTGAACAGGATCATCATCGGCGTCGTCAGCGTGCTGGCCGTGGCACTGGTCGCGGTGTTCGTGGTCGTGCTGGTCATGCAGTTCTCCAACAGTTCGTCGGCGGGCAACGCCGTGCCGCCGAACGCGACCCAGGACCGCAACGGCATCGCGGCCTACAAGGACAAGGCCAAATCCGGAGCGCCGAAGGTGGAGGTCTTCTTCGACTACCAGTGCGGCGGCTGCGCCTCGTTCGAGATCGCTTTCGGTGCCGAACTCACCAAACTCGCGCGGGCCGGCGACATCGAACTCGTCTACCGGCCGATGGTGTTCCTCGACGCCAATCACGGCAATGACGCCTCCAAGCGGACTGCCACCGCGGCGGCGTGCGCCGATTTCCGGGGCAAGTTCAACGAGTACCACACGGCGCTGTTCCCACTGCAGCAGACCGGCTACCCCGACGACTTGTTGGAGAACACGATCCCCCAGCAAGTCGGAATAACCGGCCAGGATCTCACTGAGTTCCAGAAGTGCTACCGCGAACGCCAGACCCTCAACTTCGTCAAGGGAACCGACGAGCAGGCCAGCCGCGCGGGGGTCCAGAGCACACCGACCGTCTGGGTGAACGGCAAGCAGATGAACATGGAACTGCTCGACGCCAACAATGCGGCCGGAATCAAGGCGATCATCGACTCCACCGCCGCCGCGGCCCGGTAGCCGCGAGCGCGCGTTCGGGGACTCCCCCGGCGGGCCATCTGGGGCGTCCGAATTGCTGCCGCCCGCCATCCGGGGGAGGATGACTTGGTGAAGCGGTTAGTATCGGTCGTCGCGATCCTCGTCCTGTCAGCCCTTTCGGCCACGGCCTGTGCAAGCTTGCCGCAGCCGTCCGGGTCACTGAGCCCAAGCGCGACCGCCGCCCCCAGCACCGCCGCCCCCAGCACCGCCGCCCCCAGCACCGCCGCCCCCACCACCTCAGGCCCCAGCACCACCGCAGGCCCCACTCCGGGTCAGGCAATCATCCCGCCGAACGCCACGGCCGACGGCACCGGAATAGCGCCCTTCAAGCAGCAGGTGAAGAGCGGTGCGCCTCTGGTCGAACTGTTCTTTGACTACCAGTGCCCCGCGTGCGGCGGGTTCGAGCGGACATTCGGGAGCGAGTTGAGCCGCCTGGCCCAGTCCGGCGACATTGCGCTCGTCTACCGTCCCATGGTCTTCCTCGACGTGAACTACGAGAACGACGCGTCCACCCGTGCGGCCGTGGCTGCCACTTGCGCGGACGTGCCCGGCAAGTTCGACGCGTACCACAAAACGCTGTTCGCGCTCATCCAGTACGGCTACACGGACGCGGTTCTCACCACGACGATCCCAGGACGCATCGGCCTCACGGGTGAAGACCTGGAGTCTTTCCAGGAGTGCTACGCCGGGCGCCGGACTTTGGGGTTCGTGCGAGCCGCCGACCAGTTGGCGATCGGTGCTGGTGTTCAGTCGACTCCGACGATCCGGGCGGACGGGAAGACCGTCGATCTAGGCATCCTTGACGCCAACGATCCCTCGAGCCTGTGGCGCGCGATCGAGGCGGCACGCTGAACGCGCTCCCAACGACACCCTCCAAGCTGGACACACAGGGCACGCAGGAGCAGTCTGTGCGGACGGCGTCACTTACTTCTCTGCGTCCAACTTAGGATTCCCACCATGACCTCGTCCACGGAAGCCACCGCACTCTCCCCCGCCGTCCCCGCATCCCCGGTGCTGGAAGGGCTCGAAGAGAAGTGGGCCGCACTCTGGGAGGAGCGCGGGGTTTACAGTTTCAGGCGTCCCGCCTCGCGTGACCAGGTGTTCAGCATCGACACCCCGCCGCCGACTGTCTCCGGTTCCCTGCACGTCGGGCACGTCTTCAGCTACACCCACACCGACGTGATCGCGCGCTATCAACGCATGCGGGGCAAGGAAGTCTTCTACCCCATGGGCTGGGACGACAACGGCCTGCCCACCGAACGGCGCGTCCAGAACTACTACGGCGTCCGGGGCGACCCTTCGATCCCCTACGACCCGGACTTCGTGCCTCCAGCCAAACCCGACCCGAAGCGCCAGGTCTCGATCAGCCGCCGCAACTTCATCGAGTTGTGCCATCAACTGACGCAGTTGGACGAGAAGATCTTCGAGAGTCTGTGGCGCAGCGTCGGGTTGTCGGTCGATTGGACGCTGCTGTACGAGACCATCTCCGAGCGCTCCCAACGCGTCGCGCAACGCGCCTTCCTGCGGAACTACGCGCGCGGCGAGGCCTACCTGTCCGAGGCACCCACCATGTGGGACGTCACGTTCCAGACTGCGGTCGCGCAGGCGGAACTCGAGGCGCGCGAATACCCGGGTCACTATTACCGCGTCGCCTTCGCAGGCACGGACGGCCCAGTTCACATCGAGACGACCCGACCCGAACTCATCGTCTCGGTCTGCGCCCTCATCGCTCACCCCTCGGACGAGCGTTACCAGCACCTGTTCGGGACGACTGTGAAGTCACCCGTGTTCGGAGTCGAGATCCCGGTGCTCGCCCACCGCGCTGCCGAGCCCGACAAAGGCGCCGGCATCGCGATGTGCTGCACGTTCGGCGACCTGACGGACGTGCAGTGGTGGCGCGAACTGCAACTGCCGACGCGCACGGTGATCACGCGGGACGGGCGCATCGCCGGCGACACTCCCGATTGGATCGACAACGAACAGGCCTTCCAGCGCCTTGCCGGCAAGACCGCGTTCTCGGCCCGGGCGGAGATGGTCGAGATGCTGCGCGACAGCGGCGACCTAGACGGAGAACCGAAGCCCACCCAGCGCATGGCCAACTTCTACGAGAAGGGGGACAAGCCGCTTGAGATCGTGTCCACACGCCAGTGGTACATAACCAACGGCGGCAGGGATGACGATCTGAAGGCGGCACTGCTCGCACGCGGGGAGCAACTCGACTTCGTCCCCGATCACATGCGGCACCGCTACCAGAACTGGGTCAACGGCCTCAACGGCGACTGGCTCATCTCACGTCAGCGCTTCTTCGGCGTCCCATTCCCAGCGTGGTACCGACTTGACGAGTCCGGAGAACCTGACCACGACAATCCGCTCATCCCGGACGAGGCCGACCTCCCGATCGATCCCCAGAGCCACGTGCCCGCCGGGTTCACCGAGGCGCAGCGCGGGCAGCCGGGCGGCTTCATCGGCGATCCCGACGTCATGGACACGTGGGCCACTTCGTCCCTCACCCCGCACATCGCATGCGGTTGGGATTCGGATCCGGAACTGTTCGAACTGACCTTCCCGATGGACATCGCACCGCAGGCGCACGACATCATCCGCACCTGGCTGTTCAGCCGCATGGTCCGGTCGCACTTCGAGAACAAGTGCCTGCCCTGGCGGCGGGCGACGATTTCCGGGTTCGTGACCGACCCTGACCGCAAGAAGATGAGCAAGTCCAAGGGCAATGTGGTGGTTCCGACCGAGATCGTGGAACGCTTCGGGGCGGACGCCGTCAGATGGCGCGCGGCCATGGCCCGGCCCGGCACCGACTCCCCGTTCGACGAAGCCCAGATGAAGGTCGGGCGGCGGCTGGCGATGAAGATCCTGAACGCGAGCCGCTTCGTCCTGCTCGCGACGGGGATGGACTTCGGGGGCGAGATCAGCAACCCCGCCGACCTGGCACTGTTGGCCGGTTTGCGGCAGGCAGTCGAGGCGACCACCGCCGCGCTCGACGAGTACGACTACACGACCGCGCTCGAGACTGCCGAGCGGTTCTTCTGGCAGTTCTGCGACGACTACGTCGAACTCGTCAAAGAACGCGCCTACGGTGGGCAGGGCGATGAGGCCGCCGCGTCCGCGCGAGCGACGCTCCGCCTGGCACTGGACGTGCAACTGCGACTCCTCGCACCGTTCCTCCCGTTCGTCACCGAGGAGGTGTGGTCGTGGTTCCGCAGCGGTTCGATTCACCGGGCCTTGTGGCCTACACCCGATGAGCTCGCACACATGGGCGATCCCGCCCTGTTGGAGGACGTCGCGGTCGCCTTGGGTGCGCTGCGCGGCGCCAAGTCGGTGGCCAAGGTCTCCATGAAGACGGAGGTGACGCTCGCGGAGTTCAGCGGGCCAGCCGATGTGCTGGCGCGACTGCAGGCAATCGCGCCCGACCTGGCATCGGTCGGTCACATCAGCGGCGACATCAAGTGGACCGCCGTTGACGCACCCTTGGAGGCAACCATCGAACTCGCGCAGATGGGAGACAGCAATGCGTAAGGTCACTGCTCTTGTTTTCGCCGGCCTGCTGGTTCTTGGCGTGAGCGCTTGCACGAATCCCCGTGACGACTCCGGAAAGGTCACACAGTCCGCGTCCGCGCACGCCCTGTCGATCAAGGTCGGCGACTGCGTCGGTTCCCTAGCCGGCGATCAGATCGAGGACGTGCAACTCATCCCATGTGGCGATGCTCACTACTGGGAGGCCTATTCCGCTCGCGATCTTCCCGCCGGTGACTTCCCGGGGGAAACCGAGATCGGCAAGGTTGCCGCGCAGTTCTGCGGAGACGAGTTCACCAAGTTCGTCGGCGTCACCGAGGAGGACTCGCAGTACACCTGGACTTTCCTGTCCCCCAGCAGCGGCTCATGGAACGACGGGGATCGGGAAATCATGTGCATTGCCGGGCTCGAAGACGGTGGCGTCAGAGGCTCGCTCAAGAACGTCAACAAGTAGCGGCGAGGACCCACGGACGTTGCGCGAGGTTCCGCAGCGTTCGTGCGCGCGTTTTGCCCCCTCCCCCCGACCGCCGCTTGCCCCCTCCCCCCGACCGCCGCTTGCCCCCTCCCCCCGACCGCCGCTTGCCCCCTCACCCCAACCACGGCTCGCCCCCTCACCCCAACCACGGCTCGCACCCTCCCCCCGACCGCCGCTTGCCCCTCACCCCAACCACGGCTCGCACCCTCACCCCGACCGCCGATGCCTTTCTCGTCACCGGGACCAGATCGCGGGCGCACCGAGTCATCTCTACGTCGCCTCACCTGCGCTACGGCATTGATCCGCTGAGCGGATCAATGCCGTAGCGGTGGGGTTGGTACCGTCTGGGAACCCGGCTGTTGACCGTCGGCGCCTTCAATGAACCCGGACGTCTCGTGTCGGCGCCTTCAATGAACCCGGACGTCGACTGTCGGCGCCAGCGGGCGCCACCTGAAGCCGTCAACCTGTCCGCGCCATACGGGAACCCTGAAGCCGTCAACCTGTCCGCGCCATACGGGAACCCTGACGCCGTCAACCTTTCGGCACCGGCGGGCGCCCCCGACGCCGTCCACCCTGCGGGCGACGGCGGAATCCTGGGCCGCAGCGACGGGCCGTCGCGGTGGCCTCGTTTTCGGCCGTCACAGACACGCTCCGACTTCCCACAGCCGTTCGGGTGCCCGTATTGTGCCAAGCACCCGCATGCCACAGTTTGGGAGAGCCGATGAAAGCCCAGCACCTATTCGTCGCCGCTGTCGTTGGTCTCGTCCTGGCCGGGTGCGGCTCTCCGCCCATCTCGACGTCCCCGACGGGATCCGCAGAAGCCTCGGGCTCCCCTAGTTGGTCAGTGACCCCGAGCGAATCGGGCAGTCCGAGCCCGACCGATTCGATCTCGCCGTCGGTGTCACCGAGCGTGACCGAGACGTCACCGAGCGTGACGGAAACGTCACCGAGCGTGACCGCGACGTCACCCGACACCACCTCGACCAGCGTGACCCCGCCCAGTTCTACTCCGGCGCAGACAGTCACCCAGACCCAAACCCAGACGCAGACCCCGCCCCCGAGGCCCCCGCAGGCGCCAGTGGTGGTTGTGCAGTCCAACGCTGCGGTGGCGGTGACCTGCACGGGAGCCGAACTCATTGTCCAGGCAACTTCGTCTGTCATCACCGCGGCAGGAACGTGTGTGAACGTCATCGTGATCGGCAGCCAGAACCGGATCGAGGTGACGAACGCCGAGGGAGAGATCAAGTTCTACGGGAACAACAATCAACTGATCTACTCAGGCGAGGCGACCGTCATCGACAAGGGCACCGGCAACACGACCACCCGCAGGTGAGCCGCTCGGCAGATCGCAATGTGTCCCCCGCACGGGCACGGATACGAGTCACCAAATCGGTCTCGACCACTCCAGCCCGGACTGGCCGTGACCAATTTGGTGACTGAGATTCGCCTGACGGACCTCTACCAAGTGACCGGGCCGGGCCGAATACCGCATCGAGATTCTCAGGTCACCCCGACCTACCCGCACTGCTCTGCCAAGTTGGTGGGCTAACGAGCCGACGCGACAACAGCTTGGGCAGCCGTGTCAGGCGCTCTTCTCGCGCGCCGCTTCGAGTTCGGCGCGGGTGACGCAGGTAGGGGGTGAGCCCTCGAGAACAGATTCGGCTGTGACGACCACCTGGGCGACGTCATCGTCGCTCGGAACGTGGTACATCGTGTTGAGAAGCACTTCTTCCAGGATCGACCGCAGGCCCCGGGCACCGATACCCCGGGTGAGTGCGACCTCGGCGATCGCATCGATCGCTTCGGGTGTGAACTCGAGGTCGACGCCGTCTAGTTCGAACAGCTTGCGGAACTGCTTGACCAGCGCGTTGCGCGGTTCCACGAGAATGCGCCGCAGTGCCACCAGGTCGAGGGGAGCAACGGTGGAGATCATGGGGACTCGGCCGATGAACTCGGGGATCAGCCCGAACTTGTGCAGATCTTCGGGACGCACGTCGACGAACGGGTTTTCAGAGGCCGGTCGCCTGGTTTCTTGGCTGTTGTTGAACCCGAGCGGCCGTTTGCCCACCCTCGTGTTGATGATCTGCTCGAGGCCGGCGAAGGCACCGCCCACGATGAACAGGATGTTGGTGGTGTCGATCTGGATGAAGTCCTGGTGCGGGTGCTTGCGGCCTCCCTGTGGCGGGACCGATGCCGTGGTGCCCTCAAGGATCTTCAGCAGGGCCTGTTGGACTCCCTCGCCGGACACGTCGCGCGTGATCGAAGGGTTCTCGCTCTTGCGCGCCACCTTGTCGATCTCGTCGATGTAGATGATGCCGGTCTCGGCCTTCTTGACGTCGAAGTCGGCGGCCTGGATCAGCTTCAGCAGGATGTTCTCGACGTCCTCGCCGACGTACCCGGCCTCGGTCAGTGCGGTGGCATCGGCCATCGCGAAGGGCACATTGAGCATGCGGGCCATGGTCTGCGCCAGGTAGGTCTTGCCGCAGCCGGTGGGGCCGATGAGAAGGATGTTCGACTTGCCCAACTCGACGCCCTCATCGTCGGCGGCACGGCGTGCGGGGGTGGACGCCTGCGCCTGCACCCGCTTGTAGTGGTTGTAGACCGCCACAGCCAGAGCCTTTTTCGCGTCGGGCTGGCCGATCACGTAGGAGTCGAGGAAACCCACGATCTCTTGGGGTTTGGGAAGTTCGTCGAGCAGGCCGACATCGGAGCCCTCGGAGAACTCCTCTTCGATGATCTCGTTGCACAGGTCGATGCACTCATCACAGATGAAAACACCAGGGCCTGCGATGAGTTTCTTGACCTGCTTTTGGCTCTTTCCGCAGAACGAGCACTTCAGCAGATCACCGGTCTCACCGATTCGTGCCACCTCTTCCCCTTCCCGCCTGCGGCCACCCTAACCCTCCAGGACTACCCGCCGAACGAATTAGCCGCAGCAGGCCAGCGTGTCAGACCGGATCCTTCAGTGACGTCAAAATGTCGTCGATGATGCCGTACTCAACCGCCTGCTCGGCGGTCAGATACTTGTCACGCTCGATGTCCTTGCTGATCTCTTCAGCGGACTTGCCCGTGTCGGAGGCCAGCATGTGTTCCATCAGGTCGCGGATGCGCATGATCTCGCGGGCCTGAATCTCTAGATCACTCGACTGACCGTACCCGCCCTCGGTAGCAGGTTGGTGGATCAGGATGCGGCTGTTCGGCAGCGCGAGCCGCTTACCCTTGGTGCCCGCGGCCAGGATCACGGCAGCGGCGGAGGCCGCCTGCCCCAGGCAGACTGTCTGGATGTCGGGCTTGATGTAGCGCATCGTGTCGTAGATCGCCGTGAGCGCCGTGAAAGACCCGCCAGGCGAGTTGATGTAGATGCTGATCTGACGCTCCGGATCCATCGACTGCAGGCAAAGCAACTGGGCCATGACCGCATTGGCGATGTCGTCGGAGATCGGGGTGCCGAGGAAGATGATCCGATCCTCGAACAGCTTCGTGTACGGGTCGACGCGGCGGACGCCGTATGAAGTGCGCTCCTCCCACTGCGGGATGTAGTAATCCATCGTGGGAGCGGCCGGTGCGAGACCGCCCGGCATCTGCGGCATGTGGAATGTGCTCACTTGTTCGGCCCCTCCGTCTTGATCTGCGATGCGCGCTCGTACACGTGGTCGATGAACCCGTACTCCAGGGCCTCTTCGGCGGTGAACCAGCGGTCGCGATCGGAATCGGCCTCGATCTGCTCGATCGTCTGGCCTGTGTGCTCAGCGATCAGGCGCGACATCGTCCGCTTGATGTGCAACGACTGCTCCGCCTGGATGCGGATGTCGGACGCTGTGCCCCCAAGCCCACCGGACGGCTGGTGCATCATGATGCGACTGTGCGGCAACGCGAACCGCTTGCCCTTGGTGCCGGCGCTCAGCAGGAACTGCCCCATGGACGCCGCCAGCCCCATCGCCACTGTGGCCACGTCGTTGGAGATCCACTGCATGGTGTCGAAGATCGCCATGCCCGAATCGACCGCGCCGCCGGGGGAGTTGATGTAAAGGAAGATGTCTTTGTACGGATCTTCGGCGTTCAGCAGCAGCATCTGCGCACAGATCGCGTTCGCGTTCTCGTCACGGACCTCGGAACCGAGGAAGATGATGCGGTTCTGGAGCAGCGACTGGTACACGTTGTCGCTCATGCTGGCCCCTCCCGCGCCCGACTGCGCGTGCGGCCGATTCAGAAAGTCATTCACGTCTTCGAACCTACCGGTCCCCACCGACAAATCGGAGCGATGCCCACGCCTGTTCGCTACCGGCGCACCACCGTGGAACGGCGGGTGGCCCCGGGAAAACCCAGGGCCACCACGTGTAAAACCTGCGAAGGTTGGCTACTCCGACTTCTCGTCCTCATCCTCACCGGAGTCGGCGGACTCGGGGCTGTCGGCGGACTCGGGGCTGTCGGCGGACTCGGGGCTGTCGGCGGACTCGGCAGACTGCTCGCCCTGGGTGTTCGCCGCACCCTGCTCGGTGGCCATACGAGCAGCCATCTGCGCAGCGGCGATCATTTCGGCGAACGGGTCATGAGTGTCGACCTCGGCGCCGTCGGTGTCCTTGATCGTTGCGGCGTCCACAATGATGTTGAGAGCCTTGTTGCGGCGGATCTCCCCCATCCATTCGGGCAGATGGTTGTGTTCCATCATGTGCTGCGCCTCGGCCTCTGGCGTCGAGTTGTTCTGAGCGGCCTTGCGAATCAGCAGTTCGGTGATCTCGTTCTGGTCCACCTGCAACTGCCGGTCGTCGGCTACGGCATCGAGCAGAATCTGTGCCTTGAGACCGGTTTCGGTTCGCGTCTCGAGGTCGGCCCAGAACTCGTCCTCGTCCTTGATCGCCTCGTTGGCCTGCTCCAGGTAGGTGGCAAGCGTCAGACCCGCCTGGCTGAGTTGGGTTGTGATCTGCTCCTTGCGGGCGGCGATCTCGTCGGCGAGCAACTTCTCTGGCACTTCGAAGTTCGCGAGTTCGACCGCGGCTTCGAGCACCTTGTCACGGGCCTCGGCCAACTGATCCATCGCTAGCATGCGGTCAAGACCGTCCCCCAAGTCGGTCCGCATCTCCTCGACGGTGTCGAATTCGCTGACCAGTTGCGCGAAGTCGTCGTCCACCTCGGGCAGCGTGACTTCCTGGACCTTCTGCACGGTCACCTCGATGTCGGCTTCCCGTCCCGCCTCGGGGCCACCGAGCAGTTTCGTGACGAACGTGGCCGACTCACCCGCGCTCAGGCCGATGACCGCCTCATCGAGACCGTCGACGAAACCCGGCTCGCCGATCACGTGCGAGACACCCTCGGCGCTGCCGTCCTCCACGGGCTCGCCGTCGCGGGTGGCCACGAGGTCGATCACGATGGTGTCGCCCTCCTGCGCCGCCCGATCGAGATCGGTGGTGGTGGCGAAGCGCTTACGCATGACCTCGATGCGCGCGTCGACCTGCTCGTCGACCGTGCCCTGCGGCTTGACCTCGACCGCAACCTGCGAGAAATCGGGGATCTCGAACTCGGGGCGGACCTCGACCTCCGCGGTGAACTCGACCAGGACGCCGTCCTCCAGTTTCGTGACCTCGATGTCGGGCTGCCCGAGGGGGGCCAGTTCATGCTCTGAGACGGCCTTGCCGTAGGCGTCCGGCAGTGCGGCGTTGATCGCGTCCTGCAGCACCATCCCGCGCCCGTACCGCTGGTCGATGATCGCGTCCGGGACCTTACCCTTGCGGAATCCCGGGATTGCCACCTGCTGGGCGATATCGCGGTACGCCTTGTTGAGGTGCGGCTTGAGTTCGCTGAACGGCAGGCCCACGGTGAGCTTGACCTTGGACGGGCTGAGGTGCTCGACAGTGCTGGACAAAGAAGGACTCCTGATCGATACGCGCGACCCGCTGGGTCGAAGACAGACTCGGCAATCCTAGCCACCGAGGTCGCCGGGGATGAAACTCGGCGCTGGCCCGGACGCTCGGCGAAGGCGCCGATGCGAGTCGGTGAGCGACCGGGTTAGCCCTCTGCGCTCGCCGCATCGTCCCCATCGTGCGCAGGTGCGGGAGGCTTGGCGGCATCCACCAAGGCGGCGTTCGCTCCCCCACCCAGCGTCGCCAGCATGCGGCGGACGTTGGCGAGTTGGGTGTTGATGCTGTCACGCCGCGCGGTGATCGCAGCCAGTTCGCGTTCTGTTTCGCGTCTCACACGGTCGGCCGTCGTGCGTGCCTGCTCGACCATCGTGTGTGCCTCCGACCGTGCCTGGCCCACGACTGCTTCGGCCTCGGCCTGAGACTGGAGCCGGATGGCCTCCACCTCCGCCTCCGCAGCGGCACGCTGTTCTTCCGCAGCCGCGAGCGCGACCGTCTGGGTCTGAATCTGCGCCTGGTATTCGGCCGCCGCCAGTTCGCGGCGCTCCGCCAGGGTGCGTTCGAAGTCGGCGGCCGCCTCGGCGGCGCGCGCCTGCTGCTGTTCGAAGTGCGCCTCGGCCTCACGACGCCGGGCGGACGCCTCGCGGTCGGCATGGTCGAGAATGTCGTCCGCCTGGAGCCGCGCGCTTTCGAGGATGCGGGTGAACTCGGAATCGGCCTGTGACGACAGGTCGGCGCTGTACTGGTCAGCGGCGGTCCGGGCCGCAGCGGCGGCCGCCTCGGTATCGCGCTCCAGTTGATCAGCAGCGGCGCGCGCCTGTGACGTCAGTTCGTCTGCCTCCTCCTGCGCCAGCGTGAGGATGGTGGTGACGCGGCCTCCCAGGTCGGCCAATGTCGGGGCCTCCGACTGCGCATCCTCGGCGGCGGCCGCCAACTGCTGGACGCGCACCTGCTCGGCTCCCAGATCGGACTCCAACTGGCTCACCCGCGCCTGCAGTTCGGTGACGGCCACGGTCGCCGCGGCGGCCTCCTGCCGGGACGCGTCCAGCGCCTCGCGCAGCCTGGACAGGTGAGCGTCGACCTCGGCGGGGTCATACCCGCCACGCCTCAGGGTCCGGAACCGTGGCTGTTCGGTCATTTCTCCCCATCCTTCTGGCTGTCACCCGGACCGACGGCGAGGGCCTCGACAACCCCCGAGAGTTGCCCGAGTTGATCTCGCCTTTCGGTTTGGGGTCCCTACTCACTTGATTGGAGCGGATGACGGGAATCGAACCCGCATGGCCAGCTTGGAAGGCTGGGGCTCTACCATTGAGCTACATCCGCATGCGCCGCGCACGACGGGCTCCAGTCTAGGGCATGCGCGGAGGTCGGTCAGCCCGCTTCGCGCCCCGCAGGGGGCTTGCCCCGGTGACGTGGGGGACGACGGCGTCCATGCACCGCTGGCGCTCGCCAAGGACGGCGGACCCTCATCCGCTGGCAATGCCTCCCTTTCAGCCCCAACCCAGCGCCCTGGTCACGGCGGCCGCGGCGGCTCCGATCACCACGACGAGGATGAAGGGCGCCCGGAGCGACAGGGCAATCGCAGCCGCGACGAGCGCGACGACGCGGGCATCCAGGACGACATGCCCGGACGCGGCGAACGTGTTGGTGACGACGAGTGCTGCGAGCAGCCCGACGGTCAGCGTGCCGGCAAGGTCGTTGACGCGGTCGCGGTCGAGGCGCTCGGTCGGCACGAAATACCCGCTCAGCTTGGTCAGGTACGCGACCGCAGAAGCCACGAGGATCGCGAGAGTGAGGTTCACGCCGACCCTCCCCCGTTGCCCCGCCGCCCGCGTACCAGTCCGATGACGAGCGCAACCGCGGCCGCGACCAGGATCGGAATGCCTGCCGGCAGATGTGGCATGACGACGAGGGTGACAACGCCGCACAGCACGGCGATGGCCTGCGGCTCGCGGGACTTGAGCCGTGGCCACAGCAGCCCGAGGAAGCCTGCGACCGCGGCCCCGTCGAGGCCGAGGCGAGCCGGGTCACCGGCGACGCTGCCGAACACCGCGCCGAGAAGGGTGCAGATGTTCCACAGGACGAAGACGCCGACGCCGGCGACCCAGAACCCACGGACGCGCTCTTCATGGTCAGGTTGGATGGCGCTTGTTCCCGCGGATTCGTCGATCGTGACGTGGGCGGCGACCGGCTTCCACCACCCGCGCGGGCGCAGCAGCGCGTTCATCTGGACGCCGTACACCGCATTTCGGACGCCGAGCAGGCTCGCGGCCGAGATCGCCGCGACGGGTGACCCGCCGGCCGCGATGACCCCGATGAATCCGAACTGCGACCCGCCGGTGAACATCAGCAGGCTCAGCAACTGCGTCTGGATCAGGTCGAGGCCCGCCACGACTGACAGCGCACCGAACGAGAGTCCGTATAGACCCGTCGCGACGGCGAAGGAAAGCCCCATGCGCGTCGCGGGGGTCAAGGACATGCCGTCAGCTTTTCACTGAGGAGCGCCTCGTCCCGCGGATTCCAGGACGCCGGCGATCGCCTTCAGCCCCTCTGCCAGGTCGGCGTCCGAAACGTGCCCGAACCCGAAGACCACGCCGCGGCGCGAACCGCCACCCGCCCAGTAGTCGCTGAGAGCGGATACCATCACGCCTTGCCCGGCAAGCCGCTCGATCACTTCGGACTCACCCAGGCCGTGTTCCACGACGGCGTGCAGCCCGCCGTCCATGGGAGAGACGCGGATGCCGGGCACGTCCCGCAAGGCACGCACGACCTGGGTGCGCCGGCGACTGTAGAGGTTGCGCATGCGTTGGACGTGTCGTGCGAGGGCGCCTGATGAGAGGTAGTGGGCGAGGGCGCGCTGGGTAACCAGGTTCACCGGCATGCCGAGCCGTGACCGGGCCGCCGTGACCGCGTCCACGAGCCTGGGGGGTAGGACCAGGTAGCCGGTGGCCAGCGCGGGCGTCAACGTCGTGGCGAAGGTGCCCAGTAGCGCGACGCAGCCGACGGTGTCCAGCCCGGTGAGGGCGGGCAGCGGTGCCGACGTGTAGCGCAACTGGGAGTCGTAGTCGTCCTCGACGATCGTCACCCCGCGCCCTGCCGCCCACTCCAACAACTGCTGCCGCCGGTCGATGGGCAGAGAACCGCCGAGCGGGTACTGGTGACTGGGGGTGACGATCACCAGATCGGGGGCGGCGTCCGGCAGGGTGGCGGTGACGAGCCCGTGGGCGTCCACGGGCAGTGGTCGCACCTCGATCCCCACCCCCTCGAGGACGCGCCGCAGCGAGGGATAGCCCGGATCCTCCACTCCGACGCTGCGCGCCCCCGTCGCTCTGAGCAGCAGCGAGAGCCCCTCCCGGCCACCGGCGGTGACGGCGATGTCCGCCGGGTCGCGGACGACGGCTCGCATCCGGCGCAGGTGATCGGCGATCGCGACCCGGAGCGGGGGCCACCCGAGCTGGGGCACGACGACGTCCACGGGCGCGTCCGCCGCACGACGCCAGGCCGCCCTCCACGCCGGGCCGACGACGCCGACCTGCATCGGTTGCCCCGGGCGCAGGTCGATGCCCGCGTGCGAGATCGTGGACGGCTGGACGGTGGTCACCGGCCGCGGTTGCGGATCCGGGTGCACCTCCCGCAATCGCGGGTTGGCGATCGTGGACCTTCCTGCCGCCCCGTCAAACCACCCCTCGGCCACCAGTTGGTCGTAGGCGGCGACGACGCTGCCGCGCGAGATCCCGAGATGGGACGCGAGCGCGCGCGTACTGGGCAACTCATCCCCGGGGGTGATCACGCCCTCGGCCAGGAGGGTCCGAAGTTGCGCCACCAGTTGCGTGGGCAACGTCGCGGCTGCGTCCCGGTCGATGCGCAGCGGCAAGGTGACTTCGCGCGCCGTCCTCATCGCGTGTCCCCGCGTTCCATCTGGATCCTTTCGCCACCTCCCAAATTACTGGTCCAACGATAGTTGTCTGATTCCGGACCCGAGAACGGTCCAGTAACCGAGGATCCTGAACTTGTGACTACAAACCAGACAACCGGAACGCAGCTGGTCAAGCGCGGACTGGCCGACATGCTGAAGGGCGGCGTCATCATGGACGTCGTCACCCCAGAGCAGGCACGCATCGCCGAGGACGCCGGCGCCGTGGCCGTCATGGCGCTCGAACGCGTCCCCGCCGACATCCGTGCCCAGGGCGGCGTCGCCCGGATGAGCGACCCCGATCTCATCGCCGGCATCATCGATGCCGTCAGCATCCCCGTAATGGCGAAGGCCCGCATCGGCCACTTCGTCGAGGCCCAGGTGCTGCAACACCTCGAAGTCGACTACATCGACGAGTCCGAGGTGCTGTCCCCCGCCGACTACGTCAACCACATCGACAAGTGGGCCTTCACCGTCCCGTTCGTGTGTGGCGCGACGAACCTCGGAGAAGCGCTCCGGCGCATCACCGAGGGCGCCGCGATGATCCGGTCCAAGGGCGAGGCCGGCACGGGCGACGTGTCAGAGGCCACCAAGCACATCCGGACGATCCGTCGCGAGATCGCCGTCCTCCACGCCACGTTCGCGTCCGACCCCGACGAGTTGTTCGTCGCCGCCAAGGAACTGCAAGCCCCCTACGATCTGGTGCGCGAGGTCGCCGAGACGGGCGAGTTGCCGGTGGTGCTGTTCGTTGCCGGCGGTGTCGCGACGCCCGCAGACGCGGCGATGATGATGCAACTGGGCGCGGACGGCGTCTTCGTCGGCTCCGGAATCTTCAAGTCCGGCAACCCGGCGGCGCGGGCGGCGGCGATCGTCAAGGCAACGGCCCAGTTCACCGATGCGGCCGTGATCGCCGAGGTCTCGCGCGGTCTGGGCGAGGCCATGGTCGGCATCAACGTCTCCGACCTGGCGGCCCCGCACCGCCTGGCCGAGCGCGGATGGTGACAATCGGCGTCCTGGCGCTGCAGGGCGGTGTCCGGGAGCACGCCGACATGCTGCTGCGGCTGGGAGCGTCCGTCACCTACCTGCGGCGTGCCGCGGATCTCGTCGGCCCTGACGGCGTGAGGGTGGACGCCGTAGTGCTGCCGGGCGGGGAATCGTCGACCATCGATCGCCTGCTGCGCACTTTCGGACTCTTCGAGCCGTTGCGGGACGCGATCGCGGGCGGACTGCCCACCCTCGGCACCTGCGCGGGCCTCGTACTGCTCGCGCGGACGGTGCTGGATCCCGCGCCCGGACAGCAGAGCCTCGGCGTCCTCGACGTGGACGTGCGCCGCAACGCCTTCGGCTCCCAGGTCAACTCGGCGGAGGTGACGCTGGACACCGTCTTGGGCCCGGCGAAGGTGGCGTTTATCCGTGCGCCCCGGGTCGACCGGGTCGGCACGCAGGTGCAGGTGCTCGCCCGGAGGGGCGATGCGGTGGTCGCGGTGCGTGAGGCCAACATCACCGGCATCTCGTCTCACCCGGAACTGACCGGGGAGACCCTCTTTCACGCCGACCTGCTCGCCACCGTGGCACGACTGGGACGGTAGGTGGACGCGATCGGTCAGGCGGCTGATCCCTTTCGTACTTCGCCCTCAGGGGATGCGCACGGCGTAATGTCACGTCCATGAGCGACACCGGTCATGAGGTGCGGGCGAACACGGCCCGCCACGCGTTCGTGAATCTCGGTCTCAGCCCCAGCGCCAACATGGTGGTGCAGGTCCAGTGCAATCACGCACACCACGTCGCCGCCGTCTACAAGACGGACGCCGGGCTCGTCTACCACTCAGTTCTGCACTCCAAGGCGCACGGTCGACGCGACTACGAGGACCAGGGGCACCACGCATCCAAACTGGGATCGGACTGGTTCGACCTTCTCGATCCGGGCGCCGATCCGGGCATCGGGGACGAGTTACCGGCAGGCTGCGAATGCGGTCCCCAGACACTGTCGCGGCAGTTACTCCTCGAGCAGGTGACCGCGGGACGCAAGCGCGTCACCATCGAGTAGCACCCGTTCCGGTTCCCCGAGAGCCGCGCTGGCCTGTACCCGCGGGTAGGATGCGGGCACCGAAATGGAGTCCGTCATGTCAAACCCCACAGCCGCGATCCTCATCATCGGCGACGAGATCCTCTCGGGCCGCACCCGCGACGAGAACGCGTATCACCTTGCCGTGGAACTGTCCAAGGTAGGGATAGACCTCAAGGAGATCCGGGTGGTGGCCGACGATCATGACGCCATCGGCGCCGCCCTGAACGCCCTGCGTGTCGCCTACGACCACGTCTTCACCTCTGGGGGTATCGGCCCCACCCACGACGACATCACTGCCGATGCCGTGGCGGCGGCCTTCGGTGTGGGGATCGGGATCCGCGACGACGCGCTCGCGGTGCTGCTCAAGATGTTCTCCCGCCGCAGCGTCGAGCCCAACGAGTCACAGTTGCGGATGGCACGGGTGCCCGCGGGGGCACGGCTCATCGAGAACGTGCTCACGGGGGCTCCGGGTTTCAGCGTGGAGAACGTGCACGTGATGGCCGGGGTGCCCAGCATCTTCCGGGAGATGGTGGCCGCGCTGCTGCCGGGATTGGCGCAGGGCACTCCCCGGGTGGTGCGCGAGGTGCGACTGGAGTTCGGCGAGGGCCGGATAGCGGGGCCGTTGGGTGCGCTCGCCGCGGACTACCCGGATCTGGCGATGGGCTCCTACCCGTTCGACGAAGAGGGTGTCCACGGCACGAACATCGTGATCAAGGGTCAGGACGCCGCCCGCGTGGACGCCGCCATCGCCCGCCTGCAGGCCGAACTCCCGGCGCACTGAACCTGGGGGTGGGGCCGGGCACCTACGCTGTCCCGTAGTGGAATCTTGCGGCGAGCACCACGATCTGGTCGTCCTCAACGGCATAGACAAGCCTGTGCTCCAGGGTGATCCTGCGGGACCAGACGTTGCTCGCCTGGTACTTCAGCGGCTCCGGTTTGCCCGTTCCGTCGAAGGGGGTGCGGAGGGTCTCCTTGAGCAGCGCACGCACCTTCTTGTAGGTGGTCCGGTCCTTGTCTGCCCAGTAGGTGAAGTCCTCCCAGCCGGTCGGCGTGAAGGCGAGGTTCATTCGCCGTCAGAGTCCAGGTCGGGTGATTCCAGCAGATTGCCAGAATGCCATTCCTCGATCGAACCCAGCAGTCGTCGTGCGTTGGCAGGAGTCGAGAAGAGGTGCCGGGTCGTCTGCCAGGCCTCGTAGTCGTCCTCAGAGATCAGCACCCCATTGCCGGCCTTGGAGGTGATTCGAATCACGTCGTGGTCAGCGTTTATCCGTCCCAGCAGTGGGAACAACTGCTTTCGCGCCTCGCTGGCGCTCATTGTCGTCATCTCGCACCTCTCCGTTCAGTACCAGAAATCGTACCATCAGGCTCAACGGGAACTCCGACCCCAGACCTGTTTGGGCCTCCCGGGGCCCTCGATCTCGTTGAGTGCATGTCGTCAACCAGGCTGCGCACGCTTCCCAGCAGCGAAGCCGGCTCGACTTCCAGATCCAGAGTGTGTGCGATGATCCGGACTCCGGCCCGCTGCACCACGTGCTCGCGGGCACGCTCGTTCCCCTTGGCGTACACCAGATGCCCCACGGGAAGCCCGAGCACGGTGCAGTAGGCGAGCATCTGATACAGGTCGGCCTGCGGGAATCCGCTCGGCTTTTCCGCCTTGTACTTGGCGTCCACCACCACCCGCGGCACGCCGGCGTCCGACCACACGAAGTCGGGACGCACGGGAACCGTCTCGGCCTCGTCCAGGTGGGTGCCGTACTGCAGTCTCGACCGGCCCCCGAACGGCTTGAACGCATCGCGCAACGCGACCGTCACGAAGTCCTCGAAGATCGTCGCCATGTTGAAGAGGTAGCCCGAAACAACGAGGTCACCCACCCGTTGCTCGAAGGAGCGGCCGTCAAGGATCAACTCCGCGAGTTCGAGGGCGGGCACGTACTTGGCGTTCAGCCTGCTGGCCTGCCAAGCAGGTCGGACGCCACCGCGACGTGGTGCGGTAACGTCCGTCAACTGCAGGCGCAGCCGCTGCAACCCCGCCCGATGCCGGACGCCGACCCTCGCCGTCCGCAACAACTTCTCCACCGCCGCCAAAAGAACCTGGTTCTCGGCGATGTCGACGGTGAACTCGTCGTAGCGCACCTCCAACGGGATGCTCCTCCCCCAGCGGCGCCGCAACTGATCCGCCTCGCGGACGCGGCCCCGCAGCACCGCCAGTGTCTCATCGACGGTCACGTACCCCTTGAGCAGCCCCTGATCCAGCGCCCGAAGGGCCAGCCGCACGAATGCGTCCGCCAGCGCTTCGGGCAGATCAGCGTCGGCGTCCAGCCGCACCCCGTCGTCGCGCCAGAACGCCGGACGCCGCGCGTACCCCATCAGGAACACCAACCGGTTGATGCCGATCTTCGGCTCGATCACGACCTGCAACCCCGCCACGCTTGCGACTCCGATCTGCGTGCCCGGAGTCACCTCCCACCAGCCCGGACGGTCCGTCAGCGCGACCTGGACGACCCTCGCCGCGGCAAGCGCGTCCGCGACCGGACGCCGCAACTCCACCAGCCGCGGCGGGTCACCCTCACGCAGGATCAAAGTGCGGGTCATGGTTCGAAGCTAGCCGACACCGGAATTTGAGTCACTTCCGGCAACGTCGCATGTGACCGCGTCTTGGCGAGTTTATCTTGCTTTAACGCATCTTGATAAAGTCTCCTCAGATACCTAAAGTCTCTTGCCATGGACCCCGTGAGCAATCCCTACACCCCGAACGCTGGAGCTCGGCCGCAAGCTGTGGTCGGCCGCGACGACCAACTGCTCTCTTTCGACCTGCTGCTCAGGCGTTTGAAGATGGGACGGACGGCACAGTCCATGATCATCACGGGCCTTCGTGGAGTCGGCAAGACAGTGCTTCTTGGGCAGTTCCGGTCGAAGGCACTTGCCTCGGACTGGGTCGTCGTGGAGTTGGAGGTCAGCAAGCACGACGACGAGCGCTTCCGGTTCGACGTCGCCTCCCGTCTTCGCACGGCGCTGTTGGAGCTGTCACCGAAGGCCAAGTGGAACCAGCGCTTCGAGCACGCCGTGGCGGTTCTCAGGTCCTTCACGATCTCCTTCGACCAAGCCGGCTCGTTCACCGTGGGAATGACGACACCACCCGCCGAAGGCTATGCAGACCATGGCGACCTGACGTTGGACCTGACTGACCTGCTGCTTGCACTCGGCGAGGCGGCCCTGTCGGTCAGGCGTGGAGTTGTGCTCCTGTTCGACGAGATCCAGTTCCTACAGCAGCCGCAGCTTGAGGCCCTGATCGCTGCCCTGCACAAGTTGGTTCAACGGGAACTGCCCGTGACGTTGGTTGGAGCCGGGCTTCCCCAGATCGCCGAACTCGCTGGCGATGCCAAGTCCTACGCCGAGCGCCTCTTCAAATTCCCACGGATCGGGGAGCTCTCAGCGAGCGACGCCCGACGAGCACTGGCGGAACCCGCGGTGCAGGAGGGAGTGACATTCACCGACGATGCGCTCGATCTTGCTGTAGAGGTGACGGGTGGGTACCCGTACTTCATCCAAGAGCTGGGGCATGCTGTCTGGGGGGTAGCCACAGGTCACGCGATCACGAAGACAGATGTCGAAAACACCATGCCCATCTACGAATCGAAGCTCGACGCCTCGTTCTTTCGCGTCCGACTCGACCGAGCCACCGAACTCCAGCGCGCCTACCTTCGTGCCATGGCTAGCTTGGGGCCACTTCCCCAGAAGGCCGCGGACGTGGCCGCGGTCCTGCGACGTCAATCGACACAACTCGGCCCCACCCGAGCTGAGCTCATCAACATGGGTCTTCTCTACACTCCCGAGCACGGCTACGCAGCATTCACGGTTCCTCACTTCGACCAGTTCATGCTGCGAGCGATGCCGAACCTTGTCATCCCCGAGGGGCGATCGCGGAGCCGCGGCGTCTGATCACCCCGCTGTCAGGGCCTCGGGCCGCGCTACGCGGGCCCGGATCGCGTCCAAATCGTACCGGCCACGAACGTCTGTACCGTCGCCGTAGTGGTGTTCCTCCAGCAACGGCAGGATCGCCGTCCGCCACGCCCGCTCCAGACCGCCCGGACCGTGCACCGCCTTCCGCATGAAGTACGACGGCCCGATCTTGAAGTCCGGATCGTCGATGCGCCGGTTCAGTTCGTCCAGCAGATCCGCGATCCCCACATCCAGATCGGATGCCGCCAGCCACCTGCGCAGCACACCGTTCGTGGGTGGCTCTGACGGGTGCAGCGCAACGAATGCGAACCGGCGCCGCATGGCCGCGTCCACCAGCGCGATCGACCGATCGGCCGTGTTCATCGTGCCGATGATGAACACGTTCTCGGGCAGTGTGAACCCGATGTCGTCGTCGGTGGCGTACAGCAGGTCGACATTCTGGCTGCGGTACTCCAGAAGGAAGTACAACTCCCCGAAGATCTTCGCCAGGTTGCCGCGGTTGATCTCGTCGATGATCAGGAAGTACGGGGTCGACGGGCTCTCGCGGGCAGCGTCCACCGTCTTGCGCAGCGGGCCGGGCTTCAACCGGAACCCGCCCTCATCCACCGGCCGATACCCCTCGAAGAAGTCCTCGTACGAGTAGCCCGGATGGAACTGCACCAGCCGCACGTTGTCCCCGGCCAGGTGGGCGGCGAGGTGCTGGGCGATGTACGTCTTGCCCGTGCCCGGAGGGCCGTAGAAGATCAACTGCGGCCGGTCCCGCAGCAGATCGATGCACTCCTGCAACCAGGATCGGTCCACGTTGAGTTCGTCGGCGAGGTCGTCTGTTGCATCAGGCAGAGTCAGTGGGCGCGCGACCACGGGCTGGGCGGGCGGCTCATCGTCCTCGACGACCGCGGTCTGCGCCGCGAGCAACTTCTCCAACAGGTCGAGCTGCTGGGTCATCTCCACCACGTCGTATTGCACCTGTAGACGCGCCTTGATCTCACTGGCCAGGTCGCCGTAGTCGAACCCCTCGGGCGCCCAATCTACAGCTCGTCTCAGGTTCGACAGCCCGTCTGTGGACTTCACGTACTCAGCCGGCCCCGTGATCACGCCCAGATAGAGCTTGCCCTGGCTCGTCGTGGCGATCACGTCACCGACCTGGACGCGCGACAGGAAAGCGTGGAACTCGTCCAGCTTCGCAGCCTTCGCCGCGTACGAGGTCTGCGAGTAGTCCTCATAGACCATGGCCTTCAGGTCCTGCCGGCTGACGCCTTCCCCAACCTCGCGCAGTTTGGACGCCCGCAGCGACGCGAACCCCTGCTGCCGCCACACGGGGATCAGGTCGTGGCCGTCCACGGATGAGCCCCGCACAAGCCAAGCCCGCCGCGGGGGCGCAGTCAGGATGCCCTTCTCCTCCAAGAAGGCCCGGAAGTCCTCGGCGCGGACGTGTTGGGCCTCGCTCGCCGCACCGGTCGAGTCGAACTCGACGCCCTCGGCTTCCAGAGCCTGCTGCTGAGTTTCGGTTCGCCCATCCGACCATCGGAATTCTGGTGACGGCAGACCGCCTGATCCCACGACCCGATGAACGCCCTCAAGATCGGTTCGACCCATGAAGTTGCCAACGCTCTGGGCGTTGGTGTCGGCGAGAGTGGCGAGTTCGCCGTAAGTCGTCCACTGCCCGGGCTCCAAGAACTCCAGTGCCGCTTCCAGGATTCGCTCGTACCCGGCCTCTGGCGCAGTGGCAGACCGCTTGGCCTTGGCCCGCTCGCGGTAGGCGCGCGAGGCCTCGACATCAAGTCCGACGCCATCTGGGTGCGCATTCAGTGCCGCACGCCCTGCCTCCGTGATCGCCCACCCCGGGTTGTACTTGGTCAACCACCCGGCCGCGACCATGTCCGTGGAGCCCCACGCGAGGTTGATCACCCAGCGGGGAGTGTCATCACCCGCCCTAGAGGGCGCAATCTCGTACGCGGTGAGCTGCCCCGCGAGGCGACCTGCGACCCGGGCTAACACCTCTGAGCGGCTCAGCGGGCTCTCTTGGGAAAGCACCTCCAGGGCAGCCCGAAAGAGCAGCCAGCCCCGCACCGGCTCACTGGATGGAGTAGTCGCTGCTGTCACGGGATCTCCTGCTCAGGTCTGCTGGGCGTGCCGGAGTTCCCGAAACGCCTTCTGTTCTGATCCTAGGAGTCGCCACTGACACGAATCAGGCGAGACTGCCCGCGCCTCACTTCCCGCGCCACAACTGCCGTGCAGCGCTCTCGGTGAACCGCGGAACGCCACAGCGGGCCAGTTGCCCCAGGAGCGACGGCAGAGTGATTGCAGGATTCTGACTGGCCCGGGCTTGCTCAAAGAGGACGCGCACGGTGCGGTCGGGATCAAGGTCAAGGAGGTTCAACAGGAACTCGTCGGGGTGCTGGACCTCGATCGCCGACGCGGCCAGTCGCCTCACCCCACACGCTTTCGCGCAGCACTCAGGGCTGACGCATAGTCCACGTCGGTCTCGTACAGCCCCGCTTCGGCCGCCTCCCGCGTCAGCTCATCAAGTGCCGCGCGACGCTGAACCCGCCTGCGATCTTGATACGCGACAACATCCTGCAAGCGCACCCGGCGGTGTCGCCCGGCAGCGGGACGCTCGAACGCGATTTCGCCCGACTCGAGCAACTTCACCAAGGTGGGGCGACTGATGCCCAGGAAGTTCGCCGCCTCCTGCGTCGTGAGGGACTGGTCGACCGGAGCCACCGTGATCGCCTTGCCGGCGCGCATCGCGTGCGCGACCTCGACCAGCACGTTGAAGGCTTCGAGGGGCAACGGCACCGTCTCGCCGTCAGGACCCAGCAGCGCAGCCGGAGCTGTGATGTGGTCCAGGAACTTGGAAAGATCCAACATCGGATCGAGATCCTGCGGGGGCAGCACTGTCCTTCGCTCACCCATCTGCGTGTTCATGACTCAACCATAGATGCTATCGAAAAATCCGAAAGGGCTGGAGACGGCTGAGCCGAGCCGTCGCCGGACCTCATCTTCCTCTGCCTCGGTCATTACCTGGGCCCGAGACATGCCTGCAACCCTCGGTGCCGGACGGTCGTCGGCCGGGTAGTTGGTGCGCCACTGCGCGAAATCGATGATCTCGCTTGCCGCAGCGGCTATCACCCAGGTCAACGGGGTGTTCGAACCATGGTGAACGTCAACCACAGCGGAGCCCTGGACATAGCGGCGCGCCGCGGCAAGCTCCAGCGGCGGACACGGCAAGTGACCCACTCCTTGGGGGTAACGCTCGCAGAAGTCCGACCACTCGACCGGGGTCGCGTCCGGTGTCGGGACGACCCACCAGGATTCGCCGGCGCGGTTCACGAGGGCGCAGGTGTGCGACGCCCCCAGGAACCCGTCGGAGGCCGGGTAGACGAGCAGGATGCCGTCGGCGTCGTCCGGCAAGTCGAGGGATTGAAGCCCCTGCACAACGTTCGGCCCTTCGCGCACGACGCTGAGCAATCCCCGGGTATCGCGGAACTCGACGAAGCCCACGTCTCTGCGTCTGATCGCGAAGCGGATGAGCGCGTGAGGTCGCACGTCGTCACTCAGCCTTGTCTCGGGCTCGGACGCTGCCGAACAACCTAGCCAGCTGCGGAATGACATGCGGCTCGGCGTCCAGTGCCTTCTCCAGTTGAATCACCTGAGCCGGGTCGAGGCGCAGGATGCGGTCTTCAGCCAACACGCTGCGAGCCCGATCAAGGGCAGCGCCAAGCACGAACGACGTCAGGTCCTGGCCCTGGAGTTCAGCTGCCTCACGCAACGTCGCGATCGTCTCGGCATTACAGCGCAGGTTCATCCGTTCGGTCTTGGCGGACATCGCGGCACTCCCGGTGTTTGTGACACTCATCTCAGAGACGAGCACCTCGAACGTACTCACATGGTGCGCACGAAGCAAGTACCGGATGCGGGGCTCTGTCGGCTCGGGTCCGCGTTCCATGCACACGAACTCGCGGTGGTCTCCGCCGCTCAAGCCTGTCAGTGGTCGGCCCTATCCTCATGGCTATGCGCAGCCCCTACCTCGATGCCCCGCACTTGGCAGGCGAGGACTGCAAGGCGGAGGACTGACCTGTGAGGGATGGACATGGCCTGTCTGCTGACGAGATCAGGAAGAAGTACAAGGGATACAAGGAACTGGGCGAGCTTCTCCGAGACCTCGTGAAGGCGTCGCCACCCTGGCAGGTGCGGGCGCAGGGGCACGGCGTGAGGATCTACTGCCCGTGCGGCGACCCCGAGCACACGCTGTCCGTTCCCAGCACCCCGCGAGACGACGCGAACGCCGCGAAGCGCGTCCGCCGGTTCGCGGAGCGCTGCCACTCCTAAGGGTCTGATTGGGACTTCCTGAGAAGTTGACCACGGTCAACCACTCGATGCAATACTGGCGTCATCACAGGGGAGCCGCACCATGACTCAATATGAACTGTCCTTCGTAACAGATCGCATCACCGAAGACACAGAGAACACACTGCTCGACGAGGGTTACTTCATCGAGCGTCACGGCACGCTCACCGTTGTCACGCTGGACGCCGAGGGGAGCGATGCGTACAGGACTGCGGTTCTGGAGGCCAGGAAGCTGGAGCGCCTAGGCGTCCGCGTGCGGCGATTGAACCTCGATCTGGTCAACCAGGTGCAGATCGCCGAGCGGGTCGGGTTGAGCAAGCAGGCTGTCCAGAAGTGGACGTCGGGCAAGGACTCCTTCCCCGCCCCGTATACCAACTGCGCCGGGTTGCTGTGGGCCTGGTCTGATGTGAACCACTGGCTCGCCCGCTTCAAGCCGGGCAAGCAGGACGATCTACACCAGGCAACTCCTCAGGACGTGGCTCGGTTCGACTCGATGTGGGAGTGCGAGCGCTCTGCTACCGACAGTGCAACAAGGAGATCCCGATCGATGGCGTGACCGGCGATGACGATGCTGAGGCCGCCGAGGCGCATGCCGAGGTTCCCAGGTACGGGCGCATGCTGATCCAGATGCCCGTCCCGCCACTCGACGAGTTGCCGAGCGGTCTCTACACGCTAAGGGTAACGGTGCTCAACGCGTCTACCCAACGACTTGAGCGGATCGCGGTGGGACCGCCAAGAACGTCCTCGTGTTGTTGCTCCGCTCCTGCTGGCCCGCATAGGTGCGCAGCCAATCGTCAAGCTCGGGGTTGCCGCACTTGAAGCTGGACTTCTTCACCAGCGATCGATCGAACGGCTGGAACTGTACTTGGACGAAGTCCTTCGTAGTCATCGCGCCGCTGCCTCTTGATCGAAGTCCGCATCGAGTGGAGATCGGTAAGGGGTGCCCGAATCGATGGACTCCTGCATGGCGTCGTAGACCTCCAGGATCAACTCCTTGGTGCGGTAGGAGCCGAACCTGGCTTCGTCCTTGCGCTTCACGATCGGGAAGGTGTCCATGATGTGCTCCACGTCCCCTCGTTCGATGCCGAAGAGCAGGAACATCGCCGCGTCGAGTTCGACCCGACATGCGGCCCGGCGCTCCTGATCCCACTCGACTGGCAGCAGGTGCTCCCGGCCCAACTCGCGGACGTAGGCGTGCATCTCGATGCCCGAGCCGACAAGGATGGCCACTCGGTCAATGACCCAATCAGCTCCGTGTCCGACTACTAGTACGTCCAACGTCCCGAACGCATTGGGCGGGAGAGTGGGCAACTGGCCGAAGGTGCCTTGTGGGATCGACGGCTGCGACAAGAACTGCCGAAGGATGTAGTCGAGTGCGAACGAGTTGTATTGGGCGATCAGGAGTGCAAGCGCCCGCACGTCCGGACCCGCGCTAATGATCCACCCGTAGGATGCCGCACCGAACGGGATGAAGCTCGCGATGATCGTGCGCTCGTCGGTATTGCGCGCGACCCGACGGTGGCCGAGCAGGGCTGCCTCGGAACCCCAAGTGCGTCTGGCGAGCCGATCGACCGCCACTTCTTCGCGAACCCAGTAGCGCGGGAGAACGAGCGAATCGTCCTGCCGCTCCTGGTTCTGCACGATGTCCGTGTCCCCTACTCCGGTGAAGGACGCGTAGCGGTGGTCGTAGAGAAGGCCCATCTTGCCCTCGTAGAGCGGCAGCATGCGCTCGACCGACTGGGTCACGCGGAAACCTCCTTGGGCCAGGGTGGCTGGTAGGTGCGACCCGACGTCTTCGCCTCGGTCATCGCGTCGTAGGCGGCAAGGATCTGGTCCTTGGTCCGGTACGTCCCGAACGCAACCTCGTCCTTGCGCTTCACGATCGGGAACGTATCCATCACGTACGACACTTCGGACCGAGTAAGTCCGTAGACGTGAAACATCAAAGCGTCGAGTTCAGCACGAACTTGGGCCCGCTCGACGGGGTCGGGGATCCAGCCGTTGAGGCGATCGACCCGCAGTCCAATCCACGAGGGAGCCGGTCGATCCAGCGGAATCGGCATCGCATTGAAGTGCTCTGGGGTCGGCATGGCGATTTGCATCATGGTGCCGTAGCTCATCGAAATCCCGCCCAGTTTCTGGCGGGCTACGAAGTCGAACGAGAAGGAAGACCATGCGCTCTGCAACTCGGTCTTTCCAGCCAATGGCAGAGCGAGCATCCACTTGTGCCCGTAAGCCAATCTCGGGACGAGGGTGGTGATGACCGTCCGGGCATCGGTCGCTCGGCAGACGTCCCGCCAACCGAGGAACCAGTTCTTGTCCCAGCGGCCCGCGAGCTTGCGGTCAATGTCGGCTTCGGCCACCCAATAGCGGGGCATCGGACTGAGGTGAGCTGCCTTCTCGTCCTCGGTCATATATCGGGTCGAACCGTCGCGCTCGTAGGTTGCCCACCTCGTGTCGTAGAGGTGGATCATCTTCGCCTCATACAGCGGCAGCATTCGAGCTACCCCCCCCCCAGCGATCGGTCGCTCGAAGACGTTGCCGTTCAACGTCCAGCCGTCGGCCTCGAGTTCGTCACGGGTGTGGAAGAGGTGCGAATCGCTGGTCATGTTGAACAGCCCCTGCATGAAACTAATGCCCCACGGGTTGCCGTTCACCGGGTCGTTCTCGTTGATCAGCACCGGGACGCGGCGGTAGATGCCGAGAGTGATCTCGGCGTCACGGCGGGTCCGGAAGATAGGGCAGGTGCCGGTGTTGGGATTGAGAAGTTGGATCTCCTCGGGGGTTAATTCGAAGCGGGCGTCCTCCTTCAGCAGGTCGGACGGGTCGTGGGCGAAGAAGGCGAACTCCGCTTGCGCGACGCGCTCGTCCCGGCCGGTGAGAGTGAGTAGGCAGAACTTGAAACGGCTGTCCACACCCTCGAAGAGAGGCCTGCGGTTTTCGAAGTCGTAGAGACTCACGAGGTTTGCGCGCTTCACCAAGTCTTTGAAGAAGTACTGCGTGGTGGCATCGGTGGCGATTCCGGTGGGAAGAACGAACCCGAATCGCCCGCGCGCGGCGAGGAGATGCCTTCCCAGCTCGGCGAAGACCGTGTCGGTCTTGACCCGACCACGACCGCACAAGGGATACCGGCCCGAGTTGGCCAAGAAGTGGCGGGTTGCGTCGATGTGGCGCTTCGCGCCTGCGTACTCAGCCGCGAGGGCGGGATTGGACCCGAGAAGGCCGTCGATCAGCCGCTTGCGTCGTGCCCCACTCGCTGTGCCGATCTCAGGCGCCCGGACGGCGAAGAACTCCTGCTCCTTCAGTTCGATGTGTTCCCACGGCGGGTTCCCGAGCACCACGTCGAAGCCGCCGCGCCAGCCGGGTCCGTCGGCTGGTCCGCCGGGACGGAACAGGTGCGGGAACTCGAGGTGCCAATGGAAGAACCGGTAGTCCGCCGCCAGGTCGTGGACGGTGGCGAGAGTGGCTTCGGGCAGCGACTCGCCACGTTCCAGGGCCCGCAGGCTGCCGTCGGTGACCGCCTGAGGTCCGCCCGGCTGCTTGGGCCACACGAAGGCGGCGCACCACGCGTCCGCGATCAGGCGCTGCTGTCGCAGCGCCTGATTGGCCTCCAACGCCAGCAGTCGACGTTGCCGTGCCTGGATGTCGGCCAACGACGCCGGACGCCCACCCCCGATCAGTGCGCCCAGTTCACCCGCCACGGCGGCGTCCAGGCCCGGCGCAGGGTCGGCGGCGAACAGTTCGTCCTGCCCGAAGCGTTCGGCCTTGTTCTGCTTCTTCAGGGCCGTGACGATCTTCTTGTCGTCGCCCTCAAGGGCCGCGAAGGCCTCGTCGGGTACACCCTGTCCGACGAGTGCAGGAGTGGCGCCGATCAGGGAGTTGCCGACCTTGATCTGGGCATCCAGGAACGCCAAGGGGCGTCCCGGATCGAGGGTTTCCAGCCACAGGGACACCTTCGCCAGTTCGGCGGCCAGCGGGTTGAGGTCGACGCCGTAGAGGCAGCGTCCGACCACGTCGGCCAGCGCCTCGCGGACGCGCTCGGGCGGCGGCTCGGGGTCGCCGGTCCGGATGGCGGCAACCCGCTTGGCGATCCGGCGCGCGGCCGCCACGAGGAAGTGCCCCGAACCGCAGGCGGGGTCGCACACGGTCAACGCCAACAGGGCCGCCTCGGGGTCGGGCTCACGCTCGGCACGGTCGAGCACCGGGTCGAGGGCCGAATCCAGCAGGCAGTCGATGAGCGAGGTGGGCGTGTAGTACGAGCCCGTTGACTTGCGGTCGTTGCCTGCGGCCGACAGCAGCTCGAACACCCGCCGGCCGGCGTCCCACGAGGGCACGAACTCCAGCAGCGCTTCATAGATGGAGCCCAACTCCTCGGCGCCGAGGTTGCGGTAATCGACGACGCGCTTCATCTTCGAACCGGGTTCCTCGACGAGGCTGAGGTGCCGGACGGCTCGCAGCAGCGCCTCGTTCGACAGGTCGCAGCCGCGGAACAGGTCGAGGGCGCCGGGTTCGAACAGGCCACCGATGCCGACCAGACCGAGTTCGGGGCGTCCGTCGATCGAGCCGAGGCCGTCCCACACCAGGTTGAGCGCCCGCCACTGGTCGGCGTGCCGGGTGCCGCGCCGGCGGCGGGCCGTGCGGCGCAGGCGCTCGGTCGAGAAGTAGTCGCGGTAGCGCTGGCGGGCTCGGGGGTCGGCGTCCGGAGCGAGCAGCAGGCCGCGGTCCTCGGCGACGAACGTGAACAGCAACCGGTAGACCACTCGCAGCAGGCCGTGGTTGACGTCCTCGATGCGCAGGCTGCCCGCGGCGAGCCCGTCGCGCAGGGCTGCGTTCGCCGGGTGCGCGAGGAACCCGGTGCCGAGCGTGGTGATCGCCTGGATCACGCCGTCACGGAGTTGGTTGAGCGCCCGCGAACCCGACTCGAGCGATTCGGTGCGCCACGCCTCCAGCCAGCAGGATGCCGCGCCCTTCTCGGGGTCGCGCACCTCGAGCCGCGACTCGTGGCACACGCCGAACAGCAACAGGAAGTCGGCGAACAGGTCGCCGTCGAAGATGGCCTCCAGGTCGAACTCGATGTAGGCAGACCCGACGAGCGACGTCGAGTCGCGCAGCAGGCGCAGCGTCAGCCCGTTGGACAGCACGGCCCACAGGTGGGCGTCCGACCTGTTGAGCAGTTCCTGCACCATCGACTGCGGCGACGAGGTCGCGGCGCCCGCGACGCCCTGGGTGCGGCGGTCCAACTCGATCTTGTGGCCGAGCAGGTGCATGGGCACGTGCTCCCACACGTGAGACACCGGCATCTGCTTGCCGTCGGCGGTCAGCCCGCCGGCGGGGGTGGCGGACACGCGCCCGTAGCCCAGTTCGCGCAGCAGAATCAGCAGCCACCGTTCGCGGGTGAGGGTGGTGCCGCGATCCGACTCCGGCAGTTTCTCGGCCGCTTGCCGGTACGTCGCCCAGACGCCGGTCAGGTACGCCCAGGCCCGGTTCGCCGCCTCGCGGACGGTCTCGCCTGGGGCCAGGTGGTAGTCGCCGGACGCCTGCCCGCTCAGCCCGCCGGCCCCGATCCGCGACAACAGTTCGGCGGGCAGTAGGCCACCGGCCACCCGCACGCCCACGAATGATTCGGCTGCCATGCCCTCAACCCCTCGGGACCGGAACGAACACGTACACGCCCAGCACATCCGGCGGGCTCTCGGCCCGCACGCCGAGCCCGCGCACCACGGCGCCGGACGCCGCCCGCACCCGCCGGTGAGCGGCCCTGATCTGCTCGGCGAGCGCCTGCCCGTGGGCGTCAAGGTGAACCTGCACCTGCGGCAGTTGGCGGAGCGCCGACGTGAGGTACTGCTCGGGGTTGCCGACGTTCCCCGACGGCGGGGCGTCGAGCAGGGCGCCGACCGCAGCGGGGTCCAGCCACGAGAGGACGCCGTCGCGAGAGGTGAAACCCAAGGTGGCGGCGTCCTCGGCCACCGCCGTCCGCTCCCCCGTGCGCGACGGCAGGGTGAGGTGGAATCGATAGCGGACGAGCAGCAGCGTCGTGCGGGTGTCCACCGCCGCCGTCCGGACGACCGCGCACCGCCGGGCGGGCCGAGCCGCCGCGGGCAACGCCGGGTCGAGCGCCGACTCGAGCACGTAGGAGGCGATGGCCTCCACGGCGGCGTCCGTGCGGTGCAGCACGTTCTCGCCCTTGGCGACCGGGAAGTCGTCCAGGAACGTCAGCGTGCCCTGGCGGCCCGGAGGCAACGCGTCCAGGAGGCCGCCGGGCAGCGGGCTGGTGGACGCGGTGAACCCGCGCGGACGGGTCTTGATCGTCGCCTTCAGCGCCTGCAGCGCCGTCTCGGTGAAGGCGCGCACCTCGGCGTGCGTGCCCAGGTTGGCGCGGATCTCGGCGACCTCGGAGGCGACCTCGTCCGGGTGGATCGCGCGCTGGGCGAACTTCGTGCGCGAAACCTTCTCGCGCTCGGCGGCAGACTGCCACTCCCGCTCCAGGTCGGTCGCCTTCTGCTCGTATTCGAAGTCGAGCGTGTCCTGGCGGTGGTCTCCGCCGCGCAGGATCAGGCCCTCCATCAGGGCCTCCAGGACGGCGTCGCTGTTGTCGGGCACCGGAACCGACACGCCCGTCGCCTTGCGGATCGCCTCGTGCTTGCGCAGCAGGACGTCCAGGACGATGCCGTCGATGCGGTTGTCCTTGCCGTAGAGGGTGACGGCGCGGACGACGTCGCGCTGCTGGCCGAACCGGTCGACGCGGCCCTCCCGCTGCTCGTGGCGGGTCGGGTTCCACGCCAGGTCGTAGTGGACGACGGCCTGGAACTGGTCCTGCAGGTTGACGCCCTCCGACAGGCAGTCGGTGGCGACCAGCACGACCGGACCGTCGGCGTCCGCCAGTTCGGCGATGCGGGCGACCCGCTCCGAGGGCGGCAGCATGCCGGTGACGCACGCCACCGTCGTCCCCTTGCCCAGCTTCGTGCTCAGGTGTTCGGCCACGTACTCGGCGGTGTCGATGAACCGGCAGAAGACGATGGGAGCGTAGGCGTCGGCGAGGAGGCCCTTGACCTGCGTGGTGATGGCGTCGAGTTTGCGGTCGCCGGCGCCTTCGAGGTCACGGGCGCGTTTGAGGAAGCCGCGCAGCTTGCGCTGCTGGGGGCTCCCCGACTCGGTGGAGGCGTCAGCCCCCGGCGCCGCGTCGACCGACTCGAGGGTCTCGTCGTCGGCCAGGTCGAGCACCGCCGAGCGGCCCAGGGCGTCGGCCTCGCCCGCCGACTCCCCGCCGAGTGCGGCCGAGCGGGTCGCCAGCGTCTGGGAGGCGGCGCGCGGCGAGGAAGCCAGCGCGCGCAGCAGCGCGAGCACCGACCACCAGTTGATCCGCTGCTGCAGTGCCCCCTGAGCGGTGCGGACGGTTTCGCGGGCGTAGGCGAGCACGTCGTCGAACAGGTCGCGGTACGCCGGCGACAACTCGTACGCCACCTCCTTGGATTGCCTGTCCGACGGGAACGGCGTCTCCTCGTCGAGGAACTGACGGATGTCGGCGCGGCGCCGCTGCACCAGGTGCCGGGCCAGGAGTTCGCGGCCCCTCGTCTGGTCGAGGTCCAGGTCGTGCAACGCCGGGTCGAGCAGGCCGATCAGGTTGCGGAACGCTTCGTCCTTGCCGCTGTGCGGGGTGGCGGTCACGAGCAACAGGTGCCTGTCGGCGTCCTGCGCGAGCGCGCGGACCAGGTCGTAGCGCTGCGTGCGCGCCTTGCCGCTGAACCCGCCGTCCGCCACGCAGGTGTGGGCCTCGTCGACGATGACCAGGTCGGGGCAGGTGCGCAGGAACTCGTTGCGGCGACGGTCCGACTTGATGAAGTCGGTCGACACGACGGTGATGGGGAACCGTTCGAAGATGGACTCGCCTCCGATGCACTGGCGCTCCAGCCGGCGAACGGTGCTGGACAGCACCAACTCGGCCTCCATGCCGAACTTGGCGCGCAACTCGCCGGCCCACTGCTCGGCCAGCGCCGGACTGCACAGCACGGCCAGCCTGCGGGCGTCCCCGATCGTCAGCAGTTCGGCGGCGATGAGGGACGCCTCGATGGTCTTGCCGATGCCGACGTCGTCGGCGATCAGCAGGCGGACGGTGTCCTGCCGCAGCGCCATCAGCAACGGCACCAGTTGGTAGGCGCGGGGCTCCACGGCGATCCCGGCCAGCGAGCGGAACGGGCCAGCGCTGGACCGGAAGCCGATCTGCAGGGCGCTGCGCAGCAGGCCGGCGCTCTCGTGGTCACCCAGGTCGTCGGCGGTGGGCGGCGGAAAGGACGCCGTCGTCACAGGCTCGACGCCGGGCAGCACGCCTGCGATGTCGTCGTCGGTGCCGCCCAAGGGGCGCAGCACGAGGAAGTCGTCGGAGCTGTCCGGCAGCACGACCCATTCGCGGCCCCGAGCCGCCACCAGGCTCCCCACCGCAAAGGTCGTCACGCGTGCCGCCCTTCCCCGAACACGTCCGCGCGCTCGCGCAGCCTCGCCGCCCAGTCGTCATCGTGGGAGAACCGGACGAACGAGTAGCCCGCGTCCAGCAGGCGCTCTTCCACCGCGGCGTCCTCGGCTGTCTTGTCCGAGCGGTCGTGGACCGGCCCGTCGATGAACACCGCCACCCCCGCTTCGGAGTACAGGAAGTCGGGCCGACAGCGGGCGGACTCCAGCAGCGGTTGCGCGGCGTCGGGCAGTCGGAAGTCGCCCTCCACCAGCACGCGCAGCCAGTCGCGCTCCAGGTCGGTGTCGCAGGCGCGCAGCAGTTCATGCGCGTGCTCACCGCGCGGCAGTTCGGACGCCGAGGCGCTCGTCCGTGCGCCGGCGAACCGCAGCAGCAGGTCGCGAATGAGGTGACGGTCGATCGCCGTGTGCTCGAACTGGTTGCCGTACGAGAGTAGGCAGTCGTAGCAGGCACGTTCGCACCGCTCGCTGCCCGCTTCGTCCCGGCTGAGGTCCTCACCGGTGTCCGGGTCGAAGTGGGCGATCTCCAGCGCGGTTCTGGCTGCGAGCGCGAGGGCGCCCGGCTCGGCCTGCAGGCGACGCAGGACGCCGGCGCCACCTTCGGCCGACTCGGTGAACAGCATCCGGCCGCGGTGCTGGTCGTCGGGCAGCGTCTCGGTGGCCAGTTCGGAATCCTCCAGTTGGAACGCCGCTTCGATGCCCCGCTCCAGCGCGTAGCGAAGGGTGGTGGCCACCTCGTCGGGGACGGCGTCCGCCATCCGCAGCACCAGGATGTTGCGGTTGTCCTGCACGTACGGGATCACGCGGATCGGTCTCGCCTCGTCGGGGTCAGTAGCGCCATCGTCGGCCTCGGCGTCGCCGGCCTTGTCGGATAGCCACTGGCCCTTCACCGGGTCCAGGTAGAAGCCGACCTCGGCCGCATCCTTGCGGCGGCGGCGGCCGCGGTTGGTGACCCGCACCTCCGCCGAATCGCCGTAGGCCAGGTCGGCCAGCGGCGCGCCGTCGGTGAGCACCTCGGCGGTCAGCTTGCCCGAGCGGGCTCCGTGATGGCTGAACCGGTACGAGATCTGCAACTCGAAGCCGGCCCGGCGGCGCTCCTCCTCGTCGGACGAGATCCGCTCCCGGCGGCTCGTGTAGACGGTGGTGAGCTGCATGAGCCCGTAGGTGGGGGCGCCAAGCCCCTCGACGCAGTTCTCGCACACGTCGAGTCCGGCCCGACGGTCGTGGTGGTAGCCGCACGCCTCGCAGCGGCGGGCCTCGGAGGTGTCCACGGTTGCCTGCCCCGACTGCGCCAGCGGCACCTGTACGCGGTTCACCTCGTAGCGGGCGCCTTCGTGGTAGATGAGCGCGCCGGGACCGAACTCGGAGATCGCCAGGAACCGCGGACGCTGAATGTAGTCGCCTCCGTCGCGCGTTACCGCTCCCGCTCGGACGGCCGGGATGTACGCGGCCAGCGGAAGGCGCGGGAAGCTGTAGCCCGGCAGGAAGCCCTCTGACGCGAAGTACCGGTAGGTGTAGAAGTCGGAGTGGCCAGATTCATCGTCCTCGTTGCGCAGCAGCCGCAACTGGTTCTCCGCCTCGCGGCGGCGGGTGGTCGCCGCCTGGCGTGCGCGCGGGGAAAGGTGACTCTCAAGGACGATCCGGTTCTGGGCGTCCTGGTCGGCCAGCGCGGCCAGGTAGAGGCGGCGCCACCGGTCGCAGGAGTCGTCCAGTGTGCGGGGGGCTGCCCGGACGACGTCGGTCACCCAGTCCTCCTGCCACCATGCCGTGGCCCTGAGTTCGGGGAGCATCGGCTCGATGATCGCCTGGGCGTGCCGGGTGGCCCGCCTGATGGCGTCCGAGTCGGCGAACGCCCGCTGTTTCTCTGGCTTCATCACCAGCGACGGGGTGAGGCCCTCGGCGTCCAACAGGTCGGTCATCCGCGAGCCCAACTTCTCGCCGGTCTCGGCGAGCCACACCGCCTGGACGTGGCTGCGCAGTAGAGCTTCGTTGGCCAGATCGAGCCGGGGGGCGGCGACCGAGCCGGCGACCATGTCCGCGGAGCGCCGGAAGTAGTACTGGTCGTGGGAGTTGCCCGTGGCGCAGTAGGTGACGACGAGTGCCGGCTGCCCCGAGCGTCCTGCCCGCCCCGAGCGTTGCGCGTAGTTCGCCGGAGTCGGCGGGACGTTCCGCAGACCCACCGCGTTCAGGCTCGAGATGTCGACGCCGAGTTCCATCGTCGGTGAGCAGTAAAGCAGCGGCAGCGTGCCCTTGCGGAAAGCGTGCTCGCGCTCCTCGCGCTCCTTGGGGCCCACCTGCGCGGTGTGCTCCCGGGCCGACAGTCCGCGCAACTCGCGGGCCACCCCCTCGTAGAGGGTGCGGAAGAAGGCGTTCACGCGTCCGCCGGAGTCGGCGTCCACCGTCTTGCGGATCGGGTCGGCCGCTGCGCTCGTGCCATCGCCGGCGAACCAGACAAGCGCAGACGCCTTCAGCCGGTAGCCGCGGCGTCCGTAATCGCCGTCGGCGTCGGTGAGGAGCCCGGCTCGGGTCAGCACGCCGAGGATGTCCTGGATGATGCGCTGCGCATCGTCGGCGCCAATCTTGCCGGCGTGGCCGGGGAACTGGTTCGGGCGGCACAAGTAGCGCCCCAGCGCTGAGCGGCCGGTCAGATGCAGGTCGTTGCGGCCTCTGCCCGGCTGGCTGGGGAACGCGTAGACGATGCCGACCGGGGCACCCAACTCGTTGGCGGGAACGGCCCACACGCCGGTCAGTTCCTGCGACGACTGGCGCTTGATCCGCTCGAAGCCGAGTTCGGTGAGACAGTCGACGTCGACAGCCAGCACCTTGCGGAACTCGTCCAGGACGATCCGGCACAACTCCTCGCGGTGCTCGTCTCGGGCGTCGCGCAGCGGCTCCAGCGCGTCCGCCCACAGGGACTGGTCGGCGGCGATCTCAGCTAGAGATTCGTACCCCACCCGCAGCAGGCCGGTCTGCTCGAGGTTCGGCATCGTGATGCGCCAGCCGCGCTGCAAGTCGAGGTAAAGCCGGTATTCGACCAGTTCGCGCAGCGCCCGCTGGGTGCGGGTGCGGGCCGCGTACACGGCGTCCGGCGCGGCCGCGTAGTCGGCGAACTCCAGGCCGAGCGCGTCCACCACATGCGAGGCGACGCTCTCGTGGGTCAGGCCCTGGGGGGACGCCTTCATGGCGGCGTGCAGGGCGCCGCGGAGTTGGGCGACCTGCACGAAGTCGTTGAGGTGGCCGGCCTGGAGGCTGGCGTCCTGCCGGTTGTCGACGAACGTCAACAGTTTGCGGGCCTCGGCGGGAAGCTCGGATTCGGGCACCTCGCGCAGGGCGCGGACAAGGCTCGTCGACAGCACCGAGACAGCCGAACTGCGGCCCTCTGCGTCCAGGGTTATGAGTTTGGAGAAATCGCGACCGCGCGTCTGCTCGTAGGTGACCTGGCAGGACAGGCAGAACGTGAACGGCGACGGGATGAAAGCCGCCGGCGTCCCGCCCACGTCGACGCGGTGCCCGGCGGTGTCGACACGAACCCGTTGCGGCAGGTAACGCACCTTGTTGGGAAGCGCCTGGTTGTCGGGGCCCACCCACGAGTCGGGCAGGCGTCCCTCGGCGATCGGGTCTGCCGGCCACGGCAGTTGCGTGGACACGTACAGGTAACCGTCGACGGCATCGCCCGCGGTGATGTCGCGGGACGCGCGCGGGGCGTACGTGGTCTCACCCTGCCGCGTGATCTCCTTGACGACGGCGTACTCCTGGCCGCACTCGCGGCAGAACGCCAGCGGGAACAGCAACTTCTCCGGGGCCGACGGGACGGCGACCTGGTACTTCGAGGTGATGAAGCGCTCCTGTTCCGGCTCCAGCGACACGTGCAGCGTGTCGCCTTTGGACAGGAACTGGTGGAGCCGGAACGCGAAGAGCGGGCGTCCGGTCTCGGGGTGCCGGACTCGCGATCCCTTCAAGAGGGCCTGCTGGATCGCGTCGTAGCAGTCCTGGACCGGCAGCCCCGTCAACTCGGACAGCGCCGGCGCGGCGTGCTCGCGAAGGCGGCGGGGCGCTTGCCGGATCAGCAGGCCCGTCGCCTCCTCCGTTGCAAGGCCGAACGTCGTCTCGATCCACGACGCCAACGGGGACGCCGCCAGTTCGGCATAGTCGTCCGGCAGGTACCCGGACCTGACCGCCTGCGCCAAGGCGGCGGCGTCCAAAACGGTGCCCGAGGCCGTCGCGCGGGAGAGGGTCTCACCGATCACGCGCTCGGAGACCACCGAGGATCCGAAGACCATCGTGGCAACCTCCGCGACCATGCGCTTCTGGTCGAGCGTCGTCCCGCCGCTGGCCATGGTGGCCGATGTGCCGACGCACTGCAGGTGCGGCGAGGCGCACGCCTCCCGGACGCGGCGCACCAGCATCGCGACGTCGGCGCCCTGGCGGCCACGGTAGGTGTGCAGTTCGTCCAGGACGAGGAACTGCAGCCCCTTCGCGGCCTTGACCAGCCTTGCGCGCTCGTCGGGACGGGTGAGCACCAACTCGAGCATGACGTAGTTGGTGAGCAGGATGTCCGGCGGGTTCGCCAAGATGCGGTCGCGTTCCTCGCCCCGCTCCTGCCCGGTGTAGCGGTCGAAAGTGACCGGTTCGCGTCCGTCGCCGTAACCGTTGCGCAGGAACTTCTCCAACTCGCCGCGCTGCGAGTTCGCCAGCGCGTTCATCGGGTACACGATGATCGCCTTCACCCCAGGCGTCCGTGGCTGTCGCAGCACGTGATCGACGATCGGGACGATGTACGCCAACGACTTGCCCGACCCGGTGCCCGTCGTGAGGACATAGCTCTGGCCGGACCGTGCGACCTCGATGGCCTCGCGCTGGTGGCGGTGCAGGGTGAACGGTGCGCTGCCCGGGTCCTCCAGGTGCTGCTTCACCCGGAAGATGCGATCGCACTCGCGATGCAGCAGGCCCTCGCGGACCAGTTCGTCGATCCGGCCGCCGGTCTCGAACGCGGGGTTCAGCGAGATCCAGGGCTCCGGCCACTGGCGATCCCCGTCGAGTTCGCGTTGGTAATAGTCCTTGAGACGCGCGTCCTTGATATCGATGGCCGCAGTCGTGAACGAGCGGTAGTCGTCTATGACCTTGTCGCGCACCTGAAAGACGTCCACGTCACCTCTCCCTCGGGGTTCCATGAACTCTAACCCGGGGCGGACATGACCATCCGGCGACTCGACGCGCCGGTGTCCTGCCGAGCGGGTTTCCGGTCAGGGACGAACCCGTCGGTGTACTTCCTGAAGTAGTCGGCGCGGTGCGGGCCAGGGCGGGGTTCGCACGCCTACGCGGTAGTGGTTTTCGCTGACTCGCACACGGCCACGCGCCCGTGGCACCATGCGTCCATGGACACTCCGTCCCACGGGCGCGTGGCCGCTGTGGTGGCGATGACCGACCCGGTGGCACGCAACTTCGCCATCACCGCCTGCTACCACGACCTGGCGCTGGCGGTTGCAGCCCTGGTCGGTCGCGAGGACGTGAACTGGCTCGCTTTCGGCGCCTGGGCCAGCGGCACGGCGGGACGGATCATCCGTCGCGAGCGCTCACTCGTCGGCCGGGGCACGTCGAAAGCCGTGGCCGACGGCAACCGTTTCATCATCGCCGACGTGGCGCCGCGATTCATCCGCTGGCTCGACGAGGTGGATCGCGCCGGGGCGCCCACCCGCACCGCCCTCGAGGTCGCCTTGGGTGACCCGCTGTTCGACACCGCCCCCGCCCTCGCCGATGGGTTGGCGGCATACCAGTCGGCTCTGGAGTTGCGCGCGGTCGGAGGTGGCGCCCCGCTTGAACCCGCGCTCGATCAAGCCGTCGCCGAAACGGTCCTGCTCGCCAATGTGCGCGTGGCTGCCCACGAGCAGCAGGTGGCGGACGCCCTCATCGACCGCGCGATGCCGCTGGGTGGAGTGTTCGGCCTCATCACAACCCGGTTCGTCGAAGTCCTGACCCCCGACGGGCCGTTGGACGTGTGCCAGGACGTCCCCGCCCCGTCCTATCTACAAGGGCGGCTGTACCCACTGGTTCTCGACCACCTCACGGACCCCGATCTTTGTGACCTGGCCACATCGTTCGCGCATGCCCGGAACCCGGACGCGGCAGGCAGTGGCGCCTCCTCCTGGGAGAGCTACCAGGAAAGGATGGGCTTCATCTTCGCGTTCTTCCGCGCCTATGCGCGCGACGATCGCTACTTCGTCGTCCCGCCCGCGTTCCTGCCTTCCACCCCGTCGTCGCCTCTCGCTGCGCCCTGATCGGTCCGCGACCCTCCCCCGCCCCAGGTGACGAGTGGGCTGTCACCCACTGCGGTGACCCGCGCGACCTGCCTCTGGTCGCCGAAGCAGAGGGCTGTCACACTGCACCATGGCACTGACATCTCGGCTCTTCACGGACCCACCCAACCCCGAACTCGAAGCCTGCCTTGTCGACGACGCCGCCCACATCTTCCAGGGATTGCGGGGCACGCACGTGGCGTGCATCCAGATCGCTCTCAGTCTGCTCAGCGATGGGGCGGTGTTCCTAGTCATCGACGGTGTCTTCGGCTCGGAGACTGCCGATGCGGTGTTCGACTTCAAGGACGAGCGGGGCATCCTGGGGCCCGGCCAGGCGCAACCTGACCGCATCGTGGGGAAGCGCACCTTGCAGGCGCTGGATGACGAAATGGCGATCTTCGAACAAGAAGCGATCGCCACCGACGAAGTGATCTCGACGACAGTCCTCGGGTCGGCGCACGACCACTCGACGTGCCCGGTGTCGCTGTTCCCTGCGCCCGGCTCGGGGGGTCGCGTGAGCCATTTCGGCCTACCGGTGAACCCGCTTCCCGGGCGGCGCATCAACATCGGGGGTGAGGGCGAGACGGCTTACCTGCAGTTCGAGGACTTCGTGACCGAACCGGTCGTCGGGCCACCCAGACCCTTCACCACGTCCTTGGCCGACCACTCGGTGCAGAACATCTCCCTGCGCGACTCGCCGATCACGATGAACCTGTCGAAACCCGCCGGCCGCGACGAGATCCGCCGCATCGCGGCCCCGGGTTGCCGCCTGACCTTCTGTGGTGACGTGGACCAGTTCCGCGCGGAGTTGCTTTCACTCGGCGTCGTGACCCACCACTTCGTCCTGGCTGATCCGCGTTTCGGCAGTCCGGCCAAGGCGACCGCAGAAGCGCTCGTCGTCACCATCCCCTGAGCGGCTTTGCCTCTTGCCACACTCCTTTGCGAGGGCAAGGCTTTCGCCATGAGGCATCGCGAAGTGGGACGGCGGGCAGTCCCTGGCACGGAATGACCGCGGCAGTAGGCATCGCGGTGGTCGGTATCGCTGTTGTCGGCTGGAACCGGTTCCTGGGACACACGATCGCAGACATGGCGGACGACGTCGCCCAAGCCATCGAGGAGCAGTTCGGTAGGGTGGATCTGGTCCTCGGCATCTCCTACGGCAGCCTGATCGCCCAGTACTTGGCGGCGAACCACCCGGACCGGGCGGCGCAGGTGGCGCTCGCCCTGTCCGGCGTGCGGGTTTCGGACTGGGGCGCCGATGTCGATCGGCGGTGGGCCGAAGCAAGGGCCGCGGAACAGTCGGACCAGGCGGGGACCGTCTTCCTCGAATACTTCTTTGCGGGTGAGCGACACCGCGTCCTCCGCCGCACGCTGGGGCCGCTCTTCGGACGCCTGTTCGGTTCAGAGGAGATACCGGCGGACGACCTCCGCGTCGAAGCGGAAGCCGAGGTGGCCTTCGACTCCCACGACGTCCTGCCGCGAATCCAGGTGCCGGTGTTGCTTCTCGTCGCGGAGAAGGACCGCTTCTTCCCGGAGGACATCGCCGCCGAGACCGAAGCCCTCATCCCCGACTGCACGGTGGTCCGCTACCCCGGGAAGGGGCACATGGGCGCGGCGATGAGCGGCCGGATACCGCGGGACGTCCTCCGGTGGGTTCAGCGCAGGGAGACCGCCCGTCCCACTCGGTGATGCGCCCTCGTTTACTGTCGGGCGGTGAGAACGACTTGGACCTTGCGGCCATTGACGACCGCGGACGAGTCCCTGCTGGCCAGGGCCCGACAATTTCGCCGTCGGCCTCTACGCCTCTGAGGGATTCACCCCCGTCGCGGGACGAGAGCAGGACGGGTTGATGGTCTGGGCGTCCAAGATGGCGCCGGCCGACCCGCTTTCCGCTAGACGCGCAGGAGGTGGTGGAGGTGACGGCGGGCGGCGGGCCAATCGCCGTCCGTGATCGAATACTGCGCGGTGTCGGTGACTTCGCCGGTGCGAAGGATCCGATCGTTGCGGATGCGCCCCTCGAACACGGCGCCAAGTCGCTCGATCGCGCGTCGCGACTGGTGGTTGAACCAGGTCGCCCGGAAGCACACCCGTCTGCACCCCCACTGCTCGAACGCCTGGGTCAGCATCAGCAACTTGGCCTCGGTGTTCGTTCCTGAACCGTGCGCGGACGCTGCTTGCCAGGTGTAGCCGATCTCCACCGCGGGCACCCTCGGCAGGGGGTTGCAAAACGTGGTCACCCCCAGAAGCCGACCGTCGGCGAGCCTGCGAATCGCGAACGGCAGCATCTCGCCGTATTCGGCCCGGGCGCGCTTGTCCGCGACGTCGGCCGCCATCGCCTCCGGTGCCGGCGCGGAGGTGTACCAGAGGTCGTGGATGCGGCCGTCCCGGACAGCCTCGCTGAGCCCGCCGATGTGCTCGTCGCGCAGTGGTTCCAGGGTGACCAGGCGGCCAGTGAGGGTCGCCGCGGCGAGAAAGGTCATAGTCAACTCCTACCACGGCTTCGCGGAACGGGCCGGGCGCCAGGTCGGACGCGGCGTGGTCGGTCTGAGCGACAGGTCGGTCTGAGCCAAGGGGTCGGACTGAGCGACAGGTCGGTCAGAGCGCCGGGGTCGACCGTCCCTGAGTGAGCCGTCAGTCGTCCATTGCCTCGATGCCGAGTTCGGCCAGTTCGGCCACTGCTGCGCGCAACTTCAAGACCAACTCGGGGGGTGGAGGCTCCCAGCCCACGACTTCCTCGACGATCCGCAGTGGCTCAGTGGTGCGGTAGGACCGGGTCGGGTTACCGGGAAAACGCTTGTCGGTGACGTTCGGGTCGTCCTCGATCTTGCCGAGCGGCTCCACCCGGTAGACCCGGCCCGGACCGGCGCCGCGGGCGAGTTCGGCGGCCAAGGGGGCCCCGTCGCGACTGGCCGTCAGGTAGATGTGGTTGGCCGTCTTCCGGGAGCCGTAGTTCGAGGGCTGGCCGGGCGTTAGCAGGTCGCCCGGGCTCAGATCAGCCCTGGTCCCGTGGAAAAACGGGCCCGGGTCACCCACCACGCGTGGCGCGGGTGGCGGATCGCGAAGCAGGCAATCCAGCCGCTGCATGAGCACCGCGACGCGGCCGCGCCCCTGCGGCGCTCGCGGGTAGCGGGCAAGCACCTGATGGACTACGGGGCCGGCGCGCTTGGCGGCGGCGGTGATCACGTACTCCGCGACCACCGGGTCGTCACCCCGTGCCGCCTCGGCCGCCCTGGCGGCCTGCGCCGCTGCACCCAGGATGTGGCGCACCTGAGTCGCCTTCGCCAACGGATGGAGATAGGCCGCCGCTGCGGCATCCCCCGCCGCGGCGGCCGCGTGCCTGGCTGCTTCGGTCGGTGCCTCCCGCGCAGCGCGGTGGGCGTCGGTGGCAGCAGTGCGTTGCAGACGTGAGCGGGCCGCGCCGTCGGCGAAGATCCGGGCGGCTTCCAGTGCCGCCGCGGGGCGGGGATCGTCGGGACTGGCTCTCAGGAACAGGAAAAGCGCGGGCTCGGCGCACGCCAGCCCGTAGCGGACGACTGCCCGCAACTCGTCCGTCGTCAACTCGAAGTCACCCGGCTGTGTGTGCATCTCAGCGAGTTTCGCACCAGGCGGCGCTGCACGGAAGGAAGCCGTGGTCAACCGGCCTCCTTCTACGGCGGACTCCGCCCGAATCCGGTCGGGCGACCCAGGTGATCGCAGCCGTCGACCTCATTGTGAGCGGCCGGACTGTTCATTTGAGCGGACTCCGCTTCCACTGACCACCATTTTCGGGCGTCAGTGGAAGCGGAGTCCGCTCAAATGAACACTGCGCCCTGTTCGACCTCGGCCCAAGCCATCAACCGGGTGCTCTGCGGCGCGCAGGCTGCCGAGGTGCGGCACGGCATGGCAACCCTTGGAGCACACGCCCGCGGCGCGGCCTGCCCCACCGGGCTGCCGAGCTACGGGAGCAGCAAGGGGTCCGGGAATAGGCTCACAGTATGAATGCGCCTTCTTCTAAGCGCTCCGCGCCCGAGCCCGCTGCGCCCGATACGAAGGACTGGACCTGGGTCGTGGATCGGCCCTGCCCAGAGTGCGGCTTCGACCCCGCCTCGGTCGTGCCCGAGGGCATACCCGCGATCCTGGCTGACGTCGCCCGGAACTTCAGCCTCGCCCTCGGGCGCGCAGACGCCGGGGTCCGCCCCGACCCGCGAACATGGTCGGCTGTCGAGTACGGCCAGCACGTCGCCGACGTCCTGGCCGTCATGACCGGCCGGCTCGAACTGATCCTCGCGAGCGATGGACGCGGCACCGTCTTCGCCGACTGGGACCAGGACGCCGCAGCGGTCGAGAAACAGTACTGGTGCTCAACCGGACCCGAGACCGCGATCCTGATCGAGGAGCGCGCGGCGGCTGCTGCCGAGGTGTGGGCCCGGCCGGCCGGAGAGCAGTGGGGTTGGCCGGGAACCCGCAGCAACGGCTCCCAGTTCACCGCCGCCAGGCTCGGGACGTACATCGTTCACGACATCGTCCACCACCTGCACGATGTGGGTGAACCACTGCTGCTCACCTCCTCCCCCGACAGCACGGCGGCAGCGAAACCGCGAACCGGCCAATGACGGGTCAGTCGGCCGACCTCCAAGATCCCGGCCCCCGACTGAACCTTCGGGCCGTTCTTCGTGGAGTCGTCGCACCAGCCCTCGCAGTCACTGCGGTGACTGCGGTCGTCGGGCGGCTACTCACAGGGCCCCTGCGCGGGTTCGCGGCGGAGGACGCAATCCTGCGGCTGATGGCGGCCAACCGCACCCCCGCGAGGAACCGCTGGGCGACGTCGGTGTCGACGGCATCCGGTGTGGCAGCCGCGATCGCGCTGGCGGTCGCGAGCGGAGCCGTTGTCGCCCGGACGACCCGAAACCCCCGCGCCGCCGCTGCCCCGCTCGCGGCGATCGCGCTCGAGACCGCGGTGTTCGTCTCGGCCGCCGCAATCGTGAAGCGGCCCCGGCCGGACGTGCCGAAACTGGGCTACGAGCACGCGACGACCAGCTTCCCGAGCGGTCACACCGGAGCGGCGGTCGCCCTGTACCGCACGTGGGCGACGCTCTTGGAGCGCAGCGGACACCCCGCGGCGCGCGTCGCCGCACCGGTGCTGCGCGTCGTTGCGCCGGCGGCAGTCGCCCATGCCCGCCTGCACTGCGGGATGCACCATCCCAGCGACGTTGCCGCGGGCGCGCTCATCGGTGTGTGGTCGGCTCACGCGGTGCGCGAACTGCTGCTGCCCTATTCGCGAATTGGAAGTGTCGTTCGCTCGGCCGGAGAAAATCCCACCACAGTGGAGATGTAGGGGCTAGGAGGGTGCTGAACAATCCGCGCGCCAAGGGCTGATTCTGGGCGGCTCCTGAAATTGTTGGGTGGTGCAGGGTGAGGCTGGCAGGCAGCGGGACTTGTTCGATGTGTCGTCGGTCGCGGGGCATCTGTTGCCGGCTGG